>LNFM01000525.1_pt1 | contig 97115 bp, 75 predicted proteins | sample 596031 | NCBI WGS metagenome assembly LNFM01 (sample SAMN04254537, study PRJNA301005) | activated carbon metagenome | isolation source: dual media filters at the Ann Arbor, Michigan drinking water treatment plant | place: USA: Ann Arbor
TGCTCTTCCGTAAATCGGCTCTTCTTCATCGTCCGTCCCTCTCTCGGGTTCGGACTCTACTTCAGACTGGAGGAGTTCTGCAGGGGCAGGTCACGCCCGACAAGCTTCAGCCGCACGACGCCGAGATCCGGGCGCGTCTCGGCGATCGTCTTCAAGGCACGAAAAATGGGGCGTGGATCGCGCCGGAGATAGATCGAACCGCTGTGCAGCAACGTGATCGGATCAGACGCAGGCTTCGCCGTAGCGTCTGCCGGCCGAGCCGGCAAGGGATCGAATCCGTTCGTCACGAAGAACATCTTCTCGGCAAACCGCGGGTAGGCGCGCTGCACGATTTCGAGGTTGGTGGGCGTGTTCACACAGATCCGGTCGGCAGCCGCGAACGTCCTTGCCTCGCCGAAGCTGTCGGCGACCCGACGCAACCGCGAGTATTGATACTCGCTCGCCCCCGTCACCCAGGGATCGCGGAACGACGCCATCCACGGCAGGCCATATCGCTTCTTTGCAAGATAGCCGAGGACATTCACGGTCCCCGGCGGGCTCGAGGTCTTGATGCAGTCGGGGCGGAATGTCTCGATCGCCTCGGCGATGGCGCGCCACGCCGGCCCCCACCAGCAGGCATAGGGACCCACGAGGAAACGCGCCCGAGGTCCAGGGTAGGGAGCACGAAAGATCGGGGTGTCGGCCGGCACGCGCGCCAACAGCGCCGGATCGACGGAATCCCACGGTTCGTGGTCAGGGGCAATGACGGCCACATCCCAGTTGTTCTTCGGGAGATGTGTGACGAGCCCGAGCGCGCGATGCACGGCACTGCCGGCGTCTGGCGGGAAATGATAGGTGATGAGAAGAACCCGTCGACGCCCATTGGCTCGCAACGTGCGCGCGGCGTCGGAAGCTTCGATCGGTGAGCCGATGGCTCGCATCTCAGCGCACCCGCAAGAAGATCAGGATCATGCTCTGACGTCCACAGTACTGGGACGCCGCTCTGCAATCGACTGCGGCAAATGAGACAAACCGAACACCGATCATTAGACCATGACCAATATCCCTTTATCAGACGAGCAGAACGTCTGCACCAATTCTTCAGTCGATAGATAATGGATTCATGTAATTCGTCAGCCTGCTGGATTAACTGCGATCACCCCTCGCGATGTGTTAACCGATTTACTCGTGCTAAGCGCTGTCTCGTGAATCCAATCGATGACCGCGTGTTCAGACATATGCAGGTGGGCGAGCGCAAGAGACGCGCGATGGTGGTTTTCGGGACGCGCCCGGAAGCGATCAAGATGCTGCCCGTCGTCCGAAAGCTGCGTAGCCATCCATCGTTCGAAACCGTCGTCGTGGTGACGGCCCAGCACCGCGAATTGCTCGATCAGGTGCTGCAGCTGTTCGGCGAAACACCGGACGTCGATCTCGATCTGATGACGCCCGGACAATCTCTCGCCACCCTGACCTCTCGCGTCCTGACTTCCATGTCCGATCTGATCCGCACCGCTCGACCCGATCTCGTGCTGGTGCACGGCGACACCACGACAGCCATGGCTTCGGCCATGGCGGCCTTCTATGAGGGTATACCGATCGGCCACGTGGAAGCAGGCCTGCGATCGAACGATCTCGGTCGCCCCTGGCCCGAGGAATTCAATCGCGTCACGATCGACAGCATATCGGCCCTGCGCTTCGCTCCGACTGCGACGGCCGCAATGAACCTCGATCGCGAGTACTCCAATGGTGCTCACACGGTCGTCACCGGGAACACGGGGATCGACGCCCTTCTCTACATCTCGGACCGCCTCGATGCCGAGCCGGCACTGCGTCATGCGTTTGACGCACGCCATGGCGACAAGTCCTCAGACCGTCATCTCGTTCTGGTGACGGCGCATCGCCGCGAAAGCTTCGGAGAGGGCTTCCGCGATATCTGCGCGGCCCTGTTGCGACTGGCGAGCCGGCCCGACGTCGACATCGTCTATCCGGTTCATCCCAATCCGAACGTACGGGCCACGGTGATGCAATTGCTGAGCGCACACCCCCGCATCCGCCTCGTCGATCCGGTCGGCTACGCCGAGATGGTTTATCTCATGAAGCGCGCGACCATCCTTCTGACGGACTCGGGCGGCCTGCAGGAGGAAGGGCCGGCGCTCGGCAAGCCCGTTCTTGTTCTGCGGGATGTGACTGAACGTCCGGAAGCCGTCGCCACCGGCGTCGTCGAGCTTGTTGGGACCAACCCGGCGAAAATCGCCTCGCGCGTGGAGCGGCTGCTGGATGACCCGGTCGCCTATGCCGCGTGTGCACGGGTGGCCTTCCCTTATGGCAACGGTACGGCTGCGAAAGCGATCGTCGATGCGATTGAGAGCAGTGACCTGACATGAGCAAGATCTGCGTCTTGGGACTGGGCTACATCGGCCTGCCGACGGCCTCCATGCTGGCGAGCGCCGGGCACGAGGTGGTCGGCTGCGATATCAACGCCGCCATCGTCGCGAGCATCAATTCAGGGAAATCCCACTTCGACGAGCCGGACCTCGAGATGCTGCTGGCTGCGGCTATCAAGACGGAGCGTCTGCGGGCCCAGTCGACGCCGTCGGAGGCCGACTATTTCATCATCGCCGTCCCGACCCCGTTCATGGACGGCAAGCGGCCGGACATGCAGTTCGTCGAAGCTTCGGCTCGCTCGATCGCTCCGCTACTGCGACCGGGCGACACAATCATTCTCGAATCGACCTCCCCCGTCGGCACGACCGAGCGGATCGCCGCCATGCTCGCCGGCGCACGCCCCGACCTACACTTTCCGCGCCACACCGATGAAACCTCGCCTCCCGGCCATGTCCGACTTGCCCACTGCCCCGAACGCATCCTGCCGGGCAACATGGTGCGCGAACTCGTCACCAACGACCGCGTCATCGGCGGCATGACGGAGGCTTGCGCCGAAGCGGCAGCGAAGCTCTACGCGACTTTCGTTCGCGGCGATGTCTTCCTTACGGATTGTCGCACCGCCGAGTTCGTCAAGCTCGTCGAAAACTCGTACCGCGACGTGAACATAGCCTTCGCCAACGAGCTGTCGCTGATCGCGGATCGCCTCGACATCGACATCTGGCATGCGATCGAGCTGGCCAACAAGCATCCACGCGTATCGATCCTGAGCCCCGGCCCCGGCGTCGGCGGCCACTGCATCGCGGTAGACCCATGGTTCGTCGTCGATAGCGCGCCGGACGAGAGCCGCCTGATCCGCACCGCCCGCGAGATCAACGACGGCAAGGCACGCTACGTCTTCGAGCGCATCGCCAAGTCGATGCATCGCCTCCGCAATCCCGTCGTCGCTTGCTATGGCCTGACCTATAAGCCGGATGTGGACGATACGCGCGAAAGTCCTGCGCTCGAGATCGTGCAGCATCTGGCCGAGAAGACCGACGCGCGGCTGCTGGTGTGCGAGCCGAATCTGGAGGCGCTGCCGCCAGGGCTTGCGGCGACGGGGCGCGTTGAACTCTGTGACATCGATGCGGCGCGCATCGCGGCCGACATCGTGGTCTTTCTTGTCGCACACCGACAGTTCAGAAAAATCAATCCCAACCAGTTTTTGAGCAAGATCGTGATCGATACGGTGGGATTGATGCATTCGCCTCAGCGGTTCGCCGCCGGTATGACGCCATCCCGCCCCGCGAGGATGGCGGACGAGGCGATCTTGAAGGGCACCCAGACTTGAACACCACGGGATCATCAGGGGACGGCCCGGTCGAAGGGACCAAGGATCCGCTTGGCACGGCCAAGTCCGTGGACGGCGATCACGTCGCGCGCGGCGGTGCGATCATGCTGGCGATGCGCGCCGCGACACAACTCGTCCAGTTTGTCGTTACGCTCGGCGTCGCGCGGATTCTGGCCCCATCGGACTATGGCCTGATAGCGACGGCCTACATCCTGACCGGCTTCATCGAGGTGCTGGCGACAGCTGGGATGGGGCGGGCCCTCGTCCAGAGCGAAAAGCTGGGTGAGCGCGACGTCGCCGAGACATTCACGCTGATGCTCGCGCTGAGCATCGCCGCCTGTCTCGTCACACAGGCCTTGGCGGCGCCGTTCGCAGCGCATCTGAACAATCCTCTCGTCGAGCCCCTCGTCCGCGCCCTTGCCCTGCTCATCCTCGTGGCGCCCTTCCAGGCCATTTGCTTCGCCCTCATCGAACGGCGCCTGCAGTACGGTCGTATCACCGCGATGCTGGCGGTGGTCGGACTGATCCAGGCGACCACGCTGTTGACGCTCGCCGTCCTCGGCTTCGGCGTCTGGGCGCTTGCCGTCTCGATGATCGTCGGGACGATCCTGACCACCCTCTGGCTGCTGATTGCCGCGAATTGGCGTCCACGCCTTGCCATGCCGACGCGCGAGGTGAAGCCGCTGCTGATGTTCGGCCTCACAGTCGCGGCCACGCACATGCTGTGGTTCGTCTATCGCTACGCTGATCTCGCAATCATTACGTTCCTGCTCAATACCGTTCAGCTCGGCTACTACTGGCTGGCCCTCCAGATCATGTCGGTGCCCGCCGAGAAGATCGTGCTCGCCGTCAACCAGATCGCCTACCCCGCCTACAGCCGGATGCAGGACGACGCCCGTCGCATGCAGGACTGGTTCGCCCGCGCGATGCTGCAGGTGTCGCTGTTCACTGTGCCCGCGTTGGTCGGGTTTGCTTTGGTCGCGGATGATGCCGTCAAGAGTGGCCTTGGCGACCAATGGCAAGGCGCCGTGCTGCCGGCCCAGATTCTGGTCCCGACCGGAATTCTGATGACGCTATCGGCTCTCTTCAGCCCGTTTCTCAATGCCATCGGCCGGCCCGAGATCAGCCTTCGGTACACCGGGGCCAGTGTCGCGATCATGCCGCCCGCATTCTTCATCGGCGGCTACTTCTATGGAATCATCGGCGTCTGCATTGCCTGGTCGGTAGCCTACCCGCTCGTCGTTTTCGGACTGGTCCACCTGACGCGGCATCTGACCGGACTTGGCGTCCTGCGCATGCTGCGACTTCACTGGCCGATTGCGGTTGCAACGCTTGCGATGGCCATCGCGGTGCTCGCGATACGACATGCTCTGCCCGCTCAGGCGCCTGAGATCCGCGTACTGGCGTCCGTCGCCTCGGGCGGCATCTCCTACGTCCTCACCATCGCTCTCTTCGCCCGCAACACGATCCTGCGCGACACGATCTATGCGGCACGCAGCCTCATCAAGCGGAAGCCACCTCCGAAAACACTGTTGGCCTGACGGCCGCGAGGGGCGACAGATACGGTGTGGTGTGATGGTCGGCGAGCACCGGGCGAGCTGGCGGCAACACCAGCGTCATCGTCGATCGCCCTGAAATCGAACGACGGAGCAACGACCGGTCAGTCGACCGCCGGCGTGACAGGCTCCCTCGCGACGGCAACACCGGCACGCTCGTAGACCCCGAGGATGTCCGGCAGGTGCCGTTGCTCCGAGAAATGGTCGACAACATGGCGCCAGCAGCGATGCCGAAGCTCGCGCCCGGCCTCGATACCCATCGCGTCCCAGTCGGCCACCGCCGCCAACGCGCCGTCGACGTCGCCGACGTCGATGAGCCACCCGGTTTCGCCCGGACGGACGATCGTCGGCACCCCGCCGACACGACTTGCGAGAACCGGGACGCCCATGGAGAGCGCCTCGAGAGCCGCGAGCGGCAGGCCTTCGGCCCTTGACGGCATGACCAGCAATCCGATGCTGTCCCAGACCGGCCGCACGTCCGTGACGACGCCATGGAATGTGACGACATCGCCAAAGCGGGCTTCGAGATCCGCCCGCATGCGCCCGTCGCCCCAGACATGCCACTCGATTCCCGGCGGCGAGCGTCGAGCCAGTTCGCAGAAGATGTCGGGCGCCTTTTCATGACTGAGCCGGCCGACGAAGCCGACGCGCCGGGGCAACGGCGCACTGGGAGGTGCGCTCGGCGGCACGAGATAGTTGGGAATGAGCTCGGAGCGCCACGGGATCTTGCGGCGGATCACCTCGCTGACGGCGATGCGCCGCGACGTCAGCGACGACCAGGCATCGAGCCGATAATAGAGCTTCAGCGGAAACGGCGGGTCCTCGCCGCTATGAAAGGTCGAGACGACCGGTGTGCCGGCCGCAAGCGCTGCGATCCGGCCGAGTATCCCCGCCTTGTAGCCGTGGGTGTGGAGGATTGCGGGTCGCGCCTCCCTGAGGGCGCGATAGAGCCCCACCACGGACCCGTCGAGGATGCGCACAGGAAGCCCGGCGTCGGCGAGCTGCGCCAGCCAGGGATTGCGCCCGTGATCCTGATAGAGAACGACGACGCAATCGCCGCCCCGCCGTCTGAGCCCATCGGCCAACGTCGCGACATGACGCTCGATGCCCCCGACAGAGCTTGTGTCGACGAGTTGCCAGATCGCGCCGGGGGTGGAGGCGGCAGGCCGGCGACGGCCCGCGTCCGTCATGAGTAGATGGGGCTGTTCAGAACTGCGCTCGAGCGCAGGCGCTTGGCCGCCCAACGCGCGAGCGGTGGCACTATGCCGAGCACGCGTTGCGCGACGCGAGCCATGTCGTCGCCGAGCAAGGGGTTCGAGCGATCGTCCATGACAGTGCCGATGATGGTACCGCCGGCACCGAGAACGGCGTCGATCGTGTCCTGGAATTCCGACTGCACGACCTGGTTGGTCGGACAGACCAGCAGGACGCCGTCGGCAGCCGACGCCGCAGCCACCGCGTTGACGCGATCATCGCGGTCCTCGCCGAGACCGGCGAGGCTGAGGACAACCAGATCGTAGCCGGCGAGTTCTTCGGTGAGCCCCACCGAAAGCCGGGAGCGATTGTTGAATGCGGCACGCGCCTGCACGCTGTTCGCAGCGCTGACCACGTCGATCGAGGAATCGTTTGCGTCGGGCGCCGGTTGCGCCCGCCCGTCACCCGGCATCCAGCTCGGGCCGATCTCGGAACCGGACACGTCCACCACCACCGACCGGAGCCCGGCTTTCGCGCAGACGCTGGCGACGTCGCGCGCCATCGCACTCCACGCCGGGTCGTACTTCACGGACCCGATTGCGATCGAGCGCACGCCCGACGTCTGGATGGTGAGCGCGATCTGCTCGATCACGCGCCGGCGCCTGGAGGTATCGCCGGCGTGGGTGACGGTCGGTTCGGTCATTGCGAAGGTTGCTCCTGCAGGCGAACGACGAGCAGATCACCCGGCAGCAGCGGAGTGAGCGGAAGAGCCGGGAACGTATTCACGGCACCTTTGTCGTTGCGCACGATCTCGTACGAGAGATTAGAAGAAACCCGTTGCTGGTTGTCCGTCAAAACATTCTGGCCGGTAAGCTTTCTGTAGGCGTCGCGGGCCGAGTCGACGTCGATCTGATGCTGGGCGGCATCCCGCTCGAGGCGCAGGATTTCCTCGTCGAGGCTGGCCGTCCGCTCCTGGTTGATCACGTCGAGTTCGCGCAGCACCGACGACACGCTCGAGTGCACCCGGGCCAGCGCGACGATCACGTTGGTCCGCCGCTCCTCGAGTTCGGCGATCCGCGACTGCTCGTCGAGCGTCCGCTCGAACCGGACCAACCCTTTGATATTCAAGGCTTTAACGCTCTTGCTGAATTCATGACGCAGCTTGAGTTGCTCGTCCAGTCGGACGACCTGCGCGTGCAGCGCCTTGATCTCTTCCTCGCCCAGTCCCCGGCCGCGCTCGAGCGACTTGATACGGGCATCGAACGCCGCGCGCCGGCTGCCCAGCATGGTGTTCTGGGCGGCGACCAGCTTGCGCGCTTCGACCGGCGTGACGAGTTCCGTCAGGCCCGACGGCATCTGCACGACGGTTTGCCCGGCTTTCTCGGCATTCAGACGCGCCAGATTGGCCTGCACGCGCGCGAGATCCGCGGCGGCGCGGGCGGCACGTGCCCTCTCGGTCTCGGCCGGCAATGCCGAGCGGCTATCGGTGGGACGGAAGACGCCGCCGGCCAGTGCCTCTGCATGCATCACCGTGTAACCGGGACGCCACGGCATGGCGCCGGCGCGAACAACATAACCGTTCACGAAGATCGGCTTGTACTCGATGACCTCGAGCGTGACCTGCGCCTCGCGACCGGCGCGGCGCCGGACTTCCTCGGCCACGACACGCTCGAGATCGACGGGCGTGCGACCGGTCACCTTGAGGCGGCCGACGATCGGGAATGAAATGGTGTCGTCGTCGTTGATCCGGTACTCGCCGGAAAGAACCGGGAACTCGGGGACCCGAACGCTGACGCGCTCGGCGCTGCTGAGCGGGATGCCGTCACTGGCCGACTTGGCGCTCGATTCCGCGTTACCGCGGCTATCTGCGTAGACGATCGTCCCGACCGAAGACCAGCCGGCCACGAGTGCGAGCGAAAGGGCCGAAACGAGGCCGAGCCGAGAGAGTGAAAGCGGAAGGACTGAGCACATGCGCATTGCGGCTTACCCCGACTGATACTTGGAGCGGATACGCTTCGGTTCCGCTTTTACACTCTTGCGCGACCGGCCCATGACACCTCGGGTGCAAACCGGCGGCCGCCGCGCGAAGTCGATATTTCCGTATGAGTTCGAGCGGTTGATGATCAGGACCGTCACACCGGAGCCGGCAGTCCTACCCGTCACGCTCGATCAGTTCGATAACGGACCGATTTCGCATTCCAACGACCACTGATTTAACATGTTGTCAAGCATGACGGTCGTCACTTTATTCTGTATCCTTAATAACTTTGACACACAGTTTCAACCTTCTTGTCGCGGATCGCCCGTCACTTCGCCTTGGTTGTGGCACATTGTCCCGACACATGGATTGGGCAGGACCGAACGGACGCGCCAGCCGGCGATCTGACACCTTGCAGCACGTGCTCGGGCTGCGCCGGTATCGGCTCTGAGCCCGTGCCCATTGCTGTTAAGTCTTTGTACGTCAAATCTTTGACGTCGGCGGAGCGCGCATGTTTATGAACGCGGCGCTCCGGACATCTCAGCATCCCCCGGAATGAGCGCTGCTGCAATGGGGAACGAAATGCCCCGCACCAACAATGAAAAAGGCGGCCCCCCCTCCACCATGCTGCCAGGATCGAGAAAGCGCGCCATGCAGGTGGTCCAGAAGATGAGCCCTGGCGGGATCGAGACGATGGCGCTGGATCTGGCGGCGACGGCGGAGTTCGCCGGTCCGATCGTCAGCCTCGCCGGCGACCGCGACGGCCTCGTGGCCGCGTGGCCGTCGCTCGCGGCATCAACTGCGCCACTCTTCGCCCTGGAGCAGGGCAAGCGCTCCGCGCTCTCGGTGCTCGCAAGCCTCTTTACGCTGTTCCGGCGTGAGCGGCCGAACGTCGTCGTCCTGCACCATATCGGCCCGCTTCTCCATGGCGGACTTGCGGCCCGGTTGGCCGGTGTCGATCAGATCATCCACATCGAGCACGACGCCTGGCACTACGACGATCCGAAGCATCAGAAGATCGCGCGCCTCTGCGAACGCCTCGTGCGCCCGCGTCGCATCGCAGTCTCGGACGCCGTCGCCGAGCGCGTTCGAAACGTCGTTCCCGGCGCCGTCGTGACCGTCATTCCTCCAGGCGTCGACACGGCGCGCTTCATTCCCGCCGACCGCCGACAGGCACGCCACGCGCTCGCGCTTCCGGCAGCCGCACGCATCGTTGGGACCATCGGCCGCCTCGTACCCGTCAAAGGGCAGACGCATCTGGTCGCGGCGCTGCAGAAATTGCCCACCGACGTCGTCCTCGTCATTGTCGGAGACGGCCCGGAAATGCCGGCTTTGGAGGCTCAGGCCACAGCACAGGGTGTGGCGGAGCGCGTCAGGTTTCTCGGCCTGCGTTCCGATCTCGAGCGGATTGTTCCCGCCTTCGACGTCTTCTGTCTTCCCTCGCTCGCCGAGGGGCTTCCCCGCGCCCTCCTCGAGGCTCAGTCGTGCGGCATACCGGCTGTCGCGAGCGACGTCGGTGGCGTCTCGCGCGGCCTCGCGCCCGGCGGCCGCTTGACCGCGGTCGGCGACGTCGAGGGCCTGGCCCGCGCGATACAGGACGTTCTGGCGGCTCCGCCGCCTTCGGACGCGACCCGCGCTTTCGTCGAAGCCGGCTTCTCACTCGCCGCCACGACACGCAAGCTCGATGACGTGAGGGCTGCAGCAGCATGAACGACATTTGGCTGCAGTCCCTGCTCGTGCTCGCGCTCTGGGTCCTGCTTTATCACCACATCATCTATCCGATCCTCCTGGACCGCCTCGCGCGCGCGCGCCGCGGTGCGTCACGCCCCACGTCCCCCGCCGACGTTCCTGCCGACCGATTGCCGAACGTCGCGGTGGTGATGCCGGCGTATAACGAAGAGCGCTACATCGCCGAGAAGATCTCCAATCTCGCGGCTTTGGACTACCCGCGTGATCGTCTGCGCATCGTGATCGCGCTCGACGGCAGCCGCGACGCGACGCGGGAGCGGGCGATTGAGGCCCTGTCGAGATTGCCACCAGGTCACGGCATCGAGTTGATCGTGTTTCCGCGCAATCGCGGCAAGGTAGCGGTTCTGAACGACTGCATCAGCGACGTCGATGCCGAGATCGTGGCCTTGACCGATACGTCGGCGCTGATGCCGGCGGACTGCCTGCGCAAGGTGGCGGCCCACATGGCTTCGCCGGACGTCGGCGTCGTATTCGCGACGTATAATCTGATCGACGCCGGCAGCGAAGGCGAACGCCGGTACACGGATTATCAAACCAAGCTGAAGGACGACGAGTCGTCGCTCGACAGCGCCATCGGTGGTCATGGCGCACTCTATTTCATCCGCCGGTCCTGCTGGCAACCGATGCCCCCGGACACGATCAATGACGATTTCATCTTGCCCATGAGCATCGTGGCGAGCGGAAGTCGCGGCGTCTACGACCGATCCATTGTCGCAAGCGAACTCGAGCGCACCCAGTCCGAGCAGGAATTCAAGCGCCGCGTTCGCATCGGCGCCGGCAACATGCAGCAAACCCTGAGGCTGACGAAGCTGTTCGACCCGCGCCGTCCCTGGCTCGCCTTCGCGTTCGCCTCCGGCAAGGGCTCGCGCCCCTTCATGCCCTTCGTCGGCCTGTTGGCGATCCTCCTGACGGCGATCCTGGCCGGCCTTGGTCACACGGTCTATCTCGTGCTTTTATTGATCGAGATGTCGGCCTTGGCCGCGGCCGTGATCGTGATACTCGTCCGGACGCCTTCGACACCGCGATTGCTGTCGTGGCTCGGCTATCTGGTGGAGGGGCATTTTGCCTCTCTGATCGGATCCTTGCAGCTCATGCTCGGGATTCGCCTGAAGCACTGGCAACCGCGGGTCGACGATGCCGTACAGCATTGACCTCGAGCCACGCCGCTATCGTGTCGCGCTTGCGCGCCTCGCAGTATTCCTAGCGGCTGTCCTCTTCCCCATGGTCGCGTCGGCGACGGAGCTTCGCAACGGCGATCTGGAGGTCGTATCCGGCTCGGCGATTGATGGCTGGACGCCCTACCGTTGGGAAGGCGAGGGTACCATCGAGCCGACGTCGGGGACCCGCTCCGCTGGCGAGCGCTCCGTCGTTCTGACAGGGTTCGGAGTTGCCAAGCAGGCACTGTTCCAGCGACTCCAGCTTCCGGCCTGCTCATGGCGACTGACAGGGTCGGCGGCGGCTTTCGGCGCGTCGCCGAACCCTTACGGCCTCGCCGGTGCCATCCATCTGGCCATCGCCGGGGACAGGAACATCACGCATCAGGTCGCGACCGGCGACAGCGACTGGCGCCGCTTCGAGTTGACGTTCACGACGATCCGCACGACCGAGACGATCCTCTACCTGTTCCACTACGGCAGCGGACGTGTCTTCTTCGATGATCTGCGCCTCGAGCGTGTCGCGAACTGCGCCCTGACGGGCGATACCTTCTCGGTAGCGAAAACGGTCGAGAAGCCTCTCGCCTTCGTTCCCCCGCTCGACGACGAGGATCTCGTTCTCTCCGGCTACTGCACCGACCCCGGCTACGCCGCAAGGCCCCTCTGCCGCCGCCTCGCAGCGTCCTCGGACGCAGTAAGCCGCCTGACGGTGGCCACGCCGGCACGGCCGCCGCGGGTGATCGGTGACTTCGAGCAGAACGCCCCCTTTCCGGCCTCGGTGCCTCGCGCGCCCCGCCCCATTTCGGGCAGTTCGTCGGGCTTGATCTATCCCGGCCAGTACATCGCCGCGTCCCGCGCCACGGGCCTGCGGCAGGATTGGACGGACTACGACTGGTTGCGTTTCGAGGCCAGCAATCCAACCTCCGAAGTGCAGCCGCTCGCCATCGAGATCTGGGACGACAAGACGACCGGCTACTGGAGCCGGGTCAACTGGTACACGTCGTTGCCCCCTGGCCGTTCGACGGTCGAGATCCCGCTGCAGGCCTTCGTCGGCGAGAAGAACGCCGTCGTCGAAACCCGGCGCCTCGAACTGCATACGATCCGCCACCTTGCCTTCTCGCAGACCAAGGCAGAGATCGCCGTCGACGATGTGCGCCTCGAACAGGAGCCGCCCGTCGAGAGCCTGTTCCCGGAGCTTGTCGCCCTCGATGCGGGGAGCAACGCGAGCCCCGTGATGAACGGTTTTCGCCGCATGACCGGCGGCTCGATCTATCGCGCTGAACGCGGCTGGGGCTTCATTCCGGGCACGCGGTTCGCGCGCACCGAGGACCGGCGGCATCCCGACAGCCTCAATCGCGACTGGATTTCCGTGATCGGCGGCGGCCTGCAGTTCGACCTGCCGGATGGCGACTACGTGGTCTGGCTGATGCTGGAGGACGCCGGTTACTGGACCTATTACCCGAGCTGGACGCAGCGCTCCGTGATCATTCAGGAGCGCGAGGTCGAGGTCGATCGTCGGCTGGCGAACGATTTCCTCGACCGCTACTTCCGCCATTCGGACGACGAGGACTGGCCCGGCGACCGCATCTGGGCGCGCTATGTGAAGGATCGCTACGCGCCGAAACGCTACGAGGCGACCGTCAAGGGCGGGCGCCTGACGATCCGCTTCACTTCGAATGGCCATCCGTTCGCAGCGACGATCGCCGGTGTGGTCATCTATCCGAAAGGCCGCAAGGATGCCGGCGATCGCTTCATGGCCGACCTCGAGCGCCGTCTCGAGCGACAGTTCGACGCCGAATACCGCCAGATGGTGTCACCACCGTCGCCCGCGCCGACCGCGCCCGCCAATGCTCTGGGCGGCAAAGCCTGGGTCTTCCAGCGTCCCGCGACCGAGGCCTCCCCCCCCGGCTTCAAGCCCGCCGGCAGCGATCTGCGCACGTCGTTGCGATCGGCGCTCGCCAAAGGGCATGTCCAGGAACTCACCGTCGGCCTCTACGTCGATCAGGATGTCGATCTGATCGAGGCGAAACTCGACGTGCCGGGTGTGCGCATCGCCCCGAAGAAGGTCCGCTACCGCGCCACGCGACGGACCGACAGTGGAACGGTCTACGAGAGCCTGCCGCGCCTGCTCGATCCACTGGCCGTTTCCGGTGCCTCGCCCCTACGCCTCCGCGCGGGCACGAACCGCCGCCTGTGGTTCGACATGACCGTCTCTCCCGACGCGAAGCCCGGCACTGTTTCCGGCAGCCTCGCGCTGCGCCTCGCGACCGGCGAGACGACGACGCTGCCGGTAACGGTGGAAATCTATCCCTGGACGCTGCCGGCAGCCGACATCCCCGTCGGGTTCCTCGGCGTCGCGCCGGCCTATCCGTCGACGACCTACCCCGAGGTGCTCGAGCGCCGCATCGCCGGCATGCGGGCCTCCATCGACCTGTTGGCCGAAAGCGGCATGACGGCCGTTTCCGGCGGCCTCGGCAGCCTGGAGGTGTCTCGATATTTCAATGGCGCCCCCCAGATCGACTTTGCGAACGCCAACATCGCCATGCAGGCGATCCGGCGTCGTTTCCGGGGCGAAGTCCTGACCTACGACGGCTTCGACATTGGCGGCGCCCTGACCACGAGCCGCGTCACCGACACCATGGGCGCGCTCGGCCGCGACTACCAGACGGCAATCCGAGAGATCACTCTCGCCATCGAGCTGCATGGGCGAGGACAGGGATGGCTGCCGCTGCGCTTCGTGGTCGGAGACGAACCGCAAGGCAGCGCGATCGGCGACTCGATTGCCGCCGCCGAGGCGTTGGCTCAGGCGAGGCCCCGCGCCCGCTCCGCCGTCTTCACCAGCTTCACGACGCCGAAGGACCCGGAAGCTGCGCTCGCCGGCAAGGTCGACCGGATCTACCTCAATCACCATTCGGAAGCAGCCATTCGCCACATCGTCGCGAGCGGCAGCGAATGCGCCCTCTACAATCGCAATTCGCGCTTCGAACGTGGCTTCTACCTGTTGAAGATGCGTGAGGTCGGATGCGGTGGCCTGATGCGGTATGCCTACAGCATCCCGAGCGCCGACCCATGGTACGGCCTCGACGGTCGCGAAGAGGACTATCTTGCGGCCTTCGTGCATCGTGACGGCAGCTTGCGGCCGTCACTCGATCTGCTGACCTTCCGGATCGGCCTCGTCGACTATCGGACGGTGATGGCGCTCGGCCAGGCGATCGATGCCGCCGAGCCCGGCCCGGCGCGGACGAGTGCGCGGGTCTGGCACACCGATCTGTTGCAGCGGACGGCGATTGGCCACGACGCCCGCCAGCCCTGGACCGAGAGCGACCTGGATGCCCTTCGCCAGGAGGCGGCCCGGCACTTGCAAGCACTCGGCTTCACCGGTTCCGCGGCCAATGACGCTGCTGGCGCCCCAAAGAGGTGAACCGACGATGAGCGTATTGCAACAAACGGGGCCGGTTCAGTCCCAGGGCAGCCAGACGACCCTGGCCGTCATGGCGCTCGCGATCATGGTTATCGGCGCTGTACAGGGCGTGCCGCCCTACGTCCTGGCCGTCGTGCCCCTCGCGCTCTGGCTGGCGCTCGCATTCCCGCTGTCATGGAGTCTGATCTTCATGGCCATGTCGACGTTTCGGCTGCCGGACGCCTACCCGCTTCTGCGCGAGACCCAGATTACACTGGCTTCGGGCGCGCTAGCCATCGCGGCGCTTTTCTGGCACGCCGTCCTGGCCCGCACTGTCCAGATGGTCTGGCGACCGACGCTCGTCATCATGCTGGCGCTGCTGGTGCTGGGATTCGTCGGCTATGTGACGGCGATCAACAAGGCCGGCACCTGGACGTTTCTCACCGAGATCTATTGGAAGATCATTGTCGCGTCCCTGGCGTTGAGCTGGCTGATCCGGACACGGGGCGACCTCAGAGCAGCCACCACGGTGATCATCGTCAGCGGCATCCTGATCGGGATTGTTGCGCTCTACAACAAGTACCACGGCATCGACCTCGTAGAGGGCACGCGCGTCACGATCGGTCAGGCCTTCCGCTCTCCGATCGCCGACCCGAACGACCTCGCTCTGACCTTGCTCATTCCGACCAGTCTCGCGATGGCTCTCGCGGCGATGGCTCCGGGCGCATGGGTCCGGTTGCTCGCGTTTGCAGCGATGACTGTGTTGATCCCCGCGATCACGGTAACCCAGAGCCGGGGCGGTCTCCTCGGCGTCATCGCGGCGATCGGCGTCATCGCGCTCTACAAGGTGCGCTCACGGGCGATCGTGTTCGGACTGGCCGCGTGCGTCGGCCTGGTTCTCTTTGCCGCGATGGGCATCGGAGGTCGGCAGTCGGGCGGCTTCCAGGAGCTTGCCGGCAGCGGCATCGATGAATCGAGCTATCACCGCATCCTAGCTTGGCGCTCGGCCATCAACATGGCCCTGGCCAATCCGCTGAGCGGCATTGGCTACGCCGGCTTCCAGGATGCGTTCTACTTCTACACTCCGGAGTGGATCTTCAAGAACATGGCGCCGCACAGCACCTGGTTCGGCATGCTGGGTGAGGGCGGCATGACAGGCCTTGTCTTGATCGTGACCATGCTGGTTCTGTCGTTCACTTCGCTACGCAGATCCCTCGCAACGTTGCGGGCCCGTCCGGACGATGTCGTTTCCTATGTGATCACGATCGGCCTGATCGCGGCCATGGCGAGCTTCTGTGTCGCCGGATCCTTCCTTGGCCACCACGTGAGCTGGACACCGTACCTGCTCGTGGCCCTCGCCGCCGCCGTGGCGACCGTTGCCGAGCGCGACCCTGCCCGCGAGCAGCGGCCGGGCATCGTCGCCCCGGCAGCCGGGTCACGGGTCGTACCGCGCACTCCTCGATCACCGCCGGACCGCCGACGACCCGCCTCTCCCGCGCCGAACCCCCTTTGAGTTTGATCACGCTTACGGCCGATTTTCCGGATCGGCATCGACGTTCACGAAGCAAGGACCGAACAAGATGAAAAGTACGCTCACCCCCGCCGTCGTCATCCAGAGGATAGCCTCGCTGTTCTGGGTCCGCCGGCGCTTGCTTCTGCTGCCTGTTCTGCTGAGCATTCCCATCGGCATCGGCCTCGGCTTCCTGCTGCCGAAGTCGTTCCAGTCGCGCACCCTTCTGCTGCTTCAGGAGCAGGGAGGCCCCGGGCTTCTCGGCCGCGAGACGCAGGTCGCGCCGCACCAGAGCCAGGATCGGTTCAACGGCCTTCAGGCCCTGTTGCGCAGTGATCGCGTCCTCGAATCCGTCGTGCGCGAGATCGCCGAGGATAAGTCGCCCATGACCTCGAAGCAGATGAGCATCGAGGTTCGCCAACTCCAGGAAGCCATCACGATCACACCGTTGAGCAGCGAGATCATCGAGGTTCGGCTGCGCGGGAGCAAGGCCGAAGGTCTCGGCAAGAAGCTCGAGACCATCACGGTCCGGCTGCTGGAAAGCTTGCTCGCCCCCGGTGACGTCATAATGACCGCGCCGCGCCTCGTCGTCGAGCGTCGCCGCGAGCAACTGGCCGCTGCCGAGCGCGCGTATGCGACGGTCTTGAAGCAGGTCCGCGACCTGTCGACGACCGCATTGACGGATCGGGCGCTCGAGGAGCTTCTAGCCGCCCAGCGCCGCACCCACAAGCAGATCCAGGGTCTCCGGGCCGAGCTTGCCCTGCAGGACGCCGCGCAAACGCCGCTCGACAGGAACATCGACGCCGCACGCGCCAAGCTGGCGCAACTTGGCTCCGGCAATGACGCCCAGCGCATGGACGTTTCGATCGCGCAGAAACAACTTGAGCGCCTCATCGAGCTCCAGAGCCTCGAACGCGAGTTCGAGAACAGGACGACCCAGATCGCCGGCGTCACGCGGCCAGCGACCGGCCAGGCCTCGTCGTCGTCTGCCGAACTCGCGAAGGAGCTGAGCCACCTGAGCGCCGAGGTCGAGATCGCCCGCGAGCGCTTCGTCGAGGCCGAGCGCCGCTTCGGCACGCCCATCGCTTCACAGAAGTTCCAGATCCTGAGAGCTCCGGAGCAGATCACGATCATCGATGCCGCGAAGGACCCCGAGTTCCCGCGCGTCGGCAAGACGCTGATCCTCCTCATGACTGTGGCTGCCGGCGGTTTGCTGGGGCTGGGACTGGCCCTGCTCGTCGACTTCGCCGACCCGCGCATCCGGTCCGCCGACACACTGGCGCGGATGACGGGCGCCCCTGTCTGGGGTCGCCTGCCGGCGACGCGCTGAAGCGCCAGAGTGCCCGGCATGGAGCAGCCTCGACGTCCGTCGCGGGATCAGCCGTTGCAGGTCGATGTCTGGATCATCGACCTCGACGCGGTCCGCGACACGGACGATGCGCTTCGGGCCGATGTCGCTCCGGCGGACATCCTCTATGCGACGAAAGCGGCCGCCCCCTTGCTCGGCCGCCGCCGTCTCGCCGGGAGGGCCGTTCTGCGCCGCATCCTGTCTCGTTTCCAGCACGAACAGCCATCGATGCTGACGATCGAAAGTGGACCATTCGGCAAGCCTCGGCTCGTCCGATTGAACAGCCCACCGCTCGCCTTCAACATGACCCGCAGCCGCAACATGGCGGCTGTCGCTGTCGCGAAATGCGACAGTCTCGGTATCGATCTGGAGCACGAGGCTGGCCCGGTGGCCGACTTTGCTTCATCGATCCTCTCTCGAGACGAACGGGCGGCATGGGCGGCACTCCCGTCGTCTCAGCGAGACGTGGCAGTTTATCGGGCCTGGGTCCGCAAGGAAGCGCTGCTCAAGGGGCTCGGTTGCGGCCTGACGCAGGCACCCGACCAGATCGAAGTGCCGCTGCTGCCGGCGAGACTTTGCCGTCCGAACAGTTGGCCGTCGGAGTTGGCCGTGGACGGATGGCAGCTTGCCGATCTGTCTGTTCGTGCAGGGATTGTCGGTTCACTCGCTTTTCGCGCGCCGAATTTAAATTTATGTATCACTTACATGACAGAAGTTGATCTGGCTCACGAAAATATCGCGCTTTCCGGACGAACATGACGCTTTGGCTCCCTTGGACGGCTCTCGGGGGCCTCCGACAGAGGCCATGGATGTCGGCGACCGATGCGCGGAAGGGGCTCGCGCGAACCGCAGTGGCGGTTTCGGCATCGGCCTTGTGAAGCCGCATGAGCCACTGCGAACGAGGCTCTTCGCGGTGGTGGACGAACGGCGACCGCCATGTGGAACGCGACTTGCTACCACGTCGGATGGCGCCCGATCGTCGGGCTGACTATTGTATTGGCGTCGCGTCCGCCGGCTCGGCGCCGGGATGCACATCGAACCGAGTAACGAAGTTGCGTATCGCATTCATTCTGATCGGCGATTCGACATTGGTGATCCGCTGTGCGGATCACCTGATCGCTCGCGGCCACGCCATAGCCGCGATCGCGTCGCGCAACCGCCAGATTGCAGGTTGGTGCGCGGAAAATGGAACAACGTTCATTGATCGCGATGCCGGCCCCCTCGACCAAGCCCTCGGCGCCCTCACCTGTGACATCCTCCTGAGCGTCGCCAATCTCGAAGTTCTTCCGGCCGCCGTTCTGCGCGCGGCCCGTCGCATCGCACTCAACTTCCACGACGGGCCATTGCCCGATCTCGGTGGTCTCAACGCGCCGGTGTGGGCGCTTCTCGAAGGCCGTCGGACGCACGCCGTCACCTGGCATGAGATGACACCTTCGGTGGACGCAGGCCGCATCGCCGAGATCGAGCCGATCGTCATCGCCGCCGATGAAACGACCTTCTCGTTGAATGCCAAGTGCTACGAGGCCGGCCTCACGACGTTCGAGCGTCTTCTGGCGGGCCTCGAGGGCGGCACGTTGAACCTCCGCGAGCAGATCGGCACGCCGCGCCTGCTGCGCCGCTCTGACCGCCCGGCCAGCTTCGGCCTGATCGACCCCGGCCAAGCCGCCGCAGCGATCGTCCGCCTCGTGCACGCCTTGGATCACGGCCCCTATTGGAATCCCGTTACGGCCGCCAAGCTGCTGGTTGCCGGTGAAGTGGTCTTGGTCCGATCGGCAGAGGCCCTGGCCGGCGCCGCCCCGACAGCACCCGCCGGCACGATCCTCGCGCGCGAACGCGATGCGATCGTCATCGCGACGGGCGACGGAGCCGCCCGCCTCGACGGCCTGAGCTACGCCGATGGCCGGCCGGTCGACGTAACGGCCGCCTCGACTTTGCTGCCCGGCGCTTCGGTGAGCGCGCCGAAGACCCTGCCGCGGGAGCGACTGGAAGCGGCCGGCCGTGCCGCCGCTCGCAGCGAGTACGCCAGTCTGCGCCAATGGGCCGCCGTCCCCAACGTCGATCTGCCGTATCCGACGCGGGTCGCCCCGACATCATCCGAAGCCGCCTCATTGGCGCGCATCGAGGTCCCGCTCGAGATCGACGTCGCGCGTGTCGCTGGCGGCATCGACAGCTCGAAGACCGCAGCCCTCTTGGCGGGGCTCGCGACATGGATCGCGCGCCTCTCCGGCACGCCGTCGGTTCTCGTCGCTCTGGAAACGCCCGCGACACGCGATGCGATTGCCGGCGTCGAGCCCCTGTTTCGCAGCGACCGGTTCCTCGCCGTCGATGCCGTGGGCGCCAGCACCTGTCGTGAGATCGCAACCGGGATCGAGGCGCTCGTCGCCGCAACCGAAGCCGCCGGCCCCATCGCCCGCGACCTCGAAGCACGCCTCCGCCTGACCGATGCCCCGTTGGCCGGCCTGCCGCGACCGCTGATCGGCCTCGTCGTCGGGGATCAATCCGATCGCGCCTCACCGCGCGCCGCCGCCGTGACGCTCGTCCTCGACCCGCGCACCGACCGCGTCGTCCTCGATGTCGACGCCGCGATGTTCACCCCCGCCACGGCCGACGTGATGGCCAGCCACCTGGCCCACCTGCTTGATGCCATGGCCTGGGCCTCGACGAGCCGGATCGACGCCCTCCCGCTTGTCCCGCAAACCGAGCACGACGTCTTCGAGGCGATCAACGCCACCCAAGTCTTCGCGCCGGTGGGCCTCGTCGCTATTGCCTTCAACGCTCGAGCAGCGAGCACGCCCGATCGCGTGGCCCTGCGCTGGCACACGCGGACCATCACCTACGGCTCACTCAAGTCACAGGTCGACCGCCTCGCTGGAGTATTGCGCAGCCACGGCAGCGGACCGGGAAGCCTCGTCGCCGTCTCCATGGACCGCACGCCAGCCATGGTGATCGCACTGCTGGCCATCCTGACGACGGGCGCCGCCTACGTACCGGTCGATCCGCGGTTTCCGGCCGAGCGCAGCGCCTTCATCCTCGAGGACTCGGGCGCTCGCTTGCTCGTCACCGACGATCAGTCCAAGGCGGCGCAAGCCGGCGCCATCGTCCTCGATGTCATGGGCGAGGCGCTGTCCGCTCCGCCCGTCGTCGACGCGATGGCAAATTCCACTCCGCCGTCCCGCGCCCCTTCCGATCTCGCCTATCTCGCCTATACGTCAGGGTCTACGGGGAAGCCCAAGGGCGTGTGCGTCACGAACGCCAACGTCACAGCCTTTCTCGCCGCCATGGACGCCCGCATCCCCGGTCCGCGCGACGGCGTCTGGCTGGCGGTGACGTCGATCAGTTTCGACATCTCGGTGCTGGAACTGTTCTGGACCCTCACCCGCGGCTTCACCGTCGCGCTCCACTCCGAGGTTCCGGAGCCGGCGAACGATAGCGCGAGCCGGGACGTCGGTCCGTCTCTGAGCCTGTTCTATTTCGCAGCCGCCCCCCCGGAGAGCCAGGCGACCGCGAAAGCCCCCGACACCTATCGCCTGCTGATGGAGGGCGCGCGCTTCGCCGACGCCCACGGCTTCGAGGCGGTGTGGACGCCGGAGCGTCACTTCCATGCGTTCGGCGGCATCTATCCGAACCCCGCCGTCACCGGAGCCGCCGTGGCCGCGGTGACGAAGCGCATCGCCATTCGCGCCGGCAGCATCGTGTTGCCCCTCCACGACCCGATCCGCGTCGCCGAGGACTGGTCCGTGATCGACAATCTGTCCGGCGGACGGGTCGGGATCGCGGTCGCGTCGGGCTGGATGCCGGAGGACTTCGTTCTGGCGCCGCACGCCTTCGAGCGGCGCAAGCAGGTCATGCTCGAGCACATCGACACGATCGCGCGCCTCTGGCGCGGTGAGAAGGTCGCCCGTCCGAAGCCGGACGGCACAATGGCCGAGATCGGCACGTTGCCGCGCCCCGTGCAGCCGGCACTCCCCGTGTGGCTGACCGCCGCCAAGAATCCCGAGACGTTCGAGATCGCTGGAACGCGTGGCGCCAACGTCCTGACCCACCTCCTCGGCATGTCGGTCGAGGAGATGGCCGAGAACATCGCCACCTACCGTCGCGCATGGGCCAAAGCCGGTCACGCCGGGACGGGACGCGTCACGCTGATGCTGCACACCTTCGTCGGCCCCGACGACGCGAGCGTGCGCAACGCGGTCCGCGAGCCAATGAAGCGGTATCTCGCCTCCGCCGTCGACATCGTGCGCGCGGCGGAATGGAATTTCCCGACCCTCGTCGGCAAGGGCGAAGGCGGCTTGGCGGCCTCGAAGAAGCGCCTGACCGCCGCCGACCTGGGCCCCGAGGATCTCGATGCCGTCCTCGAACACGCCTTCGACCGCTATTATGGGTCGAGCGGCCTGTTCGGCACACCGGATCGATGCGCCGAATTCGCCCGCCGCCTGAAGGCGCTCGGTGTCGACGAATTGGCCTGCCTCGTGGACTTTGGCGTCGACACCGATGCTGTCCTCGCGAGCCTGCCGCAACTGGCCGAGGTCGGCACGAAACTTGGCGCCGCCCGCCCGCCGGAACCGGTTTCCGTCGCCGCCGACATCGTTCGCCACGGCGCCACGCATTTCCAGTGCACGCCCTCCATGGCCGCGATGCTGCTGGCAGATGACGACGGCCGCAATGCCCTGGGGAGCCTTCGAGCCATGCTCGTCGGCGGCGAGGCGCTCCCACCCGACATGGCGGAGGCTCTCGTTGGAACGGTCTCCGGCCCGGTGCTCAACATGTACGGCCCGACCGAGACGACGGTCTGGTCGACGGCGGCCGAGCTGGCGCCGGCGATGCCGTTCGTTCCGCTCGGAACACCGCTCGCGGGCGAGAGCATCGATATCGTCGGTGCAGCCGGGCAACCGCTGCCGGCCCTTGTCGCGGGCGAACTCGTCATCGGCGGCCTCGGCGTCGCCGACGGCTATTGGCGCCGCCCCGAACTGACGGCCGAACGCTTCGTCATGCGCACGACGGAGGCAGGCACGAGCCGCTGGTATCGCACGGGCGATCTTGCGCGGCGTCATCCGTCCGGCGCCCTCGAGTATCTCGGCCGCATCGATCAGCAGGTGAAGATCCGCGGCCACCGCATCGAACTCGGCGAGATCGAAGCCACGCTTGCGTCAAGTCCAGAGATCGCCCAGGTGGCGGTCGTCGCGCGCCAGTCGACCGGTGGCACGCCGGAACTCGCGGCCTTCGTTGTTCCTGCCCCGGGCGCGGCTCCGACAGCCGCGACATTGTTGGGCGAAGTCGCTCGTCGGCTGCCGCAGATCATGGTCCCCGCGAGCCTCACGATCCTCGATCGCCTGCCGCAGACGGCGAACGGCAAGATCGATCGCACGGCTCTGGCCAAACGCACGACGACGCCGGCGCGCCCTGCCGTGGTTTCGCCGACGGCCGGAGACGATGGCCGCCCGGCACCGCTTGCGGCTGCCACCCCGGGTTCGACCGACGAGAGCGAGCAGCGCATCGCCCACGTATGGGCCCGCCTCCTCGGCCGCGCCGACATCGCGCACACCGACAATTTCTTCGACCTCGGCGGCCACTCTCTGCTTGCCGTCGAGCTGCATCGCACCCTGGTGTCGGAGCTGAGCCTCGATCTCAAGTTGACGGACATCTTCCGCTATCCGACCGTCGTCGCCCTGGCGCGCCATGCGAGCCGTGCCGCCCCCCCGGAAAAGGTCGCCTCCGTAGCCGGTCAGGATCGCGCCCGCATGCGCCTCGAGATGACGCGCCGCGCCCGAACGAGATCGGGCACCGGGCCGGCATCGCCTGGAGGTGCCGATGGCTGAGCTTCCGGACCTCTCGGGCCGCATCGCGATCGTCGGATTGGCTGGCCGCTTTCCAGGCGCACGCTCGCCCGGCGAGCTATGGCGCATTCTCGAAGATGGTCGCGAAGCCACCACCTGGCTCGACGACGAGGCGCTGCTCAAAGCCGGGGCCACGCGCGAAGAACTCGCCCTGCCGAACTACGTCAAGGCGGCCATGGTGCTGCCCGGCATGGAGAATTTCGACGCCTCGTTCTTCGGTTTCAGCCCCCGCGAAGCCCAGATCCTCGATCCGCAGCACCGCCACTTCATGGAAACGTGCTGGGAAGCCTTGGAGGATGCCGGCCACGTCCCGAGCCGCTTTCCCGGCGCGATCGGCGTCTTCGGCGGTTGCGGCATGCAGGCCTACATGGCCGAGAACCTGATGCCGAACGCGCGTTTGCGCGAGAACGTCGGCATGTTCCTTCTGCGTCATACGGGGAACGACAAGGACTTCCTGACGACCCGCGTCTCCTATCTTCTGAACCTGACCGGCCCCTCGATCGGCATCCAGACGGCGTGCTCGACGTCGCTGGTCGCCGTCCATGTCGCCTGCCAGAGCCTGATGTCCGGCGAATGCGACATGGCGCTGGCCGGCGGCGTCTCGATCGAGGTGCCGCACGGCCTCGGCTACATCGCGGCTGAAGGCGAGATCCTGTCGCCCAACGGCCGCTGCGCCGCCTTCGACGACGACGCCAAGGGCACGGTGTTCGGCAGCGGGTCCGCTGTCGTGGTCTTGCGCCGGCTCGAGGACGCGCTCCGCGACGGCGACAACATTCGCGCCGTGATCCTCGGTACGGCCGTCAACAACGACGGCGCCACCAAGGCCGGATACCTTGCTCCGAGCGTCGAAGGCCAGTCACGCGCTGCCGCCGAGGCAGTCGCCGTCTCCGGCGTCGAGCCCGCGACGATAGACTACATCGAGGCCCACGGCACCGGCACCTTGATCGGCGACCCGATCGAACTCGAGGCACTGTCCCAAGCCTACGCCGACAGCGCCCGCGCCTCTCCCCTCCTTGTCGGCTCCATCAAGACCAACATCGGCCACCTCGACACCGCGGCCGGCGTCGCGTCGCTGATCAAGGTCGTGATGGCACTGGAGCACGGCAAGATCCCGCCGACACTGAACTTCCGCAAGGCCAACAGCCGCTTCGCTTTCGAGCCGAACGGCTTCCGCGTCGCATCCGTGAGCCGCGATTGGCGCCGCTCGTCACGCCCTCGCCGCGCCGGAGTGAACTCGCTCGGCGTCGGCGGCACCAACGCCCACGCGCTGATCGAAGAGGCTCCCGAGCCGCCGCGTCCGCCGCGCTCCATGACTGTGGACGAACGCCCGGCACTGTTCACGCTGTCCGCCAAGACCCCCGCCGCTCTTGACCGCCTGGTCGAGAAATGGCGGGCATACCTCGCGCAGCCCAACCTGCATCTCGACCTCCGCGACGCGGCGTTCACGACCCAGGTCGGTCGCGAGGCCTTCGAGCATCGGCTCGCCATCGCGGCCCGGACGTCGGCCGAGCTGTCTGAACTCCTGACCGGCAGGACACCACGCCGGCTCGCCCGCTCGCTGGCGAGCAGCGGAGCGCCATCGATCGTGTTCATGTTCCCGGGCGGCGGCGCGCAGTACGCCGGCGCGGGCCGCGATCTCTACCGCACGGAATCAAACTTCCGCGAGGCGGCGGACGCCTGCCTCGCGCTTGTTCCGCAAGAAGCTGGCGAGTTGCGCGACCTCCTGTTCGGCCCGGGCAGTCGCAACCCGGTCTCGAGCGAGCGTCTCGAGCATCCACTGTTGTCGATCCTTGCGGTGTTCACGGTCAGCTATGCTCTCGCCCGGATGTGGGAGAGCCATGGCATCACGCCCTCGGCAGTGATCGGCCATAGCGCCGGCGACTATGCGGCCGCCGTCGTCGCCGGCGTCATGTCGCTGGAGGATGCGGTTGGCCTTGTCGCCGAGCGGGGCCACATCTTCGCCGAACTGCCACCCGGCGCCATGCTGTCGATCTCCGAAAGCGAGGCAGCCGTTCGCGACCGTGTCGGTGACACCCTCGATATCGCAGTGGTCAACGCATCCGATCTGACGGTCGCGTCCGGCGAGATCGACGCCATCGAGCGGCTGGCCGCCGAACTCGACGAGGCGGGCATCGACAACACCCGCGTTCGCATCGGCGTCGCCGCCCACTCGCGCATGCTCGATCCGTTCCTCGATCGCTTCCGGGCCAAACTGGCGCGCTTGCGCCTGTCGCCCGCCCGTATCCCGTTCGTCTCGGGCCTGACCGGCACGTGGGCCGCACCACACGACGTCGCCTCGCCCGAGTACTGGGTCCGCCACCTGCGCGAGACGGTTCGCTTCGGTGACGGCCTGGCGCAGGTGCTGATGGAGCCGGGGCGCGTCCTCGTCGAAATGGGCCCCGGTCGGGGCTTGTCGGCGCTGGCGCGGCTGGCGAATGCGGCGAATGCTCCGCGCGCCATCGTTCCGACCACCCGATCTGCCATCGAGAACGACGACGATCTGTCGACGACGGCGACAGCGGCCGGCCATCTGTGGGCGGCCGGTATCCCCGTCGACCTTGGGCCCTGGCTCGGTGAGGGCCCGCATCGGCGCGTGTCGCTGCCGACCTACGCCTTCGAGCCGCAGCGTCACTGGATCGACCCGCCCAGGAGGGCGACGACGCCGGACATCGCCGCCCCCGCTGCACAGGCGCCACCGCCTCTCCCCGCGATCACGCGGATCCCCGACCCGGACGACTGGCGTCTGTCGCCGGTCTTCCGCGAGGTTCCGCTGGCAGGGAGAGAGCCGTCGACACCTGAAGCGCGAACGGCCCTCCTCCTCACCGACGGTTCGCCTTTGGCGTCCCGGATCGAGGACGAATTGCGCCGTCGCGCGGTAACGGCGGTGCGTGTCGTGGCCGCCGCCGAGTTGTCCCTCACGGAGGGATCGGCCTTCGCCGTGGACCCGAACGACCCCGCCCACTGGCAATCCCTCATCGATGCGCTCGAAGCGCGCGGACAGCGGCCGCACCTGATTGTGCATCTGTGGTCGTTGGCCGCTTCGGATCCGCGCGAACGCCAACGACCGGTCGACGACGGCCATCGCTTCGGTGGCCTCTTTGCGTTCATGAAGGCGATGGCGCTCGCCGGGTGGGATCATCCGATGCGAATGACGGTCGTCACATCGGGTGCGGCCGCGATTGCCAATGACGAGAGGTTGCGGCCGGCCAACGCCATGCTGAGTGCGCCTGTCCGGGTCTGGCCGCACGAGACGCCCGGGCAAAGCGCGGCACTCGTCGACGTACCGGGCGTCGAGATCGGTCACGTCGAAACCGCCGCCTTGATCGTCGATGAAGTGCTCGCGACTACCCCCGATAGTGTGGTCGCGCTTCGCGGCCCACGTCGCTTTGTCGAGGTTCTCGAGCCGTCCCGCTTGGACCAGGCAGCAACCTCGCGCATTCGCCCCGGCCGGACATACCTCGTGACCGGCGCGGCCGGTGGCCTTGGCCGGCGTCTCGCCCGTCACTTGATCGAGGAATTGGGCGCACGCGTTGCTCTCGTGGGACGCCAGTCGCTAGACGCACTGGACGCCGAGACCCGATCGATCATCTCGGCGTGGGGCGACCGTTCGCTCTGGATCCGCGCCGACGTGACCGACACCGCCGCCATTGAGGCGGCATTGGCCGAAACCCGTCGGAAGTTCGGCACCATCGACGGGGTGTTTCACACAGCCGGCGCAATGGACGACGCACCGCTGGCGACCAAGTCGGTGACCGACATTCGTCGTGTCATGGCAGCCAAGGTCGAAGGCGCGCAAATTCTCGATGCCCTCCTGCCTGAGGGCTCGATCGATCTCTTCGCCGTGTTCTCGTCGACGAGCGCCTTGCTCGGCCCCCCTGGCCAGATCGACTATGCGGCCGCCAACGCCTACGTCGAGGCGCTTGCCGCATCCCGGTCCGACGGCCTCTCGATCGACTGGGGTGTATGGCGCGATACGGGCCTCGCTCTCCGCGCCGCATCCGTCGAGGCCGAAACGCTGCGCGCCGGCACGGGAACGGTGCTGGCCAATCCGCTGCTCGGTCGCGTTCTTGAACGCTCACTCGACGGGATCGTCTGCGAAGCCGTCCTCGACCCCTCGCGTTTGTGGGTCCTCTCGGGTCACGTCGTGGACGATGTCCCGGTCATTCCCGGCACCGCCTACATCGACATGATGCTCGGCGCACTGGCGGAGCTGCGCAGCCTGACCTCATGGCAGCTCGACGACGTTCGCTTGCTGAGCCCGCTCGCCGTACCGTTCGGCACGCTGCGTCGGGTCCGGACGTCCATCGAGATCGATGCGTCGGGCGCGGCCTCGGCCCGGATCGAGAGTTCCGCTCCCGACGGCACTGACGAGATCGAGCACGCCAACGCATCCGCCCGAACGATCGTCGGGCTGTTCGACGACATCCTTGCAGCACCGCCTGCCGAAGCCCGGGAGCTTCCAGCCGCGACCTTGATCGCCCAGGGTTCCGCCGTCGAGTTCGGCGCGCGCTGGAACGTTTTCCGGAAGCTGAGCATGACCGACGGCTCGACGTGGGCCGAACTCGCCCTTGCACAGCCCTTCGCATCCGAGACGGAAATCCATCGCGCACACCCGGCGCTGCTCGACATGGCGGCCACGATCGGGCTCCATGCGCTGCCGACGGCCGACCTCGCCACGTCCTTGTTTGTTCCCGCCCGCGTTACGAGTGTCGTGGCCTTGAAGGCGCTGCCGCACGTGATCCACGCACGTGCGGATCTCGTCGCCTACGAGGCCGATCACGTCGCCCGCTTCGATGTCCAGCTCGCTGATGCGCAGGGGCGCGTCGTAGCGAGGATCGAAGGCCTCGAGTTGCGCGCCGTCAGACGCGGGACCTTCATCGCTCGCACCGCTGAGCGCCAGCACGTTCAGGCGATCGTCGAAAGCATCATCGCCGCCGGCATCCGGTCGCGAGACGAGGCGAAGGTCTTCGCCATGGCCCTGACGGCGCCCGGCCGTCGGACAGTCATCAGCTCCATCGCGCTGCAGAGCCTCCAGCAACTCTACCGCAGCCTGGCCACGCCGAGAGAGCGCCAGCCGGGCGCGACCCCGCGCCACGACGCATCGTCCGAGCCGAATTCTGCCATCGTAGCGGTCGAGGCCACGGCGACAGAGCGCGCGATCTCGGAAATGTTCGGCGATCTTCTGGGCCTCGAGAAAGTCTCCCTCGACGACGAGTTCCTGGCCCTCGGCGGACATTCGCTGGCAGCCGTCCGGCTGTTCGCGAGAATTCGCCGCCAGCTCGGGGCAGATCTGCCGATCTCGACGCTCTTCGAGGCGCCCTCGGTGCGCGCGCTCGCCGCCTTTGTCGATGAAGCGACCGGGACGGTCCAGGAGAGCCCGCCCCGGCCGGCTCCCGGCCCCACGCAATCCAATGTGCAGCCGGCTTCCGCACCCTCGGAGAAATCGGTCCGCCGTCGCAAGGCCGGCGAATGGAACCCGCTGGTTCGCATTCGAGAGGGCCAGCCAGGGCGACCACCGCTCATCTGGATTCACGGGGCCCGAGGCAATGTCGTCTCGATCCAGGCGCTTGCCGATGCGCTGCCGGCCCACCATCCGATTTACGGCTTGCAGGCCCAGGGCGTCGATGGACGCCTGCCGCCGCAGGAAAAGATCGAGGACATGGCGCTTCAGTACGTGGCGGCCATTCGCGAACTCTGGCCGGAGGGCCCCTATTGCCTCCTCGGCTATTCGGGCGGCGGCGTGATCGGCTACGAGATGGCGCGTCAGCTCGAGGCGATCGGCCAGAAGGTCGATCTGCTGGCCATGATCGATACGTTGTCACCGACGCACGCGAGCGGCGCCAGCCTCCGCGACTGGGTGAAGTTTGCCCGCGACGAGGGCCTCGCATCGGTGGCTGCACAGGCGCAGAACGCCATGAAGGTCCGCCTCGAAATGCTGAGCTGGAAGCGGCATCGCAACGATCCGGTAGAGCACGAGACCGACGCTCTCATAGTGGCATCCCAGCTGACGTTCGAAGCCTATCTGCGAGCCCAGGGTCGCTACCACATGCTGCCCTACGGCGGGAACGTCACCCTGTTCCGCGCTGTCCGTTCCGGGATAGCGTTCCGCAGCGCTGGTCCGACCCTCGGCTGGGCGCCTCACGTCACCGGCCGCCTCGACGCTGTTCCGCTCGATGCCGATCACGAGACCATCATCGAAAGTCCCGCCATCGATGTGATCGTGCGCAACCTGTCCGATCGGCTCGACGCCGTGGCCATGGAGCGGCTCGGATTGCCACCGCCGGTCGGCGACCGAACCGGCTGGGACCGCTTCTCACCCGGCCGGCCTGGCACCTGGTCACCTCTCGTCTGCCTGTCGAAGGGCGATGACGGGCGAACACCGCTCGTCTGCGTGCATGGTGCCGGTGGCAACGTCTTCTGGGCGCAGCGCCTCATCGAGCACCTGCCGCCGGGGACGCCGGTGTACGGCTTGCAGGCGTATGGCATCGACGGTCGACAGCGCCCGCTGCGGACGATCGAGGAGATGGCCGAGCGCTATGTCGGATTCTTGCTGCACCAGCTTCCGGGCCGGCGCTTCGCCCTCCTCGGCTACTCGGGAGGCGGCACCATCGCCTACGAGATGACGCGCCAGTTGCGGTCGAAGGGCAAGGACGCTCCGCTGCTCGCCATGATCGACACGCTCTGCCCCACGCATGAGATCTGGCCGCGCCTGTCGGACTGGCTCCGCTATGGCCGCCGGCGGGGCATCCGGCAGATGCTCGACAAGGCGCGTTACGGGCTTATCGAGGTTGTCGGTCCGGTTGTTCACCCGTTCATGAAGCTTCGTCGCAGCTATCGTCCGCCGGAGCCGGCACTGGCGCTCGAAACGGAACTCTTCCGCAGCTTCGTGGCCGCCCAGCGCCGCTACCGACTCGAGCCCTTGGACACCCGCATCGTCCTGTTCCGCGCGTCTGACGACGGCGTGCAGTATTCGGCCGCCGGACCGACACTGGGCTGGGGCGGCCTCGTTGGGGATATGGTGGAATCGTTCCCCCTCGACGCCAATCACACCAACATCATCGATGGTACGCCGATGAACGTGATCGCTGGCGAGATGGCACGTCGCCTGAGCGCCATCGAAGCCGACATCCACCTCGCCGAAGCGTCTGCAGTCTCAGCCGACATCACTGACGAGCAGCGCCCGATCACCGTCGATCGCAAGGCGGAGAGCGACGCCTCCCAGTTCCTCCGATAGATCATTCGTGTCGGGCTCAGGCCGAGAGATGCCTGAGCTTGTAGATCGCGGTGTGCAGGACGTGCGCGACCGGCCGCTCGTTCGCAGTCAGCAGACAGTCCATGTCGACGAGTCGATGTCCTTTGCGCTCGTAGTTGGAAACGACACGGCAGCGCGCAGCGAGCGTTTCTCCGACGCGCGCCAGCGACAGGTGACGCATGCTGCTGCCGACGTGGATCCACGGGGCGAGCAGGACATTCTCTCGCAGCGCCGAGTTGCACAGCCGGAGCAGGATGCCCGGATGCGCGATTCCCTCCGCGGCATAGAGCGGCAAGGTTTCCCTGACGTCAGCGAGATAGGTCTCGTGCCGCACGCGATCGTAAATCCCGGGCAGGGAGCACAGGACCGTACCCTCGGCGAGGCTGAGTTCGTCGGCGGGCGGGCGGGCGTCCAGCGCCGGAGGCGCGACGTAGGGATAGTCGGCGAGCGCCGGCAGGACACCGGCCGCAGCGGGGAGACGCGCCTCGCCCGTGGCACACGACACACCCTCGCTGTCGACGGCGAGCGCGAGGCCGTCGCCCGTCTCGACCGCCGATGCCGTCGCCATGCGTCCGTCGTAGACGGGCTTTCCGAACCGCGCCGTCATTTCGCCGCGCTCGAGAAACGCGCGTCCCCAGCGGCGCACGGGAAGATGGCTCGCGTAGGCGAAGACTTCCACGCCCGGGACGAGGCCGCCCGAGAAGCCGAGCCGCGCGGCGACCGTATCGTCGTGGATCTTGTTCTCGGACGCGTGCGAGACGTTGTAGGCCTCGACCGTATGGACGAGGTGCAAGGGCGCGGACATAGGGCCTCCCTGAAGCGGTTCTGGCTGTTGACGTTGGCTCGAACCATCAAGGCTATGCGGACGCATCGGATCGCGCCAGTCCATCCAGTGGCGGCGTCAGGCTCCCTTGCGCGGCCGGCGTGGATTGCCCGCCTTGCGCGCCGCCACGCGTCGGGCAGCGCCGACCGCGTCCCGCGCGAACGCCAACATCTCGTCAGGCTCGTCGAGCAGCCTCTCTGGCGCTTGCCAGTAGCTCATGACGGCAGTACGCCCGCCCGACTTCGCGTATGAGAATGGGGCCATGCCCTCGGCCTCGAAGCGCCCGCGGTTGTCGCCGTCCACCTTGAAATAGAGCGCGTCGTCGCTGACCAGCGCGAACATCAGGCCGTCGAGAAACAGGCCTGCCCCGCCGAACATGCGCTTCACGACAACCGGACCGAGCGGCGCCAGCACATCTTGCAGCTGCTCGATGAGATCGCTGGGAATCATGGCACCGCCCCCGTGGCCCGATCAGAACGAGCTTCCCGGCCGCGCGAGAAAGGCGATCTCCTCGGGCGTCGAAACACGACCGAGCGCATCGTTGCGATGCGGAAACCGGCCGAAGCGCGCGATGATGTCGCGATGCGCCACGGCATAGGCATCGAGCTTCGCGTCGCCAAGCGTCGCGATCAGCGCCACCGCGCGGTCCTGGTCGGCCATCGATTCGCTGTGCTCGAAGGGCAGATAGAGGAATAACCGACCGGCCGGATCGACTTCGGCGTCCAGTCCGCGTTCCACGACCGCCTTGGCGAGGCTCAGCGCGGCAGTATCCGACGCGAAGGCCCGGGCGGAGCCACGAAACATGTTGCGCGAGAATTGATCGAGCACGATGACCGTCGCGAGGGCCTCCCGCGCCGTCATGGAGTCCGACGCCAACGGCCGTTCGGAGATATCCGCGTGCAGCTTGGCGAATCGCCGTTCGATCTCGGCGTCGAGGTCCGCATCCTTAGCGAACCGCTTCTCGGCCGATGTCTCGACGAGCCAGAAATCGATGACCTCGCCCACCCAGGCCGGCTCGCCTCGAGAACTGCCGCTGCGCTCCATCACCGACCCAACGCTTCGAGCCGCTCCTTGGACGCCGGCACCAGCGCGACGCTCTCGCCGCATCCGCACGCGCTCGACTGATTGGGATTGTTGAAGACGAACTGCGCCGACAGCGTGTCGACTTTCCAGTCCATCTCGGTGCCGAGCAGGAACAGCACCGCCTGCGGATCGACGATCACGCGGGCTCCATCCTGCTCCACGATCTCGTCGAACTTGGCCACCTCGGCCACCCAGTCCATGGTGTATTCCATGCCCGCGCAGCCGCCCTTCTTCACGCCGATCTTGAGGCCGGCGACGGTCGGCCCTTTGCTTTCCATGAGCTTCCGCACGCGCTCGGCTGCGGCGGGCGTCAGGGACAACACTTTGGGGCGGGGTCTGGGCGCGCGGGGCGCGGCTTGGGTGGTCATCGCGGGGCCAATCCTTCGGTTCAAAGCCGACGATCTTAGGAACAATATAACGCAAATCCGTCGACTTTGCAGTGCCGAACCGCAGGCCCGCGCCGGATACCCGGCGATTGAACACAATTCACGACCGCTTTTGCGCCATGCCCGACATCATGCGTCGGGGACAAGCGGCCGGAGGACAGCTATAAGCCCGATCGAACCCTCCGCCCCACGAGACGGTCGAGCCGATCATGAGCGCCAACTATCCAGCCATAACCCCCGAAGTGGTTGCCCAGCATGGCTTCAAGGGCGACGAGTTTCCGCGCCTTCTGGAGATCCTCGGGCGCCAGCCGACGTTTCTGGAACTCGGTATCTTTTCGGTCATGTGGTCGGAGCATTGCTCCTACAAATCCTCCCGCTTCTGGCTCCGCCAATTGCCGACCTCCGGGCCGCAGGTGATCCAGGGCCCCGGCGAGAACGCGGGTGTCGTGGATCTCGGCGACGGCGATGCGGCCGTCTTCAAGATGGAGAGCCACAACCACCCGTCCTACATCGAGCCCTATCAGGGGGCGGCGACCGGTGTCGGCGGCATCATGCGCGACGTGTTCACGATGGGCGCCCGCCCCGTGGCCAACCTGAACGCCCTGCGTTTCGGCGCCCCTGACCATCCGAAGACCCGGCATCTGGTATCTGGTGTGGTGCGCGGCATCGGTGGCTATGGCAATTGCGTCGGCGTCCCGACGGTCGGCGGCGAGACCAACTTCGATCCGGCCTACAACAACAACATCCTGGTCAACGCCATGTGCGTCGGCCTCGCGCGCACCGACAAGATCTTCTACTCGGCCGCCAAGGGCGTCGGTCTCCCGGTCGTCTACGTCGGCTCCAAGACCGGCCGCGACGGCATTCACGGCGCCACGATGGCCTCCGCCGAGTTCGACGACAAATCGGCCGAGAAGCGCCCGACGGTTCAGGTCGGCGACCCTTTCACCGAGAAGCTGCTGATCGAAGCCTGTCTCGAGCTGATGGCGACGGACGTCATCATAGCCATCCAGGACATGGGCGCCGCGGGCCTGACATCCTCGACCTCGGAGATGGCCGACAAGGGTGGCGTCGGGATCGATCTCGACCTCGATCACGTGCCCCAGCGCGAAGCTGGCATGACGGCCTACGAGATGATGCTCTCGGAAAGCCAGGAGCGCATGCTGATGATCCTGAAGCCCGGCCGCGAGCCGGAGGCCGAGGCGATCTTCCATAAGTGGGGCCTCGATTTCGCGGTCATCGGCCGCACGACCGATACCGGCCGGCTGATCGTCAGGCACAAGGGTGCCATCGAGGCCGACCTCCCCGTCGACAAGCTCGCCAACTCGGCGCCGCTCTACCAGCGGCCGTGGGTGCCGACACCCACACCGAAGCTCATTCTGCCTGAATGGGTGCCGGCCCCGGACGGCGTCCTCGCATGTCTCGAACGCATGCTGGCGACGCCGCACCTCTGCTCGCGCCGCTGGATCTGGGAGCAGTACGACCACACCGTGATGGGCGACACCATCCAGCGGCCGGGTGGCGACGCCGCCGTGGTTCGCGTCCACGGCACACGAAAGGGCATTGCTGCCACCTGCGATGTGACGCCGCGCTATTGCCTCGCCGATCCTGTCATGGGCACCAAGCAGGCCGTCGTCGAGACGTGGCGCAACCTGACGGCCGTCGGCGCCGAGCCGCTCGCGATCACCGACAACATGAACTTCGCCAGCCCCGAGCGGCCCGAGATCATGGGCCAGTTCGTCGGCGCGGTCGAAGGCATGAAGGAGGCGTGTCTCGCCCTCTCCTACCCGGTCGTCTCCGGCAACGTGTCGCTCTACAATGAGACCAATGGCAAGGGCATCCCCCCGACGCCCGCCATCGGCGGCATCGGCCTCGTCCGCGACGTGTCGAAAACCGCCGACCTCGCCCTGAAGCACGATGGCGACCTGATCGTTCTCGTCGGCCGCGAGCAGGGCCATCTCGGCCAGTCGCTCTACCAGCTCATCGAGACGGGCCGCAACGAAGGCGCGCCGCCTCCCGTCGACCTGGCCGAGGAACTCAAGGCGGGAACCCTCGTCCGCAGCCTGATCGGCGAGGGCAAGGCCACGGCCGTGCACGACCTGTCGGACGGCGGTCTCCTCGTCGGTCTGGCCGAGATGGCTCTCGCCGGCGACATGGGCGTCGAACTCTTCCCCTACGAGGGACGCCTGCCCGCCCACGCCGTCTGGTTCGGTGAGGACCAGGGCCGCTATCTGATCGCCTGTGCGCCGTCCATCGCCGAAGAGATCGCCGAGCGCGCACGTCTGCTGGCGCTTCCCGCGCGTATCGTCGGTCGGGTCGGCGGCCACGGCCTCGCCCTCAAGGGCGAGTCGCCGATCGACCTGTTCAGGCTGCGCACGTCGCGCGAGGCCTGGCTGCCGGCCTACATGGCCGGTGAGTTGGCGTCCTGACACCCCGACAGGCTGCGCGGCGGTCGATTTGCGAGCTATAGTTGGCCCAACGGCTCTGGAACACGAGGCCAGGAACACAAGGCCAAGAACACAAGGCCAAGAACACAAGGAATGACCCCATGCCCATGGATGCGAACGAGATCGAGCGGCTGATCCGCGCCGCTCTTCCGGATGCCACGATCGAGATCAAGGACCTGGCCGGCGACGGCGACCACTACGCGGCGCACGTCGTCTCGTCGTCTTTTGCCGGCAAGTCCCGGGTGCAGCAGCACCAGATGGTTTATGAGGCATTGGGCGGGCGCATGGGCGGCACGCTGCACGCCCTGGCCCTCACGACGGCCGCGAAGTAGCCGGCGCCCTGCCAGCACCGCCATCGGATCGGTACGTGGCCAGGCGCACCACAGACAAATTCTGCCGCCGCCCGATTGACAGCACTGATCACCCGCCGCACATCATGGGCAGTCAGGCGCCCTTGAACCGCCGTCCGCTTTAGGAAGGACAGACACGATGAGTCAGCAGGCCATTCACGACCATATCGCCAAGCTCGTCAGCGACAATGACGTCGTCCTCTTCATGAAGGGCACGAAGGGCATGCCGCAGTGCGGCTTCTCGCATCAGGTCGACACGATTCTCCAGCACCTGGGCGTCGACTACAAGCCGGTGAACGTGCTCGAGAGCATGGAGATCCGGGAAGGCATCAAGAGCTACACCAACTGGCCGACCGTGCCCCAGCTCTACATCAAGGGCGAGTTCGTCGGCGGCTGCGACATCGTCCGCGAGATGTTCCAGGCCGGCGAGTTGCAGGAGATGCTGTCCGAAAAGGGCGTGACCCACAACGAAGGCACCATGCAGGCCTGAGCCGCCGGTTCGGCCGGGACGTCGGCCTGATCTGATTCGGCGCGGTGCCGGGCCGGGCGGTTATCGCCGGCTCGCACCGCGCCGCTTTGATTTGGCGCCCACCACCGACGCACCCCATGCCATGATGCCGCCGCAAGCCTGCCCCCTGGATCGGTCGGGGCATGGGGGGGCGGCACTCCGGTGAGATCACCGGGCGAAGCCATCGCGGGGGCGGAGCGTGACGCGGGCGACCGGCAACGGGCTCAAGGTGCGGGAGGGCGGGTTCATGTCCGAGCCCGCCGCACCCGTATTGACGCCCGTCGAGACACCGCCACCCACGACCACGTCCCGCATCCATACGGTCGCCCTCGGCGGCCGCCGGTTCGTGCTCGGCATCCTGATCATCGCCGCATCGATTTCATTGGCCCTCGGCATCGCGCTGCCGTCGATCAAGCTGACCAAGTTCTTCTTCTTCTCGACCGAATACTCGCTGATCTCCACGGTCCAGAGCCTGATCGCCCGGAACCAGATCTTCATCGGCGCGCTCGTCTTCGTCTTCTCGATCGTCCTGCCCGTTTTCAAGATCCTCTATCTCGTCATCCTGACGACGATGCCGGTCGAGACCCTCGAGCGTCAGTATCGCCGGCTGCGCACTCTCGAATGGCTTGGCAAATGGTCGATGCACGACGTGCTCGTGCTGGCGCTGATGATCTTCTTCGTGAAGAGCCAGGGCATCTATGACGCAACGAGTCTCTCGGGCGTCTACTTCTTCACCCTCGCCGTCGTCTTCATGATCCTCGCCTACGCGTGGCTGAACATCTTCTCGCTCAATGCCATTCGCGAAAGGAGCCGCCGCATCGATCGGCCGGGCATCGCCGGTCCGGCTTCGCCCATTCGCAACTTCATGCTGGCGCTGTTCATTCTGGTCGCCGCGATCTGCTTCGCCATGGGCGTCGTTCTGCCGTCGATCCGGTTCACGACGGTCTACGTCTGGAAGAACGAGCACTCGATCGCATCGATCATCTGGGCCCTCTACGCGACCCGCGAGTACTTTCTGTGCGCCGTGATCACCGTCTTTTCGGTGCTCTTCCCGTTCCTGAAGCTGCTCTACCTGCTCACACTCTCGCTTTCCCCGAACATTTCCGGCGATTTCCGCGCCCGCTCGATCTCGACCATGGAATGGCTCGGCCGCTACTCCATGACCGATGTCATGGTGCTGGCGCTCATGGTCTTCTACATGAACTCGTCCGGCTACACGGAAGCCCAGGTCCTGCCGGGTGTTTATCTCTTTGCCGCCTCGGCCATCATGACCATGATGGCCTACGGCTGGGCCAACGCCGCCGCCCCGTCTGGAACATCGGGGCCGGAACGGGACGCCGCCACCGCATGAGAGAACAAGAATGATCGATAAGGACTTGCGACCGGGCGAGCGCGCACTCGTGGACGACCCCGCCCAGGCGGCCGGCGACGCCAGCCTCGTCTTCATCGGGCGCATCCGTTCGCCATGGCAGCCCGGCGCGCCCCGACCGAAGAACCCGACGGAAGCCCGCGCATCCGGCGAGGCCTCTCATCTCGAGATCGACCCGCCCTTCCGCCCCGGCCTCGATGGCCTGGAGCGCTTCAGTCACGTTGTCGTCCTCGCGTGGCTGCATCGCGCCCGGCGCGATCCGATCGTGATCCACCCGCCCCACGCCGACGCCCCGCGCGGCGTCTTTGCGCTGCGCTCGCCTGTGCGTCCCAACCCGATCGGCCTGACGGTCGCGCGTATTCTTTCGGTCGATCACGACCGCGGCATCGTCACGATCGATGCCATCGATTTCCTGGACGGCACGCCGCTCGTCGACATCAAGCCCTATCGGCCGGGCATTGATGCGATCCCCGACGCCGTCGTAGGCTGACGCCCAACCTGCGTGAAAACACGCGACAAGCGGAGACATCGACCATGGCAGACCTCGAGATCATCGGTGTTCCGTTCTCGAACTATGTGCGCTCGCTACGCATGTTGTGCGTAGAAAAGGGCGTCGCTTATACCCACACGTCCGCCCGACCGCAGTCCCCAGAAGTCCTGGCCATTCACCCCGCCGGCCAGATTCCCGTCATGCGCCACGGCGATGTGTCGCTGTTCGAATCGAAGGCCATCGCCACCTACATCGACAAGGCCTTCCCGGGACCGAAGTTCATCCCCGAGGATGCGCTCGGTGCAGCCCTTGTCGAGCAGTGGGTCTCCTACACCAACGCCAAGGTGGACCGCTGGATCATGCGGGAGTTCGTCGTCCCGTCGGCCTTCTTCGACAAGGCCAAGGGCCCCGATACGGCGCGCATCTCCGCGGCGCTTCCCGAAATCGACAAATGCATGCAGGTCGTCGATCGCGCCGTAGCCGAGACCGGGTATCTCGCCGGCGGGAGCCTGAGCTACGCCGACATGAACATCGTCCCCATGCTCGCCACCGCGATGCTGTATCCGGCGGCCGCCGAGGTTGTGTCTGGCTATTCGGGGATCGGCCGCTATTTGGCGAGCTTGACGGCGCGCCCGTCCTACGTCGACACGGCGCCCCCGCCCCGCCGCTGACCGCGTTACGCGTTACGCGTCACGCGGGATCGAGGACGTCGACGTCCACTGCCACGGCGACGGCATGCGTGCCGCCGCCGAGGAGCACGCCGCTGACTGGGCTGACGTCGCCATACTCCCGGCCGTAGGCGAATGTGATGTGCTCGTCGCTCACCACCACCTTGTTCGTCGGATCGAGATCGACCCAGCCGGCTTCGGGTGTCCACACCGAGATCCAGGCGTGCGAAGCATCGGCGCCCTGCAGCTTCTCCTTGCCCTCGGGTGGGCGCGTCAGCAGGTAGCCGGAAACATACCGCGCCGGCACGCGTCGCGCCCGGAGGCACGTCAGCGCGAGATGCGCGAAGTCCTGACAGACGCCGCGCCGCTTCGCGAGCACCTCCGAGACGGGTGTCGTGACGTCGGTCGCCTGGCTGTCGAAGGCGAAGTCCGCAAAGATGCGGCACGTGAGGTCCCACGCAGCCGCGATCACCGGCCGGCCCGGCGTGAACGACGGGGCGCCGTAGGCGATGGCCTCCCTGACAGGCATCGTCGCCGGTGAGGGCATCGCGTACTGCACCACGTCGAGGTCGATTTCCGCGTTGCCCGAAGTCAGCCGCGTGAGCACCTGCTCCCACGGGCAACCATGGACGAGATCGACCGTCGCTCGCGGCTTTACATCGATTGTGGAGCGGGCATGCAGCACCAGTTCGCGATGCTCTTCGTCGATCCCGAGTATGGAAGCCGGATTGCCCAGATAGTCCGTGAAGTCGTTCCGCCAGCTCGGAGCGGGTTCGACGACGAGATTGTGGCGAATGACTTTCTGGCGGGAGACGCGCCGCGGCGCGAGGTGCGCGAGATGCTGCGACTGCGTGACCTCGAACTCGTAGCGATAAGCCGTTCGATGACTGATCTCGTAGATCATGTGCGCGTGCCCTGCGCCATTCCGGCCCGATGCGGCGTATCCTCGATGAGCCTGAAGTAGCGCCGCGAGATCATGTCGGAAATCTGGGGTATCTCGACAAGCGCCTTCTCGAGAAGGGCCTGCATAGCGCTGCGACGACCGTCGGCGTCGACCGCCGACACTTCGTTGACGTCGGTGAGACGCACCGCCGTCTGCAATCCGAGCACGACCCGTCGCTCTCGCGACATGGCGTTGCCCTCGCTGGCCTGCGGAAGCCGCTCCAGCTGACTGACGAGGCTGGCGAGCTGATAGGCGACGCTTCGCGGATTGGCCTCGTCCATCAGCAGCAGATCGAGAACGAGCGGCAGCATCGGCTGGAGGCGGTAGCGCGAGCGGTACGTGATGTAGCTGTCGGCGAGGCGCAGGATGAAATTGAGACGCTCGTTCTCGTCGTCGCCCGGCGCACGCTCGGCAAACAGCAGTTCGAGCGTGTCCGAAAGGTTGTAGGCCCGCTCCAGCCGCCGCCCCATGTCCAGGAACGACCATCCGAAATTCCGCGTCATGTTCTCGTGCATATGCCCGTTGAACGTCGCGACGAGAGCCAGCTTGTCCTCGACCTCGTCCTGAAGTTCGCTGGCGCTGGCATCGACCATCCGCCGCCGCCACGCCTCGTCGACGCGAAACGAAGAGAGTGTCCGCCATGCTTCGAGCGAGAGCCGGTCCCGCGTCAGGCTGGCGATCCGGTAGATTCCCTCGAAACAGCCGATCAGGCTGTAATGGCTGGTGCGATCCGTCGTCAGTTGCCCGGCGAGGGACACCGTCCTGCGACCGGGTGCCGAGAGCGCTGGATCACTTCGGTTCGGATCTCGCCCCCTCATGATCAGTCGCTCGAGGACAAGCTCTCCGCCATGCCGGGAGGGCCCGGAATCGAGATACTCGAGCCGCCGGCCGAGCCCGGCCCGGATGACCCGCATCCCCCAGTCAGCCCGCTCGAGATAGCGCCCGAGCCAGAACAGGTTGTCGGCCACGCTGCTTTGCAGCGTCCGTTGCGAACGCTGCACGAGGGCCGTATCGACGCGCGGCCGCCACAGGCTCGAATGCTGCGCTTCCGTCTTCTCACCGAGCACCCAGACGTCATGCGTCTCTCCGTCGACCGCGCTCAGCGCCACGGCCGCGTTCGGATCGACGCCCATGGCGATACCGCCCGGCATCACGGCGAATCCGCTGCGACCGGCAGCAGCGAACAGCCGGAGCGCGAACGCGCGCGGAACCAGTCCCTGCGCCGAGAGCGACGGCATCGTCCCGACGCCCATGCGCTCCTCCGCGACGAGCCTCTCGCCATTCTGGCCGATGTCGTCGATCAGTCGCGCCCGCTCGTCGGGCGTCATCTCGACGGCCGCGCGCCCGCGGGTCGCCTGTCCCGGCCGCCCCGTACCTTCGCGCGACGGCCGGATGACCATGCTGCCGAGACGTTGCTCCACATGGGCACGAGCGCCCGGATCCCCGAGCCACCAACGGGGCGCATCGTGCAGGATCAGGTCCTCGCCGAGCAGATGGTGGCAGAGCGCCGGCAGATACGGCCCGAGCCCACGGTTCTCGACGATCGCCGCCCCGAGGCTGTTGACGACGAGATCGGGCGATTTGCGGCAGACGTTCACGAGACCGGCGGGGCCCTTGAAACTCGACGGATTGAGCTCGAGCGGATCGCAGTCGGCCCCCTCGATGCAGCGGATCAATGCGTCGACCTTCTTCAGGCCCGCGAGGGTCTTGAGGTAGACGTCACCGCCGACCGACTTGAGATCACCACCTTCCACCAGCCCGACGTCCAGATAGCGCGCCAGATAGGCATGGCTGAAGTAATCGTCGTGTCCCGGCCCCGGCGTCAGCAGCACGACATTCGGATCGGTGCGGCCCGACCGCTCGGCGAGCGCGCCGCGCAGGTCGACGAAATGTCGCGACAGCCGGCGCGCGTTGCACTCGACGAACACGTCGTCGGCCACGTCGGCATGCATCACCCGGTTGGCGACCGCGTAGCCGACACCCGCCGGCGTTTCTGCATGGTTGTCGATGACGCGCCACTGCCCGTCCGGACTGCGCGCGAGATCGGCGGCGTAGAAGAGGAGGTGCCCGCGCGCCGGCTTCACGCTGTGACAGGCCCGCAGATAGGCGGGATCCGAGAAGATCAGGCTCGGCGGAATACGGCCGCTGCTCAGAAGGGCCTGATCGCCGTAGATGTCTGCGAGGATCGCATCGAACAGTCTCGCCCGCTGTGCGATGGCGCCTTCAAGCCACCGCCACTCTCCCGGCGACACGACGAGCGGCATCAGGTTGAGCCGCCATTGCTGGCGCGGACGGTCCGGGTCGGCGAAGAGGTCGTGAACGAGGCCGGTTTCCCTCACTTGCCGATCGAGCCGGGTGGCGCGGGCCAGCCGGTCGCGCGGCCCGATCTCTCCGAAGGCCCGGATCAGCGCGCGCCAGTGCGGCTTGGCGTTCCTGTTCGCATCCAGGAGTTCGTCGTGGCCGGCAGACGCAGGCCGATAGCCATGCAGCAGATCGATTTCTCTCACCGGTCCTTGCCGTGCTTCGCTGGTCATCTGTGCGCTTTTCCTGGTGAGAGCACGAGCGATCTCGACGCAAGCTCGCCATGCAACTCCCTGAGACCATATCACTCCAAGATTGCGATGGTGTCACACCGAAGTCGCACTTTCGCGATGTTACCGGCAGGCGGCCGGTGTGCGCGACAATGTGTCGAATCAATCCCCTAAGCTATGCGCAGTTAACCACTTCGGAAGCGCTCGGCACATGGCTCGAGTCGCCCCACTGGCAAATCTGCAACACTTTTCCTGCGGCACGCGGCGCCGGAACCGGCCGCCCGCACCCTCGGCTTGCATCGCGCCGACCGACGGTCACGGCGCGCCGCGTCAGCGCCGCCTGAGATCCAGCGTCAGCGGGTAGTCGGCATTGACGCGCACGGGTCCGGTCACCATTGGCCCAGCGGTGTGTCCCGTGTCCTCGAAGCGCGCCAACCGGCGGCCCTCGGCCTCGTAGGCATTGACAGGGAACAGCTCGAAGTTCCGACCACCGGGATGCGCGACGTGATACCGGCAGCCGCCGATCGAACGCCCCGTCCACGTATCGACCACGTCGAATGTCAGCGGCACGTGCGGCGTGATGGTCGGATGCAGCGCCGACGGCGGCCACCAGGCTCGGAACCGCACGCCGGCGATCTGCTGATCGACCGCGCCGGCCGCCGTGAGCGGCAGTGGCACACCGTTGCAGGTCACCTTGTACCGTTCTCCGGTCTGCCCCTTCACGCGCACCTGTATCCGCTCGAGGGACGAATCGACATAGCGCGCCGTCCCCCCGATGACGCCTTCCTCTCCGAGCACGTGCCAGGGCTCGAGCGCTTGGCGGAGTTCCACTTCGACACCGCGCGCCTCGATGGCGCCGATCCGGGGAAACCGGAACTCGAAATGCGGATGGAACCACTCGGCTTCGACGGGGAGATGCGCAGCCCGGAGCTCGCGGACGACGTCCTCGAAATCCATCCACACGTAATGCGGCAGCATGAACCGGTCATGCAGCGCCGTCCCCCAACGCACCAGCGGCTGCCGGTAGGGCTTCTCCCAGAACATCGCGATCAGCGACCTGAGGAGATGCTGCTGCGCAAGGCTCATGCGCGCATGCGGCGGCATCTCGAACGAGCGGAACTCGACGAGACCGAGCCGCCCCGTGGGCCCATCCGGCGAATAGAGCTTGTCGATGCAGATTTCCGCCCGATGCGTATTGCCGGTCACGTCGATCAGCAGGTTCCGGAACAGGCGGTCGACGAGCCACGGCGGCACATAGGGCGCGCCCGGGGCCACAACCTGCTCGAGTGCGATCTCGAGTTCGTAGAGGCTCTCGTGCCGCGCTTCGTCGACGCGCGGCGCCTGGCTAGTCGGCCCGATGAAGAGCCCGGAGAAGAGGTACGAGAGCGACGGATGGTTCTGCCAGTAGGCGACGATGCTCGCGAGCAGATCGGGCCGCCTGAGAAACGGGCTGTCCGCCGGCGTCATCCCGCCGAGCACGATGTGATTGCCGCCACCCGTTCCCGTATGCCGCCCATCGAGCATGAACTTTTCGGTCGTCAGCCGCGACAGACGCGCTTCCTCGTAGAGCGCGGTGGTGATGTCGAGCGCCTCGCTCCAGTTGCGCGCGGGCTGCACGTTCACTTCGATCACGCCGGGGTCCGGCGTCACCTTGATCACGTTGAGCCGCTTGTCGTACTCAGGCGTGTACCCCTCGAGATGGATCGGAAGTCCCGTGATCTTCGCAGTTTCCTCGACGGCCGCGACGAGCGCCGCATAGTCCTCGCCGTCGCCGACCGGCGGCATGAACACGCAGAGCCGGCCGTCCCGGGCTTCGAGCGTCATGGCCGTGCGAACCGACCCGTAGATCTCGCTGGGGCCCGACGGCGGTGCGGGTGGCGCTTCGAGTGTCACCGTGCGCCGCCGCTGCAGCAGCGTGCGCCGCTCGGGCAAGGGCGCCGGCGCATCGAACGGATCGCGCGGCTGGATCTGAGGCGTGAGCGCTGGCGGCAACCACGGCAGCGAACCGAGCGGCAGCCGGAAGCCGGCCGGCGAGTCGCCTGGCACCAGGAACAGCTTGTCGCGGCGAATGGCCCAGCGCTCGGTCACCCAGCGCCGTCCTCGGTCCTCCGTATGCCAGACCTGGATCGGCAGCACGTAGCTGGTCGGCGTGTCGAGCCCGCGCTCGAACACCTTGACGAGCCGCGCGCGCTCGGCCGGATCGGAGAGCTTGTTCTCGGTTGGTGACATGTTGATCGGCAGCTTTTGCTCGATCAGCGCGAAGTGCCCCGCATCCTCGTAGGCGGCGATGGCGCTGTCGGTGGGGAGCCCGAGCTGGTCGCACAGCACCTTCGTGAAGCGCTGCACGTCGGCGATGGCCGGCGAGCGCTTCTCCGTCTCGCGCGCGATGAGCCCCGGGTCTTCCCAGAGCGGCTGACCGTCGGCACGCCAGTAGAGCGCGAAGGCCCAGCGCGGCAACTGCTCGCCCGGATACCACTTGCCCTGCCCGTAGTGCAGAAGCCCGCCCGGTGCGAACTTGTCCCGGAGACGACGCACTAGATCCTCGGCGAGCCGCCGCTTTGTCGGCCCCACGGCCGACGTGTTCCACTCCGCCCCGTCCATGTCGTCGATCGAGACGAACGTCGGCTCGCCGCCCATGCTGAGCCGTACGTCACCCGCCTCCAGTCGTTGATCGACCGAATGGCCGGCGGCGACGATGCGATCCCATTGGTCGTCGGTATAGGGCTTGGTGACCCGCGGACTTTCCGCGATCCGCTTGACGCTCATCTCGAAACCGAACGTCACCTCGGCCGCCTCGTGGCTGCCGCTGATCGGTGCGGCACTCGAGGGCGCAGGCGTGGCGGCGAGTGGAATATGACCCTCGCCGGCCAGCAGTCCGGATGTCGGATCGAGCCCGATCCATCCCGCCCCCGGAACGTAGATTTCGGCCCAGGCATGCAGATCGGTGAAATCGGTCTCCGTTCCCGATGGCCCGTCGAGCGCCTTCACGTCCGGGGCGAGCTGGATGAGGTAGCCCGACACGAACCGCGCCGCGAGGCCGAGGTGCCGTGCGATCTGTACGAGGAGCCACGCCGAATCCCGGCACGATCCGGACTTGTTGCCGAGCGTCTCCTCGGGCGTCTGCACGCCCGGCTCCATCCGGATCAGATACCGGATCTCCTGCTGCAACTGACGATTGAGATCGCAGAGGAAATCGATCGTCGTCCGCGTATGCCGGTCGAGTTTGCGCATGTACTCGGCGAGCCGCGGCCCCGGCTTGTCCGGCACGAGATAGGGCTGCAGCTCCTTCGCGAGGCCTTCCTCATAGCTGAACGGCCAATCCTTGACGCTCTCCTCGACGAAGAAGTCGAACGGGTTGATGACGGACATGTCGGCGACGAGATCGACCGTGACGGTCAGTTCTTCCGTCTTGTTCGGAATGACGACGCGAGCGAGGAAGTTCCCGAACGGGTCCTGCTGCCAGTTGATGAAATGTTCGGTCGGCTTCAGCGTCAGCGAGTAGCTGAGGATCGGCGTCCGGCAATGTGGCGCGGGCCTGAGGCGGATCACCTGCGGCGACACACCGATGAGCCGGTCGTAGCGGTAGGTCGTGCGATGCGTGAGCGCGACGTTGAGGGTCATGGGGCGACCTGGTTACTCTGATCAGCGAGGTGCATCCGACCCGGGAACGACCGGTATCAGGACTGGGATTGGCTTTGCGATTGCTGCTGGACCGGCGTGTATCCGAAGAAGGCCACGCCGACGCTGCCCGTGAGATTCATGAGGCGGCGCTGCAGGCTGTCATTGACCGTGTGCAGACGACGCACCAGATCCGTGTCGGCCGCCGCAGTCTGCAGGAGCTCGAGCAGTTCCTCGGCCTCCTCCTGCGCCCGCGACACCCCCCGGAGCCCGAAGCCCGAGCGCAACTCGCCGAGCATGCGCTGCGCCTCGATGATGCAGGACGACGCCGAGCGTGGATGACTCGAGTTGATGAGCAGGAACCGCGCGACCCGGTTGGGGTCGGCGCCCCGCGGCTCGAACCGGTGGAAGGCCTGGTAGGCGACCGCCGAGCGGAGCACAAGCGACCAGAAGGTCTCGTCGACCGCCCTCCCGTGACCGCCGGCGCCAGTGGCGATCTGCGCGAACTTGACGTCGAGCAGCCGGCTGGTCTGGTCCGCCCGCTCGATCATCAGGCCGAGCCTGAAGAAGCGCCACCCTTCGTCGCGATAGAGCGTGCTGTCGGCGATCCCGAGCTGCGCATAGCAGCCCGACTTGATCTGGTCGCACGTCCGCGCGATCCGGATCGGATCGAGATCGCGATCCGAGAACACCAGGAAGCGGTTGTAGAACTCGTTGAGCTGGATCCACATTTCGGTCGGGATCACCGCCCGCAGCGCCCGCGCGTTTTCGCGCGCCGCACGGATCGCGAACCGCACCGATCCCGGATTGTCGATATCGGCGATGTAGAACTTGATCACGTTTTTCAGCGAGGGATCGGCGTAGTGCTTTGCGAATTCCTCCTCATCGCGATGCAACGCGACGAGCCACGCCCACGACACGTCGTCGTCGCGCACGCGATCGAACGCCACGTGCGTCTCGATGATCCGGGCGAGACTTGCCGTTCGCTCCAGATATCGGGCGAGCCAGAACAGATGTTCGGCATAGCGCGCGAGGAGGCTCATGCTCCGTCCTCCACGAGCACCCAGGTATCCTTCGTGCCGCCGCCCTGCGACGAGTTCACGATGATCGAGCCTTCCTTGAGCGCCACCCGCGTCAGACCACCCGGCAGCACCCACGTCTCCTTGCCGGTCACCGCATAGGGCCTGAGGTCGACGTGACGCGGCTGCACCTTGTCGCCCGCGAGCGTCGGGCAGACGGAGAGATCGATCATGGGCTGACTGATGAAGTTGTCGGGATCGGCGAGGATCTGCTTCCGGCAGGCCTCGATCTCGGTGCGGCTGGCCTTCGGCCCGACGACGATGCCGTAGCCGCCCGATTCTCCGACCGGCTTCACGACCAGCCGTTCGAGATTGGCCAGCGTATAGTCGAGCCCCTCCTTGGTGCCGCAGATATGGGTCTCGACGTTGTCGATGATCGGCTCTTCCGCGAGGTAGTAGCGGATGATCTGCGGCACGTAGGCATAGACGGCCTTGTCGTCCGCGACGCCGGTCCCGACCGCGTTGGCGAGCGTGACCCGTCCCGCATGCGCCGCCCGCATGAGGCCCGCAACGCCGAGCATGCTCGTGGGATTGAACGCTTCGGGATCGAGGAAGTCGTCGTTGATCCGCCGGTAGATGACGTCGACGCGAGCGAGCCCCGCCAGCGTCCGCATGTAGACCCGATCATCTTCCACGACGAGATCGCGCCCCTCGACGAGCGGCACCCCCATCTCACGCGCGAGGAAGATGTGCTCGAAGTAGGCGGAGTTGTAGACGCCCGGCGACAGCAGCACGATCGACGGATCGGAGATCCCGCCCGGTGCGACTTCCCGGAGGCGCGCCATCAGCTGCTCGCCGTAGTTCGATACCGGCCGCACCTTGAGCCCGGCCAAGAGGTCCGGGAACGCCCGCTGCATCAGGTGTCGGTTCTCGACCACGTAGGACACCCCCGAAGGGGCCCGTCCGTTGTCCTCGAGCACCCGGAACCGCCCCTCTCGGTCACGCACGATGTCGGTGCCGTTGATGTGGATGTAGGTCCCGCACGGCGGATCGAGCCCGCGCATCTCGGGCCTGTAGTTGGAGTTGCCGAGCACGAGCGCCTTTGGCACCACGCCGTCGGCGAGGATCTTGCCGTCGTGATAGATGTCCCAGAGAAACAGGTTGAGCGCCTTCACGCGCTGCACCACGCCTGATTCGATGATCTGCCATTCACCCGCTGTCAGCACGCGCGGGATGACGTCGAACGGCAGGATCCGATCGATGGCATCCTTGTCGCTATAGACCGTGAACGTGATGCCGAGATTGAACAGCTCGTTCTCCGCCTCGCGGGCCCGCGCCACAAGGGTTGAAATGTCGAGGTTCTTCAGACGCTCGCGCACGCGCTCGAGCTGCGGGATTCGCTTTCCGCGGTCGCCGTTCAGCTCGCAATAGTAAGGGTCGGATGGCCCATCGGCCGGACCCTGCAGCGTATCGTTGACCATGGTGCGGTCGATCCTGAACCATCTCGAATAAGGCTCTGTCGAGAGAGCGGATATCGTGTGGCATTCGATGCATTGCCACAAGTGCTGCCCGCCCATCACTTTGCCGGAAAAACAGGCAAGAGCGGACAGCGCGGCCCACGAGGGCAACGATCATGCGACGGATGGTGCGAGGGACTTGCGGGTCAGAAACACCAGGCCCGGCTGCCGATGCTGGCGAGGTCGACGAAGAGCGCTTCACCACGAACACTGATGAGATAGGCAGCACTGCCGAGGAGGAGGCCCAATCCGCCGCCAACGGCGTATCGCACGGCACGGGGCGCCGTTGCGTCCGTTGCGCCGTCGGTGGGGCCGGACTTGGTTTCCATGTCAGCAGCCTCCCCTGGACTTATGCCGCGGCGGGCGCGGCCTGCCTCGAACGCTCGACGGGCTTTTCACGGATCGGCAAGTGCACGAGGGCCGCGAACAAGGCGAGACCCACCGAGATCCACCACATCATATCGTAGGATTTCGTCATGTCATAGATCTGGCCGGCGAGCCACAACCCCGTGAACGAACCGAGCTGGTGCGACAGGAACACGACCCCGAACAGCATCGACATCCACTGCGGGCCGAAAAATGTGGCCACCATGGCACTGGTCAGCGGAACCGTGGACAGCCAGAACAGCCCGAGCAGGACGCTGATCCCGATGATGGTCACGCTGTTGATCGGGAGATACAGCAGCCCGAGGAAGGCGAACGTCCGCATGAAGTAGATGAACGCTAGTCCATACCGCTTTGGAGCCCACTTTGCCGATTGCCCGGCCAGGTAGGTGCCCAGGATGTTGGCAACGCCCACCGCCGTAAGGGCAGCCACCGCGACCGTCGGGGGCAGTCCCTTGTCGGCAACGAACGCCGGCAGATGCACGCTGTAGAACGCCACGTGGAACCCGCACACGAAGAAGCCGAGCACGAGCAGCCAGAAGCTCGGATATGCGAGCGCCTCACGAACCGCCTCGCCAAGGCCTTGGCTGCGCTGCAGCCCGACGAAGGCTTGCGGCTTGCCCGAGAGGAAGTACGCCAGCGGAAGGATCAGCGAGAGCGTCGCGATGATGACGAGAAGGCTACCCTTCCACCCGAGCAGCTCCATGAAGAGATGGACATAGGGGAAAGCGATGAAGCCACCGATCCCGGCGGCCATCCCGAGTGCCGCGAGCGCCTGCGGCCGCTTCTCCGGCGGCGCGGCCCGTCCGACGGCACCGACGAGCGCTGTGACCCCCGTCCCGCCTACGCCGATGCCGAGCAGCACACCGCTGACGATGAGGTCGAACCCGCTCTGCGCCGAATACATGAGCCAGATGCCGCCCATGGTGGAGAGCGCACCGAGCGCCAGCACCCGTCCGGCCCCATACCGGTCGGCGATGGCGCCGAGTGGAACCGCCGCCACGCCCCAGATCAGGTTCGCGATGGCCATGGCAAGAGAGAACGGCTCCCGGCCGACGTTGAGTTCGGTCGTCATCGGCGTCAGATAGAGCCCCATGACCTGCCGCAACCCCATCGCGAGGGCGACGATCGTGCCGGCCGCGAGGATGATGACCCACAACGGACGGGAGGCGCCGGGCGCTGGCGTCGCGGCGTCGGACTTGGCCTGCATGTCGTCTCTCCCGAAGAATCTTCGGCCGCCTTATGGCACGAAAAATCCGATCCCCCTGCTTAGAAATTCCTATGGGAGACATTCGGATTTCTCATGCATCGACCTGGCTGCCGAGGGCCACGCGCCCGATCTCCTCGAAGCCGTCGGCTGAAGCCGTGATCCGCCGCGTGATCATCTCGATCGGCTGCTGCCGATCGGCCTTGATCCGATACAGGTTGTAGGCGGCAGGCGTCTGCTGTCCGTGCGCGACGGCGATCGACGCCGATGGCACCCCGATCACGGACGAGCGGCCGTTGGGAAAGTCGAGCATTGTCGACATCGCCCGATGATTATGGCCATGCAGCACCAGCTCGGCGCCATGCCGGCGCAGCACGTCGGCGAGCTGATCCGCATCCCGGAGCGCAGAATCGGGTTTGGCGAGCCCCGGTAGCGGCGGATGGTGGATCAGGACGACGCGCACGGCGCCTTCGCGCTCGAGTTGATCGAGCAGCGTCGCGAGCAGCGCCCGTTGCCCATGGCCAATCTCGCCGAACGCCCGGAAGGGTGGCGTCGGAAGCGCTGAGTTGAGCCCGACGATCGCCACATGCCCCAGCCGGCGCACGTAGGGGAACCGAGCCCCCCCCGCAGACTCGGCACCCGATGCCGATCCCGCCATGTATGACGACCAGGCCGCGAGGCACGCCCCCGCCCCCGGGTCGGTATAGATGTCGTGATTGCCGGGAACCACGCTCACTTCCTCCGGCGGGCCGACATGCGAGAGCCAGTGCCGCGCTGCGACCACTTCGCTCTCGAGGCCGAGGTTGACCAGATCCCCCGTGACGGCGACATGATCGGGCCGCTGCGCCGCGAGATCCGCGAGCAGGAGCTGGGTCGTCCGTACCGTGTGATGCGGCCGCCGTCGCCAGAACCAGTTCACGACGCCGAGCAGTCGCTTGGCATTGAGCTCGCGCAGCGAAGGAAGCTGCGGCGGCGGCAGATGAACATCGGAAAGATGTGCGATTGTGAACGTGTGCCCCATGCCGACCGTCTATATTGACGGAAGAATGCCGTGAAAAGGGTCGCTGACACCGGCACGTGGGCGCAGACGTGGCATGAGCGGCGGCGCGCGGAAACGAGAGGCCATCGGGGGCGACGATGAGGGGCGAGCACGTCATTCGGCGATGTCTGCAGCGATACTGGCGCTGGCAGCGCGGCTTGACCCTCGGTGCTCGCGGCATCGTAATCGATGAGAAGAGCCGCGTTCTTCTCGTCCGGCAGACCTATGCGTCCGGCTGGATCTTCCCGGGCGGCGGCGTCGAGTACGGCGAGACCGTCGAGGACGCTTTGCGCCGCGAGCTGGCCGAGGAAGCCAACATCGAGATGACGGCACCGTCCGTGCTGTTCGGCATCTACTCGAACTGGACGATCTACCCGGGCGATCACGTAGCTATCTATCGCATCCCCGGCTGGCATCAGACATCCGTTCCCCGGCCGAACAACGAAATCGCCGAGACCGGCTTCTTTCCGGTCGACGACCTCCCTGCAGCGACGACGCCCGGCACACGTCGTCGCCTCGATGAGCTCCTGCGTGGCGCGCAGCCGTCGCCGCACTGGTAGCGTCCGCCCCCCCTTGCCCGCGGACGGCTCGACGCTGCCCGGAACGCATGCTATCGACCCGCCATGGATCGTGATCTTCGGGCCGAGGCCCTGCACCAGCGACGATGCAACTGATCCGGCCCTCGCCTTGGCCGCACGTTTGCCGCGCCTGCTCGCGACCACTCCACCCCACTTTCTCGTCTGCGATCGACCGCCCACGCTCCCCGCGAGCCGTGCGCCCGGATACCCGGAGCCCCCCGATGACCGCCCCCGTTCCCGAGATCGCCACACGACCCGCCCAGCAGTCGGACATGCCCGCGATTCACGACCTGAGCGTTCGGCTGTTCGGTCCGGGACGCTTTGCCCGCAGCGCCTATCGCGTCCGCGAGGGAACACGCGACATATCGGACTTCTGCCGGGTGGCGATCGCCGGTGAGCGCGTCATTGCAGCCATCCGCATGACCTCGATCCTCATCGGCGGCAAGCCGGGCGCCTTGTTGCTCGGACCACTTGCGGTCGATGCCGAGTTCGCCAATCAGGGCCACGGCCGCCGGCTCATTGCCGAGGTAGCAGAACATGCCCGTCAGGCTGGCCGCGAACTGATCGTGCTGGTCGGCGACCTGCCCTATTACGGCCGGCTCGGGTTCGTCGCCGTTCCTCCGCCGCGGATCGTTTTGCCCGGGCCGGCCGATCCGGCTCGGATCCTCGTCCTCGAACTTGTGCCGGGAGCCCTGTCGCGCTTCGAGGGGCTGGTCACGGCTGCGCCGGACGCCATCGCCCCCCGGTCCTGAGGACCGAGGGGCGCAGCACGATCGGTGAGCCGGCACCGGGGAAGACCGCCGGTCACCGTTGGCCCGATTTACCAGATGCAGGCGCGAACCTTGTAGCCGTGCCGCCAGACCCAGCCGTAGTGGTTGCACGTCGGAGCGTAGTAGCGGTACGCGGGCTTGTAGTAGCGATAGCCGTAGGCCGGACGATACTTGTAGCTGTAGCTGTGACCGTAGCTGCCCTTCCAGCCGTGCCCGCCCCATTTCTTGTGGCCGTAGCCGGCATCTGCCGACGTTGCCATTCCGGCCGTTGCGACGATGAGGGCGGCGGCGAGTGCGATGTTCTTCAACATGACGATATCTCCTTGAGAGAATTTGGATTGCTGTCTGATTTCAGGGCTTTGAATTGATGGATCGGTTCAGTACCAGGCCACACAGACCCGCTTCTTGTGACCGTAGTGATAGGCCCACACCCGCTTCGCGCAGACCGGCTTGTAGACGCGGTAGCCGTAGTGATGCCGGTGTCCGTAGGCCTTGAAGTGGTGGAACTTCCCGAAGTGATGGCCCTTGTGGCGGTACCCGGCCTCCGCCGGCGCGATGGACGCCGTGGCTGCGAGAACACCTGCAACGAGAGCGAAGACGAATGCGCGTTTCATGACTGGTCTCCAGTTGTCGATTTCTCAGATTGGGTGCCGCTTCCGTCGAGTGTCGTCGGTAGTGGTCACCGCGTTCTGATCTGCGTTCAATATACATGAAATCGAGCCGATGCGTATTGTTTTATTATCACATGTCCGTGATCGGCGTTCAGGAAAATCAAAATACTGATGAATAAGGATTTTTTTGCGAGTCCGTCGATCGATCTCCGCTCGACGCCCCAAGCCCGCACCCGATCCACCCCAGGTTTCGCCCAACGCTAGGACGGGGAAGGCGCTGTGGAGGTCTGGCGCTACGTCGGAATGATCGGCACCCCACGGAGGAAGCTTGCCCCCGTTTGGCCGAGCGCCCGGAACACTTCAACCAAGCGTGTGCCGCCGATCACGAAATTCGCCCCTCGGATCACGTCCGATGGGCGGCTGATCACTGTTCGTCACTGGTCCGTGACACCCTATGGCCAACTGCGGGTTTGGCGACTTATCTGTGTGTCATCGGCAGCGAGAGACCGACACGAAGATCAACGAACTCGCTGACATAACATACAAAAGGAGCCATGCCATGAAGACCATCGCCGCCTCCATCCTCGCCCTCGGCCTGTTCGCCGGCGCCGCCAGCGCAGCCAACGTCGGTGTGTTCGCCGACCTCGCCGAGACCGCCCCGCGCAGCGCCTTTGCAGACATCGCAGACACCGCGCCCCGCTCGCCCTTCGATCAGATCCGCGACACGGCTCCGCGCTCGCCCTTCGCCGACATCCAGGCGACCGCTCCCCGCGCCGGCATCTTCGGCGACATCGACCGCAAGGCGCCCTGAGCCGCACCTCTCGACGACAGTTCGAGCTTCTCATCCCCCGCCTCGGACGCCCCCGCGTCCGGGGCGGTCATCATTCTGGTGATGCCTGCCCGGTCCGCCTTGCCCCCGGACACTGCCTCGTGCAGGGTCGCCGCGACCCCTGAGCCCTTCGGAACGGCCATGACAGCGCGCGCGACGGACCGGAACTGGAACGACGTCTATTTCACGTCGCAGGACGGCTTGCGCCTCCACGCCCGGTACTATCCCGCCGCGGCCGGTCACCGGCGGCCTGTGCTCTGCCTTCCCGGACTCGCCCGTAACGCGCGCGACTTCCACGTTCTCGCAAGCCATTTGTCGGATCCGCGCAATCCCGCGTCCCGCGACGTGCTCGCCGTCGACTACCGCGGCCGCGGTCTGTCGGCGTGGGATCCCAACTGGCGAAACTACAATATCCAGATCGAGATGCAGGACGCACTCGACCTGCTCACGATCGCTGGCTTCTCGGACGTTGCCGTCGTCGGCACCTCCCGTGGTGGCCTTGCCGCCATGATGATGGCCTGCCTTCGCCCCGGCGCCGTTGGCGCGGTCGTCCTGAACGATATCGGTCCGATCATCGAACGCGACGGCCTCGTCCGTTTGATCGCCTACGTGTCCCGTGTTCCTCTGCCGGCGACATGGGACGAAGCGACAACCCTCGTACGCGATATGCACCACCGCGCGTTCCCCGGCGTGCCCGAGGAGCACTGGACCGAAATCGCCCGCCAGTGGTTCAACGAGGAGAACGGCCGCCCCGCCCGTGGCTTTGATCCGGAGCTTTCGAAGTCGTCGTCGCTGACCGATGGCCCGATGCCGGAATTATGGCCTCAATTCAGAGCCTTGTCGCGAATCCCGACCATGGCCATCCGGGGCGAATTCTCCGACGTGCTGTCGCAGGAGACGCTGAGCGATATGGCCATCGCCCACCCGCGGCTGGAAACCCATGTCACGCGCGGCCAGGGCCACGCCCCCCTGCTGAGGGACCGGGCGACGGTTCTCGCGCTGGAAGAATTCCTCGTTCGCTCGGAAGCCGGCGTCACCGCCACGCGGGTGGCGCTGAGACACGGCTGAAGAATCGCGCGATCCGTTACCTCGCGGCCTCGACGGAACCGCCTCAGGCAACATTACGATGACCATGTGGTGGGAAACGCCGTCCCTCCACTTGCCATGTTGGGCGCGGGCCTTTAAGAGCACGACTTTAATGACCATCCAGGCAACAGCGCCCGCGCTTTTCTCCCGCCGCCATCTCCTCACATGCGAGGGGCTGACAGCTCCGGAGATAACGTCGCTCCTCGACCTCGCCGATCACGCTGCCGAGTTGAACCGACAGGTCAACAAGAAGCGCGACGTTCTGCGTGGCCGGACCCTCATAAATCTGTTCTTCGAGGCGTCGACCCGCACCCAGGCGTCGTTCGAGCTGGCCGGCAAGCGCCTCGGCGCCGACGTCATGAACATGAACGTCTCGACGTCGTCGGTGCAAAAGGGCGAGACGCTCATCGACACGGCCATGACCCTGAACGCCATGCGCCCCGACATGATCGTCGTCCGTCATCATGCGGCCGGCGCGGTCGAGCTGCTCTCGCAGAAGGTCGATTGCTCCGTCATCAATGCCGGCGATGGTGCCCACGAGCATCCGACGCAGGCGCTGCTCGATGCGCTCACCATCCGCCGCGCGAAGGGCCGCATCGCGGGCCTGACCGTCGCCATCTGCGGTGACATCCTGCACAGCCGTGTCGCCCGCTCGAACATTCATCTTTTCAATACTCTGGGCGCGCGTGTGCGCCTCGTGGCGCCCTCGACACTTCTTCCAACGGGCATCGAGCGCCTCGGCGCGGAGGTCTTCACCGACATGTGGAAGGGCCTCGAGGGCGCTGACATCGTGATGATGCTGCGATTGCAGCGCGAGCGCATGCAAGGCAACTACGTGCCCTCGACACGCGAGTACTACCACTTCTTCGGCCTCGACCAGGAAAAGCTCGCCCAGGCCCGCCCCGACGCGCTGATCATGCACCCGGGCCCCATGAATCGCGGCGTCGAGATCGCATCCGCCATCGCCGACCATTCCCGCAGCGTCATCCGCGATCAGGTCGAGATGGGCGTTGCCGTGCGCATGGCCGTGCTCGAGGCTTTGGCGCGCAAGTTGCCGAACCATTGAGGCAGCCATGAAAAGAGCACTTCAAACCGCCGAGGCGCCCGGTGCCACGGCCTTCATCAATGCACGTCTGATCGATCCCGAAAGCGGTCGCGACGAGCCCGGCGGCTTGCTGGTGACCGGCTCCACGATCGCCGATCTCGGGAGCCATCTGCGCCGCAACGCCCCCCAGGGCGCCGAGGTCGTGGATTGTCACGGCCACGTTCTGTGTCCCGGTATCGTCGACATGCAGGTGTTCACTGGCGATCCGGGTCAGGAACACCGCGAAACCCTGAAGACGGCGAGCTTCGCTGCTGCGGCCGGCGGCGTCACGACGATCATCTGCATGCCCGACACCGAGCCGGTCATCGATCAGGTGGCTCTGGTCGATTATGTCCAGCGCCGTGCCCGCGAACGCGCCATCGTGCACGTCCACATCATGGCGGCCGTGACGCGCGGCCTCAAAGGCGAGGAGATGGCGGAACTCGGCCTCCTCCAGCGCGCCGGCGCCATCGCCTTCACCAACGGCAAGTCGTCCATCGCGAATGCCCGCGTCATGCGCAACGCGCTGCTTTATGCCCGCGATTTCGACGCGCTCCTCGTCCACCACACGGAAGACCCGCATCTGTCGTCCGGCTCGGCCATGAACTCGTCCGAGATGTCGACACGGCTGGGCCTCCCCGGTGTGCACACGTTCGCCGAAGTGATCATGGTCGAGCGTGACGTCCGGCTCGTCGAGATGACGCGCGGCCGATATCATGCCGCGACCATTTCCTGCCGCGATAGCCTCGATGTCGTTCGCCGCGCCAAGTCGAAGAAGCTCCCCGTCACCTGCGGCGTCTCGATCAACCACCTGACGTTGAACGAGAACGACATCGGCCCCTATCGCACATTCTTCAAATTGCGACCGCCCTTGCGCTCCGAGGACGATCGCGCCGCCCTCGTGCGCGGCCTCGCCGACGGCGACATCGACATCATCGTCTCGAGCCACGACCCCCAGGACGCCGACGTGAAGCGGCGCCCCTTCGCCGAGGCGGCCGACGGCGCCATCGGCCTCGAGACGCTCGTTCCGGCAGCCCTCCGCCTCTTTCATTCGGGCGAGGTCGGTCTGGTGCCCCTGTTACGCGCCATGACGATCAATCCGGCGAAGCTGCTCGGGCTGCCGACGGGCCGGCTCGCGAAAGGCGCCCCGGCGGATCTGGCCCTGATCGATCTGAACACGCCGTGGGTCGTGGACCGCGAGCAGATGCGCGCGCGTTCGAAGAACTCCCCGTTCGACGAACAGAAGGTGCAGGGGCGCGTCCTGCGGACCATGGTCGATGGACGGACCGTCTACCAGTACGGAGTGACGGATCGCTACTGAGCCCCGACGCGCTGTCTGTCGAGCTGCCTTTGGAGAGCCTGCCCCGTGCTTTCGAACCCCCTCGCCCAGACGGCCCTCATGCTGCTCGTCGGCTATGCGCTCGGATCGATCCCGTTCGGCCTCTTGCTGACACGCGCGGCCGGCCTCGGTGACGTCCGCAAGATCGGCTCCGGCAATATCGGGGCGACCAACGTCCTTCGCACCGGCAACAAGAAGCTCGCGGCTTTGACGCTCCTGCTGGATGCCTTGAAGGGCACGGCCGCGGTCCTGCTCGGCGCCTGGATCGCATCCTGGCTCGCCGCCCGGGCCTACGTCGTCGAAAACCCGTTCGCACCAGGAAGCGGCGGCATCGGCGCCGATATCATCGTGGCCAAGGCAAAGGCTGGCGCTGCAGTGCTCGTCGCTGGCATGACGGCCGGCCTTGGCGCCTTCATCGGGCACATCTTTCCCGTCTGGCTCGGCTTCAAGGGCGGCAAGGGCGTGGCCACCTACATCGGCGTGCTGATCGGCGCCGTATGGCCGGCAGCACTCCTGTTTGCCGCCGTATGGCTGGCAACGGCCGCCGCGACGCGTTACTCCTCGCTGTCGGCCCTCGTCGCGACCGTCGTCGTCTTCGTCTACCTGGCTGCGACCGGCGGGCCGTTCGTTGCGCCCATTGCCGCGCTGATATCGGCCTTGCTGTTCTGGAAGCATCGGGAGAACATCAGGCGCTTGCTGGCGGGGACGGAGTCGAAGATTGGCGCCAAGGGATAACTCGGCCGACCTGTTTACCCCCGCGCCGCTTCCCGTCGCTCCCCTCGACGATGCCCAGCGCCTAGCCTGCCTGCGCCTCATACGTTCCGAGAACGTGGGCCCGGTCACGTTTCGCGATCTGATCAATCACTATGGTGGCGCACGCCAGGCCCTTGACGCCTTACCCGAACTCGCTCGACGCGCCGGACGCCGCCGGCCGATCGTCATCTGTCCGGCTGATCGCGCCGAGGCCGAGCTTGCGGCTGCGGCCCGCCACGGCGCCCGTCCCCTGTTCACGATCGAGCCGGGCTATCCTCCGGCGCTCGCCCACCTCGCGGCTCCGCCACCGATGCTCTACGTCAAGGGCCGACCCGAGCTCCTGACCAACGATGCGCTCGCGATCGTCGGCTCGCGCAATGCGTCGGCGGCAGGCATCGCCATGACTCGACTATTGGCCAGTCGCGTCGGCACGGCCGGCTTCATGATCGCGTCCGGTCTCGCCCGTGGTATCGACGCCGCGGCCCACGACGCATCGCTGTCGACGGGCACCATCGCCGTTCTCGCGGGCGGCATCGATTTCGTCTATCCGCCTGAGAATGCCGGGCTTCACGCGCGGATCGCCGAGAGCGGCTGCCTCGTGACCGAAATGCCCCCCGGATTCCAGCCCCGCGGCCAGGACTTCCCGCGGCGCAACCGCATCGTCTCGGGCCTGTCGCTCGGCGTCCTCGTGATCGAGGCCGTGCGCCGCTCCGGCAGCCTGATCACCGCCCACTCGGCCAACGAGCAGGGACGTGTCGTGATGGCCGTTCCCGGCCATCCCCTGGACCCTCGGTCGGAAGGCCCCAATGGCTTGCTGCGCCAGCCGGGCGTCACCATGGTTACCTCGGCGAACGACGTGCTAGAGGTGCTCGAGCCCATGCGACGCAAGTGGTCGGGTCCGGGAGGGCGGCTGGCCGAGGCGGGTCCCGGTGCGATCTGGGAACCCAACGGCCACGAACAGCCGGACGAAACCTCCTCTGCTGACCGAACGCCATCCTCGACGACCCGCCCTCCGCCAGACGCCGGAATGGTCGGCGGCATGGACGCGGACGCTATGGTCCTTTCGGCATTGAGCCCCGCCCCGGCGACCATCGACGATATCGCCCGCGCGACCGGGTTGAGCGCCCGAGCCGTAAAGACTGCGCTCATGGAGCTGTCGCTGGCGGGACGCGTCGAGCAGCACGGCAACCAGCTGGTTTCGCTCAAGGACCCGTGAGGGAGTACTTTCAGGCGCTCCCGCGACGGAAGCGCCTGCCGTCAGCGACGCCTCATCTGCAGATTGGCCTCGGTTTGGGCGAGAACCAGAAGCCCAGCGAGGGTCGGGCAGCGGAGACGCTCGGCAATCTCCGAAAGCTCTCCAGCAAGGTCTGCGAGATAGGCGAGTTGATCGGCTTCGTTGTGGGGCTCGTGCGACTGCCCGGCCAGGGCACCTCGGCCATCGCGGTCATCGCGGTCATGGCGGTCATCGCGGTCATCCGATGACGTGGTTGCAATCGAATCAACAGCTTGCGAATGGGTATTCTGGTTCATCGTCATTGGAATGGCCTCCATCGTGAATATTGGCCGCAATCGAATCGCGATCACCCGCCGCCAGCTTAACGCAGACGCCAACCAAAGGTTGCGCAAAAAATAAGACCACACGTAATTGTCAGTAGTCAAACCGGGTTTGACAGGAAGTCCCCCGTCAACCATATCGAGGGAGGTGGTCAGGGCCGCCGAGAGCGCGCCATCGCGCTCAGACACCTTGGACAGACACCAGCGAATTCAGCGATCGGACGCCAATGAACGTTGTAATTGTCGAATCCGCCGCTAAGGCGAAAGCCATCAACAAGTATCTGGGTTCTGGCTTCAAGGTCATCGCGAGTTTCGGCCACGTCCGGGACCTGCCGTCGAAGGATGGCTCGGTCGAGCCGGCGAACGACTTCGCCATGCACTGGTCGTCCGACGACGACCGGTCGCGCAAAGTTATGCGCGAGATCACGGAAGCCGTCCGCAAGGCCGACAAGCTCATTCTGGCGACCGACCCCGATCGCGAGGGCGAAGCCATTTCCTGGCACATCCTGGAGTTGCTGAACGAGAAGAAGGCCTTGAAGAAGGGCACGCCGGTCGAGCGGGTCACGTTCAATGCCGTCACCAAGCAATCCGTCCTCGATGCGATGAAGGCCCCGCGCGAGATCGACGCGCCGCTCGTCGAGGCCTATCTCGCCCGCCGCGCCCTCGACTATCTCGTCGGCTTCACGCTCTCGCCGGTGCTGTGGCGGAAGCTGCCCGGTGCCGCGTCTGCGGGCCGCGTGCAGTCCGTCGTGCTGCGGCTCATCTGCGACCGAGAACTCGAGATCGAGAAGTTCAGGACCGACGAGTACTGGACCATCCTCGCCCGCCTCGCGACCGCCAAAGCCGAGGAATTCGAAGCCCGCCTGCACGCGATCGACGGCGGCCGGCTCGATCGGCTGGCGATCAAGAACGAAGCCTCCGCCAGCGCCATCAAGGCCGCCGTCGACGGCCGCGCGTTCGAGGTCGTGTCCGTCGAGAAGCAGGCCCGCAAGCGCAATCCCTACGCGCCGTTCTCGACCTCGACCTTGCAGATGGACGCCTCGCGCCGCCTCGGCTTTTCCGCCAAGCAGACGATGCAGGTCGCCCAGCGTCTCTACGAGGGCGTCGATCTCGACGGCGAGACGGTAGGCCTCATCACCTACATGCGAACCGACGGCGTCACGATCATTCCCGAGGCCATCGCCCAGATCCGGCGTCAGATCGAGAGCGATTTCGGCCGCCGCTACGTCGCGCCGTTCATCCGCGATTACAAGGCCAAGGCGAAGAATGCCCAGGAGGCGCACGAGGCCATCCGCCCGACGGACGTGACGCGGCGGCCGCAGGACGTCACCCGCTATCTCGATCGCGACCAGGCCCGCCTCTACGAGCTGATCTGGAAGCGCGCTGTCGCCTCTCAGATGGCATCCGCCGACGTGGAGCAGACCACCGCCGATATCGACGTCAAGGGCGCCGACGGCAAGCGCTACGGCTTCCGGGCGACCGGCTCGGTCATCCAGTTCGACGGCTTCCTGAAGCTTTACGAGGAAGGCCGCGACGATCGCCAGCGCGCCATCGAAAAGGGCAAGGAAGACAAGTCCGGCGACGAGGACGACCAGAGCCGCCTCCCCGCGCTGTCGGGCGGCGAACGCCTCACGCCGCGCACGATCGACACCAACCAGCACTTTACCCAGCCGCCCGCCCGCTTCACCGAGAGTTCGATCGTGAAGCGCATGGAGGAGCTCGGCATCGGCCGTCCCTCCACCTATGCCTCGACGATGGGCACCCTCGTCGATCGCAAGTACGTCCGCATGGAGAAGAAGCAGATCGTCCCCGAGGACAAGGGCCGGCTCGTCACCGCCTTCCTCGAGCGCTTTTTCTCGCGCTACGTCGAGTATGATTTCACCGCCAGCCTCGAGGAGAAGCTGGATCTCATCTCGGACCACAAGCTGGCCTGGAAAGAGGTCCTGCGCGAATTCTGGCGCGAGTTCATGGAGGCCGTCGAAGGCACGAAGGAGCTGAAGGTCTCCGAGGTGCTCGACGCGCTGAACGACCTGCTCGGCCCCCACATCTTCCCGGACAAGGGCGACGGCTCCAATCCGCGCACCTGCCCGAAGTGCGGGATCGGCACGCTGTCGCTCAAGATCTCGCGCGGCAATGGCGCGTTCGTCGGCTGCTCGAACTACGCGAGCGAGACCAGTCCGTGCCGCTACACCCGCCAGCTCTCCCAGTCCGGTGACGGCCCGGACAGCGGTCTCGTCGACGGCAGGGTGCTGGGCGTCGATCCGACGTCAGGCGAGGAAGTCACCATCCGCACTGGCCGCTTCGGCACCTACCTCCAGCTCGGCGAGGCCAAGTCCAAGGACGAGAAGCCCAAGCGCTCGTCGTTGCCCAAGGGCTGGGATCCGGCCACGATCGACATCGAGCGCGCGCTCATGCTGCTCAACCTGCCGCGCGAAGTCGGCCCCCATCCCGAGGATGGCGAGATGATCAACGCGGGCCTCGGCCGGTACGGTCCCTACGTCCAGCACGGCAAGCGCTACGCCAACGTCGAATCGATCGAGGACGTGTTCACGATCGGCATCAACCGCGCGGTGACGGTCCTCGCCGAAAAGGCCGCCGGCAAGGGCGGCCGCTTTGGTCGTGGCCAGGCCCAGCGTGACGTGTTGAAGGACCTCGGTGAGCATCCCGAGTTCGGCGGCAAGATGGAGATCCTGAACGGCCGCTACGGCCCCTACATCTCGCACAACAAGGTGTTCGCCAACGTGCCACGCGGCAAGGAGCCCGCCGAGGTGACATCCGCCGAGGCCGTGCTGCTGCTCGCCGAGCGCGCGGCGAAGGGGCCATCGAAAGGCAAGCCGAAGAAGACGTCAGGCGGCAAGCCGAAGGCGGCGGCTGACAAGACCGATGCTGCACCCGCCCCCCGCAAGGCAGCCGCCAAGTCGGCCCCGAAAAAGAAGGCCGGCACCAGGTCCGCCCCCAAGAAGGACGCCGCAGAGTAGCCGGCGCCGCTGAACGCTGGACATTGCCTACGGTGTTTCGGTTGCCGGCCCCCCTCCCGCTTGCATTCCCGGGCGAGGGGCCGCGATAGCGCGCCCGGACACCCGGGATCGCTGCCATTGGGTTCTGGTTCTACGCCTCCTTGGCGATCACCATCTGCGTCTGCGTGATCATGGCGAGGAGCTTGCCGTCGGCGCTGGTGAGCCGCGTCTGCCAGACCATCGTGCGCCGGCCCTTGTGCAGCGGCACTGAGACGCCGGTGATCACATCGCCCATCTTCGCGGGCCGGAAGAAATTGGTCTTGCTCTCCATGGTCGTCGTGCCCGCCCCCTTCGGCAGATTCACGACCGTGCCGGACGCCCCGAGATAATCTGCGAAGCTCATGTAGACGCCGCCGTGCAGGATGCCGCTGCCGTTGCCCATGTCCGACGTGACCGTGAGACGCCCCTCGATCCGGTCCAGCGTGGCGTCCACCACCTCGACACCGAGAAGCCGCATGAACGGCGGCAGGTTCTTGCGCAGGCGTTCGGTCAGTTCGGTCACGGGAAGGCTCCTCGTCGGTTTGGAGGCCGGGCGCCGCACCATGCGGCCCCCCTCGGATCATGGCGGGCTCATGGATCCCGCGTTTTCGGCGGCGCCCGCATCGCCAGCGCGAGCGGGATGGAGAGCGTCGCGGTGATGGCGAACAGATAGAAGGCGTTGATGTAGCCGATCATCGCCGCCTGCCGTTGGATCTCTCCGGCAAGGGCGAACAGGCTGCGCGGTGTCGCCGTGCTCCAGAGCCCGACGGCCTCCGGCAGCGCCAGCGTCTTGTTGAAGTCGGTGACGAACTCCATCATCCCCGAGTAGCTGGCGGCCGTCGAGCGCACCAGAAGCAGGATCGAGAGCGAGATGAAGATGCTCGATCCGAAATTCCGCACGAGATGAAAGAGCGCCATTCCCTCGGTGATCTGCCGCACCGGCAGGGTGGCGAACGCGAGCACCGACATGGGCGTGAAGGCGAGCCCGAAGCCGAAGCCCTGCACGAAGTTCGTCCAGAAGACGAGGCTCGACGTCAGGTTGATGTCGAGCTGCGCCATGGCGAACCCGGACACCGCCTGCGCCCCGAGCCCGCAGGCGAGCGCCGTTCGCGGATAGTACTTGGTCATCGGCACGATGATCAGGAACGACGCCCAGTTGCCGAGCCCGCGCCCGGCGAGCAGCATCCCGATCGCGTCGTCCGGATAGCCCCTTAGATCGTGCAGCAGCCCGGGAAAGAGCACCATCGGCGTGAAGCTCAGCATCCCCATCACGAACGCGACCACGAGCCCGATCGAGAAGTTCCGGTCGAGCAGGATGCGCATGTCGACGAACGGTTTGTCGCTCGTCAGGCTGTGCACGATGAACACCCAGAACGCCAGCACCGCGACGATGGCCTCGATCACGATCTCGGTGCTGTCGAACCAGTCGAGCCGATGCCCTCGGTCCAGCATGAGCTGCGTCGCGCTGATGGCGAGGCTGAGCGCGATGAAGCCCGTCCAGTCGAAGCCGGCAGGATTGCGCTCGGTCCGGTCGCGGAGTGCGATCCAGACGAAGGCGGTCGCGAGGATGCCGGGCGGCACGACCATGAAGAACGCGCCCCGCCAGTTCGTCGCCTCGCTGATGATGCTGCCGAGCACCGGCCCGGTCACCGGCCCGATGACGCCGCCGATCCCCCACATCATCATCACGACCGGATGCAGATGACGCGGAAACGTCGCGAGCAGGATCGCTTGCCCCATCGGCATGATCGGCGCCCCGAAAAGGCCCTGACCGACCCGGAACAGCACCAGCGTCTCGAGGCTTTGCGCCACGCCGCACAGGAACGAGAAGAGCGTCAGCCCGGCGACCGAGATGAACATGACGTTGCGCCAGCCGAGCCTGAGCGCCAGCCAGCCCGTCAGCAGCGTTGCGACGGCAGTCGCCACCAGATTGAAGGTCACGACCCAGGCGATCTGCTCCGGCGTCGCCGCCATCGCGCCCTTGATCTGCGGCAGCACCACGTTGGCGAGCGTGATGGTCATGCCGTTCAGCATCGTGGCGAGCTGAACCATCAGCAGGATCAGCCACTGGCGCGGGCTGATGCTCGCAAGACCGCCGCCCTCGCTCATCCGTTCTGCGGCAGAGCGCGCGGCCAGCCGACAGGGAAGTCCGGTCCCTCGAACGGTGCCCCGTCCTCGAACTCGAGATGCGGAAACGGCGGCGAGGTCCGGCCTTGCCGCTTGGCGAAGCGCGCGTCATCGCCGACCCACCGGAACGAGATCGCGCGGCGCCTGTTCCCGGTGGAGTTGGCCGGCGCTCCATGCAGCGTGCGGAAATCGAAGGCCACGGCATCGCCGGGCCGCATCGCGAAGCCGGCCACCGGCCAGTCCTCGCGCTTGGCCTCGACGTCAGGGACGGCTTCGCTTGCATCGCCCTGGTAGAGCGCCGTCCCGTCGAACCGCTGCGGCCGGAAATCCTTGCCCCACAGATGCGATCCCTTGACGTACTCGAGCGCAATCTCGCGCGGCACCGGATCGAGCGGCACCCAGAGACTGACCGACTGCCGCCCCTCGACGAGATAATACGGCTGGTCCTGGTGCCACGGCGTCTTCATCGAGTTGCCGGGTTCCTTGACCAGCACGTGCTCGTGGAAGATCCGCGCCGTCCGCGACCGCATCAGCAGCGCCGCCGCCTCGGCCATGTCGGTGTCGAGCATCGCCTGGCGATAGGCGGGAAACCTTTGCCAGTTGCAGTAGTCCTGGAAGAACGGCGCCGACCCGTCCTCGGGCTGATAGGAGCGCTGGAACGGGCTCGGGTCGCGCATGTTGTCCTCGACCGCCGCGGCGAGCGCGCCCACGTGCTCGCGGAGCAGCCCCGGAATGAGCACCACCCCGTCGCGGGCGAATGTCTCGATCATGTCGTCGGTGATGTAACGGCGGGCGGGCATGGGCGTCGTCTCTCCGGCAGCGCACGCCTCATATCAGCACGCGCCTCCACATGAGACAATCACCCCCGCTGCCGTCAGCCGCGCCCCAATCTCGCTGTCGCGGTTTCGAGCCAGATCCGGTCGTCCCCGGTCAGCTGCGGGCCGATCGTGGCCCGGACGCGCTCATGGTAGGCGTCGAGCCACAGGAGCTCACTCGCGGTCAAGAGCTTGACGTCCACCAGCCGCCGGTCGATCGGCACCAGCGTCAGCGTCTCGAAGCCCATCATCTCGCGCTCCCCGCCCTCGATGGCAGCCGGCTCCGAGACGAGAACGAGGTTTTCGATCCGGATGCCGTAGGCGCCCGCCTTGTAGTAGCCCGGCTCGTTCGAGATGATCATCCCGGGCTCGAGCGCCACATGGCCGCGCTTCGAGATCGACTGCGGCCCTTCGTGCACCGACAGATAGCTGCCGACCCCATGCCCGGTTCCATGATCGAAATCGAGGCCGGCGTCCCAGAGCGCCTTCCGAGCGAACGCGTCGATATGGGCGCCGGTCGTGCCCTTCGGAAACCGGAGCATGGAGATGGCGATCATGCCTTTCAGCACCAGCGTGAACCGCTCGCGCATCTCCGCCGTCGGCTTGCCGATCGAGACGGTCCGCGTCACGTCCGTCGTACCGTCCTGATACTGAGCCCCGGAATCGACCAGGAAAAGCTCACCCTTGCCGAGCAGGCGGCTCGTCGCTTCCGTCACCCGGTAGTGAACGATGGCGCCGTTTGGCCCCGAGCCCGAAATCGTATCGAACGAGATCTCCTTGAGCGCCTGCGTCTCGGCCCTCATCTGCTCGAGTTTCTGCACGGCCGAGATCTCGTCGACCCGTCCGCTCGGCGCTTCCCGGTCGAGCCATGCGAGATAGCGGGCCATGGCCGCCCCGTCGCGTTCATGCGCGGTCCGGCTGCCGGCGATCTCGGCCGCATTCTTGCGCGCCTTGGGCAGGATGCAGGGATCTCGCGCGTCGGTGACGAGGAGGCTCCGCGCCCCGAGCGTCCGGCGAAACCAGTGCGCGGCGGTCGCTTCGTCGAGGCGCACCCGCTTCTTGCCCTGCCGGAGTGCGATGACCCGCTCCGCCAGATCTCCCGGCTCCCGCAACCGGACGAGAGCCCCAAGATGCGCTTTCGCCGCCGGCCCGATCTTCCGCTTGTCGAGGAACAGCTCCGGCTTTCCCGCAGCGTGCACGATGGCGAACGCGAGCGCCGTCGGGTTGTGCTTCACATCCGAGCCGCGGATGTTGAAGAGCCACGCGATCGAATCCGGCAGCGTGAGGATCGTCGCGTCCGCGCCATCGGCCTTGAGCCCTTTCTGCAAGTCCGCGATCTTGCTCTCCGCACTCTGGCCTGCGAGCGCCAGTGGTTGCACTTGCACCATACCGACAGGGGCTGCCGGCCGCTCCCTGCCCCAGAGGAGATCGACGGGGTTGCGGCCGACCGCCTTGAGACGAATGCCGGCCCCCGCGAGAACCGCCTCGGTGGCCTTGACCCAGGCTGTCGGATGCAGCCACGGATCGAAGCCGACCACGGCCCCTGAGCTGAGCTTGCCGGCGAGCCACTCGCTCGGCGACGTCTCGGGGATCTGCACGATCTCGAACAGTTTCGGATCGACCTGGCTTCCCGCCTGCAGCGTGTAGCGGCCGTCGACGAACAGAGCCGCGAAGCGTTGCCCGACGACCGCGAGCCCCGCTGAGCCGGAGAACCCCGTCAGCCACATCAGTCGCTCGGAGCACGCGGCGACGTACTCCCCCATGTGCTCGTCGGCTCTCGGGACGACGAAGGCGTCGAGGCCGAGCCCACGGAGGCGCGATTGCAGGGTACGGGTCCGGTTGGCGCCCGCGATCGGATCGGAAGGAGAGCTGAAATCCTGGAACATCGCCCATTAGTAGAGCGGCCGGGCAAGCCTCGCAACGAGGCGAATCACGCCACATGTCGAACACATTACAAAAGCGCCTCGGCCAACGACAACTTCATGAAACTACGACGAAGTTTCTATGCGTTTTTTGCAATGCTGCACTGCCGCATTCCCTCTACCGGCTCGCCGCATAAACCAATATCTACTGTTCAGCCGAGCGGGATCGAAGTCGATCACCGCGACGGGGCCGGAAGTTCGAAAACGATCGCCGGCAAACAGAAACCTCACACAAGAGTTGAGGGGATTACGATCATGAGCACCACAGCAGCATTCAGCCACGGCTCCGCAGCCGCCACGGCGTCCACGCCGAGCAAGAGCTTCTTCGAGCGCTTCATCGAGGCTCGCACCCGCCAGGGTGTCGCCCGCGTTCAGGCCACGTTCGAGCGCATGTCGGACGGCCAGCTTGCGGACATGGGCTTCTCGCCCGACCAGATCCGCCACATCCGCACGAAGGGCACTGTTCCGGCCAGCTACTGGGCCTGAACGACACCCGCCGTCGCGGTTCGAAACAGGGAGCGGCTGGCGCCATCGCGCCGGCCGTTTCTCGTTTTGAGTACCGTCGTATCCCGGATCGCGACCGGCGCCGAACGCAGTCAGCCCCGCACCAGGACCAGCGTGGCCCAGTTGTGACGGATCTGCCGCCGCTCGAGCCGGAACCCGGCCATCCGGTAGGCGCCCGTGACCTCCCGCGCCTGCTCCCCGAGCAGCCCCGACAGGACGACGCGCCCACCCCTTGGAATCGCACGGGCAAGGCGTGGCGCCAGCATGATGAGGGGGCCGGCGAGAATGTTCGCGACCACCAGATCGAACGGACCGAGGTTGCGTAACGCCGCGTGATCGAGCCCGGCAGCCGCAATGGCGCGAATACGAGGCCCCGCGCGATTGAGCCGCGCGTTGCTCCGTGTCACATCGACGGCAATGGGGTCGATATCGCTGGCGGCGACCCTGGCGCGCGGCCACAATCGGCTGGCGGCGATTGCGAGCACGCCCGATCCGCACCCGAGATCGAGGACGCGCCGCGGTGGCCTCTTTCGGCCGAGACGGTCGAGCGCCTCGAGACAGCCTTGCGTCGTCGCGTGATGCGCCGTCCCGAACGCCTCGCCGGCCTCGATCTCGATGGCATGGCGCCGTCGCCCCACCTGCAGCCGGTCGTGAGCGCCATGGACGAGAAACCGTCCGGCCTCGACGGGTGGCAGTGCGGCCTGGCTGATCGCGACCCAGTTCTCTTCGGGAACGCTTTCGAGGGTCACTCCGGCTCCCACCGGCAGCCCGCCAGCGAGCCGCATCAGCAGGTCCATGGCCTCGGTCGTCCCGCTGTCGAAATACCCATCGACGATCCAGCCCCCGCCGGGCTCGATCTCGAAGAACGCCGTCGCGAGCGCCGAGGCGGCTCCCCCGTCGTCTGCGCTCAACAGATCCGCCACCAGTCGGCCTTCGTCCGCATCGGCGACGGTCACGCGGAGGCGCAACAGCGTGCGCGCATCGTCGGTCGGGCTCGCCTCGAATCCCACTGATCCCATTCCGTTGTTCAACTCAGCCGCTCCGGCGATTCGCCTTCGTATTCGATCCCCTCGCTGACCGAGCCGTCGACGAGATCGTCGAGAAAGCGATCCCAGAGCTGATCGATGCGCCCGGCGGCGGCGCTCGGGGCGAGAGTCTCGATCATCCCATCGGCGGTCACCGAGACGAGCCCATCGCCCTTGAGACGCTCCAGCGCATCATCGAGGTCGAAGTTGGTCTCGATGCCGAACGTACTCGACAGATAGCGTTCGATGGCAGCGTCCGCCTCGCCGAGTTGGCTGAGGTGTACCCGCTCCTTGGCGAGAAGGCTGTAGAGCAGTACGTCCTCCTTGACGTCTTCCTCCGCCGCACGCTCGGCGAGGAGTGTCATGACGCCCCGATTGTCGGCGAGCGCGTGCGAATAGAGGTTCTGCGCCATCGTCACCATGTACTTGTTGCGCTGGTTCATGAAGTTCACGCCCTGGCGCACGGCGATGCCGCCGAGCCCGGCGACCGCCCCCGCGAGCGCGATCGGATTGGACGCGACCGCGATCTTCGAGAGCGTACCGGCAACGCCCATGCCGAGGCCACCGCCGGCCGTTACCCCGAGCTTGATCTTGTCGAACAGCCGGAAGCGGATCTTGGTGTTGGGAAAGCACATCTCGAGGTCGGTCCGCGGGATGTTCTTGAACAGCTTGATATAGACGAATTCAGGTTTGATCTGGTCCGAGATCAGGCCACGCATGCGCCGCACCCGTCGCTCAGCTGTCGCGCGATCGATCTTGTCCCGCGCCATCACCTCGACGATGCGCTTGTCCTCGGGCTTCAGCTTGAACAGGATCGCGAGCCTCTGGAAGACCGGGACCTCGAATTCCTCGTGCCGGAGATAGAGTTTTCTGGCCGACCGCCGCGAGCCGCGCTTCGATACCGCACCCCGGTAATAGATTTCGAGTTCGTCGAAGGCATCGAGATCGACGTGCAGATCGAGACCGTAGTGGCTGTCCTTGGTCAGGATGATGTCGATCTGGGTCGGGTCGATCCGGGTGTAGTTGGCCTGCTGCATCAACTCGCAGACCCCCGCCACCAGCCGGCCTTCCATGGACGCGCGCTCGGCCTCCTGAAACGTCCGCGTGATGAGAAGATCGCTATCCGGGCTGAAAGGCTCGTAGAGCCGAGCCAATTCGATGAGCTTGGCGCCGTACTGCTGCTTGCGCCACTGCGCCAGATACATGAAGAGCCGTCGCGCCACTTGGGCGTCGCCATTCGGCCATGCGCCCGCTTGCGCCAGTCGGTCCATCAGCGCCTGCGGCGTGACGGGAATGAACTTTTCCCGCACCTTCTCGCCGCTGGACATCCGGGCGAAATCGGTCTCGGGCGCCGGAGCCGCAGCGCCTGCAGGGGCGACTGGCGATGCCGTCGCACTGGGCCCGACCGTCTCGCGTTTGGCGATGGGGGTATGAGGTGCCGGCGCTACCGCCGAAAGCCTGCCTGTCGCCTGTGCCGTCGACATGCTCCCCCCACACCGCCGTGGTCCCGAAGTCGTCCGCGCCGTCCGCCGACGAGCCCGATCTGTAGGACCCACTCAATTCCTTGTCGAGCATATCCCCCGTGTATGCCGGCTTTGCGGCAACACCCCTCAAGACCTCCGAAAGCAGACAATCAGGTCGCAATTGACTGTGACGTGCGGTTCGCGTACCTCCCGCGGCGGGACACCTCCCCCCAACGGGAGGCTATCTATCTGGAAGGATAGGCCATGACGACCGTAACGAAGCCCGGGCAGCGCCCGGCGTGCGCGACGTTTTCTTCCGGCCCCTGCGCCAAGCGACCTGGCTGGAGCACCAAAGCCCTCGACAAGGCCTTCGTGGCCCGCTCGCATCGCGCCAAGGAAGGCAAGGCGCGGCTGAAGCTCGCCATCGACAAGACGAAGTCGATCCTGGGCGTCCCCTCTGATTTTCTGTGCGCGATCGTTCCCGGCTCCGACACCGGCGCCTTCGAGATGGCCATGTGGACCATGCTCGGCGCCCGCGGCGTGGAAGCATTGGCCTGGGAAAGCTTCGGCAAGGGTTGGGTGACCGACGCCGTGAAGCAGCTGAAGCTGCCGGACACGCGCGTGACCGAAGCCCCCTACGGCGCCATCCCGGACCTCGCGAAAGTCGACTTTGCGCGCGACGTACTCTTCACCGCCAACGGCACGACATCCGGTGTTCGCGTCCCCGGCTACGACTGGATCCCGGCCGATCGGCAGGGTCTGACATTCGCTGATGCGACCTCCGCCGTGTTCGCCCAGGCTGTCGACTGGTCGAAGATCGACGTACTCACCTTCTCCTGGCAGAAAGTCCTCGGCGGCGAGGCGGCACACGGGATGCTGATCCTCTCGCCCCGTGCCGTCCAGCGGCTCGAAAGCTACACGCCCGCGTGGCCGCTGCCGAAGGTGTTTCGCCTGATGAGCGGCGGCAAGCTCATCAAGGGTGTGTTCGAGGGCGAAACCATCAACACGCCGTCGATGCTCTGCGTCGAGGACTATCTCGATGCGCTCGCCTGGGCCGAATCTGCCGGCGGCCTTGCTGGCCTGTGCGCCCGGGCGGATGCGAACGCAAAGGTGCTGTTCGACTGGACCGCGCGCACGCCCTGGATCGAGAACCTCGCCGCCGACCCGGCGACGCGCTCGAACACCAGCGTCTGCCTGAAGCTCGTCGCTCCGGAGTTGTCGGGCCTGACTGACGACCAGCAGAAGGACGTCGTGAAGGCCATCTCCGGCGCGCTGGAGAAGGAAGGCGTCGCGTTCGACATCGCCAACCATCGCGATGCCCCGGCGAGCTTCCGGATCTGGTGCGGCGCGACGGTCGAGCGGAGCGACGTCGAAGCGCTCATCCCATGGCTCGAGTGGGCCTACGCCGCCGAGACCGCCAAGCTCGCCAAAGCCGCCTGATCTGCCGAACCCCGGGCGCCCTGGCGCCTGCTTCGAGGACGAGGTCGCGCCCCGGCGCGGCCCGTGCCTCCGACCGTGGAGTTTCCCATGCCCGCCCCCAAGGTATTGATTTCCGACGAACTTTCTGATGCCGCCGTCGCCATCTTCAAGACCAACGGCATCGATGTGACGTTCGAACCCAAGCTCGGCAAGGACAAGGAGCGCCTCGAGCAGCTCATCCCCGGGTTCGACGGCCTCGCCATCCGCTCGGCGACGAAAGTCACCGAGAAGCTCCTGAAGGCCGCGCCCCGCCTCCGCGTCGTCGGTCGCGCCGGGATCGGCGTCGACAACGTCGATATCAAGGCTGCGACGGCCAAGGGCGTGATCGTGATGAACACACCCTTCGGCAACTCGATCACGACGGCCGAACATGCCATCTCGATGATGATGGCGCTCGCCCGCCAGATTCCCGAGGCGGACCGCTCCACTCAGGCCGGGAAATGGGAGAAGTCGCGCTTCATGGGCGTCGAGCTGTTCGGCAAGACCCTGGGCGTCGTGGGCTGCGGCAACATCGGCTCGATCGTCGCTGATCGCGGCGTCGGCCTGAAGATGAAGGTCATCGCCTACGATCCCTTCCTGTCCGAGGAGCGGGCGATGGAGATCGGCGTCGAGAAGGTCGAACTCGTCGATTTGCTCGCCCGCGCCGACTTCGTCACCTTGCACACCCCCCTGACCGATCGCACGCGAGGCATCATCGGCGCGGCCGCCTTCGCACGCATGAAGAAGGGCGTCCGCATCGTCAATTGCGCCCGCGGTGGCCTCGTCGACGAGAAGGCCCTGCTCGACGCCCTGCGCTCTGGCCATGTCGCCGGCGCCGCCCTCGACGTGTTCGAGGAGGAGCCCGCCACCGCGAACCCGCTCTTCGGCGCGCCCAATCTCATTTGCACGCCTCACCTCGGCGCGGCGACGAGCGAGGCGCAGGAGAACGTGGCTCTTCAGGTCGCCGAGCAGATGTCTGCCTACCTCCTGAAAGGGGCCATCACCAATGCGGTCAACTTCCCCTCCATCACCGCGGAGGAGGCGCCGCGTCTGCGCCCGTTCGTCAAGCTCGCCGAGCAACTCGGATCGTTTGCCGGCCAGCTCACGGAAACCACCATCAAGGGCATCCGGATCGAGTACTCCGGCGCCGTCGCCGACCTCAACGTCAAGCCGATCACCGCGGCGGCCGTCGCGAGCGTGCTCAAGTGGCACATGGGCGACGGCGTCAACATGGTCTCGGCCGTCTCACTGGCCGAGCAGCGGGGCGTCAAGATCGAGACCACCACGCGTGGCCAGGACGGCACCTACGAAAGCTACGTCAAGCTGACGGTGAAGACCGCCGAGTACGACCGATCGGTCGGCGGGACCGTGTTCTCCGACGGGCGACCACGGTTCATCCAGGTGCGCGACATCGACATGGAGTTCGAGGTCACGCCCTACATGCTGTTCGTCCGCAATGCCGACAAACCAGGCTTCATCGGCCGTTTCGGCAGCCTGATGGGCGAGGCCGAGGTGAACATTGCCACGCTCAACCTCGGTCGCGACCGGCCGGGCGGCGACGCAATCTGTCTGGTCGCCCTGGACGCACCGATCACGGATGCGGTGCTCGAGAAGGTGAAGGCGCTGCCCATGGTAATCCGCGCCAACCGCCTCCAGTTCTGAAGGAGCCGCACGCCGACGGTTGCCGACAGCAGACACGAGAAGGGGAGGGGCAGCGTGCTGTCCCTCCCCTTCTCACATCCGGCGCCGGGCCGTGGGCGACGCTCAGCCCCAGCCCTTCATTTCGAGATCCCGGAACGTGGTCTTGATCCGCCGCACGGTGCCGGTCTTGGAGCGCATCACCACCGTCTCGGTACTGGCGAACTCGCCGTGGAACCGCACGCCTTCGAGCAGCGATCCGGAGGTCACGCCGGTGGCGGAGAAGATGACGTCGTCCGCCGCCATGTCGGACATCGAGTACTTCCGTTTAATGTCCTTGATGCCCATGGAGTGGGCGCGCTTGACTTCCTCGTCGTTCGACGGCTTGAGCCGGCCCTGCATCTGCCCGCCGATGCAGCGGAGTGCTGCGGCCGCGAGAACGCCCTCCGGGGCTCCACCCGACCCGAGATAGACGTCGATGCCCGTCTGATCGGGATCCGTCGTCCAGATCACGCCTGCAATGTCACCGTCAGGGATGAGACGGATGCCCGCCCCGGCCTTGCGCACGGCATCGATGATCTCCTGATGCCGTGGCCGATCCAGGATGCAGGCCGTGATCTCCCGCTGCGGGACTCCTTTGGCCTTCGCCAGATCGGCGATCACCTGGGCCACGGGCTTGTCCAGATCTATGATGCCCTCCGGATATCCGGGCCCGATGGCGATCTTGTCCATGTACATGTCGGGCGCGTTGAGAAGGCCGCCCTCTTCGGAGATCGCGATCACGGCTAACGCGTTGGGCATGTCCTTGGCGCAGATTGTCGTGCCCTCGAGCGGATCGACGGCGATATCCACGCGCGGTCCGTCGCCGGTTCCGACCTCCTCACCGATATAGAGCATCGGTGCCTCGTCCATCTCACCCTCGCCGATCACGACCCGCCCGCGGATATTGACCCGCCCGAGTTGCCGGCGCATGGCGTCGACGGCAGCCTTGTCCGCACCCTTGTTGTTGCCCTGTCCGCGCAGTCGCGCCGCCGCGATGGCCGCCGCCTCCGTGACCCGCGCGACCTCCAGCACCAGCACCCTGTCGAGCCCACCCTTGGTCAATTCTGCGGCCACGCGCGCCTCCTCGTTTCTGTTGGGTCCCGATCTGGCAACCCGTTCCGGCTTCACGCCTATTATCAGAGCTTCTCGATGCGGATCATCTGCGGCTTCTCGGAAACCTTTCCATCGGCCTCGATGGCATCGAGCGCGCGCCGGATGGCCTCCTCGGTGGTCTCGTGGGTCACGACCACGATGGTGGCGAAAGTACCCGGCGCACGCGCATCGGCGCCCTTGGCCCGACGCTGAACGATGCTTTCCAGAGAAACGTCCCGCTCAGCCATCCGGCGCGTGATGGCCGCCATGACGCCGGGCCGGTCGTAGGCCGAAAACCGCACGTAGTAGGCCCCGGCATGCTGCCCCAGGCGCGCGCGCTTGTAGACCTTGAGCTTGGAAGACGGCGTCCCGAACGGGGGCAGCACGAAGCCCGACGCGATATCGGCGATATCGCTGGCCACGGCCGAAGCCGTCGGCTTGGCACCTGCCCCGGCGCCGACCAGCAGAAGGTTACCGGCGAAATCCGCGTCGATCGCCACCGCATTGGTGACCCCCGCAACCTCGGCGATGGCGGTATCCTTGGGCAGCATTGCGGGATGAACACGCTGCTCGATCCCCGTATCGGTCAGTTCCGCGACGCCGAGCAGCTTGATCCGGTAGCCGAGATCGTCGGCAGCCTCGATATCTGCCGCCGTGATCGACTGGATGCCTTCGATATGGATCTGATCGAAGGCGACCCGTGTGCCGAAGGCGAGCGAAGTGAGCAGGGTCAGCTTGTGCGCCGTATCGAACCCGCCGATGTCGAACGTCGGATCGGCCTCGGCATACCCCTTGTCCTGCGCCTCTTTCAGGACGTCGGAAAAGGCCCGTCCTTCTTCCTGCATCTTGGTCAGGATATAGTTGCAGGTGCCATTGAGAATGCCGTAGACGCGCCGGACCTGATTGCCGGCAAGCGCCTCGCGCATCGTCTTGATCGCCGGAATGCCACCGGCGACTGCGGCCTCGAAATTGAGCGCGACCCCGTTCTTCTCGGCAAGCCGGGCCAATTCCACGCCATGCTTGGCGAGCAGCGCCTTGTTCGCCGTCACGACGTGCTTTTTGGCGCCGAGCGCTGCTTCGACCGTCCGTCGCGCGATCCCCTCGTCGCCCCCGATCAGTTCGACGACGACGTCGACATCCGGATCGACGGCCATTTTCGCGGCGTCGTCGAACCACTTGTAGCGGGCGATGTCGATGCCGCGCGTCCGCGACCGATCACGTGCCGAGACGGCGACGACGTCGATCTCGCGGCCGACGCTTTCAGCGAGCCGGCGTCCATGCGCCTCCAGCAGGTGGAGAAGGCCTCCGCCGACGGTGCCGAGACCAGCGATGGCGATCTTGAGAGGCTCGGTCATGAGGGTAGATCTTTCGAGTAGCAAATCGAGCGGATCGAGTAGGTATCACGCCGTCCGCGGCTGGTATACGGGGCTCTGGAGCGGGGACTGTCCCCACCACGGCGACGTAGCCGGCAGGGCATCGATCGGTCTGGAAGCCCCACTGTGAGCCAGCCGAGGCATCGTCTCCGATCATTGCCCCATGGTTCCTCCGCTCTGCATGGGGACGCCTTGAACATGACGGAAACTCTGGCTAGCCTGAAAGCATATCGTTAACCGCTCGTAGGCTTGCGGCATGCTGAATTCGATTTCCTGTCGTGTCCTTTTGGTTATGGCCGTCGCGTCCTTCGCATGGGTCACCCCAACCGACCTGCAGGCCCAGCAGACCGAGCGCAAGAAAAAGACGTCCGTCGCCGAGAAAAAGCAACGCAGGGTGCCGCCCCGCCAGACCCAATCGCCATCGGGTTATGCGTCGTGCGAGTCAGGTGTGCTTTGGGTCGGCAGCAAGTGCCAGCTGCGCGACGGCCGGACCTGCAATGTCGACGAGTACGACCTGATCAACTGCCACTGACCGCCCGTCGTCGACGCTCAGCCTGTTCCGGTATCGCGGATCGGGATGATGTTGTGCATCGTTCCCGGCCCTTGCGAGAGAAACTTCTTGATCGACCGGGCAGCCTGCCGGATGCGCTGCTCGTTCTCGACGAGAGCGATACGGACGAACCCCTCGCCGTGTTCTCCGAACCCGATGCCCGGCGCCACCGCCACGCTCGCCTTCTCGACGAGAAGCTTCGAGAACTCGAGCGTGCCGAGTTCGCGGAACGGCTCCGGAATCGGCACCCAGGCGAACATCGATGCGCTCGGCGGGCCGAAGTCCCAACCGGCGTTGCCGAAGCTCTCCACCAGCACGTCGCGCCGCCGGCGATAGGTCGCCCGCATCTCCTTGATGCAGTCGTCGGGGCCGTTGAGCGCCGCTGCGGCCGCCACCTGGATAGGTGTGTAGGCGCCGTAGTCGAGATAGCTCTTTACGCGGGCAAGCGCCGCGAGCAGCCGCTCGTTTCCGACCGCGAACCCCATGCGCCAGCCGGCCATGGAGAACGTCTTGGACATCGAGGTGAACTCGACCGTCACATCCATCGCACCCGGCACCTGCAGCACGGAGGGCGGCGGGGTCGCGTCGTCGAAATAGACCTCGGCGTAAGCGAGATCCGAAAGAATGATGATGTCGTGCTTCTTGGCGAACTGCACGAGATCCCGGTAGAAATCGAGCGTCGCCACGTAGGCGGTCGGGTTCGCCGGATAGCAGACGACGACCGCGATCGGCTTCGGAATCGAATGGATCAGCGCCCGCTCGAGCGCCGGGAAGAAAGCGGGCGTGGGCTCGGCCGGCACTGACCGGATCACGCCCCCCGCCATCAGGAATCCGAACGCGTGGATCGGGTAGCTCGGATTGGGCACCAGAACCACGTCGCCCGGCGCCGTGATGGCCTGCGCCATGTTGGCAAAGCCTTCCTTCGATCCGAGCGTCGCGACCACCTGCGTCTCGGGCTTCAGCTTGACGCCGAAACGTCGGCCGTAATAGCCCGCTTGCGCCCGGAGCAGTCCGGGGATGCCCTTCGATGCCGAGTACCGATCGGTGCGCGGCTTGCCCACCGTCTCGGTCATCTTTTCGAGAATGTGCTTCGGAACCGCCAGATCCGGATTTCCCATCCCGAGATCGATGATGTCTGCGCCCCGCGCTCGCGCCTCGGCCTTGAGCCGATTGACCTCGGCGAAGACATAGGGTGGCAGGCGTTTGATGCGGTGGTATTGGTCGATCACGGGGCAGCTCGTTGCAAAGAGTGGCGCGAATCGCTCAGTTGCTCTTACGCCGCGTCGCGCCGTGCGTCAAAGGCCGGGCGTCGATAACGTCTTGTCGGTCACATTGTCACATCGTTGGCAAGGGTTTACGTATAGATCTATCGATTTGGCTGGCGTGGGCTCGATTTGACCTTGCCGGTTCCGCCGACGCTCCCGCTCGACTTCAGACGGATTCCACGCATGCAGAAGCCGAACGACAACAGCCCGACGACCGAGCAACCCCTCATGGTCTCCGATCCCGAGGAGTTCGTTCGCAACATGCTGTTGCTGTGGGCCGAAGGCGGCAAGGCCATGGCGACCATGCTGGAGCGTGCCGACAGCAAGAACGGCCCCTACAGCGCCGCGACGGAAATGACCGAAGCCAGCCGTGTCATGAGCGAGGTGGCGCGCCAGTGGATGTCGGACCCGACCCGCACGCTCGAAGCTCAATCCGATCTGGTCCGTGGCTACATGGACGTCTGGACGAGCACCATGAGCCGGATGCTCGGCCAGCAGGCTGATCCGGTGGCAAAGCCTGAAGCGGGCGACGCGCGCTTCCGCGATCCGGAATGGTCGAGCAATGCCTATTTCGATTTCTGGAAGCAGAACTACCTGATCACGACGCAGTGGGCCGAGAAGGCGCTATCGGACACGTCGGGCCTCGACGAGCGGACGAAGCAGCGCGCCGAGTATTATCTGCGCCAGATATCGAGCGCCATCTCGCCCTCGAACTTCCCGACGACCAATCCCGAGGTGGTCCGCGAAACATTGAAGTCGAACGGCGCCAATCTGGTGCGCGGCATGGAGATGCTGCTTTCCGACCTCGACCGCTCGGGCGATCTCCTGAAGATCAGCCAGACAGACACGTCCGCGTTTGAAGTCGGGCGCAATCTCGCGGTGACCCCGGGCAAGATCGTCTATCAGAACGACCTTTTGCAGCTCATCCAGTACACTCCGACGACCGACAAGGTGCACGCGGTCCCGCTGCTGATCATCCCGCCTTGGATCAACAAGTTCTACATCCTCGACCTGACCCAGCCGAAATCGTTCATCAAATGGCTGGTCGATCAGGGCTTCACGGTCTTCGTCGCGTCCTGGGTGAACCCCGACGAGCGCCTCGCCCACAAGACCTTCGAGGACTACATGAAGGAGGGCATCCTCTCCGCGACGGATGCCGTACTCCGCGAGACGGGCCAGAAGCAGACCAACATTCTGGGCTACTGCGTCGGTGGCACGTTGCTCGCGAGCACGCTCGCCTATAGCGCCGCAACCGGACGCGACCAGTTTGCCTCGGCGACGTTCCTTGCCGCCCAGGTGGATTTCACCAAGGCGGGCGATCTGCTGCTGTTCATCGACGACGCCCAGCTGAAGTCGCTCGAGGAGATGATGGCCGAGCGCGGCTACCTCGACGGCTCGCGCATGGCGACCGTGTTCAACATGCTCCGCCCGCGCGATCTGATCTGGCCCTACATCGTCAACAACTACCTGCTCGGCAAGAAGCCGTTCCCGTTCGACCTGCTCTACTGGAACCAGGATTCGACGCGGATGCCGGCAGCGAACCACAACTTCTACCTTCGCGAATTCTACCACGAGAACAAGCTCGCCCTCGGCAAGATGTCGGTTTCCGGAGTCCGTCTCGACCTGAAGAAGGTGACGCTCCCGATCTACGAACTCGCCGCCCGCGAAGACCACATCGCGCCGGCGAAGTCCGTGTTCATCGGCTCCCGCCTCTTCGGTGGGCCGGTGGAGTACGTCCTCTCCGGATCGGGCCACATCGCCGGCGTGGTCAACCCGCCGCCGGCTGACGGCAAGAAGCACAAGTACCAATACTGGACGTCCTCGAAGAAGGCGGACACGCTCGACGAGTGGCTGGCCAATGCCGAAGAAACCCCGGGCTCCTGGTGGCCGCACTGGGGCAAGTGGCTGGCGGCTCGATCCGGCGCGATGGTCCCCGCCCGCCGTCCCGGCGAAACGCTCGGCGTGATCGAGGACGCCCCCGGCTCCTACGTCAAGGCGAAGGGCTGAGCCCGTATCCGGGTCGCCCGATCTTTGCCTTGGCAGACGACGCGTCCCGGGTGCAGTGTCGACCCTTGCCCGTTTCCCTTGGCATCGTGCTTCGGAGAGTGAGATGACGACCGTTGCCGCCACGGCTCGTGGCCCGGCGCTGCCGATCCTTGTGGCGCTGAGCTTCGCTCACCTGCTGAACGATCTCATTCAGTCGATGATCCCGGCGCTCTATCCGCTCCTGAAGGAGAGCTACGCGTTGAGCTTCGCCCAGATCGGCGTGATCACGCTGGCGTTTCAGGTGACGTCCTCGCTGTTGCAGCCCCTCGTCGGTTTCATCGCCGACCGGCGCCCCTGGCCCTACGCCATGGTGGCCGGCATGGCCGCGACGCTGGCCGGGTTGATCGGCCTGTCGCAGGCCGGCAGCTATGGCGGGATTCTGATTGCAGCCGCCATGGTCGGGCTGGGTTCAGCCGTCTTCCATCCAGAGGCGACGCGCATGGCGCGGCACGCGGCGGCGAACCAGCAGGGCTTCGCCCAGGGCATCTTCCAGATCGGCGGTCACGTCGGCTATGCGGTCGGTCCCTTGCTGGCGGCGGCGCTCGTCGTGCCCCGCGGGCAAGGCAGCCTGATCTGGCTGTCGATCGTGGCCCTGGTCGCTATGGTGTTGATGGGCTGGACCGGCTCGCGGTTCACCGAAATGCGCCGTGTCCAGGCGACTCGCAGCGCCAGCGCCCCTGCAGCGCCAGCTCGAGAGGGCGCCCGGGTGCAGCCGACCCGTCTCCTGCTGGCGATGACGATCCTGATCGCGCTCCTCTTCGCAAAGAACGCCTACGCGGCCGCGTTCACATCCTACTATACCTTCTATCTGATCGAGCGGTTCGGGATCACGGTCCAGGCCTCCCAGATCATGCTGTTCCTCTATCTCGTCGTCGGCGCGGCCGGCGTCATCGTCGGCGGCATGGTGGGCGATCGCATCGGCCGCAACCGCATGATCCTGATCTCGCTTCTCGGCGCCCTGCCCTTCGCCCTGATGCTCCCTCATGCGGACTTGTTCTGGACCGGCGTGCTCAGCATCATCATCGGCCTCATCATGGCGAGCGCGTTCGCCTCGATCCTGATCTACGCGATCGACCTCGTGCCGCACCGCGTCGGCCTCGTCGGCGGGCTGTTCTACGGCCTCGCGTTCGGACTGGGCGGGCTCGCGGCCGCAGCCCTCGGTGTCCTCGCCGACCGGATCGGCATCCTGCCGGTCTTCCAGATCTGTGCCTGGCTGCCGGCCATGGGACTTCTGGCCCTACTGCTTCCGCGATCACACGAAACGGAGTGACGCCGGCCTGGACTGAACCGGAGTCGGGTACTGCGTCGGCTCCACAATGCCGTCACGTTCCCTGATAAATTCAGTCCGAGAGATGAACGGGATCAGCCCCGCCATTCGCATCGAGGATCATCCATGCGTCGCTTGCCAGTCGTCGTGTTCGCAGCCGTGCTCGGTTCGGCTCCCGCCTATGCCGCCGACATCGCGGCGCGTTCGACGATCTCGGGCGTCACGGTGTTCCCGACCGGCGCCGAGGTGGTGCGTCTGGCGAAGGTGAAGGTGCCCGCGGGCGAGCATGCTGTCGTGGTCGATGAGCTGCCACCGGCGGCCATCCCGGGATCTGTCCGGGTTGAGGGCATGTCGACGGGCAACCTCGTGATCGGCTCGGTGGACACCCGCCGCATCCTCGTGCCCCACGCCGATCCGGCACAACAGGCGAGCGAGCGCCGGCGCCTCGAGACCGAGATCGAGAAGCTGCGTGACGACCGCGCCGGGATCGAGGCCGACGTCAAGGCGGCCGACATCCAGAAGAGCCTCATCACGAAGTTGACCGAGTTGCCGACGGTGTCTCCCCAGCCCGGCTCACCGGCCGCGGGCCAGATAGACTGGAACCAGATCTTCGGTCTCGTCGGTGCGCGGTTCGCCGAGGCCGAGCGCGCCCAGCTCGCGGCGACGGCAAAGATCCGCGCCATCGATCGCCAGATCGCCGATCTCGAAAAGAAGCTGGCCTCGCTGGCTCCCGGCCAGCAGCAGCGCACCGAGGTCAAGGTCTTCGTCCAGTCCGGCGGCGAGGTCGATCTCGAACTGCGCATCCTCTATCAGGTTGGCCAGGCGCAATGGATCCCGCATTACGATGCGCGCCTCGTGACGGGAAGCAAGACGGCAGCCCCGAAGCTGACGCTCGTGCGCCGCGCGACGATCCAGCAGCGCACCGGCGAGGATTGGGCCGACGTCGCCCTCCAGCTCTCGACCACGCGTCCGGGCACCGGGACTGCGGCCCCTGTGCTGGAGCCGACGACCGTCGACTTCGAACCCGACGCGCCGCCCCCCCGCCCGATGGCCATGCCGGCGCCAACCACCATGAGCCGCTCTCTGCGAGGCCGCCAGGCGACCGCCGAGATGGCTGACGCCGCCGCCGAGCCGGCCATGAAGGCCGCCGAGATGCAGCAGTCGACCATCGAGGCCGGAGCCTTCCAGGCCACGTTCAAGGTGCCGGCAAAATTGAGCGTGCCCGGCAACGGCGAGCAGAAGCGCGTCGAACTCGAGACCACCGCCATCGATCCGTCACTCGTCGTGCGCACCACGCCACGCATCGAGGCCCGAGCCTATCTCTACGCCAAACTGGCCACCCCCAGGACCGGCGCCCCCTACCTGCCGGGACAGGTGGCGCTGTTTCGCGATGGCACCTTCGTCGGCAACGGCCGCCTTCCCCAGTTGACGCCCGGCGAAGACCATGAATTGGGCTTCGGCGCCGATGATGCCGTCCGCGTCCGCCACGCCGTCGTCGACGAGAAGCGCGGCGAGAGCGGCATCATCAGCTCCTCCAGGACGGATGCCCGCAACTATCGCATCACGGTGAAGAACGCCCATTCCCGGCCGATCCAGTTGACCGTCCTCGATCAGGTCCCCGTCTCGCAGAATCAGGACATCAAGGTCGAGCTGACGACCCGCAGCCAGCCGACACGTCGCGACGTGGACGACAAGCGCGGCGTCATGGCCTGGGACCAGACGCTCGCCCCCGACGAGGAGCGCACGATCGAGTTCGGCTACCGCGTCGTGTGGCCGGCGGCGAAGCGCATCCAGTACGGACGCTGACGTGATCGATCCGCCGACGCGGTGTCCGTGCCGCAAGAAGAGTGAGACGACGACCTACGCAAAGTGCTGCGAGCCGTACCATGCGGGCAGGGCCGTGGCGCCGACCGCCGAAGCCCTGATGCGTTCGCGATACGCGGCATACGCCCTCGGCAAGGCCGACTATCTGTTGGCCACCTGGCATCCCTCGACACGGCCGGCGGACTTTGCGTTGAACGCGGACCAGCAGTGGCTGCTGCTCCGCGTCCAGGGGACCACCACGGATGCGGATCGGGCGACCGTGGAGTTCACCGCCCGCTCGCGCCAGGGCGGGCGCGATCACGTCCTGCACGAGGTCTCACGCTTTGTGAGAGAGGCGGGCCGCTGGTACTACGTCGATGGCGACCTGTCCTGGGCCGCCCCGCGCAAACCCTAGGTCGCCGGCGCGATCACAGGCCGGAATTCGTCGATAACGCTGCGGTAGACGTCGCGCTTGAACGGCACGATCAGGCCGAGCACCTCGTCCAGAGGCGCCCAGCGCCAGGCATCGAACTCCGGCTCGTGCCCCGGCGGACTGAGATCGATCTCGCGATCGTGGCCCTCGAAGCGGAACGCGAACCAGCGCTGCGTCTGGCCACGGTATCGACCGCCCCAGATACGGCCCTTCATCTCCGCCGGCAGATCATAGGGAAACCAGTCGCGACTTTCGGCGAGGAGCGTGACAGACCGCATTCCCGTCTCTTCGGCCAGCTCCCGGTGGGCAGCGACAGCCGGCTCTTCACCGGGATCGATGCCACCCTGCGGCATCTGCCACCACCCGCCCGTCATCTCCTTTTCGGGGCGGTTCGCACGCCGGCCGATCCACACCAGCCCCTCATGATTGACGACCATGATCCCAACGCAGGGCCGGTAGGGAAGGGCATCGGTCGTCATGGTTGCAAAGCTCCGCGGCCAGCGATCTCGGCGACGTCCTGTGGGCTGATGGTTCGCATCGCCATACCGGCATCAGGGCCGTGCGGCAATGACGGCATCGTCGAGGAGTGCGAGGGCGCGGCGCAACTGCTCGTCCTCTGCAAGCTGCCTCTTGCGACAGATCGGCTGCCCGGCCTGCACGTCAGGAAGATCGACACCGCGACACAGTGCGTGCGCCGGCGCCTGCTCGACAATGACGTCAGGCACGATGGCCCGACGGCCGGTGTCGGGATCGGGTGCCTGAGTGGGGGCGTAGCGCGCCGTCACGATCCGGATCGCGCCTTTCTCGCCGCGTCGTCCCAGCGGAGCCAGCGTTCGCACCTCGAACCGCCCGGCCGACGCAGTCCCGACGAGGCGGGCGCGGTTCGCTCGCCGAAGCCCGAGAGCCACGGCCTCGGCCGGTCCGACCGTTTCCGAATCGACGAGCACGGCGAGCGAACGGCCCTGGGCGGCGTCACCCGGCCGTGCAAGGGGTCGCTTCTCGGCGTCGTCTCGACGTGTCGCGACCGCGACCAACGGGCCATCCGACAGGAAGACGTCCATCATCGCCGCCGCGCCGTCTGCCGTGCCGAGTGCGACGCTGCGCAGGTCCAGAACGATCCCGCGCGTGGCTTCGTCTCCGCCCCGCGAAAGCCGATCCTCGATATCGGCGGCCACGGCAGGCGTCATCTCGGCAGGCCTGACATAGAGCGCGCCGGGCGCAACGCCGACGACCTCTGCCGCGCGGGCGACAGGCACTGTCTCGCGCGCCAGCCGAAGCGTCTCTGGCGCGGCGTCGGGCGCCCGTTCGACCGTCAGTGCGATGCCCTGTGCAGCGTTGCCGGACAGGATCGTCTGCGTCAGCATCAGATACGAGAGATCGCTGGCGGCTTGCCCATTGACATGCGTGATGAGATCACCCGACTTGAGCCCGGCGCGAGCGGCGGGGCTGCCATCGAGGCTCGTCACCACGCGATATCCGAGGCTCCCCGACCTCCGGCGCCGCTCGTCGCGCCGAACGATCAGACCCACGTCGGCGGTCGCACCCGTCGGCACGCGGGTGAATCGACGAAGTTCGGCGGGAGCATAGAACTCGGCCTCGGGATCGAGACGGGCGAGCAGACCGTCGATCGCGCCGGTCACCAGAACTTTCTTGGTCGGTGCCTCGACGTGCCAGTCGCGCGCGATCCGCATCGATCTGAGCATCAATTCGAGCTTGCTCGTCAGGGCATCGCGAGGCGGCGTCGAGGGCGAGGTGGACTGCGCGTAAGCGGTCGTGGCCAATGCGCCGACGCCGGCAACCATCAGAAGCCGCAAGCCCCAGTTGCGCACTCGGGAGCTGCGTTGGCCCATCGACGCCTCCACGTTTCCGATGCCGCCCCTTACCTGCTCCGCGCCGCACCCGTTCATCGGCGGCAGAACCTGGGACAGTGTTCGGCTGTCCCAGGCATCATGCATAATTGACCCGGCTGACCGGCCTACTGCTTCTTCGTCGCGGCTGGCGCCTTGGTACCGGCTGCAGGCGTCTCTCCGGACTTGCCTTCGTCGTCGCGCGGCAGGATCGTCGGCTCCGGGATCTCGCCACGCATCAGCTTGAGGGCGTACTGGAGCTGCGTGTCCTTCTCGGGCTCCTTCGGGACATAGGCCGAAGACCCCGATTCCTCCTTCTTGTTCTTCGCGTCCTCGCCCTTCAGGTGGCCCCTGAGGCTCGCCTCGCCCCGCGGACGCTCCGGCCGCTTCGGCTTCAACTCCTCGGGCAACTCCTGCTCGATGATCACGTCGGGCATGATGCCCTTCGCCTGGATCGACCGGCCGGACGGCGTGTAGTAGCGGGCTGTGGTCAGTCGGAGCGCTCCGTTCTGGCCGAGCGGGATGATCGTCTGCACGGAACCCTTCCCGAACGACCGCGTGCCGATGACGAGCGCGCGCTTGTGATCCTGAAGGGCACCAGCGACGATCTCGGATGCCGAAGCCGACCCACCGTTGATCAGCACGAGGATGCGCTTGCCCTCCGCGATATCGCCGGCACGCGCATTGGAACGCTGGGTCTCCTCGAGATTGCGTCCCTTGGTCAGCACGATCGCGCCCTGATCGAGGAAGTCGTCTGACACGTTGATCGCCTGATCCAGCAATCCGCCGGGATTGTTCCGCAGGTCGATGATGATGCCGCGAGCCGGCTTCCCGAGTTGCTTCCTCAGCGCATCGATCTGCTTGACCAGATTGGTGTGCGTCTGCTCGTTGAAGGTCGACACCTTGGCGTAGATCACATCCCCCTCGAGCCGAGACTTGACGGCGTTGATGCGGATGACGTCACGGACGATCTTGATCTCGAGCGGGTCCTCGGCGCTCTTGCGCACGATGGTGAGTGTGATCGGCGTGTTGACGGGGCCGCGCATTTTTTCGACGGCCTGCTCGAGCGTCAATCCGACGATCTGCTCGCCATCGAGGTGCGTGATGAGATCGTTGGCCTGCAGCCCCGCCTTCGCAGCCGGCGTTTCGTCGATCGGCGACACCACCTTCACGACGCCGTTCTCCATGGTGACCTCGATGCCGAGACCACCGAATTCGCCGCGCGTCTGCACCTGCATGTCGCGGTAGTTCTTGGGGTTGAGGTAAGCCGAATGCGGATCGAGTCCGGCCAGCATGCCGTTGATCGCGCTGTCGATGAGCGTCGAATCGTCGGGCTTCTCGACGTAATCGGAGCGCACCCGCTCCAGCACGTCACCGAAGAGATCCAGTTGTTTGTAGATCTCGGCATTCGGCGTCGTCGCCGAGTAGGTCCGCGAGACATTGAGCACAGTGGTCAGGCCCGCCATGCCGGCCAGCGCCACGAACGTCCAGAACGCATAGTCTGTCTTGCGCATCAGCCTTGCACCTTCTGTGTGCCGTCCTTCGCCCACCACGGATCGGGATCGATGGGGCGATCGTTCTTTCTGAGTTCTATATAGAGCAAGGGCGCGGGTTGTTGCGCCTTTGCCTTTGCGGTTTGAGCGCCACCGCCCATCAGGCCGACCGGTTCGCCCGAAAGTACGAACTGGCCGAGCTGCGCATCGATCTGCGACAGTCCAGCTAATAGCATATGATAACCGTCGCCGCCGTTGATGATCAAGATTTGACCATAGCTGCGGAACACACCGGCAAACACGACCCAGCCGTCGAGCGGCGATACGACCTGCGCACCGGCGCGGGTCTCCACGATGATGCCATTGGCCTTGTTCGTCTGCGCCTTGTCGCCGAAACTCAGGATGCGCTTGCCGCGTACGGGGAGCGGAGTCCGGCCCTTCGCCTGGTCGAACGGCATGGCGGGTGTCATTCGCCCTGCATTCGGCACCCGACCGGGAGCCGAAACCGGCTCGAGGATGGCGCCCGGCACCGGCTGGCTCGCCGCTGGCGGAACAGGCGAGGGCGGCGGCACGAGGACGGCGGTCCGGGTTTCGCTGGTCTCGCCAATTGCGGGCTTCAGCGGCGGCGGAGCAGCGGCCGGCGCTCGGTCCCGCATCGGCTGGCCCGTCTTCCTGACGACCAGATCGCTCACGTCCTTGATCAGCTCGTTGAGATCCTTGACGTTGCGCGCGATCTCGTCCGCTTCGCGTCGCACCTTGTCGAATTCACCCTGCCGGTCGGCCAGTGACTGCTTCTTGGACTCCATCAGCGCCGAAATCCGGACACGGGAGTCCGTCAGCTTCTGGGTCTCCGCCTTGAGCTTCTCGCTCTCGCTGCGGATCTCGCCCATGACGCGCGCCAGATCCTCGAGCCGTGATGCGAGAGCCATCGCCTGCGACCGGAGCTTCGGAAACGCGACGGCGAGCATCATTGCGCTCCGCACCATGACGAGGGCGTCCTCGCGCCGGGTGATCATGACCGGCGGTGGGTCACGCCCCATTCGTTGCATGGCGCCCAGCAATTTCGCGATGGAACTGTGGCGCTCTGAAAGTGAGCCGCGAAGCAGCTTCTCCTGCGCCTCCAGCTCCCCCATGCGCTCTTCGATGGAGCTGAGCTTCTCCTCGCTCGCTTGGATCAGATGCGCAGTCTCGACGAGGCTCTGATTGATACGCTCGCGTTCCGCTGCGAGCGCCTTGATGTCGGACGCGAGCGCCATTTCGGCCGCCCGCTTCTCTTTCAGCGCATCCTGGGCTGCCTCGACCGTCTTGCGCACCGGATCTGCGGCGCCTTGAGACGTCGCTGGCCCCGCGCCGAGCGTGATCAAAAGCAAGGCGGCCCCTCCGCCAGCCGTCAGCCTGAAGCGAAAGCGTGCGCGTCCGGATCGCCAGTCCGGCCCGCACACCCCACCCGGCTTGATGCGCGTCGTGGAGCGCAACGCGTCCTCCAATCAATGATTCAACCACAGGCGGGCCCATCCGGAACCCACAACTTCATGCGCCCGCGGATCACACGTTGTTCTGGCTCGACTCTCGGGTAGCCCCACGCAAGAACCGGTCCAGAGCAGCACACGCCTGCCAAGGCTGAATCAGTTGAGCCTCACAATACGGCAAATGTAGCGCACCCATCGAATTAAAGTTTGGCTAACCATCGCGAGGCGATTGCCTTAAGTTGCCGGATATCGATGCCTCTATGGAGGCCTTCGAGAGCGGCATGGGCTAGCTGGCCTCGACCCTGGCTGCCCCCCGGACCGCAAGGAGACGCAGGTATGAGCGGTGCACTGGTAAATCTGACAGGCCTGATAGCGCTCGTCGTGTTCGGCGTGCTGATCGCGGGCATCTGGAACATGGGCCGACAGGGCACCAGCCCGAGCCTCAGCCAAACTCTGATGCGTTGGCGAGTCGGCCTTCAGTTCGTGGCGGTCGTGGTGGCAATGGTCGCTCTCGCGTTGGCCAAGCCCTGACATCGGCGGGATGGACGGAACGACATGGTCGTATTGAACAGAATTTACACCCGCACGGGAGACGATGGCACGACCGCTCTCGGCACTGGCGAGCGCGTCCCGAAGCATGCGCCGCGCATCTGGGCCTACGGGACGGTCGACGAGACGAATGCCGCCATCGGGCTGGCCCGCATCAGCATGGCGTCGGAGCCCGATCTGGACCGCCGTCTCGCCATGATCCAGAACGATTTGTTCGATCTTGGAGCGGATCTGTGCATTCCGGACCGCGGCAGCCCACCATCCTGGGCCGGCCCCGACTATCGCCCCCTCCGGGTGACCGCCGATCAGGTCAAGCGCCTCGAGGCCGAGATCGATGACATGAACGGCGCGCTCGAGCCGCTCCGCTCGTTCGTACTGCCAGGTGGCTCACCGGCGGCGGCGGCCCTTCATGTTGCCCGCACCATCTGTCGCCGCGCCGAGCGCCACATGGCCGAACTCGCCGCCCTGCCGGACGAACCCGTCAGCGCCGCCGCCATGCACTATATCAATCGCCTGTCGGACTATCTCTTCGTCGCCAGCCGCTTTGTGAACGCGCGCGGCCGCTCGGATGTTCTCTGGGTACCCGGACAGAACCGCTGAGCCGGCGGCCCCGCAGACGCAAACTGGATCGCGCGGCATGTTCGTTCCCATTTCAGACGACAACCCCCTGCGATCCATCGCGCGGCCGTACGTCACCTACCTGCTGATCGCGGCCAACGTGATCATTTTCCTTCTCGAACTGACGACGACGGGACAGCACGTCGCGGCGAGTTTCGCCATCATCCCGCGCGAGCTGTTCGGCGTCGGGATCGTCGGCGGGCCCGCCAACGGTCCGCTCGACCGATTGGCGGTCCCCGAAGGCCTGACATTGCTGAGCTACATGTTCCTGCATGGAGATCCCCTTCATCTTGCGGGAAACATGCTTTTTCTCTGGGTGTTCGGCGACAACATCGAAGACGCCATGGGACATCTGAAATTCCTCGCCTTCTATCTGCTTTGCGGTATCGCGGGTGGGTTGGCGCACGCCCTGTCCGCCGAATTTGGTGTCGCGGCAGTTCTCATGAACAACGCCACGTCCGCGATCCCGGCCGGGCAGATCCCCCTCATCGGGGCCAGCGCAGCCGTTGCCGGCGTGATCGCCGCCTACCTCATGCTGCATCCCCACGTGCGGGTATGGGTCGTTGCGTTTCGCTTCATACCGTTGCGGATCACGGCCCTGTTCGCGCTCGGGGCCTGGATCCTGATGCAGTTCGTCATGGTGCTGCTGCCTGAAGTCGGACCGGTGGCGTGGTGGGCCCACATCGGCGGCGTGATCGCTGGCGCTCTGCTCATCGTGCCGATGAAGCGGCCAGACGTGCCCCTGTTCGACCGCCCGGCGCCGGCGGGCTCCGAGTGAACCCGTTGATCGGATTGTGCGTGTGGGCGGTCCATCGCGCACGTCGACGTCCTTGATCGACGCGCCCTTCGCCTAGAACATGGCTGATCTGTGGGGATCGAGGGGGCAAATTGCCTCGCCTGCCAACAAACTGTCGCACCGCACAATTTCCGGATATAGTTTGGCGCGCCAAGGCTACGGGAGCGGTTCGGCGGTGGCTGCCGAACTGCGGGTCTCGTTGCACGGTGAAGCGTCCACGGCAGGCACGCCCCATGTGGCGTCCGCTGGTTGGGCGCCCGTCGTCGGGGGTGCGGCAGGCCACGCTGATCGGCCGATCGATTGCCCCTCGGAACGGATAGTGAGTGCTTTCGAGCTGGAGAGTGAGGAGACGATGAAGGTTCTTGTCCCGGTGAAGCGGGTCGTCGATTACAACGTCAAGATCCGCGTCAAGAGCGACGGGACAGGCGTCGAACTCGCCAACGTCAAGATGTCGATGAACCCCTTCGACGAGATCGCCGTCGAAGAAGCCATCCGTCTGAAGGAAAAAGGCCAGGTAACCGAGATCGTCGCGGTCTCGATCGGGCCAGCCAAGGCGCAGGAGACCATCCGCACGGCCCTCGCCATGGGTGCGGACCGGGGCATCCTCGTCGAGACCGGCGACGACGTGGTCGAGCCGCTCGCCGTCGCCAAGCTCCTGAAGGGCATTGTCGAAGCCGAGAAGCCGTCGCTCGTCATCCTCGGCAAGCAGGCGATCGACGACGATTGCAACCAGACGGGCCAGATGCTCGCCGCCCTCACGGGCTGGGCACAGGGAACCTTCGCTTCGAAGGTCGCTATCGAAGGCGAGACCTTGAAGGTCATCCGCGAGGTGGACGGCGGCCTCGAGTCGATTGCACTCAAGATGCCGGCCATCGTCACGACGGACTTGCGCCTGAACGAGCCGCGCTATGCATCGCTCCCGAACATCATGAAGGCCAAGAAGAAGCCCCTCGATGTGAAGAAGCCCGCCGACTACGGCGTCGACACGGCTCCCCGCCTGAAGGTTCTCAAGACCACGGAGCCGCCGGGCCGCAAGGCCGGCATCAAGGTCGGGTCACCGGCCGAGCTCGTAGCGAAGCTCAAGGACGTGGGAGCCATCTGATGAGCGTTCTTCTTCTTGCCGATCACAACAATGCGGCGCTCGGCTCTGCCACGCTGAAGGCCATGAGCGCGGCCAGGGCGCTCGGCCAGGACGTGCACGTGCTGGTCGCCGGTGCGGGCTGCGGCCCCGCCGCCGAGCAGGCGTCGAAGCTCGATGGCGCCGCGAAGGTCCTGGTCGCGGATTCGCCGAACCTCGCCAACGGCCTTGCCGAGGAGATGGCAGCCCTCATCGTCCCGATGATGGCGAATTACTCGGCTCTCGTCGCGGCGTCGACGGCCGCCGGCAAGAACGTTCTGCCGCGCGTGGCTGCCCTTCTCGACGTCATGCAGATTTCGGACGTCATCAAGGTGGTCTCTCCGGACACGTTCGAGCGTCCGATCTACGCTGGCAACGCCATCCAGACGGTCCAGAGCGGCGAAGCCAAGAAGGTCATGACGGTGCGCACGGCCTCGTTCCCGGCGGTCGGCCTGACGGGTTCGGCACCCATCGAGGCAGCGCCCGCTCCGGCAGCCGTTGGCCTCTCGACGTTCGAGAAAGCCGAGCTGTCGAAGTCCGATCGCCCCGAGCTGACCGCTGCGAAGATCGTCGTCTCGGGCGGCCGCGGCCTCCAGTCGGGCGAGAACTACACGAAGTACATCGAGCCGATCGCCGACAAGCTGGGAGCGGCAATGGGCGCTTCGCGTGCTGCCGTCGATGCCGGGTTCGTGCCGAACGACTATCAGGTCGGCCAGACCGGCAAGGTGGTGGCGCCGGAACTCTACATTGCTGTTGGCATCTCAGGTGCCATTCAGCATCTGGCCGGTATGAAGGACTCGAAGATCATCGTCGCCATCAACAAGGACGCCGAGGCTCCGATCTTCCAGGTCGCCGACTACGGACTTGTCGCCGATCTCTTCACGGCCTTGCCGGAATTGGGCACCGAGCTCGATAAGGCTGGCAAGTAACCTCGAGGCAAAGCGGCGAGCGCTCGCGAGAACGATAATGGATGCAATCGTGAAGACAAAGAACGCGACGGGCGCTGCACCGCCGGGGATCATCAAGAGGGTCGGCGTCATCGGCGCCGGCCAGATGGGCAACGGCATCGCACATGTCTGTGCCCTTGCCGGATACGATGTCCTTCTCAACGATCTCAAGAAGGACGCCGTCGAGAAGGCGCTGGACAGCATCAAGCGCAACATGGTGCGCCAGGTCAGCCGGGGCCTGATCACCGAGGCGGACATGACGGGCGCGGTCGGCCGCATTCGTTACGCCCCCGCCCTGGAAGATCTGGGTGATTGCGACATCGTCATCGAGGCGGCTACCGAAGACGAGAGCATCAAGCGCAAGATCTTCGTGGATCTGAAGGGCAAGACGCGCCCCGACGCGATCCTCGCCTCCAACACCTCGTCGATCTCCATCACGCGCCTCGCCTCGACCACCGTCTCTCCGGAGCGGTTCATCGGCATCCACTTCATGAACCCGGTGCCCGTGATGCAGCTCGTCGAGCTGATCCGTGGCATTGCGACCGAGGACGACACGTTCGCCACATCGCGCAAGTTCGTCGAGAGCCTCGGCAAGCAGACCGCGGTGAGCGAGGACTTCCCCGCATTCATCGTCAACCGCATCCTTCTGCCGATGATCAACGAGGCGATTTACACGCTCTACGAGGGCGTGGGATCGGTGGAAGCGATCGACAAGGCCATGCGCCTCGGCGCCAATCATCCGATGGGACCGCTGGAACTCGCCGATTTCATTGGCCTGGATACCTGCCTGTCGGTGATGCAGGTGCTCTATGAAGGTCTCGCGGATTCGAAGTACCGCCCGTGCCCGCTCCTGGTGAAGTACGTCGAGGCCGGCTGGCTGGGGCGCAAGACCCAGCGCGGCTTCTACGATTATCGCGGCGACAAGCCGGTCCCGACGCGCTGAACGACGATCGCATCTTCGGCGGCGTTTCGCAGGGACGCCGCCGAAATGGACGCGTCCATGCGAACCACGCGAAGATCAATGCGGCCGGTGCCGACGGCCGACCAGTCTGGCCGGGCAATCAGGTCGAGATGCGCTTGGCTGGCGGTAGTCGCTGCCGATCGATTGGCGGAGTAGTCGCGTCCCGCGACGCCTGCGCATTCTGGCCGTAGCCTTTGAAGTGAGCCAGCACACGCTTCATTTCGTCGTCGGGCAGCAGTTTGGGCTCGGCAACCGCCAGCAACTTCCAGTACTGCTCGGCCAGCACCTCTACGTCCGCCGCGAGTTCCAAGGCCTGCTCGCAAGTAGCCGCGACGGCAATCTGGCCGTGATTGGCCATGAGACAGGCGTTGGTTTTGGTCAACCCCTTGACGACGTGCCGCGAAAGTTCAGCAGTCCCGAAGGTGGCATAGGGCACGACCGGAATCTCTTTTCCCCCAGCCGCAGCGACCATGTAGTGGAACGCGGGGATCGTGATGTGCGCGCAGGCGAGCACCGTGGCGTGCATAGAGTGTGTGTGGACGATCCCGCCGATGTTGGCCCGCGCGCCGTAGACATCGAGATGGAAGCGCCACTCGCTCGAAGGTTTCCGTTCACCGGGCCTGAGGCCACCGTCGCGCCCGACGAACACGATGTCGCTGGGTTCGAGCCCCTCATAGGCCATCCCGGACGGCGTGATCAGCATGCCATCGGCGAACCGCGACGAGATGTTGCCCGATCGGCCCGGCGACAGTCCGCGCCGGCTCATCGCGAGTGCGGCATCGAGCACCGACCGCCGCAAGGCACTTTCGCTGTGCTCGCCATCCCGACCGTCGATCGTCATGCGCGACACTCTCGTAGACACGAATTTCCTGCCCGCGGACCAAGCCACGCGGTAGACTTGCGCTGAGATATCGACCTGACGAAGGCGAGGCAAGACGCAACCGCCATGACAGACACCATTCCGCTCACCGTTCTGACCGGCTTCCTCGGGTCCGGAAAAACGACGCTGTTGAAACGGCTCCTGTCAGACCCGCAGATGGCGGGAACAGGCGTGATCATCAACGAATTCGGCGAAGTCGGCATCGACGATGCCCTGGTCGAGAAGCTCGACGACGACGCCGTCTTGCTGCCTTCGGGCTGCGTCTGCTGCGAGGTCCGCGGCGACCTGATCGAAAGCCTGGAGCGGATGCACACGCGCTCGCTCTGGGGCGACATCCCGAAGATCTCGCGCGTTGTGCTTGAAACGACCGGCCTGGCCGATCCGGCCCCCATCGTCCACACCGTGATGACCGAGGAGCGACTGTTCCGGATCTACCAGCTCGACGGCGTCGTGACGACGGTCGACGCCCAGCACGGCCTCGCCGAACTCGACCAGCAATTCGAGCCTGCCAAGCAGATCGCCGTCGCCGATCGCATCGTGTTGACGAAGGTCGATCTGGCCGATCCAGCCACCATTGCCCGTCTGGAAGGGCGCATCAGAGCCCTCAACCGCTCAGCCCCCATTCGCAAGGCGGTTCTCGGTGACGTACCGGCCCACGAACTGATCGGCCTCGGCGCTCACGAGCCAGCCCTCGTCGGCACCGATCCTGAGCGCTGGCTGGCGGCGGGAAGTTTTGGCTCGGCCGCCGGTCGCGATCATCACGCAGCCGAAGAACACGCGTGCGGCCCCGGCTGCACCCACGACCATGATCATGCCGGCCATCACCATCACCACGATGCGCACGGCGCCGCCGGCCACAACCATGACGACGATTGCGGCGACGACTGTGCGCATCCGGACCACCATCACGGCCACCTGCACGGCATCGGGTCGTTCTGTCTCAGCTTCGCCGAGCCGCTCGACGGCCCCCAGATGTCGAATGCCTTGAGCCTGCTGGCGCAGCTCTATGGCCCGAAACTGCTCCGCGTGAAGGGCATCCTGAACGTCAAGGATCAGCCCCGGCCGTTCGTCGTCCACGGCGTCCAGCACATCTTCTATCCCCCGGATACCCTGAAGAGCTGGAAGGGCGACCGCCGCCAGTCGCGGGTCGTGTTCATTACCAGGGACCTCCCCGAGGAGACCATCCGCCGGCACTTCAAGCCGTTCGTCGGCGAGGCTCTGCCGTAATGGCGGCCAGTCGCTGGCGACCGGGACAGTGAATGAGCGCCACAGCGTAGCTTTTCCTGCCCTGCCCAGAGAACTTGCTTGTGAGCTGGCCTTCGCAATGCTATCGAGTGCGCCTTCCCAACGATGCGGTCGTGGCGGAATTGGTAGACGCACTAGCTTGAGGGGTTAGCGCCGCAAGGCGTGGAGGTTCGAGTCCTCTCGACCGCACCATTCCCCGGCATTTACTGGCTCCGCGATAGGGTACCTGCTGCACACCGTTGCTGCACACCCGGAGCTTGATACGTGCAAAAGCTGGTTGACTCGCCGAGCTACCCGAAACCCCTGCCTCGGCCTACGCGCCGCAACGGAAGCCTCACCTACGAGATCCGCGTGCGCGTCCCCCCTCCCGCTCAGGGCGGCAAGTTCAGGGGCACTCATACCTCACGGTCGCTGAAAACTCGGGATCTGGCCGAAGCCCACCGGCGCCTTCCTACCGCTTATAGCGATCTCCAAGCTGAGTTCGACGCCGAATGCATCCGGCTAACCCCGAGCGCTACTGTTGCAGACACACCAGAACCGCGAGCCGTCGGGCAGGGGGTGTCGTCGCTCTATGCTCCTGAACCCAAGCTCCGCGATATTTCAATCAAGGAAGCCTGCGACCGGTATCGCGACTACATCATCAATGGGGAGCGCCAAGCTCGCCTTGAGGACGCGCACGCAGCCAGAGGAAGCATCGGCAGATCCGTTGACGGACGAGGATCGGACACGGCTCGTGGCTGGGACCCGGTGGAACTGGCCGAGAAGTTTAGGACGCGTCTGGATCGCGCGCTGAAGCATGCGCGGGCCGAAGCCATCATACTCGACCACAGTCACTCGGATTGGTTTCTCAAACTCATCGAACGAGAAGGTGCTGGGCAGGCGGAAGACCGCTCTCGATGCTTGAGGGAGATGACTAGGACCAGGGTCCAAGCGCTCCGTCAGCTCATCGATGATGATGAAGAACTGATGCCGGAAATGGTCACAGTGACGGCCAGCACGGAAGAAGGCGCGTCAGTGTCTCGCCTACCGTCAGCTCCCCTACTGTCCCAGTTCACCGACCAGTATGTCGCAAGGCGCGGCGACAGCCTCAGCGTGGAAAGAGCCGAGACCATCCGGGCGACCGTCCGTGACCTCGTTTCGGTCGTGGGCGACAAGCCTGTCGACGCTTACACGTCGTCGGATGCAGAAGCCTATGAGGAAATTCTGCGAAACCTACCCGGGAACTGGAACAAGAAGCCTGGGATGCGTGATCTTTCCTTGAAGGATGCAGCTGCGAGGGCTGCCGCCCTCGGGCTCACCCCTCAAGCTCCGAAGACGATCCGTAAAAAGTGGACGATCCTCTTCAGCGTATTCAAGCATGCTGCTGTTAAGCACTCTCTACAGAACGCTTTTGTGGCCGAGGCTCTCGTCATCGGGAACGGAGGGCCTGCGAACTCTCAACGGGATGTGTTCGACAAGGACGAACTCGAGAAGCTCCTCGCGTCACAGTTACCCGGGCACCTCTATTGGCTGACGCACCTTGGACTCCATACGGGAGCGCGGCTGAACGAGCTTTGCCAGCTGAAGACCACCCACATTCGGCGTCACGGCGACATTCCGTACATCTACTTCAGCCCGGAACTCCGGTTGAAGATGACCTGCCCCTGAAGTTTCATCCAGCCGTGGGTAGAGTCTTTTGGGTTGATACGCTGTCGTCTGGGGGGTGAGCAACAGGCCGGGCTGCGG
>LNFM01000504.1_pt1 | contig 97059 bp, 91 predicted proteins | sample 596031 | NCBI WGS metagenome assembly LNFM01 (sample SAMN04254537, study PRJNA301005) | activated carbon metagenome | isolation source: dual media filters at the Ann Arbor, Michigan drinking water treatment plant | place: USA: Ann Arbor
CGCATCCCCACTGGCCTCCTGCCCAGCAGGAAGCTTGAATCAGAAACTCAGCCGCGCCGGAATCCCGATTCCTTCAAAAGACAGCATGCTCTAGCCATGACGGGCTGACCTATGGCGGCGTCCTCGCCTCCCCGCGCATGACGACGCCGCTGATGCTGGAGGTCTTCGCGGCGGCGATGGCCTTCCTGCGCGCGCAGGGCGTGGGCCGGCTGCACTACAAGACAATCCCGCACATCTACCACCGCCAGCCGGCGGAGGAGGACCGCTACGCCCTGTTCCGCCACGACGCCGTCCTGGTGCGCCGCGACCTGCTGAGCACGATAGACATGGCCCGCCGCCCCGTGCCGCAGGAACGCCGGCGCCGCGGCGCGGCCAAGGCGGCGAAGCAGGGCGTGCAGGTGGGCGAGGATGCGGACTGGCTTGGCTACTGGGCGCTGCTGGAGGAGCACCTGTCCGGCCGCTACGCCCGCCGCCCCGTGCATTCGCTGGACGAGATCCTGCTGCTGCACGCGCGCTTCCCGCAGGCCATCCGCCTGTTCACCGGGCGCGGCCCGGACGGGGCGCTGCAGGGCGGCGTGGTCATCTACGAGACCGAGGAGGTCGCCCACCTGCAATACGCCGCCGCCACGCCGGCGGGCTTCGCCTCCGGCTGCCTGGACCGCCTGTTCCTGCACCTGCTGGACGAGGTCTACGCCGGCAAGCGCTGGTTCGACTTCGGCAACTCCACCGAGCAGGAGGGCCGCTGGCTGAACGACGGCCTCATCAACCAGAAGGAGGGCTTCGGCGGCCGCGCCGTGGCGCACGACTACTACCGCCTGGTGCCCTGAGGCCCCCTCACTCCACCGTCACGCTCTTCGCCAGGTTGCGCGGCTGGTCCACGTCCGTGCCCTTCAGCACGGCGACGTGGTAGGACAGCAGCTGCACCGCGATGGCGTGCAGGATGGGCTGGGCGAAGGCGCCGACCTCGGGCAGCTCCACCACCGCTTCGGCGAAGCGGCCCAGCGCCGCGGCGCCCTTCGCGTCGGTGAAGGCCATCACCCGGCCGCCGCGCGCCGCCGCCTCCTGCAGGTTGCTCGCCGTCTTCTCGAACAGCGGGCCCGACGGGCACAGCGAGATCACCGGCACGTTCGTGTCGATCAGCGCGATGGGGCCGTGCTTCATCTCGCCCGCGGCATAGCCCTCGGCGTGGATGTAGCTGATCTCCTTCAGCTTCAGCGCGCCCTCCATCGCGATGGGAAACAGGCTGCCGCGGCCGAGGAACAGCACGTCGCGCGCCTTCGCCACCTCGATGGCCAGGGTGCGGATCTGGGCGTCCTTCTCCAGCACGCGGGCCGCGTTCTCCGGCACCTCCAGCAGCGCCTGGGTCAGCCGCGCCTCGTCGGTGGCCGACAGGTGGCCGCGGGCGCGCCCGAAGCCGATGGCCAGGCAGCCCAGCACGGCGAGCTGCGCGGTGAAGGCCTTGGTGGAGGCCACGCCAACCTCCGGCCCCGCCACCGTCAGCACCGTGCCGTCGCTTTCCCGCGCCATGGAGGATTCCGCGACGTTGACCACGGACAGCACGGCCTGCCCGCGCGCGCGCAGCAGCTTCAGCGCGGCCATGGTGTCCGCCGTCTCGCCCGACTGGGAGACGAGGATGGCAGCCCCCCCCTCGGCCAGCGGCGGGTCGCGGTAGCGCAGCTCGCTCGCCACGTCGGCGTCCACCGGGATGCGGGCCAGCTGCTCGATCCAGTAGCGCCCCACCTGGCCGGCGAGGAAGGCGGAGCCGCAGGCGCTGATCGTCAGCCGCGGCACCTGCGCGGGGTCGAAGGGCAGGCCCGGCAGGCGGACCTCCAGCGTGCGCGGGTCCAGGTACTGGCGCAGCGTGTCGCCCAGCACGGCGGGGTGCTCGTGCAGCTCCTTCTCCATGAAGTGGCGATAGTTGCCCTTGCCGGTGGCCGCGCCCGAGACGCTGGTGATCCGCGTCTCGCGCACCACCTCCGCGCCGGCGGCGTCGAAGAAGCGCGCGCCGGCGGCGTCCAGCACCGCGTGGTCGCCCTCGTCCAGGTAGGCGATGCGGCGCGTGAGCGGCGCCAGCGCCAGCGCGTCGGAGCCGACATACATCTCCCCCTCGCCGAAGCCCACGGCCAGCGGCGCGCCGTGGCGGGCGCAGATCATCAGCCCCGGGTGGCCGGCGAAGATCAGCGCCACCGCGAAGGCGCCGTGCACGCGCTTCAGGGCGGCGGCGGTGGCGGCCTGCGGGTCCATCCCATGGGCCAGCAGCGCGTCCACCAGGCGGCAGAAGGTCTCGGTGTCCGTCTCGGTCTCGAAGCGCGCGCCCTGGGCTTCGAGTTCGGCGCGCAGCTCGGCGTAGTTCTCGAAGATGCCGTTGTGCACCACGGCGACGCGCGCGGTGGCGTGCGGGTGGGCGTTGCGCTCCACCGGCGCGCCGTGGGTGGCCCAGCGCGTGTGGCCGATGCCGGTGGTGCCCGGCAGCGGCTCGCGCCCCAGCACGGTGGCGAGGTTGACCAGCTTGCCCTCGGCGCGGCGGCGCTCGATGCGGCCATCCACCAGGGTGGCGACGCCCGCGCTGTCGTAGCCGCGGTACTCCAGGCGCCGCAGCGCCTCGATCAGCCGCGGCGCGGCGTCGTCACGCCCCACGATTCCGACGATGCCGCACATGTCAGGCTTCCTTCTTCTTCGCGGGCCGGTTCGGCTTGTTGACCTGCCGGCCGCGCGCGATGGCCAGCGCTTCCGCCGGCACGTCCTCGGTGATGACGGAGCCCGCCGCGGTGACGGCCCGCGCCCCCACGCGCACGGGCGCGACGAGGGCGGTGTCGCTGCCGATGAAGGCGCCCTCGCCGATCTCCGTGCGGTGCTTGTGCACGCCGTCGTAGTTGCAGGTGATGGTGCCGGCGCCGATGTTGGCCCCCTCGCCCACCGTCGCGTCGCCGATGTAGCTCAGGTGGTTGGCCTTGGCGCCCGCGCCCAGCTTGGTGGCCTTCAGCTCCACGAAGTTGCCGACATGCGCGCCCTCCCCCACCTCCGTGCCCGGGCGCAGCCGCGCAAAGGGGCCGATGACGGCATCGCGCCGCACCACGCAGGATTCGAGATGCGAGAAGGCGCGGATCGCGGCCCCGTCCTCCACCACGACGCCGGGGGCGAAGACCACGTGCGGCTCCACCACCACGTCGCGGCCCAGCCGCGTGTCCCAGGCCAGGTGCACGCTGGCCGGCATCACCAGCGTGGCGCCGCCATCCATCGCGGCGCGGCGCAGGCGGGCCTGCACCTCCGCCTCGGCCACGGCCAGCTCGGCGCGGCTGTTGATGCCGCGCAGCTCGGCCTCGGGGGCCTCCACGGCGCGCACGCGCAGGCCCTCGCCATCCGCGCTCGCCACCACGTCGGTCAGGTAGAACTCGCCCTGGCGGTTGTCGCTTCGCAGCGCCCCCAGCCAGCGGAACAGGTGCCGCGCCTCGGCGCAGACCACGCCGGCGTTGCACAGGCCGATGGCGCGCTCCTCCTCCGTGGCGTCCGCGTGCTCGACGATGCGGCGCAGCTGCGCGCCCTCCGTGACCAGCCGGCCATAGCCCGCGGGGTCGGCCGGGCGCATGGCCAGCAGCGCGAGGTCGGCCCCCGCGCGGGCATCCACCAGGCGGCGCAGCGTTCCCTCGGTGATCAGCGGGCAGTCGCCGTACAGCACCGCCACGTCGCCCTCGAAGCCTTCCAGCGCGGGTGCGGCCTGGCGGGCGGCGTGGCCGGTGCCCAGGCGCTCGGCCTGCACGACCGTGGCGTGGGGGGCGACGGCGCGCTCCAGCGCCGCCATGCCGGGGCCGACGACGACGACCACGCGGTCGAACACCGCCTCCACCGCCGCCAGCAGGTGGCGGATCATCGGGCGGCCGGCCAGGGCGTGCATCACCTTGGGATGATGCGATTTCATGCGGGTGCCCTGACCCGCGGCGAGGATGATGGCGGCGCGCATTCCCCCGTTCCTATGGGCCATGCCGCGCCGCGGCAAGACGGGGCGGGCCGACGCTTTCTTGCCGGGCGTTTCCCGGGTACGCACCCGGCCCATGCCCCTCGCGATCTTCGACCTGGACGGCACACTCGTCCACTCCGCCCCCGGCATTGCCGCCGCGCTGAACCGGCGCATGGAGGCGGCCGCACTCGCCCCCTTCGCCCTGGCGGAGGTGGAGGCGATGATCGGCGACGGCGCGAAGGCGCTGCTGGACAAGGCCTGCGCGGCGCGCGGCGCGGCGGTGCCCCCTGGCGCGCTGCCCGCCCTGCTGGACGACCTGGAGGCGACCGGCGCCGCCCTGTCCGCCCCCTACCCCGGCATCCCGGAGGCGCTGGACGCGCTGGCGGCGGCGGGCTGGCGGCTGGCGGTCTGCACCAACAAGCCCATCGCGGCCGCGCGCGCCCTGCTGGGCGCGCTGGGGCTGGAGCGCCGCTTCAAGGTCGTGCTGGGCGGCGACAGCCTGCCGGTCCGCAAGCCCCATCCCGGCCACGTCCTGGGCGTGCTGGCGGCGGCCGGCGCGGCGCCGGGCGAGGCGGTGATGGTGGGCGACCACGCCAACGACATCCGCGCCGCTTCCGGTGCCGGCGTGCGCAGCGTCTTCGCCGCCTGGGGCTACGGCGCGGGCGACAGGGCGGATGCCGTGGCGGCCACGCCCGATGCGCTGCCGGCCCTGCTGGATCACACGCTCAGGTAGGCGGCGCGGGCGGCGTCATCGGCCATCAGCGCCTCCATGGGGCCTTCCCAGCGGATGGCGCCCTTCTCCAGCACCAGGGCGCGGTCGCTCACCAGGCGGGCGAAGTGCAGGTTCTGCTCGCTCAGCAGGATGGACAGGCCCTCGCGCTTCAGCCGGCCGATGGCGTCGGCCATGCGCTCGATGATCACGGGGGCCAGGCCCTCGCTGGGCTCGTCCAGCAGCAGCAGGCGCGGGTTGCCCATCAGGGTGCGGCCGATGGTGAGCATCTGCTGCTCGCCCCCGCTCATCCGCCCGCCCGGGCGGTCCATCATGCTGGCCAGCGACGGGAAGAGTTCCGCGATGCGCGCGGGCGTCCAGCCCTCGCCGCGGCGGCCGACCTCCAGGTTCTCGCGCACCGTGAGTTCGGTGAAGATGCGCCGCTCCTCCGGCACGTAGCCCAGGCCCAGGCGGGCGATGGCATGCGGCTCCATCCCCGCCACGGCGCGGCCGGCGAAGGCGATGCTGCCCGCGCTGGGCGGCACGAGGCCGATCAGCGCCTTCATCGTGGTGCTCTTGCCCGCGCCGTTGCGGCCCAGCAGCGCCACCACCTCGCCCTGGCGCACCGAGAAGGTGACGCCCTGCAGGATGTGCGCGCGGCCGTAATGCGCGTGCAGGTCCACCACGTCGAGCATGGGCGCGGCGTCAGTGGGCATGGGTGCCGCCGGTGCCCAGGTACACCTCGCGCACGCGCGGGTCGGCGCGCACCTGGGCGGGCAGCCCCTCGGCAATCGGGATGCCGCGGTCGAGCACCACGATGCGGTCGGCATGGGCGAAGACCACGTCCATGTCGTGCTCGGTGAACAGCACGGCGATGCCGGAATCGCGGGCGATGCGCGCGGTCAGCTCCATCAGCGCCACGCGCTCGGCCGGCGCCATGCCGGCGGTGGGCTCGTCCATCAGCAGGAGCGCGGGGCTGTTGGCGAGCGCGATGGCCAGCTCCACGCGCTTGAGGTCGCCATAGGCCAGCACGCCGCAGGGGCGCGCGGCCTGCCCCGCCATGCCGACGCGCCCCAGCAGGGCCAGCGCCTCGGCCGGGTCCTCCTTCGCCACCGGGCGCCAGAGGTCGAACAGGCGGCGGCGGTGGGAGAGCAGGGCCATCTGCACGTTCTCCACCACGCTCATGCTGCCGAAGGTGGCGGTGATCTGGAAGGTGCGGCCCACGCCCAGCCGCCAGATGCGGCGCGGGGCCATGCCGGTGATGTCGCGCCCCTTGAGGCGTACCGAGCCGCCATCGGGGCGCAGCTGGCCGTTGAGCATGTTGAAGCAGGTGGACTTGCCCGCGCCGTTGGGGCCGATCAGCGCCAGGAGCTCGCCCGCCGCGACGCGCAGCGACACGCCCTGGACGGCATGCACGCCGCCGAAGGATTTTTTCAAGTTCTCGACTTCGAGGGTCATGCGCGCTTCCTGAAGGCGCCGGCCAGCCCTTGGGGGAAGAACAACACCAGCGCCAGGATCACGCTGCCCAGGATCAGGCGCCACAGGTCGAAGGCGCGCATCAGCTGCTCGTGCAGCCAGGTGTAGGCCAGCGCGCCGACCACCGGGCCGCTCACCGTCTGCACGCCGCCCAGCAGCACCATCAGCAGCGCGTCCACGCTGCGCGGGATGGCGAGCATGGTGGGGAAGACGCTGCCCTTGGAATAGGCGAACAGCCCGCCCGCCACGCCGGCCATCACGGCGGCCAGGATGAAGGCGGCCCAGCGGATGCGGAAGCCGTCCATGCCGATGGCCGCCGCGCGCAGCGGGCTGTCGCGCCCCGCGCGCAGCGCGAAGCCGAAGGGCGCGAAGATGGCGCGGCGCAGCATGAAGGTGCCCGCCACACAGAGCGCGAGCGCGAGGTAGAAGAAGGCCAGCTTGTCCCGCGCCCAGGCCGAGGGCCAGACGCCCAGGATGCCGTTGTCGCCCCCCGTCAGCTCCACCCACTGGAAGGCGGCGGACCAGGCGATCTGCGCGAAGGCCAGCGTCAGCATCGCCGCGTAGACGCCGGACAGGCGCACGCAGAACCAGCCGAACACGATGCCCGCGAAGCCCGCCATCAGCGGCGCGGCGAGCAGGCCGATCTCCATCGGCGCGTCCAGGTGCTTCGCCAGCAGCGCCGCGCCATAGGCGCCCAGGCCGAAATAGGCGGCGTGGCCGAAGCTCGCCATGCCGCCCGGCCCCATGATGAGGTGCAGGGAGGCGGCGAAGAGCACCATGATCGCCATCTCGGTCAGCACGATCAGCGCGAAGTCGCCCAGGAAGGGCGGGATGGCGACGGCGCCCAGCAGCAGCGCGAGCCAGAGCGGGCGCGACCAGCCGGGCGGCGCCTCCAGCGGCGGCTCGACGGCGTGCGCCGCGTGCTGGCCGGAGGGCGCGCGGCCCAGCAGCCCGTGCGGGCGCACCACCAGCACCACGGCCATGACCAGGAAGGCCAGCACCAGCGTGATCTTGGGAAACACCAGGATGCCGAAGGCCTGGAGGGAGGCGATCAGCAGCGCCGCCAGAAAGGCGCCGCCCAGGCTGCCCAGGCCCCCCACCACCACCACCACGAAGGCCTCGGTGATGATGGCGAGGTCCATCTGCAGGTTCACGCTTTCCCGCGGCAATTGCAGCGCCCCGCCGAGGCCGGCCAGGACGGAGCCCAGGAAGAACACGGTGGTGAAGAGGCCGCGCTGGTTGACGCCGAGTGCGCCCACCATCTCGCGGTCCGCGGTGGCCGCGCGCACCAGGATGCCCCAGCGGGTGCGGTGGAACAGCAGCCACAGCAGGCCCAGCACCGCGGGGCCGACCACGATGAGGAACAGGTCGTAGAGCGGGAAGCGCACGCCCAGGATCTCGGTGGCGCCCCGCAGGCCGGGGGCGCGCGGTCCCAGCAGGTCCTGCGGGCCCCAGATGGCGAGTGCTGCGTCCTGCACGATGAGCACGACGCCGAAGGTGGCGAGCAGCTGGAACAGCTCGGGCGCCTTGTAGATGCGGCGCAGGATCAGCACCTCGACCAGCACGCCGATGACGCCGGTGAGGAGCGCCGCGACCGCGATGCCGCCCCAGAAGCCCAGGTGGCCGCGGGGCAGCGTGGTCACCAGCGTCCAGGCCAGGTAGGCGCCGAGCATGTAGAGGGAGCCATGCGCGAAGTTGACGATGCGCGTGACGCCGAAGATCACCGTCAGCCCCGATGCCACGAGGAAGAGCGACGAGGCGGAGGCGAGGCCGGACAGCCCCTGGACCAGCAGGTTTTCGAGCATCAACCCTGCGGCCGCAGCGTCCGCACCACCTCGTCCGGCGGCAGGTAGTTGCGGCCATCGGCGTAGCGCCAGTCCACCATCACGCCGCGCCCGTTGCGCAGCGCGGTGCGGCCGACATAGGCGCCGAGCGTGGACTGGTGGTCTATCGCGCGGAACTCGACATCCGCCTCGCCGAAGCCGCTGGGGAAGGTCAGCCCGCGCATCGCCTCGATCATGCGCTCGGTGTCCGTGCCGCCCGATCGGCGCAGCATGGCGGCGATGGCGGTGACGGTGTCGTAGGCCACCACCGAGCCCAGGCGCGGGTGGTCGTTGAAGCGCCGGCGGTAGGCGTCGCGGAAGCGGACGTGGCCGGGCGTGTTCAGGTCCTGCCAGGGATAGCCGGTGACGATCCAGTTCTCCGGCGCCTCGTCGCCCAGCGGGTCGAGGTATTCGGGCTCGCCGGTCAGCAGGGAGACGACGCGGCGGCGGTCGAACAGCCCGCGCGTGCTGCCCTGGCGCACGAAGTTCGTCAGGTCCGCGCCGAAGGTGACGTTGAAGATGCCCTCGGGGTTCGCACCCGCCAGCGCCTGGACGGTCGCGCCGGCGTCTATGCGGCCGAGCGCGGGGAATTGTTCCGCCACGAACTGCACGTCGGGCTTGGCGCGGGAGAGCAGCTCCTTGAACCAGCGCACGCTGCTCTGCCCGTATTCGTAGTTGGGCGCCACCGTGGCCCAGCGGCGGATGGGCAGCTTGGCCGCCTCCTCCACCAGCATCGCGCATTGCATGTAGGTGGAGGGGCGCAGGCGGAAGGTGAAGCGGTTGCCGCGCGCCCAGACCAGGGCATCGGTCAGCGGCTCGCTCGCCACGAAGAGGCGGCGGTTCTGGTTGGCGAAGTCGCCCAGCGCCAGGCCCACGTTGCTCAGGAAGCCGCCGGCCAGCAAGTGCACGCGCTCGTTGTTCAGCAGTTCGCCCGCGTGGCGCACGGCGTCCTCGGGGCGGCCGGCATCGTCGCGGAACACCGTCTCGATCCGGCGGCCGTTGATGCCGCCGGCCGCGTTCACCTCGTCCTGCGCCATGTTCCAGGCGTTGCGGTACGGGACAAGGAAGGCCGGCTGGGCGGAGTAGGAGTTGATCTCGCCGATGCGGATCGGCCCCTCGCCCTGGGCCTGCACCGCGGGGGCGGCCAGCGCCGCGCCGCCCGCCAGGATTGCCGCACGCCGCCCGATCGCCATCGCCCCAAGCCCCCATTTGTGTGGAAGCAGCAAAGCAAGCGCGGCGGCGTGCCGCAATGGGCTTCTACGCCGCGATCAGCCCGCCCGCATCCGCCAGCCGCCGCAGGTGGAAGTCGGTGTCGCCGAAGTTCGCCTCGTTCACCGTCAGCCGCTTGAAGTAATGGCCGGCGGCGTATTCCATCGTCACGGCGATGCCGCCATGCAGCTGGATGCTCTGCTGCCCGACGAGGCGCGATGACCGGCCGACCTGCACCTTCACCGCGTGCATGTCGCGCCGCCGCTCGGCCGCGTCCTCGCCACGGCTGGCCATGGCGGCGAAGAAGGCCATGGAGCGCGCCTGCTCGATCGCCACCAGCATGTCGGCGGCCTTGTGCTGGAGCGCCTGGAAGCTGCCGATGGGCCGGCCGAACTGGGTGCGCGTCTTCATGTAGTCCACCGTCATGGCGTGGACCACGTCCATGCAGCCCACCGCCTCGGCGGCCAGGGCCGCGATGGCCTCGTCCACCACGCGGTCCACCAGGGGCAGCGCGTCCTCGCCCAGGCAATGGCTGGCGCGCGCCTTGTCGAAGGCGACCTCTGCGGCGCGGTGGCCGTCCACCTGGCGGAAGCCCTGGACCTGCGCCTCGGCCTTCGGCACCAGGAAGACGCCGACGCCGCCGATGTCGCGCCGCGCGCCGCCGGTGCGGGCGGTGACGACGAAGTGGTCCGCCGTGTCGCCGTGCAGCACCATGCCCTTGCGCCCGGTGATGGACCAGCCGCCGCCGTCGCGCGTCGCCGCCGTCTGCACGTCGTGCAGGGCGTAGCGCGAGTCCCTTTCCTGCTGCGCGAAGGCCAGCAGGCATTCGCCGGTCGCGATGGCGGGCACCAGCTCGCCCCGCAGCGCGGCGTCGGCGCCGTGGCGCAGGAAACCGCCGCCCAGCACCAGCGTGCTGAACCAGGGTTCGAGCGTGATGGAGCGGCCCATCTGCTCGGCCAGGATCAGCATCTCCTCCGCGCCGCCGCCGAAGCCGCCGTCATCCTCGGCGAAGGGCAGGCCCAGCATGCCGAGCTCGGCGTATTGCGCCCACATCTCGCGGCTCCAGCCCGTCTCGCTGGCCGCGTAGCCCTTGCGGGCCTCGAAGCCGTAGCGGTCGGCCAGCGTGCGGCGGATGGAGTCCTGGAGCAGGGTCTGCTCCTCGTTCAGGTCGAAATCCATGCTGTCCTCAGAGGCCCAGAAAGGCTTTGGCCATGATGTTGCGCTGGATCTCGTTGGACCCGCCATAGATGCTCTGCTTGCGCCAGTTGAAGTAGATGCCGGCCAGGCCGAAGGCCCAGGGGGGCGCCACGTCCCAGTCGTTGCTGCCCTCCGCCTCGGGGTCGCCATCCACCCAGGCATGGGGGCCGGCGGCCTTCATCAGCAGCTCGGAGACGCCCTGCTGGATCTCGGTGCCCTTGATCTTGAGCACGCTGGTCGCAGGGTCGGGCTTGCCGGAGCCGGCGCGCTTCGTCTCGTTGGCGATGACGCGCATCACCGTCATCTCCAGCGCCTTGAGCTCCACCTCCATCTCGGTCACCTGGCGGCGGAACTCGGGGTCCTCGATCAGCGGGCGGCCGTCATCCATCGTCTCGCGCGCGATGGCCTTGAGGCGGCGGATGCGCTCGCGCGAGGCGCCGACGCGGGCCTGGCCGAAGCGCTCGTTGCCCAGCAGGAACTTCGCGCAATCCCAGCCCTTGTTCTCCTCGCCCACCAGGTTCTCGGCGGGCACGCGCACCTCGTCGAACCAGACCTCGTTGACCTCGTGCCCGCCCTCGATGGTGATGATGGGGCGCACGGTGATGCCCGGCGTCCTCATGTCCACGAGGAAGAAGGAGATGCCCTCCTGCTTCTTCGCCTCCGGGTCCGTGCGGGCGAGGACGAATATCCAGTCGGCGTGCTGCGCCAGCGTGGTCCAGGTCTTCTGGCCGGTTATGACCCACTCCTCGCCCTGCCGCACCGCGCGGCACTTCAGCCCGGCGAGGTCGGAGCCCGCTCCCGGTTCGCTGAAGCCCTGGCACCACCAGTCGTCCAGGTTGCGCATGCGCGGCAGGAAGCGCGCCTTCTGCTCGGGCGTGCCGAACTGGATGATCACGGGCCCGCACATGTTGATGTTGAAGCCCAGCGGCGAGGGCGCGGGCCACATCTGCAGCTCCTCGCGGAAGATGTACTTCTGGGCCGGCGTCCAGCCCGGGCCGCCATGCTCGACCGGCCATTCCGGCGCGGCCCAGCCGCGCGCGTTGAGCTTGCGCTGCCATTCCACCACCATCTCCTTGGTGGGGGACTTGCCGGCGATCATGTGCGCGCGCGTCGCCTCCGGCAGCTCGGCGGCGAGGAAGTCGCGCACCTCCTGGCGGAAGGCACGCTCGGCGTCGGTGAAGCGCAGTTCCATCGTCTGTCTCCTTGCTGACGGCGATTCACGCCGCGCGAAGCCGCGCGGCGATCGCGGTCAGGCGGCCTTCTTCTGGCCGATCGCTGTGAAGCTGCCGCCCTCGGCGGCGAGCCGCTCGATCAGCGCGGCGGGCTTGAGGTTGGGGTCGTTCGTCGTGGCGGCGTAGTGCGCCAGCTTGTCGCGCACCGCCTTCAGCCCCATGCGGTCGGCCCAGAACATCGGGCCGCCGCGGAAGGCGGGCCAGCCGAAGCCGTTGGCGAAGATCACGTCCACGTCGATCGCGCGGCTCGCCACGCCTTCCTCCAGGATGCGCGCGCCCTCGTTCACCATGGGCAGCAGCATGCGCTCCAGGATCTCCGCATCCTCGATGCGGCGGCGCGCCACCTGGTGCTGGGCGCTCATCTCCTCGATCAGCGCCTGCACCTCGGGGTCGGGCTGGCGCTGGCGCTTGTCGTCGTACAGGTACCAGCCCTTGCCGGTCTTCTGCCCGAACCGGCCGCGCGCGACGATGGCGTCCGCGATCGGCGCCACCGTGCCGCGCGCCTTGCGGACGGCGGCCCCGATGTCGAGCCCCGCCAGGTCGCCCGTCGCGCACGGCCCCATCGCCATGCCATAGGCCTCCATCACGCGGTCCACGTCCTGCGGCAGGGCGCCTTCCAGCAGCAGGCGCTCCAGCTGGAAGCCGCGCTTGCCGGTCATGCGGTTGCCCACGAAGCCGTCGCAGTTGCCGACGACGACGTTCACCTTGCCGATGCGCCGGCCCACGTCCATCGCGGTGGCGATCGCCTCCCAGGACGACGCCTTCCCGCGCACGATCTCCAGCAGCCGCATCACGTTGGCGGGCGAGAAGAAGTGCATCCCCACCACCAGCTCCGGCCGCCGCGTGGCGCCCGCGATGGCGTCTATGTCCAGCGTGGAGGTGTTCGACGCCAGCACGACGCCCGGCCGCGCCAGCGCGTCCAGCTTCGCGAAGATCTCCTGCTTCACCGCCATGTCCTCGAACACCGCCTCGATGACGATGTCGGCCTGCTTCACCGCGTCCCAGTCGGTGGTGCCGGACAGCAGCGCGCGGCGCTTCGCGTAGTCGTCCTGCGTCAGCTTGCCCGACGCCAGGCTGCGCTCCCAGTTCGCCTCGCATTTCTTCAGGCCGCGGGCCAGCGCCTCCTCCGACTGCTCCAGCACCGTCACCGGGATGCCGTGGTTGGCGAAGCTCATCGCGATGCCGCCGCCCATGGTGCCCGCGCCCACCACCACGGCGCGCTTCACCGGCAGGGGCAGCGTGTCGGCCGGCATGCCGGGGATGCGGGCCACCTCGCGCTCGCCGAAGAAGATGTGGCGGAGCGCATGGCTCTGCTCGCCGGCGACCAGCTTCTGGAACTGCTCGCGCTCCACCGCCAGCCCGTCGTCGAAGGGGTGGGTGAGGGCGGCGCGCACGGCGATCGCGCAGCCCTTGGGGCTTTCCTGCCCGCGCGTGCGCTTCAGCAGCGCGGCCGCGGCGGCGTCGAAGGCCGCCAGGTCAGCGCCCTTGATGCGGTCCTCGCGCCGGCGGGCCAGGGTGAAGCTGCGGCCCAGGTTCTCGCGCGCCCAGGCGATCGCGGCGGCCTCCAGCGGGCCGTCCAGCACGGCGTCCACGAAGCCCAGGCGCTGCGCCTCGGCGGCGGCCACCGGCTCGCCGGTGACGATCATCCTCAGCGCCGCCTCGCCGCCGATCAGGCGGGGCAGGCGCTGGGTGCCGCCCGCGCCGGGCACGAAGCCGCGCTTCACCTCGGGCAGGCCCAGCGAGGCGGTGGGGGAGGCCACGCGGGCGTGGCAGGCCAGTGCCAGCTCCAGCCCGCCACCCAGCGCCGAGCCGTGGATGGCGGCGATCACCGGCACGCGCGACGTCTCGATGGCGTCGAACACCTCGGGCAGGGAGGGCGGCTGGCGGGGCTTGTTGAACTCGGTCATCTCGGCGCCGGCCGAGAACATGCGCCCCGAGCCGAGGAGCACGATGGCGCGCGCGCCTTCCTTCAGGCAGGCGGCGATGCCGGCGTGCAGCCCGGCCCGCACCCCGGTCCGCAGCGTGTTGACCGGCGGGTTGGCGATGCGCAGGACGTGGATGTCGCCGTCCCGGCCGTGCTCGATGAAGACGTCTTCCATGACCCGATCCCTCCGAAGGATTTTGGGAGGGAGCATCCCGCCCGGGCGGGGCGGCGTCAACCGGGCCTCATGGGCGGCCGATTCACGCCTGCGGGCTGCGCCCTGCGGCGATCGGACGCGGATCAGTCCACATCCAGCGCATACCCGGCCGAGCGGACGGTGCGGATCAGGTCGGCCTCGCCCTCGCCGTTGATCGCCTTGCGCAGCCGGCGGATGTGCACGTCCACCGTGCGCAGCTCCACGTGGATGTCGCGGCCCCAGACGGCGTCCAGCAGCTGCTCGCGCGAGAAGACGCGCCGCGGGTGCGCCAGGAAGTGCTCCAGCAGCCGGTATTCGGTCGGCCCCAGGTGCAGCGCGCGCCCGGCGCGGGTGACGCGGTGGGCGTCCTGGTCCATCGAGAGGTCCCCGAAGGCCAGCGTGCCCTTGTCCGGCACCGTGGCGGCGCGGCGCAGCAGGGCGCGGATGCGCGCCAGCAGCGCGTCCACCGCGAAGGGCTTGGCGATGTAGTCGTCCGCGCCCGTGTCCAGCGCGCGCACGGCGTCGGCATCCTCGGTCCGCGCGGTGACCATGATCACCGGCAGGTCGCGCGTGGCAGGGCGGCGGCGGATCTGGCGGCAGACCTCGATGCCCGACAGGCTGGGCAGCATCCAGTCCAGCAAAACCAGGTCGGGCTTGTTCTCGGCGATGCGCAGCAGGGCTTCCTGCCCGTCCGTCGCCTCGTCCACGGTGAAGCCCTGCTTCTCCAGGTTGTAGCGCAGCAGGGTCAGCAGCGCAGCCTCATCCTCGACGACGAGGATGCTGGGGCTCACCGCACACCTGCCACGGCGGAATGCGAGGTGTCGCCCTTCGGGCGCTCCTCGGCCGGCATCTCGCCCATCACCGCGAAGTGCACGCGCTCGGCGATGTTGGTCGCGTGGTCGCCGATGCGCTCCATGTTCTTGGCGATGAACAGCAGGTGCGTGGCGGCGGTGATGTTGCGCGGGTCCTCCATCATGAAGGTCAGCAGCTCGCGGAAGATGCCGTTGTAGATGCCGTCGATCGGCTCGTCGTTGCGCCACACCGCGTCGGCCCGCGCGGCGTCGTCGGACACCAGCGCGTCTATCGCGCCCTTGAGGTTGTCCTGCACCAGCTCCGCCATGCGCTCGAAGCCGTTCAGGCTGCCGGTCAGCGCCTGCTGGGACACGACGATGGCGCGCTTGGCGCCGTTGCGCGCGTAGTCGCCGATGCGCTCCAGGTCCTGGGAGATCTTCATGCAGGCGATGATCAGCCGCAGGTCCTGCGCCATGGGCTGGCGCAGCGCCAGCAGGCGCACGCAGAACTGCTCGATCTCGCGCTCCATCGCATCCAGCTGGAGGTCGCGCTGCACCACCTCGGCCGCCAGGTCGGTGTCGCGGCGGACCAGCGCCTCGGCGCTGTCGGCCACCTGGCGCTCGGCCAGGCCGCCCATGCGCGCGATCATCTCGCGCAGGCGCTTCAGCTCGCCCTCGTAGGACTTCACGATGTGGCCGGGGGTATCCTGGGGCATGGCTTCGCTCCTCAGCCGAACCGGCCGGTGATGTACTCTTGCGTCTTGGGGTGCTTCGGCGCGGTGAACATCTGCGCGGCGGGCGCCACCTCGATCAGCTCGCCCAGGTAGAAGAACGCCACCTGGTCGGCGCAGCGCGCCGCCTGCTGCATGTTGTGCGTGACGATGACGATGGTGAAGTCCTGCTTCAGCTCGTCGATCAGCTCCTCGATCTTGAGCGTCGAGATGGGGTCGAGCGCGCTCGTCGGCTCGTCCAGCAGGATCACCTCCGGGCGCACGGCGATGGAGCGGGCGATGCACAGGCGCTGCTGCTGCCCGCCCGAGAGCCCCATGGCGGAGGTGTGGAGGCGGTCCTTCACCTCGGCCCAGATGGCGGCGCGCGAGAGCGCCCATTCCACCCGCTCGTCCATCTGCGCCTTGTTCAGCTTCTCGTGCAGGCGCACGCCGAAGGCGATGTTCTCGTAGATGGTCATGGGGAAGGGCGTGGGCTTCTGGAACACCATGCCGACCTTGGCGCGCAGCTCGTTGATGTCCACCTCGCCGGAGACGAGGTTGCGCCCGTCCATCATCACCTCGCCCTCGGCGCGCTGGCCGGGGTAGAGGCTGTACATGCGGTTCAGCACGCGCAACAGGGTGGACTTGCCGCAGCCCGAGGGGCCGATCATGCCCGTCACGCGCCGGTCGGGCACCTCGAGGTTGATGCCCTTCAGCGCCTTGGGCAGGCCGGGGGCGTAGACGAAGTCGAGGTTGCGGATGGAGATGCGCGAGGGGGCGGCGCCGCGGTCGGGCCGGGTCTCGATGCCGCTCATGCTCGCGGTGGTGACGTCGTTCATCGGGGTTCAGCCCTTCTTGCGCAGCAGCACGCGCGCGAGGATGTTGATCACCAGCACGCCCATGGTCACTAGCAGCGCGCCGGTCCAGGCGATGGCGATGAGGTCGGGGAAGCCGCTGTTGGCCTGCTGGTAGATGGCGACCGGCAGCGAGGCCATCGCCTTGCCCATGTCGTTCGTCAGGATGTTGTTGCCGAAGGAGGTGAGCAGCAGCGGCGCCGTCTCGCCCGCGATGCGCGCGAAGGCCAGCAGCACCCCGGTGACGATGCCCGACAGCGCGGCCCGCCAGGCGACGAGGGTGATCATCTTCCACTTGGGCGCGCCCAGCGCCACCACCGCCTCGCGCAGCGTGTTGGGGATCAGGCTCAGCATGTCCTCCGTGGTGCGGACCACCACGGGGATGACGATGACGGCCAGCGCCAGCACGCCGGCCAGCCCGCTGAACCCGCCCATCGGCAGCACCACGAGCTGGTAGATGAACAGCCCGATGAGGATGGAGGGCGCCGAGAGCAGCACGTCGGAGACGAAGCGCACCGCGTGGCCCAGCGCGGAGTTGCGCGCGTATTCACTCAGGTAGGTGCCCACAAGCAAGCCGATCGGCGTGCCGATGGCGGTGGCGGCCGCCGTCTGCACCAGCGTGCCGACGATGGCGTGGCGCAGCCCGCCGCGCGGCAGCGTGTCGTCGCCATACGTCGTGGGCTCGAAGTCGCGCGTGAAGATCAGCGCGTCCAGCGAGGGCAGGCCGCGCCACAGCAGCGTGAGCAGGATGGAGGCGAGGAAGGCCAGCCCCAGCGCCGTGGCGGCGAGGCAGGCCCAGCGGATCACGGCGTCCTTCAGGCGGCGGCGGCGGCCGAGCGCGCGGGCGGTGGCGACGTCGCGCGCGGGCGCGGCATGCAGGGCGGCGGCGCTCATCACTTCAGCCTCGTGCGCAGCAGCCAGCGGGAAAGGGCCAGCACCAGGAAGGAGATGACGAAGAGCAGGAAGCCCAGCGCCAGCAGGGAGGACTGCTTCAGGCTGCCCATCAGCGATTCCGGGAACTCCATCGCCACCACGGAGGCGATGGTGTTGGACGGGTCGAACAGCGAGGTGGCGAGGCGGTTGGCGTTGCCGATGACGAAGGTCACCGCCATCGTCTCGCCCAGCGCGCGGCCCAGCCCCAGCATGATGCCGCCCACCACCGAGACGCGGGTGTAGGGGATGACGACGCCGGTCATCACCTCCCAGCGCGTGGCGCCCAGGCCGTAGGCGCTTTCCTTGAAGACCGGCGGCACCTGGTCGAACACGTCGCGCATGGTCGCCGCGATGAAGGGCAGGATCATGATCGCCAGCACCAGCGAGGCCGCGAGGATGGAGGTGCCGGCGAAGTTGTTGGACTGGAACAGGAAGCCCACCAGCGGGATGGCGCCCAGCGCCTCGCCGAAGGGAAGCTGGATGTTCTGCTGCACGATGGGCACCAGCACGAACAGGCCCCACATGCCGAAGATGATGGAGGGGATGGCCGCCAGCAGCTCCACCGCCGTGCCCAGCGGGCGGCGCAGCCATTCGGGCGCCAGCTCGGTCAGGGTGAAGGCGATGCCGAAGGCGACCGGCACGGCGAACAGGATCGCCAGCACGGCGGTGACGACGGTGCCCAGCACCGGGACCAGCGCGCCGTAGCGCTCGCGCCCCTCCACCGGCTGCCATTCGGCGGACCACAGGAACTGGGCGCCGAACTCGCGGAACGCCGGCAGGCCGCCGATGAACAGGGTGAGGATGATGGCGCCCAGGATGGCGAGCACCAGGAGCCCGGCGGCGCGGCAGAGCCACTCGAAGGCCAGGTCGCCGGTGCCGCCGGTGCGGCGGCGTGGGGCGGCGGCGGCAAGCGTGGTGGTGGACAAGCGATGATCTCCCGCGGCGGCGGGGCGGGGATGGACCCCCGCCCCGGCCTGCGTCAAGCGGTCCAGATGGCGGCGCCGGCGGGGGTGCGGACCTGGGCCCAGGCGGCGCGGACGGCGGCCTGCACCGTGTCGGGCACCGGGATGTACTCCAGGCGGCGCGCGGCGTCCGCCCCGTTGCGGAAGGCCCAGTCGAAGAAGCGCATGGTGGTGCGCGATCCCTCGACCCGGTCGGCCGCCGGGTTGGTGGGCAGCAGGATGAAGGTGGGCGAGACGATCGGCCAGGCGGCCGCGCCCGGCAGGTCCACCAGGTCGGCCGCGAAGCCGGGGCGCGTCCAGTCGGCCGCGCTGGCCGCGGCCTCGAAGGCCGGCATGGTCGGCGTGATGAAGGCGCCGGACTTGTTGCGCAGCTGCGTGGTGACGAGGCGGTTCACCGTGGCGTAGGCGTTCTCGGTGTAGCCGATGGCGCCGGGCGTGTTGCGCACGGTGTTGGACACGCCCTCGTTGCCGCGCGCGCCGTTGCCGACCGGCCATTGCACGGAGGTGGCGGCACCCGGGCCGGTGCGCCAGCCGTCCGAGACGCGCGACAGGTAGGTGGTGAAGACGAAGGTCGTGCCCGAGGCGTCGGCGCGGTAGACCGGCGAGACGGGCAGGTTGGGCAGCCGCAGGTCGCGGTTCAGCTCGACCAGCTTCGCGTCGTTCCAGCGGGTGATGCGACCCATGAAGATGTCCGTCAGCACCTCGGGCGTCAGGCGCAGGGCGTTGTCCGCCACGCCGGGCAGGTTCACGATCAGCACGACCGAGCCCATGACGGTGGGGAATTGCAGCAGGTTGCGCTCGCGCAGCTGCGCCTCGGCCAGCGGGGCGTCGGTGGCGCCGAAATCCACCGTGCGGTTGGTGATCTGGTTGATGCCGCCGCCCGAGCCGATGCTCTGGTAGTTCAGCTGGATGCCCTCGGCGCGCGCGGCCTGGCCCCAGCGCTCATAGACCGGGCGGGGGAAGGTGGCGCCGGCGCCGGTGATGGTGACGGCGGCGGCCTGCGCCCGCGCGAGGCTGGGCAGCATGGGCGCGGCGGCGGCGGCGGCAAGGAAGGCGCGACGGTTCACGGCGGGGTCTCTCCGGCTGGTTGGCGCGGGAGATAAACGGCGGCGGCGTAGCCCGTGTTGCGGTTTTGCGACGGTTCGATGACATCAGTCGCCCCAGACGCGGGTCGCCTTCGCCACCCGTTCCCGCAGGGCGGCGAGGGTGCCGGGCGGCAGGTCGGGGCGGCGGAGCAGGCGGTCCATCGCCTCCTGCGTCAGCTGCGGCAGCAGCGATTGGAGGATGGAGGGCGGCAGGCCGGGGCGGGCCGTCAGCGCCTCGGGCAGCCAGGGCAGGATGGCGGCGCGGCCGGCCAGGGCGGCCAGCAGGTCGGCTTCCAGCCGCGCGGTGCCGTTGCGCAGCAGGGCCAGCAGCGCCGCGGGGTCCCCGCATCTGGCGAGGCCCTGGGCGATCCGGGCGGGCAGGTGCAGCCGGCGCGCGACGGCCTGGCGGGTGTGCGGGCCGGGCGGTTCCTCCACCAGGGCTTCCAGGTCCTCCTCCGTCAGCACGCGCGACAGGCGGATCAGCGGCTCGCAGACCTCCAGCGCGGCATCCCGCGCGAGGGCGAGGACGAGGCCGCGCGGGGCGTCGGGCAGGTCGGCCAGGGCATCGGCCAGGGCGGCGCGGACGGAGGCCTCCAGGTCCTGCGCCAGCAGCAGCAGGGCGTCGCGCGCCAGGCGCAGGCGGCGCGGGCCGGCTTCCTCGGCCATCAGCTCGGGCGCGCGGGCGCCGAGCTTGCGGGCCAGGGGGGCGCGGATGGCGGGATCGGAATCCTGGGCCAGCAGCCGGTCGGCATGGGGGGGGGCGCCGGCATTCTCGGCCACGGCGCGGCGGACGCCGGGGTCGGCGTCGGTGGCCAGCAGGACCAGCACCTCCGGTGCCTGCCGGGGCTGGGCGGCGATGGCCCGTCGCTCCTCCGCCGTGCCGTGGAAGGCGGCGCGGGCGGCTGCAGGTTCGGTCTGTACCATGGGGCCCAGGATGGCGGGCCGGGCTTAAGGCGGGGTGAATCGCCTCAGCGGGTGCGGACGGGCGCGCTGGTGGTGCTGGCGGCGGTGGCGGGCGTGGTGCCCGCGCCGCCCCCGGCGCCGCCATTGGCGACGGCGGCCGCGGTGGCCGCCCCCGCGGCGGCGAGCAGCGGCAGGCCGATCAGGGCCGGCACGGCGAGGTTCTGGACCGTGAGGTCCGTCGCGCCCCCCGCGCCCCGGGCGGTGCGGCCGCCCTCCCGGCCCGTGCGGGTCAGGCGGGGGCGGGTGGCGGCGACGGTGGGCGGGGCGGCGGCGCCGCGCGCCGGGATGGCGATGGCGGCGTCGGCCGGGACGACGACGACGCGCTGCTGCGCCTGGGCCGGCAGGGCCATGAGGGCGAGCAGGAAGGCGGCGATGCAACGCATGCGTGCATGGTGCGCGGCCCCGCCGGGGAAATCAAGCGCGAAGGAGCTGGCGCGATATGATGACGCGCATGATCTCGCCGCGCGTCCGCGTCAGGCCTTCACGAGCTGGCGCGCGATGATGACGCGCATGATCTCGTTCGTGCCTTCCAGGATGCGGTGCACCCGCAGGTCCCGCACCAGCTTCTCGATGCCGTAGTCGGCCAGGTAGCCGTAGCCGCCGAGCAGCTGCAGCGCCTCGTCGGCGACGCGCGAGCCGGTGTCGGTGACGAAGCGCTTGGCCATGGCGCAGAATTGCGTGGCGTCTGGCGCCTTCGCGTCTAGCTTCGCGCAGGCGCGCCACAGGAAGGTCCGCGCCACCTCCAGCTCGGTGGCCATGTCCGCCAGGCGGAACTGGGTGGCCTGGAAATCGCTCACCGCACGCCCGAAGGCGCGGCGCTCCTTCACGTAGGCCAGCGCGATGTCGAGCGCCGCCTGCGCCCCGCCCAGCGAGCAGGCGGCGATGTTCAGCCGCCCCCCGTCCAGCCCGGCCATGGCGTAGCGGAAGCCCTGCCCTTCCTCGCCCAGCAGCGAGTCGCCGGGGATGCGGGCGGCGTCGAACAGCACCTGGCGGGTGGGCTGGGCGTTCCAGCCCATCTTGCGCTCGTTGGCGCCGAAGGACAGGCCGGGGGTCGCCTTGTCCACCAGCATCGCGGAAACGCCGTCCGCGCCCGGCCCGCCGGTGCGGACCATGGTGAGGTAGAGATCAGCCGCCCCCGCCCCGCTGATGAACTGCTTCGTGCCGTCCAGCACGTAGCCCGCGTTGTCGCGCGCCGCGCGGGTGGACAGCGCGGCGGCGTCCGAGCCCGAACCCGGCTCGGTGAGGCAGTAGGCGGCGACGCGCTCCATCGTCAGCAGGCTGGGAAGCTGCGCCTCGCGCTGCGCCGGGGTGCCCCAGCGGTCCACCATCCAGGCCACCATGTTGTGGATGGACAGGAAGGCGCTGACGGCGGGGCAGCCGGTGGCCAGCGCCTCGAACACCACCGCGGCGTCCAGGCGCGACAGGCCGGCGCCGCCCGATTCCTCGCGCACGTAGAGGCCGGCCATGCCAAGGCCCGCGGCCTCGCGCAGCACGTCCAGGGGGAAGTGGCGGTCCTGGTCCCATTGCAGGGCGTGGGGGGCGATGCGCTCGCGCGCGAAGTCCAGCGCCACTCCCTGCAATTCGCGCGTCGCCTCGGGCAGTTCGAACATGGCCGGTCCCTCCGCCCCCGACGCTACTGCACTTTCACGCCTGATCCGAGTCGCCCCGGCTTGATCAGGCTTGGGCGGCGGAGGCGAGGAACAGGCGCCCCGCCTCGGCGATGCGCGGGCGCGCCTGGGCGATGTTGGCGGCCTTGACGTGGCCGAAGCCCTTGATCGCCGCCCATTCGCGCAGCCAGGCCAGCAGCAGGTGCTCGTTTGCCGGGTGCAGGTGCCCCGTGAAGCGCGCCAGGGTGGCGAGGAACTCCTCGCGCAACGCGCGCTCGGTGCGGCGCTCCTCCGTGTGGCCGAAGGGGTCCAGCGGGGTGCCGCGCAGGGCCTTGCCGTGGCGCAGCAGGCCCATGGCGCGCAGCATCCAGGGGCCGAAGGCGCGCTTGCGGGCGCCCATCAGGGGCGGGGCCAGGTGCATGGTGATGCGCGGGGTGCCGGCGAAGCGCCCACCGAGCCAGGAGGTGTCGGCGTGCAGGCGGGCGACCTCGTACTCGTCCTTGATCGCCATGGCGCGGTAGGCCTGGCGGGCGGCCTCGCGCAGCAGCGCCTCGTTGCCCGTGGCGGCGCGCAGGGTGTCCAGCGCCGCCGCGTAGCGCGCGGCGTAGCGGGCGGACTGGTAGGCGCGCAGGTCCGCCGCGTGGCGGGCGACCATCGCCTCCAGCGGCTCGGGCGGCGCATCCTCGGATGGCTGGGCGAGGCGTCCGGCCTCGAAGGCGGCGAGGTTGCGCTCCACCTGCGCGCCGTTCAGCGCTATGGCCCGGCGCAGGGATTCGCGGCCCAGCGGCAGCATCCCGCGCTGCCAGGCCGCACCCAGCAGGAAGACGTTGAGGAAGATGAGGTCGCCGAAGCCTGCCTCCACCGCGCGCGCGGCCGGCAGCGGCGTCACCGCGGCCCCGGTGGCGCGCAGGCTGGCGAGCATGGCGAGGGGGTCGCCCCGCGTCTCCGGGTCCAGCACGAAGGCGGCGGTGGAGGCGAGGTCGGCATTGGCCACGATGCGGGTGCGCGCGCCCAGCATCGGCCGGGCCACGCGGCCATGGGCGCCGATCAGGTCGGCGGCGATGACCGCGTCGGCCTGGCCGGCGCCGATGCGCGGGCTGGGCACGGCCTCGCCCGGCCGGCCGAGGCGGATCTGCGCGAACACGCCGCCGCCCTTCTGCGCGAGGCCCAGCATGTCCAGCGTGCGGATCGGCCGGCCTTCCATCTGCGCGGCGACCGCGATGATCTGCGCCAGGGCGGTGACCCCCTGCCCGCCGATGCCGGCCAGCAGCAGGTTCCAGCTGTCGCCCGGCGCGGCGTCCGGCAGGGTGGGCTCGGGCGGCGCCTCGGCTGCATCCGGGAGGTCCGGCCGGGCGGGCTCCACGCCCTCGATGGTGAGGAAGGATGGGCAGAAGCCGCCGACGCAGGACAGGTCCTGGTTGCAGGCGGACTGGTCGATGCGGCGCTTGCGGCCCCATTGCGTCTCCACCGGCTCGACCGCGATGCAGTTGGAGGCGCGGGAGCAGTCGCCGCAATCCTCGCAGACCCGCGGGTTGATGACGGCGCGCGCCGCGGCGGCGGCGGCGGTGCCGCGCTTGCGCATGCGCCGGCGCTCGGTGGCGCATTGCTGGTCGTAGATGAGCGCGCTGGTCGCCGGGTATTCGCGCAGCTCCCGCTGCACGGCGTCGAGGTCGGCGCGGTCGTGGAAGGTTGCGAAGGCGGGGACCAGCGGGTCGCCCTGGTGGCGCGCCGGGTCGTCGCCCACGATGGCGATGCGCCCCACGCCCTCGGCGGCGAGCTGGGCGGCGATGCGCGGCACCGTCACCTCGGCGTCCGGGGCCTGGCCGCCGGTCATGGCCACCGCCGAGTTCACCAGGATCTTGAAGGTCATGCGCGCCTTGGCGGCCACGGCGGCGCGGATGGCGAGGCTGCCGGAATGGGCGTAGGTGCCGTCGCCCATGTTGGCGAAGACGTGCGGCGTGTCGGTGAAGTGGCGCTGGCCGATCCAGGGCGTGCCCTCGCCGCCCATCTGGGTGAACAGGTCGCTGTCGCGGCCCATGTCCTTGGCCAGGTAGTGGCAGCCGATGCCGGCGAGCGCGTGGCTGCCCTCGGGCACGCGCGTGCTCGTGTTGTGCGGGCAGCCGGGGCAGAAGAAGGGGGTGCGGAGCGCGACGGGCTCCTGGTGCGCCTTCGCCAGCGCGTCCAGCTCCGCCTCGCGCGCCATCAAAGCCTCGGTGCGAAGCGCCTGGGGCAGGCGTTTCGCCAGGGCGCGGAGGATCTGGCCGGCATCCAGCTCGGCCAGGTCGCTCAGCACGTCCTTGCCCGACAGGCGGGGGCGGCTGGGCAGGTCGTAGAAGGCCTCGCGCAGCTGGGATTCCAGGAAGGCGCGGCGGTCCTCCACCACCAGCACCTCCTCCAGCCCGCGGGCGAAGGCCAGCGCCGCCTCGCGGTCCAGCGGCCAGGCGAGGCCGGCCTTCCAGATGCGAAGCCCCCCCATGCGCGCGAGTTCGGGCGAGATGCCGGCATCGGCCAGCGCCTGCTTCAACGTGCTCCACGCCTTGCCGCGCACGGCGATGCCGAAGCGGGCGTGCGGGCTGTCCTGCACGATGCGGTCCAGCCCGTTGAGGCGCGCGAAGGCCTGGGCGGCGGGCAGCTTCACGTGGCGCAGGCGCTGCTCGATCAGCAGCGGCGCGTCCTTCAGGCGGATGTGCACGTCGCCGGGATCGCCGGGGACCTGGGTGGCGTAGGCCGCCGGGTCCACGACGAGGGACATGGTGGCGTCCATCGTCTCGGCCACGCATTTCAGGCCGACCCAGGTGCCGGCATGGCGGCTCATGGCGATGGCCTTGATGCCGTATTCCAGCACCTCCGCCACGTCGGCGGGGTCGAGCATCGGCATCTCCAGGTCGGCGAAGGCGTGCTCGCTGCCGCTGGTGACGGTGGAGGACTTGCTGGCCGGGTCGTCGCCGGCCAGCGCCAGCACGCCGCCCAGCGGCGCGGTGCCGGCGCCGTTGGCGTGGCGCAGCACGTCGCCCGAGCGGTCCACCCCCGGCCCCTTGCCGTACCAGATGGCGAAGACGCCGCCCTGCCTGGCGCCGGGCAGCAGGCCGACCTGCTGGGTGCCCCAGCAGGCGGTGGCGGCCAGGTCCTCGTTCAGCCCTGGCTCGAAGTGGATGCGCTGGGCCTGGAGGCGCTCGCGCTGCTTCCACAGCTCCTTGTCGTACCCGCCCAGCGGCGAGCCGCGGTAGCCGGAGACGAAGCCCGCCGTGTCCAGCCCCGCCTGTGCGTCCAACTGGCGGCGGATAAGGGGCAGGCGGACCAGCGCCTGGGTTCCGGTCAGCAGCGTCTCGGTGCCGGCGGCCTCCCACCGCTCCTCCAGCGACAGGCCCTCGCGCGTGATGCTGCCCATGGAAGCCTCCGTGTCCCTGACGGGAGGATGGGCTGGTTCGCGCGATGATTCATCCCGTATTCTTGTGTGCGCCGCCGTAAAGGCAGAAGGATCTTCCGCCATGGACGCCATAGACCGCCGCATCCTCCGCGCGCTGCACCGGGAGGCGCGGCTGACCAATGCCGAGCTGGCCGAGCGGGTGGGCCTGTCCGCTTCGCCCTGCTGGGCGCGGGTGCGGCGGCTGGAGCAGGCGGGCGTCATCCGCGGCTACCGCGCCGAGCTGGACCAGGCGGCGCTGGGCATGCCCGACACCGTGTGGATCGAGGTGATGACGGAGAAGCACGACGAGGCGCAGCTGGCGCGCTTCGAGGAGGCGATCGCGGCGATGCCCGAGGTGGTGGAGGCGTGGCTGGCCACCGGGGAATACGACTACATCCTGAAGGCGGCGGTGGGCGGCACGGCCGGCTACGAGAAACTGCTGCGGGAGAAGATCTACCGCCTGCCCGGGGTGCGCCACACGCGCACCGCCTTCGGGCTGCGCTGCCTGAAGCAGGTGTTCACGCCCGTACCGCCGTAGCGCCTCACCAGGCGAAGACGACGTCGCCGTCGGGCTTGAGGCGGACATAGGCGTCCGTCCCCCACCAGGCGAGGGAGGCGTTCATGTAGTCGGCGCGGCTCCAGGCGCCGGCATCGAGCAGGCCGGCGATGATGCCCTGCTCGCGCGCGGTCAGGGTGCCGCCGCGCGCCTCGGCGTACCAGGCGGTGGCGAAGGTGGCGTTGTCCATCCATCCCCATTTCTGGTGGAAGGCGCCGATGCTGGTGACGAGGTTCGCCAGCTGGTGGGTGGACAGGGCGCCGGCGTCGAGCAGGGCGTCGATGCGGCGGTACTGGTCGCTCGGCTGCTCGCCAAGGCCCGTGCGCAGCAGCACGTCCACCGAGCGCATGGAGGGGTCGCCCGTCACCAGCCCGCGTTCCATCCGCGCCGCCACGCCGCCGGTGTCGAAGCGCCACTGGGCGAGTTCCAGCAGCAGGTTCTCCCGCGGGAAGCCGGCGGCCAGGCGGGCGGCGTGCCAGGAGATGGCGCCCTGCCCCACGTCCCAGTCCACGATGTTGGCGTAGAGGCGGCGGACGAAGGCCTCGTTGTCCAGCGTGCCGAAGCTGGTGCGGAACACGCTGCCGTGGACGATCCATCGCGCGTAGTCGAGGGTGGTGAAGGCGCCCGCGTGGAAGAGCGCCGTCTCCCGCCCCAGTTCGGCCGGGCTGGGCTCGCGGTTCAGCCCCGTCTCGAACAGGTTCCACAGCCTGGCCTCGGTGGAGGCGGGGTCGTAGATCACGTCCACGTCCAGCAGGTCCACCCGCTGGGGCTGCGGCGCCCAGAACTCGCGCCCGTCGCGCAGCGTGAAGCGCAGGTTCGGCCCGAAGTCGCGGAGGTTCGCCAGGTCGGACAGCGCCCAGTCCACCTCCAGCCGGGTGCCGGACCAGGAGAAGCCCGCCACCTGCTCCCCCGGGAGGATCAGGTTCGCCAGCGGCGCGCCCGGCAGGGTGGGGTTCACGACGTTGATGCGCAGCTCGAACCCGGCGGACTGGGTGCCGTCGGACGCCTCGACGAACAGGGAGCGGATGGGGCCGTCATAGGCGCTCAGCACCATGCCGGGCTTCAGGCGCAGGGTGTTGCCGGTGATCTCGAACAGCCACTGGTCGTCCTCGCGGATCCGGAAGCTGATCGCCGACGCCGCGCTGTCCGGGTCAACGGCGGCCAGCGTGCCGATCACCGCCCCGGCCGTGTCCATGTTGACCCGCCCGCCGGTGGCGCAGGTGACGGATTGCGGTGGCGTGTCGTCGCGGTCCAGGACGGCGACGGAGTAGGTGGCGGCGGATTCGGCGATCGTGCCGTCGGCCAAGAAGAAGCGCACGGCGAAGGACAGGGAGGGCGTGGCCAAAAGGCCCTCGAAGTCGGCCCGGGCGAAGGGCGTCACCTCCAGCAGCCCCAGGGTGCGGTTGAGCCGGACGTCGAAGAAGTCGGCCCCCGTGCCGACGAGGTCCACGAAGCGGATGGAGGCGGGGTCTATGGACAGGCGCAGGTGGGCGAACCAGTCCCAGGGGGCCGTGTTCTCGAGCAGCGTGGCCGGCAGCGTGCCGGCGAGGGTGATGAGGCGCATCGTGGCATCCGCGTATGGGAGACGGATGCCGGTTCTGGCGCCTCACCGCTTGAGGAAGCGTGAAGCGCGGCGGGCGCGGCGTCAGTGCGCCGAGGAATCCTGCGCGTCGTAGTGGCGCTTCACCACGCCATAGGCCATCAGCACGCCGAACAGCGTCATCAGGGCGCCGAAGAAGCCCAGGTAGCCATCGGCCGCGGCAAAGGTGAACAGGCCGACGAGGGCGGTGAGCGCGTAGAAGGGAATGAAGAAGCCGGGCATCTCAGCGGGTCTTTCCGTTGGGGTGGTCGTCGTCGAAGAGGATGCGGGCGGCGGCGCCGTCCAGATCCTCGTACTGGCCGGAGCGCATGGCCCAGAGGAAGCCGGCAAGGCCCACCCCCCCGAGGAACAGCGCGACCGGGATCAGGTACACCAGGATGTCCATCTACCCCTCCCTGCCGGCACGCATGGCGTTGCCGATCACGGCCAGCGAGGAGGAGGCCATGACCAGCGCCGCGATCAAGGGCGTCGCGAAGCCGGCGATCGCCACCGGCACGGCCAGGATGTTGTAGCAGAAGGCGAAGACGATGTTCTGCCGCGCCAGGCGCTGGGCGCGGCGCGCGGTGCCGATGGCGCGCGCCAGCGGCAGCAGCCCGCCCCCGCGCAGCACGAAGTCCGACGCGGCCTGGGCCAGGTCCGTGCCCTCGCCCGGCGCGGCGCCGGCATGGGCCGCGGCGAGCGCGGCGGCATCGTTGATGCCGTCGCCCACCATCAGCACGCGCTTGCCCTGCGCGGCCAGGGCGGCGATGCGCGCGGCCTTGTCCTGCGGGGTGGCGCCGGCCGTCCAGGCCTCGATGCCGGCCTCGCGCGCGATGCGCGCCACCACGTCCTCCTGGTCGCCGGACAGCAGCTCCACCGAAAGCCCGGCGGCCTTGAAGGCGGCGATGGCGGCGGCGGCGTCCGGGCGCAGCCGGTCCTCGAAGCGGAAGGCGACGGGGTGCGCGCCGGGGCGGAGGAGGTGCAGCGACATGCCGCCATCGGGGGCCACGCCGCAGAAGCGCGCGGAGCCGAGCCGCGTGCCGCCGGGGGCGGAAAGCCCCTCGCCCGGATGCTCCCGCACGCCATCCAGGGCGCGGGCGTCGGGGCAGGCGGCGTGCAGCGCCTGGGCCAGCGGGTGGCGGCTGGCGGCGGCCAGCGCCGCGGCGGCGCGCAGGTCATCGGCGGTCCAGGCGCCGGGCAGCAGGGCGGGCTTGCCCTCGGTCAGCGTGCCGGTCTTGTCGAACACGGCGTGGTCGGCGGTGGCAAGGCGCTCCAGCGCCGTCTCGCTGGCCACCAGCACGCCGCGGCGGAACAGGGCGCCGACCGCGACCACCTGCACCGCGGGCACCGCGATCGCCAGGCCGCAGGGGCAGGTGATGATCAGCGCGGCCACGGCCGGCACCAGCGCCGCCTGCCAGGACGCGCCGCCGATCCACATCCAGCCCAGGAAGGTCAGCAGCGCGACCACGTGGGCGATGGGCACGTAGATGCGGGCGGCGCGGTCGGCCAGGCCGGTCCAGCGGCCGCGGGCGCCTTCCGCACGCTCCAGCAGGCGCGCCATGGCGGCGAGCGAGCCGTCGGCGGCGGCGGCCGTCACGCGCGCGGTGATGGCGGCACCCATGTTCACCGCCCCGGCGGGCAGCGCATCGCCCGCGCGGAAGGCGCGGGGCAGGCTTTCGCCCGTGGTGGCGGCGGTGTCGAGCAAGGCGTCGGCGGATTCCAGCGCGGCGTCCAGGCGCAGCCGCTCGCCGGTGGCCAGCAGGATGCGCGCGCCGGCGGGCACGCGATCGACCGGCAGCACGCCGCCATCGGCCAGGGTCACGGCGCCGTCCTGCAAGGCCAGCAGCTCCGCCACCGACTGGCGGGCGCGGCGGCGGGCGGCGCGGTCCAGCACGCGGCCGGCCAGCATCAGCGCCAGCAGGGCGGTCGCGCCGTCGAACCAGGTGAAGTCGCCGTTGCGCAGCGTCTCGGACAGCGACATCAGCGTGGTGAGGATGATGCCGAGCGAGACGGCGCAATCCATGTTCACGCGGCCCTGCCGCAGGCCGCGCCAAGCGGCGCGGAACAGCGGCATGCCGGCCCAGGCGACGACGGGGATGCCGATCAGCGCGGCCAGCCAGTGCATCAGGTGGCGCGTCTGCGGCCCCATCTCCTCGCCCCCCGCCCAGACGGCGACGGAGACGAGCATCACGTTCATCGCCCCGAAGGTGGCGATGCCCAGCGCGCGGGTCAGCTCGCGGCCCTCGGCATCCTCGGTGGCGCGCATGCAGGCCGGCGTGAAGGGGGCGACGCGGAAGCCCAGCCGGGCCACCAGCGCGGCGATGTCGTTGGCGCGCGCCGCCGGGCCGTTCCAGGCGACGACGAGGCGGCGTGTGGACAGGTTGGCGCGGGCGCGGATCACGTCCGGCTCGGCCGCCAGCGCCTGCTCGACCAGCCAGATGCAGGCGCCGCAGGTGAGGCCGGCGACCATCAGCTCCAGCACATGTGCGCCGTCGCCCGTGCTGCGCGCGAGCGGGGCGAAGTCGGCCGCCGGGGCGTCCTGCGGCTTCAGCGCGCCGTCGGCCGCGTCGCGCTTGCGGTAGAAGGCGTCGAGCCCCAGCCCCTGGACCAGCGCGTGCGCGCCCTCGCAGCCCGCGCAGCAGAAGCGGGTGGCGGAGGGGGCGCCGCAATGGGCGCAGCGGGGGGACTCGATGAAGCTCACGGGAGCATCATGCGGTGCCGGATGTCCATGCGTCGTTGATCCGGCGCAAGCAGGCGGGCGCGCAGCTCCCACTGCCCGGCGCGCAGCTCGTCGGGCAGGTCGAGGGTGAAGCGGCCGGCGCCGGCGGCGGGGGGAAGCGGCACGCGCTCGCCATCCAGCGGGCGCAGCAGCTCGGCCTCCATCAGGCCGGTGACGGAGGCGCCCTCGCGGTCGGTAACCGTTACCAGCAGGGCGCCGGCGCGCGGCTGGGTGACGCGCGCCGTCCAGCCGAGCGCGTCCTGGCGCGCCGCCTCGTCCAGCACCGCATTATAGGCGCGGCCGCGGTCGTAGGAGCGCCCGACCGTGGTGCCGGTGAAGGTGGTGATGGCGGAGGTGATGAGCACGGCGTTGACCGCGACCACCACGCCCATGCAGCCCACGAAGATCCAGGGGATCCAGCTGCTCTTGCGCTCGCTCATTGGCGTGGCCCTTGGAAGGCGGAGGAGTGGGAGGCCTGCACGCGCCCCTGCGCGTCCAGCAGGCGGAAGGTGATGTCCGCGTGCTCGGGCAGGCGAAGCGACGGCGGCGCGGTGATGAAGGCGCGGTACTGCGCGATGGCGTCCGGGCGCGTCTTCAGCAGCGGGCGGCCATCGGGATCGGCCGGCGCGTCGGGCACGGTGACGTGCAAGCCGGCGGGGCCGGCGATCTCCAGCGTCAGCGTCAGGTCGTCGCGCAGCTTGTTGGCGAGCTTGAGCGTGTAGCCGTTGCGGATGCCGCCGTCGGACAGGCGCACGTAGAGCGGCGCGCGGTCCGGCTGCACGGACAGCGTCAGCGTCTCGCGCCAGAACCAGGAGACGAGCATCAGCGCCAGCACGGCGGTGATGACGCCGGCGTAGATCAGCACGCGCGGGCGCAGCGGGTGCAGCGGCTTGCGCGCGGCCATGCCGGCGGCGTTGCGCGCGGGGCCGGGCGCCATGCCGGCGGTGGCGGCGGCGGAGGCGGACAGGTTCGCCAGCGTCTCGAAGGCGATCAGGCCCTTGTCGCGCCCCAGCTTGGCCATGACGTCGTCGCAGGCGTCGATGCACAGGCCGCAGCCGATGCATTCGAGCTGCTGGCCGTCGCGGATGTCGATGCCGGTGGGGCAGACATGCACGCAGGCCTTGCAGTCCACGCAGTCGCCGGCCAGCGGGTTGGTGGGCTTGCCGCGCGTCTCGCCGCGCCATTCGCGGTAGGTGACCACCAGGCTGTCGGGGTCGAGCATCGCGCCCTGGAAGCGGGGCCAGGGGCACATGTAGGTGCAGACCTGCTCGCGCGCCGCGCCGGCCAGCACGTAGGTGGTGGCGGTGAACAGCGCGATGAAGCCCAGCACGGTGAGCGAGGCGTTGAACGTCACGATGTCGCGCAGCAGCGTCGGCGCGTCGTTGAAGTACATCACCCAGGCGCCGCCGGTGGCGACCGCGATGCCCAGCCAGGCGGCGTGCTTCAGCACCTTCTTGCGCCACCAGGCGGCGTCGCGCGGGCCGGAGTCGAGCTTCATGCGGGCGTTGCGGTCGCCCTCGATGCGGCGCTCCACCCACATGAACAGGTCGGTCCAGACCGTCTGCGGGCAGGTGAAGCCGCACCAGACGCGGCCGAAGAGGGACGTGGCGGCGAAGAGGCCGATGGCGCCCAGGATCAGCAGGCCGACGAGGTAGTACACCTCCTGCGGCCAGATCTCGAAGGGGCCGAAGAACAGGCGGGCGTTGGACAGGTCGGCCAGCAGCATCTGGTCCGGCACGCCCGGGCCGCGGTTCCACCGCAGCCAGGGCGCGACGTAGTAGAGGCCCAGCAGCAGGCCGAGCACCGCCCACTTCACGGTCCGCACCGGCCCCTTCACGGAGCGCGGCTGGACCTTGACGTGGCTCGCGTAGAGCGAGGGCCCGGGCGTGGAAGCCTTGGGCTTCTCGGCCTGCATGACGGACATCGTGGTTACTCCCCGCCCCCGAGAGAGTGGACGTAGATGGTGAGCATGTTGACGATGGCGGGGTCGAGCCGCCTCGCCCAGGACGGCATCACGCCGGCGCGCGAGTAGGAGATGGTGCGCACCAGGGACGCCTTGTCGCCGCCATACAGCCAGATGCGGTCGTTCAGGCGGGGGCTGCCCATGTCGCGGTTGCCCTCGCCGCGCTCGCCGTGGCAGCTCGCGCAGTTCTCGCCGAACAGGGCCTCGCCGCGCGTGGCGGCCGCCGCGTCGGTGGCGCGGCCGGTCATGGACATCACGTACTCGGCCGTGTCGGCGATCTGGGGCGCGGTCATCATGCCGGCCGACAGGAAGGCCGGCATGGCGATGCCGCGCTGCTCGTCGCTCTCGCCCGCGCGCACGCCGTGGCGGATGGTGTGGCCGATGTCGGCGAGGCTGCCGCCATAGATCCAGTCGTCATCCGCCAGGCTGGGGAAGCCGCCCTGCGCGCCCTGGCCGCCGGCGCCGTGGCAGCCGGCGCAGTTCTGCGCGAAGGCGCCGCGGCCGCCGGCGAGCGCGAAGCCGCGCAGCTCCGGGTCGGCGGCGATCTGCTCGGGCGTCGCCTCGCGCAGGCGTGCCAGCATGGGCTCCATCCGCGCGCGCTCGGTCGCCACCTGGGCGGGGAGGTCGCCGCGGGCGGTCCAGCCCGTCAGCCCCTTCCAGCCGGTGCCCGGGAAGGCCGGGTAGAGCACCACCCACACGGCAGCGAAGGCGATGGTGGCGTAGAGCGTCCACAGCCACCACCGCGGCATCGGCGTGTCCAGCTCCTTCAGGCCGTCCCACTCGTGGCCCGTGGTCATCTGGCCCGAGACGGCGTCCTTCTCGATCTTGGTCGGCATCAGCCTTGGCCTTCCCTGGAATTCGGTTCGTCGCGCAGGACCATGAGGCCCCGCTCCTTCCACAGGTCCTTCCTGGATGGCTTGAGCACCCAGATCAGGATCCCGCCGAAGAGCAGGAAGAACCACAGGACCCAGAGGCTGTTGAACAGCGGCTGCAGCTCGTGCATCGCGCCCTCCTCAGTGCTGGTTGAGCTGCTCGGGCGTCACGTCGCGGAACTGGACGAGGGTGCCGAGCATCTGCAGGTAGGCGACGAGCGCGTCCATCTCCGTGACCACGGCCGGGTTGCCGTCGAAGGCCCCCTGGCGGGCACGGGCGTAGCGCCCGCCGAAGGCGGCGCCGTCGGCGTCCGGGCGGGCCTGGGTCTCCAGGTCGGCGCGGGCGTTGGCGATCATCTCCGCCGAATAGGGCACGCCCAGCGCCGCCTGGGCGCGCAGGTGGCCCTCGATCCCCGCGTAATCAAGCGGGCGGTCCAGGAAGGAATAGGGCGGCATGATGCTGTCCGGCACCAGGGCGCGGGGCGAGCGCAGGTGCTCGGCCTGCCAGTCGTCGGAGTAGCGGCCGCCCACGCGCGCCAGGTCCGGCCCGGTGCGCTTGGAGCCCCACTGGAAGGGGCGGTCGTACATGCTCTCCGCGGCGAGCGAGAAGTGGCCGTAACGCTCGTTCTCGTCGCGGAAGGGGCGCACCATCTGGCTGTGGCAGGCGTAGCAGCCCTCGCGGACGTAGATGTTGCGGCCCATCAGCTCGAGCGGCGTGTAGGGGCGCATGCCCTGCACGCGCTCGATCGTCGTCTCGACCGTGAAGAGCGGGACGATCTGCGCCAGGCCGCCGATCGCCACGGTGATGAGGGTGAGCACGGCGAGCAGGATGACGTTGCGCTCGATGTGCCCGTGGGTGAAGTTCTTGAACATGTGTGCCTCTCCCCTCACTCGGCCGGCAGGGGCTGGGAGGCGGGGGCGGCATACCGCTCCGGCTCCGCGGCCTCGCCCACGGTGATGGTCTTGAAGACGTTCCAGGCCATCAGCAGCGCGCCCGACAGGAACAGCACCCCGCCCAGCATGCGGATGACGTAGTAGGGGCGCATGGCGGCGACCGTCTCGATGAACGAGTACTGGAGGAAGCCCAGCTCGTCATAGGCGCGCCACATCAGGCCCTGCATGATGCCCGACACCCACATCGAGGTGATGTAGAGGACGATGCCCAAGGTCGCGAGCCAGAAGTGCCAGGCGATCAGCTTCTGCGACCACATGCCCGCCCGCTTCCACAGCACCGGGATCAGCCAGTACAGGGCGCCGAAGGTGATGAAGCCGTTCCAGCCCAGCGCGCCCGAATGCACGTGGCCGATGGTCCAGTCGGTGTAGTGCGACAGGCTGTTCACCGCCTTGATGGACATGACCGGGCCCTCGAAGGTGGACATGCCGTAGAAGGCCACCGCCGTCACCGAGAAGCGCAGGCCCGCGTCGGTCCGCAGCTTGTCCCACGCGCCCGACAGGGTCATGATTCCGTTGATCATGCCGCCCCAGGAGGGCATCCACAGCATGACCGAGAACACCATGCCCAGCGTCTGCGCCCAGTCGGGCAGCGCGGTGTAGTGCAGGTGGTGCGGGCCGGCCCAGATGTACAGGAAGATGATGGACCAGAAGTGCACGATGGACAGGCGGTAGGAGTAGACCGGCCGGTTCGCCTGCTTGGGGATGAAGTAGTACATCATGCCCAGGAAGCCCGCGGTCAGGAAGAAGCCCACCGCGTTGTGGCCGTACCACCACTGGATCATCGCCCCCTGCACGCCCGCGGGCGCCGAGTAGGAGAAGGTGGAGGTCAGCGCCAGCGGCAGCGAGATGTTGTTGCCGATGTGCAGCATCGCCACCGTGATGATGAAGGCGAGGAAGAACCAGTTCGCCACGTAGATGTGCGGCTCCTCGCGGCGCATGATCGTGCCGCAGTAGGCCAGCAGGTACATCACCCACAGCACGGTCAGCCACAGGTCGGAGAACCACTCCGGCTCCGCGTACTCCTTGCCCTGGGTGACGCCGAGCACGTAGCCGAGTGCGGCGGTCACGATGAAGAACTGGTAGCTCCAGAACAGGTACCAGCCCATCTCCTCGCCGCCCCACAGGCTGGCGCGGCAGGTGCGCTGGACGATGTAGAGCGACGTGCCCAGCAGGGCGTTGCCGCCGAAGGCGAAGATCACCGCGCTGGTGTGCACCGGGCGCAGTCGGCCGAAGCTGGTCCATTCCAGGTCCAGGTTCAGCAGGGGCCAGGCGAGCTGGGAGGCGATGACCACCCCCATCAGGAAGCCCACGATGCCCCAGAACAGGGTGGCGATGGCGAAGGCGCGGATCGGCGCCTCCACGTAGGCGACCTCCCTCGTCCTCGCTGGCGCCGCCGCCCAGTCCCCCGCAGGGGCATTGGGGCTGGCGGCCATGCTGGCGCTGGCCATGCAACTCTCCTCGAATCCCGGGGCGCAGCTCGCCCCCGGGGGTGCTTATCGGGCGGGGGGTGCGGATGGTCCTTGATCGGGATCAACGTCGGGTGGTTTGGTTGCATCTAATGATCCCCGGGAGAGAGGACGCCGGACAATGAGCATCGACATCACCCCCACCCCGCTTCCCATGCCGGGCAGGGTCCGGCGCGTCGCCACCGACCGGCCATGGACCTGGCTGACGCTGGGCTGGCGCGACATGATGGCCGCGCGGCCCATCAGCCTCGCCTACGGCGCGGCGCTGACGGTCTTCGGCTGGGTCTTCGCGCTGCTGCTGTTCGAGGTGGGCACGCCCTGGGCGATCCTTCCCGCCACGGCGGGCTTCTTCATCCTGGCCCCCATCCTGGCCGCCGGCCTGTACGAGACGTCGCGCCGGCTGGAGGCGGGCGAGGCGCCGACCCTGGCCGAGGCAGCGGGCGGCTTCCGGCGCAACGGCGTGCAGCTCGCCATGATGGGCGCGCTGCTGCTGGTCATCCACCTGTTCTGGACGCGCATCGCGGGGCTGCTGTTCATCCTGTTCTTCGGCGGCACCTCCTACACCCTGGCCGGGCTGCCGATGGCCATGCTGCGCTCGGACCACCTGCTGCCCTTCCTCGTGGTCGGCACGGGCTTCGGCTTCGTGCTGGCCTCGGTGACCTTCGCCACCTGCGCGGTGTCCATCCCCATGCTGGTGGACCGGCCGGAGATGACCTTCCTGGAGGCGATCACCGTCTCGGTCAGCGCGGTGATGGAGAACTGGCGGGCCATGGCGCTGTGGGCCGGGCTGATCGTCGTGTTCACGGGGCTGGCGCTGGTGCCGTTCTTCCTGGGCCTGGTGGTGGCGCTGCCGCTGATCGGGCACGCGACGTGGCATGCGTACCGTGACCTGGTGGTGCGGTAGGGGGCCGGCGGCTAGGAGGCCCCCGGCGGCAGGGGTATGGTGCGGATGCCGCATGGAGCCCAGCCGCCGGGAATGACGCCGAAGGGACCGATCCCGCCACCGGGTGGCGATGATGCGCCGCAGGCCGCCGCCGGCCCGGCGCGGTGCCTGGAGGCCGAGCTCGACCTGGCGCGGAAGGTGGCCCGCGCCCGGGCGGGCGAGAACACGGCGCTCCGCGACGCGCTCCTGACCGCGAACGAGGCGGCCTTGCTCCGCGACGGCGTGCTCCGGGCGATGCGGCGGTCGCGGTCCTGGCGCGTCACGGCGCCGCTGCGGGCGCTGACGTTCCTGCTGACCCGCAGGCCCGTGCAGGAACCCCCGCCACCCTTCGATCCCGCCGTCCCGCGCCTCGCGCTCGCCCCATCTGCCCCCGCCGTGGCGCCGATGGCGGCGGGTGCGCCCGGCTCCGCGACGGCCGCGGCGCAGCGCGCGGCCCTGGGGCTCGACGTCGCACCGCCGGCGACGGAGATCGCCGTAGTCGCGCGCCACGCGGCGTCGGAGCGGCTGCGGGCCTCGCTCGATGCGGCCGCGCGGGAGGTGCCGGGCAGGGTGCGCCTCTTCGCCAGCCTCGACGAGGCCTTCGCCGCCGGCGCCGAGCTGGCGCTGGCCGTGCCGGACGGCGCCGCCCTCGACACCCCCTGCCTGCTGCGGCTCGCCCAGGCCCATCATGCCGCCGGCGGGCGCGCGGTCCTGGAGGCCGCGACCTTCCCCGACGAGAACCCGCGCCCCTTCGACCGCGAGACCTTCGCGATCCCGTGGCTGGCGGCCTCCGGCTGGGCCCTGCCGCGCGCCGTGCATCTGGCGGTGGGCGCCCCGGATCCCGCGCTGGGCGAGGCCGCGGCCGCGGCGGACCTCGGCTGGCGCGCCCAGGCGCGGGGCTTCGGGCTGCGCTACGTCCCCCACGCCCTGCTGGTGGCCCCCGCCCCGCCCCCCGTTCCGCTGGCTGAGGCGGCGTCGCTGGCAGGGCGCTGGGGCGCGGCGCGGGTCGCCTCCCTGCGGGAAGCGCGGTGGCGATGAGCGGCGCGCCGGATCCCCGCCACGCCGAGGCGGGCGTGGACACCATCATCCGCCTCCACGACCCCGCGCGGCTGGAGGAGCTGCGCCGCGCGGTGCTGTCCGTGGCCGCCCAGGACCACCGCCCGCAGCGCGTGCTGGTCTGCACGCAGCGCTTCGGCGAGCGGACGCGCCTGGCCGTCGGGGAGATGCTCGCGGCGGCGACGGCCTGGGCCGGGATCGCGGTCGAGGTGCTGGACCATGCGGGGGAGGAGCTGCCGGACGCGCGCTCCATCCTCGCCAACCTCGGCATCGCGCGGGCGCGGGGGCGCTACCTGGGTTTCCTGGACTACGACGACGTGCTGCTGGGCGGGGCGCACGGCCATCTCGTCGGGCGGCTGCGCGCGAGCGGGGCCGCGATCGCCTTCGCGCGCACGCCCCTCGTCACCACGCAGGTGAACGGCCCCCTGCTGCTGGCGCAGGGGCGCATCCCGGCCTTCACCGGCCGCACACTGGGCGAGCTGTTCCACGGCAACTTCGCCCCGCTCCACTCCTGGCTGCTCGACCGCGCGCGCATCCCGCCATCCCTGCTGGTGATGGAGCCGATGCTGGTGCGCGAGGAGGACTACGACCTCCTGCTGCGGCTCTGCGCGGCCCTGCCGGCCGATTTCGGCGGGATCGAGCGCGCGGTCGGCCTCTACGCGCAGAAGTCGGACGGTTCCAACACCCATCCGGTGGGCTTCCTCGAACCCGGGCCCGACACCCCGGCGGCCCGGGCCCGCGCATTCGTGGAGGCGCGCAAGCGGATCACCGTGCTCGCGCCCGGGGTCCAGGAGGCGCTCGGGGTGGTCCCGCCGGAAGCCGGGCTCACCATCCGCGCCTGGCTGGACCGCGTGGGCTGCTGAACGCGCGCCGGGGGGTCAGGCCAGCAGGCGCAGCGCCAGCGCCGCCAGCACGGCGCCGTTGAACATGAACAGCGCGCCGGCGGCCAGCCGCGCCCGCGGCCCGGCGAGGCGGCGGAAGAAGCCGCCCAGCGCCGCCACCCCCACCAGCGCCGGCACGGTGCCCAGCACGAAGCCCAGCATCGCCAGGCCGCCGGCGAGCGCGGAGCCGGCCGCCGCCGCCCCCGCCAGCGCGCCCCACAGCAGCCCGCAGGGCAGCGCGGAGAGCAGCAGCCCCAGCCGGTACTGCGCGAAGGGTCCGGGGGCGGCGAGCAGCGGGCCAATCCGCGCCTCCAGCGCCAGGGGCAGGCGGGGCTTCGGCAGGCGCGGCAGGATGGCGGCCAGCCGCGCCGAGCCCTGGGCCAGCATCAGCAGCGCGGCCAGCAGGAGCAACGCGGCGGCCACGAAGCGCAGCCCGGTGAGGCCGGACAGCACGCCCCCGAAGCCGCCCGCGGCGGCGCCCAGCGCCACGTATCCGGTGGCGCGGCCGGCGTGGTAGGGCAGCAGCGCCGCCCCCGCCAGCCGCCGCAGCGTCCCGCCGGACAGGGCGGTATCCGCCCGCGCGCCAGACTGCGCCAGCACGAAGGGCCCGCACATGCCGGCGCAATGCGTCAGCCCCCCGGCGAGGCCCGCGAGGAACAGCGCCCCCATCAGCGCCGGAACCCCGGAGGGGCCGAGCGCCGCGAGGCCGTGGAGGCAATCCGCCAGCATCGGCGCTTCCTACACCCGCCGCCGCCGTCCCGCCTTGCGCCGGATCAAGCGAGGTGCGTCCGCGCCTCGAACAGCTCGGGGAAGAAGCGGTGGTCCAGCACGCCCTTCAGGTAGGCCACCCCCGCGGAGCCGCCGGTGCCGGGCAGCGAGCCGATGATGCGCTCCACGGTCCGCATGTGGCGGAAGCGCCAAGTCTGGAAGCTGTCCTCGATGTCCACCAGCTCCTCCGCCAGCTCGTACAGCTCCATCTCGCGCTCGCCGGCGCGGTAGATGGCGGCCCAGGCGGCGGTGACGGCGGGGTGCGGCGGGTGCGTGCGGGTGGGGTCGCGCGCCAGCACCTCCGCCGGGATGGGGTGGCCGCGGCGGTGGAGCAGGCGCAGCGCCTCGTCATGCAGGGACGGGGCGGCCAGGGCGGATTCCAGCAGCGCCAGCACGTCGGGGCGGTGCCTGTGCGGCGCCAGCTTTGCGGCGTCCTTGCCGCCCAGCCGGAACTCCAGCAGGCGGTACTGCCAGGACTGGAAGCCGGAGGATGAGCCGAGCACGCCGCGGAAGGCGGCGAAGTCGTTGGGCGTCATCGTCGCCAGCACGTCCCACGCGTCGGTCATCTCCTGCTGGATGCGCGCCACGCGGGCGGTGGCCTTGAAGGCGGGGCGCAGGTCGTCGGCGCGGATGCGGTCCATCGCCAGGGACAGCTCGTGCAGCATGAGCTTCATCCACAGTTCCTGCACCTGGTGGATGGCGATGAAGAGGTGCTCGTCATGATGGGACGACAGCGGGGCCTGCGTGGCCAGCAGCGCATCCAGCCCCAGGTAGTCGCCATAGGACATGCGTTCGCGGAAATCGGTGGTGATCCCCTCGCCCATTTCGCCAAAGCCTCCATGATGAGGGGGCCATGCTGGACCTTCGCGCGGATTTTTCCCACTTCCTCGGTGCCGAGCCCGCGCGGCTGCACTTCGCCGCGCATTCGCACCACCCCTGGCCGGACGTGACGCGCCAGGCGCAGCTGGAGGCGTGGGACGCCGCGGCGCGGATGCAGGACGGGAAATGGGCGCAGGTTCTCGGCCCGCTCTGGGCGGAGGCGCAGGCGCGCATCGCCGCCGTGCTGGGCCTGCCGGACCCGCGGACCCTGTGCTTCGCGCCGAACACGCATGAATTCGTGGCGCGCATCCTGAGCGCCCTGCCGGAACGCCCCCGCATCCTGACGACCACGGGCGAATTCCATTCCTTCGCCCGGCAGGTGGCGCGGCTGGAGGAGGAGGGGCTCGCCGCCGTCACCCGGGTCGAATCGGAACCCGGCGGCGCGGTGCCGGCGCGGCTGGCGGCGGCGGCCTCCGCGGAGGCGTATGACCTGGTCTGGGTCAGCCAGGTCTTCTTCAACTCCGGCTGGGCGGTGGACCTGGCGGCGCTGGCCGCGGCGGCGGGCGGCGCGGCGCTGGTGGTGGATGGCTACCACGGCTTCATGGCACGGCCGACCGACCTCGGCGCCATCGCCGGGCGGGCCTTCTACCTGTCCGGCGGCTACAAATACGCCATGGGCGGCGAGGGCTGCGCCTTCCTGCACTGCCCGCCCGGGTGGCTGCCGCGCCCGCGCAACACCGGCTGGTACGCGGCCTTCGGCGACCTGTCGGGGCCGCAGGACGGCGTGCCCTATGCGGCGGACGGCATGCGCTTCATGGGCGCGACCTTCGACCCCTCGGGCCTGTTCCGGCAGGTGGCGGCGCTGCGGTGGCTGGAGGAACGGGGCGTGACGGTGGCGGCCATCCACGCCCACGCGCGCGCGCTCGCCGCGCGCTTCGTGGCGGGGCTGGGCGGCACGGGGCTGGACCCCGCGCGGCTGGTGGTGCCGGCCGACGACCCCATGCGCGGCAACTTCCTGTGCTTCGAGCTGGACGACGCGGAAGCCTGGCACGGGCGCCTGCTGGCGCGCGGCGTGGTGACGGACCGGCGCGGCAGCCGGCTGCGCCTGGGCTTCGGCTGCTACCAGACCGCGGCCGAGGTGGACGCGCTGCTGGGGCGCCTGCGCCCATGATCGCGCTGAGCATGGGCGAGCCGGCCGGCATCGGGCCGGAGGTCACGGCCAAGGCGTGGCAGGCGGGCGCGCCGCCCTTCTGCGCCATCGGCGATGCGGCGCTCTACGCCGGCGTGCCGGTGGTGCGGGTGGCTTCCATCGAGGAGGCGGCGGCCGCCTTCGGGGATGCGCTGCCCGTGCTGCACCGCCCCCTGCCCGCCCCCGCCCGGCCCGGCGTGCTGGACGCGGCCAATGCGCCCGCCGTGATCGCGGCGATCGAGGAGGCGGTGGCGCTGGCCCGTGCCGGGCGGGCCGCGGCGGTGGTGACCTGCCCCATCCAGAAATCGGTGCTGACGGCGGCAGGCTTCGGGCACCCCGGCCACACCGAGTTCCTGGGCGCGCTGGCCGGCACGGGGGTGCCGCCGGTGATGATGCTGGCCTGCCCGCAATTGCGCGTGGTGCCGGTGACGGTGCACGAGCCGCTGGCCCGCGCCATCGCCCGCCTGACGCCCGGCCTGATCGCGGAGCACGCGCGCGTCACCCACGCGGCGCTGGTGCGAGACTTCGGCATCGCGCGCCCGCGCCTCGCCGTGGCCGGCCTGAACCCCCATGCGGGCGAGGCCGGCACGCTGGGGCACGAGGACGCGGCCATCGTCGCCCCCGCCGTGGCCATGCTGCGCGCGGAGGGCATCGAGGCCACCGGGCCGCACCCGCCCGACACGCTGTTCACCGCGCTCGCCCGCCCCACCTACGACGCGGCGATCTGCCTGTACCACGACCAGGCGCTGATCCCGATCAAGACGCTGGACATGGAGGGCGGCGTGAACGTGACGCTGGGCCTGTCCATCATCCGCACCAGCCCGGACCACGGCACGGCACTGGACATCGCGGGGCGCGGCGTCGCCAGCCCCAATTCCCTGCTGGCCGCGCTGCGGCTGGCGGACGCACTCGGCAGGACACGGACATGCGGCTCTCGGTGAACATCGACCACGTGGCGACGCTGCGGAACGCGCGCGGGGGGGCGCATCCCTGCCCGGTGCGGGCGGCGCGCGCGTGCATCGCGGCGGGGGCGGACGGCATCACCCTGCACCTGCGCGAGGACCGGCGCCACATCCGCGACGCGGACGTGTTCGCCATCGCGGCCGGGGTGCCCACCCGCCTGAACTTCGAGATGGCGGGCACGGACGAGATGGTCGCCATCGCGCTGCGCCTGCGCGCGGAACACGGGCTGGCCGCCTGCTGCATCGTGCCCGAGAAGCGGGCGGAGCTGACCACGGAAGGGGGCCTGGACGTGGCCGGCGCCGGCCCGGCCCTGGCGGCGCAGGTGCGCGCCCTGGCCGAAGCCGGGATCGAGGTGGCGCTGTTCGTGGAGCCCGACGCGGCGCAGCTCGCCGCCGCCGCGCGGGTCGGCGCGCAGGCGGTGGAGCTGCACACCGGCACCTACGCCGACGCCGCGCCCGATGCGCGCCCGGCCCTGGCGGCGCGGCTGGCGGAAGGCGCGCGGGTGGCGGCCACCCTGGGGCTGAAGGTGCATGCCGGGCACGGGCTGGATTTCGACACGGTGGGCGCCATCGCCGCCATGCCGGAGGTGGAGGAGGTGTCCATCGGGCATTTCCTGGTGGGCGCGGCGCTGTTCCATGGCGGGCTGCCTGGCGCGGTGGGGCGGATGCGCGAGGCGATCCGCGCCGCGCGGGGGTGATCGGCGTGCCGTTAACCAACCCTTAGGAAGTTACTGGCACAAGGGTCGCGCTGCCGCAGGGCAGGCGGGGCCGGCGGCGGCACCGCGACGTTCCAGGAGGGAGGCGCGCCATGCAGGCCGGCATCATCGACACCCGCGGACCCATGCCCGGATGGCGGGCGCTCCTGTCCGACGGCCTCCAGGGCGCCAGCTTCGTGGCCCTGGTGCTGTTCCTGTGCTGGATGCGGTACTGACGGCTCAGCGCGGCCCGCGGCGGCGGTTGAGCGCCACCTCGTCGCGGGTGAGGTCGAAGCCCACCAGCACCCGCAGGTCCTGCACGCGCCGGCCCGGGCGCACGGGGAAGGACACGTCCACCCGCTGCGTCGCCACCTCGGCGCGCGTGGTGTTGGGGGCGAAGGCCACCGGCAGCACGAAGGACTGGCGCGACAGGATCTGGTCGCCCTCCAGCACCGCGATGAACCAGGGCAGCTGCGCCTGCCGCGCCGTGGCGGCCGGGCCGCGGTCCACCGTCATCCGCAGGCCGATCGCCGTCTCCACCGACTGGTCGCGCCGGCCGCGGCGGCAGTCGCCGTCCACCGCGGTGATCCGCGCGTCCAGCACCAGGGTCGAGAGGTCGGGCGCAGCGCCCGGCAGGTGGCGCGTCAGGTCCGCCACGTCGGCCGGCAGGGAAAGCTGCGGGCAGGACACCAGCCGGTCCTCGATGCGCGTGGGCGCGCAGCCGGCGGCGAGCAGGAGCAGGGCGGCGGGGAAAAAGGCCTTCATGGCGCGGGTGTTTTGCACCAAACCGGCCGAAGCGATAGAGAGCGGGTGACACCCCGAAGCCGGAACCCCCATGGCCGACGCCGCCCCGATCCACGTCCTCCTCGCCGGCCCGCGCGGCTTCTGCGCGGGGGTGGACCGCGCCATCAAGATCGTCGAGGAGGCGCTGCGCCAGTACGGCGCACCCGTCTACGTGCGGCACGAGATCGTCCACAACCGCTTCGTGGTGCAGAACCTGGAGCGCCAGGGCGCCGTCTTCGTCGAGGAGCTGGACGAGATCCCCGATGACGGGCAGCCGGTGGTGTTCAGCGCCCACGGCGTGCCCAAGTCCGTGCCCGCGGCGGCCGAGGCGCGGCGCATGTTCTTCCTGGACGCCACCTGCCCGCTGGTGAGCAAGGTCCACCGCGAGGCCGAGCACCACCACGGCCGCGGGCGGCACATGTTCCTCATCGGCCATGCCGGCCATCCGGAGGTGGTGGGCACCATGGGCCAGCTGCCCCCCGGCGCCGTGACGCTGGTGGAGGACGAGGCCGACGCGCGCGCCGTGCAGCCGCCCGAAGGCACGGCGGGCCTGGCCTTCATCACCCAGACGACGCTGAGCGTGGACGACACGGCGGAGATCCTGGCGATCCTCCAGGAACGCTTCCCCGGCATCGCCGCACCCGCGAAGGAGGACATCTGCTACGCCACCACCAACCGCCAGGCGGCGGTGAAGGCCATCGCCCCGCAGGTGGAGCTGATGATCGTGGTGGGCGCGCCCAACTCCTCCAACTCCGTGCGGCTGAAGGAGGTGGCGCTGCGCGCCGGCTGCCCGCGCGCGGTGATGGTGCAGCGTGGGAGCGACCTGGACCTGGCGCTGCTGGACGGCGTGGCGCGCATCGGCGTCACCGCCGGCGCCTCGGCCCCCGAGGTGCTGGTGGAGGAGGTGCTCGCCCGCCTGCGCGAGCGCGGGCCGCTTTCCACGGAGGAGATCGTGGTGGCGGAGGAGAAGATCACCTTCAAGCTGCCCGCCGCGCTGGTCGCCCCAGCCGTCTAGATGGCCGTCTACACCGAGGTGACGGACGAGGCGCTGCGCGCCTTCCTGTCCGACTACGCGCTCGGCGCGCTGCTCGCCTTCCGCGGCATCGCCGAGGGGGTGGAGAACAGCAACTACGCGCTGAAGACCGAGGCGGGGGACTTCATCCTCACCCTCTACGAAAAGCGGGTGGACCCGGGCGAGCTGCCCTACTTCCTCGGCCTGATGGAGCACCTGGCCGGGCGGGGACTCGACTGCCCGCAGCCGGTGCCGGCGCGCGACGGCGCGGCGCTGCGCACGCTCGCGGGGCGGCCGGCGGCGATCTGCACCTTCCTGCCCGGCGTCTGGCCGCGGCGCGTCCGCCCCTCCCATTGCGAGCCGCTGGGCGAGGCGCTGGGCGCGCTGCACCTGGCGGGCGAGGGCTTTCCGCAATCGCGCCCCAACGGCCTGGGGCCGCAATCCTGGGGCCCGCTGCTGGAACGCTGCCGGCCCGACGCGGACGCGGCGCTGGTGGCGGAGCTGGACGCGGCGCTGGCCGGCATCCTGGCGGCCTGGCCCAGGGGGCTGCCGACGGGGCACATCCACGCCGACCTGTTCCCCGACAACGTGTTCTTCCTCGACGACGGGCGCCGCCCCCGCGTCTCGGGCCTGATAGACTTCTACTTCGCCTGCACCGACCTGCTGGCCTACGACGTGGCGGTGTGCCTGAACGCCTGGTGCTTCGAGGAGGCGCGCGCCTTCAACGTCACCAAGGCGCGCAGCCTCATCCGCGGCTACGAATCGCGCCGCCCCCTTTCGGCGGCCGAGCGCGCGGCCCTGCCCGTGCTGTGCCAGGGTGCCGCGATCCGCTTCCTGCTGACCCGCCTGTTCGATTGGGTGAACACCCCCGCGGGCGCCATGGTGACGCGCAAGGACCCGATGGAATACCTGCACAAGCTGCGCTTCTTCGCGGGCGCGACATCGGCGGGGGCGATCGGTGGCTGACGCGCCCGCAACCGTCGAGATCTGGACCGATGGCGGCTGCAAGCCCAACCCCGGCCCCGGCGGCTGGGCCGCCATCCTGCGCTTCGGCGGCGCGGAGAAGGAGCTGACCGGCTTCAGCCCCGCCACCACCAACAACCAGATGGAGCTGACCGCGGCCTGCGCGGCGCTGGAGGCGCTGACGCGGCCCTGCGCCGTGGTGCTGCACACCGACAGCGAGTACGTCCGCAACGGGATGGAGCGCTGGGTGAAGGGCTGGGTGCGCAACAACTGGCGCAACGCGGCCAAGGAGCCGGTGAAGAACTACGAGCTGTGGCAGCGCCTGCTCCTGGCCGCCAAGCCGCACCGCATCGAGTGGAAATGGGTGCGCGGCCATGCGGGCGACGTGATGAACGAGCGTGCGGACGTGCTGGCGACGCGGGCGCGGGAAGCGGGGAAGTAGCCCCCTACCCCCCGCAGCGCAGCCCCAGCCCGCGCAGCGCCTCCGCCAGCGTCACGGCGTTCCACCCCCCCGGCAGCGCCGCCATGCAGGGGTCCGCCGCGAAGCGCGCGGGCAGCGGCGCGGCGCTCAGCACGGGCAGCTGCGCGAACAGCGCCCGCAGCTCGGCCAGCAGGGCTTCCTCGCCCTTGTCGGGCAGGGGGCCGGCCAGCAGCACCGCGTCGTGCCCGCCCTGGGCGGCGCGGGCCTTGGCCAGCGCCTCGGCCGCCGTTGCCGCCTCGTCGGCCGCGCAGCCGGCGGCCGCCAGGGCGTCGGCGGCGCGCAGCCGCGTCGCCGCGTCGCCGCCGGCCAGCAGCACGCGCCGGCCGCGCCCGCGCTCCAGCATGTCGCGCACCGCCTGGGCGAGGGCGGCGAAGGTGAAGGGCTTGGGCAGCATCTCCACCCCCGCATCCAGCCGCCCGCCATGCACGATGGCGTTGCGCGTGTAGCCGGAGGTGTAGAGCACCCGCAGCCCCGGCTGCACCGCGCGCGCCGCGTCGGCCAGCTCGCGCCCGCTCATGCCGGGCATCACCACGTCGGTGAACAGCAGGTCCACCGGGGCCGCGTGGCGCTCCAGCAGGCGCAGGGCGGAGGGGCCGTCATGCGCCTCCAGCACGCGGTAGCCCAGCTCGCGCAGGCATTCGACGGTGTAGGCGCGCACGTCGTCGTCATCCTCCACCGCCAGGATCGCCTCCTCGCGCCGCGTGCCCTCCAGCGCGCCGGCGGGGCGGGATTCCTCCTCCTCCAGCTCGGCGTCCGACATCAGGCGCGGGAGGTAGATCTTGACCGTGGTGCCCTGCCCTTCCTCCGAATACAGCTTCACGTGCCCGCCCGACTGCTTGGTGAAGCCGTAGACCTGGGACAGGCCGAGCCCGGTGCCGCTGCCGGCCTCCTTCGTGGTGAAGAAGGGCTCGAAGACGCGGGCCATCACCTCGCGCGGCATGCCGGTGCCGGTGTCGGTCACCGCCAGCACGACGTACTGGCCGGGCGCCACCTCCGCGTGCTGGGTGGCGTAGCCGGCGTCGAGCCGCGCATTGGCCGTCTCGATGGTGAGCGTGCCGCCGCGCGGCATGGCGTCGCGCGCGTTGACCGCGAGGTTGAGGATGGCGGATTCCAGCTGGTTGGGGTCCGCCTCCACGCGCCACAGCCCGGGCGTGGTGACGATCTCCAGCGCCACGGTCTCGCCCAGCGTGCGGTTGAGCATGTCGCCCATGCCGCGCACCAGGCGGTCCATGTCCAGCGCCTTGGGCGCCAGCGGCTGCCGGCGCGAGAAGGCCAGCAGGCGCTGGGTGAGCGAGGCGGCACGCTCGGCCCCCTTCATCGCATTGTCGAGCGCACGCCGGGCGCGGGCGTCCTCGGCCCCCGCGGCGGAGAGCGCGCGCTGCGCCATGTCGATGTTGCCCTGCACCACGGTCAGCAGGTTGTTGAAGTCGTGCGCCACGCCGCCGGTGAGCTGGCCCACCGCCTCCATCTTCTGCGCCTGGCGCAGCGCCTCCTCCACCTGCTCGCGCGCCCTCACCGCCTCCTCCACCCGGCGCTCCAGCGTGGCGTTCAGCTCGCGCAAGGACCGCTCGGCCTGTACGCGCTCCTCCACCACCACGCCGGAGGGGACCAGGTGGGTGATGGCCCCGGCATCGTCGCGCAGGGGGGCGAGCTGGAAGTCCAGCGTCAGCAGCGTGTCGCCGGCCACCTGCACCGGCACGTCGAAGCGCGGCGTCTCGCCCTGGGCGGCGCGGGCGACGGCGTCGCGCATGCGCGCCTGCACCGCCGCGTCGTGCGACCACCAGGGGGTGTCCCAGAAGGGGCGGCCGGTCACGTCGGCGGGGGTGAGGCCGGCGGCGCGCAGCGGGGCGGCGTTGGCCTCCAGCAGGGTGCCGTCGGTGGACAGCACGCCCACGAAGGCGAAGAGCCCGTCGAGCACGCGGCGCAGCCGGCTCTCGCCCGCCTTGCGCGCGGTGATGTCCATGGCCGTGCCCAGCACGCGGGTGCAGCGGCCCTGCGCGTCGAAGATCCCGCGCCCCTTGGCGGCGACCCAGCGCAGGACGCCGTCCTCCAGCCCCACCGTGCGGTACTCCACGTCGTAGACGGCGCGGCGGGCGGGGTCGGTGGCGGCGGCGAAGGCGGCGGCGACGTGGGGCCGGTCCTCGGGGTGCAGGCCCGCGGCGAAGTCGTCCATGGTGACGGGCCGGCCGTCGGGGATGCCGAACATGGTGCGCACGCGCGGCGGCCAGATGACGGCGCCGGTGGCGGGGTCCACGTCCCAGAAGCCGACGTCGGACAGGTCGGTGGACAGGCGCAGGCGTTCCTCGGCCTCGGCCAGCGCGGCCTCGGTGGCGCGGCGCTCCTGGCTGTCCAGCAGCACGCCGGGGAAGCGCAGGGGGCGGCCCGCGGCGTCCAGCTCCACCCGGCCGGTCGCGGTGACCCAGCGCCAGCCGCCCTGCTGCGGGCGCACGCGGTATTCGTGGCGGTAGGCGCCGCCGCGGGCCAGCGCCGCGGCGATGGCGGCCTGCACGCCCGGGAGGTCCTCGGGGTGGATGGAGGCGGTGACGTCCTCGATCGGCAGACCGGCGGCGCAGCGCGCGGGGTCGAGGCCGAAGGTGCGGGCGAACCGCTCGTCGGCCGTGAAGCGGTCCTGCGGCACCTCCCACACCCAGGTGCCGATGATGGCGCCGGCATCGAGCGCCAGGGCGACGCGCTCGGAGGCCTCGCGCGCCGCGTCCTCGGCCGCGCGCCGGGCGGTCACGTCGCTGTAGAACAGCGCCAGGCCCTCCGGCACGGGGAAGGCGCGCAGCCGCAGCCAGGTCACCTTGCCGTCCGGCCAGGCGTAGCGGTGCTCCAGCTCGCGCGGCTCGCCGGTCGCCAGCACCGCGCGGTACAGATCGCCGACGTGGTTGTGCTCGGTGCCGGGATGCACCTCCCAATGGGAGCGGCCGACCATCGCCTCGCGCGGGCGGCCGTCCATGCGCACCGCCTCGGCGTTGAGGTCGAGGATGCGGAAGTCGCGGTCGAGCAGGGCGAAGGCCTCGCCCATGCCGTCCAGCACGTTGCGCAGGCGGGCGCGCTCCTCGCGCAGCGCGCGCTCGGCCGCCACCTGGGCGGTGATCTCGGCGCAGGCGCAGAAGAAGCCGCGCACGGCGCCGCCGCCGTCGCGCACGGGGGCGTAGAAGAAGGAGAAGACGGTGTCCTCGCGGAAGCCGCGCCGCTCCATCACCAGCGGGATGCGGTCCATCTGCGTCGGCTCGCCCGCGTAGGCGCGCCCCACGATGGGAAGCAGGTCGGCGCGGATCTCGTGCCACACCTCCAGGAAGTCGCGCCCCAGGGCGGCGGGGTGCTTGGCGGCCAGGATCCCGGCGTAGCCGTCGTTGTACAGCAGGGTGCGCCCCGGCCCCCAGGCGATGAACATGGGCTGGTTGGCGCCGAGCATGACGCCGACCAGGGCGCGCAGCTCCGCCGGCCATTCGGGCGGCGGGCCGAGCGGACCCGAGGCCCAGTCATGGGCGCGCATCAGGGCGCCCATGGCGCCGCCGCCGGAAAGGATGTCGTGGGACGAGGAGGAGGGCATACCGGCGGCGGGCGTCCTTGGGCACGGGCCGCGCCGGGGCGGCAATGGCCCAGGATAGCATGGATTCCGCCGTTTGGGAGGCGACCCGGGTCGGCGGGCGTAAGGAATTGGGAAAGGGGACGCCGCCATCCTGCCGGCGGATCGGCGAAGGAAGCCAGGGCGATGCGGCAGGCGCGTGACGGGATGTGGGTGCGGGCGGGGCGGCTGCGGATCGCCCCCGTGCTGCTGTCGCTCTTCCTGGCCGGGGGCGTGGCCAGCGGCGCCGCCACCCTGAACGGCGTGCTGGCCTTGCAGCGGCTGGAGGCGGTGCTGCGGGACATCCAGCGCTCCTCCGTGCGCCCGATGGGGGACCTGAAGGCGGTGTCCGACGCCTTCGCCGTGTCGGTGGTGGACGCCTCGCACAAGGTCCGCAACGGCAACTTCGCCTGGGAGGAGGGCCGCAAGGCGCTGGGCGAGGCGCAGGCGATCCTGGACGCCGCGCTGCCCCGGCTGCACGCGGCGGCGCTGTCGCCCGGGGCGGCGGCGCTGATGGCCACCGCGCGGGCGCGGGAAACGGCGGCCTGGGAGGTGCTGCGCGCCCTCCAGGCGGCGATGCGCGCGCAGGACGGGCCGGCGCTGGACGCGCTGGTGAAGGACCGCCTCTACGCGGCGATAGACCCGCTGACGGAGGCGATCGGCGCCGTGCTGGACGCCCAGATCGCCGCGGCCGGGGCGAGCGTGGAGGCGGCGGAGGCCGAGGTGGCGCGCGACCTGTGGGTCCTCTACGGCATGGCGGCGCTGACGGCGCTGCTGCTGCTGGCCTCGGCGCTGGTGGTGGTGCTGCGGGTGACGCGCCCGCTCTCGGGCATCACCGCCGCCATGGGCGCGGTGGCCGGCGGGGCGCTGGACGGCGCGGTCCCCGGCACGGCGCGCGGCGACGAGATCGGCGATGCGGCGCGCGCCCTGGTGGTGCTCCAGGCCGGGCTGCGCGCGGCCGAGGCGGCGCGGCTGGCGCGCGAGGCGGAGCGGGGGCGGGTGCAGGAGGAGCGCACGGCGATGCTGCGCGACATGGCGGCGCGGGTGGAGACGGAGGCGAACCACGCCGTCGCGGCCGTGGCTGGCGGCATGGCGCGCATGGCGGAGGACGCGGCCGGCATGGCCCGCAGCGCCGACCAGGTGCGCGCCGACAGCGCGGGGGTGACGGAGGCGGCCGCGGAGGCCATGCGCAACGTGCAGACCGTGGCGGCGGCCACCGACGAGCTGGGCGCCTCCATCCGCGAGATCACCGCGCGCATCGCCGAGGCCAGCGGCGCGACGCGGCGCGCGGCCGGGCGGGGCGAGGAAAGCCGCGCGCAGATCGCCCTGCTGTCGGCCGAGATGGCGCGCATCGGCGACGTGGCGCGGATGATCGCGGGCATCGCCGCGCAGACCAACCTGCTGGCGCTGAACGCCACCATCGAGGCCGCGCGCGCCGGGGATGCCGGCAAGGGCTTCGCCGTGGTGGCCGGCGAGGTGAAGGCGCTGGCCGCGCAGACGGCGAAGGCGACGGAGGAGATCGGCCGCCAGGTGGCCGAGATGGCGACCGCGACGGATGAGGCGGTGCGCCAGGTGACGCTGATGGCCGATGCGGTGGGCGAGGTGAACGAGGCCACCACCGCCATCGCCGCCGCGATGGAGCAGCAGAGCGCGGCGACGCAGGAGATCGGCCGCGCGGTGGGCGAGGCGGCGGGTGCGGCGGCCGCCGTGTCCGAGCGCATCGCCACCGTGGCGGAGGAGACGGGGCGCACCGGCGCGCGCGCCGCCCAGGTGCAGGAAGGCACGCGCGAGGCGAGCGAGGCGGTGGGCGCGCTGCGCGGCGTGCTGGTGCGCGTGGTGCGCCAGAGCGCGCCCGAGGTGGACCGCCGCGGCGAGCCCCGGATGCCGGTGCGCGAGGCGGCGCGGCTGTCCGCCCCCGGCCTGCCGGCGGAAGGCCTGGCGGTGACGCTGCTGGACCTGTCCCCCGGCGGGGCGGCGGTCCAGGCGCCGGTGCCCGGGCTGGCGGATGGCGTGGGCGTGCGGCTGGAGCTGGCGGGCGGCGTCGTGCTGGCCGCGCGCGCCAAGGTGGGCGATGGCCGCGTGGGCCTGGCCTTCGAGGCGGGGCAGGAGCGCGCGGTGCAGCGCCTGATCGCGCGGCTGTCCCCGGCGGCGTGAGGGGCCTCACCCGGCGGCGGCGGAGGCCTCCGCGCGGGCCAGCGCGATGAGGCCCTCGCGCGTCTGCGGCAGCTTGCGGCCCAGCAGCTGCTCGGCGACCTGGTTGCGCAGGATCTGCGCGGTGCCGCCGGCGATGGGGAACATGCGCGCGTCGCGCAGCGCCCGCTCCATCGGGTTGTCCCGGGAATAGCCGGCCGCGCCCCAGACCTGCAGCGCCATGTTCGTCACCGCCACCGCCGAATCGGCGGCGAGGATCTTGGCCCGCGCGGCCAGCAGCCGGTCGGGGAAGCCGGCCGGGCCGGCGCTGGCGGCGGCCTGGTGGACGAGGGCGCGGCTGGCCTCCAGCGCCACCGACATGTCGGCCAGCATCCAGCCGATGCCCTGGAACTCGGCGATCGGGCGGCCGAACTGGCGGCGGTCCTTGGCGTAGGCCAGCGCGTGGTCGAAGGCGCCCCGCGCGATGCCCAGCGCCGCGGTGGCGGCGCCCACGCGCTGGCCGTTGTAGGCGTCCATCAGCTTCGCGAAGCCCTGGCGGAAGCCGCCGCCGGGGCGCAGGACCATGGAGTCCGGCACTTCCAGGCCGTCGAACTCCAGCACCGCCTCGGGCATGCCGCACAGGCCCAGGGTGGGGATGCGCCGCGCCACGCGCAGGCCGGGCGCGGGCGCCACCACCAGGAAGCCGCCGATGCCCTGCTCCACGCCGCCCTCCACGGCGCGGGCGAAGACGAGGTGCAGGCGCGAGACGCCGCCGCCGGTGATCCAGTGCTTGGTGCCCTCGATGGTCCAGGTGTCGCCGCGGCGGGTGGCGGTGGTGGTCATCTCGGTGGCGGCCGAGCCGGCCTCGGGCTCGGTGATGCAGATGGCGGGCTTGTCGCCCCCCAGCACCGCCTCGGCGGCGAGCGCGCGCTGCGCGTCGCTGCCATGGGCCATCACGGCGCCGATGGCGCCCATGTTGGCCTCCACCGCGATGCGGCCGCAGGTGGCGCAGGCGGCGGCCAGCTCCTCGATCACCAGCACGGCGTCCAGCAGGCTGGCACCCTGCCCGCCCCAGCGCGCCGGGATGGTCATGCCCATGAAGCCCGCCTCCGTCATGCGGCGGACCATGGGCCAGGGGTATCCGCGGGTGCGGTCGGTCTCGGCGGCCTGCGCGGCGGCTTCCTGCGCCAGCTCGCGCGCGCGGGCCTGGATGCGCCCCTGCCCGGGGGTCAGGTGCATGGCGGTTCCTCCGTTCGCGGCGTCACCCCAGGCGCGCCTCGATGGCGGCCGCCGCGCGGCGGTCCAGCTTCAGGGCGGCGCAGAGGCGGTCGAGCCAGGCCCGCTCGGCCTCGCTGATCGCGCCCGCGCCGGCGCAGGCGGCGGCATAGAGCTGGGCGGCGAGCATGGGGTCGCGGGCCTGCTTCGCCAGCTCCTCGGCCGTGGCGGGGGCTTCGAAGTCGGCCAGGACGCGGTCGCGCTCGGCCGCGGACAGGCCGGCGGAGTCGAGCTGGTTGGCGATGGCTTGGCGCTCCTCGCGGTCCAGCGCGCCGTCGGCGCGGGCGGCGGCGATCATGGCGCGCAGCAGGAGGAGTGCCTCGGAGGTTTCGGCGGCGGCGACGGGGCGCGGGGCCGCCGTCTCGGGCAGGCGGCGGGCGGGGGCCGGGGCGCGGGAGACGGGCGGGACCGGGGCTGGCGCGGGGGCGGGCGCCTGGGAAGGACGGTGGAGCGCGTCCGCGGCGATGCCGGCCAGGGCCCCGACCACGCGGCCGATCTGGCGGGCGTCGGTCTGGGTGATGCCGAAGGGCAGCGCGGTGCGCCGGCGCGTCGTGCGGCGGGCGGGGCGGGCGGCGGCGCCGTTGAGCACCGCGCCGAGGATGCGGCCGAGGTCCATCCGGCCAGCCTAGCGCGGGATGGGCGGCGACGGGAATGGCGCCCGGACCACGCGGCCCGGGCGCCGTGGGGGCTCAGGCGGCCAGCGCTTCCTCGCCGTCCAGCGTGGCGGCGGTGGCGTGGACCACGGCGGCGATGCGGACGGCGGCCTGCACCGCCTCCTTGCCCACGCCGTGCTGGAGCAGGACCTTCTCGTGGCTTTCCATGCACATGCCGCAGCCGTTGATGGCGGAGACGGCGAGCGACCACAGCTCGAAATCCACCTTCTCCACGCCCGGCCTGGCCATGATGTTCATGCGCAGCTTGGCGGGCATGGTGGCGTAGTCGCCGTGCACCAGGTGGGTGAAGCGGTAGTAGATGTTGTTCATGCCCATGATGGAGGCGGCGGCCTTGGCGGCGGCCAGCGCGTCGGGCGACAGCTTCGGGGCGAACTCGGCCAGGATGTGGCGGATCACCGTCGGGTTGCGGCTGGCGAGCGCGGAGACGATGAAGGTGCCGGCGCGCTGCTGCTCGGACAGCACGGGCTCGGTGGCCAGGGAGCCGAGGTTCAGCTTCTGGTCCTTGGCGTAGTCGGGCAGGGCGTTGCGAAGGGCTTCCAGGGACATGGCGGGCTCCGGGGCGATGGGGATAAGTGCGACGGCCTTCCAGGCGCCCAGGGGCGCATGGAAGCGGGGGGTCTAAGGGGGGCTGGTTGCCCCCCTTTCCGCCACGCAGTGAGGGTTGGTGTCGCGGCTCGCTGCGTGGCGGACAGCCAAGGCGTAAGCTTCGCTTACGCCGCCTTCTCGAACAGTTCCTGCGGCTTCAGGGCGTCCTCGCCCTTCGTCCAGTTGCAGGGGCACAGCTCGTCGGTCTGCAGCGCATCGAGCACGCGCACCGTCTCCTGCGGGTTGCGGCCCACGTTCAGCCCGTTGATGGTGACGTGCTGGATCGTGCCCTGCGGGTCCACGATGAAGGTGGCGCGCAGCGGCACGCCGGCCTCGCGGTCCAGCACGCCGAGCGCGGTGCTCAGCTCACGCTTCACGTCGGCCAGCATGGCGAAGGGCAGGTCGTGGATGTCGGCGTTGTGGACGCGCCAGTTGAGGTGCACGAACTCGCTGTCGCAGGACACGCCGTAGACGACGGCGTCGCGGTCCTCGAACTCGCCGTTCAGCTTGCCGAAGGCGGCGATCTCGGTCGGGCAGATGAAGGTGAAGTCCTTCGGCCAGAAGAACACGATCTTCCACTTGCCGGCATGGGAGTCGGAGGTGATCGTCTCGAAGGACTTGCCCGGGCCGCCGAGGCCGTCCGGACCGCCCTTGACGGCGGTGAGCGAGAAGGCGGGGAAGGTGTCGCCGACGGTCAGCATGCGATGATCCTTGGAATGGTCGGCGGCAGGCCCGGCGCCCGCCGCTGCATCGCAACATAAGGATCCATGTTGCACTGCGCCAATGAAGAGTTTTACGCTGGATGATCGAACGTCTCGATCAAAGACCGCATCATGATCCTCCCCTCCCCGCAGCAGCTGCGCTACCTGGTGGCGCTGGCCGAGCACGGGCATTTCGGCCGCGCGGCCGCGGCCTGCGCGGTGACGCAATCCACCCTGTCCGCCGGCATCCTGGCGCTGGAGCGCCAGCTCGACGTCTCGCTGCTGGAGCGCGGGGCGGTGCGCCGGCCGGTCTTCACGCCGCTGGGCGCCGAGGTGACGCGCCGCGCGCGCGCCGCCCTGCGGGCGATGGAGGAGGTGGCGGAGGCGGCGGCCGCGGCGCGCGACCCGCTGTCGGGCCCGCTGCGGCTGGGGGTCATCCCCACCGTCGGCCCATTCCTGCTGCCCCGGCTGATGCCCACGCTGCGCGCCGGCTTCCCCCGCCTGCGCCTGTGGCTGCGCGAGGAGCAGACGGACCGGCTGCTGGCCCACCTGCATGACGGCGTGCTGGACCTGCTGCTGCTGGCCCTGCCCTGCCCCTGCGACGGCGCCGAGGTGGAGCCCATCGCGCCCGACCCCTTCCTGCTGGCCCTGCCGCCCGGCCACCGCCTGGCCGCGCTGGCGGCCATCCCCGCCGCCGCGCTGGCGGCCGAGCGGGTGCTGCTGCTGGAGGACGGGCATTGCCTGCGCGACCAGGCGCAGGATGCCTGCGGCCTGCCGCGCGGCATGGCGCAGGAGGGCTTCGCCGCCACCTCCCTGCACACGCTGGTGCAGATGGTGGCCGGCGGGCTGGGGGTGACGATCCTGCCGGCGCTGGCGGTGCAGGGGGGCGTGCTGGAAGGCACCGGGCTGGTGACCCGCCCGCTGGACCAGGCGCCCGGCCGCACCCTCGCGCTCGCCTGGCGCCACCGCTCGCCGCGCGCGGCGGAATTCCGGGCGCTGGCGCCGGCCATCGCGGCGCGCCTGGGCGACGGTGGCAGCGCCGCCGTCGAGGACACGTTAACCAGCGAAGCATTCGTCAAGACACAACCTATGCGTTAGTTACCCCTTAAGGATTCGTGCGCCATGATGCCCCGGTGGCCGACAGGGGATTCGCATGCTGGGGCGCTCGTACATCTATCTGACCGGAACGCCGGACCAGGACGGCGCCGGCCCGGGCTACGTCACCGACCGCATGATCGGCGCCGGCTTCTCCGACGGGGACGAGGCCATCTTCGCCTCCGGCGGCTTCGACGTGTTCGATGGCTGGGGCGGCAGCGACCTCTACGCGGCGGGCGACGGCGCCTCGCTGATGATCTTCCACAACGAGGGGCCGGCCGCCGCCTTCCCGGTCTTCGTCCAGAAATCCGACCTGGCGGGCTTCTTCATAGGCTTCGACGTGCTGGCGAACTTCGAGGCCTACGCGGGAGGCCCGGGCGCCGACATGCTGCTCCTCGGCCCGCAGGACGACACGCTGGACGGCGGGGCGGGCACCGACACGATCAACGGCGGCGCGGGCACCGACACCCTCGCCTTCGCGGGCGACGCGCCGGGCGGCGTGCGGGTGGACCTGTCCCGCTTCGCGGCGACCGACCCCTGGGGCTTCACCGACACGGTGCTGTTCATGGAGAACGTCATCGGCACCGCCTGGGCCGACACGCTGGCGGGCGACGCGGGCGCCAACCTGCTGGACGGCGGCGCGGGCGCGGACGTGCTGTCCGGCGGCGGGGGCGACGACACCCTGCTGGGCGGCGAGGGCAACGACGTCCTGGCCGATGGCGAGGGCGCGGACCTGCTGCGCGGCGGCGCGGGGGACGACGTCTACGCCGTTTCCTCCCTGCTCAGCCAGGTGGAGGAGGCCGCCGGCGGAGGCCAGGACACGCTCTTCGCGCTGGTGGACGGGCTGCTGCTGGCCGATGGCGTGGAGACCGGCGCGCTGCTGGGCGGGGCGACGCTGCTGCGCGCCCACGGCGCGGGGGCGGTGCTGCTGGCCAACGCCGCCCTCGGCTCCACCCTGGTGGGCGGCGCGGGTGCCGACATGCTGGTGGGCGGCGCGCTGGACGACACGCTGCTGGGCGGGGCGGGGGCGGACACCCTGTTCGGCATGGGCGGCGCGGACCGGCTGGAAGGCGGCGCGGGGGACGACCTGTACCGGGTCTCGGACGCCGCGGCGCAGGTGGTGGAGGCCGCGGATGGCGGCTTCGACATCGTGCTGGCCGGGGCGGACGGCGTGGCGATGGGCGCGCATGTCGAGCTGGGCGTGCTGGACGGCGCGGCGCGCTTCCTGCGCGGCGGCGACACCGGCGCCGCGCTGTTCGCCAACCCGCTCCTGGGCTCCACGCTGGAGGGCGGCGCGGGGGCGGACGTGCTGGTGGGCGGAGCCTTCGCCGACACGCTGCTGGGCGGAGGCGGGGCGGACGTGCTGTTCGGCATGGGCGGGGCGGACGTGATGGAGGGCGGCGCGGGCGACGACACCTACCTGCCCGGCGACCCGTCGGCCGCGATCGTCGAGGCGGCGGGCGGCGGCGTGGACATGGCCGGCTTCTCCGCGGCCGGCGACTGGGTGCTGGGCGCGCATGTGGAGTTCGGCCTGCTGTCGGGCGAGGCGCGGGTGCTGCGCGGCAACGACACGGGCGCCTCGCTGGTGAATTTCGGCACGCTGGCGGCCACGCTGGCGGGCGGCGCGGGCGATGATTCGCTGCTGGGCGGCGCGGCGGGCGGCGAGACGCTGGAGGGCGGCGGGGGGCGCGACGTGCTGAACGGCATGGGCGGCGGCGACCGGATGGCCGGCGGGGCGGGCGACGACACCTACGTGGTCACCGACGCGCGCGACGTGGTGGCGGAGGCGGCGGGCGGCGGCGAGGACCTGGCCTGGGTGCAGGCGGATGGCTGGCTGGCGCCGGAGTGGGTGGAGACGGCCGTGCTGCTCGGCACGGCGCGGGTGATGGCGGGCGCGGCGGGGCGGCAGGTGCTGGGCGGCAACGCCGCGCTGGGCTCCACGCTGGATGGCGGCGCCGGGGACGACGTGCTGCTGGGCACGGCCTTCGCGGACGTGCTGCGCGGCGGCGCGGGGGATGACGTGCTGCTCGCCGGCGGCGGCGCGGACCGCCTGGTGCTGGACGCGCCGGGCTGGGGGGCCGATGCGGTCCACGGGCTGGGGGCGGGCTTCCTGCTGGACTTCGCCGGCAGCGGCGTGGCGGGGCGCGGCGAGGTGGCGCTGGCGGCGATGGACGGCTTCGTGCTGCTGGAAACGGCGCAGGGCAGCCTGGCCCTGCACGGGGTCGGCCTGGCGCAGGTGGAGGCGGCGCTGCTGTTCTGAGGGCGGCCCGGGGCATGCTTCCGCCACGCGGGATCATGCTCCAGCCTTGCCGACGGGGCGATTCACCGCTTCGACGTTCCCGCCGCAGCGGATCGCACCCTACCCGTAGTCCCGGCCCGGCCGCGGCCGGTAGCCGGGCAGCGACCAGCCGCGCCACAGGGCGGCGCCGCGGATGGCGAAGCAGGCGAGTGCGCCCAGCACGAAGGCGGGCTCGCGCCACGTCCCGGTCATGCGCAGCAGCACGAAGGCGGCCGCGCCCGCCGCGGCGGCGGTGAGGTAGATCTCGCGCCGCAGGATCAGCGGGACCTCGTTGCAGATGACGTCGCGCAGGATGCCGCCGCCGGAGGCCGTCATCACCCCCAGCAGCACGGCGGCCCAGGGGGAGGCGCCGGCCAGCAGCGCGATCTCCGCCCCCAGCACGGCGAAGAGGGACAGGCCCACCGCATCGGCCCAGAGCAGGGCGCGCATGCGGCTGTGGAACAGCGGCGCGGTGAAGAAGACCAGCACGGCCGCGGCGGCGGCGACGCCCAGCCACTCGGGCTCGCGCAGCCAGAAGAGGGGGGTGCGGCCCAGCAGCAGGTCGCGCAGCGTGCCGCCGCCCAGGCCGGTGACGCAGCCGATGAGGATGAACCCCACCACGTCCATCTGCTTGCGCGAGGCGACGAGCGCGCCGGAGGCGGCGAAGACCGCGATGCCGGCCAGGTCCAGCCACCGCAGGGTGGCGTCCAGCAGCACCTATTCGGCCGGGTGCGCGGCGCGCGGCGGGGCGGCGGCCAGCACCCGCGCGCCGCCGGCGCAGAGCAGGGACAGCGCCAGCAGCGCCGCCACCACCGGCAGGATCAGGCCCGGATGGCCGAGGTCGATCAGCCAGCCCAGCGGCACCGGCACGATGGCACCCCCCAGCGGCAGCCCGGCGGAAACGAAGCCGAAGACCTTGCCGACCTCGCCGGGCGGGCAGGCCTCCTTCAGCATCACGTCGCGCGGGGTGCGGGAGGCGCCGAGGCAGCCGCCGGCCACGAAGGCCACCACCGGCAGCAGGATGCTGGGCCAGGGCAGCCAGCCCATGGACAGCAGCAGCGCGATGGACACCGAGGTCAGCAGCACCACGAAGCCCAGCAGGTTGGAGCCGCGCCGGTCCGCCATCCAGCCGCCGACCAGCGTGCCGGCGGTGGCCCCCACCATGTAGCCCGTCAGCGCCAGGGACGCGACGGCCACCGGGGTGAGCCAGAGCTTGCCCAGCACGGTGATGAGGAAGGCCTGGATGCCCGAGCCCGCCATGGCCGAGAGCAGGAAGAAGGCGAAGAAGGCCAGGATGGGCCGCGAGGTGAGCAGCGCGCCGCCGCCCAGCGCCTTCTCCTGCCGCTTCGGCTGGTCCAGCAGGATGCGGCTCTGCCACAGGATGGCGCCGACGACGGGGATGCCCAGCAGGCCGACGAGCAGCAGCGCCTCGCGCCAGCCCATCGCCAGCAGCAGGGCGGCGATCACCGGCGGGGCCAGCGCGAAGCCCAGGTTGCCGGTGAAGGTGTGCAGGGCGAAGGCGCGGCCCATGAACTCCTTGCGGACGGAGCCGGCCAGGATGGCGTAGTCCGCCGGGTGGATGACGCTGTTGCCCACGCCCGACAGCACGGCCAGCGCCAGGACCATCCAGAACTCGGTCGCGAAGCCCATGGCCGAGATGGACAGCGCCATCAGCAGGGTGCCGCCCACCAGGAAGGGCCGCGCGCCGTGCCGGTCCACCAGGAACCCCACGGGGGTCTGGAGCAGGGCGGTGGTGCCGCTCATCAGCGCCACGGCCAGGCCCAGCATGGCGAAGGACACGCCGAACTCGGCCCGCCACGCCAGGAACAGCGGCGGCAGGCACAGCATGTAGAAATGGGACAGGAAGTGGCCGGTGCCGATGAGGGCGCAGGTCTCGTAGTCGCGGCGGGGGGTCTGCATGGCGCGGCCAATGTGCCGCCGCGCGCCCGGCCGCATCAAGCGGCGGGAGGTTGCAAATCCGCCATGGGCCAGCGCGGGCGCGGCGCCAGGCCCATGGGGTCGCGCTGGCCGGCCCGCCAGCGTTGCAGCCCCGCCCAGGCGACCATGACCGCGTTGTCCGTGCACAGGCGCGGCGGCGGGGCGATCAGCGGCAGGGGCGTGGCGGCGGCCAGCGCCGCGCGCACCGCCGCGTTGGCCGCGACGCCCCCGGCCACCACCAGCGCGCTCGCCCCCGGCAGCATGGCGTGGGCGTGGCGGGCGCGGTCGGCCAGCACCGCCGCCACGGCGGCCTGGAAGCTGGCCGCCACGTCGGCATGGGGCGCCCCGCGTGCCACCGCCTGGGCCACCGCGGTCTTGAGGCCGCTGAAGGAGAAGTCGCAGCCCGGCCGGCCCAGCAAGGGGCGCGGCAGGGGCACGGCGCGCGCGTCGCCCGTCGCGGCCAGGCGCTCCAGGTGCGGGCCGCCGGGCCAGGGCAGGCCCAGCAGCTTGGCCGATTTGTCGAAGGCCTCGCCCACCGCGTCGTCCAGCGTGGTGCCCAGGCGTTCGTAGCGGCCGACGCCGTGGACGGCGACGCATTGGCAATGCCCGCCGGACAGCAGCAGCAGCAGGTAGGGGAACGCGGGCGGGCTCTCGGAAAGGCCGGGGGACAGGGCGTGCGCCTCCAGGTGGTTCACCCCCAGGAAGGGGATGCCCAGCCCCAGCGCCAGCCCCTTGGCGAAGGAGGCGCCGACCACCAGCCCGCCCACCAGCCCCGGCCCCGCGGTGGCGGCGACGGCGGCGACGTCGCCCACGCCCAGCCCGGCTTCGGCCAGCACGGCGCGGACCATGGGGGGCAGGCGTTGCAGGTGGGCGCGGGCCGCGACCTCGGGCACCACGCCGCCGAAGCGGGCATGGGCCTCGGTCTGGCTGAACACCGCCTCGGCCAGGATGCGGCCCTCCCCGTCCAGCAGGGCGGCCGCCGTCTCGTCGCAGGAGGATTCGATGCCCAGAATGATGTGATCGCGGGGGGCGCGGGTTTCGTTCATCGCGCGCCCGCTCTATGACGCGCGCATGTCGTCCGCAACCGTGAGGCCCCACAAGGGCATGCGTGCCCTGCCGCTGCGCGTGGGAACCCGCCAATCGCCCCTGGCGTTGTGGCAGACGCGGCATTTCCTGGGCATCGTCACCAAGTTCTGCCCCGTGCTGCGCGGCGTCAACGCCTTCGAGGAGCACGCGATCTCCACCACGGGCGACCAGGTGTTGGACCGCCCGCTGGCCGACATCGGCGGCAAGGGGCTGTTCGCGAAAGAGATCCACGAGGCGCTGCTGGACGGGCGGGTGGATTTCGCCGTCCACTCCCTGAAGGACCTGGAGACGGAGCTGCCGCCCGGCATCGTGCTGGCCTGCACCCTGCGGCGTGAGGATGCGCGCGACGCGCTGGTGCTGCCCGAGGGGGTGGAGCGGCCGGACGCCGACGATCCCTACGCCGTCTTCGCGGCCGGCGCGGTGATCGGCACCGCCTCGCTGCGCCGCCAGGCCCAGCTGCTGGCGGCGCGGCCGGACCTGCGCTGCACCACCATCCGCGGCAACGTGCAGACGCGCCTGGCCAAGCTCCAGGCCGGCGAGGTGGCGGGCTCGCTGCTGGCGCTGGCCGGGCTGCGCCGGCTGGGGCTGGAGCACCGGGCGACCGCGGTGCTGGACCCGGAGGCGATGGTGCCGGCGGCCGGCCAGGGCATCGTCGGCGTCACCGTGCGCGGCGCCGACATCGAGCTGCTGGAGCTGCTCTCGGGCATCGAGGACCGGGAGGCCAAGGCGGTCTCCCAAGCCGAGCGCGCGTTGCTGGCGGCGCTCGACGGCTCCTGCCGCACGCCGATCGGCGGGCATGCGCGGCTGCTGCCCGACGGCACCCTGCACCTCACCGGGCTGGTGGCGCGGGCGGACGGGTCCTTCCTGCTCAAGCGCTCCGTGCGCGGGGCGGCGGCGGATGCGGCGCGCATCGGCCATGCGCTGGGCGAGGAGCTGCGGGCGGACAGCCCGGCGGACATCTTTGGCTAGCACCGCCACGGTGCTGGTGACGCGGCCCGAGCCGGGTGCCGCGGACACCTGCGCCCGGCTGGCGGCGATGGGCTTCACCCCCGTGGCGGCGCCGGCGCTGGTGCTGGCCCCCCTGCCCGCCGCGCCCTTCCCGCCCGTGCAGGCGCTGCTGCTGCCCTCGCGCGCCGCGGCCCGGGCGTTGGTTCCCTGGGACGTGCCGGTGCTGGCCGTGGGCGAGGCGACCGCGGAGGAAGCGCGGGCGCGCGGCTTCGCCGGCGTGCTGGCCGCCGAGGGCGACGCCGTGGCGCTGGCCGCCCTGGCGCGGGCGCGGCTGGACCCGGCTTCGGGCGCGCTGGGCCTGGCCTGCGGGCGCGGCTACGGCGCGGAACTGGCGGCGGCGCTGCGCCGGGCGGGCTTTCGCGTCGTGCGGCGCGCGGTCTACGCCGCCGCCCCCGCCACCGCCCTGCCGGAGGCGGCGCGCGAGGCGCTGGCCGCTGGGCGCGTGGATTGGGCCTTGTTCTTCTCCCCGCGCAGCGCGACATGTGCGGTGCAACTGCTGGAAGGTGCGGGGCTGGGCCTGGCGGCGCGCGGCATCATCGCCGTGGCCATCAGCCCCCGCGTGGCTGCCGCGTTGAAGACCTTGCCCTGGCGAGCGGTGCGCGTCGCACCCCGCCCCCACCAGGACCCGATGCTGGAGCTGCTGACGCGCCCATGACCGAGAATCCCCGCAAGCCCCTGCCCCTCGACCCCGCCTGGATCGCGCTTGGCTTCGCCGCCGCCGTGCTGCTGGGCGCGGTGGTGTGGCTGATGTCCGTCCGCCAGCCGCCGGCCCGCCCCCAGGCGGAGGCGCCGCCCGCCGCCGCGGCCCCCGCGCCCACGCCCCTGGCGAGCCGGCTGGAGGAGGCGGAGCGCCGCCTCGCCCTGCTGGACGCCCGCCCGGCCGGCGACCCCGGCCTGGCGGCGCGGCTGGACACGCTGGACCGGCGCGACGCCGAGACGGCGCAGGCGATCGCCGAGCTGCGCGCCGCCACGGGTGCGGTGCTGCGCGAGGCGGGCGAGGCGGTGTCCGGCCGCTTCGCGCAGCTGGACGAGGGCATCCGCGCCGCGCTGACCCAGGCCGAGCAGCGCCTGGGCCAGCAGGAGCAGGCGATGGCCGCGCTGGCGCAGCGCCTGCCCGCGGCGCTGGAAACGCTGGAGCGGCGCCTGGGCGCGAGCGAGGCGGCGCAGCGCCAGGCCGCCGAGGCAGCCGTCGCCGCCGCCCAGGCGGCGCGCCAGGAAAGCGCCGCCGCCGCCCAGGTGGCGCGCCAGGAAGGCATCGCCGCCGCCCAGGCGGCGCGGGAGGAAGGCGCCGCCGCCGTGCGGGCCGCGCGCGAGGAGGCGACCCGGGGCCTGGAGGCGCTGCGGACCGAGGCCGCGGCCCGCGACGGCGCCACGCGGCAGGTGCTGGAGACGGCCGCCGCCGACGCGCGCCGCGCGCAGGAGGCGATCGCCGCCGAGATCCGCCGCACGGCCGAGGCGAGCGCCGCCGCCGTGCGCGCCGCGCAGGAGGAATCGGCCCGCCGGGTCGCCACCCTGGAAGGACGCTTCGCCGCCGCCGATGCGCGGATCGAGCGGCTGGGCGCGGCCGGCGCGCTGCGCCAGCTGCTGGATGCCGGGCGGCCGCTTTCGCCCGCCCTGCCCCGGCTGGGGGCGAACCCGCCGGCCGAGCTGGCGCGCTACGCCGCCGCCGTGCCGCCGACGGAGGCCGCGCTGCGGGCGCGCTTCGAGGAGGCGGTGCGCGCCGCCCGCGCCGCCGCCGCGCCTTCCGACGCGCTGGGCCGGCTGGGGTCCGTGCTGACCATCCGCCGCGGGGACGAGGTGGTGTTCGGCGACGCCGCGGAGGGCGCCGTGGAGCGCGCCCGCCGCGCCCTGGAGGCCGGCGAGCTGGAGGGGGCGCTGGCGCAGCTTGAGCAGCTGCCGCCGGCCAACCGCGCCGCCATGCGGGCCTGGGTGGAGGAGGCGCAGGGCCTCGTCGCCGCCCGCGCCGCGCTGCGCCGCCTGGGCGAGGGCTGAAGGCCGATGCGCGCGGCCATCAAGACCCTGCTGCTGCTGGCGCTGGGCGTCGCGGCGGTGCTGTGGCTCTCCGGCATCGGGGGGAGCGTGGAGATCCGGCAGGGGGACTGGGTGATCCAGGTCTCGCTGCCGGCCGTGGTGGCGGCGCTGCTGCTGCTGTTCCTGCTGCTGCACGGCCTGCTGCGCGCCGTCGCCTGGCTGCGGGGCTGGCCGGCGCGGCGGCGGATGAAGCGCGCGGCGCGCGACCGCGAGGCGGCGGACCGCTCGCTGACCCTGGCCCTGGTGGCGCTGGCCGCAGGCCGCGGCGACGCGGCGCGGATCGAGGTGAACCGCGCGCGCGTCCTGGCCGGGGATTCGCCGCAGCTGCTGCTGCTTTCGGCGGAGGCGGCGCGGCTGACGGGCGACGAGGCGGCGGCGAAGGAGGCCTTCGAGGCGCTGGCCGAGCGCGACGATTCGCGCTTCCTGGGCCTGCGCGGCCTGCTGCGCCAGGCGGAGGCGCGCGAGGACTGGGCCGAGGCGCAGCGCATCGCCGGCGCGGCCCAGGCGCTGGAGCCCGGCGCCGAGTGGCTGACGCGCGAGCGCGCGGCCGTGGCGCTGCGCCAGCGCGACTGGGGCGAGGCGCTGGCCCTGGCCGGGCCGGAGGCGCCGCGCGCCGCGCTGTCCCTGGCCGCGGCCGGCCAGGCGGAGGACCCGCTGAAGGCGGCCGAGCTGGAGCGCCAGGCCTTCATGGCCGACCCCGCCTTCGCCCCCGCTGTGGTGGCCCATGCCCGCCGCCTGACCGACACGGGCAGCCCGCGCCGCGGCCGCGCCGTGCTGAAGCAGGGCTGGGAGGCCGGGCCGCACCCCGACATCGGCGCCGCCTGGATCGCCGAGGAAGCGAGCCCCACCGGCCGGGTGAAGCTGGTGGACGAGCTGGTCCGCAACACCTCCACGCTCGGCGAGGCGCGGCTGCTGAAGGCGCAGGTGGCGTTGGGGGCCGGGCTGACCGGCCGCGCACGGCAGGAGCTGGGCGCCTGGATGGAGGAGGGCACCGCCGACCGCCGCGCCTTCGAGGCGATGGTGCAGGTGGAGCGCGCGGATGGCGCGGAGGAGGCGGCGGCCGAATGGCTCCAGCGCGCCGCCGAGGCGCCGGCCGCGCCCGTCTGGCGCTGCCGGCATTGCGGGGCGGAGCATGGGCGGTGGAAGCCGCTGTGCCAGGCCTGCGACACCGCCGGCGAGATCGCCTGGAGCGGGACGGCGCGCGGGGGGTAGCTGGGCTACTCCTCCGCCAGCCGCTCCAGCGCCCAGCCGCCGCCGGGTTCCGCCAGGTGGTCGCGGAGCGCGGCGAGGATGGCGCGCGCCCGCTCCTCGAAGCCCCAGGGCGGGTTGAGGACGACGAGGCCGGAGCCGTTGAGGCGCGCGGCGTCCGTGGGTTCGCGCAGGTGCAGCTCGCATGCCAGCAGGTCGCGCAGGCCTGATCCGCGCAGCGCCGCGTGAAAGGCGCGGGCCGGGGCGCGGCCCTTGATCGGATACCAGGCGGCGGCGACGGTGCCGCGCGCGCGGCGGTTCAGCTCCGCCAGCGTGGCCGCGAGGCGTTCGTGGTCGCCCTCCTGCTCGAAGGGCGGGTCGAGGAGGAGGAGGCCGCGCTTCTCCGGGAAAGGCGTCAGGGCGCGGGCCGCCTCCCAGGCGTCGCGGCGGTGGACGGACACGCGGGGGTCGCGGCGGAACAGGGCACGGAGCGTGGCGTGGTCGGCCTCGTGCAGCTCCACCAGGGTCAGGCGGTCCTGCGGGCGCAGCATGGCGGCGGCCAGCGCGGGCGAGCCCGGATAGCCGCCGGCGGCGCGCACCAGGGCGAGCCACTCGGCCAAGGGGCCGTCATGCAGGGGCAGCAGGCGGCCGATGCCGGCATGCCATTCGCCGGTGCGCCGCGCCTCGTCCGAAGACAGGTCGTAGAGGCCGATGCCGGCATGGGCGTCGAGCACGCGCAGCGGCGCGGGCTTGCGGAGCATGCCTTGCAGGATGGCGTGCAGCAGCGCGTGCTTCAGGCAGTCGGCGTGGTTGCCGGCGTGGAAGGCGTGGCGGTAGTTCACCGCGCCCCCGGGACGCAGCGACCCCTTGCCGTCTTCACGCGCCGGGAACGGACGCCCGGTCCGGACGGGATCATGGACGGCGCGTCACGCGGACACCAGTTCCGCGATGCGCTCCCCGGCCTGGGTCGGGGTCTGGAGGGTCGCCTGGTCCTCGCCGGGGAAGGCCGCGGCGCGCAGGTTGGTGGCCGTCGGGCCCGGGTCGTGCAGGATGACGCGCAGGGGGGAGTTCACGACTTCCTGCGCCCAGGTCTCGGCCAGGTGGGCCTGCGCGGCCTTGGCGGCGCCGTAGAGGCCCCAATAGGCGAGTGGGGCGGCGGCGCGACCGTCGGTGATGATGGCGGCGCGGCCGGCGGGGGCGGCGCGCAGCAAGGGGTCCAGCGTGCGGATCAGCCGCCAGGTGGCGGAGACGTTGACGGCGAGGCTGTCGGCCCAGTCCTTCGGCATGATGTGCGCCGCGGGCGTCAGCTTGCTCAGCAGGCCGGCGGCGTGGACAAGGATGTCGCAGCGGCCGAAGCGCTCCAGCAGGGTGGGGCCGATGGCGTCGAGTTGCTCGGCCTCCTTCACGAGGTCGAGCGGCAGCAGGGTGGCCTCGCGCCCGGTGGCGGCGCGGATGGCGTCGTCCAGCGCCTCCAGCGCGCCGGTGGTGCGGGCGGTGGCGACGACGTGCACGCCGCGCGCGGCGAGCGCCAGCGCCGTGGCGCGGCCGATGCCGCGGGACGCGCCGGTGACGAGGGCGACGGGACGATCATCGGTCATGCGGGGTTCCGGAAGCGAGCGACGGTGGCCGAAGCCGAAGGCGGGCGCCGGCCGGCAGGCGCCACCCGGCAGATCCGGGACCGCCCATCGAGGGTGCGGCCGCACGGCGGACGCCGGCACCCTTCAGGGTGCCGAAGCCCAGCCCGCGGAGCGGGCGCCCGGCGTAGCGGCCCGGCTTCGCCGGGTCGCGGTGAGGGCACGGGAAAAGCTGTTGCAGCCCGGCCTGTTTCACAGGCTGGGCTGCAGCAGCTTGGCGCGCTGCTCCTCGTTCGTCGGCCAGTCGGTGAGCGGGATGGCGTAGTCGCCGGTGAAGCAGGCGTCGCAATAGCCGGGGTTGGCGGCGTCGCGCCCGTCGCGGCCCAGGGCGCGGTAGAGGCCGTCCAGCGAGATGAAGGCCAGGCTGTCCACGCCGATCAGCTTGGCCATCGCCGCCACATCGTGCTGGGCGGCCAGCAGGTGGGCGCGGTCGGGCGTGTCGATGCCGTAGTAGCAGCTGTGGGTGGTGGGCGGCGAGGAGATGCGCATGTGCACCTCGGCCGCGCCCGCCTGGCGGACCATCTCGACGATCTTCTTGCTGGTGGTGCCGCGCACGATGCTGTCATCCACCAGGATGACGCGCTTGCCCTCCAGCGCCGCGCGGTTGGCGCTGTGCTTGAGCTTCACGCCCAGGTGGCGGATCTGGTCCGTCGGCTCGATGAAGGTGCGGCCGACGTAGTGGTTGCGGATGATGCCCAGCTCGAAGGGGATGCCCGCCTGGGCGGCGTAGCCCATGGCCGCCGGCACGCCGGAATCGGGCACGGGGACGACGAGGTCGGCCGGCACGTCGCTCTCGCGCGCCAGCTGCGCGCCGATCTGCTTGCGCGTGGCGTAGACGGGCGTGCCCTCCACCACGGAATCGGGGCGGGCGAAGTAGATGTACTCGAAGATGCAGAAGCGGTCGCGCGCCGGCATGAAGGGCTTGAGGCTGCGCACGCCGGAATCGTCGATGACGACGATCTCGCCCGCCTCGATGTCGCGCACGAACTCGGCGCCGACGATGTCCAGCGCGCAGGTCTCGGAGGCCAGCACCCAGCCGTCATTCAGGCGGCCCAGCACCAGGGGGCGCACGCCCAGCGGGTCGCGCGCGCCCATCAGCGCGCCGTTGTGCAGGCCAACGAGGGAATAGGCGCCCTGCACCTGCTTCAGCGCGTCGATCAGCCGGTCGAGCACGGTGGTGTAGAGGCTGATGGCGATGAGGTGGATGAACACCTCGGAATCGGTGGTGCTCTGGAACAGGCAGCCGCGCCGGACGAGGGCGCGGCGCAGCTGGGCGGCGTTGGTGAGGTTGCCGTTGTGGGCCACCGCGAAGCCGCCGAACTCGAAGTCGCCGAACAGGGGCTGGACGTTGCGGATCGCCGTCTCGCCCGTGGTGGCGTAGCGGTTGTGGCCCACCGCTGCCGTGCCGGGGAGGCTGGCCATCACCTTGGCGTCGCCGAAGATGTCGCCCACCAGGCCCAGCCCCTTGTGGGCGTGGAAGCCCCCGGCCTCGTCCAGCGTGACGATGCCCGACGCCTCCTGGCCCCGGTGCTGGAGCGCGTGCAGGCCGAGTGCCGCCAGCGCGGCCGCGTCCTTGCCGCGCCAGATGCCCATGACGCCGCATTCCTCATGGAACTTGTCGTCGTCGCTGTGCGGAAGGGACATTGTGCGGGGGGACCCTCAGGTGCGGTTCCGGGCGGGCGGGCGCAGCAGGTCCTCCTGCGTGGGCACGCGGCGCTCGGGCGGGGCGGCGATGCGGGGGCGATACTCCTCCGGGAGCAGGCCCACAACCCAGCGCGCGCCATCGGCGACATGCGGCAGGCTCCTGGCTTCGCGGACAGGGGCCGGCCACTGCGCCGTGTCGGGCTCGAGCAGCCCGGCCAGCGCATAGGCCAATATGGCGATGAAAACGCCCCGCGCCAGCCCGAACAGCGCGCCGAGCGAACGATCGATGCCGCCCAGGGGGCTGGCCTGGATACTGCCGGCCAGCACGTGGATGGCGAGCTTCAGCAGGATCAGCACGACGAGGAAGATGGCGGCGACGGCGAGGCCGTCTGCCAGCCAGTCGGCCTGGACCAGCTCGTCCATGAAGGGGCGGACCAGGCCGCGGAAGGCGAAGCCGGCGAAGGCGGCGCCGATCCAGGCGGCGATGCCCAGCACCTCGCGCACGAAGCCGCGCAGGAAGGAAAGGATGGCGGAGAGGACCATCACGAGGAGGAGGACGGCGTCCACCCAGGTCATCGGCGCCCGACTCCATGCTGCGCTGCGGGGAAGTGGGAGGGTTTAGGGGGGATCGGCGGCGGGTTGAAGGGCACGTTGACAGGCAGCACATTTGTAGCTACACACGAATCAACAAAATGGCTGGGGAGGATCCTCGATGCGCAGGAAAGCAACGATGCGAGGAGCCTTTGCACGATGGATTTCGAGTGGCACGAGGCGAAGCGCCTCGCCAACAGGTCCAAGCACCACCTCGACTTCGAGGATGCCTGGCTGATCTTCGAAGGCCCCTTCATGGTCGAGGAGGCACGGGTGATGGCAGGCGAGCGGCGCCAGCGCGCCACTGGGCTGCTGGAGGACGTGTTCGTAACCCTTGTCTTCGTGATGCGCGGTGACGTGGTGCGTTGCATTTCCCTGAGGAGGGCACGTGACGATGAGCGAGAACGACATCAGACGCTTTTCCCGGGATGAACTCCGCGCCCGGCATCAGCACGAGGGGATCAAGTCGGACCTCGACGCCGCGCGCCGCATCACCGGCGCGGAGCTGGAGGCCGCCATCGCCAGCGATCCCGGCGAGGCAGGCCTGCCGCGCGACTGGTGGAAGAATGCCATCCCCGTCACGCCCGGGCCGAAGACGCTGCTCTCCCTGCGGCTGGACCCCGACGTGGTGGAATTCTTCCGCGGCGAGGGCAAGGGCTACCAGACGCGGATGAACGCGGTGCTGCGCGCCTACATGGTCGCGCGCCGCGGTCAGGCCGGCTGAGCCGCCTTCTTCTTCACCGTCTGCGCCGCGAACGGCGCCACCAGGTCCGCCAGGTGGCCGATCTCGTCCAGGCTCAGCCCCTCGATCGGGGCGGGCTGCTTGCTTCCGCGCGCCACGCGCCGGGGCAGCACGGCCGCGCCGAAGCCCAGCTTGCGCGCCTCCCGCAGCCGTGATTCCGCCTGAGCCACCTGGCGCACCTCGCCGGACAGGCCCACCTCGCCGAAATACACCGCGTCGGGTGCGGTGGGGCGGTCGGTCATGGCGCTCACCAGGGCGGCGGCCACGGCCAGGTCGGCCGCCGGCTCGTTGATCCGCAGCCCGCCGGCGATGTTCAGGTACACGTCCGCCTGCGCGAAGGTGAGGTTGCAGCGGCTTTCCAGCACCGCCAGCAGCATGGACAGGCGCCCCCCATCCCAGCCCACCACCTGCCGCCGCGGGCTGCCACCCGAGGAGGGCGCCAGCAGCGCCTGGATCTCCACCAGCACGGGGCGCGTGCCCTCCAGCCCCGCGAAGACGGCGCTGCCGGAGATGTTGCCCCGCCGCTCGGCCAGGAACAGCGCGGAGGGGTTGGCGACCTCGACCAGCCCGCCCTCCGTCATCTCGAAGACGCCGATCTCGTCGGTGGCGCCGAAGCGGTTCTTCACGGCGCGCAGGATGCGGAACTGGTGGCCGCGGTCGCCTTCGAAGTACAGGGTGGCATCCACCATGTGCTCCAGCACGCGCGGGCCGGCGAGCGTGCCTTCCTTGGTGACGTGGCCGACCAGGACGAGGGCGAAGCCGCGCGCCTTGGCGGTGCGGATCAGCTCGGCCGCGCAGGCGCGCACCTGGGCCACGGTGCCAGGCGCGCTGTCCAGCGCGTCCAGCCACATGGTCTGGATGGAGTCGATCACCACCAGGGCGGCGTCCTTCTCCGCCTCCAGGCTGGCCGTGATGTCGCGCAGGGCGGTGGCGTTGGCCAGCGCCATCGGCGCCTCGGTGAGGCCCAGGCGGCGGGCGCGCAGCCGCACCTGCTCCACCGCCTCCTCGCCCGAGATGTAGAGGACGCGCTTGCCCGCACCCGCCATGCGGGCCGCGGCCTGGAGCAGGATGGTGCTCTTGCCGATGCCCGGGTCGCCGCCGACCAGCACGGCGGAGCCGGGGACGAAGCCGCCGCCCAGCACGCGGTCGAACTCGGCCATGCCGGACAAATGGCGCGGCGGCGGGGCGTCCCGGCCCTTCAGGCCAACGAAGTCCAGCCCCTTGCCGCGCGCCAGCCGGCCGCCGGGGCCAGGGGTGGGCTGGGGCGCCTCCTCCTGCAGGGTGTTCCATTCGCCGCAACCGTCGCAGCGGCCCTGCCACTTGGGATGGACCGCCCCGCAACCCTGGCAGACGTAGCGCGCGCGATCCTTGGCCATTGCTGGAACATAGCGCGAACTGGAGCGCGGTTCAAGCGGCGCGCCCCTCAGAACCGGTAGGCGACGCCTGCGGTGAGGCCGTGGAAGCGCGCGAAGTTGCGCACGCTGTCATTGCCCACCCCGCCATCGAGCATCCGCCAGCCCGCGCTGGCCTCCCAGCCCGGCGACAGGTCGCGCGCCACGCGCAGGCCGAGGTCTATCGCCCGTCCCTGCGAGGCGGCCAGCGCGTCGATCTCCCCGCGCAGCGTCCAGGCGGGGGCGAAGCGCCAGTCGAAGGAGGCGTGCAGCAGCGGCACCACGCCGATGTCGCTGTCGCGCGCCGTCACGCCGCCCTGCCGCAGCCGGATCTCGGCGTCGCGCAGCAGCAGCGTGGCGCCGACGCGGAGGCGGAACCCGGCGGTGTCCACCAGGGTGTAGCGGTAGGTGGCGCGCCAGGTGTCGAAGCGGTAGGTGCCGGTCGTCCCCTCCCCCGGCGCGAAGTTGCGCCCGGCGAAGGCGGTGGCGCTGGGCAGCGCGCCCGTGCCTTCGCTGCGCAGGTACTGGTACAGCAGGCGGAAGCCGTGGCGCTGCCAGGGGTCCCACTCGACCCCCGCCCGCACGAGCGGCGAGACGGGGCTGCCCTGCAACGCGGCGAGGTCGAATTCCGTGCCGCCGCGCGAGGGGATGCGGACGTCGTTGCGCGCCACGAAGCTTGCCCCTGCCTCCAGGTCCAGGCGCCATTGCGGGCGGGCCTCCTGCGCGGCGGCGGGCAGGGACAGGACCAGCGCCAAGGGCGCGGCGGCGAGCAGGCGGTGCATGGCGGTTCCCGGATTCGTAAACCGGATGTAATGGATCGCGGCGCGAATGGAAGGTCGCGCTACTCGTCCTCCTCCGGCACCGGGGGCACGGGCAGCAGCGCCGTCTCCTTCACCGAGGCCAGCGCGATCTCAACCGACAGGCGCTCCAGCCCCGGCAGGGGGCGGATCTCGTCGCCGATCAGGGCGTCCAGCGCCTCGATGCCCGGCACGCGCAGCTTCAGCAGGTAGGACCATTCGCCGGTGAGCTGGTGGCATTCCAGCACCGCCTCCTGCCGGCGCACAAGGCGGCGGAAGGCCGTGTCCTCCCGGCCCGGGCGCATGTCCAGCCGCAGGAAGGCCAGCAGCGGGACGCCGACGAGCGCGGGGTCGAGGGCGGCGTGCCAGCCGCGGATCAGCCCGCGCTCCTCCAGCCGCTTCTGACGCTCGGCGGTGGCGGAGACGGACAGGCCGGCGACCTTGGCGATCTCGGCGAGGCCGGCGGCGCCGTCGGCCTGGACCGCGAGGAGTATCTTCCGGTCGATCTCGTCCATGGCCGGAGGCTAACCGGGATCGGCGCGGCTGGAAAGGAAAGGCCCGGCGCGGGTCGCGCGCCGGGCCGGGATGCTCAGATGTAGTGCTCGTCCAGCGGCGAGAAGCCGTTGAACTTCTGGCTGGCATAGGTGGTCACGTAGGCGCCCGTGGCCAGCAGCTCGATTCGGTCGCCGTCGCGCAGGGCGAGCGGCAGGCGGTAGTTGCTCTTCTCGTACAGCGTGTCGGTGCTGTCGCAGGTCGGGCCGGCGATGGTGACCGGGCCTTCCTGGGTGCCGTCATGCGCCGTGGCGATGGCGTACTTGATCGCCTCGCCCTCCGTCTCCGCCAGCCCGCCGAAGCGGCCGATGTCGAGGTAGACCCAGCGCACCGGGTCGTCCGCACCCTTGCGGGAGACGAGGACGACCTCGCTCTGCACCACGCCGGCGTCCGCCACCAGGAAGCGGCCCGGCTCCACCACGATCTCGGGCAGGGCGTTGCCGAAGTGCTTCGTCATCGCGCCCATGATGGCGTCGCCGAAGGCGCCGATCTCGGGCACCTCGCTCTTGTAGCGCACGGGGTAGCCGCCGCCGAGGTTGACCATGCGCAGCTTCACGCCGGCCTCGCTCAGGTCGGTGAACAGCATGGCGACCTTGGCGATGGCGGCCTCGTAGGCGGCCGTCTTCACCTGCTGCGAGCCCACGTGGAAGCTCAGCCCGAAGGCGTCGAGGCCCAGCGCCTTGGCCTGCACCATCAGGCCGCGCGCCATCTCGGCCTCGCAGCCAAACTTGCGCGACAGCGGCCACTCGGCCCCGTCATTGCCGACCAGGATGCGGCAGTACACGGACGCGCCGGGGGCGGAGCGGGCGAGCTTCTGCAGCTCCGCCTCGCTGTCGAAGGCGAACATGCGCACGCCGGCGGCGAAGGCGGCCGCGATGTCGCGCTCCTTCTTGATGGTGTTGCCGTAGGAGATGCGCGCGGGCTGGGCGCCGGATTCCAGGCACATCTCGACCTCGCGCAGCGAGGCGGCGTCGAAGAAGGAGCCAAGGCCGGTCAGCCGCTCCAGGATCGGGGCGGCGGGGTTGGCCTTCACCGCGTAGTAGATGCGCGCGAGCGGCAGGGCGGACTTCAGCCGGCGGAAGTTCTCCTCCACGCGGTCCACGTCCAGCACCAGGCACGGCGTCGCCGGCTGGACCTTCGCGAGAAAGCGAGCGACCTTCGGGGTCATCGCACCACCCTCCACAAGCAAGGGGAACCGGCCCCGGCAGGGGCGGCCCCAGATTGACGAAACGGTCGAACGAACCAGCGACCACGGAAGAACCGCCCCTTGCGGGACGGGGTTGCCAGAACGCTTGACGTCGTTGCGTAAACCTTGCGCCGCGTGAGCCGCCAAAACCGTGGCGGCCCCGGGGGCCTGGGGCCAGAGGCACGTGCGTACTGCGTCTTGTGAGGGGGCAGATACGCCCCCTGGCCGGGCGATGCAAGCGCCATCGCGGGCGTGGGCAAAGATTTTTCGCGTTTTCCCCGCGGGCCGCCGGAAAGGGCCGCGGCACCTCCCCCGGGGGGCGCGGAAAAATCACGCGAATCCGGGGCGGGGCGCCGGAAGCGTTCCGGGGCCATGCCGCGGGGGCGTGGCACGCATGTCCCCGATGCGGGCGTCAGGCCGCCATGCCGATCCGCCCCAGGCCGGGCAGCTTGATCGCCGGCCGCCGCCAGTCCAGCCCGGCCACCGCGCCCAGGATGTTCACCTCCAGCCCCTCCACCCACCCCAGCGTCACGCCCAGCACGCCCCCCAGCGACAGCCGCAGCCCGGTGCGCGAGGCGGTGGGGCGCAGCCAGCGCCCGTCATGCGGGAAGTCCTTGCCCACGGCGTTGGGCGGCAGCACGGCATGGGCCTCGGGCACCGCCTCCAGCACCGCCTGCACGAAGGTGTTGCTGTTGGGGCCGGGCCAGGCGCGGTAATGGCCGCGCTCGCGCCAGCGGTACTCGGCGATCGCCGCCTCCATGCGCGGGATCATGGCGGCCGCGGCCGGGCCGTCGGCGCCGAACACCAGCTCCGGCGCGCGGCCGAACCAGCGCCCGTCGGGGGCGAAGCCGTCCAGGCGGATCGGCTCGCCCCAGGCGGTGTAGTCGTAGCGGCGGAAGCGCGCCGCGCCCTCGGGCTTGAGCACGATCCAGCAATGCAGCGCCACCGCCCCGCGCCAGGACACGGTGGGGGCGGCCAGCACCCGCACCATCGCCTCGCGGTGCGCCGCCGGGTCCGGCAGCAGCCCGGCGGAGGAGCGGTCGGCCACCGGCCAGCCGGCCCCGATGCCGTTGCGCTGGTGCAGCAGGAAGGACAGGGCGACGGGGAGCAGGAAGAGGAGGAGGAACAGCAGGGCCGGCTTGGACATCCCACCGATGTTTGCCTGCTCCCCGCCCGCCGCAAGTCGCCCCTTGCCTTCCCATGAGCGCCATGGCCTGTATCGCGCGAGCCGGGGGGCGGGGTGGCGATGGCGTTCGACGATGTCGAGGACGAGAACAAGCTCGCCACCATCCTGTTCGCCGACATCGTGGATTCCTCCGCCCTGGTGGAGGATGCCGAGGGCGACGAGGCGCTGGACCTGCTGCGCGGCGCGCTGGAGGCGATGGGCGCGAGCATCGCCGCCGCCGGCGGCACGATCAACCGCGTGATGGGCGACGGCGTGATGGCGCTGTTCGGCGCGCCCCGCTCGCAGGAGGACCACGCGCTGGCCGCCTGCCTCGCCGCGCGGGCCATGCTGGCGGCGGTGGGGGCGCGCTTCCCGGCGCTGCGGCTTCGCGTCGGCGTCCACTCGGGCGACTTCATCGTCCACGCCGTGCATTCGGGGAACCTGCGCGCGCTGGACGCGACGGGCAGCGTGGCCCACGTCGCCGCGCGCATCCAGGCCGCCGCCGCGCCCGGCGAGGCCTGGATCAGCGAGGCGACCCGCGCCCTGGCCGGGCGGGCGGTGACGGCCGAGCCGCTGGGCGAGGTGGCGCTGAAGGGCCGGCGCGACCCGATGCGCCTGCACCGCCTCCTCGCCGCCGAGGCGCTGCCGCGCGCCGCCCCCAGCACCGAATCCCCCCTGCTGGGCCGCGCGCGGGAGCTGCGCGCCATCCGCGCCCTGCGCGAGCACGGCGGCGCGCTGCTGGTGCTGGGCGAGCCCGGCATGGGCAAGACCCGCCTGCTGGCCGAGGCGCTGCGTGGCCTGCCCAGCCTTCGCGGCGCCGCGCTCCGCCTGCGCGCGGGCGGCGACTTCCACGCGGTGGAGCCCATGCTGCGCCAGGCGCGCGGCGACGCCCCCGAACCCGCGGAATGGGCCGCCCTGACGCCGCGCGAGCGCCGCGCCGCCCTGGTGGAGTCCGCCGCCGCCGCCCTGCGCGGCTGGGCCGCCGCCAACCCCGGCGGCGTGCTGCTGCTGGACGACGTGCAGTGGCTGGACGAGGGCTCCTGCGAGGTCGTGCAGGCGCTGCTGCCCGCCCTGCCCTGCCCCCTGGTGCTGCTGGCCCGCGCCGGCGAGGCCCCGCGCTGGGCCGAGGGCCTGCCGACCCTGGAGCTGGGCCCGCTGGACGCCCGTGCGGCCACCGAGCTGGCGCTGTGGCGGCTGGGCGCCTCGGCGCCGGAGGAGGTGGTGGGCCAGATCCGGCTGCGCTGCGGCGGCAACCCGCTGTTCATCGAGCAGGCGGCGCTGTCGCCCGATCCGCGCCGGCTGCCGCCCGACGTGCGCGTGATCCTCAGCCAGCGCATCGACGCGCTGCCGCCGCGGGCCAAGCGGGTGCTGGAAACCCTGGCGGCGGTGGGCGAGCCCTGCGCGGACGCCCTGCTGCTGGACAGCGCGCCCCCGCCGGAGGAAGCCGCGCCCCTGCTGGCCGGGCTGGAGGCGCAGGGCTTCGTGCTGCGCGAGGGCGGCCAGGTGGCCTGCCGCCACGCGCTGTTCCAGGAGGTGGCCTATGGCGGGCTGACGGCACGGCGGCGCGAGGCGCTGCACGCGCGCATCTCGCGCGCCGCCGAGGCGCGGCCGGAAGGCTGCCCGGTGGCGCTGCTGGCCCGCCAGGCCCGGCTGGGCGCGCTGTGGGCCGAGGCGCTGCGCCACGCCCGCGCCGCGGCGCAGGAGGCGCTGGCCCGCTTCGCCAACCGCGACGCCGCGCGCTTCCTGGAGGAGGCGATCGACGCGCTGGAGAAGCTGCCCGAGGAGCTGCGCCCCGAGGGCATGGCGCTGGAGCTGCGGCTGCTGCTGCGCGACCCGCTGTTCCGCCTGGGCCGGATGGAGGCGCTGCGCGCGCGGCTGCTGGAGGCCGAGGCGCTGGCCCAGGCGGCCGGCGACCGCCAGGGGCTGGCCCAGCTGCGCGTCTTCCGCTCGCACCAGTCATGGCTGACGGGGGACTACGCGGCGGGGCTGGCGGCGGCTGAGGATGCGGCGAGGCAGGCGGCGCAGGACGGCGACGCGGCGCTGGCCCTGCGCGCGCGGTTCCAGCGCGGCCTGCTGGCGCTGGGCACCGGCGCCATGGCGGAATGCGCGGCGCTGATGGCGGAGGTGGCGGCCGGCGCCGAGCTTCCGGCGCATCGCGGCCGCTTCGGGCTGGACGCGCCGCTGGTGGTGGTGGCGCGCGGCTACCAGGCCCGCGCCCTGGCGGAGCTGGGGCGGGTGCGCGAGGCGCGGGCGGCGGCGGACGCGGCCACCGCCCAGGCGCGGGTGGTGGATCGCCCCTTCTCCTGGATCTTCGCGGCCTTCGCCGAGGGCGTGGTGACGCGCGCCGAGGGCCGGCCCGCGGCGGCGGCGGCGCGCATCCGCGAGGGGCTGGCGCAATGCGACCGGGCCGAGACGGCGCTGATGCGCGTGGTGGGCCTGATGCTGCTGGGCCAGGCGGAATGCGACCTGGGCGACTGGGCGGCGGCGGAGGCGCACCTGGCGCAGTCCATCGCGCAGGGCGAGGAGATGCGCTTCCTGGTGCACCAGCCGCACCGCCTGGCGATGCGCGCGAAGGCGCTGCGCGCGCTGGGGCGCGGGGCCGAGGCCGCGGAGGCGGAGGCGGCGGCGCGGGCCCTGGCGGCGGCCCAGGGGGATGCGGGGGCGCTGCGGCTGCTGGGGTGAGGGCGGCGGCCTACCCCCCGAAATCCTTGTCCACGTCCATCATTGCGCCGACGGCGCCCTTCACGCTGACGTAGGAGCCGGGAGGGCGCGGGATGTCGGTCGGCCCATCCAGCTCCACAGCCTCTTCCCGTGCCACGGCATGGGTTGCGGGGTCATAGTGGCGGACATGGACGGTGGTGATCATGCCGACCAGCGCCTTGAACCGCGCGACGTAGCCGTGGACGTAGTAGGTCGGCGGCGTCCAGCCGTCGGGGCCGACCTGGACCTGGTGCGGGTCGGTCGGCTTGGCCGTGCTGTAGAAATGGCCGGGCGGGAAGCCGTCCTTGCCGTTGGGCAGGGGTTTCGGGTCGTCGGGCATGCGGGGTCCCTTCAGGACAGGGGTTGCATCGGCGGCGGGCCGCCGAAGGAGGCGAGCACGGACAGCGCCCCGTTCGGGTCGCCCTCCGCGCGCGCGGTGACGCGGATGAGCGCGCCGCGGATGTCCGGCCCACGCCAGCGGAACATGGCCGTGGCGCGGTCGTAGATCGGCTGCGGATCCTCGGCCTGGCCGGCCGGGGACACCGCGCAGGGAATGTGGGCGAGGGTGAGAGAGAACGTTTCCTGCCGCAGCAGGCGGCGGCATTCGTCATCGGGCAGAAGGGCGGCGGGCGGGGGCGCGTGCGGCTCCAGCGGGGCCCAGGCGCCGCCGCGCAGGGGGCGCCATTCGGCGCTGGCGGTGACGGGGCCGGCGGGCCGCGTGCCGTGGTTGCGAAGGGACAGCAGCAGCAGGTGAAACGGCTCCAGCCCGGGGCGCTGCTGCCGCACCGGGTTGAAGCCCAGGTCCGCCGAGCGCCAGTCATGCGCGCGGATCGCCGGGTCGTGCGTCAGGGCGCGGTTGTCCTGCGCGTTCCACGCGGTGGCGGCCAGGATGGGCGCGTCCGCCGCCGCCTCCAGCAGCAGGCGGCAGCGCCCGCCGGCGGCGCGGCTGGCGACCAGCACCACCAGCGCCGACAGGTCCCGGCAGGCGAGCACGCGGTCCAGCGCGCCGTGTGCCGCGGCATCGTGGCGGTGCAGGTCCCGCAGCTCGCCCGCGCGGTCGAGGAAGGCGACCTGGAGGAGGGCGTCGCCCATCCCCTCCAGCGGCTGCCAGCGCAGGCGCAGCAGGCGCGTGCCCTCACCCGGCGGCAGGGGGAGGCGGAAGGCGTGGCAGGCGAAGGGCGGCAGCGGCGCGGGTTCCGCGGCCTCGCCGATGGCCAGCGGCTGCGCGGCGGCGGGGCGGCCGGACACGCCGCGCCAGGTGCCGGCGGCCGCGAAGCGGAAGCGGCTGTCGGCGCCCGCGGTGCCGTTCAGGGCCAGCGCCAGCAGGAAGTTGCCCCACAGCGTCTCGGCGCAGGCAGGCAGCGCGGGGTCGCCGCCGACGTAGAGGAAGCGGTCGAAGTCGCCCGGCGGCGCGGGCATGGCGGCGCGCGCCTCGCGCAGCGTGGCGAGGGTGACGGGGCCGGAGCGGCGGCGCGTCGCCTCCAGCAGGGCGCGCTGGGTGCGGATCTCGCGCGCGAAGGGCGCATCGGCTGGGCCGCCGCATTGCTCGGCGGCGTAGGCCCAGAACAGGCCGCCGGCGTAGGTGGGGCCCTCCAGCCCGCGCCGCGCGCCGGTGCGGACGTGGCCCAGCGGCTGGGGCGTGGTCCCGAACCAGGCCTCGGCCTCCTGCTCGTAGCGGGTGGGGGTGGCGCGGGCCATCGCCTCCATCAGGCGCGCGCCGCCCTCGCGCTGCATCGGCGTGAAGAAGACGGGCTCGCCCTCTGCTGGCTGCATGGTGAGGGTGGCGTTGAAGACGTACTGCACGAGGTGGAAGGTCTCGTGGAAGATGGTGTCGCGCAGCGCCGTGGGCCGCAGCAGGCGCTCCACCTTGACGTGGGTCCAGCCGGGAAGGGCGCCGCCGCGCGCCCCCGACAGGTTGCGCAGCTCCACCACCAGCACGTTGCCGGGGGCCAGCTTCGGCGCGGGGAAGCCGGCGGCGCGCCAGGCGGCCAGCGCGTCCAGCGCGGCCTGGGCGGCGAGGCGCGGCGTGGCGGCGTCCAGCCCGCCATGCAGCGGGTCATCGGGCCAGGAGCGGACGAGGACGCGGTGCGGGCCGCGGCCGGCCCGGTGCTCGCGCGGCGGCGCCATGGCGCCGGCCGGGGGCGCGGCGTCGCCGTCGCCGTCCAGGCAGGCCAGGGGCGCGGCGCCCGCCGGCCGGCATGCCAGGCAGGCGAAGCCCAGGCCCAGTGCCGCGCGCCGCCCGATGCCCCCTGCCCTGCCCATGGCCGCCATTCCTTCCGTCTGCGGCAGGGTCCATCAGGCCGCGCCGCCGCGCAAGCGTCGCACGCCGCCGCTGCAACGGCTGTGAACCGCGTCACGACAGGGATATCGTCCCGCACATGTCGCCCCTGCATGGATTCGCCCCGTTCCGCGCGCTCGGGGCCATCGAGGCCGCCGCCCTGCTGGATGGATCGCGCGAGGCCGTGGTGGCGGCCGGGCGCAGCGTGATCCGGCGCGACGACCTGGCGGACCGCATGGTGCTGCTGCTGGAAGGGCAGCTGCGCGTGGGCGCGACCTCGCCCGACGGCAGGGCGCTCACCTTCCGGGTGGTGCAGCCGGTGGAGCTGGTGGGCGAGATCGCGGTGCTGGACCGCGGCCCCCGCACGGCGGACGTGGAGGCGCTGACGCGCAGCCGCGTGCTGGTGCTGCCGGGCGAGGCGGTGCGGCGCGCGGTGGCCGCGCACCCCCTGGTGGCCGCGGCCTTCGTGCAGCTGCTGTGCGCGCGCCTGCGCGAGACGAGCACGGGCATGGAGGGCCTGGCGACGCTGCGCCTGCCCGAGCGGCTGGAGGCGCTGCTGCGCCGCCTGGCGCGCGAGCGGGCAACGGACGGGGCGATGCTGCTGCCGCGCATCTCGCAGGGCGAGATCGCCGCGATGGTGGGCGCGACGCGCGAGGCGGTGAACAAGCAGCTTTCCGCCTGGCGCGAGGAAGGGCTGGTGGCGGTGCGCGGCGGCAGGCTGGCGCTGCTGCCCCGCCGCGACGGCGGCTGAGGCGGGGCGCGCCCGTCCTCACCACGCCACGGCGTCGGCTTCCAGGTCCGCCTGCACGCGGTTGCGGCCGCCCTTCTTCGCCTCGTAGAGCAGGCGGTCGGCGCGTTCGAAGGTGGCCCGCGCCCCCTCCCCCGCATGGGCGCGCGCGAGGCCCAGCGAGGCGGTGACGCGCACCGCGGGCGCCCCGTCCTGGGCCAGCACGCCGGAGGCGGCGATGGCGCCGCGCAGCGTCTCGGCGAAGCCGGCCGCCGCCTCGGGCGTGCCGCCGTCGAGGACCACCGCGATCTCCTCGCCGCCGATGCGCGCCGCGGTGTCGCCGGGGCGCAGGCAGGCGCGGACGGTGGCGGCGACCTCGGCCAGCACCAGGTCGCCCACCGCGTGGCCGTGGCGGTCGTTCACCGCCTTGAAGTGGTCGATGTCCATCATGAGAAGGAAGGCCGGGCCGGGGCCGCGCAGCGCCGCGGCCAGCGCGCGGTCGAAGGCGCGGCGGTTGGGCAGGCCGGTCAGCGCGTCGCTTTCCGCCTCGCGCCGCGCCGCCTCCAGCTCGTCGCGCAGGGACTGGGTGCGCTCGGCCATCTCGGCGAAGCGGGTGGCCATGGCCTCGCCCTTCTCGCGCAGCTGGCGCGTCTCCTCCTCCAGCCGCTGGATCAGCGGGGGGGCCTTGGCGGTGCGGCCCTCCAGCGCCTGGCTGACGCCGCGCAGCGTCTCGCCGTAGCGGCTGGCGTCGGCGGCCGCGCCCGAGATGGCGCCGGCCGCGTCCTCCAGCGTCTCGCCCAGGCGCTCGCTCATGGCGGAAAGCTGGTCGCGCTGGCCGTTGGCGCAGAAATGGCGCTCGTGCAGCGCGCGCAGGCAGGTTTCCCCGGCGGCGAGCAGGGCGTCCAGCTCCGCGCGCCAGGGCTGCGGGCCGGGCAGCTGGCAGGCGAAGAAGACCTGGTAGTTCTCGGGCGTGGGGCTGATGCCGTGGCGCAGCATGGCCTGCATGGCGGCGTGCGCGACTGGGATGGCCGGGTCGCGCTTCTGGGCGTTCGGGGGGGCGGTCACGGTTCTGGACGGCTCCTGGCGGGCGGTTCGGATGGCGTCCCGAACATGAAAGCGAACGGTTAACGCGATGTTGCCCGGGCCTTGCCCTTCAGGAAGTGTAATACGTTCCGATATCGGTACAGCTGGACGCCGCCCTCACACCATGCGCAGCAGCGTGCCGTCCTTGCGGAACGCCTGGTGGAACACGACGGCGCCGATATGCAGGGCCAGCAGCGCGGCGATGGCCCAGCCGAGCCACTGGTGCAGTTGCAGCAGCAGCGCGCCCAGCGCCTCGTCCGTCGCCATGAAGCGCGGCTGGTCGAACAGGCCCAGATAGGCGGTCTGCCCCGCCATCGGGAAGCCGAAGGCGTTGGAGCCGACGAAGCCCAGCAGCGGCTGCGCCAGCAGGGCCGCGTAGAGCAGCGCGTGGGTGACGCCGGCCGCCGCCGCCATGGGCGCGGGGATGGCCGGGTGCGGCGGCGGCGGGTTGCCCAAGCGCCACCACAGCCGGGCGAGCGTGACCATGAACAGGGTGGCGCCGATGCTCTCGTGGATCTGGTAGAAGCGCATCTTGTCGGCGTCGCGCACGTGGCCGATGACGAAGCCGAGCGCGAGGGCCCCGAGCATCAGCGGCACGCTGACCCAGTGGAACCATTTCGCCGCGGAGGTGTATCCCATTGAGGGAGCATGGCACGGTGCGGGCGGCGGCGCACGCGGATTGGTCGGCCCATCCCGGCAAGCGCTGGGCGACCCGCGCGCGGCGCGACGGCGCGAGCTGGCTGGCAGGGGCGCCGGTGCCGGTGGACGACCCCGTCGCGCTGGGGGAATCCCTGGTGGCGGAAGGCCCGGCTGTGCTGGGGCTGGACGTGCCGCTGGGCGTGCCGCGCGGCTGGGCGGCCGGGCGGGCCGAGGGCGGCTTCGTGCCCTTCCTGCGCGGCCTGCACGGCGACGCCCGCTTCTTCGCGGTGGCCGATGCGCTGGACGGGGTGTCGCGCGCGGCGCCCTTCTATCCGCGCGTCGGCGTGAAGGGGATGACGCGCGCGGCGCACGCGGCCGCGCTGGGCCTGCCGGATGCGGCGGCGCTGTCGCGCCTGTGCGACCGCGCGACGGCGGAACGCCCGGCCGGGGCGCCGGTGTTCTGGACGCTGGGCGCCAACCAGTCCGGCAAGGCGGCGATCGCCTGCTGGCGGGACTGGCTGGCGCCGGCGCTGGCGGCGGGCCGACCCTACGCGATCTGGCCCTTCGACGGCCCCCTGCACGCGCTTCCCGCCCCGGGGCGGCTGGTGCTGGCGGAGGTGTACCCGGCGCAGGCGCTGCGGGTGCTCGGGCTGCGGCTGCGCGGCTCCAAGCGCGCGCAGGCGGCGCGGCGGGCCCTGGCGCCGGACCTGCGCGCCGCGATGGCGCGGCTGGGCGTGCGGGCCGCCCCCGCGCTGGCAGCGGCGCTGGATGACGGCTTCGGCGCCGACGCCGCGGGCGAGGACCGGTTCGACAGCCTGCTGGGGCTGCTGAACCTGCTCGCCGTGCTGGATGGGCATGCGCCGGACTTCGTGCCGGATGACCCGTGGGTGCGCGCCTGGGAGGGCTGGGTGCTGGGGCAGGCCGTGATGCCGTCAGTCTAGCCCACCGCCTCCACCTCCACCTCCAGCAGCAGCCGCGGGTCGGCCAGGCCGGCCACGATCAGCAGCGTGCTCGCCGTCACGGCACCCCCGAAGGCCTCCGCGCGTGCGGCGCGCCAGGCGGGGATCTGCGCGGCGTCGGTGAGGAAGGCGGTGAGCTTGGCCACGTTCGCCACGCCCATGCCCTGGGACTGGAGGATGGCAAGGATGTTGGCCAGCAGCTGGCGCGCCTGCGCCTCCACCCCCTCGGGCACCGTGCCGTCGGGCGCGATGCCCACCTGGCCGGACAGCACCAGCCGCCGCCCCGGCCCCTCGATCAGGGCTGCGTGGTGGTAGCGCCCGGCGGTGTCGTGCACGCCGGGCGGGTTGACGAAGGCGACGGGCATGGCGGCGGTCCTTTTCCTCAGGTGGGGTCGGGCTGGCCAGTCGCCACGCGGGCGAGCGAGACCAGCATGTCGAGCATCGGCACCGGCACGCCGCGCGAGCGCGCGATCCGCAGCGGCGCCTCGAACAGGGTGGCGAACTCGGTCACGCGCCCGGCCTCGTGGTCCTGCAGGATGGAGGGCTTGTGCGGCAGGGCGGCGCTGCGCATCACCCGCTCCTCGGCGCCGGCGGCGATGTCGTGGCCCTCGGCGCGGGCCAGGGCCAGGCCTTCCGCCAGGATGGCCAACGCCGCCGCGCGCAGCGCCGGCTGGGCGAAGGTGGTCCGCATGTCGGCGCCGCTCAGCAGCGTCAGCGGGCCGTTGGTCAGGTTGTTCACCAGCTTCAGCCAGATGTCGCGCCGGATGTCGGCGGAGGCGACGGCAGCCATGCCGCCCGCTTCCAGCGCCGCCACGACCGGCGCGGCGCGCCCGCAGGGGCCGGCCTGCGTCTCGCCCAGCAGCAGGCGGTTCTGCGCGGTCTGCACCGTCACCTCGCCCGGCGCGGACACGGTGCAGGCGGACCAGACGACGCCGCCCAGCACGCGGCGCATCTCCAGCGCGTCATGCAGGGGGTGGGGCGGCGATTCCTCGTGCCACCAGGGGATGCCGTTGAGGACGAAGGCGACCGGGGTGTCCGGGCCCAGCAGCGGCGCCAGCAGGGGCGCGATGGCGGGCAGCGAGGGCGTCTTGGCGGTGACCAGCACGGCATCCTGCGGGCCGAGTTCGCGCGGGTCGTCACTGGCCCGGACCGCCACGGTGAAGCTCCCCTCCGGCGCGTGGACCGTGATGCCGCGCGCCCGCATGGCGGCCAGCGCCGGGCCGCGCACCACCACGCTCACCTCCGCGCCGCCCCGGGCCAGCCGGCCGGCCAGGTGGCCGCCGATGGCGCCGGCGCCGAACACGCAGACCCTCACGCCAGCGCCTCCACGGCGATGCGCGTGAGCGCCTGGACGCCGAGGCCAATGCAGCGCTCGTCGGGCTGGTAGTCGGCGTTGTGCAGCCGGTCGGCCCGGCCCGGGGCGCCGGCGCCGATGCCCAGGTGGAAGGCCGGCGCGCGCTCGGCGAAGGCGGCGAAGTCCTCCGCGCCCATGGAGGGCTCGCCCTGCCGCACCACGTCGCCCAGCTGGGCGCGCACCGCGGCGACCGCGGGCTCCAGCACCGCATCGTCGTTGACCAGGGAGCCGATCATGCGGCGGTAGTCCAACGTCGCCTCCAGCCGCATGGCGGCGGCGGTGTGCTCCACCAGGCGGCGGATGGCGGCCTCCGCCACGTCGCGCGCCGGCGCGTGCAGGGTGCGCACGGTGCCCTTGAGGAAGGCGCGCTCGGGGATGATGTTGTGCGTGGTGCCGGCCTGGAGCATGCCGACGGTCACCACGCAGGGATGCAGCGGCCGCTGCTCGCGCGACACCACCGTCTGCAACTGCGTCACCAGGTGGGCGGCGCCCACCACCGGGTCCACCGCGGCGTAGGGGTGCGCGGCGTGGCCGGACTTCCCGCGCAGGGTGAGCGAGAATGTGTCGGAGGCCGCCAGCGAGGCGCCGCGCACGTAGGAGAAGCTGCCGACCGGCGCGTGCGGGTGGTTGTGGAAGCCGACCACCGCGTCCAGCCCGTCCGCCGCGCCCGCGGCGACCATGGCGGGGCCGCCTTCCAGCGTCTCCTCCGCCGGCTGGAAGATGAGGGTGACGCGGCCGGCCAGTTCGCCGCGCATCCCTTGCAGGATTTCGGCCACGCCCAGCAGGGTGGCGGTGTGGATGTCGTGCCCGCAGGCGTGCATCCGGCCCGGGGCCGTGCTGGCGAAGGGCAGGCCCGTTTCCTCGTGGATGGGCAGCGCGTCCATGTCCGCGCGGATGCCCAGGCTGCGGCCGGGGCGCGCGCCCTCGATCACGCCGACCACGCCGGTGCCGCCCACGCCGGTGCGGTGCGGGATGCCCAGCCGCGCCAGCTCGGCGGCGACGATGGCGGCGGTGCGGTGCTCCTCGAAGGCCAGCTCGGGATGGGCGTGCAGGTCGCGGCGGATGGCGACCAGCCGCGCCTCCTGCGCCGCGGCGGCGTCGCGGATCCGCGCGGCGGGGTCGTTCGGGATGGCGGCCATGGGCGGCTCCTGCTGCGCGGATTCGGCTACGTATCCTCCGGGCCGGATACCGCCGTGTCCAGCGCTTGCCGCGGGGCTGGCCCCATGCCAGAACATGGCAGGATTGCGACATCCGGGTGGGGGAGGAGGAAACAGTGACGACGCGCCGCGCCGCCCTGGCGATCCCTGCCCTGTTGTCCGCGCCCCAGGCCGCGCGGGCGCAGCGCTGGCCCTCGCAGCCGATCCGCCTCGTCGTGCCCTTCGCGCCGGGCGGAACGACCGACCTCATCGCCCGCCTGGTCGGCACGCCGCTGGGCGAGCGGCTGGGCCAGCCGGTGATCGTGGAGAACCGGCCCGGCGCGGGCGCCACGTTGGGCAGCCAGCTGGTGGCGCAGGCGGCACCCGACGGGCACACGCTGGTGCTGAGCAACATCGCTTCGCACGCCATCTCGCCCGCGCTGTACCCCAACCTGCGCTACGACGCCCTGCGCGACTTCACCCACCTGGCGCTGCTGACGCTCAACCCCTCCGTTGTGGTGGCCAACCCGCGCAGCGGGCCGGGAAGCATGGCGGAGCTGGCGGCGCGCCACCGCGAGCGGGCGCTGGACATGGCGAGCAGCGGGGCGGGCTCCTCCAACCACCTGCTGATCGTGCGCCTGGGGCAGCTGCTGGGGCGCGAGCTGAACCACGTCCCCTTCCGCGGCGCCGGCCCGGCGATGACGGCGGTGATCGGCGGGCAGGTGCCGCTGATGAGCGACAGCCTGCCGAGTGCCGCCAGCCACATCCGCCAGGGCAATGTGCGCGCGCTGGCGATGAGCAGCGAGGAGCGCCACCCCGCCTTCCCCGACGTGCCGACGCTGCGCGAGGGGGGCCTCGACCTCGTGACCTCCTCCTGGTTCGGGTTGTCCGGCCCCGCGCGCATGGCCGATGCGATCGTGGAACGCATCTCGGCGGAGGTGCTGGCGGTGCTGGCGCAAGGCGACGTGCAGGCGCGCTTCGCCGAGTTCGGCGGCACGGCGGGGCGCATGAGCGCGCGGGAATACGCGGGTTTCGTGGCGGCGGAGCTGGCGCGCTGGGGGCCGGTGGTTCGCGAATCTGGCGCGCAACCTGACTGAATTGTCATTTTTGACACGCAATGCGGCCGGTGCTTGGCAGATCGTAAGGAATGCCGGATGTTCCGGCGCGGTTTCGAAGGGATGGGCGGATGCAGCTCAAGATCAACACCAAGGACGTGGTATCGGGGATCTTCCTCGTGCTCGTCGCCCTGATCGGGCTTTACCTCAACCAGGACCACAACCTGGGCACGGCGCGGCGCATGGGGCCGGGCTACATGCCGATGCTGGTCTTCTGGATCCAGGTCGGGCTCGGGGCGGCCGTGGTGTTCTTCGGGCTGTTCAACGGCCCCGACCCGCTGGAGAAGTGGACGGGCCTGGACATGGGCGCCCTGGCGGCAGGCCTCGCCGTGGGCTGGATCGTCTGGAAAGTCGCGCCCTCCATCGCGCCGATCTTCGGGCAGACCTACTACGCGGTGGGCGTGGGCATCCTGGCGGGGATGCTGGTCATCTCCATCTCGCCCGGCTGGCGCCTCGTGGGGCTGATCAACGCCGCCATGGCGGTGTTCGGCCTGCTGCTGGACCAGGTGGGCTTCTTCGCCGCGCTGGCGGGCACCATCCTCGTCTCGGCCGCGGCCGAGCGCACGCAGACGCTGAAGGGCACCGCGGGGATGCTGGTGTTCCTGCTGGTGCTGTGCTGGTGGGTCTTCATCTACGAACTCGACATCCGCGTGAACCTGTGGCCGCAGTTCTGACGCTGCGATAGGACGGAAGCGACCATGGAACTCCTCCTCACCAACCTCGCGCACGGCTTCGGCGTCGCGCTGTCGTTGCAGAACGTCTCCTTCGCGCTGCTGGGCGCGCTGATCGGCACCGCCATCGGCGTGCTGCCGGGCATCGGGCCCGTGGCGACGATCTCCCTGCTGCTGCCCATCACCTTCGGGCTGCCGGCGACCACCGCCATCATCATGCTGGCGGGCATCTTCTACGGCGCGCAGTACGGCGGCTCGACCACGGCCATCCTGCTGAACCTGCCGGGCGAGGTGTCGTCGGTCGTCACCACGCTCGAGGGCTACAAGATGGCGCGCAACGGGCGCGCGGGGGCGGCGCTCGCCACCGCGGCGCTCGGCTCCTTCTTCGCGGGCTCCATCGCCACGGTCCTGGTCGCCGCATCGGGGCCGCTGCTGACGCAGGTGGCGCTGAGCTTCGGGCCGGCGGACTACTTCTCCCTCATGCTGCTGGGGCTCGTGATCGCCTGCGTGCTGGCGCAGGGCTCCATCATCAAGGCCATCGGCATGGTGGTGCTGGGCGTCGCACTCGGCCTGGTGGGCACCGACGTGCAGACCGGCCAGCAGCGCTTCACCTTCGGCATCCCCGAATTGTCCGACGGCATCGGCTTCGTGCCGATCGCCATGGGCATGTTCGGCATCGCCGAGATCGTGCTGAACCTGGAGCGCCCGGAGGCGCGCGAGGTGATGAAGACCAAGGTCGGCAACCTGTGGCTGACCAAGGAGGAGTTCCGCCGGGCCACGCCCGCGGTGCTGCGCGGCACGGTCGTCGGCTCTTTCCTCGGCATCCTGCCGGGCGGCGGCGCCAGCCTCGCGGCCTTCGGCTCCTACATGATGGAGCGCAAGATGTCGGCCGGGCGCGCCCAGTTCGGCAACGGCGCCATCGAGGGCGTCGCCGGCCCGGAGGCGGCCAACAACGCGGCCGCGCAGACCTCCTTCATCCCGCTGCTGACGCTGGGCATCCCGTCCAACGCCGTGATGGCGCTGATGGTGGGCGCGCTGATCATCCAGGGCATCCAGCCGGGGCCGCGCATGGTGGAGGCGCAGCCCGACCTGTTCTGGGGCCTCATCGCGAGCATGTGGATCGGCAACCTGATGCTGCTGGTCATCAACCTGCCGATGATCGGCATGTGGGTGAAGCTGCTCCAGGTGCCCTACCGCTTCCTGTACCCGTCCATCCTCGTCTTCTGCTGCATCGGCGTGTACTCGCTGAACAACAACGTGTTCGACGTGTACATGACCATCCTGTTCAGCGTGTTCGGCTACTTCTGCTCGAAGCTGAAGCTGGAGCCGGCGCCGCTGCTGATCGGCTTCGTGCTCGGCCCGATGATGGAGGAGCACCTGCGCCGCGCCATGTTGCTGAGCCGCGGCGACGCCATGGTGTTCCTGCAGCGCCCGATCAGCGCGACCATGCTGGGCATCGCCTTCGCCGCCCTGGCGCTGATGATGCTGCCCAACATCCGCAAGGGGAAGGACAAGGCGCTGGCCGAATAGGGCCGGCCCATCCTGCCACGCACCAGGGGGCGCCGCGGGGAATCGCGGCGCCCCTTTCGCGTCTAAGCCGGGAATCCCGCCGGCAGCGCGCCGTCCAGGCGGAAGCGCTCCTCCCCTCCCCCCGCCGCCAGCGCCGCCTCCAGCCCCCCCGCCCCGCCGAACTGGAAGCCGAGCTGCGTGGCGTAGGCCAGGCACGCCAGGCGGCGTGCCGCGGCGTCGCCCGCCACGGCCAGGGCGGGCAGGTGGTCCAGCGCGACGGGCCGCGCCGGGTGGCTGTGCGGCCGCGCGGCGTAGGGCCAGTCCTCCCAGTGCAGCACCGGCATCCCGGGCGGGCGTGCCAGGGCGGCGGCCTCGCGCAGCCGCAGGTGGTCCACGTGGCCGCCGATGGCCTGGGGCAGCAGCCACAGCGCGGAGGCCGGCAGGGCGCGCAGCGCCGCCGCCAGGCCGGGGACCACGCCGTCATCCTCGCGCAGCGCCCCGAACAGCGCGCGCGCGTCGGCGTAGCCGCGGTGCGGCGCCTCCGCGAAGGGCAGGTGGATGGCCTCCGCCCCCAGCGCGGCGCAGGCTGCCAGGTCCTCGGCGCGGCGCAGGGCCATGTAGTCGGCCTCGTCCGGCAGGCCCTTGTCGCGCTGGCATTCCAGCGCGAAGCCCGTTGGGTGCGGCACGCTGGCGGTGAAGGCGGTCGCCACCACCACCCGCCAGCCGCGCGCCGCCAGCAGCGCCAAGGTGCCGCCGCAGGAGAAGGCGGCGTCGTCCAGGTGCGGCGAAAGGGCGAGGGCGATCACAGCAGGTGGGGCGCCGCAATGAAGCGGCAGGACGGGTCGTGCGGCAAGGCGGGGTCCACTGGCGCGCGGCGCGGGGCAGCGACGACGCGCGCGTAGCTGTCCATGATCTGCCGGCCCACCGCACTCCAGGAATAGGTGGCGCGGCATTCGGCCAGCGCGGCCTCCGCCAGGCGCGTCCGCAGCGCGCCGTCCTCGATGATCCGTCGCAGCGCCGCGGCCAGGGCGGGCACGTCGCCCGGCTCCACCAGCAGGCCGTTCTCGCCGTCGCGCAGGCAGTCCATCACGCCGACGGCGCGGCAGGACACGCAGGGCAGCCCGCTCGCCATCGCCTCCAGGATGGTGTTGGAGAAGCCCTCCGCATGGGTGGGCGAGACGAAGACGTCGCCCATGGCGTAGACCGCCGGCGCGTCGTCGTAGCTGGCGTAGCCGGAAAAGCGCACGTCGAGCCCCAGCTCCCCCGCCAGCGCCTGCGAGGCCGCGAGGTCCGGCCCGATGCCCGAATAGGTCGCGGCGAAGGGCACGCCCTGCGCGCGCAGGATGGCCAAGGCGTGCAGCAGGTCCAGCGCGCCTTTCCGCCGGTCCACCCGGCCGTGGTACAGCAGCCGCACCGGCTCCGCCGCCGCGCCGGGCGGCTGGCGGGGCGTGAAGCGCGCCACGTCCACCGCGCCGGGGACGATGGTGAACAGGCCGCGCGGCACGCCCAGGCGCTCCACCACCTCGGCCGCGAAGCTCTCGCAGCCGATCAGCACTTCGTCCGCGCCGTGCAGCACGCGCTCCATCGCCACGCGGTGGGTGGCGCAGCAGGAGCCGACCCAGTGCCCGTCCCCGCCCTGGATGGACACCACCACGGGCACGCCGATCTCGCGCGCCGCCAGCAGCGCGGCCCAGCCATTGGGGTAGCCGTATTGCGCGTGCAGCACGTCGAAGGGCGCGCGGGCGTGCTCGGCCAGGATGGCGTCGCGCATCGCCGCCACGTCCAGGGCGAAGTCGGCGCCGCCCGGCATCTCCTCGCCGTGGGATCGCAGGCCGATGACGCGCACGCCCGGCACCGCGGGCGGCGGGCCGCCGCCGTAGATGCCGGTGCCCGCCGCGTCGCCGCGGTACTGGCTCACCATCGTCACGTCGTGGCCCGCCGCCACCAGCTCGCCCAGCAGGTTCAGCGCGTAGACGCTCATGCCCGAGATGGCGGGGAAGAAGCGGCGCGAGCAGAACAGCACGCGCATCACGCCGCCTCCCGGCAGGCGCGCAGCCAGCGCAGCGCCTCGGGCACCATGCGGTCGGCCCGGTGGCTCTCGCGCGACAGCTCCACGCAGACCAGCTTGCGGAAGCCGATCGCCTCCAGCGCGTCCAGGCAACCGGGGATGTCCATCTCGCCCTCGCCGAAGGGCAGGTGGACGTGCTCGCCCCGGCGCATGTCCTCGATGGCCACGGTGGCGACGTGCGGGGCGAACTCGGCGACGGCGGCCGCCGGCTCGCGCTCGCCCGTCACCAGGCAGTGGCCGAGGTCGAGGGCGAGCTTCAGCTCGGGCAGGGCCGCGTGCAGCAGCACCCAGTCGTCCAGCGTCTCCACCAGCATGCCGGGCTCGGGCTCCAGCGCGGCGGGGATGCCGCGGGCATGGGCGTGGTCGAGCACCCGGCCCACGCCCTCGACCAGCCATTCGCCGGCCTCGCCGCGGTCCACGCCCGGCTGCGGCACGCCGGCCCAGAGGGACATGGCCTCCGCGCCCAGCAGGTTGCCGATGTCCACCGCGCGGCGCAGGAATTCCACGCGGCGCGCGCGGCCCTCGGCGCTGGGCGAGAGCAACGTCGGCTCGTGCTTGGCGCGGGGGTCGAGCAGGAAGCGCGCCCCCGTCTCGATCACGCAGCCCAGGCCGTGGGCGTGCAGGCTGCGGCCCAGCGCCTCGGCGCGTCCCACCCAGCCTTCCGCCATGGGGTCCAGGTGGTGGTGGTCGAGCGTGAGCGCGACGCCGGCATAGCCCGCATCGGCGATGAGGCCCACCGCGTCCTCCAGCCGGTGGTTGGCCGCGCCGTTGGTGTTGAAGGCGAAGCGCAGCATCAGGCCGCCGCCCGCTGGCGGGCGAGCAACAGCTGGGCCGAGAAGGGCCCGCTCTCGCGGTACAGCGGGAACAGGGGCGCCACCAGCCGCTCCGCCGCCGGGGCGTCCCACCAGGCGGGGCCGCCGGCACGCGCCTCGTCCTCCGGGCGCAGGCGCACGCGCAAGGCACCCGGGGCCGGGGCGTCCAGCAGCAGGGGGTCGCGCCGCGCGCGCAGGCGCCGCACGCCGCGCCAGCCCAGCCGGCCGTAGCTCATCGTCTCGCATTCCAGGCCCGGCACGATGGCCTTCACCACGCGCACCGCGGCACCCGGGGGCGAGCAATCCACCCAGATCACCTCCAGCCCCTCGGCGGCCAGCGCGCGCACCAGCCAGCCCAGCCGCGCGCCGCTGTCGGCGGAAAGCGCCGGGCCGGCATCGGGGAGGGCGGAGAAGGGCACCTCGCGCGCCACGCGGAACACGCTGCCCGACAGGCGGCGGCGCAGCTCGGCGGCGTCCTGCGCCAGCCATTCGGCCATGGCCTGCACCGGGCGCGGCTCCTGCTCCTCGGCGAGCGCGGTGGCCATCTGGCGCTCCACCATCCAGTCTGGCATCACGCGGCGCACCGCCTCGATCGGGCCGTGGGTGGAGGATTTGCGCGCGCGCGAGCCGCAGAACTCCAGCAGCGCCTTGCGGAGCGAGCGCGCGCGGTCCGGGTGCGCCGCCTCGCCGCAGGCGGTGAGCTGAAGCGAGATGGCGGCCTGCGGGTCGTCGCCCACCACGTAGAGGTTGGGGATGCCGAAATCGTCGGCCGCCAGCTTCACGGTGACGCCGATGCCCATGCCGCGCAGCCGCTCAAGCAGGGCCGCCACCGGGGCCTCCTCCACCGCGTCCAGCGCCACGCCCACGCCCTGGTCCAGCGCGCGGTAGCTGACGGAGTTGCCGTCGCGCTGGAGCAGCTCCATCAACCCGTGCGCCAGGGCGTGCGGGAGGTCGAAGCCCGCGCCAAGCCCGTTGGTGATGGGCATGATGATCTCGGCCGGCACCCCGGTCTGGTAGGGGTAGGCGGCGACCCACTCGATCGGCACCCAGGCGGCGTCGCCCGAGGGGTGGCGGCGCGCCTCCACCCAGGTCAGCGGCATCTCCGGCGTCCAGGGGCTGCCGGCGGGCAGGCACAGCGTCAGCGGGTCCACCACCGCCGCCGCGCCGTGGGTGGCGACCATCTCGCGGAAGGGGGCGCGGATGCGCGGGGCGGCCTTGGCCCATTCGCCGACGAAGTACTCCTCCAGCACCTCGCCCACCGCGCCCACCTCGGCCTCGATCGCCTCGAAGCCGTAGCCGTAGCCGATGGTCGCCGGCTCCCCGTTCGCGGGCAGCAGCGCGGCCTCGCAGACCGGGATGCCGAGGCGGTCCAGCGCGTCTATGCGGAACACCTCCAGCCGGTCGCCGGGCGGCAGGGCGGCGCGGAAGGCCGCGGCGACGTCGTGCAGGCTCATGTCAGCTCCTCGATGGGCAGGTGGCGCACGCCGGGCGGGCCGGCGATCTGGTCGTCCAGCACGCGCAGCGCCACGTCGCGGGTGATGCCGGGCGCGTGCTCGAAGGGCGTGCAGACCGTGTCGAAGTCGAGTGCCGCGATCACCTCGCGGTAGCGCCGCGCCTCGCCCGCGGTGATCGGGATGGACTTGTGGAAGGCCTTGTGCGTGGACACCGCCAGGTTCCGCCCTTCCGCATCCTGGTCCACCTTGAAGGCGTCGCCGCAGAACAGGATGCGGCGATGCGCGTCGTGCAGCACCGCCTGGCCCTCGTAGTGGCCGCCGACGTGGTGCAGCACCTGGCCGGGGCGCAGCTCCAGCACGTCGTCATAGGGGTGGGTGACGCGCATGGCCTTGGTCATGCGCAGATCGTCCTTCTGGATCGCCAGCAGCTCCGGCCGGAACACGTCCTGCAACTGCCACAGCGCGCCGTAGCCGTGGCAGTGCGAGGAGGCGAGGAAGCGGATGCCGCCGAGGCGATGGATCTCCTCGATCATCGGCGGCGTGTAGTAGGGCGCGGCCTCGAAGGCCGTGTTGCCGTCGGGGTGCAGCAGCAGCCAGCCGGTGCCGTTCAACCCGAAGGGCGGCGCGGTGGTGAAGGCGACCATGTCGCGCCCGAGCCGCCGCCAGGACCCCGTGAGGTGCGCGGCGACCTTCTCCTCCGGCCAGAAGTCCCAGCCATCGGGCGGCAGGTCGTTGCGCGTGTCCTCGCACACCAGGCAGCCGGAGGGGGCGAAGTGCTTCTGCCAGAAGCCGCAATGGTGGCAGGCCCAGGGGGTCAGGGGCATCGGGCGCTCCGGTAGGCCTGGTCGAGCAGGCGCATGGTCGCGAGGTCCCGCTCCAGGTCGAAGGCGGGGTCGGGGGTGCCGGCGGCGTGGCGCGCGAAGGCGGCCATCTGGCGGGCGAAGGGGCTGGCATCGGCGTCGGGCACGGGAAGCGCGCGGCGCAGGCCCAGGCGGGCGTCGGTGAACCACGCGCGCCCGCCCGGCGCCTGGCCCATGGTGCGCTCCGCGGTCAGTTGCCCGCGCGTGCCCAGGATTTCCAGCCGCCGCCGCGGCAGCGCCTCGGGGCAGTTGTAGGCGACGTGCAGCTGCGCCAGCACGCCGGACGCCGTGCGCCCCATCACCAGCGCGCCGTCATCCACCGCGTAGTCCTGCACGCGGTTCTGCAGCATGGCGGAAACGGCCACCAGCGGCTCGCCCAGCAGGTGGTCCACCAGGTCCAGCCCGTGCGGCGCCAGGTCCATCAACGCGCCGCCGCCGGCCCGCCCGGGGTCGGCGCGCCAGTTGTCCCGCGCCCAGCCGGGCGGCACCCAGCAGGCATAGGCGATGCGGATGGCGGTGACGGTGCCGACCATGCCGCCGGCGATGCAGTCGCGCAGCAGGGCGTGGGCGGGGTGGTGGCGCTGGTCGAAGGCGCAGCCCCAGGGGATGCCGGCGCGGCGCACGGCGTCCGCCATCGCCTCCGCATCCGCCAGCGTGGCGGCCATCGGCTTCTCGCACAGCACGGCGACGCCGGCGGCGGCGGCGGCCTCCACCGCCGGGCGGTGCAGGTGGTTGGGCGTGGCGACGTAGAGGGCGCGCAGCCCGCCCTCGGCCAGCAGCGAGTCCAGGGCGGCGTGCGGGCGCGCGCCCAGGGCGGCGGCGAGGCGGCGCGCCTCGGGCGAGGGGTCGGCCACCGCGGCCAGCCGCCCGCCGGCCGCCAGCAGCCCGGGCAGCGCGAAGTCCCGCGCCACCCAGCCGAAGCCGGCCACGCCCCAGGCGCAAGGGGCCAGGGCGGCGCCGTCGGGCATCACCAGCGCTCCGGCAGGTCGAGCAGCTCGCGCCGCCGCGCGAAGGCCTCCGTCCCGGCGTCGAGCGCGGCGCGGGCGGGGGCGTCGCTGCGCGGCGGGTAGGTGGCGCGGGGGCCGTATTCGCGTTCGTAGCGCGCGGAGGGCCAGGCGAGGCGGCCATCCTCGCCATACAGGGGGTTGCGGCGCAGGGGCGCGCCTTCCGGCGGCAGGCCGCGCACCGGCCGCGCCGGGCCGCCGCCCTCGACCAGGGAGAAGGCCTCCGCGCCGGCCAGTTCCGCGGGCGGTCGCGGGCGCGGCGCGCGGCCCTCGGCGAGCGCGAGGGTCAGCTCGGCGTCGTCGTAGGCCGTGGCGGCGGGGAACATCGCCGCCACCTCGGCCGCCGTCATGGCGCTGCCGGCCGACAGGTTCGGCCAGTCGCGGTTGTGGACGTGGCTGATGGCCAGGGTGCCGCCCAGCCTGCGCAGCTTCGCCAGGATCGGGGCCTTGGGCTCCAGGAAGTAGAAGGCGTCGTGGCAGGCCACCAGGTCGAAGCAGCCGAGCTCCGGCCAGGGCTGCGCGGCATCCAGGCACAGCAGCGTGGCCCCCGGCACCACCCAGTGCCGCGCCACCCACAGCTTGGCGAACACCACGTCCGCCCCCGTCACGCGCGCGCCGCGCCGTGCCTGCCAGCGCAGGTGGTGGCCGATGCCGCAGGCCAGCTCGAACGCCGTTCCCGGCGCGGGGGCGTGCGCCTCCACCAGCGCCAGCCCGGCCAGGAAGGTGGGGTCGGACCAACGGTGCGCGAAGTAGTCGGCGACCGGCCCCCAGGACAGCAGCGCCATCGCCTCGCGCAGGCTCAGCGCGTTGCGGCGGCGCACCAGCTCGCGCAGGGCGGCGGGCTCGGCGCGCGGGCCGGTCCACCAGTCGTCCTGGTCGCCCAGCAGCAGGACCAGCGCGCCCTCCTCGTCGCCGCGCTCCTGCCGGGCCAGCGCCTCGGCAGCCAGTTCGTCGCGCCCCGCGCGCAGGAAGGGGATGCCGTCGAGCACCGGGCGGCGCGTCATGCGGCCAGGCCCACCTCGCGCAGGAGGCCTTCCTGGAAGGGGCGCACGGGGCCGTCATGCACCAGCTCCATCTCGCGCAGCAGGAAGCCGATGGTGGTGCCGGCGGCGCGCAGGTGGTGCTCCATCTGCAGGACGCGGTCGAGCGTGTCGGCGGCGTGGAAGGCGCGGCCGCCGCGTGTCTGCGCGTCGGGCAGCAGGCGGCGGGCGGCGATGACCTGCGCGCGCAGCCCCTCGGGCAGCTCCTCCAGCGCCTGGCGCGTGGCCTCCGCCATCGCGGGCTCCAGCCAGGCGCCCAGCAGGGTTTCGCCCGCGAAGCCGCTGTCGGGCAGCAGGGCGTTGTGCAGGTGGTGCGACAGGCCGGCGAGGAAGGCCTCGGGCGCGTCGGCCCCGTAGGCCGGGGCGAGCGCGACGGCGGCGACGGCGGTGACCAGGCAGTGCTCGGCGTGGTTCTCCGGCGGCTCGAACATCAGCCGGCCGCGGCCGGGGCAGGTGGCGCCGGCGCGGGGCTGGGCGGCCAGCAGCGCCACGAAGGGCGGCGGCGGGCCGGCGGGCAGCGGGGGCGCGCCTTCCAGCCACGCGCGCAGGCCGGGGTCCAGGGCGGCGGCGGCGGCGGCGAGCGCGTCGGCCTGGATGGCGGCGCGCGCCGCGGGCGGGATGGCGGCGGCGGCCATCGCGTCGTCGTCCAGGTCGCCCAGCGCCGTCGCGGCGAGCGCGGCGCGGGCCGTGGCGCGCGCCACCGCGTCGGGCGGCGC
>LNFM01002308.1_pt1 | contig 97031 bp, 80 predicted proteins | sample 596031 | NCBI WGS metagenome assembly LNFM01 (sample SAMN04254537, study PRJNA301005) | activated carbon metagenome | isolation source: dual media filters at the Ann Arbor, Michigan drinking water treatment plant | place: USA: Ann Arbor
CAGCACCGCGGCGCCAACCTCTCCCTCCTCCGGCGCCGCGCACTCGACCCGCCGGATGCGTCATCGGTATCCCCTCGCATCCGGCGGTTTTTTTCCCGGCCCGACGAAGATGACATCTCCCCGAGGGGTCTGCGGCCCGTCCCCAGGGGGTTGAGATGATGCGGGCATCGAGAGTGCTACCATGCAATCGACCGTTTCCGCCATGAGCCTCGCCACCACCCAGCGCCCCGCGCTGCCGCCGCTACCTGCGACCACCGGCATCTGCCTCGTCCAGTTCTCGCGCGACGTCGCGGTCTGGCTCGTGCTGAACAGCGCCATCGCCGGCGTCCTGTATCTCGGCATGGACTCCGAACGGGGCATGACCTACAGCCGCCTGTGGGTCTACTCGCAGTGCATCGGGCTCATCACGTTCTTCTCGTCGATGGTGGCGCGCCGTGTGTTCTGGCCCGGCCGCATCCCCACGCCATGGGGCATGGTGCTCGTGTACCTCGGCGCAGTGCCACTCGGCTATGTATCCGGCTATTCGCTCGCGAGCTGGATGCTGGGCTCGCCGGAAGGCTTCATCGATTTCGCGCGCGAGGTGACGCAGGCCGAAATGGCGGCGCGCGCTGGTGCGCTGACGTTGATCATCACCATGTTGGGCGGTGCCTTCGGCGTGTTTCTGCTCTGGCGCCGTGCCGAAGTGGCACATCTCGAGGCCGAGATCGCGCGCCAGGCGCTGCGTGCCGAGGAGGTGGAGCGCCGCGCTACCGAGTCGCACCTGCGCATGCTCGCCGCGCAGATCGAGCCGCACATGCTGTTCAACACGCTCGCCAACCTGCGCTGTCTGGTGACTGCCGATCCGGCGCGCGCGCAGTTCATGCTCGATCGCCTGATCCAGTTGCTGCGCCTGAGCCTTACCGTGTCGCGCGCGGACAGCGTGTCGCTCAAGGACGTGTTCTGGTTCTTGAGTGCCTACCTCGATCTGCTCGCGATCCGCATGGGCGAGCGGCTCCATTTCACGCTCGATCTGCCGCACGAACTGGAAGGCATGATGGTGGCCCCGCGACTGCTGCAGCCACTGGTGGAAAATTCCATCAAGCACGGCCTCGAACCGAAGATCGAAGGCGGTTCGGTGCACGTTGCCGCGGCGATCGACGGCGACCGGTTGCTGCTTACCGTTGCCGACACCGGTGTCGGTCGTGCCGCGGAAGTTTCGCCCACCGGCGTGGGGCTGTCACTCGTGCGCGAACGCTTGACCGCCATTTATGGCTCGGAAGCGCATGTCGACGTCGCCGACAATCATCCGAGCGGTGTGAAGATCAGCCTCAGCATTCCCCTGATCGCACTCGATGCCCAAGGCGCTGATCGCCGAGGATGAGCCGCTGCTGGCGGAAACGCTGGCGGCCGAACTGAAGGCGGTCTGGCCCGCGGTCGAGATCGTCGCGCGGGCCGGTGACGGCGTGAGTGCCGTCGAGAAAGCCCTGGCGCTGCTGCCCGACGTGTTGTTCCTCGACATCCGCATGCCGGGTCTGACCGGGCTCGACGCCGCGCAACAGGTGGCCGAACGCTGGCCCGCCGGGCGGCGGACGCCGGAGGTGGTGTTCGTGACGGCCTACGATCAGTATGCGGTCGACGCGTTCGAGCATGCCGCCGTCGATTACCTGTTGAAACCGGTGGAGCGCGGCCGGCTCGAGCGCACTGTCGAACGCCTCGAGAAGCGCCTCGCGCCCTCGACCGGCGAAGCATCGCCACCTGCCGATCTGCAACGGTTGATCGGCGAGATCCGCCAGGCGATGGGACAGGGGACCCCTGCAAGTGGCGGGTTGCGTGTTATCCGCGCGGCGGTCGGCAATGCGGTGCGCCTGATTCCGATCGAGGAAGTCTTCTACTTCCAGGCGACCGACAAGTACGTGAACGTGGTGACGGCGGACGGCGAAGCGTTGCTGCGCGCGAGCCTCAAGGAACTCACCGATCAGCTCGATCCGGAGCGTTTCTGGCAGATCCATCGCGGCACGGTGGTGAACGTGTCCGAGGTTCGAGCGGCCGTGCGCGATCGCCTCGGCCGGCTCTCCGTTCAACTCAAGTCGCGCACGGAACTGCTGCCTGTCAGCCGCCAGTACGCGGACAGATTCAAGCAGATGTAGGTGTGCCTTTTCCCTCACCCTCGGTCCCTCTCCCGGGGGGAGAGGGATGCACGGCTTTGCACGGCACAGGTTGGCGCGCTCCCTTCTCCCTCCGGGAGAAGGGCTGGGGATGAGGGAGGCGATCGATAGCCCTCGGAGCGCTCCGCGAGCTACCTGTCCGCAATCGGTGCCGGCTTGTGCTCCTTCAACAGGAGCCAACCACGCGCGATTCGGTAGATCAACCAGAGACCGGTGCCCACCGCGATAGCCCACGCGACGGGCAAGCCGATGATCGTGATCCCGATGGCGACCGCAACGACGATCCACAGCAGCGCAAACCAGAAACTGCGGATCTGCCAGCGGAAGTGCGACTCGAGAAACGTGCCGCGGGCTTCGTCGCGGTACATGTAGTTGAGGATCACCGCGACGATCGACGGCAGGCCGAAGACGAACGCGGTGACGATGAACGCCGCGCTGGAGAGGCCGATGAGGATCGATGCCGTGTGCAGCGCGTACACCGCGTGAGCGATAGTGACGGGTGGGCTTGCGGTGTCCGCGGCCATGTCAGTGGCGCCGGGCCGCCCCAAGACACTGACGCGCCCCCTCGGGGGGCAGCGACCAACGGGAGCGTGGGGGCACCTTCACTACACCCGCCCCGATACTGGAATCAGCGCACCCGTGATGTCCCGCGCCGAATCGGACAACAGGAACAAGATCGTGTCCGCGATGGATTTCGGCGCCACCCAGCGACTGAAATCTGCCTTGGGCATGTCGGCGCGGTTCGCCGGCGTGTCGATGGTGCTGGGCAGGATGGCGTTGACGGTGATGCCGCGGTCCTTGACCTCGGCGGCCAGCGCTTCGGTGAGCTTGGCCACGCCGGCCTTCGATGCGGTGTAGGCGCCCATGCCGGCTGCCGCCCTGGCTGCGGCCGCACCGGCGCCGATGTTCACGATGCTTCCGCCGCCGCGCCTGGTGAGGTGCGGCAATGCGGCGCGCGATGTGCTCACGGCGCTGCGCAGGTTCACGCGGTAGAGAAGGTCCCACGTGTCGACGCTGCCCTGCTCCAGTTCCTCCCAGCGGAAGGTGCCGGCGATATTGACGAGCGCATCGAGGCCGCCGAACTTCCGCGCCACCTCGTCGAGCGCACGGGCAGCCACGTCGGGCTCCGCCAGGTCGAGACCACCCAGCGCGAGTGCATCGCCCAGGTTGGACGCCGCAGCGGGTGCAGGCGCGCGATCCAGCGCCGCGACTTTCGCCCCGGCCGCGAGCGCGCCTTGCACCACGGCCACTCCCAGTTGTCCGAAACCGCCGGTGATTGCCACGACTTTTCCGTTCAGCATCGACGTGCCTTCCTCAATCCGACGCGAGGCAATGGGGGCCCAGTTCTTCGAGCGTGGTCCGGCCGAGGAGCGTCATGGTGATGTCGATCTCCTGGATGAGGATGTCGAGCGCCTTCGCCACACCTGTCTCACCGCCGGAGGCGAGGCCGTACAGCCAGGCGCGTCCGATCATGCAAGCGCGGGCACCGAGACACAATGCCTTCACCACGTCGGATCCGCGCCGGACACCGCCGTCGAGGATCACTTCGGCCCGGCCGGCCACGGCCGCGACCACGCCGGGCAGCGCATCGATTGCGGAAATGGCGCCGTCCAGCTGGCGGCCGCCGTGGTTGGAGACGATGATGGCATCGACCCCGTGATCCACCGCGATCTTCGCGTCCTCGGGGCTCAGCACGCCCTTCAACGCGATCGGGCCGCCCCACACCGACTTGAACCAGTCGACGTCCTTCCACGAGATCGAGAGGTCGTACTGGCCGGCGATGAACTGCGTAATGGTCACTGCGCTGCCGGATTGCGCTGCCGTGCCGTCGAAATTGCGGAACGTCACCTTCGGTCCGAGACCCACGTCGAACAGCCACTGCCAATGGCGCGCGAAGTCGATCATGGTGCCGAGGGTGAACTTGGGCGGCACCGTGAAGCCGTTGCGCATGTCGCGTTCGCGCGGCCCTTGAACTTTCGTATCGACCGTGAGAACGAGCGCCTTGCAGCCTGTGGCACGGGCCCGTTCGATCATGGTCTTGGTGAGGCCGCGGTCGCGCAACACGTACAGCTGGAACCACCGGTGCACATCCGAGGCTTGCGCAATCTGTTCGATCGAGCAGGTGGACATCGTCGAGAGACAGTAGGGCACACCTGCGGCGAACGCGGCGCGCGAAGCAGAGAGCTCGCCGCTCCGGTGCAGGATGCCGGCGAGCCCGGTCGGTGCCATGACCAGCGGGGCCGATGCCGGGGTTCCGATGATGCTGGTCGAGTGATCGCGTGTCGTGACATCGGTCAGGACGCGCGTCATGAAGCGGTGCTTCTCGAAGTCGGTGCGGTTGGCCCGCAGCGTGACTTCGTCGAAGGCGCCGCCATCGATGAATTCGAAGATGGTCTTGGGCAGGCGCTTGCGGGCAGCGTCGCGCAGGTCGGCGATGTTGTAGGCGGTCATTGTTGTTTGGGTTGATCGGCTCGTTCCACCGTCAGGGACGGGTCGGGGCGGGAGTCGGTGGCGCTGGCGGCGCCGTGGCGTGGCGGGTTGGCGCCCCAGACCATCGGGACGTCGGTCTTGCGGGCGCGGGCGAGTTCGTCGACGTAGCGGGCCGGCGCCATTTCCCACGCGTAGTCGTTGAGTCGCGCGAGCAGTTGGGCGACGAGTTCGGGGTTGCGCTCGGCGGCATTGTCCTCTTCGCCCGGGTCGTGCGGCACGTCGTAGAGTTCGAGCCGCTGCGGCAGCGATGTATACAGAATCAGCTTCCAGTCGCCGATGCGAATGGCCCCGCGCAGGTCTTCGACCGTGAGCAGCACTTCCTTGCGTCGTGACGCCTGGTGGCCGCGGATCGCGGGCCATTGGTCGAAGCCGTCCAGGGCCTTGCGCTGATCGATCTTCACGCCGGCAGCGGCGAGCAGCGTCGGGTACATGTCAGTCACGTGCATGAGCGCGGTGGTCACGCCATCGTCGACGCCCTTCGGCCATCGGATGAAAGCGGGAACACGCACGCCGCCTTCGTACACGCTGCCCTTGCCGTCGCGATAGGGGCCGTTGTCCGATGCACCGACCGCGACGTCGCCGTCGCCGGTGGGAAACCTGGTGGCGACCGCGCCGCCGTTGTCGCTGTGGAAGACGACGAGCGTGTTCTCGAGCATGCCTTTCTTGTCCAGCGCCTGGCTGATCAAGCCCACGGCATCGTCGAGCGCACTCACCATGCCGGCATAGGTGCGTCGGTCCGTATCCTTGATGTGAGCGTTGCGCTCGAGGAATTCTTTCGGTGCCTGCATCGGTGCCGCCGGCGCCGTGAACGAAACGAACAGGAACAGAGGTGTCGCAGCATCGTGCTTCGCCACGAGATTCGCCGCGTCACGCCCGAGCAGTGTGGTCACGTAGCCTGCTTCCTTCACGGGCTTGTCGTTGCGGCGCCAGTCGAGGCCGAGCGCGTTGGTCTTGCGCATGGGGTCGACCTGGCCCGCGAGCGGGCCGTAGTGATAGTCGAAGCCGCGCCGCAAAGGAGTCATCTCCGGTTTCGCGTGACCGAGCTGCCACTTGCCCACCAGGGCGGTGCGGTAGCCGGCATCCTTCAACGCCTGGGCGAGCGTGCGTTCATCCGTCGGCAACCCGTACTGGCTCGCGGGCAGCAGCGACTGGGTCTGGAAGCCATAGCGCATCGGGTAGCGACCGGTGAGCAAGGCTGCGCGCGTCTGCGAGGAATACGGTTGCACGTAGAACTGGCTCAACCGTATCGCGCCTTCGGCGAGGCGATCGATGTGGGGCGTGCGGATTTCCTTGCCGAGGTAGCCGACGTCCTGCCACCCGAGATCGTCGGCCATCAGATACACGATGTGCGGGCGATCCGCCGCCAGCGCACCGGCGCAGAGCGCGAACGTGAGGCCGGCCACGAGGCAACGGCGAAGCAGTGGGTGCGACGAACGGGGTGCCACCGGCGCATGTTACCCGACGCCCCGGATGTGGCCATCTTGCGGCGCGCAACCGGTCCATCGGTCACGGAGGGACGCTGTGCTAGCATCCGGTAGACCATGGCGGACCGTGAAATACTCCTCAACGCGCTCGATGGGGTCGAGCGCCGGCTCCGCCTCGACCGCGCCCTGAAATACGGCATCGACGCCGCCGTCGCGGTTCTCGGGCTGGCCATTGTCGCAGTCGTGCTGCATGCAGCCACGGCCCCGCGTGCGGGGCTGTTCGGATTGTCCCTGGTGGTGACGCTCTTCCTGCTGGCGTGCGTCGTCGTCGTGGCCGCCAGCGCAGTACGCGCCATGAATCGGGGCAGCCGCGAGCAAGCAGCTGGCGAAGCCGATCGGCGTGCGGGGTTGCATGACACCTTGGCCTCGGCACTGTGGTTTTCGAGCCGGAGCGAAGCGTCACCCTGGATCCCGCTCGTCATGGCGCGTGCCGCCCGGGCTGCGGCCGCACTCGATCCGGTCCGGCTGATCCCGCTGACGGCGCCGCCGCGGGTTCGGCTTGCCCTGGTGTTGGTCGTGGTGCTGGCAGCGGTGGGCTGGATGGCGCCGCGACTCGTTTCCAACGACTTGCTGTCGGTCGCCGTCGATGGGACGCCGGTTCGCGAACGAGCGAACGAAGAACTCGCGGCGCTGCGCAAACTGGCCGACGAGGCTGCACGCCGTGGCGACGAAGCCGCGAAAGCCAAACTGGAACAGGTGCTGGCAGCACTCGAGCGGCCGGGTGCCAGCGACGAGGAAAAGCGGCGCGCTCTCGACGAGGCGCGGCAGTTCGCCGAGCAACGCGGCCTCGATGCGGCCGCCGACCGCGAACGCTTGCGGCAACTGGCCGACCAGTTGAACGGTCGTGCGGAGTACGCCGATGTGGCGCAGGCGCTGCGCAGCGGCGATGCGCGCGCTGCCGCCGATGCCCTGAAGCGCATGTTGCCGGAGGGCGCGCGCGATCCTGCAATCGAGAATGCGACTCCGGATGCGAACAAGACGCCCGACGATGCGTCGAACCTGGACGTGCTGCAGGAGTCGCTGCAATCCGCCGCGCAGAATCCGGACCGCGACGTGACCGGCGAGACCCAGGGCAAGATCTCGAAGGCGGTGCAGAACCTCGAGGAGATCGCGAAGCGGCTGGACGGTGCCACCGCCTTGAACCAGGCGCGCCGCAAGTTGGACACGATGTCGATGTCCATGTCGCGCGACACGCGGTTGCGCGCCGGCCGCTTCGGCCAGCAGGAAGGCACGCCGAGCAGCGATTCGCCGGAAACGGGCGAGGCCAACATCCAGGGCGGTGCGATGTATCGCCAGGCCGCCGTCGCCAAGGAGCGTGAAGGTGAGCGCGACGGCGTGCGTGCCGGCGACGCGTCCGGCAACGCGCAGGGCGATCCGGTGCTCGGCGACGAGATGAAGCGGCCCGAGGCGAAATACAAGCTCGAGACCATCCGCGGCGAGGACCGCGCGGGCCCCGAGGGCGATGACTCGACGTTCTATGCGGCGAGCCGGCAGAATCAGGCCAAAGTGCAGTACCGCACCGAGCCGCCGCCGCAATACCGGCGCGCCGAAGAGGAAGCCATGAATCCGGAACGCATCGCGTTGCGTCACCGGCCGATCGTGAAACGCTATTTCACCCAGTTGCGGGAGCAGGACGCCAAATGACCACCGTCGAGGTCGATCGCAGGATCGAACAGTTCCAGAACAACATGCGCCTGGTGCGCACCGAGGTCGGTCGCGTGATCGTCGGCAACGACGACGTGATCGACGGCGTGATGACCTGCCTGCTCGCGCGCGGCCACGTGCTGCTCGAAGGCATCCCGGGTGTGGGCAAGACCAAGCTGGTGCAGACGCTGGCCGACGTGCTGCACCTCAAGTTCTCGCGCATCCAGTTCACGCCCGACCTGATGCCCGGCGACATCATCGGCACGTCGATCGTCCGCGAGGACGAAGGCGGCAAGAAATACTTCGAGTTCCAGCCCGGGCCGATCTTCGCGAACATGGTGCTGGCAGACGAGATCAACCGTGCGACTCCCAAGACCCAGTCCGCACTGCTGGAAGCGATGCAGGAGAACAGTGTCTCCGCCGGCAAGACCACGCATCCGCTGCAGCAGCCGTTCTTCGTGCTGGCCACCATGAACCCGCTCGAGATGGAAGGCACCTATCCGCTACCCGAAGCGCAACTCGACCGGTTCTTCTTCAAGCTGAAGATGGGGTTCCCGGGTGTCGACGAACTGCACGAAGTGCTCGATCGCACCACGCACGCGCGCGAGCCGCAGGTCGACCGGGTGCTGGCGCAAGGCGAAATCCTCGAGATGCGCGAGACCGCACGCGAAGTGCCGGTCGCCCGTCCGGTGCAGGACTACGCAATCCGGTTGACCCTGGCGACGCACCCCGAATCGAACCAGGCGCACGAACTCGCGAAGAAATACGTGCGCTTCGGCGCGAGCCCGCGCGGCACGCAAGCACTGATACTCGGTGCCAAGGTCCATGCGCTGCTCAACGATCGCGTGCACGTGGCGACCGACGACGTGCGGGCGGTGGCGCTGTCGGCGTTGCGGCATCGGTTGCTGCTCAACTTCGAAGCGGAGGCCGATCGGGTGGATACGGATGCGATCCTGTCCCGGATCGTGGAGCAGGTTGGTGTTTGACGACTGCACATTCACCGCTCTCAACACGAAGGACGCGAAGGACACGAAGGAACACGAAGGCAATGCTCGAGTTTGGCGCGGCGTCACCGCGGGGTCGATGGGACAGGTTGTGACGTCGATCTCGACGCTTGCCCGACCTGACTTTTCTTCGATGTCTTCGTGGCACTTCGTGTCCTTCGCGTCCTTCGTGTTGAAAGATTTTCCTGCTCACAGTGTCTCAGCCCCGCTCCGACCTTTTCACTGAGGATTTCCTCCGCCGCCTGGAGCATCTTCGCTTCGCGACGCGCCGACCGGTCGCGGGGCACTTGCGTGGCGTGCACCGTTCGCGGCGCACCGGCAGCGGCATGGTCTTCAGCGATTACCGGCCGTACACGCCGGGCGACGACACCCGCAACCTCGACTGGGGTATCTATCTGCGGCTCGACCGCCTCATCCTCCGTCTGTTCGAGGAGGAGGCCGATCTGCCGGTCTACTTCTTCGTCGATGCCAGCGCGTCGATGGCCTTTGGTGAGCCGTCCAAGTTCGACTTTGCCCGCCGCGTTGCCGCCGCCCTCGCTTATCTCGCGCTGCTCGACCATGACCGCGTCAGTGTCGTGGCCTGGGCCGACGGCATCGCGCGCGAGCTGCCCGTTCGCCGGGGCAACGCGCAGACCTGGCCGGTCTTTCGCTTCCTGCAAGGCCTGGCGTCGGGTGGTCGTACCGACCTGCAGGCAGCGCTGCGCAGCTACTTCGGCGGGCGGCGCCCGCGCGGCCTGGTGATCCTGTTGTCGGATTTTCTCGATGAGGGTGGTTTCGCACCGGCCGCAAATTTCCTGCGCCAGTTCCGGCACGAAGTGTTCGCGATGCAGGTGCTGTCGCCGCAGGAGGTCAAGCCGGACCTGCCGGAGGAAGTGGTGCTGGTGGACGCGGAGTCCGGTGTCGCCGACGCTGTGCGCGTCACACCCGCGCTGCTCGCGGAGTATGCCGAGGCGCAGGACGAACATTGCCGCGAGATCGAATCCGTGTGCCGCAGCGGGGGCTGGACCTACCTGCGAGCCCGCACCGATGCGCCCTTCGAAGAATTGATGCTCCAGTTGCTGCGCGAACAGGGTGTCCTCAAGTGAATCTCTTGGGTTTGTCCCCTGTCTGGGCCGCAGTGCTGCTGATCGCCGTCGCAGCAGCGGTGATCGGGCTGTATCTGCTGAAGCCTGCGCCGCGGCGGATCGTGATCGCCTCGACCCTGATCTGGGAGCGTGTCCTCCATCGCAAGCGTCGGGATGCCGAGCGCTGGCGGTGGTGGCAGTCGCTGCTCGTGTCGCTCTTGATCGCCTTGCTCATCGCGTTCGCCATCATCCGCCCGGACACCGGGCAGGAAAGTACAGACGGGAAGCGGATCGCGATCGTCGTCGACAACGGTCCGAGCATGCAGACGCTGCGCAGCGACGGCCGGACGCGTCTCGAATACGCCATGGCGGAAGCCAGGCGGCTGATCGCCGCCGGTGGTGCAGGGGGCCGGACCAAGGTGGTCGACACCATGGGCACGCTCGGCGCGCCAGTGTTCGAAGACCGGCGGCGTGCTCTGGCGGAACTCGATCGTATCGGCGCCGCTGCCCGCGGCAAGCCGCGCTTTCCCGAGACCCTGCGAGCGGATGCAAAGGGCGATGCTGCGCGAATCGTGTTCATCACCGACGGCGTCGCCGCGCTCGACATCCCCAAGGGTGTCGAGGTCGTGTCAGCTTTCGAGCCGGCCGCGAACGTGGGGCTCACCGCGTTCGACGTCCGTACGCCGCCGGGTGACCCGCGCCGGTACGAGGCGTTCGTCGCCGTGGCCAACGCTGGGGCGGCGCCGCAGCGAGTGGCGATTGCGATTGCCGGCGCCGGGCGCGCGCCCGTCGAACGCACGCTCGACGTGAAGGCGCACGACACCCGGGCGCTGACCGTGACGTTGCCGGACTTCGTCGGCGGTCCGGTGCGGGCGTCGGTCCGAGCGGATGGCGACGCGTTCGCGCTGGACGACGAAGCCTATGCGTTCCTGCCGGTGACGAAGGTCGCCAAGGTGGCGCTCGTGACGCCGGGCAATCGCGCGCTGGAGCAGGCTTTGCGCCTCGATCCGCGCGTCGTGCTGACGATCCTGAGCCCGCAACAGTATGCGACCCGGGCCGGCTTCGACGCCTACGTGTTCGACCGCTTCGCGCCACCGGCTGCGCCGGCGGCACCTGCGCTCCTGATCCGCCCGCCACACCAATCGTGGTTGCCGGCGATCGGTGCCACGCGCGCCGCACCTTTGGTGGAATCGTGGCTCGACGGCCACCCCGTGCTCGACAACGTGTCGCTGCGGGATGTGCAGATCGAGCGCAGCGTGACGTTCCGGACCGACGCGATGCCGGTTATCGCGCTGGCGCGAGATGCCGGTGGTGCAGCCATGATCGTGGCATCCGCGGCGCAGCCCCGCTGGATCGCGAGCGGATTCGCGATCGAGGATTCGAACTTCGCCGCCCAGGCGTCGTTTCCGATGTTCGTCGTGAATGCGCTCGCCTGGCTGCTGGACGAACCGCCTGCGATGGTGCGCCCGCTGGGCCTCGCGTCGGTGCCGATTGCGCGGGCACGCGTCGTAGGCCCCAGTGGTTACCAGAAGGACACGCGCTTCGTGCCGGACGCAACGTTGTTCGATGCGGACGTACCCGGTGTGTATGCCGCGGAAGGTGAGACCGGGAGGCTCCGGATCGTCGCCAACGTGCTGGACCCCGCCGTCACCGCCGTGAATGCGAGCCGGCTCGCGCCGCGGCGGTCGGCGGCGACCGATGCGCGCGCGCCGGCCAACGCCCCCGAGCCGTGGTTCGTGCTGCTGCTGGTCGCGATCCTCCTGATGATGTTCGAGTGGTGGACCTACCACCGCCGCCTCACGTTGTGAGGGCGCAACGGTGAGCGCTTTCGCCATCGAGACCTGGTGGCCGCTGGTGCTGCTGCCCGTCGGCGTGTTGTTCACGCTGTGGGTCGCCCGTCGCACCGAGACGGCCCTGTCACCCGGCCGCCGGCCGTGGGTGGCCGGGTTGCGAATTGCCGCCATCGCCGCCGCGGTGGTCGCGCTGATGCAACCGGTGTGGCTTGCGCGTACCGAAGCGATATCCGTGGTCTATGCGCTGGACGTGTCGCGGAGCGTCGATCCTGCGTTCATCGATGCCGCGATCCGCTGGATCGAGCGCACCGAGACCAAGGGCCCGTCCCACGACGCGCGCTTCGTCGCATTCGCGGCGTCGGCCCGGCTCGCGACCGATGCCGAGGCGATCCGTGCGCTTCCGGTCCGTGGTGCCGGCGGAGGCAGCGCCTCGGCGCTGGATCGGGATGGGACTGATCTCGAGACGGCGCTCGACACCGGCCGCGATGCCTTCACTCCCCATCGCGTCAAGCGCCTGGTGCTCATCAGCGATGGCGTGGCCACCAGCGGCGACACCTGGCACGCCGTGGAACGCTTGCGCCGCGATGGCGTGCGGGTCTTCACCAGCGCAGCGTCGGTGCGCTCCGGCAATGACGCATGGATCGAAGGCATCGATACGCCACGCGACTGGCGCCGCGACGAACCGGGGCTGGTCAAGGTGAGGGTACAGGCACAGACCGGCACGCGGGCCCGGGTGACTCTCGCCCGCGACGGCAAGCCGGTCGCGCAGAAGTCGGTCACCCTCGATGCTGGCGTGAACGTGGTCGTGTTCACGGTGAAGATTCAGGCTGCCGGTGCGACGGCGCTCGAAGCTTCGGTCAGCGCGGAGGGCGACGAGGCTCACGACAACGATCGCTACACGCAATCGGTATCGGTTCGTGGACGTCCCCGCGTGTGGTACGTCGAAGGCTCGGGGGAAGCCGGTGGGCCCTTGCGCGACGCTCTGGTGCGCGAGGGCATCGAAGCCGATGCCGTCGTGCCTGCGGCATTGCCCGACAAGGTGGCCGGCTACGATGGCATCGATGCCGTGATACTGAGCGACGTCGCGGCGAAGGACGTGAGCGCGGCGCGGATGCAGGCTTTGGCGAGCTGGGTGCGCGATGGCGGCGGCGGTCTCCTCTTTGCAGCGGGTGCCAGTACGTACGGTGAATCCGGGTGGCGCGAGTCGGCCGTCGAGAAGGTGCTGCCGGTGACCTTCGAGGCGCAGGAGAAGCGGCGCGAACTCGCCCTCGTGATCGCGCTCGACCGCTCCTACAGCATGAAGGGGCGCAAGCTCGATCTCGCCAAGGCCGCGACGCTGGGTGCTCTCGATTTGCTGGACGAGAACCACCGCTTCGGCGTCATCACCTTCGATTCGCAGCCCGAGCAGACGGTGCCGCTGGCGCCGGTGCGCAGCAAGCGCCGCGCGGAGGATCAGATCTCGCGCTTCACCGCGAGCGGCCAGACCAACATCTATCCGGCGCTGCAATCGGCCTATCGGCTGCTGGTCGACAACCCTTCCAAGTCGAAGCACGTGATCCTGCTGTCCGACGGCGATACGCAGCCCGCCGATTTCCAGCGGCTGGTCAAACGCATGGCGGAAGCCAACATCACCGTGAGCACGGTGGCGATCGGCGCCGAGGCCGACACGGCGTTGATGGAGAGCATCGCCAATTGGGGCAAGGGCCGCCACTACTACACGGTGAGCCCCGATCTGGTGCCGAAGATCTTCATCGACGAGACCAAGCGGATCGTCAACGAGAGTCTGGTGGAGGAACCGGTGCGCGCGGTACCGCGCCGCAAGGCCGAAGCGATCCGCGGCATCGACTTCGAGCGCGCGCCACGGCTGCGCGGCTACGCCAGCACGAAGCTGAAGGACGGTGCCGAACTCACGCTCTCGACCGAGACCGGTGCCCCCTTGCTGGCGCGCTGGCAGTATGGTCTCGGCAAGACGGCTGTGTTCACGTCGGATGCGAAGAACCGCTGGGCAGCCGACTGGCTGGGCTGGCCCGGCTACGGCAAGCTGTGGAGCCAGCTCGTGCGCGAGACGATGCGCCGCGACGCCGGGGAAGACGTGCGTTTCGAGGCAACGCGCGACGACTCGGGTGCCGTCATTCGCCTGGCCGCACTCGATGCCGGCGGTGGCTTCCGCAACGACCTGCGGCCCCAGGTGAAGGCGACGCTGCCCGACGGCGCGACGCGCGTGGTGCCCATGTCGCAGGTCGGCCCGGGGCGATACGAAGTCCGCATGCCGCTTGCTGGAACTGGCCGCGCGCCCTGGCGTTTCGAGTTGATCGAGGGCGGCGGCGTGCCTAAGGCCCTCGTGGCGCGCGCGGGGGTGCAGGCATTGCACCGGCCCTATCCTGACGAACTGCGCTTGCGGCCGCCCGACGAGGCCCTGCTGCAGGCGATCGCCGAACAGACCGGCGGCAAGTTCGCGCCGGAACCGGCGGACGTGTTCGCGCCACTCGGTGACCGCGCAACGCGACCGCTTGCCTTGTGGCCGTGGTTCGCGGCGCTGGCGCTGCTCGGCTACCTGCTCGATCTCGCCGTGCGGCGCGTCCCGCGAATCGGAAGGGCGGAGCCGGTGGCGAGGTGACGCCCCCCCGATAGGCCTGCGGCCTCTCCCCCCGAGGGGGCGAATCCTGTGGCGCTCCCGCCGCGGTCACTGACACCTCAGCCCTTCGATGCCTCTCAAGAAGGTGGGTGAGCCGGTATCATCCGATACATTCGGACACCGGCGGCCTTCACGCCGATCGATGGAGGACGACATGGACGGAACTAGGATGCGACATTGGTTGCGGTTCGCTACGCTGGCGTTGCTGCTGGCGGCCGGCGCCCCGGTACGCGCTGCCGACGATGCGAAGATGCTGTTCATCGAGTATCAGCTCGTCGCCTTCGGGCTCGCTCCCGACAGCTTCCTTGCGCAGCCCAAGAAGGTCTGGCGGGTGGGCGACACCCACCTGCGCCTCGAGGAGGTGGTCAATCCCGACAACGGCGAACAGCGCCTGGTGGTCGTGGCGCAGCCTGACATCTGGGTGATCGATCGCGTGGCCAAGCGCGGCAAGCATGAACTCGACCCGGGACCGACCTACAAGGTCAAGTTCCCCGTCTTCACCGCCGACGGCAACGACGAGATCGCCAAGCTCGAGATGGGCAGTGAAGTGGAATACTTCCGCGAGAAGGGCGCGAAGGAAGCGGGCGAAAAATCCGTGGCCGGCATCACCTGCATCGAAACCACCGTGGAGGTGGCGGGACGCAAGATGTCGCTCTTCACGCGCAAGTCCGACGGCGTACCGTTCCAGGTGGTCGTGACGGTGGGAGAGCGGGCGCTCGCGGTGCGCTACCTTCGCTACGAGCGCGGACTTGCGGTGGACAAGACGCTGTTCGTGCCGCCTGCCGGTGTGCAGATCGTGGAAGCCCCGAAGGCCGAGGCCGCGCCGAAGTCCGAAGCGTCAAAGCCCGAATCGGCAAAGCCGGAGCCTGCGCCGAAATGAGCGCGGCGTGCACAGACGCCGCGCAGTGACCGGTTCCGCGCCGCGAGGCTGGATACAGGAGGGCTGTGCACCCCCGATCAACGCGGCGGACGCGGGGTAAGGCGGAACCTGCAGATTTTGCTTCCGGGTTTCCGCCGCGTCCGCCGTGTCCGCCGCGTTGAGAGCTGCCTTCAGGCCAACCGTGAAGGTTCTCTCGGCGCAGACCGATGGCAGCGTCAGCGCTTCAAGTTGTCGCGGATCTCGCGCAGCAGCAGCACTTCCTCCGGTGTCGGCGGTGCCGGTGGTGCCGGCTCGGCGCGCTTCATCCGGTTCATCTGCTTGATCATGAGAAAGATGATGAAGGCGAGCAGGATGAAGTTGATCGAAATGGTGATGAAGTTGCCGTAGGCGAACACCGGCACGCCGGCCTTCTTCACTTCGGCGAGAGTCATGGCCGTGCCCGGCGGCACATCCTTCAAGGCGATGAAGAAGTTGCTGAAGTCGAGGCCGCCGAAGATGCGGCCCACCACCGGCATGATGAGATCGCCAACGATGGAATCGACGATCTTGCCGAACGCACCGCCGATGATCACGCCTACGGCGAGGTCGACGACGTTGCCTTTCATCGCGAATTCGCGAAATTCCGACACGAAGCTCATGCGAGGGATCTCCTGTTGATGGTGGTCATGCCGCCGGCGTGACTTCCTTGCGTGGGCAGCCGGCGCCGATGCTACGGCAAGACGCTGCTCCCGGACAACGCTGCTCGAAGTCCCGGTCAGGCGGCGGATTCGACCCGCCGGGCTTCGATGAAACGCTTCTGCCAGTGCGGCGCGTCGAAACGCTCCACGCGCACCTTGCCGCCACTCGAGGGGGCATGCACGAACTCGCCATTGCCGACCCACACGCCGACGTGCAGTCCGTTCTTGCCGCCGAATCGGAAGAACAGCAGGTCGCCGGCCGTCCAATCTTCGTCCGGTTCGAGGCGGCGGGTCACCTTGCGCTGTTCGCGCGTGTCGCGCGGCAAGGTGACTCCGACGAGGCCGTAGCTGTAGCGCACCAGCCCGCTGCAGTCGAAGCCCGCGGGCGACGTGCCGCCGTACTTGTACGGGCTGCCCAGTTGGGCCATGGCGAAGATGGCGGCGTCACCCGCGCGTGATTGCGCCGGCGACGGTTGCTGCCCGGGTTCGAGGACCGGTGTGGCCTCGTGCTCGGTGATGGGTTGCTGCGCGCAGCCGGCGAGTCCGAGAACGACCGCCGCCAGCAGCGTGCAGCGCGCGTTCATCGCCCGCGCTTCTCCAGGCCGCACCAGCGCGCGATGTAGAGCGCCAGCACCCGGGCTACCTTGAGGGTACTCGGCAACGAGACCGATTCGTCGATGCCATGGATGTGCGTGGCTTCCGGGCCGTAGCAGGTGGCGGGGGTGGCGCCGTACAGATTGAACACGCGCGCATCCGTGGTGGCGGTGCTGGCGAGCCAGCCCGGTGGCGAGCCCATCACGCGCTCGTGGGTCTGCGCGAGCAGTTGCATCATCGGCAGGTCCTTGGGCACGACGCACCCTTCGGACTGGAAACCGGCATAGCGCACGCGGTGCTGCACGCCAGCGAGTCGCGGGTCGGTCTGCAACGTGCGGGCGATGCGATCCTCGATGGCCGCACGGCCATCGGCCGCGGCCATGCCCACCGGAATGCCGCAACGGACTTCGATGGTGCACTTGGTCGGCACCGACGAGGCCCACTCGCCGCCGTGGATGCGGCCGAGATTGAAATTGATCGAGTGTTCGTGGTCCGCGTAGGCGGTGTGCCGTCGCTCCGGACGATTCCATTCGTCGCGCAACGTGGTGAGGCCCTGATACAGCGCGAACGCGGCTTCGATCGCATTGATGCCGCTCTTCACATTGAGCACGTGCGCCGGACGGCCGTACACATCCACCGCGAGCCAGATCACCCCCACCTGCGCGTGCAGGATGGCGTGATCGAACGGTTCCGGTATCAATGCCGCGTCGGCGCGATAGCCGCGATGCAGGCACGCGAGCGCGCCGTTGCCGGTGCATTCCTCTTCGACCACCGATTGCAGCCACACCGGGGCCGCCGGTTGCATGCCGATGCGCTGCAGTGCCTCGAACGCGATCACGTAGGCAGCGATACCGGCCTTCATGTCGCCGGCGCCGCGCCCGTACAGGCGTCCGTCGCGAACCACCGGTTCGAACGGCGGGGCACTCCAGAGCTCGGCGGCACCGATCGGCACGACGTCGATGTGACCGTTCAGGATGAGCGAGCGTCCGATCGTCGCGCGCGGTAGGTGTGCACCCACGACGTTGTCGTGCCGCGCCCAATGACCGGTGGGCGGCGCGTAGCCGGGCATGGCCTTCAGATCGTCGTCGCGCACTTCGAAACGATCGACCTTGAGACCCAGTCCGCGGAAGAGCCCCTCCATGTAGTCCTGTGCCGAAGTCTCCTCGCCCATGAGGCTCGGAAAGCGCACGAGGGTGGCCAGGAGCGCGACCAGGTCAGGCTCGAGTGCGTCCACCGAGGCAAGCAGCTCGGCCTCGATGGCGGCGTCCAGCGGTGCGAAGGCGGGAGCGTTCATCTGCGTGTTCCTGGCCGCAAGCACAACGGGCGCCGCGAGTTTCGCAGCGCCCGTCGTGGCTTCATGCTCGGTACCTAGTTGCCGAGCAGCCGCAGTTCGACCCGGCGATTCTGCGCACGGCCGTCATCGGATGCGTTGTCGGCGATGGGTTGATCGGGGCCGTAGCCTTTCGCGACCAGGTTCGCGGCTGGGACGCCCTTGGAGATGAGATAGGACATCACCATTTCGGCACGGCGCTGCGACAGTGCACGGTTCAGCACGTCCGTGCCGGAGTTGTCGGTGAAGCCGGCAATTTCCACCTTCGTGCCCGGACTCGCCTTGAGCTGCAGGGCCACGTTGTCGAGCGTGGGGAAGGAATCCCGTGTGATCGTCGCCGAGCCCGATTCGAAATTGACACCCTTCAGGACCATCTTGTCCTTGATCGGAGCGACGGGCGGAGATGCGGACTTGGACGAGAGCATTTCGCAGCCGGCCGTATCGACCTTCACTGCGGGCTTGGTGTCGGGGCAGCGATCGAGCACGTCCGGAACGCCGTCGGCATCGGTATCGAGCGCGCATCCGTCGGACCCCACCTTGACTTCGCGCGGGGTGCCGGCGCAGCGGTCAGACGTGTCGGGAACACCATCGCCGTCCGTGTCTTCCTCGCAGCCGTTGGCAAGGACCTTCGCGCCGGCGGGCGTGTTGATGCACATGTCGAGGTCGTCCGGCACGCCGTCGCCGTCGGCATCCTTGTTCACCGGGCAGCCGGTCGAGTCCACTTCCAGGCCCTTCAGCGTGGCAGCGCACTTGTCGTTGCGATCGGGAATTCCATCACCATCCGTGTCGATGTTCACGTCGCAGCCGTTCGGCGTGACCTGCGAACCCGACGGCGTGTCGGGGCACATGTCGACCTTGTCGGGTACGCCGTCCTTGTCGGCATCCGGCAGCGGCTTTTCCATGCTGCGGCAGGCCCACCAGCCCAGACCGCCACCCACGGCGGCACCGATCAGCGCCGATTCCTTGTTCTCGGTCGATGCGAGTCCGCCCGCCACCAGTGCGCCGGCGATGGCGCAGATCCACGGCTGGGCGATCTTCGAATCCTGCCCGGTGCGATAGGCATCCGTGGCCGCGCCCTTCGATTCCTGCATGGAATTGTTCGTGGAGGCGCAGCCGGTCACGAAGGCGATCAACAGACCGGCGGCGGTGAGTTGGAACAGGGATTTCACGAAGTCGTCCTTTCTGGCGGATCCGGGCCGGGCCACCCGGGGATCGGGAAAACGCTTAGCGGGCGAGGTGCCGCGATGGACCCGGATTGTACCTTGGCAGCGAGCGCTGGCTCCGGGCTGCATGTCCGCGTCGGAGTCAGTCGGCCTGGCTGCCGCGCCCCCGGGTCTCCTCGAGCTTCTGCTCGAGGCTGGCGATCTGGGCGCGCAAGGAGTCGATCATGACCTCCACCTGCTGCCTCGAATACCGTTGCGTGATGTGTTGCGGGCAGTTCCAGTCGAAGGCTGCCACGTCGATCATGGCAATCCGCTCGACCACGGCGGAGTAGCCGGATGGCGACACCTTGCGCACCACCTCCGCATCGGCCTCGTTCACGTCCACGAAGTGCAGATGGCCGAGCAGCTTGAGGCGGTTGCGATGCACGTAGTCCATCACGATGAGTGCGACGCGATCGTTGCCGGCCGCATTCCCGGCGCTGACGTACTGGAGATTGCCGCGGAAGTCCGCGAACGCGATCCGCTCAGGCGACAGCACGGTGAGGAAGCCCTTGGGTCCGCCGCGGTGCTGGACGTAGGGCCACCCCGTCTCGCTCACCGTGGCGAGGTAGCAGCTGTCGGCCTCTTCGAGGAACCCGGCTTCGTCGGGTCCCAGGCGATCGGGTGGCCCGTCCGCGCCCTGCATGCGGGCGTATTGCGTGCGCGACCCGCGGCGTGCCTGTTGTGCACACACGTTCGGCGTGAAAGCGAGTTCGGCGAAACGTCGGGTCATGGTCCGGTCCTTCTGCGTGCGCGGCGGACGTTGCGCGGTGGAACTGGGTCAGGTGCCACGCGGCGTCAGCGGCCCCACTCCTTGTCCTGCAGGGTCCGCCACTGGATCTTGCCGGTGCCCGAGCGCGGCAGGGCGTCGGTGAACTCCACCTGCCGCGGCACCTTGTAGGCCGCCATGTGCTGGCGCGACCAGGCCACGATGTCGTCGGCCTGCACCTTGCCCCGCGCGCCGTCCTTCAGCACGACGTAGGCCTTCACCGTTTCGCCGCGCCGGCCGTCGGGGGCGGAGACGATCGCGACTTCCTTGATGTCGGGGTGCTTGTACAGCGTCGCCTCGAGCTCCGCCGGCCACACCTTGTAACCCGAGGCGTTGATCATCCGCTTCAGCCGGTCGGCGATGTAGAAGAAGCCGTCCTCGTCCATGCGGCCGAGATCGCCGGTGCGCAGATAGGTGCGACCCTCGAACTCGAGGAACGTGGCGCGCGTCGCCTCCGGGTTGTTCCAGTAGCCCTGCATCAGTTGCGGGCCGGCCGAGACGATCTCGCCCACTTCGCCCGGCGGCAGGGGCTTCAGCGTCTCCGGGTCGATCACGAACGAGTCCGTGTCGAAGGTCGGGATGCCGAGGCATTGCTTGCGCAACTGCTGCGGCGGATTCACGTGCGTCTGCGAGATGGTCTCGGTCATGCCGTAGGCTTCCATGTACTCGATGCCGCAGCGCGCCTGGAGTTGTGCCGCGACGGCCTCGGGCATCGAGGCGCCGCCGCCGAACACGTTCTGCAGCGAGGAAAGGTCGCGGTCGGCGGTGGACGGGTGCGCGAGCAGGTCCACCACCATCGTCGGCACGTTGGCCCAGTGCGTCACGTGATAGCGCTCGATCAGGTAGCCCGCCGCGGCTGGATCCCAGCGTGGCAGGAACGCGATGGTCGCGCCCGCGTACAGGCCGGCGTTCATGCTGTGCTGCATGCCGGTCACGTGGAACATCGGCGCAGTCGCGAGCACCACCGAGTCCTGCATCATGCCTTCCCAGAGCGCGCCGCCGACGGCGGTGCACATGAGCGTGCGATGCGTGTGCATGCAACCCTTCGGCTTGCCGGTGGTGCCGGAGGTGTAGAGGATTGCGGCAAGGTCGTCGGGACCCGCGGTGGGTGCGCGCGGCGCGCGGCCGATGGCGATCGCGTCGGTCCATGCGATCGCGCCGGCGTCGGTGACGGGCTCGCGCGGCGCGCGGATGAATTCCGGGACGTTGAGTTCCGTCGCGGCGGTGAGATGGTCCGAGTACGCGGCCACTATGGCGCGTTTGACGCGCGTGCCCATGAGTGGCTTCAAGTGTCGGAACAGCTCCTGTCCCAGGATCGCGACGGACGCACCGCTGTCGTCGAAGTAGTGCTCCAGTTCGTCGGTGACGTTCATCGGTGAAACCGGAACGACCACTGCATCGGCCCGCAGGATCGCGTAGTAGGCGAGCACGAACTGCGGCGAGTTCTGCATGTCGAGCAGCACGCGGTCGCCGCGTGCGATGCCGCAGTCGTGCTGGAGGTAGCCCGCGAGCGCCTCGGCCTCGGCGACGAAATGCTGGTACGTGAGGCGCGTGTCGAAGAACACCGATACCGCCTTGTGTGGATAGCGTTGCCCGGATATCGCGAGATTGGTCCAGAGGCTGGTGTCGGGCAGCGTGAGGTGTTGCGGAAGCTGCTTGGGCCAGTGCTTCAAGTGCGGTGCGGGCATGGGGGACGGCGGCTTGCGGTGCTTGCAGGATCGGAAGGTCGATCGGGACACAGAGTGTATTTCATCGACGGGATCGGATCAGGATTCCGGTGGGCGAGCGCAATGGAAACGGGCACCGCGCGGGGTGCCCGTCCTGGTTGCAGCGGCGAGGGGATGAGTCAGGTCATGCGGCCGCAGCGACGAACATCGAGTCGATCCGTGAGCGCGCATCCGCCATCGCCTGGGCGCGAACTTCGGGGCCCATGCCCAGTCCGGCGGCGCGGATGACCTCGACGTCCGTGATGCCGACGAAGCCGAGCAGCGTTTTCAGGTAACCGACGTGCATCGTGTCCACGGGCGAACCGCCGTGTACGCCGCCACTGGTGGCAACGACGATGGCTCTCTTGCCCTTCAGCAGGCCTTCGGGGCCCTGCGCCGTGTAGCGGAAGGTCTTGCCGGCGATCGTGACGCGGTCGATCCACGCTTTCAGGCCGGTGGGGATCGTGAAGTTGTAGAGCGGCGCTCCGATCACCAGCACGTCGGCCCAGTCGAGTTCGCGCAGCAGGTCGGCATCCAGCCGGGCTTCGCGGTCCTGCACGTCGTTCAGGAGATCGGCGGGAGTGCCGCGGGTGGCCAGCACCTGTGGCGTCAGATGTGCGATGGGTGCAGTGCCCAGGTCGCGCTGTACCACGTTCACTTGACGGTCCACGGTGCGCAGACCGTCGACGACCGATCGGGTCAATGCGCGCGATGCCGAAGCGTCGCCCAGGATGCTCGAGTCGAGATGCAGCACGTTCATGAGAATTCCTTTCTTCGGTGGGTTCGGCCGCCGGTCGGCGGTCGTCTTCCATGGGATTCATCATGCTGGTGCTATCAAACATGGAGTAGTGGGTGAAACTGCGATACATTGTCCTGCAAATAGGACAATCGAGGCTGCGATGCAGGATCTGAACGACCTCTATTACTTCGCCAAGGTGGTCGAGAAGGGCAGTTTCGCGGCGGCGGCGCGCAGCCTGGGTCTGCCCAAGTCGCGCCTGTCGCGCCGGGTTGCGCTCCTGGAGTCCGTGCTGGGCGTCCGCCTGCTGCAGCGGACCACACGGCGGCTCGCCCTGACCGACGTCGGCCGGCTGTACTACCAGCACGCGCAGAACGTGATGGCCGAGGCCGATGCCGCCGCCGAGGCGGTCGATCGGGTGCGACGCGTCCCGAGCGGCCTGTTGCGCGTGAGTTGCCTGGTGGGGCTTGCCCAGAGCGAGGTGGGGACGATGGTGCCGGAGTTCCTGACGGCCTATCCCGAGGTGAACCTCGACCTGATCGTGACCAACCGCAGAGTCCAGTTGATCGAAGAGGGGGTCGATATCGCACTGCGGGTCCGCGCGGCCGACGACGAGGAGCCCGGGCTGGTAGTCCGGCGCTTGCAGCCGGCACCGCTGATGCTGGTCGTGCATCCGGAAGTGCTCGAAGACCGTGGCCCCATCGATGACCCCGACGATCTCGACCGGTTGCCGATGATGGGGTTCGGCAGCCCCGATGGCACGACCCGCCTCGCACTGGTGGGGCCGGGTGGCGCGCGGCGCGACGTCGCGCTGCCGGCACGCCTCATGACCGACAGCTTCGAGGTGCTGCGCAACTCCGCGCTCGCGGGGCTCGGCGCGACGATGTTGCCGGCCGCCTTCTGTCTGGACGACATCCGGGCCGGCCGGCTGGTACCGCTGCTCGCCGATTGGAGCCAGCCACCGGCGACCCTGCAGGCGGTCTACGTCAGCCGGCGCGGGATGGTGCCGGCGGTCCGCGCGTTTCTCGATATGCTGATGACGAAATTTGCGGCGGCGGAAGCTGGTTAGGAGACAGCCTCTGTTCGCGACGAGCGCTGCCCCCATCCCGACCTTCCCCCACGACTTCGTCGCGGGGGAAGGAGTGTACGGCTCCCTCCCCCGGCTTCGCCGGGGGAGGGAGCCGTAGACTCCTTCCCCTGCGACGAAGTCGTGGGGGAAGGTCGGGATGGGGGCAGCGCTAGCGTGTCGGCGAACTCAATCACGCGCGGAATCTTGTACGCGGCCATGTGTTCGCGTGCCCAGGCGATGATGTCTTCCGAGCCCACGCTGCCCTTGCGCCCGGACTTGAGGACGATGAAGGCCTTCACGGTTTCGCCGCGACTCGCGTCCGGCGTGCCGACGATGCACGCTTCCTGCACGTCCGGATGGCGGTACAGCATCGTCTCGACTTCCGCCGGCCAGACCTTGTAGCCGGCGGCGTTGATCATTCGCTTCAGACGGTCGACGATGAAGAAGTAGCCCTCCTCGTCGCGGCGGCCCAGATCGCCGGTGCGGAAGAAGCGCTTGCCGTCGCGCTCGAAGAACGCGGCGGCGGTGGCTTGCGGATTCTTCCAGTATCCCTTGAAGATCTGGCCGCCCGCGGACACGATCTCGCCCACCTCGTTCACGCCGAGTTCCTCGAGCGTGTCGGGGTTCACCACGCGCACGTCGGTGTCGAAGATGGGGATGCCGAGGCATTGCTTCTTCGGTCGCTCGGGCGGATTGATGTGCGTCGGCGCAATGGTCTCGGAGAGCCCGTAGCCTTCGATGTAGTCGAGCCCGATCAGGTCCTTCAAGCGCTGTGCCACCGCCTCGGGCATCGCGGCACCGCCACCGCCTATGCGCTGCAGGCTCGACAGGTCGTACCGGCCGAGCTCCGGGTTCGAGAGGAAGTCGATCGCCATCGTCGAGATGTTGGTCCACCCCTGCACGCGATGGCGCTCGATCAGCTTCGCGGCGGTCTCGCGATCCCAGCGCTGCATCATCACGATGGTGCAGCCGCCGTAGATCGGGCTGTTCATGCTGCCCTGCATCCCCGTGACGTGGAAGTAGGGCAGGGTCGCGAGGATCGACGAGTCCGGAATCATCCGGAACCAGAGCGCGCCGGCGACGATGGTGTTCATCACCGTGCCGTGGGTGTGGATGCAGCCCTTGGGGAGCCCCGTGGTGCCCGAGGTGTACGGCATCACGCACAGGTCGTCGGGGCCGGCCTCGGTGGCGCCCGGGGCGAGTTTCGCGTCGAGCGCATCGCGCCACAGCGTGATACCGGGCCCGGAGATCGAGGCCCGTGGTGCAGCGCAATGCTCGGGCACCTTGAGATCGGTGGGCTGCGTGATGTAATCGGAATAGGCCGCGACGATCGCGTGTTGCAGCCCGCCGGCGCCCAGCAGAGGCTGCACCTGGGCGAACAGCTCCTGGCCTACGATCGCGGTCGTGGCGTCGGCATCCTCGACGTAGTGTCGGAGCTCGTCGGTGAGGTTCATCGGGTTGACCGGCACGACCATCGCGTCCGCTCGCAGGATCGCGTAGTAGCTCAGGAGGAACTGCGGGCTGTTCTGCATGAAGAGCAGCACGCGATCGCCGCGTTTCACGCCGCAGCGTGCGCGCAGGAAACCCGCGAGTTCGAGCACTTCGATCCACGCCTGCCGATATGCAAGCGGCGAGTCGTAGAAGATGCAAAGCGGCTTGTCCGGATAGCGGTGCGCCGACACTTCGAGGTTGTAGTGCACCGACGTGCGCGGTTGCTCGATGTGGCGCGGCAACTCCCGCGGCCAGTACGGGACCTGCGTCGAATCCATATTCGTCCTCTCCTCGAGATGTGCAGTGCGCACCCGCTATCCGTAGTGTGCGCGGATTATTCGGCAAAGCGCGCAGCGAACACAATGCGGGCCCTGCCGCATTGCGCGCGAATTTTCCGTGTGTCAGTATCGCCGCGGCATTCGGTTCCGGGTTGCGCACCGCAACATCGACAACGACAAGAGACCATGGCCTCCCTGCTCGGCGTGCGCAACGTCACCGTCCGCTTCGGCGGCATCGTCGCCCTCGACGATGTCAGCTTCGACGTGGACACCGGTCAGATCTGCGGGCTGATCGGCCCCAACGGCGCCGGCAAGACCACCCTCTTCAACTGCCTCTCGCGCCTGTATCGATTCGAGAAGGGCTCGATCGAGTTCGACGGGCGATCGATCGCTGCGGTGCCGAGGCACCGGATCGCCGACCTGGGTATCGGCCGCACCTTCCAGAACCTGGCGCTGTTCCGCACCCTGTCGGTGCTCGAGAACGTAATGCTCGGTGCGCATGCGGCGAGTCGCGGCGGGTTCGTCGCGAATGCGTTGCGCTTGCCCTTGGTGCGCCGCGAAGAAGGGCGCGTGCTGGCTCGTGCGCGCGAACTGATCGCGCTGCTGGAACTCGACGCCGTGGCCGCCACGCTCGTGTCGGACCTGCCCTTCGGTACGCAGAAGCGCGTCGAGCTCGCACGCGCTATGGCGGCAAACCCGAAGCTGCTGCTGCTGGACGAGCCCGCAGCCGGTCTCAACCACGAAGAGGTCGAGACACTGATGTCGCTGATCCGCCGCCTGCGCGACGAGGTGAAGCTCACCGTGCTGCTGGTGGAACACCACATGAACCTGGTCATGCGCGTGTCGGACAAGGTGGTGGCGCTGGACTTCGGTCGCAAGATCGCCGACGGCTTGCCGGCCGAAGTGCAGCGCGACCCGGAAGTGATCCGCGCCTACCTCGGGGCTGAGGCATGAGTGATACCCCCCCGAAGGGGCCAGCCCTCTTGGAGCGGCCCGGCGAGGGCTGGGCCCGATGAGCGCCCTGCTCGAGGTCACCGACCTGCATGCAGGCTACGGACCCACCAACGTGCTGAGCGGTATCTCGTTCACGGTGGAAGAGGGCGGCATCACGGCGTTGCTCGGGGCCAACGGTGCGGGCAAGACGACGACACTGCGCGCGGTCTGCGGCATGATCCGCCGCCGCGGCAGCGTGAGCTTCGCGGGCGAGCGCATCGACACGCGCGCCACGGAAGACATCGTGCGCCTCGGCCTGGCACACGTGCCCGACGGCCGCGGCACCTTCGTCCAGCTCACGACCGACGAGAACCTGCGCGTCGGTGCGCTGACCCGGCGGGACCGCAAGGCCGTCGCTGCTGACATGGATCGCATGTACGGCTACTTCCCGCGCTTGCGCGAGCGCGGCTCGCAGCAGGCCGGCACCTTGTCGGGCGGCGAACAACAGATGCTCGCGATCGCCCGCGCGCTGATGTTGCGGCCCAAGTTGCTGGTCCTCGACGAACCGTCGTTCGGCCTGGCACCTCTGGTGGTGCAGGATATCTTCCGCATCATGCGTACCGTCAATCGCGAGGAGAAGGTGAGCATCCTGCTGGTCGAACAGAATGCCAAGCTCGCGCTCGAACTCGCCGACCAGGCGCACCTGCTGGAGACCGGCAAGGTGGTGCTGGGCGGCCCGGCAGCGCAAATCCGCGACGACGAGACCGTGCGTCGTGCTTACCTGGGCTACTGAGGCGCGCCATGGACTCCGAGTACGAACAGTTCGACGCCGTGGCCCTCGCCGCGCAGGTGGCCCGCGGTGACGTGTCGCCGGCGGAGTTGCTCGACGCGGCGCTCGAACGCCTCGATGAAGTGAACCCTGCGATCAACGCGGTGACGCAGGACCACCGCGAACTCGCGCGCCGCTTCGTGACCGATGGCCTGCCGCGTGGCCCGATGCACGGCGTGCCCTTTCTCATCAAGGATCTCTACGCGACCATCACGGGGACGGTGACCAGCAACGGGTCGCGCTTCTTCGACGACAACGTGGCCGATCACGACACGGAGATGGTCGGGCGGTATCGGCGCGCCGGTCTCGTCCTGTTCGGCAAGACCAACACGCCGGAGTTCGGTCTCACGGTGACGACCGAACCGCGCGCGTTCGGTGCGGCGCGCAATCCGTGGAACGTCGCGTTCTCCACCGGGGGTTCGAGCGGCGGCAGCGCCGCGGCGGTCGCGGCCGGCATCGTGCCGGTCGCCCACGCGAGCGACGGCGGCGGGTCGATCCGCATTCCGGCGTCGTGCTGCGGCCTGTTCGGCTTGAAGCCGACGCGAGCGCGCAATCCGGCCGGCCCGGATCGGGGCGATGGCTGGTCCGGCATGTCCACGGAACACGTCGTGTCCCGCAGCGTGCGCGACAGTGCGGCGCTGCTCGACATCACTCGCGGGCCCGATATCGGGGCGCCATATTACGCAGCCCATCCGCGCCGTTCGTTCCTGGATGAAGTGGGTGCCGAACCCGGCCGGCTGCGCATCGGCGTGATGGATGCCACCGCCGACGGCGTGCCGGTGCATCCGGAAGTGGCGCAGGCTCTGCGTGCGGCGGCAGCACTCGCCGAGAATGCCGGGCATGCCGTCGAGGAAGTGGCGCCGCGCTTCGCGGACGAAAGCTACGGCGAGGCGTTCCGCACGATCATCGGCGGCAACGTCGCGATGACGATGCACAAGCACGCGGCGCGCATGAGGAAGCCGTTGGCAGCGGAGGGTTTCGAGACCATTACCTGGTTGCTCGCCACGCTGGGTCAACAGAAATCGGCCATGGAGTACGCGACAGCCGTGCAGACGATGCAGCGGGTGGGTCGCAGCGTCGGTGCGTTCTTCACGGAGTTCGACGTGCTGATGACGCCGACGATGCCGGACCCGCCGGTGCCGCTTGGGCATTTCCGCATGACCACCGACGATCCGGGCGCCGAAGGCCCGAAGCTCGCGCGCGCGACCATGTTCACCAGCGTGTTCAATGCGAGCGGCAACCCGGCGGCGTCGCTGCCGCTGCACTGGACCGCGGACGGACTGCCGGTGGGCGTGCAGATTGTCGGTCGCTACGGCGATGAGGCGACGCTGTTCCGGCTGGCGGCGCAGTTCGAGGCGGCGCAGCCGTGGTTTCGGCGGAGGCCTGCGTTGTAGTGCGTAAAGACAAGACTCTTTCAACACGAAGGACGCGAAGGACACGAAGGTGCACGAAGGAAAGCGAATGGCGGGAGCGAGTCGGGCGCCGGCGGGTTGCGGCGCTTCCGCGGGCATTCAACGGCGTTTCCCTTTACGGGTTTCCTTCGTGCTCTTCGCGTCCTTCGTGGTGAATGCAGTTGCCTTGGACGTCCGCTGGAGCGCGTGATGGAAGCCTTCCTTCACCAGATCCTCTCCGGCCTCGCTGCAGGCGGCATCTACGCCAGTCTCGCGCTGGCGCTGGTCATGATTTACCAGTCCACGCACCACATCAATTTCGCCCAGGGCGAGATGGCGATGTTTTCCACCTACCTCGCCTGGACGTTCATCAACGCCGGCTTTCCCTACTGGATCGCCTTCGTCGCGACACTCGGTGTCTCCTTCGTCGCCGGCATCCTGATCGAGCGCATCGTCATCCGCCCGGTGGAGCGGGCGCCGGTGCTGTCGGTGGTGATCGTCTTCATCGCGTTGCTGGTGATCTTCAACAGCCTCGCCGGCTGGATCTACACGTACACCATCAAGTCGTTTCCGTCACCGTTCGGCGGCAGCTTCTTTCCGCAGAACCCGTACATGTCGCCGCACGAGATGGGAACCATCGGCGTCACGTTCGTCGTGCTGATCCTGCTCTACGCGTTCTTCCGCTTCACCCCGCTCGGGCTCGCGATGCGCGCGGCCGCGCAGAACCCGGTGTCGAGTCGCCTCGCGGGGATCCGCGTGGGCTGGATGCTCGCTCTCGGCTGGGGGCTGGCGGCCACCATCGGGGCGATCGCGGGCATGATGGTCGCGCCGGTGGTCTACCTCGATCCGAACATGATGGCGGGCGTGCTGTTGTACGCCTTCGCCGCGGCGTTGCTGGGCGGTATCGACAACCCCTTCGGCGCGGTGCTCGGCGGATTCATCGTCGGTGTCGCGGAGAACCTGCTCGGTGCATACGTGATCGGTACCGAACTCAAGCTCACCGTGGCCCTCGTGCTGATCGTCGCTGTCCTGCTGTTCAAGCCGTCCGGGTTCTTCGGGCGCGTCATCGTGACTCGCGTATGAGGCGCATGACGTGAGAACGGACGGAGGGCTCGACGGTCGGCGAATGATCGGCATGCTGCTGGTCGTGCTCGCGCTGGCCGTCCTGCCGTTCTTCCTGTCCGACTACCGTACCTTCCAGTTCACGCAGGCGATAGTCTACGCGATCGTGCTGCTGGGGCTCAACATCCTGACCGGCTACAACGGCCAGATCTCGCTCGGTCACGGGGCGTTCTTCGCGATCGGGGCGTACACCGCCGCGATTCTCATGGATCGCTTTGGCGTGCCGTATTGGGCCACGTTGCCGGCGGCCGGCTTCATCTGCTTCGTATTCGGCTTCCTGTTCGGGCTGCCGGCGCTGCGACTGCAGGGGCATTACCTTGCGCTGGCGACCTTCGCGCTGGCCGTGGCCACACCGCAGTTGCTGAAGTACAAGCGCCTCGAGGAATGGACCGGCGGCGTCCAGGGTATCGTGATCATGAAGCCCGATCCGCCCTTCGGCCTGCCGCTGTCCCAGGATCGCTGGCTGTACCTCTTCACGCTGTTCGTGGCGGTCGTGCTGTTCGTCGTCGCGTGGAACATCCTGCGCGGCAGGACCGGCCGCGCGTTGATCGCGCTACGGGACCAACCCATCGCCGCGGAAGCCATGGGCGTGAACGGTGCCGTCTACAAGAGCACCGCCTTCGGCATCAGCGCGCTCTACACCGGCATCGGCGGCGCTCTCGGCGCGATCGCCGTGCAGTTCGTGGCGCCCGACAGCTTTACCGCGTTCCTGTCGATCAGCTTCGTCGTCGGCATCGTGGTGGGCGGGCTGGCCACCTTGTCGGGGGCCATCTGGGGGGCACTCTTCATCCAGTTCGTGCCGAATTTCGCCGATCAGATCTCGAAAGCCGCGCCCTGGGCAATCTACGGCGCCGTGCTGCTGGTGTTCATCTATCTGATGCCGGGAGGGGTCGCGTGGATGTTGCGCGGCGTCACGGCAAAGATCCTGAGACGCTAGGGCTTCCGCCAGGCCGCGAACGGCAACAGCGTCGGGGGACTTCACCCCGGGCCCCAGGTACGGGGCGGATTGGCCAATCCGTAGGTCAACCGTAAGCCCGGGCGTCGCACAGTGCAGTTGCCCGAGGCCGGTCGAGACCGACCCGATCGCGGTCGTCCATGCCTCGAAGGTTCCGGGCCCAACCAACCGTGGAGGGGACGCCATGACACAGTTCTCCGCGCCGGCCGCCTGGACGGCATCGGCATTGTTGTTGTCCCTGGTCGCTGCACCGGCGGTCGCGATGGATTTCCTCGAAGCCGCCCCGAAGCAGACCAAGGTATTGATCGATAACGACAAGGTCAGGATCATCGAAGTGAAGATGAACAAGGGCGACAAGATCCCGATGCACACGCATCCGGCCTCGGTCGTCTACGTGATCAAGAGCGGGAAGGTGCGCTGGACAGCCGAAGACGGCAAGATTTCCGAGACCCAGGGCAAGGACGGCGACACGCTGTACCGGCCGGCGGTCACTCATGCCCACGAACACCTCGAACCGAGCGATGCGATCTTGATCGAGCTCAAGCAATAGCGGGTTACTGCGGGGTGGCCCCGCCGGGCTGTCCCGCGCTTGCGGCCAGCCGCGGTAGCATGGAAACACGACGATCGCATGCGAGGCGTCATGCCTGAGGCTCGTTTCGCAAAGTTCACCCGACCCGGAACCGATGGCCTGCTCCGGCGCGATCGCTTGTTCGCCCGGATGGACGAGGCGCGCGGCCAGCCGCTGGTCTGGATCGCCGCTCCGCCCGGCGCCGGCAAGACGTCGCTGGTCTCGAGCTGGATTGAAGCGCGGCAGTTGCCGTGCCTCTGGTACCAGGTCGATGCCGGGGACGCCGATCCTGCCGCATTCTTCTATTACTTCGGCGTCGCCGTCACCGGCCTGCTCGGAGCCAAGCTGACGCCTCCACTCTTCACGCTCGATGCACGCGATCTGGGGGCCTTCGCGCGGCGCTGGTTTCGCGATCTGTTCAGCCAGTTGCCGGACGCATTCGTCGTCGTGTTCGACAATCTTCACGAAGCGGCGGAGAACACCGCCATGCAGGAGATCGTCATCGAGGCCACGGCCCAGGCGCCGGCCGGCGTGCAGATCATCGCGATCAGCCGCTTCGAACCGCCGCCGCGTTTCGCCGGGCAGTCAGCGATGCGCCGGCTGGCGAAGCTCGAGTGGTCGCATCTCCAGTTCACGCGCGAGGAAGCCGCTCAACTCGCGGCGGCTCTCGGCGTGCCGCCATCGGTCGACCTGCAGGCGGTCCAGGACCAGGTGGACGGTTGGGCCGCGGGGATCGTGCTCATGTCCGAGAGCCTGCGGCGCGCGCCGGTCGCGAACGCAGTGTCCTCGCCGACACACTTGGAGACCATCTTCGAGTATTTCGCGACGCTGCTGTTCGACGATGCGCCGGCGGAGGCGCGCGACATGCTGATGCGGATGTCGATGTTGCCGTGCATGACGGCGGCGATGGGACAGGTGATCAGCGGCAATCCCGATGCAGCCAAGGTGCTGGCAACCATGGCGCGGCGCAACCTGTTCGTGAGCCGGCGCGCCGGGGTCGAGACGATCTACGAGTTTCACGCACTGGTGCGGACGTTCCTGCGGGCGCGTGCCCGCGACGAACTGTCGACCAGGGAGCACCAGCGCCTCACCGCCAGCGCTGCCGCCCTGCTGCAGACGACCGGTCAGGTCCAGGACGCACTCGCGCTGTTCGCTGAAACCGGCAGCTGGGATGCTTACACGGAGTTGTTGTGCAAGGTGGCGCCCCAGCTCATCCGGCAGGGACGGCGCCAGACGCTCGAGGGCTGGATCGTCCCGATGCCGCAGGCGCTGGTCGATGCCGAGCCGCGGTTGCTCTTCTGGCTCGGCGTCACCCGTACGGCGGGCAATCCGCTCGCAGCTCGCCAGCTCCTTTCGCGTGCGTTCGACGGTTACACCGAGGAAGCTGAGCCAGCCGGGCAGTTGCTCGCCGCGGCGCAGATCGCCGACAGCTTCTACAGCGACGGCGAGAACTGGCGACCCCTCGATGCCTGGATCGATCGGATCGAGGCGCTGGTTGCGAAGGACGGGTGGAATCTCGCGGCCGAGCCGGCGGCACGCGCGGCCGCGAGCCTGCTGCGGGCCGAACTGCACCGCCGTCCCCACGACGTTGCGATGCTGGAGCACATGCAGCGTGTCGCCGAGAATCTCGAGACGATCAGCGATCCGGACCTGCTGCTCGACGTCGGCACCGCGCTGATGGCCTGTCTGTGGTGGCGCGGCGATGCCGACGGCGTGGAGCGCCTCATCGCTCGACTCGAGCCGGTGATGGAATCGGGCAAGCCCGAACCGCGCACCCGCAGCATTCACCTGTGGTGGAGCGGGTTGCACGCCGTGCACCTGACCGAGAGCGAACGCGCCATGGCGATATTCGAGCGCGGCCGCTCGCTGGTCGACGATTCCGGCCTGGCGCCGTTGAGCTGCGAGTTCGAGCGCGGTCAGGTCGCGCCGCTGGTGCAGGCAGGCAAGTACGCGGCGGCGCTCACGCAACTCGAGCAGCGGATCCGGCCGCACCTGGAAGGTCCGTCGCTGCACCTGCGTTTCGGCTACTACCTGCATTCGGCACAGTGCCATCTCGGCCTCGGCGATGCGGAACGAGCCCTCGATCTCATCAAGCGCGTCGAAGCGCTGTGCGAATCGTCCGGCCACACGCTGTATCGAATCATCTGCGCCCCGGTACTGGGTCGCATCCTGATCGCGCTGCATCGACCTGCCGAAGCCTGTACGGTCTTCGAACGCGCGCTGGTCTGGATCGGCGAGCATGGCAGCCCCTGGTTGCGCGGCACCGCGCGCATTGGACTCGCCCACGCGCTCCTCGCGGACGGCAACCGGGTGCGTGCCTTCGAGGTGATGCAGGCCGGGTTCGCCGACTTGCGACAGACGCGCTATTTCTGGGGGGCCAGCTGGTACTCCACTTTCGATCCCGCGGTCCTGATCGAAGCGCTGAGGTATCGCATCGAGTCCGAATACGTGCGCCATCTCATCCGGCATCGCGGCATCGGTTGTCCCGAGCCGGATTTCGAGGATTGGCCCTGGTCCGTGCGCGTGCGCGCGCTAGGCGCCTGGGGCGTCGACGTGCACGGATCCCCCGTGCGCGGCAACGGCGGCAAGTCCGGGCACCGGCTGTCGGATCTCCTGAAAGCGCTCATCGCGTATGGCCCCGACCCCATCGACGCGCGCTTGCTGGCGGACACGTTGTGGCCGGATTCGGAGGCCGACGCGGGCGTGAATTCTCTTCAGGTCGCCGTGTACCGCTTGCGGAAATGGTTGCGGCGCGAGGACGCGCTGGTCGTGACCGACGGTACGTTGCGACTGGATGCGGCTTATTGCTGGGTGGACGTCTGGGCGTTCGATCGTGGCATAGAACGGCTGCGCAGCATCCATGCGACGGAAGCCGAATGGGAACCGCTCGCGTGGCGGGTGCTGGCGCTGTACCGCGGGCCGCTGTTCGCGCACGAAGCGACGCAGAGCTGGATGCTCGGCCCCCGCGATCAACGGCATCGGTCGCTCCTGTGGCTCACGCGCCGGCTCGGCGATCAGCTGGAGCGACGTGGTGCGGTGAGCGACGCGATCCAGCTGTACCAGCGTGTCCTCGACATCGATCCGGTCACCGAGGAACTCTATCGCCGGTTGATGGCCTGTCAGAGCCGCGCCGGTGATCGCACCGAGGCGCTCGATACCTACCGGCGTTGTCGCGAGCAATTGGCGGCGTCGCTGGCGGTGGCGCCATCCGGGGAAACTGAAAGACTGCATCTTGCGCTGCGCGCGGATGGTTGAATCCACGCCGCGCGACCGCTCGGCACTTGCGGTAAGTCATTTGTAAGCGACGCGCGCGCACACTGCCTCTGCAGTCTCTCAAGGGGGGTGAGCCATGAATCGAGTCTTCTCGAAAGTCGTGCCTGTGGTTGCCGGGATGCTGGTCGCGCTGGCCTTGGCGGGAGCCACCGCCCATGCCGGTGACATCGAAGGCACATGGCGGCTGGTGAAGCGCGTGCTGCCCGATGGTACGGTGCTTGTCCCGCCGGCCGTGTACGGCATGGGAACGGCCATCAACGGCACCCGTCATCTCAACGTGTTCTGGCAAACGCCCGACGGCAAGGCCGCTTCCTACGGAGTCATCTCGAAGTATCGGTTGACCGCCAACATCTACACGGAGACGACCCTTGCTTCGGCGTTCGACGACGGCAGTGGCGGTCCGGTCGCCCGTGGGGTCAATGGCGAGACGAAGAGCGTGCCGGTCAACCGTGAAGGCGGGCGCATCTCCTACAAGTTGCCGTTCGATCCACCCGCGGTGGCCTATGAAGGCGACTCACTGACCGCGACGATGGAAGGCGTGCTCGTCGATCACTGGGAGCGGGTCAGGTAATGCGCCAAGGCCGACCTCGTGCTGCCCGCCGAGCCCTCACGGGCTGAGGCTCTGGCACTGGCAGTTCCGTACAGCCCGGACATCCGACGGAGGACACAACGATGAAGACCGGCTTCTGGATGCTGTGGGGAAGTGCTTTGACCGCAGGTGCGATCCTGAGCGGCGCGGCGATGGCAAAGGAGTGTACCGGGCGATGGACCAACGTCGGCCAATCCGCCGAGACGATCGATCTGGGCAAGGGGCATACCCTCACCATCTTCTCGGCGCGCGGCAGCGGGACGAGCGAGAACTCGCCCATGACGGGCATCGGCCAATGTGGCGGCTACGTGCTGACCACGCCAGACGGCAAGACCCATCTGAGCTACGCCTGCGTTCGAAAGACCAAGGATGGCGATTCGTGGAGCGATGCCGGTGGCATCGAGCCCGGCGCCGATCATGGGACGTGGACGCAGATCGGTGGCACGGGCGTATTCGCGGGCAAGAACAACTCGGGGACCTGGAAGGTCGTCGTGGATGACGGCAAGGTGACCACGGGCACATGGACCGGCAACTGCCAGTAGCGTGGCGCCGGATGGTCTTCCGCCGTGCCTGCCCGTGGACGATTCCGCGGGCGCGCGGCCCCAACCAAGGAGACAGATCATGAGTCGAACCATCGGTGCTGCACTCGTTCTGCTGTTCCTGCAATCCATCGGCATGGCCTGGGCCGGACCCGTGGAGGAGGTCACCCAGATCGCCGCGGGTCGCGGCCAGGCGCTCCAGGACGGAAACGTCGAAGCCTATGCTGCCGCGTTCGCCGACAACGCGACGTTCCTCTCGTCGTTCTCGCCCTACCGCATCGAGGGCAAGGAGGCCATCAAGGCGTACTTCACCGAGTTGTTTCTCATGTATCCGCGTCGCCACCTGTTCATCCGGCAGTCCGCCATCCGTGCCTACAACGACGACCTGGTGATCCAGAACGGTTACGCGGTGCTGAACACCTTGAACGAGCGCGGCGAACCGAAGGCACTGGACACCCGCTACAGCCTCGTCTGGTCGAAGATCGGAGGCAAATGGCAGATCGTGGACCAGCATGTGTCGCGATTGCCCGTGGCTCCGTAGGCGACATTCAGGCGGCTCGTCGATGACACCGACTGGAAAACGGGTGTCGTGAATCGCGAGGCGTTCGGAGCATTGCCAATGCGCTGCCTCGGCTTGCTGATGGCCGTGGCAGCGATGGCGTGCGCGCCTTCGAGTGCTGGCGCCGAGGATGCGTATCCCACCCGTCCCGTAACGATCGTCGTTCCCTACCCGGCGGGCGGCGTCGTGGACGTACGCGTTCGCGAAGTGGCGGCTGACCTCGAGAAGCGCTTGGCCCAGCAGGTGCTGGTCGAGAATCGGCCGGGTGCCATGGGACTCATTGGCGCCGATCGGGTCGCGAAATCGAAACCCGATGGCTACACGATCTTCGCCGGCTCGGTCAGTGACCTGGCGGTCGCTCCTGCCGTTGGCGTCAAGATGCCCTTCGACATCGACAAGGACCTCACGCCGATCACTCAGTACGTGCAGGGTGAAGCGCTGCTCGTGGTGCCAGCAAGCATGGGTGTGGAGTCGGTCGCTGATCTTCAGAAGCTCATCCGAAAGAAGCCGGGCGAGTTGACCTATCCGACTGTCGGCCAGGGCTCCCTGCTGCACTTTCTCGGGCGAGTGTTCGTGAAGGCCACCGGTGCCGAGGCCGTGGACGTGCCCTATAAAGGTGGCTCCTCTTTTCTGCCTGATCTGGTGAGTGGCCGCCTCCAGTTCGCATTCGACTTCGTCCCCACGAGCCTGCCGTTCATCGAGGGTGGCAGACTGCGCGCGTTGCTCACCACGGGAGCACGCCGCATACCGGTCCTGCCGCAGGTACCCACGGCCCGCGAAGCCGGATTGCCGGAACTCGAGATCGCGACCTGGGCCGGTTTCTTCGCGCCCGCGGGTACACCGCGTCCGGTGATCGACCGCCTGAACGCCGCATTCGCGGAGGTGTTGTCGCAACCCGCCCTGCGGGCGCGGTGGCAAGCGCAGGGTGCCGAACCCAGGCCGTCGTCTCCGGAGGATTTTCTTGCGTACTGGCGAGCAGAGCGGGCGAGGTGGAAGCGATGGGCGGATGCCGCCGGCATCAAGCTCGAATGAAAGCTCGGGGTCGAGCCGTTGCCAGGTCCTTCCGGTTTTCCTGGTGGCATCAGGTTTGGCGGCAACATTGTCGACTGCAACGATTGGGGAGGACTTGGCTCGTGACAGAGCTGCCACGACCCGGATCCGGCCATGCGGCAAGCATGTTCATTGCCATTGCGGGGCTCTGCGTTTCGACACAAGCGTTCGCGCAGACAACCCCCGCCGAGATTGTCAAAGCCTTCTACAAGGCCTGCAACGACGGCAAATACTTGAAGGCCGAGCGCCTCGTGACCAAGGATTCGCTCGAACGCCTGGCAGACGTGGGGCTCGCGGGCAGCCTCAGCGCGTATTGCGAGGATCTCACCGAGAGGGGCACCCTGAAGAAGCTCTACGTGTTGAGCGAGAAAGTACGCGGGGAGGGGGCCGTCGTCCGCTTCAAGTTCCTGTACGAGAACGGGTCCGACGACGAGGGGCGAGAGGCGCTCGTCAAGCGCGGGGGTGTGTGGAAGATCGAATTGCTGCAGACGGGGGATGCGCGGTTCTGATTCTCCCTGGAGAAATGATCGGGTCTCGCGCCGTCGCGGCCACTTCGTAGGCCGAAGTGGAGAACACGAAATCCACGCGAATGCCGGTCGCGGAGGCCTCGCAGGGCAGGACCATGATTTCGGCTGCGAACTTCTCGGGGTCGGTCGAGCGGGGTGTCAAGCCAGTCCGGTGCGCGACGGCAAGTACTTGGGTCAGCGCCGACACGTCGGTTCCCACCGTGACGCCCACGTCGCGGGTCAATCGCGGTTCCCCGTACAGCAACACAGCCTGTCCGCCGATGAACATGCAGCGGAGCCCTTCGGCTTCGAACGCCTCAGCGAGGCTGCGCGAGCAGCGACTCGAACATTGAGGGCGCGGGCGAGCGCGATCTTGTGATTGAGCGAATCCTCTTCGGGTCCGAGCGCGCCGAGGTTCCTGGCGAGCCGGTAGAGCCCCTCGAAATGCTTGCGGTTGTGAACGACATCCACAGGCTCCCGCCGCTGGGCTTTCTCCCGCTCGTGCAAGTGTTCCGCATTCTTGATCATCGTCATCGAAATGCAGACAAGGGTTTCCGGGAGTGCACCGCAATTCGCGATCGGCGGAGCGTGCGGCATAATCCGACGCCAGCGCCGAAGAGAGCGCCAAGGGAGGGAACATGAAGCTATTGAAGCCATACGCAGCCGCTGCCCTGATCGCGAGCACGGCGATTGCCGCGTTGCCGGCCCACGCCGAAAAGCGCTACGGACCGGGCGCGACCGACACCGAAATCAAGATCGGCCAGACCATGCCCTACAGCGGTCCGGCCTCCGCCTACGGCACCATCGGCAAGGCGCAGGCCGCATACTTCCAGTGGATCAACGATCAGGGCGGGGTCAACGGTCGCAAGATCAACTTCATCTCGCTCGACGACGGCTACAACCCGGCCAAGACGGTCGAGCAGACCCGCAAGCTGGTGGAACAGGACGAAGTCCTGCTGCTGTTCCAGAGTCTCGGGACTCCGACGAACTCGGCCATCCACAAGTACGTGAACGCGAAGAAGGTGCCGCACATCCTGCTCGCGACGGGCGCCACGAAGTGGAGCGACCCGAAGAACTTCCCCTGGACCATGGGCTTCAACCCGACCTATCAGGCGGAAGGACGGATCTACGCACAGTACCTCCTCAAGAACTACCCGAACGCGAAGCTGGCACTGCTGTATCAGAACGACGATTTCGGCAAGGACTACGTCGTCGGCCTGAAAAGCATGCTGGGTGACAAGGCGGCCTCGATGATCGTGAAGGAAGCCTCGTACGAGGTGACGGACCCGACGATCGACTCGCAGATCGTCGGGCTCAAGGCGAGCGGTGCCGATACCCTGCTCACCTTCGCCACGCCCAAGTTCGCGGCCCAGACCATCCGCAAGGTGGCGGAGATCGGGTGGAAGCCGATGCACATCCTGACCAACGTGTCGGCTTCGGTCGGGGCGGTGCTCACGCCTGCGGGCCTCGACAAGGCGAAGGACATCGTGACGGCTGCGTACCTCGCCGACCCGTCCGAGCCCGAGCTGCGGAAGGAAGCCGCATTCAAGGTGTGGGAGAACTGGATGAAGAAGTACCTTCCGGCCGGTGATCCTAACGACCAGTTGAACTTGTATGGGTATGCGAGCGCGGCAGCGATGGTTCACGTTCTCAAGGCGTGCGGCGACGATCTGACGCGCGACAACGTGATGAAGGTTGTCGCGAACCTGAAGGACGTCGAGATTCCGATGCTGTTGCCCGGAATCCGGCTCAACACCAGCGCGACGGACTTCGGTCCCATCGCGGAGATGCGGTTGGCGAAATTCGACGGCACTCGCTGGGTGCTGTTCGGTGATTTGCTGAGCGGACGATAGGAACGACAACATCAAGGGGTATGGCATGAACGCAAAGTTTCTCGAAGGCCGCGTGGCGGTCATCACCGGTGCCAGCCGTGGCATTGGCCGCGCCACCGCATTGGCGCTGGCAGGGGCGGGCGCGAGGATCGCACTGGTGGGGCGTGACCAGGCGAAGCTCGCCGAGAGTCTCGAACTCGTGAAGAAGGCCGGTGCCGATGCCGCATCCTTCGTGTGCGACGTCAAGGACGAAGCGCAAGTGAAGCAATGTGCCGCCGACGTGGCCAAGCGCTTCGGCGCGGTGCACATTCTCGTCAACAACGCCGGGACCGCGATCCGCAAGAACGTGATCGACTTCACGTTCGACGAGTGGCGCAATCTGACCGACACCAACATCACGGGCCTGTGGCTGTGCTGCAAATACTTCGTGCCACACATGAAGGGCAAGGGCTACGGGCGCATCATCAACCTGACCTCCATCATGGCGCACATATCGAGCACCGGGCGCGGCGTGTACTCCGCCACCAAGCATGCGGTCGCCGGGCTGACCAAGGCGCTCGCGCTGGAGTTGGTCGACGACAAGATCACCTGTGTGGCGATCAGCCCGGGCTTCATCGCCACCGACCTTACCGCCCCGCTGCGTGCGAACGCCGAGAAGAATGCGGAGCTGATGGCGCAGACGCCCATGCATCGCTGGGGCACGCCGGAAGAGATCGCGTCACTCGCGCTCTACATCTGCTCGGATGCCGCCGCGTTCATGACGGGCAACGACGTGCTGATGGATGGGGGGTGGTGCGCGCAGTAGCCGCAGCCTTCAGGAGAACAGGCGCTGGTCGAGCGTGAAGAGCTCGGGCGCCTGCAAGAGCAGGCTCCGAAAGCGGGGATGCGCGGGATTGAGGAGGACATTGAACTCGGCCGGCACGACGATCGACGGCACCTGAAGCGCCACAGATGCCTCCTCGTCCAGCCAGGCATCGCCGAAGCGTCGCGCCGAGGTACTCCAGGGCAAGGCGTCCCAACCGGCCGGTGGGGTCGTGGTGGCTCGAACCAGACGGTCTGGAATCTCGATAGGGACGAAGACGAGATCCTGCGGTACCGATGACGCCGTGGTGTGGACGAGCATTTCGAGCACTGCGAGGCTGCGATGCGAGGATGCATAGGCCATACGGCGGCCCGGCGAATTCCAGCGACCGCCGACCAGGGCCGCGCCGCGGCCTGACAATGGATCGGCGACATGGGTGGCTCTCGTGAGGCGCCATGCCCGCATCAGGTGAAATCGCCGTAGTCGATTCGGGTCAGTTCGTCCGTGACAGCTTTCGCGCCTGCGTCGGAATCGAGCAGGTCGAGCGGTGTCTGCTGCCAAAGCAGCGGATGCGGCGATCGCAGCCAATGGGCGGCCTTGTCTTCCGATGCGAAGACGCGAATGGCCTCATCGAGGACTCGTGTGATCCGGAAGAGGCGATCGGCCTCGGCGGCTTTCAGGGTCCGCTCCTGCCTGCGGCGGGCAGCAGTGCGAGGAGCAACGCCCATGACCCCCAGGATCGCCTCGGGTTCGACGGCGAGTTTGCGCGCAATTTCCTCGACAGCGTCGTAGGGCACCTGTCCATCGCTGAAGTCCGCCAGCGTGTCCTCGGCGGCGGCCGATGAACGCGAAGCGCGATAGCGAGCCTTGGGTTCCATTGCCGCGAGACCCAGGCGGGAGAGCGTGGAGATACGCACTTTCATGAAGAACAGGGTACTGCCATGTGGCATTGGATTCAAGCCATTCGGCATTCCCGATCGCCGCGGACCATCGGTGCCCTATCCGTAAGTGACTTGGTCGTAGCCTGTCCGCGCGCCCCTGGAGAGTTGCGGATTTCCTTGCCGCTTGCGGGACCGGGGCGGATCGAGGCGTCCATCGTCGTTCAACCCGATTCAGGGAGGATGCAACATGAAGCGCGCGTTCGGATGGGTTGGAGTCGCTGTCGCAGCAGCGGTCGTGGTGCCGGCCTGGGCCGGCAAGGTGAACATGCCGAAGGAGGGGGCGTTCGAATTCGACTTCTGCGCGACCGGCGTGGGAGAAGGCTTCGCGTCCGGTGACAAGGTGACGGTGAGTCACTACCGCAATGTCGCCAACATTCGAACCGAGCCGGCCGGTAAGCCGTTCGACCGCACTGGCGCCACCTGCCTGGGAACCTTTGCCAACCTCAACGGCAAGATGCAGGACTTCGGCGTGTGCGAGGCCACCGACCAGGATGGCGACAAGTGGTATCTCGAGTATCACGGGAACCCGGACGGAGTGGGCGGCACCTACACCGCGCCCCATGGGACCGGGAAGTACGAGGGCATGTCGCTCAAGGGCCAATACGAGCTCGAGTTCTGGCCGGCGGCCCTCAAGGACGGCTTCCAGGGATGCTTCCACAACAAGGGCACCTACAAGCTGAAGTGATCGCGTGCGACTGGTTCGATCCGGTCGCATGTCGTTGCACCGGTGCCATGTCGGCGCTGTGATGCGATGCGGACGAATTACCGATCGACGACTGCCTGCGAGGCCTCTGGCCTCGCAGCCGTCTACCCGTGCTCGCGTATCAGCGTATTGAGCAGCTTCTTCAGTTGGTCCGCGCGCCGGTCGCCGATGCTGTCGAACAGCGATTCCTGGTAGGTCTCGACGCGTTCACGCAAGCGCGCGACGAATTCCAGGCCCTCGTCGGTGATGAAGACGACGACCCGGCGGCTGTCGGCTTCGTCCGCGGCGCGATGGACCCAGCCGCGGCTCACCATGCGGTCCATCATCTTGGTGAGCGCGGGGTGATTCATCAGCACGAGTTGCGCGAGTTCGCCCATCGAGCGGCCTTGCTCGTTGGAGAGCACCTCCAGGATGCGCCAGTGCTCGACCTGGGCACCTTCAGCGGCCAGCGAACGCTCCAGTGCGCCGCTCACTACGCGGTTGGCCTGGGCCAGCAGGTACGTGAGCGAAGACGTGATCGGTGGTTGGTCCACGCTGATTGTCGTTGAGCCGTCTTGTCTGAGTTCCTGGAAGTTAGCCTATCATGCTCACTCGTCGATTTCACGTCCGGCGCGTGCGGCAATGCGCTGCCATGCCCGGATCGGCATCCCGCAGGCACTCATGATCGGACAATTGGCATGGTCTGGCGGCAGACAACGCGGCCGACCGAAGGCAGGGTTTGCGCCCGGGTGGCCCTGGCAGGGTCCCGCGGCAGACGCACAGCCGCCCATCAATGTCGGCTTGCTGGTACCCACCAGCGGCGCGGCAGGCATCTGGGGCCCTTCGTGCATCGCCTGCGCCCGACTGGCCGCCGACGAGCTGAACGCTGAGGGCGGTGTCCGCGGCCGCGAGGTCCGGTTGCGGGTCGTCGACGGCGCCAGCGAGAACGTGGCGCTGGCCGCCCAGGTCGACGAGCTGCTGCATGCCGGCGAGATCGATGCCGTCGTCGGCATGCACATTTCCAGTGTGCGCAACGCGCTGGCACCGGTGCTCGGCGGCGAGATTCCGTATGTCTACACGCCGCTGTACGAGGGTGGCGAGCGGCATCCGGGCGTCTTCACGCTGGGCGAGACGCCCGGCAACCAGTTGGTGCCAGCCCTGGCCGCGTTGAGTGAAGGCCGGTCGCCCCGGCGCTGGGCCCTGGTCGGGAACGACTACGTCTGGCCGCGCGAATCCCACCGCTGGGCCCGCGGTGTGCTGGGGCGTCTCGGTTGCGAGGTGGTCCACGAAGCGCTGCTGCCTCTCGGATGCGACGATTTCGAGGCCGAGATCGCGGCGCTCGCTGCCAGCGGCGCACAGGCAGTCCTGCTGTCGCTGATCGGGCAGGATGCCGTCGCGTTCAACCGCGCCTTTGCCGCGCAAGGGTTGAGCGGCGCCATCCGCCGCCTGTCGTGCGCGATCGAAGAGAACGAGCTGCTCGCGATCGGCGCCGACTGTACCGACGAGCTCTACGTGGCGGGTTCCTATTTCGCGAGCTTGCCCACCGACGCCAACCTCGCCTTCCGCGAGCGCTATCACGCCACCTGCGGCCCGCGGGCGCCGACACTGAACGCGCTCGGGCAGTCCACCTACGAGGGGGTGCATTTTCTCGGTGCGATGCTCGTGCGCGGCGCCCACCCCATGGCTCCGGGCGAGACGCTGCACTACCGCAGCGCCCGCGGAGCGGTCTGGCGCGGCAACGATCGACCGAGCTGCCCGGTGTATCTCGCCCGGGCGGACGGACACGCGCTCCAGGTGATGCGCACCCTGAGTACCGTAGACCACTGACGTCGCACCATGACCACGACCCTCGCCACTGACCTGCACGATCTCGATCTCACCGAAGTCGCGCACCTCATCCAGACCCGCAAGGTCTCTCCCGTCGAAGTCACCGAGGCGGTGCTCGATCGTATCGCGCGCCTCGATGGCAGACTCCATGCCTACGCCCTCGTGACCGCCGAGCTCGCCATGGAACAGGCACGGCGTGCCGAGGACGAGATCGGCAAACGCCGCTACCGCGGTGCCTTGCATGGGGTGCCGATCGGGCTCAAGGATCTTTGCTACACGAAGGGCATCACGACCGCCGCGGGCATGCCGATTCACCGCGACTTCCGGCCGACCTTCGACGGCACGGTGGTGAAGCGACTCTACGACGCGGGCGCAGTGTGCGTCGGCAAGCTCCAGCTGACCGAAGGCGCCTTCGCGGATCATCATCCGGACGTCGTCGTGCCGGTGAATCCGTGGCATCCGGATCACTGGTCGGGTGCATCGTCGAGCGGTTCCGGCGTGGCCACCGCTGCCGGGCTGTGCTTCGGTTCCATCGGTTCCGATACCGGAGGATCCATCCGCTTTCCCTGTACCGCCAACGGGGTCACCGGCCTGAAGCCTACGTGGGGACGCGTATCCCGCTACGGCGCCTTCGAGCTGGCAGCGTCGCTGGATCATCTCGGTCCCATGTGCCGCTCGGCGGCCGACACCGGCGTGATGCTGGGTGCGATGGCCGGAGCCGATCCCAACGACCCGACCGCGAGTCAGAAGCCGGTGCCGGATTTCCTCGCCGGGGACGATCGCGATCTGACCGGCGTGCGCATCGGCGTCGACGACCGCTACAACGGCGACGGCGTGGACTCCTTGATGGTGCGCACCACGCAGGAGGCGATCCGGGTCCTGACCGGGCTCGGCGCGCAGATCGTGCAAGTGCGGTTTCCCGACGTGGACCAGATCCTGCGCGACTGGTTGCCGCTGTGCGCCGTGGAAACGGCGGTCGCCCATGAAGCGACATTCCCTGCGCGCCGGGCGGAGTACGGTCCGGGGCTGGCGGGGTTGATCGATCTGGCGCGCGGTGTCAGCGCCACCGCGCTGCAGAAGATCTGGTTGCGCCGGCGCGATTTCACCGGTCGCGTGGCAGCACTGTTCCAGTCCATCGACCTGCTGGCGATTCCAGGGCAGTACGTCGCATCCCCGACCATCGCGCAGATGGCGACCCTGGGACAGGATCCGAACGCGTTCGTCGCGCTCACGCGCTTCTCGTCTCCCTACGACATGGCCGGGGTTCCGGTGATCACACTGCCGTCGGGTTTCACGCCGAAGAATACGCCGGTCGCATTTCAGCTCGTGGGCCGGCACTGGGAAGAAGCGTTGCTGGTGCGAGCCGGCCGTGCCTACCAGCGCGAGACCACCTGGCATCGCCAGCGACCGAAGGACCACTAGGAATCTCCATGACCATATCCATGTACCTGTCGACCGTGCCGCGCTTCACCAACACGCTCGGCAATCTCTCGAACATTCTCGACAAGGCCAGGGCCCACGTCGAAGCGAAGAAGATCGACGCTGCTGTGCTGCCCGCGTATCGCCTGTTCCCCGACATGCTGCCCATGAGTTCACAGGTGCAGATCGCGTGCGACTCGGCCAAGGGTGCGGTGGCGCGGCTGGCCGGGGTCGAGATTCCTAAATTCGAGGATACCGAGAAGACCCTGGATGATCTCAAGGCGCGCATCGCCAAGACTGTCGCGTTCATCCAGACCGTGCAGGCGGGGCAGATCGACGGCACGGAAGACAAGGAGATCGTCCTGAAGCGCGGCGACAAGGAAGTGCGCTACACCGGCATGCAGTTCCTGCTGGGGCATGCGCTGCCGAACTTCTATTTCCACGTCACCACGACGTACAACATCCTGCGTCACAACGGCGTGGAGATCGGCAAGCGCGACTACCTGGGCACTCCTTGATCGGGGTCCAGGGCTGGAGCCGCCGGAAGTTCTACGCGGTCCTGACGCCGACGCTGCCCAGCACGCGCAGGTAGCCGTCGGGTTCGATCGTCGCGAGATCGCCGGTACGCAGCCAGCCGGCAGGATCGATGATCGACCGCGTTGCTTCACGGTTCTTCCAGTAGAAGGGCATCGTGAGATACCCGCGCACGCACAGTTCGCCGCGATGGCCGACTGGGACCGTGCGTCCGTCGCCGTCGACGATCTTCGCTTCCACGTGCGGATGCACCCGACCGATTCCGCTGGCCCGAAGCGCCGGCGGGTCGCCGGCCGAAGACTGGAAAGCCAGCGGACTCATCTCACTCTTGCCATAGGCCGTCGTGAGTTCGGGCAGATGCAATTCACTCGCGATGCGTCGGAACGTTTCTGCCCCCATCGGACCTCCGCCGGTGACGCCACCGCGCAGATGGTTCACGTCGGTACCGCGCAAGGTCGGATGATCGAGCAGGGCGCTCAGCATCGAGGGCGTGGCATGCAGGGCAGTGCAGCGCTGCTCGCCGATGACCGACAGAGTCTTCGTGGCATCGAAGCTCGGTGCCGGGAAGATCATGGTGGCTCCCGCTGCGACGCCGGCCAGCATGCCCGGACCGAGGCCGAACCAGCGATGCAGTGGCCCGGCGACACAGAATCGATCGTGGGCAGACAATCGCATTGCCGTCGCGGCGAAGATCGCGTTGTTGACCAGGCCCCTATGCGTCAGGGTGGCACCGCGCGAGGGTTCACCAGCGCTGCTGGTGAACTGGATGACTGCGGCGCCGTCGGGGTCCAGTGCAGCACTCGTGCCGGCGAGCCGAGCGCCCTGTGCCGGACCGGCGAGGCGTCGCAGTGCCTTGAACGTCAGCGTTCCGGGCGGTGTCGTGCCCTCGCCGAGCAGCACCACGTAACGCAACCGCGGCAGGCGCTCGCTGCGCAGCTTTCCCTCGGGCCAGCTGCGGTCGATCTCCGGCGTGAGGCCGCGCAAGGTCGCCACGTTATCGCGATTGCCGGCGTAGCGTGACAGCACGAGTACGCGGCACTCGGCGGTGCTCAACGCGTGCTCGAGTGCCGTTTCGCTCCATGCCGGATCGAGCGGAACGACGATCGCACCGATGCGGGCGGCACCGAAGAATGTGCCGAGCCATTCCTCGCAGGTGGGCGCCCAGAGCCCCACGCGGTTGCCGCGCTCGATGCCCAGTGCGAGCAAGCCGGCCGCGACTTCGTCGGCACGCGAGCGTACGTCGTACCACGACCAGCGTCGGCCGGATGCAGCGAAATATGCGGCCTCACGTCCGCCGTGGAGGTCGACGGTTTCGTCGAGCAATCCGGTTAGGGTGATGTAACGCAGCGGTTCCGCGGTGGATCCGGCGACGTAGGACAGTCCGCGTTGCGGGCGCCCGGTGCCGTCGACTTCAGCTTTGAGCCAGTCGGAGCGGAAGGGGTTGGTCGTCATGGAGCAGCCACGTTGTGGTCACTGCCGCGAACTTCGAACTGGCTGTACATTCCCTCCCCCGGCAAAGCCGGGGGGCCTACTGGCAGCACCACTACAACTGGCACCGTCCTCACCAGGGCATCGGCGGAGCGGTGCCCATGTCTCGACTTCCTATGTCGAGAAACAACCTCTTGACGCTTCACAGCTAGGGTGGGGGCAACGGTGCACGTCGCCACGCCTACATATTCCGCCAGTCGCCCAGCTGCTCGAACGCGTGCGCAGCGCGGTAGATCGTCGACTCGTTGTAGTGCCGCGCGATCAGCATCAGGCCGATTGGCAGGCCCTGGCTCATGCCGCACGGGATGCTCATGGCCGGATGGCCCGTGACGTCGAACGGGCAGGTGTTGTTGACCATGCCCAGCCCGCTCTGGACGTACAGCGCCAACGGCGCGTTGGTGGGCGGAATCGGCATCGCCTTCATCGGCAGCGTGGGCATGAGCAGCAAGTCGAAACGTCCGAAGGCGTCGTCGTAGGCCTTCGTCAGCAAGCGCCCGAGGTTCTGGGCTTTCGCATAGAAATGGCCGCGGTACTGCTTCATGAAGTACTCGCCGACCATCATGGAGAGCTTCAGGGTCTGGGACAGCTCGTTGGCGCGTGCGCGCCAGTTGGCGTGGGCGTCCAGCAGGCTGGTGGTGTAGAGCCCCTTCCAGTTGAAGCCCATGCCGTTGCCGTTCATCATCTGGGCCTGCAGGCCTTCGAGAGCGATCGGCGTCCAGATGGCCGGTCCGTCGAGGTGCATCGGGATCGAGACTTCCTCGACGGTGGCTCCGAGCGCACGATAGCGATCGGCAGCGGCGCGCACTTTCTGGTCCACGTCGCTTTCGCTCTCCGGCCGGTTGAAGCCTTCGGTGACGATGCCGATGCGCAGTCCTGCCACACCGCGACCGAGTGCCGTGGTGTACTTGTCCACCCGCACGTCGTACTGGCGCGGATCGAGGCCATCGGGCCCGGCGAGCACCTCGAGAACCAGCGCGTTGTCGGCGACCGTCGTGGTCATCGGCCCGGTGTGATCGATCGTCGCCTCGATGGGCATGACACCGGTGTAGGGCACGAGACCGTGAGTGGGCTTCATGCCGTAGCAGCCGGACCAACCGGCCGGCATGCGGATGGAACCGCCCTGGTCACCGCCGATCGCGATCTCCACCTCGCCCGCACCCACCAGTGCACCGGAACCGCTCGAAGAACCACCGGCCATGTAGCCGTACTTGAACGGGTTGTGCACCGGCCCTGCCGCACAAGTGTGGCTGCCGCCCGAGAGGCAGAAGTATTCGCAGTGCGCCTTGCCCACGATGGTTGCGCCCGCATCGAGCAGGCGCGTCACCACGGTGGCGTCGATGTCGGGAACGTAGCCTTCGAGCGTGGACGCACCGTTCATCATCGGCACGCCGGCGAGGCACACGTTGTCCTTCAGCACCACGCGCTTGCCCGACAGCGGGCCGTAGGGTGCCCCGCGCACTTCGCTCTTCACCGCCCACGCGTTCATCGGGTTCTCCGCCGCGCCGGGCCGGTAGCCCGGCGTGCGCGGGTAGCGCACCGCGGGGAGGTTGTCCGGCAGTTGCGCGATGCGATCGTAGGCCTGCATCGCACCTTCCATGACCTCCATGTAGTCCGCCACTTCGCGATCCGACATGCTCATGTGGAGCGAGGCGACGACCTCCTTCATCTGTGCGAGGGTGGGACGTTTGACGGTTGCCATGGTGACCCCTGACGAATGGACGGCGGGTGCGGCCGCCGCGGGCGGCGGACTGGTCGGACCCGATGACTGTGGAAGCGGGCGTACGTCGACGCGTGGCGTGTCGGCGCGAGGAGGTGCAGCCGCGGGACGCTGCGGCAGCGCAGGTGCTCGAGCGGGAGCAAGCGCGGCACGTGCCGTGCCGCGCGTGATGCGTGCCGCGCCCATGCCCAGGACCGTGGCAAGCTCGCCGCCGACGAGCTTGTCGGTGTCGAGCACGCGTTCGATGCGCCCTTTCTCCAGCACGGCGATGCGATTCGCGACATCGAGCACCAGATCGAGGTTCTGTTCCACCACGATCATGGTGAGTCCCGCTTCGTGTCGCAGACGCGACAGCGTCTGGCCGATCTCCTGCACGATGGATGGCTGGATGCCTTCCGACGGCTCGTCGAGCAGCAGCATCCACGGGCTCGCCATGAGTGCACGGGCGAGCGCCAGCAATTGTTGTTCGCCACCCGACAGGCTGCCGCCGCGCCGGTCGAGCAGTTGCGTGAGTCGAGGAAACAACGCGAGCACGCGATCGAGCGATTCCTGTTCGGTCTCTTCGGTGTCGCGGCTCCATGCGAGGCGCAGGTTGTCGAGTGCGGTCAGGGCCGGGAGGATGCCACGGCCTTGCGGCACGTAGGCGATGCCGAGACGGCTGCGGGCGTAGGCGGGTTCGCGCGTGATGTCGACGCCGTCCAGCGTGATCACGCCCGAGGTGACGGGCAGCAGCCCCATCAGCGCTTTCAGCAGCGTGGTCTTGCCCATGCCGTTGTGGCCGACGATGCCCAGGGCGTCGCCGGCGGCAAGGGCGAGGGAGACACCGTGCAGGACCGGCACGTGGCCGTAACCGGCGCGTACGTCGTTGACTTCGAAGACGTCGGCGGCTTCGGGGTTGGAGGTGGCTTCTGCTTGCGTTGTCATGTCGATGAGTCCGCTGGCCCCCATCCCAACCTTCCCCCAGCAAAGCTGGGGGAAGGGGCGTACACCCCTTCCCCCGCCGAAGGCAGGAGAAGGTTGGGATGGGGGCAACGCCTCATGCCCGATTCCCGATGTAGACCTCGCGCACCCGCGCGTCGGCCAGGACTTCGTCCACGTGCCCTTCCATCAACACCGCACCCTGATAGAACACTGTGATGTCGGTACCCAGCATGCGCACGAATTCCATGTCGTGATCGACCACGATCACGGAAGCGGTCTGGTTGATCTGCCGGATGAGACTCACGAGCCGTTCCACTTCGGCGCCCGTGATGCCGGCCGCGGGTTCGTCGAGCAGCACGAGCCACGGCTCCTGCGCGAGCACGATGCCGATCTCCACCATCTGTCGCTGGCCATGGGCCAGTTCGCCCACCGTGCGGCGGGCGATGTCGCCGAGGCCCACTTCGTCCACGACGCGCTGGACTTCGGACCCGCAGCGGTCCCAGCCGTGGGTGCGGCGCGCGGCGAGCCACAGGTTCTCCATCACGGTGAGTCCGTTCATCACCGACGGCACCTGGGTCTTGATGCCCACACCCATGCGGACGATGTGGTGCGGCCGCAGGCCGCCGACGTCGTTGCCGCGGATCAGGATGCGTCCGCTGCCGTGATCGAGGGGATACTGACCGGTGAGGCACTTGAAGAACGTGCTCTTGCCCGCACCGTTCGGGCCGATCAGGCAGCGCAGTTCGCGCTCGCCGAGGCGGAAGTTCACGCGATCCACCGCGGTCACCCCGCCGAAGCGTTTGGTGAGCTCGATGGTCTCGACGACGGCTTCGCTCACGGTGTTCGTCCCGGAGCGGGTGCGGCGACCCGGCGTCGCGCTCGCACGTGCACTGCACGTTGCGTGCGGATCCGGGTGCGCTTTCCGAACCAGCCCTGTAGCGCCGGTACGACGCCGCGCGGGATTGCCAGCACCACGACCACGAGGATGAAGCCGAGGATGAGCGAGTTATCGATGACGGTCTGTTCGCTCAGCAGCAGTTTCAACATGCCCAGCACCATCGCGCCGAGGATCGGTCCGACCAGCGTGCCGAGGCCGCCGACGATCACCCAGATGATGACCTCAGCGGCGGAGCGCAGGCTGAACACGCTCGGCGTCACGATCTCCGCCCAGTTCGCGAACAGGCAGCCGGCGAGCCCGGCCATCGCGGCACTGATCGAGAAGATCGCCGTCTTGTATGCCGGGACGCTGTAGCCGAGCAGTTCGCAACGTGCTTCGTTCTCGCGGATGCCCACCAGCACGCGCCCGAAGGAGCGGGCGAGGAGCCAGCGGCTGATGAGATAGCAGCCGAGCAGCGCCACAGCGGCGACGTAGTACATCGGCACGCCGAACAGCGAAACGTCGGGCAGCCCGGGGACGTTCAGCACCGGGAAACCGGGAATGCCATTGAAGCCACCGAGGCGTGCATCGCCGATCGCGTACTTGTCGCCGGCGGTGGCGCTCATGAACTTGAACAGGATGAGACTCACCACCAGCGTGATCACACCCATGTAGACGTCGCTGATGCGCCCGTAGAACATCATCGCGCCGATGATCGCGGCGACGATGGCGGGGACCAGCATGGCCAGGAGCAACGGTACGGTGCTCTCGCCGATGTTGACGACCGCAATCGCGTAGACGTATGCACCGAGTCCGAAGTAGGCGGTGTGACCGAACGACAGCAGGCCGGCGTAGCCCCACATGAGTCCGAGCGAAAGTGCAAAGAGCGCCCACACGAGCAGGATCGTCGGGGTGTGCGTGTCGAAGAACACGGGCCATAGCAGGATCACGGCTGCGCCGAGCAGGAACCAGCCCCAGCGCATCTGGCCGATGGAAGGCCAGATCTTCACTGGCTGTTCCGGAAGAAGCGGCCGCTGATGCCGGTGGGCATCAAGCGCAGCAGCACGATGGCGAGCCCCAGCATGACGATGTCGCCCAGCACCGGTCCGGAGGCGAAGGACACGATCTGACTGATGGCGCCGAACAGGACCGAGCTTGCGAGCGTGCCTGAAATGACGGCGCCGGCCCCGCCGGTGATCACGGCGATGAACGATTGCGCGATGTAGCCGCCGCCCGATGCAGGGAGCAAACCGGTAAGCGGCGCGAGCACGCCGCCGGCGAAGCCGGACAGCGCTGCGCCGATGGTGAAGGTCACCATGTATACCGTGCGCGGGTTGTAGCCGAGCGACGCGGCGATGTCGGCGTTCTGCATGGCACCGCGCGCGATCAGCCCGAGGCGCGTATAGCGCAGCACCAGCCACATGCCGATGTAGAGCGCGACCGTGACGCCGATGATGAACAGGTTGTAGCCGCCCATCTGGTACGCCCCGAGCTGGTAGCCCGGGATGGGTGTGGGCACATTCACCGCCGAGCTGCCGAAGATCAGAGTGACGATGCCGATCAGCAGCAGCGACAGCCCCCAGGTCGCGAGCATGGTGTCGATCATGCGACCGTACAGGAAGCGGATGACCAGCCGCTCCACGATGAGACCCACCAGGCCCACCACGAGGGGGGCCAGGATGAGCATGGAAAACCACAGATCGATGCCGGCGCGCTGGCAGGCAAGAGTCGTGTAGCCGCCCAGCATCACGAATTCGCCGTGGGCGAGATTGATGACCCGCATCATCCCGAACACCACCGCCAGTCCGGCGCTCACCAGCGCGATGAACGAGATCATGTAGAGGATCTCGAGGATGACGACGGCGGCGTAGTCCACGGCTTCGCGTGAGGGGCTAGGGGCTGGGGATGAGGGGTGGGGGCGACGAATGCCGCCCCCGCACTGCCACAGCTATCAGATCTTTACTTCGTACTGCTTGTTGTCGTTCGGGTTCTTGAGGAGATCGCAGAACTGCGCCGTATCGGACGGCGGACGCTGCTTCACCGTGTTGATGATGGTGAGCTTCTGGTTCTTCACTTCCATCAGGTGGATGTCCAGTGCGGCGTGGTGCGTCTTGGGATCGATGCTCACCGTGCCCGCCGGTCCGGTGATCGTGATGCCGGACTCGACCGCCTTCAGCATCGCTTCGCGCTCGAGCGTGCCGGCCTTCTTCACCGTCTCGGCCCAGGCGTAGATGCCCTGGTACTGCGACACGGCGATCTCGTGCACGATCTTGGTGTCGCCGAAGCGCTTCTTCCAGCGCGCGAGGAACTCCTGGTTCGCCGGCGTCTGCGCTTCCTGGCTGTAGTTGCCCGCGATGACGATGCCGTCGCCCTCGGCGGGTGACAGCGCCAGGTGTTCGTTACCCACGCCGAAGGTGGTGGAGGTGAGCGGAATCTTCTTGTTCATGCCGGAAGCGGCCCACTGGCGGAAGAACGCCATGTGCGCGCCGCCCACCAGTGCCGCCACCACGAAGTTCGGGCTGGCCTGCTGGATCTTGGCGATGGTCGAACCGAAGTCGGCGACGTCGAGCGGGAAGAAGTCGGTGGAAGCCACCGTGCCACTGCGCTCCTTGATGTAGTGCTGCAGCCACTTGGCGGTGATCTGGCCGTAGTTGTAGTCGGCCGCCAGGATCACGACCTTGTTGCCCCACTTCTTCATGGCGTACTCGACGATCGGCTCCACCGCCTGAGCCGGCGTCGTGCCGGTCACCACGCAGTTGCGGTCGCACACCCCCCCTTCGTACAGCACGTTGTAGAAGTACAGGGTGTTGGCCCGCTTGAAGGTCTGGCGGATCGCTTCGCGCGAGGCCGAGGTGATGCCGCCATGTACGACATCCACCTTGTCGGTGCGCGCGAGCTGTTGTGCGAATTTGGTGTAGAGCGCGATGTCCGACTGGGTGTCGTACTGGATCGCCTTGATCTTGCGGCCGAGCAGTCCGCCGGCGGCATTCAATTCCTCGACCGCCATGGTCGTGGCCATGACCATCGGCTTGCCGTAGATGTCGAGATTGCCGGAATTGTCGAGCACCGACCCCAGCAGAATGTCTTTGCCCTGGGCGAACGCCCCGACGGACCCGAGACTGCTCGATACCGCAAGGGCGCCGGTGGCGCCCAGAAAGTCCCGCCTAGAAACCCTCATGTTCTGCTCCCTGTGGTTGTTCCGACGATGCATGCGGAACGATTCAACGCCGTCGGCGCGATGAACGGGCCTGCACTCACTCCTTGCTGGTGCCGCCTTCGGACTTGGGCAACGCGCCGGAGAAGTCGTAGCCGATGGATTCGCCGATGCTCTTCAGGGCCGGCAGTTGCAGCGCCATGCCGAGGATGCTGTCCATGACCTGGTTGATCGGCGGGCGCGCAGCGCCGGCATCTCCGGCCGTGGTCGTGCCCGGTTGACCCGGAGCGCCGTTGAAGCCGCTCACCTGGTGGATGCGGATGCTGTCGATCTTTTCCGCCGGCTTCATCATCTGCTCGACGATCTCGGGCAGCTTGTCAAGACGGTAGCGCTCCAGCTCGAGGTGCATGAGGCTCTCGGTGCGCGAGTTCTCGGCCTTGATGCGAGCGGCGGCACCTTCCGATTCCGCCAGCAGGCGCGCGCGCTCGGCTTCCGCGCGGGCGCGCGTCGCCTGCGATTCGGCCTGCGCGCGCTTGATCAGCACGCCGGCCTCGGTCTCGGCGTTGGCGGCGGCGGTTTCGCCCTCCTCGAGTACACGCTTGGCGGCGATCTCGCGTGACCGGTCGGCGACTGCGCGCTCGCGCTCGGTCTGCACGTGCTCCTGGGCGAGCACGATCTCGGTGCGGGCGATCTCGGCCTGGGCTTGCGCTTTCGCCTCTTCCACGTGCTTGTTGGCGAGCTGGATCGAACTGTCGACCTTGCGCAGCTCGGAGTTCAACTGGGATTCGATCTCGAGCTTGCGCAGCTCGCGCTGCTTGGTGATCTCGAGCGCCTTGGTCTCCCGCTCGCGCTCGATCCGGGCGTTCTCGGTGGCAACCATGGCCTGCTCGCGCGCCTTGGCGGACTCGGCTTCCGTGGATGCCTTCACCTTCTCGATCTCGAGACGCTGGCCGAGTTGTGCCTGCTCTTCTTCCTGCGCGAGCAGCAGCCGCCGCTTGGTGGCGTCGAGCTGTGTCTGGCGCACCGCGATTTCGGCCTCGGCTTCGATCTCCGTGCGCTTCTTGCGGTTGCTCGAGATGATCTCGGCCAGTTTGCGCATTCCGACCGCGTTGAACGCGTTGTTCTCGTCGAGCGCGGCGAAGGAGGCCTGGTCCAACCGGGTGAGCGAGACGGAGTCGAGCAGCACGCCGTTGTGCTGCAGGTTCTCCCGCAGCATGTCGGCCACGTGACGCACGAACTCGCCGCGCTTCTCGTGCAGGCTGTCCATGGTTTCGGCCGCGGCCACGGACTGCAGCGCGTCCACGAACCGGCCTTCGAGGAGATTGCGGATGCCTTCGGGATTGAACGAACGCGAACCGATCGCCTGGGCGGCGGTGGCGATGCCCTCGATCGACGGCAGCACGCGCACGTAGAACTCCAGTTCCACGTCGACGCGGATGCGGTCGGTGGTGATGAGCGACTTGTCGCCGGTGCGCTTCACCTCCACGCGGATGGTGCGCATGTTGATCTCGTCGACCTTGTGCAGGAACGGCAATGCGAGGCAGCCGCCCGAGATCACGATGCGCTGACCGCCGAAACCGGTGCGCACAAGTGCTATGTCGCGCGAGGACTTCCGGTAGAAGCGATTCAGGAATACGACGATGACCGCGATCGCGATGATCGCGATGACGACACCGAGCAGCCAACCGAGCACGACCATCGCGACGCTCTCCCTCTCACCGGATACCAGCGCGGGGAGTATGAGCGCGGGATATTTTCCATGTCAAGAAACGAGCCGACACGGTGCAGCGGGCGCCGGAACGGTGCGCCGAAGCCCGAATACGACGGGGGGTACCGCCTGCGCGGTACCCCCCCGTATGACTCGGAGGAACCCCTTAACCGAGCGGTACCGGGATGAAGATCCGGGCGTCGTCTCGTTGCACGAGCAGCGCCACGTGCTTGCCGGCCTTGGCGACGATGGTGCGCAACTGGTCCACCGACTTCACCGGTGTGCCGTTCGCTGCCACGATGACGTCGCCTTGCTGGATGCCGGCCCGCGCCGCGGCCCCGTCGACGTCCTGCACCACCAGCCCGCCGGAGAGGCCGACCTGGCTGCGCTCGGTGGGCGACAGCGGGCGAACGTCCAGACCGAGCTTGCCGCCGCCGGCCGCTTCCCCTTTGCCGATCGCCAGCCGGTCGGTCGGGAGCGAAGCGATCGTCACATCCACCGACCGCACGTCGCCCTTGCGCCAGACCTTCAGCGTCGTGCGGGAGCCGGGTTGCATCCGCGCGATCTGCGCCGGCAGTTCGGTCGACGTCGTCACCGGATCGTTGCCGACCTGCAGGATCACGTCGCCGGTTTCCACGCCTGCCTTCTGGGCCGGACTGCCGGCCGAGACGTCACTCACGAGTGCGCCCTCCGGACGCTTCAGGCCGAAGGAGTCGGCCAGACCCTGCGTGACGTCCTGCACCGTGACGCCGAGGAACCCCCGGGTCACCTTGCCGGTCGCGAGAATCTGGTCCTTGACCTGGTTCGCCACCTCGATGGGAATCGCGAACGACAAGCCCTGGTAGCCACCGGTGCGGCTGAAGATCTGCGAATTGATCCCGATCACTTCGCCGGCCGTATTGAACAATGGGCCGCCGGAGTTGCCGGGGTTGACCGCCACGTCGGTTTGCAGGAACGGGACGTAGGTCTCGTTCGGCAACGCACGGCTCTTGGCGCTGACGATGCCGGCGGTCACGGTGTTGGCGAGGCCGTAAGGGGACCCGATCGCGAGTACCCAGTCACCGACGCGCGCGTTGCGGGCGTCACCGAGCTTCACGGTCGGCAGATCGCCTGCGTCGATGCGCAGGACCGCGACGTCAGTCTGCTTGTCGGTGCCGACGACCTTGGCCGTGAACTCGCGCCGATCGGTGAGGCGTACCGTGACTTCCTGCGCACCCTCCACGACATGCGCGTTGGTGAGGATCACGCCGTCGCTGCTGACGATGAACCCCGAGCCGAGGCCCTGGCGGGGTTGCTGCGGACCAGGGGCGAAGCGACGGAAGAAGGGCGGCAGACCATTGTCATCATCATCGCTCGCTGCGCTGGCCTTGCCGACGACGCTCACGTTGACGACGGCCGGACCGTGCTGCGCGACAATGCTGGCGAAGTCGGGCAACGCGACCGGATTGGATGCGATGGCCGTGGCGGCCGCACGGGCGGGTTCGACGAGCTGAACGTCGTGCGATTCCGACGCGACGAGCTGGTAGCCCCCGCCGATGACACCGGCGAGAGCCAGGGCAGTGACGATACGTTTCAGGTTGGTCTTCATTCGTAGGACTCCGTTTGTTGAGATGCGGATAGCCGCACGAATGGGAATATGGCGGTTGAAGCTTAGGGGATGCTTAAGACGAGCCCCCACCCTAACCCTCCCCCGGCAAAGCCGGGGGAGGGAAGGTTGGGATGGGGGCCTGCTTCTTAAGCATCCCCTAAGCTTCCGCGCGCAAGCTGGATGCCGTGCAAGAGGGCGATCGTCGCCCGATCGCATCCAACCAGAGGAGTCGCAACATGAAAAGCACCTACGGCGCCATCAACGCGTTGCTCGTCGCATCCGCCCTCGCCGGGTCGGCGCTCGCCGCCGATCCGACATCGGGTCCGGCCACGACCCCGGGGGCCACGCCATCGCAGCCCGCGGCCGCTGCGACGCAGGCGAACCCGAAGCACAAGCATCATTCGGGCATGCAGCACGAGAAGGCGAAGAAGCCCGACGTCAACGGCTGATCCGGTCCAGCGTGCGGCGCGGCGGCGTGCGAGCGTCGTCGCGCCATTCGCTATCATCGGATTCCGATTGAACGGAGGTCCGATTGCGGTTACTGCTCGTGGAAGACGATCCGATGATCGGCAAGAGCGTCCAGACCTGGCTCAAGGCCCAGGGCTACGCCGTCGATTGGGTTCGCGACGGCGTGGCGGCCGAACTCTCCGCGCGCGACACCGGATACGATCTCGTGTTGCTCGACCTGGGGTTGCCGCGCCGGGACGGACAGGAGGTGCTCGCCGCCTTGCGTGCGCAGCATCGCGACATGCCCGTGCTCGTGCTCACTGCGCGCGATGCGGTGCGCGATCGGGTGCGCAGTCTCGACGCCGGTGCCGACGACTATCTGGTGAAGCCCTTCGATCTCGACGAATTGTCGGCGCGCGTGCGCGCCCTCCTGCGGCGGCGGTCGGGTCGGGCCGAACCCGTCATCGAGCATGGCGAACTCAGGGTCGATCCCGTCAGTCGCGCCGTGACAGTCGGCGGCGCAGCGATTGCGGTTACGGCGCGCGAGTACGCCTTGCTGCTTGCTCTGCTGGACTCGACGGGTGTCCCGTTGTCGCGCACGCAACTGGAGGAGAAGGTCTACGGTTGGGGTGAAGAGGTGGAGAGCAATGCGATCGAAGTGCACGTGCACGCGTTGCGCCGCAAGCTCGGCGCCGACCTGATACGGACGGTGCGAGGGGTGGGCTACATGATCGCGCGGCCGGACTCGGCGTGACCTCGATCCGTCGCACCTTGCTGGTGCTGCTGCTGGGGGTCGTGACGGTCGCCGTTGCGATGGGCGCCGTGGCCACCTATCGAGTCGCCCTGTCCGAGGCCGACGCGATGTTCGACTATCACCTGAGGCAGCTGGCACTGTCGCTGCGCGACCAGGCGTTTGCGAACGCGTTTCAGCCCAATCCCGCGCTCGATCCCGACGAGTTCGACTTCGTGGTGCAGGTGCGCGATGCGGCCGGTGTGCGCCTGTACCTTTCCCATCCGCACAAAGTGCTGCCGCTCGACGTGCAGCTCGGTTTCTCCACCATCGCCACGCCCGAAGGCCGTTTTCGCGTGTACGCGCAGATCGTTCGCGGTCAGGTGGTGGAAGTGGCGCAACCGCTGGCAGTGCGCAGCCGAATGGCGCTCGGGGCGGCGCTGAAATCCGTCTGGCCGTTCGTGGCCGTGTTGCCGCTGCTCGGACTGGCGGTGTGGTGGGTCGTGGGGCGCGGGCTCTCGCCGCTCGATCGCCTGGCGCATGGTGTGGCCGCGCGCTCGCCGAGTGCGCTGGAGCCGTTGTCCCAGGCGAACGTTCCGGTGGAAACGCAGCCGCTGGTGCATTCGCTCAACGATCTGCTCGAACGGCTGCGCCTGGCCCTCGATGCCCAGCGTGCCTTCACGGCCGATGCAGCCCACGAGCTGCGTACACCGATAGCCGCGCTCAAGCTGCAGGCGCAGCTCGCGGCGCGCGCGCCCGACGAGGCGACTCGGCGGGCGGCCGCGGCAGATCTCGAGGCGGGTGTCGAACGTGCCGCGCACGTGGTCGAGCAACTGCTCGCACTCGCACGCGTCGAGCCCGGCGCAGCGGAGCGCCCGTTCGAGCGCGTGGCCCTCGACGAACTTGCTGCCAGCGTCGTGATGGACCGGACGCAGTTCGCCATTGCCAAAAGCATCGACCTGGGAATTGCGCAGTCGCGTCGCGTGGCCGTCGACGGCGATCCGGACGCGTTGCGGACGATGCTCGCCAATCTCATCGACAACGCATTGCGCTATACGCCGGCGAGCGGACAGGTCAACGTGCTCGTGGGTGAAGCGCAGTCCCGACCGTGGATCGAAGTGGTGGACAACGGTCCCGGCATTCCCGCCGAGGAACGCACGCGCGTCTTCGATCGCTTCTACCGGGTGCCGGGCGCTGCCGATTCAGGCAGTGGACTGGGTCTCGCGATCGTTGCGGTCATCGCGAAACGCCATCGTGCGGAGGTCACGCTCGACGATGCGCCGGGTGGCGGTCTGCGCGTTCGCGTGGTTTTTTCGGGATCGATTGCATAGGGAATTTCGCGAACTGTCAGGTTCACGCATGCGCTGCGTGCGAGCGCATGAATCCGTGAACGATCGGTAACTCCGCCGTGGCTACGGTACAGCGGCGACGCGCGAAGTGCGCTGTCGCCTCTCGTCCCACGACAAGGAGTTCATCATGAATATGAGCAATGTCGTATACCGGTTGCTGTTCGTCACGGCGGCGATCACGGTGCCGGCGCACGCGCAGATCGTGTTGCCAGCGGCTACGGTTTCGTCGAATGCAGGCGGCACTCTCACCTACGACGACGGGATCGACGCATGGTCGTCGTCGGAATCGCGGGCTTCGCGTCGCGGCGATGCGGTGCACGTCGAGCAGTCGACCGGTTCCGTTTCGTACGAAGCGGGCGCTCGAGCGGCATACGGTTCCATGGAGGCCTACGCGGCGACCGAATGGGTTCCCGGCGGCGAGTGGCCGTACGGCAATCAGGCGTCGGCGAGTGCATCGGCGCAGACCAACGATTTCTTTGTGATCACCGGCGGTTCGGGTGTCGCCGCGGCGGGCGTCAATGCGTCGATCGAAGGCGCGCTCACGCGTGATCCGGCGGTGGTTTCCAGCGCTGCGTCGGGGTACGAGTTCAGGTTGACCTACGAAGTGGTGCAGTATCCGCAGCCGTGCTGGTTCGAGCCGAACACCTGCACGCCGGCGGACAACACGCAGTGGATCGTCACCGAGTCCCGTCAGATGTCCGGCTCGTCGCGTCCGATCCGGGTCGATACCGACATCGAGACCGATTTCCTGTTCCGCTACGATCAGCCGTTCCGACTGAATGCGTACCTCTCCGCTTCCGGTGGTCAGGGCGGCGACGCTGAAGTGGCGGCTGCGGTGAGCTACTTCCTCGACCTTCCCGCTGGCGCGGTGCTCACCAGCGCTTCCGGCATCGGCTACATCGCCGCAGTCCCCGAACCTGGTACCTACGCGCTGTTGCTGCTCGGTCTCGCGGGCCTGGGCCTGGACCACCGACGCCGCGCGCGCCGGAATCATCGCTAGTCGCGCCGGCGCCGGGCAAGGGCATTCCCCGGAATACCCCGGGGAATGCCACAATCACGCACTGGTCCGTAGAAGGGGGAAGTGTCGTGATTAGGGTTCTCAAGCAGGGCATCAGTGCCGCGGACGACGCGGCTGAACAGGCGAAGGTCCGCTCGACCGTCGAGACGGTCATCGCCGACATCGAGCGCCGCGGCGACGCCGCCGTGCGCGAGTATTCGGAGCGTTTCGACAAGTGGTCGCCGGCCAGCTTCCGGTTGTCGCAGGCCGAGATCGAAGCCTGCGTCGCGCAGATGGCGCCGCGCGACGTGGAGGACATCAAGTTCGCCCAGACGCAGATCCGCAACTTCGCGCAGATCCAGCGCGACGCCCTGCGCGACGTCGAGGTGGAGACGCTGCCGGGCGTGATCCTCGGCCACCGCAACATTCCGGTGAACTCGGTGGGCTGCTACGTCCCCGGCGGGAAGTATCCGTTGGTGGCATCGGCCCACATGACGATCCTCACGGCGAAGGTCGCCGGGGTCCCGCGAGTGATCGCGTGCGCGCCGCCGTTCCAGGGGAAGCCCGCGCCGGCAATCGTCACCGCGATGCACCTTGCGGGTGCGGATGAGATCTACGTCCTGGGTGGGGTCCAGGCGATCGCGGCCATGGCTGTGGGAACCGAGACGATCCGGGCCAACGACATGGTGGCCGGCCCCGGCAATGCGTATGTGGCGGAAGCGAAGCGCCAACTCGCCGGTCGCGTCGGCATCGATCTGTTCGCCGGTCCGACCGAGACGCTCGTCATCGCCGACGACACGGTCGATGGCGAAGTGTGCGCGACCGATCTGCTGGGGCAGGCCGAACACGGCCCGAATTCGCCGGCGATCCTGCTCACCAACTCCGAGAAGCTGGCGCGCGATACCGTCGCGCAGATCGAGATCCAGTTGCAGACGCTACCGACGGCTGCGGTGGCGGGGCAGGCGTGGCGCGACTACGGCCAGGTGATCGTATGCGACACCTACGACGAGATGGTAGCCGAGGCCGATCGCATCGCCTCCGAGCACGTGCAGGTGATGACGCGCGACCCCGACTACTTCCTGAAGAACATGACCAACTACGGCGCGCTGTTCCTCGGGCCCGAGACCAACGTGAGTTTCGGCGACAAGGTGATCGGCACCAACCACACACTGCCCACGCGCAAGGCGGCGCGCTATACCGGCGGCCTGTGGGTCGGCAAGTTCATCAAGACCTGCACTTATCAGAAGGTGAAGCCGGAGGCCTCGGCGATGATCGGCGAGGTTTGCTCGCGTCTTTGCGCCATCGAAGGCTTCGCGGGGCACAAGGCCCAGGCTGACATCCGTGTCGCCCGCTACGGGCATCTCAAGGCGGCCGTACACCGCTAGCGGGTACGGACGGCTTTCCGAACAACACTTATTCGATGGCGGAGCGGGTCGGTGGGCATCCGACCTTAGAATCCGGTCACGTTCGCAGATGCAACGGCTCCGCAGGGAGCCGTCCTTCAAGAGGAGACGGCAGCACATGGCAAAAGTCGCATTCCTGGGTCTCGGCGTCATGGGTTACCCCATGGCCGGGCACCTGCTCAAGAAGGGTGGTCACGACGTGACCGTGTACAACCGTTCGGCCGCCAAGGCGCAGCAGTGGGTCGGGGAGTTCGGCGGCAAGTCGGCCGCGACTCCGCGTGCAGCGGCCCAGGGGGCTGAACTGGTCGCCATGTGCCTCGGTAACGACGATGACGTGCGTTCGGTCGTCTACGGCAACGATGGCGCGCTCGCCGGCATGGGCAAGGGGACGATCCTCGTGGATCACACCACGGCGTCGGCAGATCTCGCGCGCGAGTTGCACGCCAAGTGCAAGGAGGCTGGCGTTGGCTTCGTCGATGCGCCGGTGTCGGGCGGCCAGGCCGGCGCGGTCAACGGGCAGCTCGGCATCATGTGCGGTGGTGAGGATCCGGTCTTCGCCAAGGCGAAGCCGGTGCTCGACATCTACGCCAAGAGCTGCGTGCAGATCGGCGGGCCCGGCGCCGGCCAGCTTTGCAAGATGGTGAACCAGATCGCAATCGCGGGCTTGCTGCAGGGTCTGTCGGAGGCGATCAACTTCGGCAAGAAATCGGGCCTCGACATCGAGAAGGTGATCTCGGTCATCTCCAAGGGTGCCGCGCAGTCGTGGCAGATGGAGAACCGCTGGAAGACGATGAACGAGATCAAGTTCGACGGCTTCGGCTTCGCGGTGGACTGGATGCGCAAGGACCTCGGGATCTGCCTCGACGAGGCGCAGCGCAACGGCGCGCGCCTGCCGGCCACGGCGCTGATCGACCAGTTCTACGCCCAGGTGCAGGCGCGAGGCGGCGGGCGCTGGGATACCTCGTCGCTGCTGAATCTGCTCGCGAAGGACTGAGCTCGAGCAAGGCGCGGCATCCGGCTCGAGCCGGATGCCACCCACCGACGGTAGGGGGAATCTCGCGTGAGCGCGATGCAGGGCAAGGTGGCGGTCGTGACGGGCGGTGCCGGCGGGATCGGTGCTGCAATCTGCCGGCAGTTCGCGGAGGCCGGTGCCCGCGTGCTGTTCACCTGGCGCTCGCACGAAGCGGCTGCGCAGCGCCTGCTTGAGGCCTTGCCGGGGTCGGGTCATCAGGCGCGCCGGCTCGCGGTGGAGGACACCGCAGGCTTGACGGCGTGGGCTGCGGACGTCGGTCGCGATGCAGGGCGTTGCGACGTGCTGGTGAATTGCGCAGGCATCACGCGCTTCGTGCCGCACGCGGATCTCGATGCACTGGACGATGCGTTGATCGATGACATCTTCCGCACCAACTGGCGCGGAGCCTTCGCGGCGGTGCGCGCCTTCCGCCCGTTGCTGGCGGCCTCCGGCGATGGCCTGGTGGTCAACATTTCCTCCATCGCGGGAGTGACCGGGATGGGCAGCAACGTGGCCTATTGCGCGTCCAAGGCGGCACTCGACTCCATGACGAAGTCATTGGCCCGCGCGCTCGCGCCGGAGATTCGCGTGCTATCGGTGTCTCCTGGCCTGGTCGACACCGACTTCGTGAAAGGGCTGGATCAGAAGTGGCGCGATGAACAGGCGCTGCGCACCCCCCTGCGTCGCCTGGCGAGGCCCGACGAGATCGCTGCGGCGGTGGTGAGCGTGGCCACCGTGCTGCGCTATTCGAACGGCTGCATCATTCCGGTCGACGGCGGGCGGCCTCTCACGTAGGCTCGGGGCCGCGCGGCAATCCCGCCGGCTTCCCGCCTCGACCCATGAGTGACACCTACGACATCGCCCTGCGCGACGGCTCCCGGATCACGGTGCCGGCCGACCTCAAGGTTCTCACCACGTTCGTGGTGCTCGAACAGGAACAGTGGTTCGAGCCGGATCTCGATTTCGTCCTGCGGTTTCTTCAGCCCGGCATGAGCGTCCTCGACGTGGGGGCGAGCTACGGTGCGTATGCAGTTCCCATGGCGCGCCGCATCGGTGCCGGCGGCAAGCTCCGCGCGTTCGAGCCGACACCCGATGTGGCCGCGTTTCTCGAGCGCAACCTGAGCACGACCGGCGCCGACGCGCAGGTGCTGCGAACCGCGCTCTCCGATCACGGCGGCGAGGCGCGCCTCGCGCGCGGCAAGTTCGACGAGATCAATCGCATCGTGCCGCCGCACGTGGCGCGCAGCGACGCGATCGCGGTGGTCGCGGATACGCTGGACTCCCAGGCGCACGCCGTCGGTGTGCCGACGCCGGACTTCGTGAAGATCGACGTCGAAGGCCATTGCATGCAGGTGGTTCGCGGCGGTGACCGGTTGTTCCGCGAGAGCACCCCGCTCGTCATGTTCGAGATTCGCGACGGCGCCGGTGTGGTGGACCGCTCGAGCGGGAAGAGCCTGATTGCCGCGGGCTACGCCACCTACCGCCTGCTGCCGGGCCCCGGCGTCCTGGTGCCGTTCGACATCGAAGGGCCGGCCGACCCCTTCCTGCTCAACTTGTATGCCGCCAAGCCGACGACCCTGGCGGCGCTGCGCGACCGCGGTCTGCTGGTGGACCCGATGCCCGGTGCCAAGGCTGCGTCGCGGTCTTGGCGCAAATGGGCGGCACCTCTGGCCTATGCGGGTCAGGCCATGCGGCAGTGGAAGGGTTCACCGGGATGGTTCGCGGGTGCGGGGCGCAAGGCCTTGTACGCCGCACTGGACTATTTTGCGGCATCACGGGCGGAGGATGGGCGCGTCACCTGGGCGCACATCGACGCGCTACTCGATGCGCGTGACCAGGCGATTGCGGCTGCTGAAAGCGAGCCGTCCCTGGCCGCCCTTTTCACTCTGGCCCGCATCGAGCAGGAACTGGGCAACCGCGGGTTCGCGGTGCAGGCACTGGAACGGGCGATCGGCCTGACCGGCAACGCTCGCCCGGTGGTGCCGGCCGTGCCGTTTCTGCCGCCACTGGCGCGCTACGACGCAGTGGCGTGGGACGGGCGCGATCCCGACTGGCTCGACGCCGCACTGCACGAGGCTTCGATCCGCCTCGAGTCGTTCTCGAGCTACTACGACTACGGCAATCGCGGCCGCGTCCTCGAGCGGATCGCGAAACTCCCGTTCACTTCTCCCGAAATGGAGCGGCGCCGGCAATTGTTGCGTATTCGTGCTGCACTGCAGTCCGGATCCGAGGCGACCGCGCCGGTCACTACGGCAGGGCCGGAGAATCTGAACGCGGACCTGTGGCGCAACGCGGGCGCGATGCGTTAGCCACAGTGTCCCGGTGGCGCCGGGGGAACGCTCGCACGGCGCTTCGATGCTGCGCTGCGGAATGATTGCTCGACCGCCGGCGGATCCGGACTTCATACAATTGCGGCGATGTTCATACCACAACCCACTGAATTTTTGGGAGAAAGTCGCCGGTCCCACCTTTACAAGGGCCATGCCGATCTCCTATTCTCCTCAATGTTGTTCGGTAATGAGCTTCGCCGCGGTCTTCTGCACGGGTCCGGCAAGAAAACAACATCCGCCAAAGAGGAGAGAGCAATGAGAAAGACAGGATTGGTCGCCGGTGTTCTCGGCGCACTGTGTATTGCCGCGTCATCGGCCGCGTTCGCCCAGGCGAAGGTTTACTGGACCACCAGCGGCATGTTCGGACCGTTCGACATTCGCGGCCTGATCCCCGCTCTGCCGACGGACAAGTCGCGCCAGATCACGATCCCGGTCAGCATGTGGGTCATCGACCATCCGAAGGGCCTGGTCGTGTTCGACACCGGCAACAACGTGGCGGTGGGCGAGGATTGCAAGGCCTACTGGGCGCCGGGCAACTGCGACTTCCTGAAGCCGAGCCAGAAGCGCGGCGACGTGATCGACGAGCAGCTGAAGAAGCTCGGTTACTCCGCTGACAAGGTCAAGGTGGTCGTCACCTCGCACTCGCACCTGGACCATATCGGCAACATCGAGATGTTCCCGAAGGCGATCCACGTCCTGCAGAAGAAAGAGCTGTATCAGGCCTGGTGGCCGGAGAAGTTCCAGGGCCGTACCACCCCCGGCAGCTTCGTCATGGCCGATATCGACAACGCGCGTGAGTTCAACTACCTCGAACTGAACGGCGACTACGATCTGTTCGGCGACGGCACGGTCTGGATCCTCTCGACGCCTGGCCACACCATTGGCCACCAGTCGATGAAGGTCAAGGTGGGCAGCGGCCAGACGATCATCATCTCGCAGGACGCGATCTGGATGCAGGAAAACCTCGACGGGTATCCCGCCGGCCTGAACTACAGCGTGAAGGACTACACGGACTCCGTGAACCGCCTCAAGTTCATGCGTGACCTCGAAGGCGCCGACATCTTCATGGCGCACGACGGCGACCAGTTCAAGGCCAAGGGCCTGAAGTGGTACAAATAAGCCGTACGTAGCAGCGCTGCTGTCTCGGAAGGCCCCCCACCGGGGGCCTTCTGTTTGTATGGCTCCGATCTGTGCTCGACTTGCGCAATAATCCGAGCTTGCTTTTCCTCCGCGTCCTGCGCGTCCGCCGCGTTGAGCGCTTTCGATCTGACCTGGTAGTGCTCAACCCGTGTCCGCAGCAATAGCCCTCGAGTCCGTTTCCAAGCGCTACGGACCGAAGACCATCATCCACGACGTTTCCTTCACCGTGGAGAAGGGCGAGATCGTCGGTTTCCTCGGCCCCAACGGCGCCGGCAAGACCACGACCATGCGGATGATCGCCGGCTTCACCACGGCGAGCGCCGGCACGGTGCGCGTGGCCGGATTCGACATGGCCACGCAGAACGAGGAGGCGGCACGTCGCATCGGCTACCTGCCCGAGACGCCGCCGTTGTACGACACGCTGGACGTGTCCGACTACCTGCGCTTCGTGGCGAAGGTGAAGGGCGTGACTCGCACCGCGATGCGCGGCGAACTCGATCGCGTGATCACGGCGTGCCGTCTGGAAGCGGTCGTGACGCGCGAGGTCTACAAACTCTCGAAGGGATACCGCCAGCGTCTGGGGCTCGCGCAGGCCCTGCTCGGCAAGCCCGAGGTGCTGCTGCTGGATGAGCCGACAGCGGGCCTCGACCCCGGGCAGATCCAGGAGACGCGCGAAGTGATTCGCTCGTTCGGCGCCGACCATGCGGTGCTGTTGAGCACCCACATCCTGCCCGAGGTCACCTTGATCTGCCGGCGCGTTGCGATCATCAACCACGGCCGCCTGCTCGCGATCGATTCGCCGGCGGGCCTGCAGCGCGCCTCCGAGCAGACCAATCGCGTGTCGCTCACGGTGACAGGGCCGGCTGACGCCGTGCGTGCGGCCATCACCGGCATCGACGGTGTCGACGAGGTGACCGTGCACGCCACCGGCAGCGCCGATAGCCTGCTGGCGGTCGACTGCCGCACCGACGCTCGCGAGGGCATCGAAGCCGACATCGCGCGCGTGGTGGCGTCCCGCTGGTCGTTGCATCGCCTGCAGCGCGAGCAACCCACTCTCGAGAACGTTTTCCTGCGTTACGTCGGAGGTCAGTCCTCATGACCGGGACACTTGCGGTCTACCGCAAGGAACTGCTGACCTACTTCCGGTCGCCGATCGCCTATTTCGTGGTGGCGGTGTACCTCATCGGCACGGGCTACTTCTTCACTTACAACGTGTTCCTCACCGGCACGGCAACCATGACCGAGACCTTCAGGAACATGAGTATCCTGCTGGTCACCCTGCTGCCCATCGTGTCGATGCGGCTGTTCTCGGCGGAGTACAACGCACGGACCATCGAACTGCTGATGACGCTGCCGCTGAAGGCCTGGGAGATCGTGATCGGCAAGTACCTGGGGGCCGTCACGATCCTGCTGGCGATGACCGTCGGGTCGATGATCAACCTGATACCGCTCTACCTCTACGGCAATCCGGAGACCTCGACCATCGTTGCCGGCTACGTCGGCTTCTTCCTGCTCGGCATGGCCTGCCTGGCGGTGGGCCAGTTCTTTTCCGCGCTTACGCAGAACCAGATTGTCGCCGCGCTCATCACCGTGTCCGTGCTGCTCGGTTTCTGGTTCGTCGGGCACCTGCAGGGTCTGCAGAATTCCGAGGCACTGCGCAGCCTGTTCGGTTACCTGTCGTTCGCCCTGCACTTCGCCGATTTCGTGCGCGGTCTGATCCGCAGCGAAGGCATCGTGTTCTTCCTGGTGGTGTGCGGCATCGCACTCATCCTCAATACCTCCTACCTGCGCTGGAAGCGCTAGCATGACGGCCCGCCACGCTCGCATCGTTCGTTGCCCCCAACGGGGCGCATCGGCGCCGACATGATGCGCTCCGGTGTGACTCTGTTCGTCGGCATCGCGCTGCTCGCCGCAGCGCTGGTGGTCCATCTGATCCTGCTCGATCCCGGCTTCTGGACCTGGCTTCCCCTGGGTGTCGGGCTGGCGCTCACGGCCTACGGGGCATACTCGATACGGGGCGAGCTCGCGGGGCTCCTGCGGCGGCGTCGTGGCGAGATCGCGTTGTACACGGCCGGACTGATCGGCATTCTCGTGGCGATCGCCTGGTTGTCGACGCGTTTTCCGCTGCGCTACGACATGACGGAGCAGGGCATGTATTCCCTGTCCGACGCGACCGTGAAGATGCTCGATCGCATCGAGGAGCCGGTGCGCATCACGTTCTTCCACGACCCGATGATGCGCGAGACCGTCGAGTTGTACGAACTGATGGCGGCGCGCAGTCCGAAGGTGACGGTGCAGTTCTTCGACCCCATGGCCAATCCGGCGCAGGCGCGGATGATGGGCGTGCAGTTCCCCGGAACAGCGGTGATGGAGAGTCAGGGTCGCAAGGTTCTGGTGAACGGCCCCACCGAGACCGACATCGCCAATGGCATCCTGCGGGTTTCGCGCGGCGCGACCCAGACCATCTGTTTCCTCGACGGTCACGGCGAACCCGATCCGTTCAGCATCGAATCCCACGATCACACCGAAGGCGACGCGGGTCATGCTCACGGACTCGGCGGCAAGTTCGTCGTGCACGAGCGCCACGGCATGGCGAAGGCGCGCAACTCGCTCGAGTCGATGAACTACAGCGTCGAGAAGGTGGCGCTGTCGCGCACTGGCGCGACGTTGACCAAGTGCACCGTGCTGGTGGTGGCGGGGCCGCAGAGCCCGTTGCTGCCGCCCGAGGTCGAGGCGGTGCGCAAGTACATCGAGGGTGGCGGCAATGCGCTGTTCATGGTCGATCCCTTCGTGACCACGGGCCTCGAGCCGGTACTGCGCGGCGTGGGCATCGTTCTCGATGACGACATGGTGATCGACGATGCCAGCCATTTCTGGTCCGATCCGTCCGCGCCGGCAGTGACGGACTACAACCGGCACCAGATCACCCGCGAATTGCCGCTGTCGTTCTTTCCCGGCGCTCGCTCGCTGTCGCCCACTCCGCAGCGCGTGCCCAACACCTACGTGATGCCGCTCGCGAATTCGTCCAAGCGCAGCTACGGCGAGACGACGCGGGACCGGGCCGAGTTCACCGCGGGCAAGGACATGGAAGGTCCTTTGACGATCATGGCCGTCGTGTCGCGTCGCCTCGACGTGCACGACATCGGCGACGACAGTGCGCCCAAGGAAGGCGGAGAGGAAGGCAGCAAGCGCCGCTCGCGCATCGTCGTGGTGGGCGACGCGGATTTCGCCACCAATTCGTTCTTCCACATCATGGGCAACGGCAAGCTGTTCCTGAACACGATCAACTTCCTCGCGGCCCAGGAGAACCTGATCGGGATCGAACCGCGCACCTTCGATCTGCCGCGGGTCAATCTGACCAACCGCCAGATGAAGGGCACCTTCTTCCTGTCGGTGATCTTCATCCCGGCGTTGCTTGCGCTGATCGGCACCATCGTATGGTGGAGGCAGCGGTGACCGCTTCCCGGCCCCGGCGCAAAGTCGTCGCGGTCTGGGCGGTGTTGTTCATCCTGGTGGGGATCATCATCGCGGTTCAACTGGCCGACCGTTCCGCTGAACGAGCCGATGCCACGTACGAAGCTCAGGGCGGCGATCGCTCGCGCATGGTGGTGCCGGTGCTCATGGAAGACATCGGGGCCGTGGAGATTGCCCACGCGGGTGCCTTGCACCGGTTCGAGCGTGACCCTGCTGGCTTGTGGCTCTACCACGGTCCGCATGCCCCCGCGGCCGAACCGGCCCGAGGCCACCAGGCCGACCCGGTGCTCGCCGAAAAGATTGCGAAGGCGTTCGGCGGATTGGGTCGCGCCAAGTTCGAGCGCAATTTTCCGTTCGACCCGAAAGGACAGGATTATGGCGTGCAGAACCCCGCGACTCTCGTCCTGCTCTATCGCAAGGGCGAGCAGCAGCCGCTCGTCCAGTACGCGATCGGCGACATGGCACCGGACGGCGTGAGCCGCTACGTCCTGAAGATCGGGGCGAAGCAGGTCGACACCCTACCCGAGTACCATGTCCAGAATCTGGTGTCGCTGGTACAGGCAATGACGGCACCGGCCGGAGCGCTCGACTCCACCCTCGGCGGGGTTCGCAGCCTGACCGGCGCGCCCGCGGGAGGGCCGTCGAAGTAGTTGGCGATCATGGACTGCCGGCTTACGGGTGTGCCGGACGAGTGAGAGGTGCCATATGCAACCACCTGCAAGGCCCAGGGACGAAGCCGCGAGAATCGCCGCATTGCGAGCATTGCTGGTGCTCGACACCGAGCCCGAGGAGCACTTCGACGCGATGACGGCCTATTGCGCCTCGCGCTTCGACGTCGAGATCGCGCTGGTCACCCTGGTGGACACCGACCGGCAATGGTTCAAGTCGGCCTGCGGCTTGGCCTCGCGCGAGACCTCGCGTGACGTGAGTTTCTGCGGGCATGCGATTCTCGAGGATCGGATCATGGTCATCCCGGATGCCCGCGCCGACGATCGATTCCACGACAATCCGCTGGTCATCGGGCCGCCGTGGATTCGCTTCTACGCCGGTGCGCCGCTCAAACTCTCCAGTGGTCACCGCGTCGGGACGCTGTGCCTCATCGACGCTGCACCGAAGCGGCTGGCGAGCGAGGACCTCTCGCACCTCTCGGAACTCGCAGCCGCCGTGTCGGAAGAACTCGAGCGACGCGCAGCACTCCTCGAACGCGGTCCCGCCGATACCTGAACGTCAGGTGTGCCGTTTCGGGTCTGCCGGGCTGGGACCGTGAGCGAGTGCATGCCCTCGTCCGCGCGCGATGAGCCAACGGTTGACGGGAAACACCACCAGCGCCGCGATGCCGAGCGAACCGGCGAGACTGAGCCAGAACAGCGCCGTCGCGAGCGATGCATCCATGGCGCCGGGGATCACCATCATCACGGCGTTGTCCACGACCTCCATGACCGTGATCGACACCGCGTCCGCCGCCACCGCGACACGCGCGGCGGTCCCGGGAGCGAGACCTGCACGCAGGAGCGGCAGCGCCGTCAGCGCGAATCCCGATAGGAACGCCAGCACGACCGCGAGGCCGATGGTGGCGGCATTGCTCCAGCCCAATGCGGTCCCGATGACCATGCCGGCGATCTCGCCGATCGCACAACCTGCGAGGCAGTGCAGGGTGGCCATGAAGGCCATCCGATTGAGCGAAGTCGATCCGCCATGCTGGTGGGGCGAGCCGGCAGGGTGGTGATGAGCGTGTTCCATGGTGACCTCCGCAATCGTTGATAGAGGCAACCGATGCTGAACCTTCCCATCGCGGTAAGGTCAAGCGCGATGTTCCTAACCGGACGCGAGTTCGGGGACGATGGCCGGTCAGTACACGATCGACTGCACGTAGACGTGCACGACCCAGTCGCGGGGTGCGTTGCCACGCTCGGCCAGCGGCAGGCCCAACATGACCCGGCCACTGAGATAGCGGGAGAAGTTGTAGAGCACGCCACCGCCCGTGCTGGTGAGCGTATCGCTCCAGTCGAAGCTCTGCCCGTTCACGCCGCCCGGGACTACGCCGCCGTGGTCCAGGAACAGAACGGCACGCAGCCGATCGCCGGTGGGAACGCCGGCCCCCGCCAGTTGCGTCGACAGGATCGGCATCTGCAGTTCGCCGCTCACGAAGTAGCCGCGCGCGCCGATGAGCAGGCCTTCGGGATAGCCGCGCACCGTGGCCATGCCGCCGATGAAGAACTGCTCGAAGGTGGGCAGCCGCGGCTCGTTGGCCAGCTGGAACGACCCGCGGACGACGCTGGTGAGTCCGTTGCGGTAGGTGTTGGTCCAGAGGCCATCGGCGTTGTATTTGACGAAACTGAGGTCGCCGCCCCAATTGCTGCTGCCCTGAGTGAGGAACTGACGCGTGTACCAGAACCCGCTCGCGGTGAAACGCTGTGCGTCGAACCCGAGGGTGAAGGTGCGCGTGTCGGCACGCGTCAGGGGCACGTCGGAGAACTTCGTGATCGAGTCCTTGGTGTTGTAGCCGACGAACACGTTGGCGCGTTGCTGGTTCTCTGCGATCACGGGCTGCGTCAGGTTGAATCCCAGGTTCGAGGCGGTACCGGTCACGTCGAGCGGTTCGAATGGTCCGGACTTGATCTCGATCGCGCTCGTGTCGTACTGCACGCCGGCGCGCGTGCCCCAGCGGGTGAACGGAATGCTGTAGGCCACGGAGCCGGCTTTCGTGCCGTCGGCGCCGCTCGCGGTGACCGTCAGCGGGTCGCTCAGTCCGAAGACGCTCTTCGCGTTGAAGATGAGTCCCAGGCGGTTGCGGCCGATTTCGTCGCGTCCCGCGTTGTCGCCGAAGACGGTCAGGTTGAAGCGTTGAGGTTCCTGGGCGCGGATCACGGCATCCACGGTACCGAAGGTCGAACCCGGTTTCAGCCGCGCGGCGGTCTTCACGTCGTTGGTGTTGTTGATGAAGGCGAGATCCTTCTCGAGGCGCTGCACGTCCAGCACTTCGCCGGCTTTGGCCTGGATGCGCTCGAGGAAAAAACGATCCCGGATGTACGTGGCACCCTCGATGGTGACGTTGCCGAGCTTGCCTTCGACCAGGCGGATCTCGACGGTACCGCCTTCCACCTTCTGTGGCGGCAGGAACGCCTGGCAAGTGACGCAACCCTTCGCCTTGTACTGGGCGTTGAGCGCACCGATCACGTCGAACAGCTCCTGGATCGTGACCTCCCGGCCGGTGACCTTGGAGGTGATCGTTTCGATCTCACCCGGGGTCAACACCTCGGACGGATTGGTCACGACGCGGTTGATCAGCACGCGAGCGGTCGTCTCCGGTGCCTTCGGTACACCCGGTTTGCCGGTCTGATCGTCGATCAGGTCGTCGTCGGCAGGGCGTTCCTGCAGGCGCTTCTGGAGTTGGTAGTACTCCAGCGTGCGTTGCTGTTCCTGCTGGATGCCGCCGGCATCGGTGGGTGTCTGCGCCTTGAGCGCGGCCGGCAGGGCGGCGAGAACGACGAAAGCGAGCAGCGAAGAGCGATTCGTGCGCATGGTCTCGTGCAGGATCGATGGGATTCGGGTAGGCCGCAGCGTTCGATCGCGGCCCCCCAAACGGTAGAGATTACTGTGCATTGACCTGGGTGTCTGCCGCGCTGCCGATCGCGTCCGGGTTCGGGCCCAACGGATCAGCCGGTGTCTCGACCAGACCCTCCGGCTCGTCGAGGCGACCATTGCCGCCCGGCGAGTACGCCACTTCACCCGGCGGCACCAGCGACGGATGCGTGAGCGTGAGCAGCTTCGGTCCGAAGGTGGCGAGGCTGGTCTCGCTGCCGCCGCCGTTCACCTCGAAGCCATCGGCGAAGTACACCACGATCGCGTTGGTCTCGAACTTCCTGTCCGCCTGGAAGTACAGGTAGAACGGCGGAATCGAGTAGATCTGCATGTCGTAGCCGGGGATCATGCCGCTCGGCGTGTTGTCGAGCACGACCCGGTAGAAGCGGTTGGCGAAGGTCGCGTCCTGCCCGATCAGGGTCTCCATGAAGCGCAGGTTAGCGATGTCGCCGTGGAACGCCGCGGTCTGGGCGCGCAGCAGGTCGACTCGAATCGCATCCGAGGCGAAGGCATTGATGTCGACCGCCTGGGCGAGACTGCCGTTGCGGCCGGCGAGATCGAGAACCAGGGTGGAGGCGCCGAACGGACGCACGTCGTCGATCTCGATGCGGTCAGACCGCACGTGCAGGCCGTCGGCGATCACCGTGGTGATGCCGCCAGAGGACAGATCGCTCAGGTACAGCGTGCCGAAGGGGTTGCGCAGGTGGATGTCGCCGGCTGCGACCGCATCGAGCGACCCGCCATCGTCCATCCGCACATCGAGCGGAGTTCCCGCCGCTCCGATCGATCCGCCGGCGGTGAGGGAACCGTCGCGTGCGCGCAGGTTGATGCCCTCGTCGCCGATGCCGTCGGTGATGCTGCCTGCGGTGGCCTTCAGGTGCACCGATCCTGGCGAGTAGACCGTGTCGAGATTCATGTCGCCGCTGTCGGCCTCGAGCCAGATGCCGTCCTGGGCACGTGCGGTGAGCTTCGCCGCGTTCCTGAGCTGCAGGCGCACCGGGTTGCCGTCGGCACCGATGGCACCGCGCGCAGCTTCGAGGATCATGTCGCCGCCGCGGATGAAGGCCCCCGTCAGCGGATTGCCGCTCGCGTCCACGTGCCCGATGAAGCCCTTGGCCTTGATGCGCACCGCGTCCTCGGTCGCCACGTTGGCGATGCGAAGGTCGCCGCGCGACCCGAGGAAGATCTCGGCGGGCGTGGTGGGTGCGGCAGCCTGGGCCGACAGCGATACGACGCCGGTAGCATCGATGTTGAAATCTTCTGGATTCGCGATGACGATGCGGTTGCCGACGATGGTGATGTCCCGCCGCTCGGCCGCCGCCAGCGCGAGAATCTGTGCCTCGCTCAGGTTAAGCGGCTGCCCCGCTGCCGGAATGATGATCTCCACTTCGCGACCGGCACCGGGGCTGCCGATGCCGCCGTTGCCGGTCGCCACGGTCACGTTGCGGCCGGCGATGTTCGGATCCTCCAGGCGCACGTTGGTATCGGTGACTTCCTTGAGTGCGCCGGCGCTGATCGAGTAGCGCAGTTCGGCTTCGGTCCACGCCGCACCGTTGGTGAGCTTGGCCGGGTCGTTGGCGACGTCGTACACGTACTGGAAGTTCGGGTTGAACGCACTGCTGCCGTATTCGTGTGCACGGTCGCGTTCGAGCTGCGCGATCTGTGCCTCGCTCCAACCGAGGTTGACCCGGTAGTAGTCGCGTTCGTTCGCGCTCAGCGCAAAGCCCTGGTTCGGATCGAAGGCGCTCGCCGTATAGCTCTTGTTGCCGCTGGCGTCGGTGGATTCCTGCAGGTTGCGCACCGTGCGCCAGTAGGTCTGGTACTCGCGTTCCTTCAGCGCTTCATGGCTCTTGATGGTGGAGTCGGCGAGCGTCTTCTGGTCGCCGATCAGCCGCATGTCGCTCCAGAGGTTCTGCAGCTGGGCGACGGTGCGCTCGTCGCGCGTTTCCACCGGATTCACGTCGCGGATGCCGCCGTTGGGTACTTCGATGCGGACATCGCCGGCGCGGGACAGTACCTTCTCCACCCACAGGTCGCCGGTCGCCTGGCGCAAACCGATGTCGCCCGCCGCCGTGGCCTTGAGGCCATCACCGTCGGTGGTGCTGCCCACTTGAATACCGAGCGGGTCGACCAGGCTGCCGATGGCACCGGCGTTGGCGACGAGTTCGACGTGGTTGCCCTTCACCAGCGCGTTGGCGTTCAGGGCCGTGATGCCGCCGTCGCTCAACAGGCGGGCGTCGCCCAACTGGGACGTGAACTTGTCGACCCGCGCCTGGCCCTCGATCTGGGTGAGATACACGCCGCCGGCCCGCGTTTCGAGCTTGAGGGTGGTCGCGCCGGCGAGCGTGCCGGTGACGTCCACGCCGCTGTCGGCCTGGAAGCCTGAGCGGATCGCGCGGTCGGAGGTGCCGACGCCCAGATCGGCCTTGAGGTTGAGCGCCGAGGTGTAGGCGATGGCCGTGGGCGAGAGCTGCTGGATCGAACCCTGGGTGCTCGTGATCGACGTGGCGCCATCGCGGTTGATGATGTTGTCGCCGATATGGACGCTCTTCACCGAGTTCACGTTGATGGCGCCGGCGTCGAAGCCGAAGAACTCGATGCCGATCGGGACGTCCGCCTTGATGCTGTGGCGGTAGGTCTGAGTGACGGCCGTGTGGTAGGTCTCCGTGCTTTGGTAGATCCGCGAAAAGCACAGATCGCCCAGACAGTCGGTACCCCACGAGGTCTGTGCCGGTTCGCCGATCTGCACACGCGCATTGCGATTCTGGAAGCGGTTGTACTCGAACTCGTACTGCTGCATCGACGCAGCGGCGGCGGGGCCCACATCCTCGAGGAACTCGCCCTTCATCAGCGCGATGGGGTCCACCACCTCGACGTCGCGGCGGGTGGGCTGTTGCCCCGGGTCCTTGCCGAGGCCGTCGATGCCGATGGTGGACTTGCTCTGGTAGATCTCCTTCTCCACCAGGGTGGAGCGGCGACCCGTGACCCACACGTAGCGCCGGAACTCGTCGGGCTGGTAGGTGGTCGAGCGTACGCGCTGCCCGTTGCCGTCGATCGCTCCTGGTGCATTGACCGTGGCGACGACGTTGGTCGGATTGCCGGCACCGTCCACCGTGCGGTTGTCGGTCTGGACGATGGTGTCGCCGACCCGCGTGTAGAGGGTGGTGAGCGGCGTGTCGGCGTCGATGCGCTTGTCCGGTGCGGTGTCGGTGATCTTGATCGTGCCCGCGATGCCGGGCCCCACGTCGAGACGGTTGAGCGCCATCTCGTAGTTGGTCTGGTTGTCGATCGAGATGCGCCCGTAGCCGTCGATGGTGCGCAGCTTGCCGGAGCCGGTGCTGAAGATGTTGCCGTAGATCTCGAGGTAGCCGCCCTGGACCTTGACCGGATTCACCTCGATCCTCTGGGTGTCCGGATTCCAGAACGCCGCGATCTCACCCGTTCCGGGGCTCAGCGTGTTCAGTGCGAGCTTCGATGTACCGGTGTAGCTGGCGATGGTCGAATTGAGCGCTGCCGCGAGAGTCAGCGTGCGCATCGGCAGGCCGCTCTGGATGGTGCCGTTGATGTTGAGCTTCTCGGCCGCGATGAACACGTTGTTGCCGGCGATGATGGCCGGGTTCGGCAGGTCGGGATCGACTTCGCGCGTTGTCGGCAGGGCGGCATCGGCCGTCGCCGTCGGGGTCGTGTTGAACGGGTCACTGGTGATCCGGTTGGTGCCGTACAGATTCTCGTAGCTGCGCGCGAAGGTGTTGTAGTGCGCACGCGGGGCGCCGCCCTGGTGACTGAAGCCCCAGATGAACTGCTGAATGAAATCGCCGTCGGTGCGGATATCGACCGTCTGCGCCTCGATGCGGGCACCCACCACGATGCTGCCGGTGCTCGCCACAGCCACCGTGCCGCGGATGTTGTTGATCTCGCCGTTGAGATAGATCTCGGGATCGGGACGTGAATCGCCGGCTGGCGCGGTGAACGTGTTCTTGACCGAAATCAGCGGCCGCTCGGGGGCGAACGTCGTTTCCAGCGTCTGGAGATTGACGGCGCTGCCGGGCGCCTGGCGCACGTTGATGTCGTCGTTGTTGGCGACGGCCACACCGTTGAAGGTCACGAAGCCGCCGGCTTCTTCCGGGATGGTCAGCTTGCCCATCCGCAGGAAGCGGTCGGAGGCGTTGTCGACGATGATCTTCACGTCGCCCGGCGCCCGGATCACGCCGTTGCCGACGAAGCTGTCGGCGGTGACGTTGACGTTGCCGGAGCGCGCCAGGATGTCGGCTACGTCGATGAAGCTCACCGAAATGTTCTCGCCACCCAGTCGCGCGAGCTTGCCTTCCAGGAACGCCTTCTCGGCCAGGAAAGCGCCGGCCACGTCGGTGTCGGAGGCATACTGCGCGGCAAGTTGCTGCAGCAGGACGATGCGCTTCTGGATTTCGCGCTGCAGCGACTGGTTGCCCACCAGGCTCGCACTGATGCCTTCGCTACGCAGCACGATGTTGCCGAGCGCGTCGATGGTGAGGTACTGCTCGTGATAGATGCCGGAGTCGACCGTGCCGTTGACGATCACGCGGTTCTGGGCGGTGACGGTGGTGGAGCCGCCGTGGATGTCCAGGTTCACGTCGCCGCCGCCGAAGGCGTTGCTGATGGCACTGCCCACGGCAGCCAGGGCTTCGCGGTACAGATCCTTGCCGATGCCGTAGCCTACCGCCTTGGTGAGTCCGCCGTCCGCGACCAGATTCACGTCCTTGACGCTGCGGACCGTCGCGCCCGTGCGCACGTCGACCGTGTTGTGCTGGATGATTTCGCCGTCGGCCTCGGGCGAGGTCTCGATCGGGAACACGGTCTTGTTCCAGAGATCGGTGCGCGCCGAGACGTAGATGTCGTTCTCGGCACCGCCGGTGCTGCGGCCCGCGTTGAGGTTGATGTCGTTCTGCGATTCGAGAGTGGCGCCGCTGCCGACGATGATGGTGTCGGCGGTGTGGGCGCGGGCGATCGAGTGCCCTTGCGCCGCGCCGGCGAGGCCGTAGGTCTTGGCATTGGCGTTGGTGTCGATACCCGCCGTACGTTCGCCGTTGCCGTCGGTGCCGCGGATCAGCGTGCGGGCACCGAGGTTGATGTCGCCCACGCTCGTGAGCGTGGAGCCGTCACCGACCACGACCCGCGCCTGGTTGGCCTGCGGCGAGTTCGGATTCTCGACGTTCTCGTAGCGGATGATCGACTGGGCGCTGGCGATGGCGATGGCACCACCGGCATCCAGCTTGGCGCGGTCGCGCGCTTCCACGTCGTTCAGGGCATTCAGGTCGAAGCGGCCGGGCGCATCGCGGGTTCCTGACACCGTGATGTCCACGTTGAGGCCGAGGGTGGCGGCGGTGTCGTTCGCGATGTTGGTTTCGCTCTTCGCCGCGGCACCGTTGAAGAAGCCGCCCGAACCCGATTCGACGTTGTAGTCCGACAGCAGCGGTTTGCGAGTCCGGTTGTTGGCGTTGACGGTAAGGTCCTTGGTGTCCACCAGCGCGTTGTCGCCAATGGCCGCTTCCACCTGGGAGTTGACGCGGTTCGTGGCCCAGGCCCCGCTCACGCCCACGGCGGCCGCGTTGATGCTGTTGGCGCGGCTGTTGACCGTGGCGGTGTGGTCGGCGGTGATGGCGAGGCTCTGGACGTCGACCAGCTTGCGATTGCCGGCATCGTTGCCTTCGATCCACGAACGGGTGGTCGTCCGGCTCACGACGTCGGCGCTGGCGGCGGCACCGGAGATCAGGCCGCCGCTGCCCGATTCGGCCTGCGCATAGTCGTTGTCGAGGCCGACAGCTTCGACCCTCAGGGATCCGCCGGTTACCGTGACGCCCTTGCCGAGATGGGCCTCGGTGCGAGTGGTGGCCGTGGCAGTGGATTCGTTGGAACCGATGGCGAGCAGCAGCGAGACGCTGATGCCGGAGACCGAGGCCGACTGCTTGGAGTCGCTTGCGGCGCCCACGCGCGTACCGGCGCTCGGGTCGTGCAAGGTGTAGTCCGGCGCGCCCGGATCGGTGCCGGCCAGGGAGATCGGCACGATGCTGGGCGTATTGGCCGTGCGGATCGCGTCGTCACGCGTGGCGGCGAGCTGGATTGTGTTCGCGTCGCGCACCACCACGAAGTATGCGGTGTCGTTGTTCAGGTTCTGGATGCCGCTGCCGTTGAACGTCACCTCGGTACCGGTGGTAAGCCCGTGGTTGCTGCCGAAAACCAGCGAGTTGTTGGCGCCAAGGCTGACGGTGCTGTAGCCGGCCGCGGCGGGATCGATGGCGTTGGAGATGGACGGTCCCGTGCCGGAGTTGTCGGTGAGGGTCAGCACGACCGGCTGCGTGCCGGCCGGCGTCGGTGTCAGCGCCACGTCGGTCCGCGACAGGCTCGAGGCCAGTCTGAGAGTCTTCGAGTCGACCACCAGCGCGTAGTAGTTGGCGGTGTCGGCAAGACCGGTGATGCCGCTGCCCTTGAACTGGATCTGCTGACCGAACGCGAAGCCGTGGTCGTTGGCGAATGCGATGGTGTCGCCGGTGCCGTTGACGGTCGCGGTTGCACCGATCACCGCGGGGCGGAAGGCATCCACCAGGCTGATGCCGCCCACGACGGCAGCGCCGGTCGGTGCAATCGTGACATCGGTGCGGACGATGCTGGTGGTCAACTGGACGGTGCGGCCGTCGACCACGCGTACGAAGTAGTCGGTGCCGCCCACCAGGCCCGGGATGCCAGCTGCACCGGAGGGCTGGGTATAGCGGATCTGCTGACCGTCGGCGAACCCGTGGTCGACGTTGAAGCCGAGCAGCTGGGCGCTGTTGCCGGTGCCGCCCGCGATCACGCCGATCTGCGAGAGCAGGGGGGCGCCGACGGTGGTCGTGAAGGTGGCCGTGGTGGACGCGGGTGTACCACCGTAGTTCACGTAGGTGCTGGCGTCCGACTGCAGCTGGATCGCCGTCGCGCTGATACGTTCGACGTAGTAGGTGGTGCCGGCGGTGAGGCCGGTGATGCCGGTGCCGGTGTAGACCACGCGGTCGCCGGTCTGGAACGGGTGGGCGGAGCTGAAGGTCAGCGTGTCGGCTGCGTTGTCGACGGTGACGATGCCGTTCACCACCGACTTGGCCACCGCGCCGACGTCGAGGAAGCTCACGTTGTTGACGGTGGTGCCGCTCGGCAGGCTGATGTCGAGCGCCGTACTGTTGTCGGTCTGCAACTTGATGCTGTTCGCGTCCACCACCTTAACGTAGTAGGTGGCGTTCTGCGTGAGTCCGCTCACGCCCGATCCGGTGGAGGAATACTCGATCGCATCGCCATCCTTGAACGCATGCGGAGTGGCGAACACCAGTGCGCCGGTGCTGTCGACCGACGTCGAGCCGCGCAGCAGAACGTCGTTGGTGACCGGGTTGGCGAGCGTGATGCCGGCCACGACGCCGGCGCCCGGCAGGGCGGCGATGCTCACGGCGACAGGGTCGGGCGAGGTGAGCGAGCTCGCGAGACGAATGGTCTTCGCGTCCACGACCTGCACGAAGTAGGTCGCACCCGTGGTGAGGCCGTCGATACCGACTCCGCGATAGGTGATGCGCTGGCCGTTGGTGAGGTTGTGGTTGTTGGAGAAAGACAGCGTCTCGGCCGAGCCGTCCACCACCACGTTCACGTTGGAGAGCGAACTGCCGGTGCCGCTCGCGTCGGTCAGATTGACGCCCGGCACCGTGACGGAATTCAGGTTGCGGGCGATGTCGATCGCCTGACCAGCCAGGGCCAGATTGCGGGTGGACGCCAGCTTGATCGTGTTCGCATCCACGACGATCACGTAGTACTCCTGCTGATCGGTGAGGCCGGTGATCAGCGCGCCGCCCTGGCTGTCGAAGAAGACCACGTCACCGGTCTTGAAGCGGTGCTTCGCAGCAAACGTGATGGTGTTGGCGCCGTCGTTGATGGCGCTCTGGCCGAAGGTCTTGCGGTCCATCACCGACAAGCTGGAGCCGTCGCCGACCCAGGCGCGGACGTCGCCGTCGCTGCGGGTGTCGCTGCGGGTGGCCACGGCGCCGAACAGCGCACCGCCGGCGCTCGCCTGTGCATTCGACGTGGCAGAGTTGCGCCCACCCAGCCGCACCTGCGAGGCGCTGACGGCGATGTTGCGCGCGTCGACCACGTTGTCAGCGCCGATGTTGGCCGTCACGGTCGGCGCCGCACTGGCGCTCGAGATCGACGCACCGATACCGGCACCAGCGCTGACGCTGACGCCGACGGCCGAGGCATTGGCGGACGCGGCGCCGGTCGCACTGGTCGTCATGGCTTCATTGACGTCGATGGCCACGCCTGACCCGGTCCGCGCGGTGACGGTCGGATCGGAGATGGCGTCGGCGAGGGCACCGCTGCCGGAGAAGAACAGGCCGGCAGCGCCGGCACGCGCCTTGGCTTCAGTCTGATCATCGCTGTCGGCCAGGATCGTCAGGCTGCCCACGGTCGTGGTGGCGGCCTTGCCGACCTGCGCGTCGGCGCCCAGTTCCGCCGTGGTCGTGCCATTGGACTTCGCGCGGGCGTAGGAGCCACCCACCGCGACCGCGCCGACCGCGCCGCCCCAGGCCTCGGAGGCGAGGTCGGTATTGGTTTCGGCCTTGATGACGACCGCGTCAGCTTGTTCGATGCGGGTTGGCGCGGTCGAATCGCTGAGGACGCGGGCCGTCGCGTTGTTCTGCGCGTCCAGGTATGCAACTGCGGCACCGAGGCCGACGGCACCGGCCGCGCCAGCATAGGCTTCGATGTCGCTGCTGTTCACGTTGCCGGTCGCGGAAATCGTGATGTCGTCGCCGGCCTTGAGCACGCTGCCGGCGCCCACTTCGGCGATGGCGTTGTTGCGCACGTTGGCGAAGCCGACGGCGCCGCCGATGCCGACGACACCGCCCGCTGCTGCGCCGGCGATGATGTCGATTTCCGCGGTATCGGTCGCACTCACGACGATGTCGCCGCTGATCGCCGTGACGGTGGCGTTGGCGCCGATCGAGGCCTTGGTGGCGTTGTCGACCGTCGCCGTCGTGCTGAACTCACCCGAGACCGACAGCGTGTTGGTCTTGGCGTCGCTTGCCGACTTCGCGCGGGAGGCCTGGGACGAATTGCCGAGCACATCCTTCAGCTTGCTGCCCGAGATCTGGCTGGTGACGGCGGAACTGGTGTTCTTCGACTCCGAGGCCGCGTCACCCGAGATGGTGGCGCCAAGGTTGATCACCGACACGGCACCCTGCACGCCGACGATACCTCCGCCGACGGCCGCGACGATGGAATCGGCGGACTTGGTGGCGGTGGCCGAGACGCTGATGTCGCGACCGGCGCTTACGGTGACACCGTCGCCGATGGCTGCAGCCGTCGTGTTGCGCACGGTGGTGACGTCGATGGAGGCGCCGACGCCGGCTAGGGCGCCGACCGAAACGGCTCCGAGCTTCGCCTCCGTCGTGACGGCGTCGGTGGCGCTCACCGCGACATCCTGGGTCGTCGTGCTGAACGTCGCGTCCTGGTTGATCGAGGTGGTACCGCCGTTGCGCTCGTCGATGAGCGCCTGGGTCGAGTTCTTCACCGTATTGACGGTGACTGCACCGCCCGCACCGAGGTAGCCGCCGAGATTGCCGCTCGCGGCATAGGTGATGAGGTCGGTCATGCTGTCGGCGCGGACCGTGGTCGTGCCGCGAGCCGCGGCATCGACGTTGCTCATGCGCGCGGTGGTCTCGTTCGAGACCGAGGTCACCACCACCGAGCCGCCGACGCCGGCCACACCGCCGACGGAGACGTTGCCCGCCAGCGCACCGACGCGCGTGCCGTCGTCCATGATCCCGAGACGAACCTCGTCGTCCGCAACGACGCGCAGGTCGCCTTCCGAGCGGAGCGTGGAGGCCTCGATGAACGCCTCGTTCTCGTTGTCGATGATCAGCACGCCGACCGAACCGGCCACGCTGACGGTCCCGGCGGCCGCGCCGCTGATGACGATCGAGCTGACTCGCTCGCGCGAGAGTGACTCGACGGCGATGGCGTCGCGCGCCTTCACGTCCGAGGAATCGAGGATGTAGGCCTTGGTCGTGTTGGTGAGAATGGTGGTGTCGAGCGTCGCGCCGACGCCGGCGGCGCCGCCGAAGGCCAGCCCCCCGGCCTTCACGTCCACGCTGGTGCTGTTGAGTGCCTTCACCTGCACCGTCTGCAGGGCATCGGCACCGGTGTTGTTCGCGTTGATGGTGGCGCCGTCGATATAGGCGAGAGTCTCGGACTCGGTCGTCGTCACCGAGACTGTGGCGGCGAGACCCACGGCGCCGCCACCGGAGGCGTTGGCGGAGATGACGTCCACGTCATCGGACGAACGGGCGATGACACCGACGCCACGCAACGTTGTGGTGCCGGTGCCGGTTGCGTTCGGCACGGTGACCGAGCCTTTGCCGAGGCCGGTGACCGCAGCGCCATCGGCGATGTAGGCCTGCGTGGTGCCGGTCAGCACGTTGACGGCGGCCGAACCGCCCAGACCCACGGCACCGCCGCCGGAAATGGTGCCGCCGTAGATGTCGGTGTTGTTGTTCGAATCGGCCGTCACCGCGACGGTGTCGTCGGCCGTCGCGGAGCCGCCCGAGATGAACGACTCCACGGTATTGTCGATCAGGTTGATCGCGGCCGAACCGGCGATGCCGGCGACGCCGCCGCCGGACCCGCCGGCGGCGATGGTGGAAATGGTGGAGGCCGACTCCGAGGCGAGTCTTACGCTGCCCAGCGACGAGGTGAGCGTCGAACCCGTGCTGGCGGCGCGGATCGTGTTGGCGATGTCGTTGTAGGCGGCGGAGGCGCCGACGCCGACGTCACCGGCGACGGAAACCTGCCCTGCCAGCGATTCGATGGTGGACGTGTCGTCTCCGGTGAGGGAAACACCGTCGCGGCCGGACACTTGGGCGCCGCCGTTCACGACTGCTTCGGTCGTGTTGCGGATGAAGTTGACCGAGGCGCCGCCGGCGATGGCCGTACTCCCGGACGCGGCGATGCCCGCAGCCAGGCTCTGGATCGATGCGGTGGAGAGCGCGGACAGGTCGACCAGACCGGCACTGGAAGTGGCGTTCGCGCCCGCGACCGTCGCGCGCGTGACGTTGCCGATCTCGTTGGTGGCGACCGCAGCACCGAACGCACCGCTGCCGGAGGCGGCGACCGAACCGGCGATCGACTGGATCGTGGAGCCGTCGGTGGCGGTGAGGTTGATCGCACCCGTCGCGGTGGCTTGCGCGCCGTTGCCGATGCGCGCTTCGGTCACGGTGTCGATGTCGTTCAGCGTGACGGAGCCGCCCAACGCGAACGTGCCCGCACCAGCCCCGGCCGCCGCGATCGATTCGATCGTCGAGCTCGAGGTGGCAGTCAAGGCGACGCCGCCGGCCGTGGCGGTGGCACCCGACCCGGTGCCGTCCAGATAGGCGGCGACCCCCTTGGTGCCGTCACCGATGTCGTTCTTCGCCACGGACGCACCGGCCGAGGCCGTGCCGGCTCCGGAGACTGCGCCGGCCAGTGACTTGATCGTCGAGGTGTCCGTCGCTGCGAGACCGACGCCGGTGCTGGCCTTCAGCGTGCCGGCGCGCGTGTTGTCGATGCTGCGCGCGGCGTAGGCTTCGACCGTGTTGTCGATGGTGTTGACCGACGCTGCACCGGCCAGCGCCGCATTGCCGGCCCCTGCGCCGGCCGCCGATGCGGAACGGACGGTACCGGTGGACGCTGCCGTGAGGTCGACGCGATTGGCGGTGGACTCGACCGATGCGCCGCGCACATAGGCACTGATGGTGTTTGAGATCGTATTGACCGCAGCGGCGGCGCCGGCGGAAACCTTGCCGCCGCCGGCGACCGCACCGGCGAGGGAGTCGATGGCGGACGTGTCGGACGCGGCGATCTTGATCGCGCCGTCGGACGTGACCACGGCACCTTCGTCGACCCGGGCCGACGTGGTGTTGTCGATCTCGTTCAGCGTTCCGGTCGCGGCGACGCCGACCTTGGCGGCACCGGCGCCGCCCACCGCGATGGCCTGGATGGTGGCGTTGGAGATGGCGGAGATGTCGACAGTCGCATCGCCGTCGAGCGGGGCGCCGCTCACGTACGCGAGCACCTGGTTGTCGGTGGTGTTCCACGCGAACGACGCGCCGAAGCCTGCATTGCCGGTGGCGATACCCACGCCGCCGGTGATTGACTGGATGAGCGAAGTATCGGCGGCCGAGATGGTGATAGCCCCATCGGCAGTGCTGCCCGCGACGGTCTTCTTCCCGCTGAGATAAGCCTGGGTGTCGGCGCCGATGTCGTTCATCGAGAAGGCGGCCGCGGCGGCCATGTTGCCGCTGCTGGCGCCGATGGCGGCGGTTACCGCGAAGATGTCGTTGTTGCTGGTAGCGTTGAGACCCAGTGCACCGGTCAGTTCGAGGTCGGAATTGGTGATGCGCGCGTAGGTCCGGTTGTCGATGGTGTTGATACCTACCGACGCACCGAAACCTGCTTTGCCGCCGAAGCTCAATGCGCCGGCCACGGCAGTGATCGAGCGCTCGTTGGTGGCGGAGACGCCGAGGCTCGCGCCCTCGATTTCCGAGTTGTTCACGTAGGCTGAAGTTTCGTCGTCGATCGTGTTGAGCGAGACCGAACCCGCCACGCCGATGCGGCCGGCGCCGGCACCGCCGGCAGTGATCGCGAGAATGCTGCCGTTGGACTTCGCATCGATGATGGTGGTGACCGTGCCACCCGTGGGCCGCACCACGGTGACGCCGTCGAGATAGGCGCGCGTGTTGTTCGCGAAATCGTTCATGCCGAACGAACCCGCGATGCCGTTCGATTGTTGGCTGGTGGAGATGGCAACGGCGCCCGAAACGGCGCGCAGGGTGGCCGTGTTGTCCGCGGTGACCGTCAGCAGGGTGCCGGGTTCGAGCCGGACGCCGCCGTCGGCATAGGCAAGCGTGTCGCCCTGGATGCGGTTGACCGAGGCATCGCCGGCGAACTGGATGCCCGACTTGCTCTGCTGTCCGGTGTCCTCGCCGGCGGCCTTCGGCTCTTCCTTGCCCTTCAGTGCTGCCGCGAGGGAATAGGCGCCGATCTCGTTTTCCGACTTGGCGCTGATCAGGATGCCGCTGGCGCCGCCTGCGGTGCCGTTGGCGGCATCCGTCGTGGTCGGCGAATTGCCGATGAAGGCCTTGGTATCGGCATCCACCGTGTTGAGCGAGACGGTGAAACCGACGCCGATGTTCGCACCCTTCACCACGCCGCCCGCAACATTGAGGTCGCGTACCTTGCCCGTGGACTTGACCGTGAGCGCTCCGCCGGCCTTGACCGTTGCACCCTCATCGATGAACGACACCGTGTCGCTTTCGAGCGTGGTCATCGAGAATGCGCCCGACACGCCGAACTTCTCCGCGGAGCCGCCGGAGATGGTCATGTTGAAGAGCTTCTGCGTGCTCTCGGATTCCACCGTGATGTTGCCCGCGGCTTCGGCATCCGCCCCGTCGGCAATCCACGCGGCGGTATCCGAGATGGACTTGATCCCGCTGTAGGAACCGCCGAGGCCGGCCTTGCCGCCACCGGTGCCGCCGCTGATCGGCGTCGTCGACAGGATGTCGAGGGAGAGGACACCAACGATGTTGATGGTCTCGAGGATGTTTTCGGCCTTCACGTTCAGGACCTGGCCCGCATTGCGGTATGCGGCGTCCTTGTTGATGCGGGCGGTGCCGCCGATCCAGGCGTGCGGGCTGTTGTTGACCGTCAGGATGTTGACGCTGCCGGCGATGGCGAGCTTGCCGCCTTCCTCCGCGGCACTCGAAGCGGAGCGCACGTAGGACGTGAACAGCTCCTGCACGATGCCTTCGAAGTCGGTGGCGTAGTTCTTGATGCCCTCCCAAACCGAGTCGGGCACGAACGAATCGAGGTCGAACGGGTTCGGAATCTCGGTCTTCGCGTGCACGTCCACCAGGTTTCCGGCAGAGACATCGCCGTCGATCCACGCGTTGGCGCGGTTGCGGAAGTCGCCCACCGAGACAGCACCGGCGATGGTGGCTTTCGCATCCTCGGCTTCTGCGCCGGCGCGCACGCGGAAATCGTCCTCGATGGTGGCGTGTACTCGGACAGCGTCGTTGGCGCGGACGATCGCTCCCGGAGCGATGGAGGCGTTGACCGTGTTCGTGGCGTCGGCGTAGACGACAGCGGCGGAGACGTCGATGGACGAGGCTTCGGATTCCTGGCTCTTGTCCTTGCTGTTGAGCGCGTTCTTGATGGGGTCGATCAGACCGGAGATCGCGCTCTTCGGTTCGGCGGCGGCGGAAGTCTGGTTGTCGGTCTTCGTCTCGGCCAGCACCGAGATGCTGCCGGGGATGGTCGTGGAGGCGGCGAGCGTGGCCGTTGCGGTCGACGTGAGCCAGGAAAGCGAAATGGCCGCGCCCTTCGAATCGCCCACCAGCTCCAGCGGTTCGGCGGCGGTTTCGATGGTGTTGGTGTTCAGCGCCCCCACCTTCAGGTTCCCGCCGTTGACGATCGCACCCGAGGCGATCCGCGCCTCGGACGTGGTGGTGGTTTCGCTGATCGCGATGTTGGCGCCGGGGAGCGATTGCCCCAGGCCGACGGCCTTCGCTTCGACGGTGCTCTCGGCGTTCGCCAGCACCGAAAGGGTGCCGCCGGCGGTGACGGATGCACCGCTCTCCACCACGGCCTTCGCGTCCGACTCGGTCCTCGCGTAGGTGATGGTGGCGATGATGCCGCCGGCCGTGATCTTGTTTTCCGCCTTGGACGTGGCGCTGATGGTGACGTCGCCGGTGCCGTTGATGCTGGTGCCGCTGCCGACCTTGATCTCGGCCTTGGTATCGACGAACGAGAAGCCCGCGAGCCCGGACAACTTGAGTACGCCCATGTCGGACAGCGTTTCCGTGAACGGCGTGTCGTTGAGAGTCGTGGCCTTGGAGGTATCGGCCGAGGCGGTGATGTCGATCTTGCCGCCGCGGATGGTGGCGCCTAGCAGTTCGATCCTGGCGGCCGCGTTGTTGTCGCGATAGGGCAGCAGATCGATCGGGGTGAACGAAGCGCTCGATGTGGCGGTCAGGGCCACATCACCGGCGAGGAAGCTCGTGCCACCGGCGTTGACCGCATGCGCGAGCAGCATCGAACCGTTCTGCAGCGTGATGGTGGGCGCTTCGAGCGTGAGCGAGCCGGAATTGCCGGTGGACGCCGCGCCGAGGTGGTTGGCACCGGTGTCGGGGCCCGCCACGGCACGGGTCGACAACACCACGTTGGACCCGATGGTGATCGAACCCGTGGCGAGGATCTTCAGGTTGCCGCCCTGGGTGAAGACGTTCAGGGTCTGCGTCTTGTCGGCGGGGGTGGTGCCGATGTCGAGGTATTCCGGATCGATCAGGATGCTGCCAGCCACGCCGTGGGTCGCCGTGACGAGGAAGCTGCCGCCGTCGATCGCCACGCGCGTGCGACCGCTGAAGTCGATGAACCCGCCGTCGCCCGAAATCTCGCCGCCGCGCGCATCGAGCTTCGCGTTGCCGCGCAACAAGGCTTCCTGGGTGGCCCATGTGAGGATCTCGCCGCCGCGCGAATTGCTGCCGCGGCCACGAGCGGAGATCACCGCGTCATCGGAGACGTCCAGCCGGTTGCCGGCGCGCATCACCACCTTGCCACCCGCGACGTTGTTCGCGCCTTCCGAGGCAACGGTGCCGGTGTGGGTGATGTCGTTGGAGGCGAGAATCTCGATCACGCCGTTCTCGACGCGGATCGTGTCGGCGTTCTGGAGGCCCGCGACGTTCACCACGTCGCTGAAGTCCACTTTCGCGTGTTCGTACACTGCGCCGGAGAGAATCGCCCCGGCATTGATCACGTTCCCGGCCTGGATGCGCACGTCGGTGCTGGCGTTGATCCTGCCTTGCACCCATACGAGTCCGTTGGCGTTGATCGGCACCTGGCCCGCCAGCACTTGCGCGGTGGCGGCGCCATTGGGCAGGCCGTTGGTGTCGAAGAACGAATCCGTGAAGCCCTTGGTCGGCGTGATGAGCGTAAGCGCACCGGCGTTGATGACACCTTCGCGGCCGACGATGATGCCGTGCGGGTTCAGGAAGAAGACGTTGCCGCCGATGTTGCCGCCCTGGACGGCGTTCAGGATGCCGTCGATGCGGGTGGTCTCGCCGTGGACCAGGTTGATCAGGTTCGAGGCGGCCTGCGGCACATGGAGATTGACCGTGTTGCCGCTCCAGACGTCGAAGCGCTGGAAGGAATTGAAGGCATTCGGCCCTATGACCGATGCGGTCGTGACGTCGGTGACATGGCCCTGGACCGAGATGCTGGTCGCTGTCTGGCCGTCGGGGACGATCTGCTGGCCAGCTGCACCAAGGGGTTGGAGGGCGAAAGCGGTGGCGATCGCTGCGGCACAAGGGTTGAGACGCAGCCCGCTGAAGCTCAAGGTTTCCATGTCTGGCTCCGACCGCGCCAGCTCCCCGGCCTCCATTGACCGGGTACACCGAACTGCGGCTTGTTGTTGTTGACGCCGGTTCGGGTGTCGGCGCCATCCAGGCGAACGGCGTCCACCCGGCACGGCTTCCCCCGAAACTACGAGCGGACCGCGTTGCGATTCGCAGTGGGCATCCCGTCCATGTCGAGGCCCTTATGGAAATGCACTATAGCTGCCGTGTCGCCTCCGGGCAACATTAAATTCTCCCGATGTAGAAAGGATGTGAAAATCTCAATAGACGATTGTTTTATATGCTTTATGATGATTTCTGCAAGGGTCGGAAAGTTGTTCGAAGTGTTAGATTTTCTGACGTTTGGCCGACGTGTGAGCGCCTTGGCCGCACGGGGCCTTGCAGTGGCTCCCGGTGCAGGCATCATGGCGGCATATGTTTCGTCCTTCGTTGATCGTCGTCAAAATGAGGGGATTCGAATGCGCGCTTCCGGATGGATAGCCTGGCTTCTCGTTGGCATTGCCGTGGCCAACGCCCATGCCGAAGACTGGGATCACGACGCCAACATCGAGGCGGCGGTCGGCGTGCTGGTTTCGGCCTACCGCCAGGACGGGATGGCGGGGCTGGAACAGCTGGTCTCGGGCTGTTACGAGTACGTCGACGATGCCGGCGACACCGACGCCCAACTGCGCCAGTTCGAGACGTGCGCCACCATGGATTTCGCCGCCTGGCGCGTGGACCGGCTGAAGGCACCGGCCGAAGGGCGCGAACCGACCGCTTACTTCAGCGCAGAACGAGTGGTGACGCGCATGGAGCGTCTATCCACGTTCGTGACGGCGCCCGGTGTCGAGGATCAGGTGCTTCGGGCGTGGGCCAAGGCGGCAGCCGAGGCGCTGGAGCGCGCCGGGCTCTAGCCTCTGAACAAGCGAGGAAATCTTTCGCATGATCGCGTCGGCGTCCAGCGTCGACTCGCCTGTCTGTCGATCCCCGTTCTGCGAACGAGGCGGAGCACGGGCCCCACGTAGTGGGGATGCGACCCGCGTCCCGACGCACGGGGGATCGCCGCCCCGATGATCGCTTCCGCGGTCGGATCCCCATCTAGCGATAGGGCCCTTCCTCCGCGCTTCAGCGATCCCCTCGCCAGGTGGCTCACGCCGCTAAACGCAAGGCGCGTCGCCGGGGGAGGGTGGTGGTGCCATGGCGGCCTTGAGCGCTGCCCGGCGCAGACTGTCGCAGCGCTGGCACCAGCGGCCCTCGATGGCCGAGTCGATGCCGTAGAAATTTGGCGGGATCTGAGTGGCCGTCACCTGGGCGCCGCATAGCGCGCTGTCAGGGCGGGTGCTGGCTGCGAAGTGGAACTCGTAACCCTGCGGCAGCGACTTCACGCCGACGATCATTTCCGGACGGATCATGGAGGCACAGTGAAAACGGATACCGACGTTAGTCTACCGGGCTTCGCGTTGGTTTCCGCCTGCAACCGCAGCGCATGAGCGGGCCACGCATCGTCATTCTCGGAGCCGGCATGTCCGGCTTGTGCATGGGAGTGCAGCTCGTACGTGCCGGCATCCGCTCCTTCGTAATCCTCGAGAAATCCAGCCAACTCGGCGGCACCTGGTGGGACAACACCTATCCCGGCGCGCAATGCGACGTGCGCTCGCACCTCTACGCGTTCTCGTTCGCACCTAACCCCGACTGGTCGCGCGTGTTCGCGCCACAGCGCGAGATTCTCGCTTACATGGAACGGGTCGCCGACCGCTGGTCCTTGCGACCCCACATGCGCTTCGACACCGCACTCGCCGCGGCGCACTTCGATGCAGCGCGCGGTTGCTGGAACCTCACCACCGCTCGCGGTGAGCCACTCGAAGCCGACGTCCTCGTGTGCAGCACCGGCCCGCTCAGTCAGCCGCGGTGGCCCGACATTCCGGGCCTCGTCGCGTTCGGCGGCAAGCTCATGCATACCGCGCGATGGGATCGCACGTTCGACGCGAGCGGCAAGGCGGTCGCGGTGATCGGCACGGCGGCGAGCGCGGTCCAACTCGTGCCGGAGATCGCATCGCAGGTCCGGCAGTTGCACATTTTCCAGCGCACGCCCAACTGGATCGTGCCGCGGCCGGATCGAGGCTATCGTTCTTGGGAGAAGTTGCTTTCGCGCATTCCACCGTTCGGGCGTCTGCGCCGCTGGATCCACTACTGGTTGCACGAACGCAATCGTCTCGGCTTCAATCAAGGCACGAGGATGGCGCAACTTGCCGAAGGCTTCGCGAAGCATCACCTGCACAAGCAGATCGCGGACCCCGCCCTGGCTGCGAAACTGCTGCCGGACTACCCGCTCGGCTGCAAGCGGGTGCTGCTGTCGAACGACTACTACCCGACCTTGACCCGACCCAACGTCGAACTGGTCACGACACCTATCGTGCGCATCGAGCGCGATGGCGTGGTCACTGCGGACGGTGCGACACGCCGCGTCGATGCGGTCGTGTGCGCAACGGGTTTCGACACGTTGCACCTGCTCGGCTCGGTGGACGTGCGCGGTCTCGGCGGCACGGCACTCGCGGACGTCTGGAGCGGTGCACCCCACGCGTACCAAGGCGTCACCGTCGCGGGTTTTCCGAACCTGTTCCTGCTGCTCGGCCCCAACACCGGGACCGGACACACCTCCACCTTGCTCTACGTCGAGCCGCAGGTCGACTACGTTCTCAGGGCGCTGCGCGAACTGCGCCGCCGCGGCAGCCGATGGCTCACCGTGCAACCCGCAACCATGGCTGCACACAATCTCGACTTGCAGGCGCGACTCGCATCCACGGTGTGGGCCGGTCCGTGCTCGAGCTGGTACAAGACTGCCGGCGGCCGCATCGCCGCGATCTTCCCCGGCTACTCGTTCCAGTACAGCCGGACCATGCGCAAGCTGGGCTTCGAGGGCTACGACTTCGGGTGACCGTGGAGCGCTCCGACACTCCTGTCGGGTCGGGCAACTGCAACGCCTCCGAGCATCAGCAAGCCCGCGGCGAGCAGCGTCCACGTTTGCGGCTCCGGCACCAGCGTCACCGCGAGTTGCGGTTTCACGGTACTGCCCAGGTCAGTCCACTGCGTGAAGTTCGTCGAAATGTTGATGGTTCCGCCGTTGAAGGGCGCGATGTAGGCCTCTTCGATCGGGAAGCGCAGTACGAAGCCCGCGAACGAAGCGCCCGACGCGAGCAGGCTCGACACGAAGCTGCTCACATCGAGACTGCGCGGCCCGTTGCCGGCATTCGACGGGGGCAACTGCCCCAGGAGGATCGTTCCCGCCGTCGCGTCGTCCAGCGTGACGATGCCATCGCCGCTGTACCCGTAGACGATCGCGCCCTGGGTCGACGCTGACCCGAAACTCACCTGAACCAACTCCAGGGCCGCGACCGCGCTCGTGCCGCCCGCGAATGACGACAGCGCGAACTCGAGCACACCCCGCGCGACTTCCCGGGCAGTGGTATCGAGGAAACTCGCGTACAGAGCCGACGCGTTGATGCTGTCGAATCCGTCGGCACCGTTGTCGACGATCGTGTTGGCGAACGTGGCGGTCACCTTCGCAGCCGGTGCCGAGACCGGCATGATGGCCAACACCGCAGCAAGCATCCAGGAGGAACGACGGTCCATGGGAGCCTCCGACTAGGGCGACGGACCGATCATAGATCCGGGGCCGCCCGGCATTCAATGGTGCGCAGCGATCACGGCGCGAACGACTGGCCCGGTGCCAGCGGTCGCACGTCGACCGCGAACGTCAGGATGTCGGGAATCGATCCGCTGACGGTGAATTCCACCGGTGGGTGGGAACGGCTGCGCTCGCGAATGCCGAGCAACGCGGCCTCGGTGGCCCACCCGGAATCGAGCCACGTCCGGAATGGCACGAACGTGGCGCCCCCGCGTGTTGCCGGGCGACGACGCGCGTTCCCCGTATTGAACGGCGTGAGCGCGACGCGATCGGCATAGGTTTCGGCGAGTCGCAGCGCATCCACGGTCAGCACCACCTGCGGGCGCGACGAGCAGGCGGCGCGCTGGCGGTTCAACCGCGCGGGATCGAACCAGAAGAACACCTTGCCGTTGATCAGGGCGTACCACTGCGCCGGGGTCATGTCCACGAGGCAGCGCGCGAGGGCATCCGGCGGCATCGGCCGCTGGTCGCGTATCCATGCGCCGTTGGGCAGCGCTGCGTGCTCCGGACGTTGCTCTTGCTCCCAGCGCCGCCGCGCCTTGCCGACGATGCCGGCACGATCGAGCAAGGTGCTCGCGCAGTGCAATCCCTCGCGTTGTATCGCGGGCCAGTTCGACGCCTCGGCCAGGTGATACACCCTCGCGGGCAACCGGCAAAACGGGTGTGACGTTCCCCCCGATGGGCCCGTGGCGCTTCCCCCCAGGGGGGCAGGCCTCTTGGGGCGGCCCTGCGAGGGCTGAGGTTTCACTTGCTGCTGCGCGAACCGGAGATGGCCGTGAAGATTCCCAGCCCGATGAACGCGCCACCGGTGACGTAGCGGCCCAGTGTTCGGATACCGTGCGCCCGCCCGAGCAGCGGAGCTACCGCGCCAGCCGCGAACGCATAGGCGGTGTCGGTCGTTGCGGCGATCGCCACGAAGATCAAACCCAGAGTCATGCTCTGTGCCACGCTGACCGATTCGGCGCTCATGAACTGCGGCAGGAACGCGGCGAAGAACACCGCGGTCTTCGGGTTCAGCAGGGCGACCACGAATCCGTCGCGAAAGATTCGCCCGAGCCGGGCAGGTTCCGGCGTTGCCGCGGATCGGGGCGGCGCTGCGCTGCGCAGCGCCTGGACGCCCAGATACACGAGGTACAACGCGCCCGCGAACTTGACGACGGTGAAAGCCAGCGACGAAACGGCGAACAGGGCAGCGAGACCGATCGAAGCACCGAAGGCGTTGCCGAGATTGCCGAGCGCGACGCCGGCAACCGATGCCAGCCCATAGCGCCGCCCCTGCAGGAGACTGCGCGTCACGATATAGAGCACGCCCGGACCGGGCGTGATCGCGAGCACGACGCTCGCGATCAGGAACGCGGACAGGAGCGGCCAGGGGGGCAGGAGATCAGGCATGCAAGGGGGCCTCGTTCATCGGAACATCTCGTGTACGGCGCCGCGGAAGTCGGTGGGTGCAGGCAGCCCCTTGCGGGCTGCGGTTTCGAGCGCCCTCGAGTGATTCATGTCCGCCGCGATGAAGCGCACGTCCTTGCCCAGGCGCTTCGCTTCCAGAATCTCGTCGCGGGCCACGGCACCACCGCCGATGGCGACCATGACATCGCTCACTGCCACCATCGCACTCGACGTGGGCGACAGCTCGCGGGAGCCCTCCAGGTAGCCGCCCCACGTCGCGTCCTCCACGTAGAAGACCCGATCGACCTGAGGCGACGCGGCATACTGCCGCGCCTGGGTCGATACGATGCCCGTGGTCTCAAAGCCCTTGCGCTTCGCGAGTGCATAGACCGCACCGATCCCGTCCGGCGTGGCACCGATGTTCACGATCGTTTTCTTCGGGTCGAAATCGTCGAGGACGCGGTCGGCGGCGGCCAGCATAGCCGCTTCGTTCTCGTAGCCGGAACCGGAATAGCCCGCGAACGTCAGCACTTTCCGGCCGGTGTTGCTGAAGTAGGCATGAATCTCCGCCGGCGCTGCCGTCACGAGCACAGGGGTGTTCGCGACCGGCGTGGTGCTGCAGGCGGCAAGGCCGACCGCGATCGGCCAGAGCCACGATAGCCCAGCATGCCGTACGCCTTGGGTCCGGGCATGAGCCATCCCGCGGGCGTGGGGACGATGATCCACGGCGACCGGGGTCAACCGGCGAAGCAATAGGTGCAGCCTTTCCGCTGCGCACCGTTGATAGCTAGCACACCGGAGGGCACGACTTGCACGCCCGGGATGACGCCAGCGAGGAAGTCACCCTTCACGACTTCATGGGCGACACCGGCTTCCTTCGCGATGCGCATGCTCTGGAAGTGAATGGCGGTGTTGCATACCGCAACGCGCACACCGCGGGCGATCAACTGGTCCAGCGCGGCTTCGGGGAAAGGCAGATCGCCCGGCTTGGTGAACGCAAACGGGTTGCGAACGGCGGGGGCTTTGGTCGCGAGGTCGTTGATCTTGTAGAACTCGCCCAGCTTGTACTTCGCCCACACGTCGCTCTGCAGCGCGAGGGGAACTGCCGTGAGGCGCAACACCACGACCACGCCGAGTTCGGACTCCGGGACGTCGTAGCCCTCCACACCGGTGGTGAGATACACGTGCGACCAGGCAAGTGCATAGCCGTTGTTCGGTGCCGTGGCGTCATAGACCTGGCGGTATTTGCCGTGAATGCTCTCGAGCCACGCCTGGAAGGCTGTTCCGCCCCCCGACTCTGCGGCGGCCGTTGCCGGGACAGGCTTCGCTAATCCCACCGCCGCGGCTGCTGCGGCGAACGTGGCGATGAAGCTGCGGCGCGCGGGGGCGACTGTGGAATCCGACATGACGTTCTCCTCGTGGGTGGATGCGGTGGGGTGGGGCACAGGCATATCTTAAGCGCGTCGACGGCCTTACCAGTCGGCTGCTCCGCGACGGTGTTCGAGCGAGCGGTGCGGCTACGCTTCGATGGCTCGATGCTGCGTGTCCTCACCGGGCGTGATGAACAACATGCTGGAGGGCTCGTGCACCTTGGCGGTGTGCCACGTTCCCCTGGGGACGATCGCGAAAGCGTTGGCCCGGTCGAGCAGGATCTCGCGGTTGCCATGCAGTTCCTCAAGCACGAACGTGACCGATCCCGACAGCAGGCAAACGATCTCGTCGCCCTTCGGGTGCATCTCCCAGGAAGTCCAGTTGGCGTCGAAGGCGTAGCAGGAGACCAGATGCTCGTCGCGGAAAGTGCCGAGCTGGCCCCTCGCGAGCCGCTGCCAGAACGAATCGTCGACCGGAAGCGGTTCCGCGCTGCCGTCGCTGCGCAGCCGTACGAAGGTGGAAGTCAGGTCAGGCGGGTCGCTGGCTGCCACGGCTCTGTCTCAAGCCGCCTGCGACACGATGCGCTGCAGTCGCTGCAGCTTCGGTGTCACCACCGGCACCGTCAGCATCGTGCTCGCCACGGCCATCAGCAGCAGCGCGTAGTCGTCGGTCTTGGCGATGCGCCAAGTCTGGTACGGGATCGTAAAGATGATTGCAAGTGCGATCAGGAAGATCTCAGTGACGGTGAGGTTCGAATGCATCGGCGGTAGAGGAGAGAGTCTGCGATGGTGGTCGACGTCGTGACTCACGGCCGATGTTAACTGCCGTAGCGGAACAATGGGAATCCGCTCGGCCCCCATCCCGACCTTCCCCCGACAAAGTCGGGGGAAGGAGTGTACGTCCCCTCCCCCGGCTATGT
>LNFM01000589.1_pt1 | contig 96849 bp, 100 predicted proteins | sample 596031 | NCBI WGS metagenome assembly LNFM01 (sample SAMN04254537, study PRJNA301005) | activated carbon metagenome | isolation source: dual media filters at the Ann Arbor, Michigan drinking water treatment plant | place: USA: Ann Arbor
CGTTGTTCGAGTCGCCGATCCAGGCGACGGTCTTGCCCTGGATCGGGCCGCGATGCTCGATGAAGGTGAAGATGTCGCCGAGGATCTGGCAGGGGTGGTACTCGTTGGTGAGGCCGTTGATCACGGGCACCCGAGAGACCTTGGCGAAGCGCTCGACGATGTCCTGTCCGAAGGTGCGGATCATCACGATGTCGACCATTCGCGACACCACCTGCGCCATGTCCTCCACCGGCTCGCCGCGGCCAAGCTGGGTGTCGCGCGTGTTCAGGTAGATCGCGGCTCCACCGAGCTGATGCATGCCGGCCTCGAACGACAGCCGGGTGCGGGTGCTGGCCTTCTCGAAGATCATCGCCAGCGTGCGGTCCTCGAGCGGCCAGTAGCGCCGGTAGGACTTGAATTCGCCCTTGATCCAGGCCGCGCGTGCGAACACGTGTTCGTATTCCTCGCGGCTGAAGTCGAGGAACGTGAGGTAATGCCTGGGCGGGATCATGTCGGTGGCTGTGCCTGGCTGCGCCGTCACCGCGCCAGGAAGTTCCGGATCAGCGGCGACAGCATCGACACGATCTGGTCGGCCTGCGCATCGGAGATGACCAGTGGGGGCAGCATGCGCACGATGTTGTCGTAGGTGACGTTGATCAGCAGGCCGGCTTCCAGCGCCTGTCCGACCAGCTCGTTGCACGGACGGTCGAGTTCGATGCCGAGCATCAGGCCGGCGCCGCGGACCTCGGTGACGCCCGACACGCCGGCGAGTTCCTGGCGGAAGCCCGCCACCATGCGCTCGCCGAGCACCCGTGCGCGGTCGAGCAGGCCTTCTTCCTCGATGATCTGCAGCGTGGTCAGCGCGGTGCGGCAGATCAGTGCGCCGCCGCCGAACGTGGTGCCGTGGTGGCCGGGGCCGAACACGCTGGCTGCGGCGCCGCGCGCCACGCAGGCACCGATCGGCATGCCGTTGGCGAGGCCCTTGGCCAGCGTCAGCACGTCGGGCAGCAGGTCGGTGTGCTGGTAGGCGAACCACTTGCCGGTGCGGCCCATGCCGCTCTGCACTTCATCGAGCATGAACAGCCACTGCTTGCGGTCGCACAGCTCGCGCAGGTGGGCGAGGTAGGTCTTTTCGGGGATCTGGATGCCGCCTTCGCCCTGCACCGGCTCGACCAGCACCGCGACGATGTTCGCGTTGTTCTCTGCGACCCGGTTGACCGCCTCGAGGTCGTTGAACGGCACGCGCGCGAAGCCGCCGAGCAGCGGCTCGAAGCCGGCCTGCGCCTTGCGGTTGCCGGTGGCCGACAGGGTGGACGGTCCATCACGACGATGGTCGGCAGTTCGACACCGCGCTGGTGGCCGTACAGGCGGGCGAGCTTGATCGCGGTCTCGTTGGCTTCGGCGCCGGAGCAGTTGAAGAACGCGTTGTCCATGCCGGACAGCTGCGCCAGCTTCTCGCCGAGCTGCTCCTGCTCGATGATCCGGTAGATGTTCGAGGTGTGGATCACCTTCGCGGCCTGGTCGGCGATCGCCGCGACCAGCTTCGGGTGCGCATGGCCCAGGCCGTTGACGGCGATGCCGGCGAGCGCGTCGAGGTATCGCTTGCCCGATTCGTCCCACAGCCATGCGCCTTCGCCGCGCACGAATGCGACCGGCAGTCGCTTGTAGGTGTTCATCAGGTGAGCGGACATCGGGCCCTCCGGGGGCTGTGGGCAGATACGGACAGGGAGACGGTGCCGCACGGGGAGCGTGGCGCCGTCGATGGCGTGTGGCCCGCTCTTGACGCGCGGGCGGGCCTTGCTGGGCGGACTCGCAAAAGACAACGGCGGCTGCTGCCGCCGTGCTCATCGGTCGCGAGACCGGTACGAATTTTGATCCTGCCAGCCGTCGACTGCAAGCGACGGAAGGAAGAAGCCTGCTGCGGCCGGGAGAACCGTCGGTCACGGCTGCTACACTCGCAGGCGTGTACTACGTTCCTCTACTGCCGGCTGCCCGGACGCACCGCAAGCACGTGTCCGGGGTCTCCGTCCACGATCGGTCAGGCGATCGCCTTGACGGCAGCCGACAGGCGGCTCTTGTGGCGGGCGGCCTTGTTCTTGTGGACGATGCCCTTGTCGGCGATGCGATCGATCACCGAGACGCTGGTGTTGAAGGCAGCCTGGGCGTCGGCCTTGTTGCCGGCGGCGATCGCGGTGCGGACTTTCTTGATCGCGGTACGCAGCGCCGAGCGCAGGGTGGTGTTGTGGGCGCGCTGGGCGTCGGCCTGGCGTGCACGTTTGCGGGCTTGAGCGGAATTGGCCACGGCGGGTCTCAGTTGGTGATGCAATTGGACGCTCGCGGCAAAGGTCGCGGGCGCGGACGTTCGGGGTGCAGCGAAAAGCCTTGGATAGTACTGCGGACCGCGCCGGATTTCAACCGGGAGCCGCGCCGATGAACCTGCTGCGCGCATTTGGCGCTGTCAGCAGCATGACGCTCGTTTCCCGGATCCTGGGCTTCGTCCGCGACCTGCTGATCGCCCGGATGTTCGGCGCCGGCGCGGCGACCGACGCGTTCTTCGTCGCCTTCAAGCTGCCGAACCTGTTGCGCAGGATCTTCGCCGAGGGCGCGTTCTCGCAGGCCTTCGTGCCGATCCTGGCCGAGTACCGCAATCGTCGCGGGGAGGCAGAAACCCGGCACCTGGTCGACCATGTGGCCGGCACCCTGGCGGTCGCGCTGATCGTCGTGACGGCGCTGGGCATCATCGCCGCGCCGGCGATCGTCTGGCTCTCGGCGCCGGGCTTCACGGCGAACCCGGACAAGTTCGCGCTCACCGTCGACCTGCTGCGCATCACCTTCCCGTACATCCTGTTCATTTCCCTGACCGCGCTCGGCGCCGGCATCCTGAACACCTACAGCCGGTTTTCGATCCCGGCGTTCGCGCCGGCGCTGCTCAATCTCTCGTTCATCGCGTTCGCCCTCTGGTTCGCGCCGATGTTCGATCCGCCGGTGAAGGCACTGGCCTGGGCGGTGTTCTTCGGCGGCCTGCTGCAGCTCGCGTTCCTGATGCCGTTCCTGAGCCGGCTGCGCATGTTGCCGCGGCCACGCTGGGGCGGCCGCGACGAGGGCGTGCGCCGGGTGCTGCGGCAGATGGGCCCGGCCGTGTTCGGCGTGTCCGTGGCCCAGGTCAGCCTGCTGATCAACACGATCTTCGCGTCCTTCCTGGTCAGTGGCAGCGTGTCCTGGCTCTACTATGCCGACCGGCTGATGGAGTTCCCGACCGGCCTGCTCGGCGTCGCCCTGGGCACCATCCTGCTGCCCAGCCTCGCGCGCAGCCATGCCGACCGCACCGCCGACGAGTACAGCCGCCTGCTCGACTGGGGCCTGCGCATCACGCTGATGCTCGCCGCGCCGGCTGCGGTCGCGCTGGCGATGCTGTCGATGCCGCTGGTCGCCACGCTGTTCCACCACGGCGCGTTCAGCGCGCACGATGTCGCGATGACCCGCGCCGCACTCACCGCCTACAGCGTCGGACTCATCGGATTGATCGCGGTGAAAGTGCTCGCCCCCGGCTTCTATGCCCGGCAGGACGTGCGCACGCCGGTGAAGATCGCACTGGTCACGCTGGCTGCGACGCAGGCGATGAACCTCTTGTTCGTCCAGCCCTTCGCCCATGCCGGCCTCGCGCTTGCGATCGGGCTCGGTGCCTGCCTGAACGCATGGCTGCTGCTGCGCGGCCTGCGCCGGATCGGGGCCTACCAGCCGCAGCCGGGATGGGCGATGTTCGGGCTGAAGATCCTCGCCGCGCTGGGCCTGATGGGTGGCGCCCTGTGGTGGGCGGCCGGGCCCGAGGAGCAGTGGCTGGCCTGGCAGGGCCTGGAGCGTGCGCTGCGCCTGGGCGTGGTCTGTGCGGTCGGTGCCTGCGTCTACTTCGCCGCGCTGGCTCTGTTCGGATTCAGGCTGAAGGACTTCTCGCGCCGCGTCACCGGCTGAGGCGTGCGGCTCAGTGGCCGATGAACCGCGCGCGATAGGCGGAGGGGAGATCGGACAGTGCCAGCATCATCGGGAGGTCGGCCACGCCGAAGTCCGGGTCGTGCGCGGGCGCACCGAGCACCTTGCCGCCGCAGCGCAGGTAGCCCTTGATCAGCGCTGGTGGCTCGGCCGTCGTCCGGACGTCCAGGTCGTCCACGGCCAGTGGCCTGCGCGGCAGCACCCGCAGGTGCGGATCGCACAGGTGGGTGGTCCGCAGCGCCTGCCACAGGCCCGCCGCCTGCAGGCCGCCGTCGTGCATCGGTATGCTGGCGCAGCCGATCATGTAGTCGAGGCCCGAGCGCTCCATGAACTCGCCCAGTGCGCTCCAGAGCAGCAGCATCACGCTGCCGCGGCGCCACTCCGGTGCCGTGCAGGAGCGTCCGAGTTCGGCCATCCGCGGACGCAGCGCATCGAGCCTCCGGATGTCGAACTCGCTCTCGGTGTACAGGCCGCCGGTGCGTCGAGCGCCTGCCGGGGTGAGCACGCGGTAGGTGCCCACCACCTGTGCCGGCGTGTCGCCCGAGGCGGGGGTGCGGACCAGCAGGTGTTCGCAGGCGTCGTCGAAGCGGTCGACGTCCAGCCCGGGTGGCGTGCCGGGCGGAACATCGATCTTCGCGCCCATCTCCTCGACGAACACCCGGTAGCGCAACCGTTGCGCGAGATGGACGTCGTCCTGGTGGCTGGCCCAGGCGATTTCCAATGCCGGGGGACGTTGCCGCGCTGCAGGCGCATCGGCGCGGAGGGTCGGGGAGGCAGCGGTCGCGAGCATGTCCAGGCGGGCTGTTTAGACAGGCGGAGGATGGGGCGCTGCCGTTGTGATTGCGTGACTGGAACGTGACGCTTTGGAGAAGGGCGGTGCAGGTGCCTCGCAGCCTCCGGCGGCATCGACCCTGGCGCGGGCCGATCCGGGTGCGGCGCGTCCAACGCCGCCGATGATCTCCAGGCGGCCGTCCGCATGCTCGACCAGTGCGGTGAGGCTCTCCACCCAGTCGCCGTCGTTGCAGTAGAGGATGCCCTCGATCTCGCGCATCTCTGCATGGTGGATGTGGCCGCAGACCACGCCGTGCACGCCGCGCTTGCGCGCCTCGCGCGCGACCGCATGCTCGAAGTCGCTGACATAGCTCACCGCGCGCTTCACCTTGAGCTTCAGGTAGCCGGAGAGGCTCCAGTACGGCATGCCGAGATGGGCGCGTACCCGGTTGAACCAGCGGTTGACCTCCAGGGTGATCGTGTACGACGTGTCGCCGGCATAGGCCAGCCAGCGCGCGCACTGGATCACCCCGTCGAACAGGTCGCCATGCGTCACCCACAGGCGCCGCCCGTCGGCGGTCACGTGTATGCATTCGTCGACCACGTCCACGCCGCCGAAGTTGTGCTCCACATAGCGCCGCGCGAACTCGTCATGGTTGCCCGGGATGAACACCACGCGCGTGCCCTTGCGCGCCTTGCGCAGGATCTTCTGCACCACGTCGTTGTGCGCCTGCGGCCAGTGCCAGTGGCGGCGCAGCTGCCAGCCGTCGATGATGTCGCCGACCAGGTACAGGGTGTCGCATTCGGTGGCGCGCAGGAACTCCAGCAGGGCCTGCGCCTGGCAGCCGGCCGTTCCCAGGTGCAGGTCCGAGATCCAGATCGTCCGGTAGGCCCTTTCGCCGGGCACCGGGTGCTCTCCTCGGGTGGTCGGTTCATGCATGGCCCCGGGATGTTCGCCGGCGGCGATGACCGCATCATTACATTCCCGGGGCAGTTGGACTGCCGGGACGACGCGACTACAGCAGCCTGCGCACCTCGGAGGACGCGACCACCTGTCCCTCGCGGGCGAACCGCTCATGGTTGTCGTCGATGTGCGACAGCCGGTACAGGTAGTTCACCATCACGCCGGCCGATTGCGCGATGCCCTTGGCAGAGGTGTCGGCCAGCCAGTTCAGCCGCTCGAGGCGCGCGCCGTTGGACAGGTGGAATCGCGCCACTGGGCAGTGCGGCCGGTCGCCGGCCTTTGCATGGCTCAGGTAGTGGGCGACGGTGCGCAGCACGAACGGCTTCAGCAGGTCGGACATGGTCTGCTCGTTCGCGCGGGCGACGAGGTCGATCGCGCGCATCAGCGCGGCGGCCCCCAGCGGTTCATGGAAGGTCGCCTCGAACAGCTTCAGGTCGCGCTCGCGCAGGCCGGACACGATCGGCGCGTCGTCCGCCTTGCGCAGCCAGTTGCGGAAGCCGGGGATCGGCGACAGCGTGGAGAACTGGCGCAGCTGCGGCAGGTCGCGCTGCAGCGCGGACACCACCCGCTTGATCAGGAAATTGCCGAAGCTCACCCCGCGCAACCCGACCTGCGTGTTCGAGATCGAATAGAACATCGCGGTGTCGGCCTCGCGCGGGTCGAACTCGCGGCGCGTCTCGTCGAGCAGCACCTGGACGTTGTCGGCGAGGCCCCTGGTCAGTGCGACCTCGACGAAGATCAATGGCTCCAGCGGCATGCGCGGGTGGAAGAACGCATAGCAGCGGCGGTCGGAGTCGAGCCGGTTGCGCAGGTCGTTCCAGGAACGGATCTCGTGCACGGCCTCGTAGGCGATCAGCTTCTCGAGCAGCGATGCAGGGGAGTCCCAGGTGATCCGGTCGAGCGACAGGAAGCCTACGTCGAACCAGCTCTGCAGCAACAGCTCGAGGTCCCGGTCCAGCGCGGCGAGGGACGGCTCGCGCGGCAGGTGCCGCAGCACCTCGGCGCGCAGGTCGACCAGGAACTTGGTGCCCGCCGGAAGTGCATTGAACTGGCGCAGGATCACGTTGCGGCGGGTGCGTACCGCCTCGCGCAGTTCGACCTCGGCCAGTGGCTGGGCGGTGCCGCCGATCGAGCGCTGCCATGCGGCGACCGCTGCCGTGACCCGGTCGGGGTCCGCGCCGAAATCGGTGGCCAGCAGCTTCAGCACGTCGATCCGGCTCGTTTCGTCGAGGCGCAGGTAGGCATCGCCGATCTGCGCGGCGCGGGTGCGTGCCGAGGCCTCGCCCCCGCGTTCGACCGCACATTCGTTCAGGGTGTCGCGGATCCGGTCGAGCGAGCGCCGGCTCATGCCGCCCCCCGCGGGCTGTCCGATCTCGTCGACCGAGCGGGCAAGCCGCGACCACAGCGAGCGCACCCGGCGCAGGCTGGAACTGAGCAGGCCGTCGTCGGCGCCGGCCTTCGGGCTGCCTGCGCTCATCGCGGGTGCCATCGTTGCCGCCTGGGGCGGTGCGGATCCGGCGGAAGGCAGGTCGGGTCGGGTCTGGGAGGTCGTGGTCGGCATCGTGCGGTTACTCCGGACAGGAGCGAAAGGCTACCTGAATCCGATGGCATGTTCGTTAAAAGCGCGCTCAAGTTCGGTCAACGTTCCATTATCGGCTGCGAAAACGGATCATCAAGGGCCGATTGCACGATGCTTCGGCGAAAAGATTGTCCGCGGCGCGAAGGCCGTTCCCGGCGAAGATCTGAAACCGGCTATGATTCAGGGGCTTACTGCGCCATGCGTGTCTTCCGATCCGTCCCTCCGACTGCCGCGCGCCCGGTTGCACTGACCATCGGCAATTTCGATGGCGTGCACCTGCGTCGCCTGCGCGATGCGGCCGACGCTCGCGGTCTGCCGGCGGCGGTGCTCACCTTCGAACCGCATCCGCGCGAGTTCTTCGCGCCCGACCAGGCCCCGCTGCGGCTCACCGGGCTGCGCGACAAGCTGCGGTTGCTGGCGGGCTGCGGGGTGGACGAGGTCCATGTCTGCCGGTTCGACTATCGCCTGGCGCAGATGCTGCCCGAGGAGTTCATCGACCGCATCCTGGTGCGCGGGCTGGCGGCGCGCTGGATCCTGATCGGCGACGATTTCCGCTTCGGTGCGCGCCGGGCCGGCGATGTGTCCACGCTGCGCGCGGCCGCGTCGCGGCGCGGCGGCACGCACGACGCGTTCGAACTGGAGGGGCTGTCCAGCTTCCGGGTCGACGGGCTGCGGGTGTCGAGCACGGCGGTGCGCGAGGCCCTGTCGGCGGGCGACATGCGCCTTGCGCAGGCACTGCTCGGTGCGCCGTATGCGATCAGCGGCCGCATCGTCCATGGCGACAAGCTCGGGCGCGAACTCGGCTTCCCGACCGCCAACGTCTGGGTGCCGCGCGCGCAACTGCCGCTTGCGGGTATCTTCGCGGTCACGGTGTCCGGCCTGGCCGAACGGCCGTTGCCGGGCGTGGCCAGCCTGGGCGTCCGGCCGACGGTGAAGGCCAACGGCCGTACCACGCTCGAAGTGCACCTGTTCGACTTCGCGCGCAACGTCTATGGCGCGCAGGTGAAGGTCGAGTTCCTGCACAAGCTGCGCGACGAGGCAAAGTACGATGGCCTGCCGGCCCTCATCCGGCAGATCGGCATCGATTGCGAGCAGGCACGCGCCTGGCTCGCCGCGGCGAACCTGATGTGATGGCGAGATGAACGAAGAAACGAAGGTCGATTACAAGAAGACGCTGAACCTGCCCGACACGGCGTTCGCGATGCGTGGCGACCTGGCGAAGCGCGAGCCGTCGATGCTCGCCGCCTGGCAGCAGCGTGGCCTGTACCAGCGCATCCGCGAGGCGAGCCGCGGCCGCCCGCGCTTCACGCTGCACGATGGCCCGCCGTATGCCAACGGCGACATCCACATCGGCCATGCGGTGAACAAGGTGCTGAAGGACATCGTGGTCAAGAGCCGCACGCTGGCCGGCTTCGATGCACCGTACGTGCCGGGCTGGGACTGCCACGGCATGCCGATCGAGGTGCAGATCGAGAAGACCCACGGCAAGAACCTGCCGACGGAACGGACGCAGGCCCTCGCGCGCGCCTACGCGGGCGAGCAGGTCGAGCGGCAGAAGAAGGACTTCATCCGGCTGGGCGTGTTCGGCGACTGGGACAATCCGTACACCACGATGAACCCGCGCAACGAGGCCGACGAGATCCGCGCGCTCGGCACGCTGCTCGAGAAGGGCTATGTCTACCGGGGCCTGAAGCCGGTGAACTGGTGCTTCGACTGCGGCTCCGCGCTGGCCGAGGCCGAGATCGAGTACGAAGACCGCACCGACACCGCCGTCGACGTCGGCTTCGGGTTCGCCGAACCGGAAAAGCTCGCCGCCGCGTTCGGGCTGCCGGCGCTGCCGGACAAGCCGGGCCGGATCGTGATCTGGACCACCACGCCCTGGACGCTGCCGGCGAACCAGGCGCTCAACGTGCATCCCGAGTTCTCGTATGCGCTGGTCGATGCGGGCGAATCGCTGCTGATCCTCGCCACCGACCGGGTCGAGGCCAACCTGCTTCGCTACGGTCTGTCGGGGCAGGTGATCGCGACGGCCGCAGGCGCGACGCTCGAGCGCATCGCGTTCAGGCATCCGTTTGCAGGCCGGCTGTCGCCGGTGTACCTCGCCGACTACGTGACGCTCGAGACCGGCACCGGCATCGTGCACGCGGCGCCGGCCTATGGCGTCGAAGACTTCCAGTCCTGCCGCCGCTACGGCATGAAGGACGACGAGATCCTCACGCCGGTGATGGGCGACGGCAAGTACGTGTCGACGCTGGATGCGTTCGGCGGCCTGATGATCTGGAAGGCCAACCTGCTGATCGTCGAGCGGCTGCGCGAGAACGGCGCATTGCTGCACGAAGACCGCAAGCATGTGCACAGCTACATGCACTGCTGGCGGCACAAGACACCGGTCATCCTGCGTGCGACCACGCAATGGTTCGCCGCGATGGACGAAGCACCGGGCTTCGGTGGCGCGAAGCCGGCGGAGCCGCTGCGGGCCACGGCGCTGCGCGGCATCGAGGGCACGCAGTTCTTCCCGGCCTGGGGCAAGGCACGGCTGCACGCGATGATCGCCAACCGGCCCGACTGGACGCTGTCGCGCCAGCGGCAGTGGGGCGTGCCGATGCCGTTCTTCGTGCACCGCGAAACCGGCGCGCTGCATCCGCGCACGCCCGAACTGCTCGAGGCGGTCGCGAAGGCGGTCGAGCAGGGCGGCATCGAGGCCTGGCAGCGGCTGGAGGCGCACGACCTGATCGGCGAGGACGCGTCCGCCTACGAGAAGATCAAGGACACGCTCGACGTCTGGTTCGATTCCGGTTCCACGCACCAGACGGTGCTCGGCGGCCCGCGCAGCGCGTCGGGCAGCCCGGGGTCGCACCGCGGCGAGACCTCGTTCCCCGCCGACCTCTACCTCGAAGGGTCGGACCAGCACCGCGGCTGGTTCCATTCGTCGCTGCTGGTGTCGTGCATGATGAACGGCACGCCGCCGTACAAGGCGCTGCTCACCCACGGCTTCGTCGTCGACGGTGCCGGGCGCAAGATGAGCAAGTCGAAGGGAAACGTGGTCGCGCCGCAGCAGGTGGTCGACTCGCTGGGCGCCGACGTGCTGCGGCTGTGGATCGCGGCCACCGACTATTCGGGCGAACTGTCGATCTCCCAGGAGATCCTGAAGCGCGTGGTCGAGTCCTACCGGCGGGTGCGCAACACGATCCGCTTCCTGCTGGCCAATGTCGACGACTTCGATCCGGCGGTGCACGCGGTGCCGATGGCGCAGCGCGTCGAGATCGACCGTTACGCCGCCGTGCTGCTGGAGCGCCTGCGCGTCGCCGTGGCCGCGGATTACGAACGCTACGAGTTCCACCTGGGCGTGCAGCGGCTTCACCACTTCTGCTCCGAAGACCTCGGCGCGTTCTACCTGGACATCCTGAAGGACCGCCTGTACACGACCGCGCCCGGTTCGTTTGCGCGGCGTTCGGCGCAGAGCGCGCTGCACGAGATCGCGCGCACGCTGCTGCAGCTGTTCTCGCCGGTGCTGACCTTCACGGCCGACGAGGCGTGGACCGTGCTGGTGCGCGACCCGGAGTCCACCGTGTTCACGACCACGTGGGCGCCGGTGGCGGACGTGCCTGCCGACCCGGCGCTGGAGGCGCGCTGGTCTGCGGTGCGCGAGGTGCGCGCACGGGTGCTGAAGGAACTCGAGGCGCTTCGCACCGCGGGCAGCATCGGCTCCGGGCTCGCCGCCGAGGTCGAGGTGCATGTGGCTGGCGAAGCGCATGACGCACTGGCCGCGCTCGGAGACGACCTGCGTTTCGTGTTCATCACGTCCGCGGCCCGTGTCGTGCGCGCCGCCGATGGCGCGGAACCTTCCGTGGTGGCGGTGGCGAGCCAGGGCGCGAAGTGCGCGCGTTGCTGGCACTACCGGGACGACATCGGCAGCCATGCCGGGCATCCGGCGATCTGCGGCCGCTGCGCCGGCAACCTGTCGGGCACCGGCGAGACCCGCGTCCATGCCTGAGGCCGGTGCCTTGCGCACCCGCATCGGCGCTGCGCTGTCGCGCTGCACGCTGAGGGACTGGCTCGGCACCGCGTTCGCACTGGTCGTGGTCGACCAGATCGTGAAGGTGCTCATGCTGCAGTGGCTTCGGTCTGGCGAAGTGGTCGAGGTCACCCCGTTCTTCAACCTCGTCCTGGTCTACAACCCGGGGGCCGCGTTCAGCTTCCTGGCCGGCGCGTCGGGCTGGCAGCGCGAGTTCTTCGTCGGCGTGGCGCTGCTCGCCTCGGGCTGGATCACCTGGATGCTCCACCGATATCCTGATCGCCTGCTGTTCTGCGTCGCGTTGACGCTGATCCTCGGCGGTGCGGTCGGAAACCTGATCGACCGTCTCTGGCTGGGGGCGGTCATCGACTTCCTCGATTTCCACGTGTTCGGCTACCACTGGCCGGCATTCAACGTCGCCGATTCGGCGATCAGCATCGGTGCCGTGCTGCTGGTCTGGGATGCGTTCCGGCCGGATCATGGCGCCGATGCGCCGAAGCTATAATCCCGACCCCGACCGAAGGAGTGCCGAACGTGTCCAAGCAGGTCATCCTGGCAAACCCGCGCGGCTTCTGTGCCGGCGTCGACCGCGCGATAGAGATCGTCGAGCAGGCCCTGGTCGCGCATGGCGCGCCGGTCTACGTGCGACACGAGGTCGTGCACAACAAGTATGTCGTCGACGACCTGCGCACGAAGGGGGCGGTGTTCGTCGAGGACCTCGATTCCGTGCCGCGTGGCAGCACCGTCGTGTTCAGCGCGCACGGCGTGTCGATCGAAGTGCGGCGCGAGGCCGAGGGCCGCGGGCTGAACGTGTTCGATGCGACCTGTCCGCTGGTCACCAAGGTGCATGTCGAGGTGGCGAAGATGCGCGCGCAGGGCCGCGAGATCGTGATGATCGGCCATCGCGGGCACCCCGAGGTCGAGGGCACGATGGGCCAGGCCAGCGGCGGGATGCACCTGGTCGAGTCGATCGACGACGTCGCGCGCCTGGCGGTCGTCGATCCGGACAACCTTGCTTATGTCACGCAGACCACGCTCTCCGTCGATGATGCCCGCGGCATCACGGTCGCACTGGCCGAACGGTTCCCGAAGATCATCGGCCCGAAGAAGGACGACATCTGCTACGCCACCCAGAACCGGCAGGACGCGGTGAAGAAGCTGTCCGCGAACTGCGACCTGATGATCGTGGTCGGATCCCCGAACAGTTCGAACTCCAACCGCCTGCGTGAAGTGGCGGCCAATGCCGGCATTCCCGCCTACCTGGTCGATCGTGCGAGCGAAGTGAAGGCCGAATGGCTGGTCGGTCGCGATCGCATCGGCGTCACCGCCGGCGCGTCGGCACCGGAGGTGCTGGTGCGCGAAGTGGTCGACCGGCTGCGCTCGTTCGGCGGCATCGAAGTCGTCGAGCAGTCGGGGATCGAAGAGCATGTGACCTTCCCGCTGCCCAGGAACCTCACCGCAGCCGCGGATGCCGCCCGCGCTGCCCGGGACGTCCGCCCCTGAAGTCGCCACCCGTTCGCGCGGCCGGGGCCACGCCGCGCGAACGCCCTGCGCTGCCCGGGTAGTCGAGCGGGCCTGCCGTCACCGGCAGGCCCGCCTGTCCCGGACGATCAGTTCTGCGGGTCGGTGTACCAGTAGACGCGGGTCCCGGCGCCGAGCACCACCTGCTGGCGGCCGAACAGCCGCGAGTCGGCGACCGACACGAAGAACACCCGCCGGCCCGCCGCCGTGTTGCCCGGCAGCACCAGCAGCTGCCCGGTCGAGCTGTAGCTGCGGGTCACGAAGCCGGGGAAGAAGCGGGAGAAGCCGGCGTTCACCGGGATCGTGTATGCCCCGAGCAGGTCGAGTTCGTTGATCCGGCCCTGGCCCGGCGGCACGCAGGCGTTGGATTGCGCTATCGGCGTGTAGCTGCCGAAGCGGATCCGCTCGAAGAAGACCGTCGGCGCGTTGATCACCTTCTCGCCGATGTCGAGCGTGCGGTACCAGCCCATCACCGTCGCGTTGTCGATCAGCGCGGTCTCGGTCGCGCCGGGTGCGGTCGATCCAAGGTCGAGGAAATTGCCGCCCGCAATCGAGGCAACAGCCGTTGCCGTGGCGAAAAGGCCAGGATCCGGATCCTTGATCATCGCGATCACGTCGCTCGACGTGGCCTTCAGCGGATCTTCGCGGTTGCCCGTCCCCACGATCACCGCATCGTAGCGCACGCCCCGGCGAAGCTGCTTCACGGCCGCTGGCGGGAAGAAGATGCGCCGGTCGGTCGGCGAGCTTGTGGCGAGGGTGGCCAGCAACCGCCCTTTCCAGAGCGCCTTGTCCGGATGCCCGACGTCGAAGCGCCAGACCTGGCCGCCCATGTCGCCGACGTAGATGCGGTCGATGAAGTTGTTGCCCTCGAGGTCGGTGTCGATCGCGGTCAGGTCCGACGGGATGCTGAACGACATCGAACCGCCGGTCACGCTCGCGTTCGCCGCCGTGAACGCCATCTCGAGCGCACCCGTGCGGGCGTTGGTGACGAACACCGCGCGTCCCATGGTGTCGGCCGCGGCGACCGGGCGGTTGTCCTGGTTCGGGTCGTAGCCGCCACCGAACAGCAGCACCGGGTCTGTCACTGCGCGCACCCGTCCGATGGTGGGCATGGACCAGCTCTGGCCCAGCTCGGCATAGGCGGTGGTGGCGCTGCAGGAAGACGCGCTGCAGATCTGCGTCGGCGTGATCTTCCACATGAAGCGCGGCGCATCGATGTTCGTGATGTCGAGCGCGTAGTACGCTCGCCCGCCACGGCGCAGCCCGAAGAACAGCCAGACCGTGTCGGTGCCGTCGACGATTCCGTTCTGGTTGCCGTCGTTGAACTGGATGACCGGTGAACCATCGGCGACGTAGATCTGTTCGCCGGCGCCGTTGGCCATCAGGGCGGCGAGCTGCGGGAACGCTTCCTCGACCAGGAACGTCCATTTTTCCGCGCCGGTATTGGCGTCCACCGCATGCAGGTTGCCCGAGCTCGATGCGTAGAACAGGTACTGCGTGGCCGGCGTAGTGCTCGGGTTGTAGGTCACCAGGGCCGGGCGCGAATGCTGGACGTCTCCATGGGCCCATGACCGCCAGGCCGTGCAGACGGTCGCGGCGCTGGCGTCGGAGCAGGCGGCATCGCCCGTGTTGCCACCGCGCGTCCAGTTGAGCAGCGTCGAGCGCTGCGCGTCGCTCATCGCGGCGTTGCCGAGCAACGCCTTGGTCAGGGCTGCATTGCCTTCCGTGACTGCGTTGCTCGAATGGGTGAGGTCCGCATTGGTTCCGGACGAAAGGCGTGTGTAGACCCTGCGTGTCGACGGGTTGTAGCCGGCGGTGTTGATCAGCTGGTAGCCGGTACCGCCGTTGTCCGGCGTGCCGGCGTCGCGCAGCGCGGCTGGTCCCCAGAAGCTCGAAGCATCGGGGTTCACGACCACGGTCTCGAGGTTGGTGATCGGATCGAACTCCGTCTTCTCGATGTTCTTGTTGTTGGGTGACGTGAGCACCGTCTGTCCGATCAGGCACAGGTCGGTGATGCCCGGGCCGCAGACGCCCGGTTCCGCCAGGGGGTCGCCCAGCATGAACTTCTTCACCGTGCCGCTCCAGCGCTGGGTGGTCGACGGCCTGAAGAACGCGAGGTACACGTCGGTGGAGTTCTGCGTCCGGCTGAGCGCGGAGATCGGCACCGTCGGTGCCGACACCGTCGGGTTCCAGTCCCGGATCGACACCAGCGCATTGAGCAGCGCCGCCTTCAACTGGTCACTGTCCTCTGCCAGGTAGAACTGGCCCCCCGATTTCTGCGCGGCGTTCTGCAGCACCGGTGAATTGGCACCGGCGAACCCGATGGTGTACGTGATCGCCGATTGCCTGCCCTGCAACAGGTCGGTGCTTGTCTCTCCGAGGAAGTTTGACGCGCCAGGACTGATGTCGGCACGCGACATGAAGTAGGCCAGTTCGTCCAGCCAGACGAAGCCGCCGTCGACGGTGGTGCCCGCCAGGTCGGTCGGGCCGAAGGGCACGCCCGGGGTGGTCTCGAACTGCTGGGTGGTGGTGTCGGTGTTCGTCTCGTCCGGGACGGTACGCGGAGACACCACGCCGCCGGGCGTGCCGTTCCAGCTGAGGTTGGCCACGCCGCGCGAGCCGGGCAGCGTGTTCGCCGAAGAGTCGTCCTCCGGGCCGCCGTCGGTCAGCAGGATGATGAAGTTCTTCTGGCACCCCGCAGGCGTGGTGGTGTTGGGATTGTTCATCATCGGCGACCGGTACACGCCGATGGCCGCGCAACCCGGTCCGACTGCGGTGCATACCGCAGTCGTATCCCGGCCGGCCGTTACCGAGCCGCCGACGAGGGCGGTTTCGGTGCTGGTGCCCCACTGGGGCGTTCGCCCTGCGAAGTAGAGGTAGGCCTCGTACAGCGACTCGGTCAGTGGCGTGCGCGCAGCGGCCGTGGTCGACAGGATCGCGTTCTGGAGCGTTGCCCGGTTTGCGATGTCCGGGTCGGAGGCATTGGAACCCATCCGGCGCATCGCATAGGCGACGTTCGCACCGTCGTTGGTCAGCGTGGTGCTGGTGCGGTTGAAGACCATCAGGCCGAAGCGGACACCGTCGGTGGTCGCGACCAGGTCGGTCAGCGCATCCTTCGCGATCTGCAGCCGGGTCTTGCGGCCGATCGGATGCCCGTTCGGGCCTTTCGGGCCGAACTTCCAGTTGAGATAGTTGACCGAGTAGACGTCGATGTTCCTCGATGCATCCGCAGCGATCGCCTCGGCGGCGCTCGTCGAGTACGAGTGGGTGGCGTTGCCGGCCGTCGAGTTGCTGTTCCACGCCGTGTCCCAGGTGCGTGCGGCTGCGCGCATGTAGCTGGTGCCGGGGTTGGCCGACGGCTCGTCCGCCTTGCAGTCGTGGACCAGGTTGGCCTGGAAATCCTGCCGGTTGTACACCGTGTAGAAGCGGTTGGTCGCCGCGGTTCCGCCGGTACACACCGTGTTGACAGTGGTGACGGCCGGACAGGCGGTGGCCGCCACGTTCGAGACCGGGCAACCCAGCCCGTACCGTGTGCCGCAGGTCTGGTTGGTGTTGCCGTTGTTGTTGCAGCCGCTCGTGCTGTTGTTGGCCACCACGTTCGTGAAGGCCGAACCGCGCACGTTCATCGAAGGGGTGGTCCCGGAGATCGTGCAATGGGTGGTGCTCTGTCCGTTGGTCGATCGCTGGTCGCCGGAACCCGCGGTCAACGGAACAGTCGTGATGTTGCCCTGGCAGGTCCCGCCGTGCCAGTAGGTGGCTGCAGGCACCGCGTTGCTGCATCCCTCGGATGCATAGCTCGCCTGGTAGGGGTTGGGACGCGGGCCTGTGACGTTGCTCTGCGATACGCCGTTGAGCACCCGGGTGGTACCGCCGGCGCTACAGCTGGCCGTGGAACCGTTCTCCCGGCAGCTTCCGCCGAAGTGGTACCAGCCCTGCCCCTCGACCCAGACGTTCTGTCGGCCGACCCACTGGCAGGCCGCGACCGTTACCGACTCCCGGCTGCTCCAGGCACAGCCGTTGCGGTTGGCGCTGAAGAAGTTGTTCTGCGTCTGCATCGCGCATGCCCCCGGCGTGGCCGGGCAGCCTACGTTGAACGGATCGCTGCAGGACCCGAGCGTGCCGTTGGTGCAGCTGCCACCGCGCCAGCGCGTCACGCCGGTGGCATCGACTTCGCTCACCATGCCGGCGCTGCTGAACGTGCAGGTCCGGGTCCAGGTCGCGGACTGGTTCGTGCAGGCGGTACCGCTCACCGGCACGTTGATGCAGGTTGCCGAGCCGGGTCCCGTGGCTGCATCGCAGGCCGCCGGCGTGGTGTTGTAGTAGGCCGGCGTGCCGGTGGCCATGCCGAATGCCGGCGTCGCGTCGCGGTTTCCCTTCCAGGCGCTGAACCGCTCGTCCGCGCCGACCAGGGGGTAGCCGTACAGGCCGCGCAATGAGGTAAGGCGCGCGGTCGAGAAACCGTTGACGACGGTCAGGAACTCGTAACCACCCAGGTCTGCACGCAGGTCTGTCCATCCTGCGAAGCTGGTGCCTGCGTTACGCACCCGTATCGGCTGTCCTATGCTGCCGGTGGGGCTCGAGCCGACGTTGTCGCGGCTCGGTGCATTGGGCGGCGCCACCGTCGAATCGAGGTAGGCGCGTGCAAAGCCCGACGCGTTGGTGCTGCTGCCGGGATACAGGGTGTTGTTGACCGTGTCGAGTCCGAGCCAGCGCTCGTAGCGGGCCCACTGCTGGTTGGCGAAGTAGCCGTCGTTGCGCGCGAAGGACGACGGCGCGAATACCGTCGATGGCGTGATCGCCGAGAGGCTGCTCGAGCACTGGTTGCTGGCCGAGAAGTCCGTGGTACCCGTGTAGCTGATGCCGCCGCGCGTGCCACCCAGCACTGCGCGCGAGGCACGGAATCGGTTGAAGCTGGGCGAGCGCAGCCGGGCATCGGACAGGCTGGTGGTCGCCGGGCTCTGTGCCGGGACCCAGTAGGCCCATGACGAGTCGTTGTAGTTCCGCCATTCTGAGCGCGGCCCCGGGTCGCCGGGCTCTGTGGCGTTGGCATACAGGCGCGCCGCGTTCCAGAGGGCCTGCCGGTCGGCCAGCGTCGCGCCGGCCCAGGTGCCCCAGATGCTGAACGGCGCGCTGGGGGCGGCTGCGGTCGAGATGAAGGACGCGTTCTCGGTGGTGGCCTCGCTGTTGCGGATGACGTTGATGTCGTTCCACAGGTACTCGACATGGGAGTCGTAGGCGCCCGGATATTCGCGCCAGGCCTCGGGGATGTTCATCGAGTCCGAGGTGTCGAGCACGACCAGCACGTTCGGCTCCGCAGTCGTGGTGCTGGTGGTGGTGGCCAGGAAGATGTCCGTGTCGCGGGCGAACGCAGGCGATATCGCGGCGAACGGGTTGGCGAGGGTCGCGATCAGCACCCATGCCAGCGTCTTGCGGAATCGAAGGGTCGGGTTCATGGCAAGCCTCGTTGCGTTCGGTAGGGTGCCGGTTGCTCAGCAGGAGCCGGGCGGTGCCAGTGACTCGGTGCCCTGGTGCACGGTGGAACGCCCTCCACGGGCGACGGTGGCGGTCGCAGCCACGTCGAACTGGGCCGCCTGCAGGCCACCCGGTCCCATCTGGCTGATGAAGGTGTTCGCGGGTCCGCAGCCGACCTGCGTCACCACCAGGTTGACCGTGCTGTCGTTGAGCGCCGTGGTCGGGTAGAGCGCCCCGCCGGACGCCGCAGGCAGCGCCAGGAACCCGGGCGCGAACCGGCCGATGTTCGAGTCGACGAAGTCGGCGATCGCCACCTCGGCGTTGGCGAGGTTGACGGACAGGGTCTCGCTGCTGCCGCTGATGCGCAGCTGCAGGATCGAGGTTCGCATCGTCGAGACGACCAGCAGGGTCATCACGGCCAGCAGGATGAGGCTCACCACGAGCGCAGCACCGCGCTCGGAATGCCCGAAGATGTGCCGGTCATGCCTCATTTCACGCCCCTCGCCGTTGCGCGACGTTGCGTACCTGGAAATTCTGGGTAAAGACGTGGCGCCTGAATCCGCAGTTCACGTTCGGCGTACAGGTGAAGTCAGGCACGCCATCGCCGTTCAGGTCGTACAGCTTGCCGGTGTCGTCGTAGCCGGCCGTCGCCATCGGGTCGCGCACCAGCACCGACACCCGCACCACGACCACCGTGGCCCAGTCGCCGCCCGCCGGCGTGGCGGTGAATCGGTCGGGCACGCCATCGCCATCGGCATCGAGGCCGTAGAGGAAGTTGATCAGTTCCACGCCCTGCACCAGCGGCCGCTCGACCATCGTCGCGCCTTCGAGTTCCTGGCGGACCAGGGTCGGGATCGGCCGTCCGTTGTCGTCGGTCGCCTGGCAACCCGGTGGCGTTGCCGGCCGGCTGCAGGGGCGGATGTAGTAGAGGTGCGCCTGGTACTCGAAGATCGGGGCATCGGCCCCGCCGAAGACGCGCCGCGACAGCGACGCGCCGCGCAGGGTTCCGTAGTCGCTCCCGCGGAACAGGATCGCGCCGGTCGCGTTGCCCTGGATGTAGATCCGGTTGGCGACGAACGCTGCATCGCTCAGGTTGCCGTCGTTGTTCGGGTCCCGCAGGCGTTCGCCGGTCGCCATGCGCACGGCCAGGACCTGGCCGGTCTGGAAGTTGGTCTCCAGTACGCAGGGCAGGGTGGCATTGACGGTGATTGGCGTGAGCCCGTTGAAGCCGACCATCGGCGCGAGGGCGTTCAGCGCCCAGTTCGCCTGCGGCGGGTTGGCGGCCGATCCGCAGTCGGTCGTCGTGGCCACCCCACCGGTGGCGGCGTCGACCGGCGTCGCTGCATTGCCGACGCCATAGAAGCCGGCATGCCGGATCGAATCGCCGATGTAGGACAGGGCCGTCACGCCGCTTTCCTGCAGGCGGGCGAATTCGTCCTGGGTCTTGTAGCTGCGCGAGGTGCCCATGATCAGCACCATCAGCCCGAAGGTGAGCACCAGCGCGATCGTGATGCCGATCATCAGCTCGACCAGCGTCAAGCCCTGTTGCCTGCGATGGATCCGGGCGTCCATCGTCAGACCCTCACGTCGAGCGAAACGACGCGACGGCGCGTCTCCGTGCCGTACAGGCCATTGCCGCAGTTGGAGGTGGTCGGCGCGACGGTTTCCTCGCGGCCCTGCCATGACACGGTGACCCGGTAGGTGGCCAGCGTACTCGGCGCCACCGCCGCCACCACGACCTCCACGCAACCGCGCGCGTTGATCGCGCCGCCTGCATTGTTGGCGCCACCATTGAAGGTCTCGGTGGTGCCCTGCAGCAGTCCGTCCCAGTAGGCGGCGTCGAAGATCGCCAGCAGGTCTGGCGTGCAGGGCACCGCCGCGCAGTTGGTGAGGGTGCCGGTCGTGAGGTCGTTGAAGCGCAGGCCCTCGCCCAGCGGCGTCGCCACCGGCGCGGCAACGGCATAGTCGGCCGCGCGCGCGCGGTTGGCCTTGATCTTCTCCAGCATGTCGTTGGCCAGCGCGATCGCCTGCTGCCGCTGGTAGGCCTCGAACGACGCCCGCTGCCCCTTGACGATCAGCTGCGCGAGGCCGAGCAGGCCCACCGCGATCAACGTCAGGGAAACGAGGATCTCGATCAGGGTGAAGCCGCGGGCGCGGGATCGCATGGATTTTCCGTTACTGGCCATGCAGTCGGTTACGGCCGGGCAACGCGGTTCTTTAGCCTGTGCCCCGGGCGCCGCCGACGAGCGGAGGGGCGTGCCGGACCAGCGGTGCAGCCGCCGCCGGCGGGTCCGGCCAGCCGGGTTTCCTGACAGTCAGGCGCGGCCAGCGCCTGCGGGAAACGGTCCTGGAACGAAAGGGCCGGCTTTCGCCGGCCCTTCCTGTCAGCAGGACTGCCCCTGCAGGTCAGATCCCGGGTTCGAGATACCAGTAGACCCGCTGCGGTACACCCACCACCGCCACCTGTACGAAGGTAGCCGTCGGGTTCGTGAACAGGAAGCCGACCCGTCCGTCGGGCAGGAGGATCAGCTGTCCGCTGGGCACGAAGTTGCGCGACCAGACACCATCGATGAACGCCTGGTTGGTGCTGTTGCCCGGGAGCAGGGTGATGGAACCGTCGAGGCCGGCGTATCCGTAGATGCGGCTGGTGAACGACGGGATGCAGCTCGAGACCAGGGCCGGGAAGCCCATCGACGACGCACTGCCATAGATCGGCGCGAGCACCATGTTCTGGAACACGGTGGGTGCTTCGGTGACCTTTGCCGTCGGCGGCAGCAGGCGCGCCCAGCCTTTCGACGTCCCGCCGGGCGGTGCCGAACCGGTCAGGTCGTCATGGGCGAGCTTCACGAAGTCGGTGTCGGTGAACAGCGTCGGCGGACTGACCGACATCACCGGACCGAAGTCGCGGTCGATCAGCATCGCGATGATGTCCGCCGACGACAGCTTGAATGGATGCTCGCGGTCGCCCGTGCCCAGGTAGATCGCGTCGAACCGGCTGCCGCCCGCCGATTGCGGAACGACCGCGAACGGGAACAGGATCTTGCGGTTGGGCACCGCGCCGGTGGACAACCGCGCCAGCAGCTTGCCCGCCCAGTTCAAGGGATTGATGTCCGAGATCTGGAAGCGGAACACGTTGGCCGCGGTGTCGCCGATGTACACCCGGTCGATCAGGCCGTCGCCGTTGGTGTCGAGCGCGGTCGGCTCGGACGGCACGCTGTTGGTCATCGCGCCGGCTGGCGATCCGTTCACCAGCACGTTGCTGCTGTCGAAGCGCCGGATCGGGATGCCGGTGACAAGGTCGACGACGTAGAACGCGCGGCCCATCGTGTCAGCGACCGAGACCGGCTCGTTGTCCTGGTTGGGATCGTAGCCGCCGCCGAACATCACGACCGGGTTGGGTACGCCGGCGACGCGGCCGACCACGGGAGTGGACCAGGACTGCCCGAGTTCCGCATACAGCGGCTGGCTGGAGCAGCTGCCGGTGCAGAGCTGGCCGCCACCATCGGCCGTGATCTTCCAGAGGAACGCCGGGGCGGACAGGCTGGTCACGTCGATCGCGTACATGGAGCGCCCGCCGCGCCGCAGGCCGAAGGTGATGATCACCCGGTCGCCTGCCTCGACGATGCCGTTGCCGTTGATGTCGTCGACATGCACGGCGGGCGCACCGTCGGCCACCTGGATCTGCTGGCCGTTGCCGTTTGCCAGCATCTGTCCGAGCTGCGGCAACGCCTCCTCGACCATGAATGCCCAGCGCTCTCGGCCGGTATTCGCATCCACGGCGTGCAGCAGCCCGGTGTTGCTCAGGTAGAACAGGGTCTGCTGCGGTGGCGCGGTCGTCGTGTTGTAGTACACGAGCGTCGGCTTGGAATGCAGCACGTCGGCATGCGGCCAGGCCGACCACTGGTCGCAGGGCAGCCAGGAGGACACGCCGTTGCACTGGGGCACCGTCATGTTTCCGCCACGTATCCAGTTGAGCAGGCGGTAACGGCCTGCCGTGTCGGCCGCACCCAGCCCCATCATCGCGTTGGTGATGTTGGCATTGCCACCGGATACCGCATTGGACGGGTTGGTCAGGTCGGTGGCTGCAACCGTCGACAGCTTGGTGTACACGTTGCGCGTACCGGTGCCGTTGGTGGTGCCGGGCACGATCGTGGGCGCGGAGGACTTCAGCTGGAAGCCCGTGCCGCCGCGCGCCGGGTCACGCCCGTCGACCTCGGTGACCGGATTCCAGTAGCTGACCGCCAGCGTGCTGATCAGCCGCTCGAACACGCCCGTGGTGCCGATCTGCTCCGAGACTTCGATGTTCCGGTTGCCGCTCGGCAGCGTGGTCTGCCCGATCAGGCAGAACGTGATCGGGTTGCCGAGTGCATTGTTGCCGCATTCGCCCGACGTGACGCCGATGCCGTACTTGCGGACCGTCCCGCGCCAGGACACGTTGGTGCTCGGCTCGAAGAACGCCATGTAGACCTCGAGCGCGGTCTGCGCCCGGTTGTAGGCCGATATCGGCACCGTGGCCGCTGCGAGCGTGCCGGTGAAGCTGGTGATGCTGGTGATCGCCTGTTGCAGCAGGTTGCGCAGGTCCTGTGCGTCCTGTGCTTCGTAGTAGAGGCCGTCGCCCCTGACCGCGGCCTGCTGGACCACCGGCGAGGAGGCCCCCCGGAAACCGATCGTGTAGGTGATGATGCCCTGCGTACCCGTGAGGGCATCGTTGCTGCTGTCCCCCGGGAAGATGCGTGCCCCCGGGCTCATGTCGGCATTGCGCATGAAATAGGCCAGTTCGTCCAGCCACAGGTAGCCGCCGTCGAAGGCGGTCGAACCCTGGTCGAGCAGGCCGTAGGGCTGGTTGGTCACCGGGTTCTCGAACTGCTGGCTGGTCGTCGCCGTGTTGAACGAATCGACGCCCTGCACCGGCGCGAAGGTACCGACCGGGTTCGGCGAGGTGCTGTTGTGGGCGAGGTTGCGCACGCCACGGCTGCCCGGCAGGGTGTTTGCCGACCAGTCGTCCTCGGGGATGCCATTGGTGATCATCACCACGAAGTTCTTCTGGCACGATGCCGGCGCGGCAACGGTCGGATTGGACAGCATCGGCGATCGATAGACGCCGACCGAGGGACAGTCCGCCGAAATCGCGGTGCACACGGCAGTCGCGTCGCGGCCCTGGCTCGCCGTACCGCCGATGAAGGCCGTCGACGTGTCCGTACCCCACTGCGGCGTTCGCCCGGAGAAATAGAGCATCGCCTCGTAGAGCGTCTCGGTGAGCGGCGTACGCGAGGAGGCCACGACGTTGTTGATCGCGGTCACCAGCGTTGCGCGATTGGCAAAGTCCGGATCGGTGCTGTCAGTGCCCATGCGGCGCATTGCATAGGCGATGTTGCCGCCGTCGTTGGTCAGGTCGGTGCGGGTGCGGTTCGTCACCATCAGGCCGAAACGCACGCCGTTGGTGCTGGTGACCAGGTCCGATATGGCCGACTTCGCGGTAGTCAGGCGGGTGGCGCGGCCGATCGGGTGGCCGTTCGGACCACGGGGGCCGAACTTCCAGTTGAGGTAGTTGGCAGAGTAGGTGTCGATCGCCGGTACCGCGCTGCCAGGGTCGGTCGGGGCATAGGCGGCGGCGGTGTTCGCTGCATTGCTGACCGTGCTGTTCCATTCGGCGCCGAACGTGCGGTCGGTGCGGGCGGAGATGAATCCGTTGAAGTTCGCCGCCGTGCCGTTGTCGGCCTGGCAGTCGTGGACCAGGTAACCCGCGAAGCGTGCGCGGTTGACCACCGCGAAATCGGTGCTCGGGGGCGTATCCCAGCGCACGGCGGGGCCGCAGCCGCGGCCGTACTGGCAGGGCAGGCCTTCCCGGGTCAGGCAGTTGAGCTGCCTGCCCGCGACGTTCACCGCGCCGCAGCCGTCGCCCTGGCCGTTGGCACCGTTGCCGATGGTCGCATTCGCGTAGGTGACGCCGTTGAAGGTCCGGTTGGCTGCGGTCGGTGCGCCGCAGTAGGTGGTGCTGGTCGGGCCCGCGGCGCAGTCGGAGAGATGCGGGAAGCGCGAGGTGCAGTTGGCGGCGCAGGTGCCGCCGTGGAACACATTGCCGACGCCTTCCACGAACACCGACGACCGTCCGGTCCAGAAGCAGCCACTGGGCTGCACGGTGCGGTAGACATCGTTCGAGCCGGGTGCACCGCAGGCCGGGGTGCCGGTCGCCGCGCATACGCCGGGCGCGCCTTCGTCCACCGAGCCCGGGATGCAGGTCGACGCGGTCGAACGGAAGGAACGGAACGAACCCCAGGCATCCACCGGGTTGTTGCTGGCCGGGGTTGCGGACTCGGAATCGGCGCAGTTCTGGCGGCAGAACGACGAATCGCGGTCGAACAGGCGCAGGTTGACGGTGATGGTGGCTCCGGTGACCGCTGTCGCGGCCGCCGCGGAAAGGGTGAGGGTCCGGCGGTCAGCGCCGGTCACGTTGTCGATGCGCGCCAGCAGGTTGCCACCCGCGGCGCCGGCACCGGGAACGTTGATCCGCTGGCCGATCCAGAACGCATTGTTGCGGTCGATCGTGAGCTGGTTCGAGCCGGCCGTGATGGAACCGGTGGTGACGGATGTCGAGAAATAGGCTGGCAGGCCGGTGACCCTCCACCAGTCGGTGCCCGCTGCATCGCGGTTGCCCCGCAGCGCGGCGAACTTCACCTGTGACAGCGGCGTGGTCGAGGACACGGCAACGCCGTACTGCTGGAGGACCTCGCGCAGCGGATTCTGCGCGGCGTAACCCGGGAAGCCGGAGAATGCGTCCTCGATCAGGTGTCCGACGCCGCTCCACCAGAAGTTGTAGCCGCCGAGGTCGGCGCGCGGAAGGCTCCAGCCCGAGCGTGAATCCCCCGGGTTCACCTGCCCGGGCGTACCGTTGTCGACGAACATCCGGATCGGCGCGCCATAGCTGCCGGGATGCTGGAATATCCAGCGTTCACCGTTGCCGAACGACGCGAAGCCCCGGTCGCCGTTGCCCGGGTTCTGCGTGGGGAACAGGTTGTTCGGGCCTGCCCACCAGGGCCAGAAATCCGGCCCGCTCTCCATCGTGAGCGCGGGCGCGGCCGTGTTGTTGTTGGCATAGCCGGTGCGAGGCGTGATGCGCGAGCCGATGGACCCGGTTCCAGACGAGCCTTCGATCACGCGACCGCCCCACGGTGCCGGCTGGTCGGTGGTCGGATAGACGGAGGCCATCGAGTTGTCGAGGTCCAGGAACGGCTCCCAGCGCATCCAGGACTGGTTGAGGAACTTGCCCGCGTTGCGCGGCTGCGTCGATGGCGCGAACACGGTGGAGGGTGTCAGGACGGGATAGGACGCCTGGCACTGGTTCCGGTTCAGCCAGCTGTCGGTGCTCGGGTTGTTGTTGCCATCGACGAAGCGCATGCCGCCACGGATGCCGCCGATCATGCGCGTGCCGCCCGCGAACTTGTTGAACGAGGCCGACCACAGCAGCGGCGACTCTTCCGGGGTGCCTGCCGGGGCCCACCAGATCCAGTTCGAGTCACCGGTCCACACGCGCGGGTACAACACCCCGCTGGAGGGCACGTCGCGCCCGCCGCCGTAGTTGCGGTACAGGAAGCGCGGACCGGGGTCGGAGGCCAGCGCCTTGCCGTTGATCGTCGATTCGAGCGCAGCTGCCTGCAGCTGCTGGCGTTCGGTGATCGTCGCCCCGGCCCAGTTTCCCCACGGACTCGTCGGGTTCACCGGCTGCGCCATCAGCGAGATGCCGCCGGACTGTCCCCAGGCGATCGGATGGCCGGGCAGTTCGCCGACCTGGTCCGGGATCGCCACGTTGACGCCGGTCATCATGTTGCTCGGGCGGATCAGGTTCGGATCGGCCCAGAGATACTCGACATGGGAGTCGTAGGCGCCCGGATACTCGCGCCAGGGCTCGGCGATGTTCATCCGGTCGTTGGTGCCGAGCACGATCAGGATGTTCGGTTCCGCGGCACCACTGGCGGTCGTCGACAGGTAGATCGCCGTGTCGCGCACGGGCGTGTTGGAGACCACCTGTGCGATCGCCGGCCCGGGATTGATCATCGCCGCGATCAGCAGCCAGGCGGTCGCGCGTTTGAGGGTTTCGTGTGACCGGATATTCATGGCAAGTCCTGTCCGGCCCGGGGCCGGGATGCGAAGGGGTTCAGCAGCCTGCGGAGAAAGACATCACGCCCTGGTTCACCGCCGCGGCACCGCCGAGTACGCTGGTGGAGGTGCTGCGGATGTTGAAGGTCGTCACGAACAGCGCGTTCTGGCGACCCTGGTTTGCGTACTGGTTGCCGAGGATGGTTGCCGACGAGCACTGGATCTGTGCCGCGGTCAGCGCCACCGCGCCCCCCGCGATGGCCGGAAGCGAAAAATCAGGCGCACCCGGCGCAGGTCCGACCAGCGTCAGGAACCCCGGCGCGAAGCGGCCGGTATTCATGTTCAGGAAATTGCTGATGGCCAGTTCGGCATTGGCAAAGGTCTCTTGAGCCACCTGGTTGGCGCCGCCGATGCGCAGTTCGAGGATCGAGGTACGGAGCATCGAGATCACGAGCAGCGTCATCACGGCGAGCATGATCAGGCCGACGATCAGCACGGCACCGCGCTGGCCGGCACGCCCGGGCCGCCTGAAGTGCGCGGCCTGCGCGAGGGGGGGGAAGGACATCGGGCGATCCTCGGAGGTACGGTTCATGGTCAGCCGGCGCGGCGCATCGCGATATTGCGCACCTGGAATGTCTGGTGGAACACGTGGCGCCGGTATGCGCATTCATTGGCGACCAGTGGAGAGCAGGTGAACGGCGCGGCCAGGCCCGAGGTGAGGTCGTAGCGCTTGCCGGAATCGTCATGGCCTACGTTGGGCGTCGCCGAACGCATCAGGATCGACACCCGGACCGTGACCACCCTGGACCATTCCGCAGGCGTGGCCGGGTTGAGCACGTAGGTGTCGGGAATGCCGTCCCAGTTGCGGGTCGGATCGTTGTTCACGTTGTCGATGCCGTAGACGAAACCGATGCGCTCGACCCCGGGCACCAGCGCGAGTTCGGTCATCGTCCGCCCGACCAGCTGCTGCCGGACCAGGGTCGGGATCGGGAATCCGCCGTCATCGGTCGCTGCGCAGGACGGTGGCGCTGCGGGACGGGTACACGGGCGCAGGTAGTAGACATGCGCCTGGTAGTCGAAGATCGGGGCATCGACGGGCACGCCGGCGGCATTGGTCACCCGTGCAGTCTCGCCGACGGCCTTCAGTGCGGTGAACCGCGCGGCACCGCCACGGAAGATGATCCCGCGCGCCGGGTCGGCCTGCACGTAGAGCCGGCCGATGTCGAAGGTGGCATCGGTGAGGTCGCCCGGCGTGGCCGGATCGACCACCTGCGAACCGTTGGACCCACGCACGACCAGGATCTGGTGATTGGCAGCGTCGAGGAAATTCTCGGCAAGGATGCAAGGGAAGACCGCGTTGACCGTCGCCGGGGTCAGGCCGATGCGACCGGAAAGCGGATCGCCCACCTGCAGCGCCCAGTTCGCGGCCGGCGGGTTTGCCGCGGACCCGCAGTCGGCGAGGGTGTCCACCTCCTGGCCGCCCCCGGGGGCGAGTTGCGGCAGTGCGACGCTGGTGGCGCCGCCCGGCGAACCGTTCCAGCCATAGAAGCCCGCGAGCCTGAGGCTGTCGCCGATGTAGCGCAGGGCCTCGACGCCGCCTTCCTGCATGCGCGCGAACTCGTCCTGCACCTTGAAGCCGCGGGACGTCCCGGCCATCATCACCAGCAGGCCGAGCGTCAGGAACAGCCCGACGGTCATGCCGACCAGCAGTTCGACCAGCGAAACCCCGTGCGCCGCCCTGCGCGTGCGCGATGGAACCAGCAGGGATCGGGCGCCGGCCGTGCGCGGCTTCAGGCTCATGGACATGGGATCTGCACCATCACGTCTAGGGTCACCACGCGGCGCTGCAACTCGTTTCCGTACTGCCCGGCGCCGCAGGTCGAATTGGCCGGCACCGACGTCGCGTCGCGTCCCTGCCAGGCGACGCTGACCGTGTAGCGCTGGCCGAAGAAGAAGCGTCCTGCCGGGGTCGCCGGGGGCGCAGGGCACGCACCGATCGCGGCGCCCGTGGCCGCCACGCAGCCGTTCGCGCGCAGGATGCCGGCCACGCGCGCACCACCGACGACTTCGCTTTCGCTCGCGCCGGCCAGGGAACCGTCCCACTGCGCGACGTCGTAGGCGACCGTCTCCGCCGGCGTGCAGGTGCTGGTCCCGCAGTTTCGAACTGCGCCACCGATCTGTGCAAAGCGCACGCCGTTGCCGACCGGCGCGAGGAGTGGCGCGGCCGCTGCATACTCCGCCGCCAGGGCCCGGTTGGAGCGCATCCGCTCCGCGATGTCGGTCGCGTAGGACAGTGCCTGCTGGCGCTGGAAGGCCTCGAACGAAGCACGTTGCCCCTTGGCCATCAGCCCTGCGAGCCCGAGCAGCCCGAACATCAGGATGATCAGGGTGATAAGCACTTCGAGCAGGGTGAAGCCTCGGTTCAGCATGGCGGCGTGGCGTTGTTCTGGTTGACGGCAGTGACGCGGCCGACGAGGCCGAACATCAACACCCGGGTGCGCGAGTCCGCCGCACCCGTGCTGTCGTCGGTGATGGTGATGCCGTCGTTGGCGCCGATCGCCGAGGCGCGGATCACCTGGCCGCGCGGTCCGAAGATGATCGTGTTCGCGAAGTCGGCCACCGCCGAGCAGATGCGCACCTGGCCGCCGACACCCTGCTGCACCTTGATCAGCTCGCCGGCGTCCATCGTGGTGTTGCCATTGTTGTCGACGAAGATGCACCAGCCTTCGCGCCAGGTGGTGCCGGTGACGGTGCACCCTCCGAAACCGGCCCTGGCGATGACGACCCGTCCGCTGAACCGCACGGCCTCGGAACGGGCGAGCGCGAAGTCGCCGAGCATGTCGGAGGTGATCGCACGCACCCGCTGGTCGCGGATGAAGTTCTGGAAACTGGGCAGGCCGGCGGCGAGCAGGATTCCCGCGATGACCAGCACGATGAGCAGTTCCACGAGCGTGAAGCCGTTGCGGGGTCGGGGGAGGCGCGCCGGGCGCATGCTGGGCATCATCGGGGCGCTACCGGTCGGTCCACTGGAGGTCGGTGCCGTTCTCGAACGAGCCGTTGGTGTTCATGTCCCGCCAGCGCAGGCCGGTGGAGTCGATGCACAGTCCGCCATCGGCGGCGGTCGCGATCGGACCACCGGCGAGCGGCTGCAGGCAGGCGATGTAACCCGCGGGCGGCCCGGCCACTGCAGTGATGGCGGGTGCGTTGTAGCGCAGGTTCGCGGAGGTGCCCGGATCGGGGAACACCATCGGCAACTGGTTCGCGCCGTTGCCCAGGCCCGCCGTGGCATAGGCGCGCCGGTCGAGGAAAAGCTGCTCCTGGCGCTGCGCGAAGTCCTGGAGCCATTGCTGGCCCTCGGATCGGTAGCCGCGGATCACGTAGGCCACGTAGGACGGGTAGGCAACCGCGGCCAGGATCGACACGATCACCACCACGATCATCACTTCGATCAGGGTGAATCCGTGCGCCGGTGTGGCGCCCGGCGCGTGCGCCCGCCCGCCCGCCGCGAGGACGCCAGGCTGGATCTGGACGGGAGACTGCGATCGGGAAAACGGACGTCGGATCATGACTACCTCTTTGACTTCAGCATGTTATCGATGACAGGACGGGGGCTCCAACGGCGGCAGACGAGCGGCGCCGTTCGGCGCCTGAGTGGTGCCGGGTGTGCGCTTCTACTGGGGAAAACCTGTGGAAAAAGTCCTGTCCGCGGCCAGGGGACGGCCCTCCGGCCGATCCGGGAGCCATGTCCGCAGATCGTGTAACGGTCATGGCGCGCTCCACTTGAGCGTCGGGCCGGGCCCGCGGCGGCCCGGCCCGCGATACGGGGCCCGATACGGGACTCGATACGGGACGGGACATCCGCGTGCTGCATTGATATCATTCGGCCCTCGCAAACGGCAGCAGCGTGCGGCAGTGCTGATGTAGCTCAGTTGGTAGAGCAACTGATTCGTAATCAGTAGGTCGGAGGTTCGATTCCTCTCATCAGCACCATTTACGGCTCGTGCTTTGATAGTGCCCGCTAACTTTGCCTCTTACTGCCTCTTTCAGACGGGTTCAGCGGGTGAACCACGCGCCCGGAAAGCCGCCGCACATAGCCTTGCGTCGTCGTGATCGAGGCATGTCCGAGAAGATCCTGTGCGGCTTCCGTCGATTCGTCGTCCGTCTTCTCGGTCGCCGCCTTCGCGCGAAGGTCGCGCATCTGCCAGCGCTCACCGGCTGCCGTGCGGGCTGTCTCGAAGTCGCCTCGCAAGGCACCGTAGGAGAGCGGAGAGCCGTCTTCGGCGCACAGGAGGTACAGCGAGCGGGCCGCGACCGATCGCAGCTTGCAGCGCTCGACGACGGCCGCGAGATCGCCTTCGATCACTATCCGAAGTCGTGCGCCCGTCTTTCCCTGCGAGACGTGAAGATAGCCGTCGCGGACATCGCTGCGCGTCCACGAGAGAACATCGGCTCGGCGCTGCCCGGTCAGGAACAGAAGGTCGAGCGCATCCTGCACGACGGGCCGGCAGCCGGCGCGCACTCGCGCGAGCATGTCGTCGGTGACCAGCACGCCGCGGGGCCGCTCCGGGTTCCTGTCGACGTCGCGGCACGGGTTCGGCTTGTCCGACATGCCCGTCTGTATCGCGCGCGCCATCACGCGCGAGAGAACCGCGATCTCCCGGTTCGCCGCCACCGGGGCGCCGCGCTTGTCGATGTACTGGCGGACGTGCAGCGGGCGCAGCGCGTCGACGTGCATCTTCCCGAAGACGCGCTCCAGCCGGGCTAGGCTGTAGCCGTAGTCGATCTGCGTCTTCGGCTTCAGCTTCGGAAGGTCGTCGCGCCGGAAGCGGAGGATCGCCTCCGAGATCGTGAGAAGCGTCGGATCCGGTGGCGCGCCTTCGAGGCGTGCCCACTCCAGAAGCGCCGCGGATCGATCCTTGCCGAGCGGTTGCCAGACGCCGCCGGCCGTACGATAGAACGCGCCATGACTCCGGCGCATGCGGGGCGGAAGGTCGAGGTCGTTCGTGCGCGGGCGCGGCATAGTCGCCGGATGTTACATCGCGGAGAAGTCGGGCGCGTCCGTGCCGGCGCAGGCTGTCTCGGGAGAGCCGCCGAGCCGTATCTCGGCATGCGCGCGCAGGACGGCGGGCCGCCCGTCGCCGCGGATCTCATACGTCCACCGGCGAAAGTCGAGCCACCGACGCTGATCGGCTGCGCGCCGGTAGCCGGTGAGATCGAAAAGTTCGTCCGGGGAGAGGAACATCTCAGAACCAGTGCATCGCGACGGATGTCGCGGAGAACGCCAGAGCGTAGGCACCGCACACGAACGGCGCCGCGTACATCACGTCGGCTGCCTCGAAGTCTCGCACGTCACGCGAGAACGTCTCGACGATATCGTCAACGATCATCGTGCGCGCTGCCGAAGAGAAACGAGTTCGCGCCGAAGCCCGGCGATGATGTCTCGTTCAAGGATAAGCGCGGCTTGCGCGTCGGCTACTCGTTTCGCAGCTTTCGAGATCCGCTCTTCGAGATAGGCGATTCTCGGATCGACGGCGCAAACAGCCTCGCCCGTGGTTGCCGTCTGCGATGCCTGCCTTCCGTTGCCGAACATGGGAGATCCTTTCAAAGCGGGGAATGCGCGCGCCCGGATATCTCCGGAGTGAAGAGAACAGCGATCGGTAACCGCCCAACCACGGGCCGACTTCCGTCGCGCGCTGCCGGTGTTTCTCGGCACGAACCGGCTAATCCGGGCCGGCGCACGCTATCTCTTCGTGCGCCGGCTCTTCTGCTCTTCGAGCCAGCGATCGACTTCGACGCTGTCCCATGCGAGCTTGCCTCCGAGGAAGAAGGCGAGTTCGTGCGGGATCATCTTCGACCGTCGCCGCTGGCGAGCCCGGATCGCGGCGTCCGTGGTGTTGAAGCGGGCCGCCATCTCGGGGACGTGGTAGATCATGGTCGAGCCTCTCTAGAACGGAATGTCGTCCTCGAAGTCGTCGAAGCCGGACGAGCCGCCCCCGGTCGACTTCGGGGCTGCCTGCCGCGCCGGAGCTTCCGCGCGCGGGCGCTCTTCACGCGGAGCCGCGCCGGGATCCTCGCCGCCGGAGCGATCGCCGAGAAGAACGAGCGACGAGACGCGGAGTTCCGTGATCTGTCGTTCGGTGTTCTCTTTGTCCGTCCACGAGCGCGTGCGAAGCGAGCCGCTGACCTGCACGAGCTTTCCCTTCCCGACGAACTTCTCGACGACTTCAGCGGTCCGGCCGAACGCGGAACACCGCATCCATTCCGTATGCTCTTTCATCTCGCCGGTCGTCTTGTCTTTCCATCGCTCATTCATCGCGATCGAAAAGTTCGCGACCGTCTCGCCGGATGCCGTGTGTTTGACGTCCGGATCTCGGCCGACGTTGCCGATCCCGATGAACTGATTGAAGCTCGCCATCAGACCTCCCGACCGTGAATGATCGTCGAGCCGGTCTCGGTCTGGATCGTGGTGAACATCTGCTCGAAGGCCGTTCGCAGCACGACGCCCGGGCGCACGAGATCGAACCAGATCGAGAGCTTCTCTTCGCGCAGGCGATAGCGGAATCGCGCGTCGATCGCGTAGCGCGGCGCGTTGAAGCCGTCGAAGACGGGGATCAAGATCGTGAACGTCTCCGGGATCTTGATCGGCTTTCCCTTGTTCGCGCCGGCCGTCGCGCTGACTTCGTTCACATAGCCGAGCGAGATCTGCCCGTCGTCGAGCCGCTGCGCAAGCGAAAAGTTCATCCCGGCCTTGACGCGGAAGTTCAACGCGACTTCCATCATGTGACTTGCCGACGGCTTCAGGACGTCCGGCGCGTTGTCCTCGAAGAAGAGCGCGAGTTCTTCGTTCGACGCGAACGTCTTCCCGTTCTGCGCGTTCCAGACATCCCATTCGGGCGAGTGCGACACGTCATACACGACGCGGTGATCCCGATGCCCGACTTCGTTCGCCGTCGGATCGTCGGCGTTCACGGGGAACCCGTGATCGTTCAGGACCGCGACGAAGCGCGCCGGCTTGCGCTCGCCGTAGATGGCGGCCGACGTGTTGCCGCGGTTGCCGTAGCGGCGAACCATCTCGACGAAGCTCGGCGCGTCGTTCACGTTGATCGTCCCCTTCATGCGCGACGGCGGATCCTTCTTGTCGCGCAGAAACTCGACGCGATCGGATCCGTCTGCGTTGCGCAGGATCACGAACGGCGCCGCGTCCGAGTAGTCGCCGGTCGTCGGCTCCGTTTGATGAACGGAGATCCGGCGGCCGAGTTCTGCTGCGCTCTCGACGAGATTCCCTTCGGTGTTGAAGTTGTCCATGTCTTATGCCTCGTTGACGTTGCGGGGAGCGATCGACAGGCCGATCTCGGCTTGCCGTGTGGGCTTCTTGCTGAAGGCGCCGTCTTCGTCGATGAAGAACAGCGATTGATGCGGATCCGGCTTCGGCAGCTTCGAGTCGACGACGGCCGACATCGAGATCACCGGCTCGCTCAGGTTCTTCTGCGTGAGCAAGCCGAGCGAGAACGTCACGGTCACGCTCGAACCTTTGCCGAGCGCGGTCGTCGTCTGCGATGCGTCGTGCAGAGCGAGCGCGATCTTGTCGAGCAAGTTCCCGTTATCGAGTTCGCGCATCACTTCGAGCGCGGGGCGGAGTTCAGACATCAAGCTTCCTTTCTGTTGCGTGGGTGGGTCTCGCGTTGAAGCCGCGAGCGAAGGTCGATCACGCGATTACATGCGTGACGATGTTTCCGGTACAGGACCGATCGAAGATGCTGCTCGCGCGTAATCGCGACGCCGAGTTCCGTCTGCCGCTCTTCGCTTTCGCGGATCTGGTCGATCGCGGCGTTCGCGCGGATGCGCCAGACATACGCGAGGAAGGCGAGCCACATCGCGCGGAAGCTCATGCGCGCCTCGCGTTGACTTGTTCGCGCTCGAACACGCGGATCCCGGCGAGCGGGCAGCGGTCCCGCATGGCGGTTACGATGCGGCCGACTTCCTTTGTGTCGACCGTGAGGCATGCGGCGTATTCCGGGTGAGCTACCACGAAGGCCGCGAGGTCGAGGATCGACTTCACTTCGTACGTCCAGACCTTCGACGTCGAAACGCCGGCCACCTTCCGTAGCGTTTCCCGCGGGGCCGCCTGAACGACTTCGGCGATCTGGCGTGTGACTTCCGCGGCTTCGACGTTGCCGGCGGCCGCCTGCTCGTCGGCGAGCTTCTGGATCCGCGCACGCTCCGCGCGAGCTTCTTCTTCGCGCTTCGCCTGCTCTTCCGCGAGACGCTTGCTCTCGGCTTTCTGGAACGTGAGCATCGCCGCCTTGATCGCGGACTCGGCTTCTTCGAGAAGCGCGATCGCCGGGCGGAAGAGATCCATCGTCGCCTTTTTCGCTTCGTCGAGCGGCTTCGTGATCGTCTTCCGCTGCTCGTCGAGCTTCGCGGCTTTCGCCTTGATCGCGCGAAGCTCTTCGGCCGCGAGGTTGTAGGTTTCCGCGCAGGAGATCTCGAAGGTCGACGCGAAGCTCTTCGTCGCGAGCGCAGACTTCGTGATCGCGGCGGCGTCGGGCTGGTCTACGGTGACGGTCTTCGCCGTCGGTACGGTGATCGTGTCAGGCATGGGAACGGCTCCAGTGTGCGACGTTGAGAAGGGACCGAAAGCAGACTTCGTCCGCTCGGTCGTTGAAGTAGAAAAGACGGAACGTCCCGTCCGGGAGAAGGCGAAGCGATGCGCGCTCGTCGATGTCGTAGCCGGCTTCCTTCAGCAATATTTCGTAGCCGGCAAGCTGAACGCCCCATGTCGGCGAGTGCTGCGCCGCCGACTTCAGATCGACGAGCGTCGTCTTCCCGGCGATCGTGTAGACGCGATCGAGCGTGCCGGCGAAGCGAAGCAACTTCGAGCCGAGCTTCTGCTCGCTCTGCAGGACAAGCGGCTTCACTTGCCGAAGGAACCGTTCGTAAGCCTTCAGGTAGCCGACGGCTTCATCCGGCACGCTCGACCAGTCGAGATCGTCTTCGTCGATAAGGCAGGCCGCTTCGTGGACGAGCGTTCCGAGCGCGCACTTCCGATCGAGAACGTCCGGCGGGACGTGGCTGAAGTCGACGAGCGGCCGGATGATCTCGGTCACGCTCGGGACTTCGGCGCCGTCCAACCAGTAGCGATGCTGCTCTGCATCGAAGACGAGCCCGCTCATAGGGTCATCAAGTGCGACTTGATCGCGTTGAAGTCGGCTTTCGTGAGGCTCGCCGGGTTCATGCCGCGTTCATTGGCGATCGAATGCCAGATCACGCCGAGCGACTCCGCCTTCCGGGACAGAAACGCGAGTTCGTTCGCGCTGGCGAGTTCGATCTTCTCGCCGTCCGGGCCGGGCTCCGCCGCTGCTGCCGCTGCTGCCGGCGCCGGCTTCCGCTCTTCACGCTCGACGCGCTCGGGCTCCGCGTCGACCGTCTGCGGCACGCGCTCGGCGTCCGACTTCCGAGCGAGCTTCTTCGGGGTCGTCGGCGGCACCGGCGTTACGCTGAAGTCGGAGTCTTCGCCGAGCGTCTTCCCGTCCATCTCTTCGGCGATCGGCGCGTTCCCGATCTCGGGGAAGGCTTTCCGCAGAGCCTGCGCTTCCGTGCATTTCGCGATCTGGCCGCGGTTGCGCCGGCGCCACATGGCATTCGGCGCAGTCGAATCCTTGCCCGCGGTCGCGTAGTTCTCGAACCAGTATTCGACCGCGGTGAAGTCGAAGATCAAGCCGGTCTGCGGGTTGAACCGACGCGCTGTGACGCGGCACCACTCGGGAACCTTCAGATCGCCCGCTCCGGGCACGGAGACGAGCGGACCGAACTCGGGCTCGCTGATCCCTGCATAGCATCCCGATCGCGCCGCCTGCGTCCGATACAGGCTGATCCCGGGCATGATGACGTCGCGCCATTCGTATTCGTTCTTCGTGCCGGCCTTCTTGACCGACATCGGCACGATATGGACCGGCTTCTGGAGCGGATCCAGATTCGATGCCTTGCAGTAGCCGATCACCAGCTTGATCGACTCGCGCTGCGCGCCCGGGTAGATGCTCGATTCGAGAACCCGGATCAATTCGTCTTCGTTCATCGCGAGAGCCGGAACCCTGCCGGCCGTCGGGACGAGAGCGGAATCACCGTCCATCGTTGCGCCTCCGTTTCGTTGTAAGTCGCTGCAACATGCAACGACAAGTAGCGACATTACACGACAACTTCGGGTAGTGCAAGAGGCAAAAAAAGAGAGCGGGGTTCGGGCTCTCTCTTGTTCGTCAGAGGTTCGGCGCGATAGTCTGTGCCGTGAGAAGCGTGACGAGAAGTGCAACGGTGAGACGGTAGAAGCGAAGGCTCCGATCGCGGATCTTGTTCGGATCCGCGTCGAGCCGGCGCTGCATCAACGCGTGAGCGAGCCGCGTTGCCTCGCCCGGTTCGTAGGTGGTAGCGAGCCGATCCAGTTCGTCTTGCGAGAGCATGCTCAGAGCGCGAGCATCAAGCGAGAAAGAACCGCGGCGGTTGGTGGTGGCGATCCCTTCAACGCGTCCGCGTACAGGGTCGTGGCTATGGTCGCAAGCTTCGCTGGCTGTAGCTTGCGGGCGGCGAGATCTGCTGCTCCGAGTGTTACTTCGAGACATCGTGCAAGAAGCTCCGTATCAAGCGCTCCGCGATCTGCACTCGGTGATCCCGTGCCCCACAACAGGCGAGACGGGGAGGCGTCGAGCCATTTCGCAATGATCCCTAGTTTTTCGGAGCGCGGCACCGCCAAGCCTGCACAGTATCGCCGCGCCATCTCGTAGCTTATGTCGGCCGCCTTCACGAGTGCTGCGATGTCTACACCACTCGCGCCGCTGCCTAAAAAGCCGCGCTCTTTCATGGACGCGACAAGTCGAGCCGCGAACGCATGCGCAGAAGGATCCTTCCGCATAGCTCAATCCTCGCACAATAAATGGTTGCGTCGCTACACAACTTCGGGTAGTCTTGCGACGTAATTCACAAAACAAGAGGGTTTTTCGATGTCGCTGCGAACTGCTAGTCGTCTGAGCGACCGGCGCGTTTCTTCGTTCGGCGAAAACGCTCCAGTCTGCGAAGCTGCCCGTCTATGCGGGGGCTATACCTCGCTCGCGCGCATCTCCGGATGCACACTCCCGAATCTTAGCCGATATGCACGCGGGATAACCGTCGTGCCTGTGTGCGCTGCCGAACAGATCGCGAACGCTACCGGCGGGCGTGTTCAGGCGGCGGACATCATCGAGGCGAACCGGCTCGTCCGGGCTGCGCAGCTTGTGACGCGCGCCGAAGCGATTCTCGCGGGGCTGCAATGATGGGCGCCGATCCGTTGTTCCTGCTTCAGAAGCCGGATCCGCTCGTGCCTGAAGGCGTGTCGACCTCCGGCTTCCCGACGATGCCGCTCGATGTCGGTCGTCTTCTCGCGTCGGACACATGGGTCGAGGCGGCCGACGTGCCGAAGCTCGGTCACGCGCTCGTGTCTCTGTGGGCGGCGGCATGGATGCAGACGCCGCCGGCAAGCCTGCCCACGAACGCGAAGACGCTCGCCCGGCTGGCGTTCTGCTCGCCGTCCGAATGGTCGGAGATCGCCGAGCGTGCGCTCGCCGGGTTCGTTCTCTGCAACGACGGGCGGCTCTATCACCCGGTCATAGCCGAGAAGGTTCTGTGGGCTGCCTCGCGGAATGTCCACAACAGAGCCCGCACGGAGAAGGCGCGAGAAGCGGCTGCCGCTCGACGAGCGCAAGCCATTGAAGAAGCGAGGATTCTCGCCGCCGCTCAGTCGACAGACTCTGTCGCGAAGTCTGTCACAGAGTCAGTCACAGACGACAAGGTAAGAGAAGTTAAGGTAAGTGAAGTTAAGGTAAGTGAAGTTAAGTCAATAGAAAAACAGAAGACTCCGTCCGCTGAAGCGGCCGGCGCGACGGGGAACGGCGGCGAACTGGTCCCGACGGAGACGCCGAGGAAGACGGCGGCGCGCGCCACATGGGAGGCTTATTCGGACGCCTACTTCGAGCGCTACAACGCCGAGCCCGTCCGGAACAAGACGATCAACTCGCAGATCCTGTCGTTCGTCGACCGGCTCGGATTCGAGGCTGCACCGGAAGTCGCCGCCTTCTTCCTGACCCACAAGGGAGCGCGCTACGTCGCCCGGATGCACTCCGTCGGGGACATGCTCGTCGACGCTGAGAAGCTGCATACGGAATGGCAAACCGGGCAACAGATGACGACGGCGGCCGCCCGGCAGTCTGACCGGACCGGCGCCAACGTCAACGCGCTGAACAGCTACATCGGCAAGCTCGGGGCCGGCGATGAATAACGCCGACCGCGCCACGCTCGCTCGCGAGATCACGATAGCCGTCGAGGTCACGCAAGGCACGATCTCGCCGCTCGCGCTCGCCGCGATGGTCGAGGATCTCGTCGTCTACCCGCTCGACGCTGCCGTCTCCGCCATCCGGCAGGCGCGCCGCGAGGTATCCCGGATCACGCTCGGCGAGATCATCAAGCGCGTGATCGTGAGCGACTCGCACCCGGCGCCCGACGAAGCCTTCGCATGCGTCCCGGTCGAGGAAGGCGCCACGGTCGTATGGACCGACGAGATCGCGCAAGCCTACGAAGCCGCGTCGCCGCTCATCAAGCGAGGCGATCTGATCGCCGGCCGGATGGCTTTCAAGGACGCCTACGTTCGGATCGTCGACGTCGCTCGCCGAAGCCGGCTGCCTGCTCGCTGGCGCGTCTCGCTCGGTCACGAAGCGTCGCACCGGGAAGCGCCGATCGCCCGGGCAGTGCAGATCGGACGGATCTCCGTGGACGAAGCGCGGGCGCTTTTGCCGAATCCCATGTCGGGCGAACTGCAGCGGGCACTCGCGCTGCCGGCGCCGGATCCGGTGAAGGTCGAAGAGATCCGGCGGCGTATCGCCGGGATCCGCAAAGTGATCGCGCGGAGGGCCGTTGCATGAACGTGATCGAGTTCGGAGATTGCCGGGAGACGATGCGCCGATGGGCGGCTGACGGAGTGAAGGCGCAGACATGCGTTACAAGCCCGCCCTATTTCGGGCTTCGGGACTACGGGCACGCGGGACAGATCGGGCTGGAACAGACGCCAGAACAGTACATCGCAGCAATGGTCGAAGTGTTCCGCTGCGTGCGCGATGTTCTGGCTGACGACGGCACGCTCTGGCTAAACATCGGTGACAGTTACGCGCGCGCCGCCGAGAAGGGAGGCAGCGGGCCGGGCGGAAAGAACGGGGCTTACTCGGACAGCTACACGCTCGCGCAGTCGGCGAAAGTGGGATCTTCAGACGGTGCCGTCGGTAGGGCAGCGCGCCCGGGTACGCGCGCCATGTCTAACGGACTGAAGCCGAAGGATCTGATCGGCATTCCGTGGATGCTCGCGTTCGCGCTGCGCGCAGACGGCTGGTATCTGCGGCAGGACATCATCTGGCACAAGCCGAATCCGATGCCGGAAAGCGTCCGCGACCGCTGCACGAAGGCGCACGAATACATCTTCCTGCTGTCGAAGTCGGAGCGGTACTATTTCGACGCAGAGGCAATGGCGGAGCCGTCCGATCCGAAAAACCATCGCGACAGCCGAGGAATTCGTCGCACGGCGCCGGGTAGCACCGATCACAGTGGGTTTAAGGATGGACGGCACTACGAGACGCGCAATCGTCGCAGCGTCTGGAACGTAGCCACCCGCCCCTACAAGGGCGCGCACTTCGCCACGTTCCCGCCTGCGCTGATCGAGCCCTGCATTCTTGCTGGCAGCCGTCCGGGCGATGTCGTTCTCGATCCGTTCATGGGAAGCGGAACGACGGCGGCCGTCGAAGTTCAGAGCGATCGACAGTACATCGGCTGCGAACTGAACCCGGCTTATCGGGAGCTTCAAGACGAGCGCATCTTTGCGGCGCCCGTCGCGAAGCCGAAGAAGAAGCCGCAGTCGAAGAAGCGATCGGTCGAAAGCCGCTGCTTCGGAACCGTCGACATGTTCGGGGCGGCCGCATGACGATCGACGAAGAGGTCGAAAGGCACGAACGGGAGATCCACCGATGCGAAGTGCGGACAGTCGTTCGGATGTCGAAGCGGGACCGGGAGAAGCATCTTGCGGGCGTGGTCGGCAAGCGATCGAAGGCGGCGAGCGACAAGCTGATCCGGGACGTCGACATGGTTCTGCGCCGGATGGCGATCCGCCGATGACCGACGCGGACATCTCGCATGAAGAGTGGGTTCAAGAGCGCGCCGGGATCCTCGAATTCTCGGCGCACGTTTCACACGAAGCCGCGCTACCGATGGCGCGCTATCTGCACAGGAGGGCAGGCGATGCCGACTGAACAGCTTTCGTTGATCTACGACCCGCGCGATAAGTTGCGGATCTTCATCCGCACGCAGCCGGATCAATACAGATCCGACTTCGCCGACTGGATCGAGGCGAACTGGTCGATATGGGACGCGTTCAAGGCGCAGGCGGACAAGGTCTGGAACTCCGGCCGCCGGCACTACTCGGCGCGCACGATCGTCGAGTTCCTTCGGCACGAGACGTCGCTCCGTGAAGTCGATTCGGAATGGAAGGTCTCGAACAACGTTGTCCCGGATCTTTCGCGGCTCTACACCGCATGCCATCCGGAACGGCGCGACTTCTTCTCGCAGCACACGACAAGGAAGGCGGCATGAGCGCAATCGAAAGAGTGTTCGCGCGGATCGCGGCAGCGGACGAAAAGATGATCGCCAAGCTCGAAGAACTGCGCGCCTATCGCGACATCTACGCGGCGATCATCAAGGGAGGCAAGAAGGCATGAAGACGATCATCGCAGGCAGCCGGCGCGGGATCCCGATGGTGCGAGTACGAGAAGCCGTCGCGTCGTGCCCGTGGACGATCTCTGTCGTAATCTCAGGAGAGGCGACCGGCGTCGACAAGCTCGGCGCCATCATCGCCGAAGAGCGCGGCTGGCCGGTCGAGCGCTTCCCGGCGAACTGGCACCTTCTCGGCAAGGCGGCCGGGCCGGAGCGCAATCGGCAAATGCTGACCGCTGCCGAAGCGCTCGTCGCCGTGTGGGACGGGAAGAGCCGCGGCACCGCGCACATGATCTCGATCGCTCGCTCGAAAGGGATCCCGGTTCATGTCGTTCTGCATGGGGTGAAGCCTTGAGCGATCCACGGAAGCGACTCATCAAGATAAACGCGATCCTCTTCGCCGACATGGTCGCGAGAATGATCCCGGGCGAGCGGACGTGCTACGAACTCGCGGCCGATACCGGGCTCGCCTACCTGACCGTATGCCAGTACGCGCGCGAGCTTCACCGGAAGGGCGCGATCCACGTCTGCGGCTATCGCAAGGACTCGCGCGATCGCGACGCGGCGAAGATCTACAAGCTCGGGCCGGGCCGCGATGCGCGCCGGTACAAGAAGTCGGCAGCGACGCGGAAGCGGGAAGAGCGGCAGCGGAAAGCGATGCTCAAAGAGCGCGGGCCGGCGCCTGCACTCGCGCTCGCATGGACGCCGACGGCGATCGCGGAGGCGCGCGCTTGAGACATCTCGAAGACGCAGAGCAAGCCGCGCTCTTCCGGTGGGCTGCATGGGCGCCGATGCCGACGGCGCCGGATGTCTTCCCGGGCTCGAAGGTCGCCGACTACCTGTTCGCGATCCCGAACGGGGGCAAGCGGGATGCCCGGGAAGCCGCCCGGATGAAGCTGCAAGGCGTGAAGGCCGGCGTATCCGATGTGCTGCTGCCGGTGAAGCGCGGCGGCTCCGGCGGGCTCTGGATCGAACTGAAGGCGCCCGGCGGCGGCCGCACGTCGGAGGCTCAGAAGGAATGGCTCGTCCGCATGCGCTATGCAGGGCACCGCGCGATTGTCTGCCCGGGATGGCTCTCCGCGAAAGCCACAATCGAATGGTATCTAATGCTACCGAATGTTGTAGCAATCGACGCCGCGCCGGTTGCACCGATGGAATCTGCGCTATAAGCGCGCATGCAAAAGATCGTTGCAGAACTGATCGAGTCGGTCGGGCTCGGGGATGCGCTGGAGATCGTTCGCCGGTGGGGCGGCCGGTCTCTGCGCGTCCCGCTTGCGGTCCAGCATTCGGACCCGCTCGCGCTGACTCTCGGTCTGGTTCTCGCTCGAAAGCTCGTGCAGAACTTCGGCGGCGAGCGGCTCGAACTCCCGGCAGAACGGAACGCGCTGCTCGACATGCGGAACGAACAGATCGTCGCGGAAGTCGATCGCGGCGAAAGCCATTCGGCAGTGGCGCATCGATACGGGATCTCCCGCGCGATGGTTTTGAAGGTGCTTCGCACGACAGGAAAACGGCGTGAAACTCGATGAAGATTCCATCAAACTTCTGGGGGTCATGGCTTTGATCGGCGCTCTCGTGGGCTTCGCGACGGAAGCCATGAAGAAAGAGGTCAACTGGAGAACGGCATTCGGGCGGGCCGTTCTGACATCGGTTCTGGCAATGGGAGGCGGCGCCGTCACGATCATCGTGCCGACCGGGCTCTCGACGATCGGGATCATAGGCGTCTCTGCGCTGCTCGCTTCTCTCGGCACCGACGGCGCGCTCGCCTTGCTGGCGAAGTTCAAGAACCGCGGCGGGCCGGAAGCGTGAAAATCTGCATCGATCCCGGGCACGGCATGGGCGCCGCCTCGCTCGGCGTCTACGACCCGGGCGCCGTCGCGGCCGGCGTGGAAGAAGCCGACGTCGCTCTCGACTATTCCTTCGCGCTGAAGACGGCTCTCGAAGAGCGCGGGCAGTCGGTTTGGATGACGCGCCAGAGCCGGCAGGATCCGTCGCTTACGACGATGCGCGCGCGCCGCGCCGAGTCGCAAGCCTGCTCGATGCTGGTCTCGATCCATCTGAACGCCTTCTCGGCGCCGAGCGCGAACGGGACCGAAACGCTCTACGGCAACGCGCAGAGCATGCGGCTCGCGCAGGCGGCGCAGGACGCGACTCGCTCGGCGTTCGGCTTCGCTGATCGCGGCATCAAGAGCCGGCCCGAACTGGCGGCCCTGAAGTTCCGTTCCGGGCCGTCGATCCTGCTCGAACTCGGGTTCATCTCGAACGCGGGCGACCGCGCAGAGATGCTCGACCCGACCCGGCGCGCCTTCTTCGGGCATGCCGTGGCGACTGCACTGCTTCGGGGGCCGGCGTGAACCGCGGCCGCCGAGTCGTGATCGAGATCTTCCGGGATCGTCTCCGGCAATGGCGCTTCCGCATGGTCGCCGGGAACGGGCAGATCATCGCGCAGAGCGAGGGTTACACGCGGCGCGCTGGCGCCCTGAAGGGGATCTCGGTTCTCCGGCGGGCGCATCTGTGCGCCGTCGTCTACCAGAACCCGGAAGACGAGCCGAAGGCGCGATTCAAGCCGGCGCCGTACCAGATCGAAAGCCGGGATCCGGAATGATGCGTCTCGACGTGGGCGCCGTCGTCGCTCTGGTTGCCGGCGTTCTCTTCGCCGGGCTCGGGCTCAAGGTCTGGACGCTGTCGAGCGCGCTCGATGCAGAGCGGGCGGCCGTCGCCTCCCTGAATGGCGAGGTCGCCGATTGCCGGGCCGTATCGCGCGTGCAGGCCGCCGAGACGGCTCGGATCGTGGAAGAGGCAAGCCGGGCCGCCGAACGCGCCCGGGCGGCGATACAGGGCGCCCGGAAGGCCGCTCTACCGGCGACGCTCGAATCCGATCGGCTGGCCGCGAAGATCGCTGCCGGCTCGGCCGGGCTGTCGTGCGAAGACGCCGATCGCGTCGTTCTGGACGGGCTCCGATGAAGCGCGCGCTCCATATCGCATGCGTCGGAGCGCTGGCGATGATCGCCGCCGGCTGCGCTGCGCCGCGGGCGCCGACCGAAGTCGTCCGGATCTCGACGCCGGTGCCGTGCCGGATCGAGGATCCCGGGATGCCGGCAATCACCGATGCGGCCGCGCTGCGCGCCATGTCCGGATATGCGCGGTATCTCACGATCGCCCGTGAGCGGCTCGCGCTTCTCGTCTATGCGTCGTCGCTTCAAGCGGCGGCGAAAGCCTGTGAGTTCCAATGAAGAAGGGGCTCGACAGCCGAGCGAAGACGTCGGCGACCCGGATTCAAGCGCTGAAGACGCGGCAAAAGTGCGTCGATCTGCGGCTTTCCGGGAAGACGATCCCGGACATCGCTGCTTCGTTGAACCTTTCGCCGTCGACCGTGCATTCGCATCTGGTCGGCGCGATGGAAAGCACGCGATCGGACATCGAAGGACCGGCGATCGAGATCAAGGAAATCGAGGTCGCGCGCCTCGATCGCCTGCTCGTGTCCATCTGGCCGGCGGCGACGTCCGGCGACGTCTTCTCCGTCGATCGAGCGCTGAAGATCATGGAGCGGCGCGCGCGCCTGCTCGGGCTCGATGCGCCCGTTCGGCAGGAGTCGACCGGCAAGGACGGCGGGCCGATCGAGCATTCGCACCGGGCCGACCTGACCCGCTTCACCGATGCTGAACTCGAAGAGATCGAGCGGATCACCGCTGCCGCCGCTGCCCGCGGTCCAAGCGGAACTGGCGCGCCGCCAGCTTAAACGCTTCGTCACCCGGGAGAACCCGCTTCTCTCGCCGGCTGCGCATCACCGGGCACTGATCGACGCGCTTCACCAGATCGACGCCGGCACGCTGAAGCGGCTCATGGTCTTCTGGCCGCCGGGGCACGCGAAGTCGACCTACGCTTCGCACTACGGGCCGGCGTGGCTCATGGGCCGCAATCCGCGGCGAACGATGATCCATTGCTCGCACACGAAGCCGCTCGCCGAGCGCTTCGGGCGCCGGATCCGGAACACGCTGCAGAGCGAAGAGGCGATCTCCGTCTTCGGTCAGACGGTCGCTGCCGACTCGCGCGCGGCTGCGAAGTGGGACACGCTCGCCGGTGGCGAATACTTCGCGGCCGGCGTCGGTGGCGGCATCACGGGCCGGCGCTTCGATATCGGGCTGATCGATGACCCGGTGAAGTCGCGCAAGGAAGCCGACTCGCCGACGTACCGCGAGACTCAGTGGCAGTGGTACATCGCAGACTTCCGCACGCGCGCGAAGCCGGGCGCCGCGATCGTGCTGATTATGACCCGGTGGCATGAAGACGATCTCGCCGGGCGGATCCTGCCGAAAGACTACGACTTCCGCTCCGGATGGGTGACGGCGCAGGACGGCGAAGAGTGGTTCGTCCTGAACTTCCCGGCGATCTGCGAACGGGAAGACGACTTGACCGGGCGCGCGATCGGCGAGGCTCTCTGGCCGGGCTACATCACGAAGGAATCGCTCGCGCAGACGCAGATCACGCAGGGCTCGCGGAATTGGGGCGCCCTCTACCAGCAACGTCCGCGACCGTCTGAAGGCGGGATCTTCAAGGAGGCATGGTGCCGGAACCGCTGGAACGCGCTCCCGATCGAGGCGTCGATCTGCGTCCATTCGTGGGACACGGCACAGAAGACGCAACAGATCAACGATCCTTCCGCCTGCACGGTCTGGCGCTTCGGCCGCGGCGCTCACGGGTACTGGTTACAGGACGTGAAGTGCGAACGGATGGAATATCCTACCTTGAAGCGGACTGTCGTGAACATGGCGGAGCGCGACCGGCCGATCGCAGTTCTGATCGAGGACAAGTCTTCCGGGCAATCGCTGATTCAGGATCTGCGCGCCGAAGGAAGTCTCCCGATCATCGCGATCGAGCCGATCGGGGACAAGCTCTTCCGCGCGAACGAAGTGTCCGCGACGTTCGAGGCCGGGCTCGTGCATCTCCCGGAGCGTGCGTCGTGGCTGGTCGACTACGAAGGCGAGATCTTCGGGTATCCGATCTCGACGCACGATGACCAAGTCGACTCGACGACGCAGTTCCTGAAGTGGGTCAAGAACTTCTCCGCCCGGATCGAGTCGGTCGGGGTCGGACGTAGAATCGGAGGTCCGGCGCCAGAGAGCGACGCGGGTTACGGATCCGTCGGACGTGGTCGCGATATGGAAGGATGGAACGATGGCTGAAGCACCGCAACTCCCAGAACTTCCGCAGGCGAAGCCGCTCCCCGTGGGAGAGGTCGCGAAGCCGGAGAACTTCTATCTTCTCGGTCGGCAGGCAAGTCGATCGAGCCCGTACGCCGACGCGCTGCTTCCGACCGATCCGATCCTTGTCTCGAAGGGCGGGATCGAGAACCTCAAGATCTACAAAGAGCTTCTCCGGGACGATCAAGTCGCGGCGACGTGGCAACAGCGGCGCTACGCGGTGACGTCGTGCGAATGGATGGTCGAGCCCGGCGCAGAAGATGCGACGAGCGTCGCGGCCGCCGAAGCGCTGAAGGCGGATCTCGCGCGCCTCGCATGGGACGACATCACCGATAAGATGATGTACGCCGCCTTCTTCGGATGGGGCGTCGCCGAGATCCTGTGGAAGCCGTTCGAGGGGCGGGTTACGTTCGACCGGATCATCGTCCGGGATCGCGCGCGCTTCCGCTTCGGCTACTCGGGCGCGCTCTGGTTGAACACGTTCCGCGGGCTCGAACTGATGCCCGACCGCAAGTTCTGGACGATCTCCACCGGAGCCGACAACAACGACGAGCCGTACGGGCTCGGGCTGGCGCACGCGCTTTACTGGCCGGTCTTCTTCAAGCGCAACGACATCAAGTTCTGGTTGACGTTCCTCGAACGCTTCGGACAGCCGACCGCGCTCGCGAAGGTTCCGGCCGGCACGCTCGACGATGCGGTTCTGAAGTCGAAGGTCGTCTCGATGCTGCAGGCGATCTCGACTGATGCCGGCGTCGTGGTCCCGGATACGGTCGTCGTCGAGCTTCTGGAAGCCACGCGCGGCGGAACGGCCGACTATGCCGGGCTCTGCGAAAAGATGGACGGCGCGATCGCGAAGATCATCCTCTCGCAGACGATGACGACCGACGACGGCGCTTCTCTCTCGCAGTCGAAGACGCACAAGTCGGTTCGTGACGAAGTCGTGAAGGCCGACGCGGATCTCGTGAACGAAACCTTCATGCGCGGGCCGGCAACGTGGTGGACGGAATACAACTTCCCCGGCGCCGCGACGCCGAAGGTCTATCGCGACATCAAGCCGCCGGAGGATCTCAACGCGCGCGCCGAGCGCGACGCGAAGGTCTTCGGGCTCGGGTATGAGCCGACCGACGACTACATCAAGGAAACCTACGGCGAAGGATGGGAGAAGAAGAAGGCGCCCGAACCGATGCCGGGCATGATGCCGGGCCGGCCGGGCGTTCCCGGGCAGCCGGGCAACGAGCCGAACTTCGCCGAGGGTGAGCCGGCCGCGCTGCAGGCTCTGCGCATCGGGCGCCGGGCGGACCAGACTTCGATGGTCGAGGCCGCGCGCTCGTTCGCGGAGCAATACGAAACGATCACCGGCGCGCGCGTGGCGGCGATCCTGCAAGCCGCTGAAGACTCCGGCGACTATGAATCCTTCCGCGATCAACTCGACGAGCTTCTCGCCGAAGAGCCGCCAGCGTCGACGATGAACAAGATCACGAACGCGAGCTTCTTCTCGCGCCTGCTCGGGGCTATGCGCGGGGCGCGCTGATGCGAATCGGTATCGGGAAAGTCTTCGACTTCATCGAGGCGGCGAAGACGCGCGACCCGATCGTCTCGTTCTTCGAGATCCTCTCGGGCGACTCGTTCGACGTCTCGCCGGAACAGGCCGTCCAGTTCTTCAAGGCGAAAGGGCTGTCGCCGACGTTCAGCTATGCCGACGCGCTCGGCAAGGCGCACGCGAAGAGCTTCACCGTCGCGAAGATGATGGACGTCGACATGCTCGGGCAGGTTCGAGCCTCGCTCGACTCCGCGCTCGCGAACGGGCTGCCGTTCGAGCAATGGCGGAAGGAGATCACGCCGATCCTTCAGGCTGGCGGATGGTGGGGCAAGAAAGACGTTCTCGACCCGCTGACCGGCAAGGTCGAGAAGGTGCAACTCGGCAGCGCATCGCGGCTGGAGACGATCTTCCGGACGAACATGCAGTCGAGCTATGCGGCCGGGCAGTGGGAGATGATCGAGTCGCAGAAGCTGATCGCGCCTTATCTGATGTATGACGCGGTCGACGACTTCCGGACGCGCCCGCTTCATGCGTCGTGGGACCGGCGGATCCGCCCGGTCGGGGACGACTTCTGGAAGACGCACTATCCGCCGAACGGCTACAACTGCCGGTGCGGCGTGATCCAGCTTTCCGCGACGGATCTCTTCGAGATGGGGCTCGAACAGTCGCCGCCGGTGCCGATCGAATACCGGGACTGGACGAACCCGCGCACCGGCGAAGTCGTGAAGGTTCCGGTCGGCGTCGACCCGGGCTTCGACGTGAACATCGGCGCGCAGGGTGACGCGAAGCTGAAGCAGATCCTCGCGGAGAAGGTCGCCGCGCAGGAGGCGTCTGCAAAGGCCGCCGCGCAGGCCGCCATAGCCGCGCAGGAGGCCGCGCAAGCCGCGCTGCAGGCGGAGGTAAAGCAAGCGCTGCTGGCGCAGGCTGAAGCCGCCGGGAAGGCCGCTCTGCAGCGTTCCATGCTGAAGATCGAAGCCGCGGTGAAGGAGTCGGCCGCGAAGACGCAACTCGAAGCGATCGCGACCGCGCCAAAAGGTCCGGGCGTGACGTTCCTGAAGAACGCGCTCGCGAAGCTGGAGAAGGATCCGGGCTTCGGATTCGGATCCGCCGCGGACAAGCTCGCTGCCGTGCAGGCAGAGGCGGCCGCGCTCAAGAAGAAGAACGAGATCGCCTCGAAGCTGTCCGCCTACAAGAAGCACGTTCTCGACGGCAAGACGCCGACGCCGGCAATGGTCAAGGCTCTGAACGCGCTCGACGAGCCGGATAAAGCCGCCTTCCTCCAGAAGCTCTCCGACGAACAAGCGAAGATCGCCGCGGCGAAAGCGGCCGCCGAGAAGGCTGCAGCGGAGGCGGCCGCCGCGGAGATGGCTGCAAAGCTGGCCGCGCAGGCGCCGACGCCGGTCACGCCGGCTGCGCCGGTCGCAGCGGTCACGATTCCAGAAGGGACGCCGCCGAACCCGGCGAAGCTGCTCCGCTACGCTGCGAAGACGAAGGGCGGAACGCGCGGCGAGTTCATGCAGGACAGGGACACGGGCGCGAAGTATCTCGTCAAGTATCCCGGTTCGATGGACGCCGCACGGAACGAAGCGCTCGCCGGCCGCCTTTATCAGCTTGCCGGCTATGAGGCGCCCGAACTGCACGCGATCACCATGCCGAACGGCGAGCCGGCGATTGCATCGAAGCTGCTCGTCGGCTTCCGTGAAGTCGACGCCGACGAGCTTCAGGCGAATCAGTCCATGCGCGAGAGCTTCGTCGTCGATGCGTGGATGGCGAATTGGGACTCCGTCGGGCGCGACTACGAAAACACGGTTCTGATCGGCTCGCGCGCGGTGAAGATCGACGTCGGCGGATCCCTGCGATACCGGGCGATCGGCGGGCTGAAGGGCGGCGCCTTCGGCGACGTGGTCGGCGAGATCGAGACGCTTCGCAATGGCACGAACCCGGCCGCCGCACGCGTCTTCGCGACCGTCTCTCAGGCGGAACTCGAAGCCGGCGCCCGGCGCGTGCTGTCGATCCGGGATGAAGACATCATGTCCGTCGTCGAGCGCTTCGGCCCGGAGGATCCCGCGGAGCGTCTCGCGCTGGCGCGTCGGATGATCGCGCGGAAGGCCGACATCGCGAAGCGCTTCCCGAATGCGGCGCCGAAGGTCGAGGCGCCGAAGGCCGCGCCGGTGCCGGACTCGATCACGCCGGAAGAGTTGAAGACGATCGCAGACTCGCGGCTCAACGGGTACGCGCTGCAACTCGACGGCCCGGACATCGAAGCGCATGCCGTGACGCTGCACCATTACATCGGCGCCGACAGGAAGCCGCGCACGCGGGCATGGCTGAAGGTCACGCAGAAAGGCGCGGAGATCCTGAAGGCGAAAACAGGATCCGCGAAAGCAGGAGTCGACATCGACTTCGGCTCTTTCAAGATGAAGCTGATCGAGCTTCTGAAGGGCGTCAACCTTCGAGCCTCGAAGGGCGAGGCATTTTCGGACCGGGATGCGCAGCGTCTCGATGAACTTCGCTCGATCGTGAGCGCGATCAAGGCCGACATCGCGCGCGGGCGAGTGCAGGCATCGAACCCCGGCACGGGCGAAGAGATCGTCGAGCTTTTCGATTCGATCTTCGACCGCGTCGTCTCGCGCCTTCCTTCGGGGATCTCGGTCGGCGCGCCTGCCGTTGCGCTTCCGCGCGTGGAGATCGACGAGCTTGAAAAGCTGATCGCGTTCAACTTCGCACCCGCAGGCAAGGTCGCGCCCGGGCTCGTGTGGCGCAAGGTAGAGAACCCGCAATTCGATCGAGTGCAGATCGAAGGCGCGAGCGCTGTCGTAAAGAGTCGAGGCGCGATCTCCGGGATCGATCTTGCCTACGAAACCGAAGTCGACGGGGCGGCGCTCAGATGGCTTCCCGTTACCGACTATGGAGACAACGGGCGCGCCGCTCAGAATATCGTGCAGATCGATATCGAAGGAAACGACATCGGGACGGCGAATCGCGCGCTCTCTGCTCTGAAGGCGGCGGGCATCGACACGGCGCGGGCTTCGCTTGAAGATCGGCAGCGCTACTACCTGAACCAGTTCGCGTCGCTGCGCCTGACCGCGGACCGCGACGCGCTTCGGAGCTTCGTCGCGTTGAATGATGTCGACGCGAAGATCGAGGCTCTTCGCAAGGCGACCGGCGTCGACGTGCGCCAGTCCCGCGGATGGCTGGAAGTGAACGGCCGGCGCGAAGCGTTCGGGCACGGTCGCGCATACACGCTGCGCCCGGATCTCGATACGCCGGCTTTCGATGCCTTCGAGAACACGCACGTCGTCTATCACAATCCGAACGGACTATCGTCCGTCGGATCCGGGGAAATCTCCGATCATGTGTTGCGCATCATCGATGGTGGCGGGCAGGCGGCAAGCCAGATCGACCGGATCCGGCGCGGCTTGTTCACCGGGAGCGGCTCTTCGGTAGGGTCCGACATCCGGAGCGGCGGTGCGGACAGCTTCTTTACTCGGATCCGAAAGAAAGCCGAGAAGCAAGGAACGGGCTTCTACTGGAAGGCGAGAGTTCTAAAGCGGATGGACGCGATCACCTATTCCGGCGACAGCTTCGGCGCGACCGGGGAGGATGAGTTACGGTATCGCAAGGGGCAAACCGTCGAGAGTCTTGCGGCTATGCCGAACAACAACTCCAACGAAACCGTTTTCCGCAGCACGCTTTCGCTTTTCGACGATCTAGAGAAGCTCGTCGTCGAGACGAAAGCGGAAAAAGACGCGCTTATCGCAGCGCTGAAGGCTCGGAAATACACCGGCTGGCCGGATGGTCGATCGTTCGACGAAGTGATCTTCACGAAGCGAGGCAACCTGTAATGATCGGAGAAGAGACGGCAGGACAGCCCGCGTGGATCGTCTTCGTCGAACGGCCGCAGGCGCGGCGCAAGCTGGCACGCGCGGCGGCGATGCTCTTCGACATGCCGACTGGCTTCCTCTGGATCGAGCCGAGCTTCTTCGACGAGCCCGGCTATCGGTCGGCGCCCGCGATGCACGTCGCGCGCTGCGAGGTCACGAAGGCAGGCGGCGAGCGCTGGACTTTCGCCGGTGAGATGTCCGGATCCGTCGAGCGCTACGAAGTCGGAGACGATGCAGACATCGTCGGCGGGCTCGAATGGTTCGTGACGGAGTTTCTACCGGCGCAAAAAGAAACGCTCGCCGAGCTTCGGGCGAGCGTTGCGAAGAGGCTTCGAGACGAAGGCGTCGAGATCCTCTAGAACGGCCATTCGATCGGGCCGTTTCGGAGAGGCGACTTCTTCCGCGGCTTCACGTCGAGGATCGACTTCGGGCGGGCTTCTTCGAGTCGATGCTCGCGTTCCTGCTCACGACTCATTACGTCCCACACGGACATATAAGCGGAATGCCGCGCGCGATCGCTCTTCGGGATCGAATCCTTGAAGTTCGGATAGTCGATCTCTTCGGGCATGTTCGAGACGATCCACGCGAACTCTTCAACGCTCACGGTCGCTCGGAAGCGATAGTCGGCGTGCGGCGTCTCGACGACGTCGGGAACGATCGGCGCGTCGCCTCGCTCGAACGCGCGCTCGATGTCGCCGCGCAGCCGGGCGCGCACGAGAAGAAGAGACTCGTCGGAGTCGTGTCCGACGACGCTGATGAAGGCATTGTTCAGGAAGATCCACATAGGGCTAACCTTTCTTCTTCTTCTTGGTGGAAGCTGCAAGCTGCAACCGCAGGAGATCGAGCGCGCGCGCCGGCATCGCTCGATGATTCGCTGCGCCGGGCGGCGCGAGCCACGACTCGACAGCCTTCACGGAAACGCCGCACAGAGCGGCGGCGTTCGGTTGCGTGAGCCCGTGCTTCTGCATGAGGTCGCGCAGAAGCTCGGGATTCGTCTTCGTGGGTTTGGTCGTGGTTTTCATCCCGGGAGTATACCCGACGGCGCAGGGTGAGCGATAAGCGCTTTCTCGGCTTTCTTGAACGCGCTTTCTATGTTGCCGACGTACAGTTCGAGAACGACTTCGGACAACGCGGCCCGGAACGCCGCGGCCGCGCGGATCTAGGCTGCGTCGTCTTTCGCCTTCTTCTCTTCGGCCTTCCATCGCGCGAGCTTCTCTTTGTCCTGCCGATCCCACTCCGCTTTCCGCGCGTCGCTCCGGGCTTTCTCTGCCTCCGGATGATGCTGCGTGCAGTAGCCGTCTTTCGTGGCGCTCCGGGCGCACGAAGAGCCGGAAAAGGCGCCCGCACGAAAGACGCGAGCCTTGCACCGCTCTTCGCTCTGGACCGTCTTCTTCATTTGGAAGCCTCTTCTCTCTTGATGATCTTGTTCGCGTTGTCGGTCGCTCTCAGATATTCCGCGCCGTCGCAGCGCGCGCTCGCCTTCGAGAACCATCGCAGCGCTTCGAGGATCTCTTCGCGCGTCGGCGGCTTCGGCTTCGACTTTTGAAAGATGCCGGACGAACGCCAGCGAACGGTAATCGCGCGGTTCTGCGCCGGCCGGATCTGAGAAAGCTCTGCGTCGATCACATAGTCGCCGCTGACAAGATAGACGACGAAGCTCGCCGTCTCATGGTCGATCGGCAAGTGCGCTTGGGCGCACTCGATCGCGTGTGCTGCGCTGACTTTCGACACGCCGGCAACCTTGCGTGAAAAACAGACGAAGGTTTCGTCTTGGCTCATGCTCATGCCTCCCGGGTTACGCGATAGGCGCCGTCGCCGATCGCCTTTTGTTTGAACGTGCCGATCGCCTTCTCGTTCAGGTGCTTGCACACGTCGCGAACGAAGTGTCGCGTCGGCACGTTCGATACTTCGATGCACTGACCGACCGGAAGCGCGCGCACGGCGTTGGACAGAAGTTCCCATGCAGACGGGGTAGGCGCCGGCATAGGCGCGCTGATCTGCAGGCCGACGGGCTCCGGAGCGGGCGCCGGCTTCGGATCGCTGATCAAGAGCGGCGAGTTCCCGAACGGCAAGAAGGTCGCCGTCGAGAGCAAGTCGACCGGCTGGATCGGCGCAGGCGCGGGCACCGGCTCGGGCTTGTGCGCGACGTAGCCGATCGGATCCGCCATGAATGCGCGGCGAGCTTGCGTCTCGATCCAGCGCTCGACGAAGGCGTTACCGTCGCGTCCGGGGCCGGGATTCGTCGAGTCGTAGTCGAGAACGATCTCGCCGGCTTTCTCGACGAGAAGGCGATAGCCGGTCGCGGGAACCTTGCGCGGCGAGCCGTCCAGATTGAAGGAGCGCGTCGATCGCTCGATGATCGCGAAGTAGCCCGGCAGCGTCGAATTGATGATCTGCGCGCACGTCGTCAGCGACTTCGCGCGGTTGTTGATCTTCCGATTCTGCTTCGAGAGCGGCTCTGACTGGTCGTTCATGGTTGGTCTTCTCCGTAGGAAGGTGAGACGGGGGATCGCCTCGCGGAGCCGCCCGCTTGCGCAGGGGCTCGACGTGGCGATCTCCTACCAATCGCCGAAGACTTCGGCGACCAAGCCGCGCACGGTGTCGACGCCTTCGGTGTCGGCCGCGCCGAAGTTCCCTTCGTGCCGGAGCGCTGCCAGAGCCGCCCACAATGCCTCTTGACGCGTGGGCAGTGCGAGAGCATCCGCGACGGCGGCGTTCAGTCGCTGCGCTGATTCTTCGCGGCCGGCAATGCTGTAAAGCTGCCAGTCGTCCGCGCTCAGTTTCAATTCGTGTTTGCCTGCCATGTTGTGTCGCTCCGGTAGGGCACCGCGGTCGCAGTGCATGGAAGGAATGCTACCCTACGCGGTAGGGAAACGCAACAACTTTCGATAGCTCGCCGGGCAAAATTTTTTCGACGTAGAGCGCGCCGTCTTCCGCGCCGGTCGGAATGAGGTTTCGCGCGGAGAGGTACGAAGACACGCGCGAGGCTGGCATCGGCCCGGCGAGCCGGTCGCCGGTATGGACATCGGTTATCGTGTATTCCATGTCGGATCCTCCGGGGAGGGCGGCCCGTGCTGGCGCCGCCGGTCGGGTTAGATGAGTTCGAGAGCCTTCGAGAGCGCGCGATCCTTCAGGCTCTCGCCTTGCCCGAACCATGCGCTCGTGAGCCGGGCTTCCGCGTCGTCTTTCCCGCGAGCGTGGTCGACGAAGTATGTCGCCGCCTGAAGCAGTCCGTACGCCGTGCCCGGCGCTGCACCGGGCGCGCTCTTGTATGCCTGCTGCAGCGTGTCGAGCCCGCGGATCGCGCGCTTCTCGACCGGCTCGGCGACGACCGGAACTTCGATCTTGTCCGCCAGCAACGCCGCGAGGTAGTCCGCGCCGGACTGCTGCGCCTGCTTTGCGTCGATGACCGGGGCGGCCGACTTCTTCGCCGGGCGCAGGAGATCGGAGAACCACGCGGTTGCATGCGCGTCCGAGACGGTCACTTTCTGAAGGCGTTCCATCTGATCGACGAAGGACGTCCACGAGTCGCGCTGCTGCACCAGTCCGAGCGAGCGCTTCATCGCGTCGGCGTCGAACTCTGTCGAGTGCGGGATCCGGGCGACAGCTTTCTCGAAGCGCTTCGCGTCGTCCGCGGTCGATGCCCGGGCGAGGGAAAGCGTGTTGTTGCAGACGACGCGGACCGAAGTGAACTGCCCGGTCGTCGAGCGGCTGCCGTCTGCCGACGTGGAAAGCAGAACGAACTGATCGATCGTGTCTTTCTGGCCGTTCGTGTTGAGCGTGACGGTCTCCGGCGTGCGAGCCATTGCCCAATACACCGCGCCGCCCTTGAGCGCGCCTGCCGTCTCCAGACGGTATCCCATGTCGCTGCAGAGATCCCGGAAGAACTCCATCACCGTGCGCGGCTGTACGGGCTGGTAGCCGTTGCCGACGACGCCGATCGCCTTGTTCGTGTCGTTGCGCAGGATCACGCGCCGGCTCGGCATCGCAAGCATGTTGCCGGCGACTTCGTAGCGGACTTCGGCGGTCTCCAGTTCGTAGGTAAGTCCGGACGCTGCGAGCCATTCCTCGAACGTCGAGTCGCTCTGCATCGCCTGTCCGAGCCCGTGCCACGGGGTCTCGCCGAGGTATGCCATCGCGTATTTGCCGTCGGTCTTTGCCAGAAGGTGCGCCATGTTGTTTTCTCCGGTGGTTGTTTGCGCTACAGAACGCAGCGCATGGAAGGAATGCTACCCTACGCGGTAGGGAATGCAACAGCCGGTAGCATTTATTTTCAGAAAAACAACTCTCGGTGACTGGTTACAGTCGCGGCGCCCGCAGCCGGTGACTAGAGTCGGGCGCCATGAAGCCTTTTCAAATCTTCCGAGCGGGCAAGCACATTGCCGCGAGCGGCCGGTCGATCGAGTTCAGCGAAGACGATCTCCGGGCGGCCGTCGCTGCATACGATCCCGCAGTCCACGAAGCGCCGATCGTCGTCGGGCATCCGGTCGACAACGGTCCGGCCTATGGCTGGATCAAGTCGATCTCTTTCGACGAAGGCGCCATCGTTGCCGAGCCGATCCAACTCGACGAAGCCTTCTCCGAGATGGTCGTCTCCGGCCGGTTCAAGAAGCGGAGCGCGAGCTTCTACACGCCGGACGCGCCGAACAATCCGAAGCCGGGCGCGTACTACCTGCGCCACGTCGGATTCCTTGGGGCGCAGCCTCCCGCGGTGAAGGGACTTCGAGAAGTCGCCTTCGGTGAAGCCGAAGACGGCGTCGTCGAGTTCGCCGACTCGCAATGGATCGCCTCTCTTATGGGCTCGATGGCGCGCCGCATGCGCGACTTTTTCATCGGCGAATGGGGCGTCGAGAAGGCCGATTCGGTGCTTCCCGACTATCTCGTCGCGGATCTCGAAGCTGAAGGCAGGAAGACGGCCGCGGACGTTCCCGGCCCGATGTTCAACGAACCGAAAACCGAAGAAGGATCCGCCGATATGAGCATCACGAAAGATCAACTCGACGCCGAAGTCGCCGCGAAAGACGCCGCGCTCGCGAAGCAAGCCGCGGCCGAAGCCGAAGTCGCGACCCTGAAGGCACAGGTCGCCAGCTTCGCCGAGCGCGAAGCCGTTCTCGCGCGTGCCGGCGTCGATGCCGCGATCGCGAAGCTCGTCACCGAAGGCCGGATCTTGCCGGCTGCGCAGAAGGCGACCGCAGACTTCGCGATGTCGCTGGCCGACGCGGACGCGACCTTCGACTTCGGCGAAGGCGCCGAAGCGAAGAAGCTCACGCAACGCGGCGTGTACCTCGCGAATCTGGCCGCCGGCCCGGTCGTCGTGAACTACAACGAGCTTTCCGGCAGCAACAAGGGCAAAGGCGCCGCCGAAGGCGTGACCGCGAAGGCGATCTCCGACAAGGCGCAGAAGCTGGTCGCGGACCAGAAAGCCGCCGGGAAGTTCCTGTCGTTCACCGACGCCGTCGCGCAAGTCGAAGCCGAATTCACCGCGTAAGCGGCCCGCTCACCCATAGCCGGCTCGCTCGGCAACAGATCTAGGAGATCACGCAATGCGCAATGAAGGATTGGTGAAGACGTTCAACAGCGGCGCCGCGATCGCTCGCCATCGGATCGTGAAGTTCGGCGCCGACGAGCGCACGGTCATTCAGGCAGCCGGCCCGGCCGCGACCGAATTCATGTTCGGCATCTCGGATGCGATCGGCTCGACGGCCGCGGCCGACGTGCAAGACGTGATTCTCGACGGCGTCGCCACGGTGGAATACGGCGGCACCGTCGCCGTCGGCTCGATGCTGACTTCCGACGCGACCGGGCGCGCAGTCACCGCGGCGCCCGCGGCCGGCGTGAATAACCGCGTGATCGGTGTCGCGATGGTCGCCGGTGTCGTCGGCGATCTCGGCGCCGTTCTGATCTCTGCCGGCGCCGTGCAGGGCTGATCCTTCAACGTCTCGAACTCGCGCGATCGCGAACTTCTTCGCTCACTGAAAGGGGCACCGCATCATGTCCATGAATTTCCCGTTTCCCATTCAACAGACGCTGACCGCGATCGCGCTCGCGTACAAGAACGAAGAATACATCGCGGACGCTGTCATGCCGCGAACCGCGGTTCCTTCGCGCGAGTTCAAGTGGCAACAGTTCAACCGCGACGAGATGTTCACCGTCCCGGAAACGCAGGTCGGCCGCAAGGGCTCGCCGTCCGAAGTGCAGTTCACCAGCACGGAAGTCGCGAGCTTCGTGAACGACTACGGTCTCGACGACGTCGTCCCGCAGGAAGACATCACCAGCGCGCCGCCCGGCTATGATCCGATGGGCCGTGCAGTGGAAGGCATCGCCGAACTGGTCGCGCTCGACCGCGAACGGCGCGTCGCGAACCTGCTGACCACGCTCACGACCTACCCGGCCGCGAACCGCGCGACCCTGTCCGGCACGAGCCAGTGGTCGGACTTCGCGAACTCGGATCCCTACACCGCGATCATGTCGGCATTCGATACGATGCTGATGCGCCCGAACATCGGCGTCTTCTCGCGCGTGACGTGGCAGCGGCTGCGCACGCATCCGCGCATCACCGCAGCGCTCGCGCCGTCGGGTATGGGCAACACGCCGACGACCGCTGCCGGCGGCCGCCCGGCGACCGTGGAAGCCGTTCGCGAACTGCTCGAACTCGACGCGATCTACATCGGCAACGCGTGGATCAACACGGCGAAGCCCGGGCAGACGGCATCGCTGTCGCGTCTGTGGGGGCGGCATGCAGCCTTCCTGCACCAGAACCCGGCCGCCTCGATCCGCGGCAACGCGGTGACTTTCGGCTTCACGGCCGAATGGGGCTCGCGCGTCGCCGGCTCGATCGCAGAGCCGAAGATCGGTCTCCGCGGCTCGCAGCGTGCGCGCGTCGGTGAGTCGGTTCGCGAACTCGTGGTCGCGTCGGACGTCGGGTATCTGTTCCGCGACGCGGTAGCGTAAACGGATCCTCCGCCCGGTTCAGTCCGGGGCTTCGCGGGCGGGATCCTCACGGGTTCCGCCCGCTTTTTTCTGACCGCAAGGACATCGAACAATGAAGATCGAAGCGATCTCGAAGATCAACCACGACGGCAAGGAATACGAAGCCGGCGCGACGCTGGACGTCTCCGAAGAGCAAGCCGAGACGCTTATCAAGGGCGGCTCCGCGATCGAGCCGGCCCGCAAGAAGCGCGAGAAGGCGCCCGCGGACGACAAGCCGGCGACCGAAACCGATCCGGCTCCGGCCGGCGCCGACACTCCGCCGGCAGCGTAATCGACCGTGGCGATCCAACTTTCGGTTGCGCTCCGTAACGCGCGCGTCGGGGCGTTCGAGACGATCATCGGCACCGCGCCGCGGCTGCAGCTTCGCACCGGCGCGCAGCCGGCGAACTGCGCCGCGGCGGCTTCGGGGACGCTGCTCGCCGAGATCGTTCTCGCGTCCGACTGGCTGAACGCGCCGGCTTCCGGTGCCGTGACGCTGATCGGGACGCCTTCGGTCGCGGCTGTCGCCGTCGGAACGATCGCGCATTACCGCGTGGTCGACTCGACCGGCGCGGTCTGTCACGAGCAAGGGAACGTAACGCTTACCGGCGGCGGCGGCGATTGCACCGTCGATGCGACGAGCGTGTCTTCGATCGGGCAGGTTGTCACGCTGACCGGCTTCACGCGCACCGACGGGAACGCGTAACCATGTCCGACGGCGTCACGCTTCCCGGCACCGGCGAGCCGATCGAGACGACGGAACTCGCGTCCGGCCGGCATGTTCAGATCGCCCGCTTCGATGGCGGCGTCGGTACCACGAAGATCCCGATCGAGGCGACGTTCACGATCCCGGACAATCAAGTCGCGGCGTTCCCGTTCCGTCCGGTCGGTCAGGACGTGTGGAACGCGTCTTTCTCCAGCGTCGGCGCGGGCGTTCTCGATCCACAGTTCAATACGGCGATCGTCGGAACCGGCGTCTCGTTCTCGCAGGCGAACGGCGCGCTCGCGGTCGTCGCCGGCACCGCGACGAATGCGGAGTTCTTGACTTGGTCGCTGCGCTCATGGCGAGGAAGCCTGCGACTTCGCTTATCCGCTGTCATGTCGCAGCGGATCGCGAACAACAACCTCGCGGCGCTGCTCGCGGATCTCGTCGGATCCGGGCTGACCTACACGATCAACAGTGCGACGAGCGTGTCCGTCTCGCGGACCGCGCACGGCTTCACCGCGCAGAACGTCGGGCAGTTCATGTGCTTGGGCGGCATCACAGGCGCAGCCGGCGTGCCCGGCCGCTATGCGATCGCGTCGATCCCGAACGCAGACACGATCAATTTCACTGTCGCAGGCTGGCCGGCGACGGGTACGGGTACGCTCGCGCTCTTCGGGCATACATACGTTCGGTTCCTGTTCAATGGAACCGGCGCGACGACGGTCAACTTCGACGCGCAGCGGCGCGGATGGGCGAGCGGCGATACTGCGGCGACGATCAACACGACTGCTTCGCCGGGCGTTGTGCTGCAGACGGACATCACCGGGCGCGAAGTCTTCATGTCGGATGCGCTCCGCGCCAGTAGCACGACGCCGAACTTCACCGCGCGCGCGAGCCGGCTTGAGAATCTGCCCGACGACAATCTCGATCTGCGCGTCTTCCTCTGGAGCTTCAACGGAACGACCGCTCCGGCGTCGTCTTCGACCTACACGATTTCTTTCGTGTCAGTCGAAAAGTTCGCGAACTTCCCTGTCTTCATTCAGGGATTCCGGTCGCAGGGCAACATCAACGCTCCGAGCGTGAACGTCGCGAACACGGTCGCCGTGACGCTCGGAACGAACACGCCGACGCTCGCGGCCGGCACGAACTTGGCCGGCGACGTCGGCACGCAGTATCGAGCGAACGCGACCGGCGCGGCGAGTTCCCTGAAGGTGATCTCTGCGGCGACGACGAACGCAGCCATCGTCAAGGCCGCGGCCGGTCGCGTGATCGGATGGTCGTTCGGGAACACGTCGGCGGCGTGGCGATACGTCAAGCTGCACAACATCACGACGCTTCCGACGGCCGGGACCGGCGTGGTCCGTGTGATCGCGATTCCTCCGGGCGGGCTCGCGCAGAACGCTTTCGAGGGCGGCATCGGCTTCGCAACCGGCATCGGTATGACGATCGTCACCGGAAGCGCGGACGCGGATGCGACGGCGACCGGGGTCGGGGAAGTCGTCGGCGAACTCGTCTTCGCATAAGAGGGGCGCGCAATGCTCTTACTGCTGCTGAGAGGCGCGGCGGCAGGCGGCGGGATCAACGCGGCGAGCGCGGCGACGCTCGAAGGCGTCTCCGGCAGCGCGACGGCGACGCTTCGGATCTCGGCGGCGAGCGCGGCGACGCTCGAAGGCGTCTCCGGCAGCGCGACGGCGACGCTTCGGATCTCGGCGGCGAGCGCGGCGACGCTGGCCGGAATCACCGGCGCTACGACCGCTGCCGTGCGCGTGGCGGCGACTTCGTCCGCGACCCTTGCCGGCGTATCGGGATCGGCTTCGGCCGCTCTGAGGGTCTCTGCGCAGTCCGTGGCGACTCTCGACGGCGTGACCGGATCGGCGTCGATCTCGATTCGGATCGCGGCGGCGAGCGAGGCAACACTCGAAGGTGTCGGCGGGCTTATCACGGCGACGACCAGCGGAAGTGTCGTGCTGTCGGATCCGCTCGACCGGCGGCTCGTGATCTCCGCGGAGTCTCGCGCATATGCGGTGCCGGCGGAATCGCGCCGGCTGTCGGTGTCGGTCGAGCTTCGCGCGCTGAAAGTCGCGTGATCCTTCGATTACTGGTTACAGGCGCAGAGGGGCAAACATGGCAGATAAGATCGTAACGGTCGCCGGGAAACCGACGATCACGAAGGATCCGGAAGCAGTTCTCGACTATCAATTCGACTGGCGACGGTGGCTCGCGTCGCATGCGCCGGTGGACACGATCGCGAGCATCGTCGCAACCGGATCCGCGGTAACGGTCGACAGTTCGAGCCATGCAGACGGGATCGTTACCGTCTGGATCTCGGGCGGCACGGTCGGAACGGAAGGCTCTGTCGTCTGCCGCATCGTGACGACCGGCGGCCGGACCGACGAGCGGACTCTCTTCTTCAGGATCGAGCAGCGCTGATGCCCTACATCACTTCCGACGAATTCGCGAAACGGTTCTCCGAAGAGGAACTCTCGGAGCTTACCGGCGATGACGCGACCGTCTTCACCGCGGCGGAAGCGGACGCGGCTGCGCTGATCGATGGCTACATCAACGCGCGATATACGCTGCCGCTGCTCGTGGTGCCGCAGCTTGTAAAGGCATGGTCGCTCGATCTGACTCGCTTCAACCTGTGGGACGAGCGGAGCCCGGAAGAGGTTCGTCTTCGGCGAGATGACGCGCTCGACCAACTCGTGCAGCTTTCGCGCGGGACGATTCATCTTCCGCCCGACGTCAACGGCGTTGTGCCGGCGGCCGGCGTCGATGTCGCTTACTACAGTGCGGATCGCGTCTTCACGAGCGAAACGCTCGCGGGCTACTGATGGCCGACATCTTCAAGGTTGAGACGGACTCGCGCAAGCTCGAAGCGAAGCTCGCCGCGATGGCTGGCGCGGATCTCGAACGCGCCTTTCGCGTGGTCGGATCCGTGCTGCTGCAGCGGATCAAGGTCGGATTCAAGCTCGGGCAGAGCCCGGACGGTCAAGCGTGGGCGCCGATCAAGTTTCGGAAGCTCGCTCGAAACGAGAAGGGCAAGGTAACGCAGAAGGGCCGGAACCAGCGGATCCGGAACATCTTCGCCGGAGTGCAGGACAACACTGCAGGAAAGCCGCTGCGCGACACGGGCCGGTTCTCGCAGTCGTTCACCGCGCAGGCCGATAAGACGGGCGTCACCGTCGGAACGAAGTTCCAGACGGACAGCGGCGCCGGCATCGCGCGCGTTCACCAGTTCGGCGCGGTGATCCGGCCGAAGCGCGGTCCGTTCCTTGTGTTCCCGGGGCCGACCGGCGGATTGATCTTCGCGAAGAAGGTCACGATCCCGGCGCGTCCGTTCCTGCCGATCACGCAGGGCGGAGAGATCAAGCTTCCGCAGTCGTGGTCGAACGAAGTTACCGAGTCGCTGAAGCGCTTCATCGTGCTGAAAGCGCAGGGGATCGTTTAATGTTCGCCGCCTACGAAGCGAAGCTCGTCGAGCGTCTGCAGGCGCGGCTTTCAGGCGTGACGATCGCCACGACAGACGACGTCGCGCGCGTGCCGGAACTGCGGCAGAAGGCGCCGGCTGTCTTCGTGATCTATGACGGCTACAGCATTTCCGAAGAAGTCGGGCGCGGTCGCGTCACCGGCATCGAACAAGAATTCCTCGTCGTGTGCGCGGCGAAGAGCGGCACGAGCCGCGGCAACACGACCGAAGCGAAGGTCGCGGCTTCGGAGATCTCGCTCTCCGTTCTCGACGCGCTGCTCGGCTACGACGTGGGCAACGGGGCGACGCTGAAGCTTCGCGACGCGCCCGGGCCGGAGTATGACGGCGGCTTCTGTTACCTGCCGCTTCTGTTTTCTGTACGCGGGACCGTCAAAGGCTCGCTCGATCAATGACGAAGGAGAGTGAAGAATGAGCGTTCCGGATTATTCGTATCTCGGCAGCGGCCGCGCGTACCTGAAGAACATCTCGATCCCCGGTCAGCCGTTCATCGAAGTCGGCAACTGCTCGGCGTTGACCATCTCGCCGGCAGAAGAGGTCAAGGAACTGAAGAACTTCATGCTTGCCGGCGGCGGCACGCAGAACGAAGTTCGCCGCTTGACCGGCGTCGAGATCGCGCTGACCCTGCACGATCTGAACGCGGACAACTTCGCGCGCGTCGCGCGCGGCAGCGTGACCGCGATCGCCGGTGCGGTGGCGAAGACGAATCAGTCGATGGGACCGGGCGCGAAGGGAACCACGATCCGCGGCTTCGTTCCGTTCCCGGAGTTCCCCGCGATCTCCCCGGCGCCGGTGGTGCGGGCACAGAACGGCCGCACGGCAGCTACGCGGGCGAACTCGGCCGCCGTCGCGCTGAATGCATACATCGTCCCGGCGGTCTCGAACGGCTTCTTCTACCGCGTGACGACCGCAGGGACGACCGCAGCGGCGCCGCCGGTGTTTGGCACCACGACCGGCGGCACGACCACGGACGGCACCGCAACGCTCACTTGCATGGGTCGAATCATCCTGACCGCGGCTGTCGACTATGAGCTTCGCGGCGCCGGAATCCTGCTTTCGCTGACCGCTGCCTATACCGACGGCGAGACGCTCGAAGCCGACTTCACCAGCGTCGCGACCGATCTCGTGCAGATGATCGTCAACTCGGCGCAGGATTACGAGATGATGTTCGACGGTCTGAACGAAGCGCGATCGGGCAAGCGGGTTGCCGTGCGCGCGTTCCGCGTGAAGCTCGGAACCGTCGAGTCGCTCTCGCTGATCGGTGAAGAGTTCGCAGAGATGTCGATGACCGGGAAGCTGCTCGCCGATGCATCGCGCGGCGGCGGTCTGTCGCAATACTTCACCGTCGGGGTAGAGAACTGATGAGCGAATTCGACGCGATCGATATCCCGTCGGAAGAAGTGACGGTCGGCGGGCACACCTACACCGTGCGCCCGCTGACCATCGCGCAGCTTCCGCCGTTCGCCCGGCTGATGAACGGGGTTCTCCCGGCAATCGTCGAAGGTCTGAAAGACGGCCTCGAGATCGCCGGGATCCTGCGCCTTCTCGGGGATCACGGGGAAGCGCTTATCGCAGCCGTCGTCATTGCGCTGAAGGCCGACCGCGCGCAGATCGAAGAGCTTTCCGCGGTCGACTTCGTTCAGCTTGTGCTGCCGATCATCAAGGTCAACTCCGACTATTTCGCCCGCAGCCTGAGTCCCGCAGTTCAGGCAGTGGTGACGCAGGCGGCTGGACAGACGCCGTCCAGTGCCTGATATCTGCGGGGCATAGGCTGGATGATGTCCGCGGCTACACGCTGGCGCAGGTACGCGCATTCATGGGCGCGATCGGCCGGCGTGAACGCGAAAGACGGATCGCGGAGGCTCTAAACGCGCGCATGGCGCAGGCCGATGGGCCGGGCTGGAAACGCTACATGAAAGCGCTCGAAGGGTAGACGATGGCGACGCCGGATCTCTCGATAAAAATCTCGGCGAACCTAGACGAAGTCTCCGCCGCGATCTTGAAACTCCGAGCCGAGCTTCGCGGGCTCGACGGAGAGGCACGCAAGGCCGGCAAAGGATCCGGCGTCGGTGCGCTCGGCAAGGAAGCAGAAGCCGCTGCAGGCGCGACGAAGCCGCTCGCCGACGGCATGAAGAAGACGGGCACCGAAGCGGCCGGCGCGAAGAAGGAAGTCGAGAAGCTCGGCGCGGCGGTCAAGAAGGCCGGCGACGACGGCGGATCCGGGAAGCTGGCGCAGTCCTTCGACGACGCGACGGCGTCTATCCGGCGCTTCGTGACGGCTGCAGCGGCGATCGCCGGGGCGGTCAAGCTCGTGACGATCGCCGATGAGATGGCGACGCTCGACGCGCGCCTTCGCATCGCGACAGGATCCGCGGAGGAATACAACCGGGCACAAGTCGCGCTCTTCGATCTTTCGCAGCGCTCGCGCGCGAGCCTGACCTCGACGGTCGATCTCTATCAGCGGATCGCGCTCGCGACGAAGGAATCTGGCGTCGGTCAAGAAACGCTGCTCGGCGTCGTCGAAACGATCAATCAAGCCGTCGCGCTCTCGGGAGCGAGCGCAACCGCTGCACAGGCCGCGCTCGTGCAACTCGGGCAGGGTCTTGCATCGGGCACGCTGCGCGGCGAAGAACTGAACTCCATCCTCGAACAGACGCCGGTGCTTGCCGATGCGATCGCGAAGGGGATGGGCATCACCCGCGGGGAACTGAAGAAATACGGCGAAGAGGGGAAGATTTCTTCGCAACAGGTCATCGAGGCTCTTCAGCGGCAGGGAAAGACGATCTCTGACCAGTTCGCGCAGCTTCCGCTGACCGTCGGGCAGTCAATCACGCTCGTCGCGAACGCGTTCCGGAAGATCGTCTCCGAGTTCAACAACACGACCGCGGCGACGAAGGGCATCGCCGATACGATCAAGGGGCTGGCCGACTTTCTCGGATCCGATCGCTTCTTGTCGAGCGTTACCGGATGGGCGTCCGTCGTTTCGCAGTCCGTCGCCGCGCTGGCGAAAGACTTCGCTATCGCGGCCGACTTCATCAACGCCGAGACGAACAACATCATCGACAGCGGCGAGAACATGGGGCAGGTTCTCGGGCGCGCGTTCTATGAACTCCCGTTGAACCTGCGCGCGAGCGTGCAGATCCTCGCGAACCAGACTTTCGCGATCTTCGACCGGGTTATCAGTTACACGAAGCTGGTCGGCGACAACGCTCGGAACTTCTTCGACGGCGCCGGCCGGGACGCCGCCTTCGCGCGCTTCCAAGCGCGCAACGCCGCGGCGCAGACGAACGCCAACATCGGAACGGAAGAGGCTCTCGCAGAGCGCGAGAGGGCGCTCTCTGAGGCGAAGCGGATCCGGGATGCCGCGCAGGCGTCGCGCGTGTCAGGGCGCGCGCCGGGCACCGGCACCGGAACGGGCCGACCGGGACGGGGCGCCGCGGGCAAGGGCGACAACTTCACCGGGCCGATCGTCGACTCGTTCGCGCTCACGCGGGACGCTGCAGCCGACGCGATCAAGCAACTCGAAGCGCTCTACCGCGTCGCGGGCGTGTCGCTGCAGGAGTATCTCGATCGGCGTCAGACGCTGCAGACGCAGGCGATCGACGCGGAGATCGCGCAGGAACAGCGGAAGCTCGCAGAGGCGATCAAGGGTCGGAAGCAGGACGAAGCGAGCCGGGCGGCGACCGCTGTCGAGCGTCTGCGCGTCGAGCGGGGGAACATCGCGCGCGACCGCGGGCAGGAAGAGCGGCAACTCGCGCAGGCTCTGGCCGACGAGCGGATCCGGCTCGATATCACGCGACTGGAACAACAGGGCAGGCTCGAAGAAGCGGCGCTCCAGCGTCTGCAGCTTCAATACCGGGACACGCTCGCACGGCTGACCGCAGAGGGCGACGAAGCCGGCGTCGAACTCGTGAATCGGATCATCAACACGGACGCGGCTCGGGCGCGCTTCGCGGATCTGCGAACGCAGTTCGAGCGCGTTCAGTCCGAACTATCGCGAAGCCTGCAGTCGACGGCCGATCAACGCACGGCCGGGACGCTGTCTTTCGGCGAGGGTGAGACGCGCAACGCGGAGGCGCGGCGCGCTGCGACGGCTGATCTCCAGCGTCTGAACGAAGAGCTTCGGATCCTAGCGGAGCGATCGAACGATCCGCAGATCATCGCCGGATTCAACGCATCGACCGAAGCGCTCGCCCGTCTTCGGCGCGATGGGCTATCCGGGATCGATCTCGCGCTGAACAGCCTTCGCGGATCTCTAGACAACGCGCAACGGAACTTTGCCTCGAACATCGCGACCGCGGGCTTCCAGTCGCTGCAGGACTTTTTCAAGAACATCGCGAGCGGATCCGTATCGGCCGGCGATGCGATCCGCGGCTTCTTCGCGAACTTCGCGCAACAGGTCGCCGCGGCGGCTGCTCAGATCGTCGCGTTGCAGGCTACGATCGCAGTCTTGAACGCGATCTCACCGGGGCTCGGTTCGAGCTTCGGGAAGCTCTTCGCAACGACGAAGCACGCTGGCGGCCGGGCGGAAGTCGGTCCACAGCGCGCGGTGCCTTCGTGGGTGTTCGCCGGTGCGCCGCGGCTTCATTCGGGGCTGAAGGCCGACGAGTTCCCCGCGATCCTGCAGACGGGCGAAGAGGTTCTCTCGCGCGGGGATCCGAAGAACTCGGCGAACGGTGGCGGCGCCGGTGGCGGCGTGCGCGTGGTCAACGTGGTCGATCCGAATCTCGTCGATGACTACATGTCGAGCGCGAGCGGCGAGCGGACGATCGTGAACACGATCACGCGCAACCGCGGGCAGATCAAACAACTTCTCGGATAAGGCGCGCATGAGCTTTCAGACTGCAGTCGCAACCAACTTCGCGGACTTGATGACGCGGATTCAGACTTTCCTGAACGGCACCGGGCACGCGTTCGGGAAGACGTTCACCGGCACGGGAACCGGCGATCTCGTCAACTACAACGGCACGGCGACGAGCGTCGCGGAGACGTGGACGATCACTGCGACGAGCGCGACGAACTTCACCGTTGTCGGCTCCGTATCGGGCGCGCAGGCGGCAGCGACCGTCGGCACGCCCTACTCGAACGCGCGAATCGCCTTCACGATCACCGCAGGCGGGACGGCGTACATTGCCGGCGATATCTGGCGGATCCAGACTTCTCCGCGCTGGACGCTGTCGCGGCCGTTCAATGGCTCTTACCCGGGCGACCGCACGTTCTCTGGAGGCTGGACGAACGGCGCGAACATCTTCGACCAGAACCCCGGCACGGCTGCAACCGCTACCGTATTTCCGCAGACGGCAGGCGTTCGGATCATCGCGTCTGCGGAAATCCGCGAGGTAGGCATAACGACGCCCATCGTTGCGCAAGCTCCGACGGCGTTCACCGTGCAATGGTCCGACGACGGCTCGACATGGACGACGGCGCAGACTTTTTCCGGGCTCACGACCGGATGGATTCTCGGTGTCATGCGGCGCTTTGCTGTGCCCGCTGCCGGAAATCATCTGTGGTGGCGCGTGAACTTCACCGCAGCCGCGTCAGCGACGCTATCTATCGCGGCCGTCGACTTCTACCTGAACGCGAATAGTCAAGACACGCTCTCGAACGATTGGCCGCACTTCATTGTGCAGGCGCCGGGCAACGACGGGACGCTCGCGAATGCGTTCTTCGTGGTCGGGGCGTTCGCGCAGCCGGCGACCGATACCTATGCTCTGGCCGTCGCGCATTGCACGACGTTCGATCCGCTCGCCAGCTATTCGTCGCAGCCGGGGATCGGTAACTTCGCGATCGTCGCTTCGTCGAACGGCGCGCAGACTTATTGGATCACCGCGAACGGGCGCCGATTCTGCGGCACGGTGAAGGCGTCGACGACTTACCATTGCTTCTACGCTGGATTGATGCTGCCCTATGCGCGGCCGTCCGCCTATCCTCTGCCGGTGTTCGTCGGCGGCTCGGTGAGCCTGATTAGCGTTCGTTGGTCGTCGAGCGATCAGATCACCGCGCACAACTTCTGGAGATGCGCAGATACCGGCGGACAGGCGTTCGTGCGAGACATTGCCGGAACGTGGCGCTCGCTCGCGACGCACGCGAACAACACTTCCCCGACAAGCGGCGCAAGTCGGATGTATCCGAACGCGCTTTCTGGCGGCGGCGCGTCGCTTTCGATTGTGCGCGAGAACTTCGGCGGGGGATATCCGCTGCTGCCGATCGTTCCTTTGATTTCTGGAGTCGGACCGATGGGGGAGCTTGACGGCTTCTTCTGGACGACAGGCTTCGGGACTGCTGCAGAAAACATCATCCGAGAGAATCGAATAGATCATCTCGTTCTACAAAATGTTTCCCGCAACACGGCGGGCGACTACGCTGCGCAAAGGCTCGACTGATGGCATACGCAACCGGCACGGCAACAGGGAACGCGGATCTTCTCGACAAGCTTCGCGCGTTTCTACTGGCGCAGGGATGGACGATTCAGGCATGGCGCTTTCAGATCGCGCACCCTACATGGCGCTGGCTTTCCGTTTCTCGGAGCGGCTCCTTTTTCAACTTCATCGAGTTTCAAGGCGCGATCAATGGCACGCATTCGCCGGTCGCGGGGAATATCTTCTGCTACTACGCGACGAGCTATAACGCCGGCGTCGACCCTTCTTCGCAAGCCGGCGTCGGCGGCGGCACCGGCGCGACGAGCATTCTCGGACCTTATCTGTCGTACCATTTTTTCGAGGGGACAGGGCGCAGCGGGCCGTTCATTCATTGCACGGTCGAAGTCGCGACCGGAGAGTTTCGGCATTTCATGGCAGGCGTTCTCGATCGTGTCGGCACCTATACCGGGGGCGAGTTCGTCGCCGGTACGGTGTGGGCATTGTCGTCGCCCGCGATCAACAATCCGGCCTCCGGCCTGCACGGGATCCCATTTGAAGATAACTCCGGCATCGCAGGCGGATGGCCGCTCCCGGGCACGGAGATTCGATGCCTCGAAGCGGCGAGCGGAAGTCGCGTCGTGTCTGCCTCGAGCGGCGGGCTCGTTGGCGGGCGCCTGCGCGTCGGGGGAATCGGCGGCTACAACACCAACGCAGGGCAGCCGGGCGCGGGCTCGTGGCTTCTGCAAGCGGTCGCCGGGCCGATCACGGCTATCGCGACCGCGCCGCTCGTGCGCGCGTTCTGCTTCGCGGAGCGACCGTCGAATCTCTGTTCATTCATCGGGGATCCGCCGGGCTTCCGGTTTATCGACATGACCTACCTTTCGCCCGGCGACGAGATCGTTCTCGGCACCGAGACGTGGAAGGCTTTCCCGATCACGCGAAAGGGGGCGACCGTCGCGCAGATCCCGCAAAGCTCGAACTTCGGCTTTGCCTTCCTGAAGTGACCGAATGAGTTCTCAGCTCGCGTTCGCCAACTACGCATCGCCGATCGCGGCAGCCGCGGACTTCAACCCGACGCCGCTTGTCTGGGCGGAGGTGACTCGCGCGCCGCTGCAGGGCGGGCCGCAAACCGACAATCTTCCCATCGGCGAAAACCCGATCGTCTTTGCGGGGCAGCGCGGCGCGCTATACGCCGACGATCTTCTTTACCGGATCCATGTGTCGCCGCTCTCGTTCACGCTCGGCAATATCGCCGGCACGACGACGCGGACGTTCTCGATCTGGAACGCGACTTCTTTCGATGCGCTACTTCTGTCGATTGCGCCGACGAACGCGGAGGGTATCGGCATAAGCGGGCAGAGCGCGCCGCCGCTGCTCTATGGGCCAATGCAGGACCGGAGCTATACGATCACGGTCACGCCGGAAGGGCCGCCAGCGATCGGCGCTTCGTGGCTTCTGTCATTCTCGACGGGCGACGCGAGAACGATCACGATGATCGGCAGCCGTGCGGTTCCGTGGCTATGGCAGCCGAACTGGACCCCGGTTATCTCGGAGCGGCTCGAATGGCTCACCGACGTCCTGCGCAGCTTCAACGGCAAGGAGCAGCGGCGCCGACTTCGGCAGGGCGCCCGGCGAACGATCGAACTGCAGACGCTCATGGTCGACAACGATCGGCAGCGGCTGGAAGCTGCCGCGTTCGGATGGGGCGCGCGCTCGTGGGCTATGCCGCTCTGGTGGGACGGGCAGCCGATCGCGGCGCCTCTGTCGGCCGGAGCGACGTCGATCGCTGTCTCGACGGTCAATCGCGAATTCATCGTCGGTAACTATGCGATCATCTCGAACGGCAACCGGAACGCGGAGATCGTAGAGGTCGCCAGCTTCACGGCTTCGACCGTCACCTTCTCGCGGCCGGTTAGCGCTGCATGGCCGGCGGGCTCCGTCTTTTACCCCGCCGTCATCATGCAGATGGATCCGTCGATTCGCGTCGAGCGCTTCAATCCGGACGCGTCGATCGTGAGCGCGCGCTTTTCCGCAGTGCTGCCCGCGGACGTCGCTGCAGGCGTTCTTCCGCTGTATCTCGGGTATCCGGTACTGGATGCGCCCGCGCTGCTCGCAGGCTCCGTGACGGCCTCCTACGAACGCAAGCTCGAAGACTTCGACAACGCGACCGGCTACCCGTTCAGGGACGACGAAAGCGGGATCCCTGCGCTGACCGTTGCCTATGGGTGGCACGCCGTCACGCGCGCGCAGAAGGCTTCCGTGCGGGCTCTGCTGTACCTGCTCGCCGGCAAGGCGGGGGCGGTCTGGATATCGACGCGGTCGCGCGATATGCGGGTGGTCGCAGATCTCGCGCTGAACGCGACGCAGATCAACATCGAGAACCAGAAGATCTCGATCTATCAAGCGACTTCGCCCGGCCGGAACCACATTCGGATCGAGCGACGAAACGGCGTGGTGAGCTATCACAAGATCACCGGGGCGAGCGAGTTCTCGGACACGGTCGAGCAGATCACGATAACGCCGTCGATCGGGCCGGCGCTGCTCGCGGCCGACGTGCAATCGGTTTCCTTCATGACGCTCTACCGGCAGTCGGCCGACGCTGTCGAGATCGGACACTTCACCGGCGAAAGCTTCGAGGTCCGGACGCAATTCACGGGGTTCCGCCATGACCTATGACGCACGAGAGACGAGCGCGGATCTTGGCGCTCCAACTGAGATCTACGAATTCACGCGAGGCGTCTATCGCGTGCGGCTGGCGAGCGGCGATCGCGATATCGTCTATCTCGGGCAGACTTTCGCGCGAACGGCGATCTCTCGCACTTCGGTCGAAAGTAGCGTCGAGGCTTCGCGCGCAGGGATCACGATCACGATGCCGCGGATCGTGGAGGTCGCCGATTGGCACCGGGTCGCCGCGCCGGCCGACGTGATTACGGTATCGGTCCTGCAGCGTCATATCGGAGATCCAGACGCCGAGTTCGCGGTCGTCTGGCAGGGCCGGATTGTGTCGGTCGACTTCGCGGGCGCCATCGCATCGGTGACGTGCGAGTCTGTCTATACGTCGATCCGTCGGCCCGGGCTGCGACGCGCGTATCAGAGAACATGCCCGCATGTGCTGTACAAGGGCGAATGCAAAGTCGTGGACGCTTCGTTCCAGACGATCGCGACGGTCGCTTCTGTCTCCGGGCTCGTGGTGAGCGCGACGATCTTCGGCACGTTGCCGGCTGGATATCTCTCGGGCGGATACCTGCAGATGGCGAAGCCAGACGGACAGGTCGAGCGACGGTCGATCACGAATCACGCGGGCGAGGCGATCACGCTTTCGCAGATCGCGTCCGGGCTGTCTATGGGCTCGACGGTGATCGTCTTTCCGGGATGCGATCACACGCTCGCGACGTGCGCCTCGAAGTTCGCTAACGCGCTCAACTTCGGAGGCATGCCCTACATTCCGTCGAAGAACCCGTTCGACGGCTCGCCGGTCTACTGAGGGAAAGACGATGGATCCGTTCACCGCAATCGCCGTTCTCGTCGTCGCCTCGCTGATCTCGATCGCGCTCGCGCCGAAGCCTCCGCAACAGAAGCCGCCGGGCGTCGGCGACTTCACCGTACCCGTCGCGGAAGAGGGAAAAGCGATCCCTGTCATCTTCGGAGAAGTTTGGGTCGCCGGTCCTAACGTCCTATGGTATGGCGCACTCCGGACCGATCCGATCCGCAAGAAGGGCGGCAAGAAATGACGACGGTCACGATGAAGCATCTTCGCGAGATCGGGCTATGCTCCCGCGGCGCGCGCGCGTGGTTCGAGCGGCACGGGTTCGATTGGTCCGACTTTCTCGCCGACGGCATCGACGCGAAGAAGCTCGAAGCGACGGGCGATCACTACGCGCTGGCGGTCTGCGATCACGCGCGAAAGGTTGAGGCATGAGCGGCGGACGGAAGTCGGTAACGGTCGGCTATCGGTATTTCATGGGGCTGCACTTCGGGCTGTCGTATGGTCCCGGGGATGCGCTTCTGGAGATCCGGGCTGGCGATCGCACGGCATGGGCCGGCTCGCAAACCGTGAGCGGCGCGATCTCGATCAACGCGCCGAACCTGTTCGGCGGCGAAGAGCGCGAGGGCGGCATCGTCGGCGAACTGGATGTCATGATGGGCGAGCCGACGCAAGGCGCGAACGCTTATCTCGCCGCCGTGCAGGGCGGCGTGCAGCCGGCATACCGCGGGATCCTGTCGTGCGTCTTCAAGGGCGGGCTGGTCGCCGCGATGAACCCCTACATCAAGCCGTGGGCGTTCAAGATCCGGCGCATCACCGCGGGCTGGAGAACGCCGGTCTTCTATCCGGCCCGGGCGCAGGTAACGCTCGGCGCGATCGGCGCCATGAACCCGGCGCATATCATCTATCAGTGCATCACGGATCCGGAATGGGGGATGGGCTACCCGCCGGCTTCGATCGACGTGTCCAGCTTCACGACGGCCGCCGACGCGTTCCACGCCGAAGGGATCGGGCTTTGCCTGCAGTTCACCGCGAGCGACGCGATCGAGCGCTTCGTGCAGCTTGTGTGCGATCACGCGGGCGCCGTTCTCGGCGTCGATCGCCGGACCGGGCTCTTCACGCTAACCGCGATTCGCGGTGGCTACTCCGTAGGATCGCTGCCGCTCTTCAACGAAGACAACGTCGTATCGCTCGACTCGTTTAGCCGGCGCGCGCTGTCCGAGACAGTGAACGAAGTTCGGATCACCTATCGGGATCCGGTCACGGGAAAAGACGGCTCCGTAACCGTGCAGGATCTGGCGAACGTCACGTCGCAAGGCGGCGTAGTGTCGCAGGCGAAAGACTACCCCGGGATCCCGACTTTCGCGCTGGCGAGCCGGATCGCGCAAAGGGATCTGCAGGCCGCGGCCGCGATGCTCGCGAAAGTTCGTCTTACCGTGAACCGCACGGCGTATGCGCTGATGCCGGGCGGGCTGATTCGGTTCTCATGGCCGAAGCTCGGCATCGTCGACATGCCGCTTCGGATCGGGCGCATCGACTATGGCTCGCTCACGTCCGGGACGATCACGATCGAGGCTCTGGAAGACGTCTTCGGGCTGCCGACTACGAGCTATGTCGCGCAACAGCCGGCCGGCTGGATCCCGCCGTCTACCGCGCCGGTCGCGCCGATCGAAGCGACGATGATCGAGGCGCCGTATCGACAGGTGGCGCGCTCGACAGACGCGGCGAACTTCGCGCTCTACACGAACGCGGACTGCTTCGTCGGCGGCGTCTGCGGCCGCCCGCCCGCGATCGTGTCGCTCGGCTACGACTTCGAGACGCGCGTCGGCGCGGCCGCCTATGAGCCGCGCGAGCGGGCTCCGTTCGCGGCGCGCGGAACGCTGGCGACCGGGATCTCGCGAACGGCGACTTCGATCACGCTCGCGAGCCTGTCGGATCCGGAGATGCTGGCGACCGGCACGATCGCGTTTCTCGGATCCGAGATCGTCCGGGTTCAGTCGATCGCCGGGCTCGTGATCGGCATCGCGCGCGGCTGCCTCGATACCGTGCCGCAGGCGCACGCGGGCGGCGTCGTCTTTTGGGGGCTGGATGATCTGACCGGGGACGATACGACGCTCTATGGCGTCGGCGAGACGGTGCAGGGGCGATTCCGCACGGTCGCGACCGGGAGCATTCTGGCCGAAGGCAGTTCGCCGACGGCGACGGTCACCACGAATCGCCGGTTCGGCCGCCCGTATCCGCCGGGCGATCTGACCCTGAACGGCTCACGATACCCCGCAACGGTCACAGGAGCGCTCACAGTCGCATGGACGCACCGGGACAGGGTTCTGCAGGCCGACACGATCGTCGACACGCTGGCGGCCTCCATAGGGCCGGAGGCGGGCACGACCTACACGCTCGAACTCTACGACGAGACGAACACGCTCCGCCGGACCTATACCGGGCTTACCGGGACGTCGCAAGTCTGGACGACGGAAGTCGCCGACTGCGGGCTCGGCCGGCTGAACAACAGCTTCCGCGTCGTTCTGCGATCGGTCCGGGCCGGGCTCAACTCGTGGCAGTCGCACGACTTCACGAGCGCGCGATAGGCGGCCGGGTTGCTTTCGCGATGGCGGCGACGGCGGCGCGCAAGTCGCCGACCGTGAAGGATGCGCCGTTGATGCCGAAGATCGGTTGCGCGTCCCGGTCTTCGTAGTGGTGCGGCTGCAGAAGCGCGGCGAAGGGGCGCAGCGCTTTGACAAGCTCCGGGGCGGCGTCGGCTGCGCGCGAGTTCCACTCCGCGACGACGAGATCGTTCCGGTATCGGTTCGGCACGGACGCGCCGCACTTCTTACAGTTCACCGCGAAGATCGCGTCCCCGGCGTGCCATACGTTCGAGGCGCAGGCATGCCCGGCGGAGACGTTCGCGATATCGGGGCTCCCGCAGAAGGGGCAGGGCTTGAGTTCGTCGGGCCGGGCGCGGCGGGTGCGGAAGTCGCTCACGGCTTTTCCCCGATCGCGTCGCGGATCCGCTTCGCCAGCTTCCCGGCGTCATCGTCTCCGCCGGCTGCCGTCTCCGGGATGCAGGAGAGATAGTCGGCGGCTTCGCGCAGGAGATCGCGCATCTCCGGAGCTTTCACGATCAAGCGAGCATTCGCGCGGGCTTCGGCGCGCGTCTCCGCGTTGTAGCCGCCCGCGATCCGCGCGATCGGGGCGCAACCGCGCTTCACGCCGTCGGAGTCGCAGATCGAGAGGAAGTCGCCTCGCGTGTGTTGCCACGGGCCGGGCGTGTGCTGCGTCTGCTCTGGCGCCGGAGCCGGCGCCGCCGGCCGCGAGTCGAGGTATTCGCCCGCGGTCTGGATCGCGCTCGGGAAGAAGGCTGCGTCGACGATCTTCCAGCCGAACGACTCCCATCGCGCTTCGGTCGGGCCGCTGAACTTCGTCGTTTCGAGATGCACGAGACGGCGCGAGTCTTTCGCTCGCATCTCGGAAGTGTCGAGCGCGATCGAGGCGACGTCTTCAGCGGTGACTGCATAGCAACTGTCGTAGCAGAGCATGTCGGCAGGGAAGGCGCCGAAGCCGCTCACGGTGAAACGGATCTTCTTCGCGGGCGCCGCCGGGGCCGGCGCCGGCTTCTCTTCGACGGCCATGCGCGCGCGCCACAACTTCGTGCCGTGCTTCTCCGCGAACCACTGGTCCGGGTGCATCTCCCACGGCTGCCCGACGACGTCTTTCGGCGCGTTCTTGCCGACGGCGAAGTAATCGTCGCCGAGCGAGTAGATCGCCGCCTTCGTGTGGCCGGCGTGGTAGCGATAGTCCGACTCGAAGCCGGATGAATCCATGCAAAAAGTCGTTGCGATGATGGTCGAGCCGCGCATTTCGGGATCTCCTGTGGTGGTGGGTTAGGCGAGCGAGCCGGCAAAGCCGGGCGGGTTGTACGGATCCGGCTCGACGACGACGGCGCCCGCGTGATACGCGAGAAGCGACTCGATCTCTCTGATCGTCCCGACGAAAAAGCTCGTCTTTCCGGTCTTCACGTTGCGAAGGTTGCAGCGGTACATGGTCGGATCTCCGGTGAGGCGCCGCGGCTGCAGCGCATGGGTGAACTATACCCTACTCCGTAGGGAATGCAAGAACTATTTTAATCTGCCTCATTTAACCGGCCGGATCCAGCATCCATGCGGGTTCCAGCCCGGTCCGGCAGGCAGTCGAAAGAGGCGGATACTCGCGTAAGCTGCTGATTCCATGCGGGACGGCACATGATTCGTAATCAGTAGGTCGGAGGTTCGATTCCTCTCATCAGCACCATCAAGCGCCCTCCGGCACCCGTCCGCAACGTCAGGTACCGTGCGGGCCTGCCGTCCCGATGCCGCTCGCACGCGCGAACCCCGTGCATGACGTTCTCGGCGATCCTGACGTATCCGCACGTCGGACGCGTGCATTCCTTGCGTTCGGGAAGGCGGGTTTTGCGCGGTAGGGACCGTGACTGCCTGCACTGCGCTTTGCGACCGATCTGCTAGAGTCACTGCTCGCCTGCGGTCGGATCCTGGCCGGTTCGGTTCTCACCCCGGGCGAATCCTGCGGCCGCATCCCTTTCCAGATCCTTTCGACGATTCCCCTCCACGTGGTAGCTCCGAGCGACATCGCCAACATCGCATTGCGCCGCATGGTCGAGCTCGGCATCGCGCCGACGCCCGAAAACTTCGAGCGCTACTACCGCGATACCGAATCGACGCTGGCGCTGGCTGCGCCGCTCGCAGAGACCTTTCGCGCGCGCAGCGACGAAGCCGCTCCGGAAGCACCTGCGGCGGCGTGGGGGCATGCGATGGACCAGTTCACGCACCGCCTCGAACAGGTCACCGGCACGCTGGCCACCCTGCTCGAGCGCACGGGGCAGGCAGCACTCCACGGGGAGCGGCCAGCGCCGCCGCCGATGCCGCTACAGATGCCGATGCCCGGCGCCTATGCCCATCCGCGGCAGGCGGCGCCTGCGGTGGCGGCCGACCGGGCGCCTGCGCCTTCCTCTGCGGCCCCGCTGCCACGGGAGGTGCGTACGCTGATCGAGCGCATGGATGCCGCGACCACCGAGATCCGCGATGAACTGCAGGCGTCCCGCGCTGAACTGGGCGAGACCCGCGGCGAACTGAAGTCGATCCGCGACCAGCTCAACGAAGCGCGGGAAGCGGTGCAGCACGACCCGTTGACCGGCGTGCTGAACCGGCGCGGCATGGACATCGTCCTGCCGCGCGAGGTGGCCCGCGCGCGCCGCGTGAACGCGCCGCTGTCGGTCGGCATGATCGATCTCGACCACTTCAAGCACATCAACGACACCTTCGGGCACCAGGCCGGTGATCGCGTGCTGGTGCACATGACCGAGCTGATGCGCTTGGTGCTGCGCGAGACCGACCTCATCGTGCGCTACGGCGGCGAGGAATTCCTGGTGATCCTGCCCGATACCGACATGGAAGGCGCGCGCCTCGTGCTCGACCGGTTGCAGGACATCGTGGTCAAGAGCCCGGTGATCCATGAAGGCCGGCGTATCTCGGTCGGCTTCTCTGCCGGCGTGGCGCAGTTCCGCGATGACGACAACGGCGCGACGCTGGTGCTGCGGGCCGATCGCGCCCTGCAGACCGCGAAGCGGGCCGGCCGCAGCCAGGTGGTCCTGGCAGAGGTGTGACCCGGCGCCGCCGCGCCGGGCGCTGGCGCCATCAGCGCGGGCGGGTCATGCCGGGCGTCTGGGCGATGTAGCGCCGGATGCCGTCGAGGATCGACTGTGCGATCCGCTCCTGCTGGAATTCGTCCGCGAGCCGCTGCTCTTCCTCCGGGTTCGAGATGAATGCGGTCTCGATCAGGATGGACGGGATGTCCGGTGCCTTCAGTACCGCGAAGCCTGCCTGCTCGACCTGCTTGCGGTGCAGCCGGTTGACGCGACCGAGTTCCGACAGCACGGTGCGCCCGAGCCGGAGGCTGTCGTTGATGGTCGCCGTCTGCGACAGGTCGAGCAGCGTCTGCTTGAGGATGGGATCCGACACGTTCAGGTTCACCCCGCCGATCAGGTCGGCTGCGTTCTCGCGCGAGGCCAGCCAGCGCGCGGCGGCCGACGTCGCCCCTGACAGCGACAGCGCGTAGACGGACGAGCCGCGTGCGGTGGGCTGCATCCACGCATCCGCATGGATCGACACGAACAGGTCGGCCTTGAGCGCGCGCGCCTTGACCACGCGCATGTGCAACGGCACGAAGTAGTCGCCGGTACGTACCAGGTGTGCCCGCATCCCCGGTTGTGCATCGATCAGGCGCGCGAGGCGCCGCCCGATCGAGAGCACGACGTCCTTCTCGCGCAATCCGGTCGGACCGATGGCCCCGGGGTCTTCGCCGCCGTGCCCGGGGTCGATCGCGATCACCACCGGACGCGCGCCCGGCGGAAGCCGCGTGCCACGGGCGGACGGGTCGGGTCCCTGGGAGGCGAACGCGCCCGGTGCTCCGCCGGCCGGCGGCCTTGTCGTGGCGGCGGGAGCAGGAACGGCGTCGGGCGCCGCGGGTGTCGCCGTCGGCGCAGCGGGCGCGGCCGCCGCCGGTGCAGCGGGTGCGGCGACCGACGCCGGTGCCGCGGGCAGGGCGGCGGTCGGGGGCGACGAAGGGGCGGCCGGTGTCGCGGGCGTGCCGGCAACGGCCGGGCTTGCCGGGGAGGGGGCCGGCGCGACGCCGGGCGGGCCGGCTGCGCGCTGCCGCTCCAGGAACGCGGCGACCGGATCGCGGGCGTTCACCGGGAACAGGTCGAGCACGATGCGGTGGCCGAACTCGCCGATCGGTTTCAGCGCGAAGGCCTGGGGCGCGACTTCCGACTTCACGTCGAACACGACGCGGATCACCCCTGGCTTGTAGCGCCCGACCCGCGCCTGTCGTATCAGCGGATCGTCGGCGGACAGCGCCGAGCCGATCTTCGCGAGCGCAGGTCCGATGTCGACACCGTCGAGCTCCAGCACGACGCGGTCCGGATCGCGCACCACGAACAGCCGCCAGGTCACTGGCCGCGGCGATTCGAAGGTGACGCGGGTCGAATCCGGCGCTGGCCATACGCGTACCGCCGTCACCTGCGCCACTGCGGTCGACGGGACCAGTGCCACCCACGTCGCCAGCACGGCCAGCATCGCCAGCAGCGCCTTCATGTGGAACGGCCTGTCCCGGCGACGTCCTCGCCGGTTGCATCCAGGGCGTCGCCGGCATCGAGCGCATCGAGCAGCGCAGTGCCGCGCGGGCCGCACGCAGCCAGGGTCGCACACCGCGCCTCGCCCTCGATCGAAAGGTCGATCCGCAGGTCGGGGGCGGGCAGCAGCAGCGCTGCACGCTCGGGCCATTCGACCAGCGTCACCGTATCGCCGCCGAGGTATTCGTCGAAGCCGGACTCCACCCATTCCGCGGGGTGCTCGAACCGGTAGAGGTCGAGGTGGGCCAGCGCCAGGCCACCGGCGCTGTAGGATTCGACCAGGGTGAATGTCGGACTTCTGACCCGGCCCTGTTCGCCCAGTGCACGGAGCAAGGCACGCACCAGCGTCGTCTTGCCTGCCCCCAGCGGACCGGACAGGTGGATCGACAGGCCGGGCACCAGCAGTGGCGCGATCGCCGCGCCGAGCGCGGACGTGGCGGCGTCATCGGCCAGCCTGCGTGTTAACGTCGTCGTCATCGCACTGGGCGCACTGGGCGTCCGGACGGATGGTGTCGCCGAGGTTGCATTCGATGGCAGGAGCAGTTCCCGTGGCCCCGGAGGGCAGGCATGTGGATCCGGCCGCACTGGTGCGGTCGATTCGCGGCTGGGCAGCCGAACTCGGCTTCCAGCATGCCGCGATCGCAGCGCTGGACCTCTCCGCGGCGAAACCGCGCTTGATCGAATGGCTTGAGCAGGGCTTCCACGGCGAGATGGATTATATGGCACGCCATGCGTCCCTCCGCCTCGACCCGCAGAAGCTGGTGCCCGGCGTCGTGCGGTCGATCAGCGTGCGCATGGATTACTGGCCCGAAGAGGCGATGGACGCACGGGCGGTGCTCGACGAGCCATCGCTGGCCTACGTGTCGCGCTATGCGCTGGGCCGCGATTACCACAAGGTGCTGCGCGGCCGGCTGGCGCGGCTGGCCGCGCGCATCGCGGGCGCGGCCGGCCCGCATGGCTTCCGGGTGTTCACCGACAGCGCGCCAGTGATGGAAGTGGAACTCGCCTCGTCGGCAGGCCTGGGCTGGCGCGGCAAGCACACGCTCCTGCTCGACCGCGAGCACGGATCGTGGTTCTTCCTCGGCGAGATACTCACCGACCTGCCGTTGCCGGTGGATCCCCCGGTCGGCGCGTACTGTGGCAGCTGCACGCGCTGCATCGACCTGTGCCCCACCGGAGCGATCGTCGGGCCGTACCGGCTCGATGCGCGGCGCTGCATTTCCTACCTGACGATCGAACTGAAGGGCTCCATCCCGGAACCGCTGCGTGCCCCGATCGGCAACCGGGTCTATGGCTGCGACGACTGCCAGCTCGCCTGCCCGTGGAACCGCCATGCCAGGCCCGCGGCCGACCAGGCATTCGCGGTTCGCAACGGGCTCGACCGCGCGTCGCTGGTCGAGCTGTCCGCATGGACCGAGGCGCAGTTCGACGAGCGGATGGCCGGCAGCGCGATCCGCCGCATCGGCCATGAACGCTGGCTGCGCAATCTCGCCGTCGGGCTGGGCAATGCGCCGACCACGCCCGAGGTCGTGGGCGCGCTGCAGCGGCTGGCGGCCGGCCCGTCGGCGCTGGTGCGCGAGCATGCCGCATGGGCGCTGGCCCGGCACGGCGAGGCCGGGGCGATCGTCGCCCGGATAGCCTGATCCCGCCGACGAAGGCTGCCCGCCCGGCACCGTGGCGCCGGGCAGGCGGTCATTGCGCCGGAAGGCCTTGTTCGCGGGGCGCGTCCGCCTCGGGCCAGAGGCGATCCACGGCCTCGATCCAGTGTTCCACCGGCAGGTCGCAGCCGGTCTGCAGGTGGCCGAGGCAGCCGATGTTGGCGGTCAGGATCGACTGCGGGGCGCCGGACTCGAGGGCCGCGACCTTCTGCGCCAGCAACTGTCCGGACAATTCCGGCTGCAGGATGGAATAGGTGCCGGCCGATCCGCAGCACAGGTGGGCGTCCGGTACGTCGGTCGGTTCCAGCCCGAGCTCGGCCAGCATGGACTCGACCTGCCCGCGCAGCCGCAACGCATGCTGCAGCGTGCACGGCGCATGGAAGGCGACCCGGCGGCCGGGGGCGGGCCGTGGCGGCCGCGCCGCGCCAGGCCGGGACAGCTCCGCAGCGACCACTTCCGACAGGTCGCGCGACAACGCGGTCACCCGCGCCGCGCGCACGGCATAGGCGGGATCGCCCGCGAGCAGGGCGCCGTAGTCCTTCACCATCGCCCCGCAGCCGCTGGCCGTGGTCACGATCGCCTCGGCGCCGCCTTCGATCGAGGGCCACCATGCGTCGATGTTCCGGCGTATCTGGTCCAGGGCCGCTTCGTGCGCATTCAGGTGGTGGGTCACCGCGCCACAGCAGCCCGCGCTCGAGGCGACGACCAGCGACACGCCCAGGCGGTCGAGTACCCGGGTGGCGGCCGCATTGATCCCCGGGGCGATCGAGGGTTGCACGCAGCCTTCCAGCACCAGCATGCGCCGCGCATGGCGCGGTGCCGGTCGTGCGCCTGCCGCGCGCAAGGGTGGCACCTTGAGCGCGAGCGTCGACGGCAGCACCGGCCTCAGGGCGCGGGCAGCGGACAGCAGCGGGCCGAACAGCGCCGGCCGCGGCAGCACGGTGCGCAGTGCCCAGCGCAGCAGCCGGTCGCCGCCGGTGCGTGGCACCTGGGTCTCGACCACGTGGCGGCCGATGTCGGCGAGCCGGCCATAGCGCACCCCCGAGGGGCAGGTGGTCTCGCAGGCGCGGCAGGTGAGGCAGCGGTCGAGATGGTCGCGCGTCTTCGTCGTCGCGGGCGCGCCTTCGAGGACCTGCTTGATCAGGTAGATGCGGCCGCGCGGGCCATCCAGCTCGTCGCCGACCAGCTGGTAGGTGGGGCAGGTGGCGGTGCAGAACCCGCAATGCACGCAGGCACGCAGGATCGCCTCGGCCTCCCGGCCTTCTTCGGTGTCGCGGATGAACGCGGCGAGCGAGGTCTGCATCTCAGAGTCCCGGGTACAGGCGGCCGTGGTTGAACAGGCCTGCCGGATCGAATTCGGCCTTCAGGCGCTGGTGGATGCGCAGGAGCGCCGGATCGAGCGGTGCAAAACAGCCGGCGGGCATGCCGTGCGCCCCGGACTTTCCTTGGCCGCGGCGGAACAGGGTCGCATGCCCGCCGGCCGAGCGCGCGGCTTCGCGCAGCAGGGCCGCGGGTGCATCCGAACGCAGCCAGCGCAGTGCACCGCCCCATTCGACCAGGCCTGCCCCTGCGCCTGCCGACGTGTCGAGGCCGGTCAGCGGCGGCGTGGTCGAAGGCAACGACAGTCGCCACAGCGGCACGTCGCCGGCGAAGAACGGCGCCGACTGTTCCCGCAGCGCGGTCCAGAACGCCGCCGCGTCGACCGGGTCGAGCCTGTCGCCGCCCAGGGCGGACCGTGCGGCATCGACCGCCGCCGCGGCACCGGACAGGCGCAGGTGCAGCGTGCCGGCCGACCAGGCGGAGGCCGACAGTGGCAGCGGCTGGCCGCCCCAGCGGTTCAGGCGCTCGAGCGCCACCTGCTCCGGGACGCCATCGAAGCGCAGCGTGGCCTCGGCCACCGGCGCTGGCACCACCTTCAGCGACACCTCGGTGATCACGCCCAGGATGCCCAGCGACCCTGCGAGCAGCCGGCTCACGTCGTAGCCGGCGACGTTCTTGATGACCTGCCCGCCGAACGACAGGTGCTGGCCACGCCCGTTGATCAGCTTCGCGCCGAGCACGAAGTCGCGCACGCTGCCCGAGGTGGCGCGCCGCGGGCCGGACAGCCCCGCCGCGATGCAGCCGCCGACGGTCGCCTGCGTGCCGAAGTGCGGCGCCTCGCAGGCGAGCATCTGCCCGCTGGCCGCGAGCGCGGCCTCGAGTTCCGCCAGCGGCGTGCCGCAGCGGGCAGTGACCACCAGTTCGCTCGGGTCGTACTCGACGATGCCCGCATGGATGCGCGTGTCGAGCGTCGTTTCCGCGCTGCCGTCCGCAGGCGGTTCGCCGTACCAGTCCTTGGTGCCGCCGCCGCGGATGCGCAACCGCCGTGCTCGCCCGAAGGCCGAGCGCACCTGATCCACGAGTTCTTCTGCCCGGTCCGCCGTCGCCATGCTCAGAAGCGCTCCAGTTCCGGATGCGGCAACGCGCCGCCATGCACCTTGAGCCGGCCGTACTCGGCGCAGCGGTGCAGGGTCGGGATGCACTTGTCCGGGTTGAGCAGGCCGTGCGGATCGAACGCGCGCTTCACGCCGAAGAACTGTTCGCGCTCGTCGGCCGGGAACTGCACGCACATCTGGTTGATCTTCTCGATGCCCACGCCGTGCTCCCCGGTGACGGTGCCGCCGAGCTTCACGCACAGTTCCAGGATGTCCGCGCCGAAGGCCTCGGCGCGCGCCAGGGACGAGGGATCGTTGGCATCGAACAGGATCAGCGGGTGCAGGTTGCCGTCGCCCGCATGGAACACGTTCGGGCAGCGCATGTCGTACTTCACCTCCATCTGCTGGATCGCGCGCAGCATCTCGCCCAGGCGCCGGCGCGGGATGGTGCCATCCATGCAGTAGTAGTCGGGCGATACCCGGCCGGCTGCGGGGAAGGCATTCTTGCGGCCGGCCCAGAAGCGCAGGCGCTCGGCTTCGGAGGCGGACACGCGCAGGCCGGTCGCGCCGGCGGCGCGCAGCACCTCGGACATGCGGGCGATCTCTTCGTCGACTTCCTCCGGCGTGCCGTCGGCCTCGCACAGCAGGATCGCCGCGGCATCGAGGTCGTAGCCGGCATTGGCGAACGGCTCGACCATGCGCGTGGCCGGCTGGTCCATCATCTCGAGGCCGGCCGGGATGATGCCGGCGGCGATCAGCTTCGCCACGGCGTCGCCGGCGACGCCGACGTCGCCGAAGCTCGCCATGATGCAGCGGGCGAGCTGCGGGCGCGGGATCAGCCTGACCGTCACCTCGGTGGTCACCGCCAGCATGCCTTCGCTGCCGACCAGGACGGCGAGCAGGTCGAGCCCCGGGCTGTCGAGCGCGCCGCTGCCGAACTCGACGACTTCACCGTCGATGGTCACCGCGCGCACGCGCAGCACGTTGTGCACGGTCAGTCCGTACTTCAGGCAGTGCACGCCGCCCGAGTTCTCCGCGACGTTGCCGCCGATGGAACAGGCGATCTGGCTGGACGGGTCGGGCGCGTAATAGAGGCCGTGCTTCGCGGCGGCCTCCGAGATGGCGAGGTTGCGCACGCCCGGCTGCACGCGCGCGGTGCGGGCCAGCGGGTCGATGGACAGGATGCGGCTCATCTTCGCCGTGGACAGCAGCACGCCGTGGGCGTGGGGCGTGGCACCGCCGGACAGCCCGGTGCCGGCACCGCGCGGCACGATCGGCACGCCGGCCTCGCGGCACAGGCGGATCACCGATACCAGCTGCGCTTCGGTCGACGGCAGGACGGTGGCCAGCGGCAGTTGCCGGAACAGGGTCAGGCCATCGCACTCGTACGGCCGCTGTGCCTCGTCCGTATCGAGGACCGAACCGTCCGGCAGCAGCGCGCGCAGCCTCGAGACCAGCGCATCGCGGCCGGTCGCTGCTTCGGCAAACGTATCCATCGCGTCCGTCCTCGTCGTCTCGCACACGTCGTGTGCGCGTATGGTAAGCCGCCAGCGTACCGGCCGGGGGCTGGCGCGAAACGCACGCCGGGACGACGGTCCGACGGTGCGACCGGGTCAGGGATCGATCAGGATGGCGCGGAAGTCGTTGACGTTGGTATGGGTGGGGCCGGTCACCACCGCGTCACCGAGGCACTCGAAGAACGCGTGGCCGTCGTTGTCTGCGAGCAGCGCGGCCGGGTCCAGGCCCGCCTGGCCTGCACGCAGCCAGGTGTCCGGTCCGATCAGCGCGCCGGCCGCCGGCCCGGCACCGTCGATGCCATCGGTGTCCGCCGCGATCGCATGCACGCCAGCCTGCCCGCGCAGGACCGCGGCGAGCGCCAGCAGGAACTCGACGTTGCGCCCGCCACGCCCCTTTCCGCGCACGGTCACGGTCGTCTCGCCACCGGACAGCAGCACGCAGCGGGGCGGCACCGGCTGGCCATGGCGCACGACCTGCATGGCCATCGCGCCCAGCACGCGCGCCACGTCGCGCGCTTCGCCCTCGATGGCATCGCCGAGGATCAGGGGCGCGTATCCTGCGGCACGTGCGACGGCTGCGGCGGCTTCCAGCGCATCCTGGGGGCGGGCGACCAGCCGCGTGACCGCGTTCGCCAGCCGTGGGTCGCCGGGCTTCGGGGTCTCGGCACCTGCGGTGCGCAGGAAGGCGAGCGCGCTGGCGGGTTCGTGCAGCCGGTACCTGGCGAGCACCCGCAGTGCATCGGCGGCGGTCGTGGTGTCTGCGACCGTTGGTCCCGAGGCGATCGTCTCCAGGCCATCGCCCGGCACGTCCGAGATCGCGAGCGTGACCAGGCGCGCCGGATGGCAGGCCAGCGCGAGGCGGCCGCCCTTGATGCGCGACAGGTGCTTGCGCACGCAGTTCATCTCGCCGATGTCCGCGCCGGAAGCGAGCAGCGCGCGCGACAGCGCCTGCTTGTCCTCGAGCGGGACCGATGGCGGCGGGCAGGCGAGGAGCGCGGACCCGCCGCCCGAGATCAGGCAGAGCACGAGATCGCCCGCAGCGAGCCCGGACACGCGTTCCAGCAGGCGTGCCGTCGCGGCCACGCCGGCCGCATCCGGCACGGGATGTCCGGCCTCGACGACCTCGATCTTCCTGCACGGCAGTGCGTGGCCGTAACGCGTGATCACCATGCCCTCGATCCGGTCGAGGTCGGATGCCCAGGCGGCTTCGACCGCGCGAGCCATCGATGCCGCCGCCTTGCCGGCGCCGATCACCAGGACGCGGCCGGAGCGCGGCAGCGCCGGTAGCGCGGGCGCGACGCAGCGCATGGGATCGGCGGCCGCCACCGCCGCGCGGAACATCGCCTGCAGGAGTTCGCGCGGCGCAGTCATCGCAGCGGTCATCGCGTGGCCTCAGGCGACCGGTTTTCCGGCCAGCGCCTCGAGCGCGCGCACCATCGCCGAATGGTCCCATTTCGCGCCGCCCATGCCGCTGCAGGCGCTGAACAGTTCCTGCGCGGTCGCCGTGTTGGGCAGGCTCATGCCCATCGCGCGCGCGCCGGCCAGGGCCAGCGAAAGATCCTTCTGGTGCAGTTCGATGCGGAAGCCCGGATCGAACGTGCGCTTGACCATGCGATCGCCGTGCACCTCCAGCACGCGCGACGCGGCGAACCCGCCCATCAGTGCCTCGCGCACCTTCGCGGGATCGGCACCGGCCTTGGCCGCGAACAGCAGCGCCTCGCCGACCGCCTCGATGTTCAACGCCACGATGATCTGGTTGCAGACCTTGCAGGTCTGGCCGTCGCCGATGCCGCCGACCCGCGTGATGTTCTTGCCCATCAGGTCGAACAACGGCTTCACCCGGTCGAACACCGCGGGCTTCGCGCCGACCATGATGGTGAGGCTCGCCGCCTTCGCGCCGACCTCGCCGCCGGACACCGGCGCATCGACATAGTCGCAGCCCAGCGCCTCGATGCGCGCGGCGAAGCACTTCGTCTCGATCGGCGAGATCGAGCTCATGTCGACCACCACCTTGCCCGTGGACAGGCCCGATGCGACGCCGCCATCGCCGAACAGCACCCGCTCGACATCCGGGGTGTCGGGGACCATGGTGATCACGACCTGCGCCGCGCGTGCGACCTCGGCCGCGCTCGTGCAGGCCCGTCCACCGGCGGCGGTCAGCTCTGCCGGCACGCCGCTGCGGCTGTGCAGGAACAGCGTGTGCCCGCCCTTGATCAGGTTGAGCGCCATCGGCCTGCCCATGATGCCCAGTCCCACGAATCCGATGTCTGCCATCTGCGTTTCCTCTGCCAGTTGTACCAGTCGTACCGCTCGTTCAGGCCCGCCCTGCGGCGGGACCGGTGGGGAGCCAGCCGAGGCTGGCTTCGGTGCCGCCCAGCGGCTTGTATTCCGCGCTCATCCATCCGGCATAGCCGATGCGGTCGACATGGCCGAACAGGAACGGGAAGTTGATCTCGCCGGTGCCCGGCTGGTGCCGGCCCGGCGTGTCGGCGAACTGCATGTGCGCGATGCGCGGCAGCAGCCGCTGGATGGTCGGGGCGAGGTCGCCTTCCATCACCTGCATGTGGTAGACGTCGTACTGCAGGTAGAGGTTGTCGCTGCCCGCTTCGTCGAACAGCGCGATCGCCTGCGCCGAACGGTTCAGGTAGAAGCCCGGCATGTCGCGGTCGTTGATCGGCTCGGACAGCATGCGCACCCCCACCGCTGACGCCTGGTCGGCTGCGTAGCGCAGGTTCTCGACGAAGGTCTCGCGCACCTTGCCCGGCGCCGCGCCTGCGGGCGGCATGCCCGCGAGGCAGTTCACCTGGCTGCAGCCCAGGGCGACCGCGTACTCCAGCGCGAGCCCGACGCTGTCGCGGAACTCCGACATCCGTCCCGGGTGCGTCGCGATCCCGCGTTCGCCGCCTTCCCAGTCGCCGGCCGGCAGGTTGAACAGCACCTGCGCCAGGCCGTGTTCCTCGAGCAGCGCGGCGATGCGCGCCGCGGGCAGTGCATACGGGAAGAAGTATTCGACCCCGGTGAACCCGGCCGCGGCGGCGCGCGCGAAGCGTCGCTCGAACGGCACTTCATTGAACAGGAAGGACAGGTTCGCGGCGAAGCGGGGCATGGTCGGGATTCCGCGGGCGTGGACGACGGGAGGCGCGGATGGGATTGTAGCCCCGGCCCTATAATCGGCGGCACTCGCCCCGGCTGCGCCGCGTCGCATCGCGCCAGTCTCCTGCCGCACCTGCCCGAAAGGCTCGACCCGATGTTCACCGGTACCGAACGCTACATCGCCACCGACGACCTGAAGATGGCGGTGAACGCCGCGGTCACGCTGCAGCGCCCGCTCCTGATCAAGGGCGAGCCGGGCACCGGCAAGACGATGCTGGCCGAGGAAGTGGCCGGTGCGCTCGGACGCCCGCTGTTCGAGTGGCATGTGAAGTCGACGACCAAGGCCCAGCACGGCCTCTACGAATACGATGCGGTGTCGCGCCTGCGCGATTCCCAGCTGGGCGAGGCGAAGGTCGCCGACATCTCGAACTACATCGTGCGCGGAAAGCTGTGGGAAGCCTTCGAATGCGCCGAGCCGTCGGTGGTGCTGATCGACGAGATCGACAAGGCGGACATCGAGTTCCCGAACGACCTGTTGCGCGAACTCGACCGCATGGAGTTCTACGTCCACGAGACGCGCCAGCTGGTGCGCGCGACGCACCGGCCGCTGATCATCATCACCAGCAACAACGAGAAGGAGCTGCCCGACGCCTTCCTGCGCCGCTGCTTCTTCCACTACATCCGCTTTCCCGATCGCGACACCATGGCGCAGATCGTCGACGTCCACTTCCCGGGCATCAAGCAGGCGCTGGTGCGAGAAGCGATGGAAGCGTTCTTCGAACTGCGCGAGGTGCCCGGCCTGAAAAAGAAGCCGTCCACCTCGGAGCTGCTCGACTGGCTGAAGCTGCTGATGGCCGAGGACATCCCGGCCGAGGCGCTGCGCAGCAACGACAACGGCAAGATCCTGCCGCCGCTGCACGGCGCGTTGCTTAAGAACGAGCAGGACGTGCACCTGTTCGAGCGGCTGATCTTCATGTCGCGGCGCAAGGGCTGACGGCACGTCCCGATGATGGACATCGCCGCCGCCCGTGCCAGCCGTGCCGTCGGCTTCGCCCCGGTGGTCGATCCTCGCGTTCGCACGCTGGTGCTGGGCAGCTTTCCATCCACCGCATCGCTCGGCGCAGGCCAGTACTACGGCCATCCGCGCAACCACTTCTGGCGACTGATGGGCGCGGTGCTGGGCGAGCCGCTGCCCGACCTCGATTACCCGCAGCGGCTGCAGCGGCTGCTCTCGCACCGCATCGGCCTTTGGGACGTCATCGCCGAATGCGCGCGCCGTGGCAGCCTCGACAGCGCGATCCGCGACGCAGTCCAGAGTCCGCTCGAGCCGGTGCTGGCCGGGCTGCCTGCGCTGCGCAGGGTGTTCTTCAACGGAGCCACCGCGGGCCGGAGCACCCGCTGGTTCGCCGCGCGCGGATACCAGACGTTCATCCTGCCCTCGTCCAGCCCGGCCCTGACCATCGGGTTCGAGGCAAAGCTCGAATGCTGGCGCGCGCTCGCCGGTGGCCGGGAGGGCGTGCCGTGCTGATCGACTTCCTGTTCGAGCTGAAGAAGGCCGGGCTGCCGGTGTCGCTGCGCGAGTTCCTCACGCTGATCGAGGGGCTGCAGCGCCATGTGGCCTGGGGCAGCATGGACGATTTCTACTACTTCGCGCGCACCGCGCTGGTGAAGGACGAATCGAACCTCGACCGCTTCGACCGCGTGTTCGGCGCGTACTTCAAGGGCGTGGTGTCCCAGGCGCCCGACCTGCGCACCGCGATCCCGGACGAATGGCTGCGCCGGCAGGCCGAGAAGCTGCTGACCGACGAAGAGAAGAAGCTGATCGAATCGCTCGGCGGCTGGGACAAGCTGATGGAGACGTTGAGGCAGCGCCTCGAGGAGCAGAAGGGACGCCACCAGGGCGGGTCGAAGTGGGTCGGCACCGCGGGCACCAGTCCGTTCGGGGCTTACGGCTACAACCCCGAGGGCGTGCGCATCGGCCAGCATGAATCGCGCAACCGGCGCGCGGTGAAGGTCTGGGACCGGCGCGAGTTCCGCAACTTCGATTCCGACGTGGAACTGGGCACGCGCAACATCAAGGTCGCGCTGCGCCGGCTGCGCCGGTTCGCGCGCGAAGGCGCCGCCGAGGAACTCGACCTCGACGACACCATCCGGTCGACCGCGCGCAATGCCGGCTGGCTCGACCTGAAGCTGGTGCCGGAGCGGCACAACGCGGTGAAGGTGCTGCTGTTCCTCGATGTCGGCGGCTCGATGGACGACTACATCCGGGTGGTGGAGGAACTGTTCTCCGCCGCGCGCGGCGAGTTCAAGCATCTCGAGTACTTCTACTTCCACAATTTCGTCTATGAGTCGGTGTGGAAGGACAACCGCCGCCGCTTCGACGAGCGCACGCGGCTGATGGACGTGCTGCACAAGTTCGGCAACGACTACAAGCTGGTGATCGTCGGCGATGCCACGATGAGCCCGTACGAGATCCTGCTGGCCGGCGGCAGCGTCGAGCACAACAACGACGAGCCCGGCGCCGCCTGGCTGCAGCGGCTGCTCGACGTGTACAGCCACGCGGCGTGGATCAACCCGCAACCGGAATCGCGCTGGGAATACCACGAGTCGATCGCGCTCACCCGCAAACTGATGGGCGACCGGATGTTCCCGCTGAGCCTGGAAGGGCTGGACCGGGCGATGCGCTCGCTGGCGCGCTGAAGGCGGCTCGGGCGGTCTGCTTTTCCGGCCGCGGCTAGCGCGCCTGCTCGCGAACCGGCAGCGTGTCGCCGGCAAGGAATCGGCCCGCGAACGCGCTCGCCGGCAGCGGCCTGCTGAACAGGTAACCCTGGTACTCGTCGCAGCCCATCGACTGCAGGATGGCCAGCTGCTCGGCGGTCTCCACGCCTTCGGCCACCACGCGCAGCTGCATGTGGTGCCCGATCGACACCACGGCGGCGGTGATCGCCGAGTCGTCCGGGTCGTCGACGATGTCGCGCACGAAGGTACGGTCGATCTTCAGCGCGTCGATCGGGAACTTCTTCAGGTAGGCGAGGGACGAGTAGCCCGTGCCGAAGTCGTCCAGCGCCACCTGTACGCCGAGGTCGCCCAGGCGCTGCAGCAGCTTCACGTTCTCGTTGACCTGCTGCATCAGCAGGCTCTCGGTCATCTCGAGCTCGAGTTGCGAACCGTCGATCCGGTGGGCCTGGAGGGTGCGCCCGACGCTTCGCACGAAGCCGCGCGACAGCTGGCCCACGGATACGTTCACCGCCAGCCGCGGCGGGTGCAGGCCGGCATCCAGCCAGGCGCGCATCCGGGCGCAGGCGGCGTCCAGCACCCACTCCCCGAGTGGCACGATGAGCCCGCTTTCCTCCGCGATGCGGATGAACCTGCCCGGCGCGAGCAGGCCTTCCTCCGGATGGTTCCAGCGCAGCAGCGCCTCCATCCCGACCACCGCGGAATCGGCCATGCGCACCTGTGGCTGGAAATGCAGCTCGAACTCGTCGCGTTCCAGCGCGCGGCGCAGCGCGGTCTCGATGGACAGGCGCTCCACTGCCCTGGAATGCAGGTCGGCCGAAAAGTACTGGTAGTTGCCGCGGCCACGTTCCTTCGCGTGGTACATCGCCGCGTCGGCGTTCTTCATCAGCGTCTGTGCATCGGTGCCGTCTGTCGGGTACAGGCTGATGCCGATGCTGCAGGAGGTCGACAGCTGGTGGCCTTCGATCACGTAGGGGCGCGCCAGCAGCTTGAGCACCTTGCGCGCGACCTGCGAGGCGACCTGGGAGTCGTTCAATCCCTGGAGCAGCACGACGAATTCGTCCCCGCCCAGGCGGGCAAGCGTGTCTTCCATCCGGACGCAGCGCGCCAGCCGCTCCGCCACGTGCTTGAGCAGTTCGTCACCGACGCGGTGCCCGAGCGAGTCGTTGATCGTCTTGAAGCGGTCGAGGTCGATGAACAGCAGCGCGAGCTGCGCACCACTGCGTGCCGCGCTTGCCATGCCGTGCGTGATGCGGTCGCGCAGCAGCAGCCGGTTGGGCAGCTCGGTCAGCGGATCGCGGGTTGCCAGGAACTCGATGCGCTCCTGGGCTGCCCGGCGCTGCGTGATGTCCTGCGTGACGCCGACCACCCGCAGCGGGCGGTCCTGGTCGTCGCAGATGATCGCCGCGTGCTCGTAGATCCAGCATTGGGTCCCGTCCGGGCGCAGGACGCGGTATTCGTTCGTGTAGGGCGAGCGCGTGGCGACCGCCTGCTCGCCCGCGGCTCGCACGCGGTCGATGTCCTCCGGATGCACCAGCGACCAGTACGTCTCCGCGCATCCGTCGAAGGTGCTGCGTTCGAGGCCGAAGATGCGCAGGGTCTCGTCGCTCCAGGTGAGCCGCCCGTCGGCGAGCGATTGCGCCCAGCTCCCGATCCCGCCCACTTCCTGCGCCTGCTCCAGGAACAGGCGGTGGTCGCGCAGCGCTTCCTGCGCCTGCACGCGTTCCGTGATGTCGCGGTTGATGCTGATCTCGCCCAGGTGCTGTCCGTCGTCGTCGAACAGCGGGGATACCGTGACCTCGACATGGATCGGTTGCCCTGCCTTGGTGGTGCGGATGGTTTCCCAGGTCTCGGCCTTGCGCTCGCCGATGCGGTCGATCGCTGCGCGCAGCTCCGCTTCCCCCGCCTCGGGCTTCATCAGCTCGAGGAAGTTCCGGCCCAGGACCTCGGCTGCCGGCCAGCCGAATATGCGCTCCGCGCCCCGGTTCCAGGTGAGGATCCGGTTGGCGGCGTCCTTCGTGATGATCGCGTCGTAGCTCTGGTCCACGATCAGCGCGAGCTCGCGGTTGCGGGCCTCGGTCGCGCGCAGCGCGGACTCCGCGCGCTCGCGTTCGGTGATGTCGCGCACCATGGTGATCTCGCCGATGTGCCCGCCGTTCTCGTCGAACAGCGGGGACACGTTCACGTCGACATGGATCCTCGTGCCGTCGCGGCGGTGGCTGACCGCGCGCCACGCGCCGGGCTCTCCCCGCCGGAGGCGCTCGATCCGGCCTGCGACGTCGGCACCCGACGCGCCTGGCCGGACCAGCAGGGTGATGTTCCTGCCGATCGCTTCGGCCTGGCTCCAGCCGTACATGCGCTCTGCGCCCGCGTTCCACGACAGGATGATGTTGTCGAGGTCCTTGATGACGATCGCTTCCGAACTCTGTTCGACCACCGCTGCGAGCAGGCGGCTGCGCGCTTCGCTCGAGCGCAGCGCGCGCTCCGCCGTGAGCCGGGACGTGATGTCCCGTGCGATGCTGATCTCGCCGATATGCTCGCCCTCGGCCGAGTACAGGGGCGAGTAGGACACTTCGACGTCGAACGTGCGGCCGTTGCGTGCGCGCCTCGCCTCGAAGCGGGAGTGGGTGCGCGCGGCACGGGTATCGGCGACGGCCGCGGAGATCCGCTCGTCGTCGGCGCCCGGGATGACCAGCGTCGAGATGTTCTTCCCGATCGCTTCCTCGGCGGGGTAGCCGAACAGCGCGGTCGCGCCCCGGTTCCAGGTCAGCACCCGGTTGTCGAGGTCCTTGGTGATGATCGCCTCGGTGGTCTGGTCGACCACATCGGCCAGCAGGCGGTTGCGGGCCTCGCTCTCGCGCAGCGCCTGCTCGGTCTCGATCCGGGCGGTGAGGTCGCGCGAGATGGTGATCTGCCCGATCAGCCGTGCCTCTGCATCGCGCAGCGGGGAGAGGCTCACTTCGACGTCGATCAGCCGTCCGTCAGCGGTGCGGCCGCGCGCGCGGCGGGTGAGCGACGCCCCGGCGCGCAGTTCCTGGATGTGGTGGGCGACGTTCTCCGGCGAAGGGTCGGATGACAGCAGTTCCGTGGCGTTGCGCCCGATCGCGGCTGCGGGGGCATGGCCGAACAGCTGGGTCGCACCGGCGTTCCAGGTGACGATCCGGTTTTCCAGGTCGCGGGTGACGATGGCATCCTGGCTCTGGGCGACGATCTCCGCGAGCAGCCGGTTCTCGGTCTCGCGCTCGCGGAGGCGCCGCTCGAACGCGACCCGGTTCGTGACATCGCTCGAGACGCCTCGGTAGCCCCGGAACGCACCGTCCGCCGCGAAGATCGGTTCGCCGCTGATCGAGACATGGCGCACCGTGCCGTCCGATGCGTGGCGTGAAAGCACGAATTCCCTGAAGGGCTGCCGTTGCTCGAGCAGCGACCGGTGCGTCTTCCACTCCGAGGCGTCCGGACCTGGAAGCCAGGGCATGTCCCAGAGGTGGCGGCCCAGGCAGTCACCGGCGACCAGGTCATGCGAGGCGACCGCGCCGCCGGAAATCACCGTGAAGCGCAGCTGCTCATCCTGTTCCCAGTACCAGTCCGAGGAAAACTCGATCAGGCTCCGGAAGCGTGCTTCGCTGTCGCGCAATGCGTCTGCTGCGCGCCTGCGTTCGCTGATGTCCTCGATGGAGGCCACCATGTAGTCGAAGCTGCCGTCGCGGGTGCGCACCGCGGACAGCGTGACCTGCCCCCAGAACTCGATCCCGCCCCGGCGCAGGTAGCGCTTCTCGCGGGTGATCGTGTCGATCTCTCCGGATGTCAGGCGAAGCACGTTTCGTTCGCGCGCGGCAAGCTCGTCCGGATGGTTGAGGTCCTTCCAGGTCACGCCGGCGAGTTCGTCTAGCCGGTAGCCGAACATCTCGGCGAAGCGCCTGTTGATGCGCAGCCAGTTCCCGGCCGGGGACGAATGCGCGATCGCAAAAGGCGCCTGTTCGAATGTGGCGCGGAACCGCTCTTCGCTCGCGCGCAGGGCATCCTCTGCGATCCTGCGCGCGGTGATGTCGCGCGAGATCGCGATCGTGTACGCGGGCCTGCCGTCGCCGCGCTGGACGACGGTGGTGGTGACCTGTCCCCAGATCCAGCGGCCGTCGCGGCACCGGTAGCGCCGCTCCATGGTCGAGGCCTTGATCTCCCCGCGCAGCACCTTGTCCCGGGCAAGCCGGATCGCGTCGGCTTCGTCGGGATGGAACAGCGCATCGAAGGGCAGCGCCAGGAACTCCGCCTCGCTGTAGCCGAGCATCTCGCAGAAAGTGCCGTTCACGCTCAGCCGGCGTCCATCGGCGTCCATGTGGGTGATGCCCACCCCGGCGCGATCGAAGGTCGCGCGGTAGCGGTCCTCGCTGTCGGCCAGCACCTGTGCCCTGCGCAGCTGCTCCGACAGATCGTCGATCACGACCACCGTGAAGGATGGCCGGCCGTTGCCGTCGCGCACCATCGATATCGTCGCGCAGGCCAGCATCCACGTGCCGTCCTTGCGCAGGAAGCGCCGGTGCATCGTGTAGCTTTCGCGTTCGCCGGCGAGCAGCGAATCGCGCAGCAGGACGCTGCGTGGCAGGTCTTCCGGGTGGACCTGTTGCCTGAAATCGAGCGCCAGCAGTTCGGCCTCGGTGAAGCCGGTCATGTCGCAGAGGGCTGCGTTGACGCGCAGCCGACGGCCGTCCAGCGCAGCGATCGCGATGCCGGTGCGCGCCGTGCGGAAGATCGCATCGATGACCGCTTCGTTCGGAGCGTCCGGGGTCGCCTGCGCCTGGGCCGCGGCGGGGAGCGCGTCGAACGCGATCGCGACTGGCGGCAGGGGCTGGTTCATCGCAGGGGTCCGTGGGTCCCGTGGACGCGATTCACTGGCGGCGGGCGGAACGTTCGCCGACCTGGGGCGGTGCCACCTTGAGCACCTCCTCGACGGTGGTCAGCCCGGCTGCGACCTTCATCGCGCCACTGATGCGCAGCGGCTTCATGCCGTCGCGCGCCGCCTGTTCGGTCAAATCGAGCAGGTCGCAATCTGCCTGGATGACCCGGCGCAGGTTGGGCGACAGCACCATCATTTCGTAGATGCCGGCGCGCCCGCGGAAGCCGGTCATCCTGCATTCCAGGCAGCCGCGCGCGTGATAGACGATCTCCGGCTTCTTCGCCTTCCAGGGCGCGACGAGCAGGTTCCAGGCCTCTTCGTCGAGCGGCCCGGGCTCCTTGCAGTGTGGGCAAAGGGTGCGGACCAGGCGCTGCGCCATCACGCCGAGCACCGTCGCATGCAGCAGGTAGGGGGGCACGCCGATGTCGAGCATGCGGGTCACCGCCGAAGGGGCGTCGTTCGTATGCAGCGTGGACAGCACCAGATGGCCGGTGAGCGAGGCCTGGATCGCCATCTCGGCGGTCTCCTGGTCGCGGATCTCGCCGACCATGATGATGTCCGGGTCCTGGCGCAGCA